>QWCN01000002.1_pt1 | contig 415574 bp, 375 predicted proteins | sample 1972711 | NCBI WGS metagenome assembly QWCN01 (sample SAMN09866707, study PRJNA288562) | Human gut metagenome isolate term1_stool, whole genome shotgun sequencing... | isolation source: gut | host: Homo sapiens | place: USA: California | reverse complement strand
AGGAGTTCACAGAGTTAGTAAAAAAAGATTATTTAGCACTAAATGAAGCTATTAGTGAGGATGAAGCAATGCGATATTTCAATAGTGAAGAAGCACAATTTCATATCAAGTCAGAATATGAGAGTGACATGAGAAAATTCAAAAATGGTGAAATCGGTGTAAATGGATTTACCAGCGGAGTAGCATACTGTTTGTTTATGATGTATGAGTAGAGTGAAAAATATTTTGTTTATAGAGGTGACCGATTAGGATATCGAACGGCGGAATGGGGAGTGCTAGAGGAAGAACAATTGAAATATTTTAGCAGTGAAGTAAGAGGAGAGAGGAGAGGCAACTATTTGAGCAGAGGAAAATACGGAAATCCTAAGACTGCCAGTAGATTTATATGCTGTAAGCATCTAGGAGAGAATTTTATAGGTCAAGGCATACAACGAGGCAGCAGACAAAGAAAAAAATATCATATTAAGGATTTGTTTTGTCTGCGATGTGCTTGTGTGACAAAATGTATAGAGTTGCGATGGTGTGATGATTATGAAAAGGTAATGGAACAAGCGGATAAATTACATAAAGAAATATATGAAGGAGATTACTGTGAATACATATAAGATGTCAACAAAAATGCGGTCACATGACCGCGTTTTTGTTGACAAATTTCTCTATTAGGATATAATAGGGTCCAAAGCGGGATTTTGATCAAACTCAGCCAGGGGATATATGGGAATTTAAGAAAAACATAGAGGGTAGACAATTTTATGTAAAACTTAAAATTCAAAGTCGAAATGGAAGGGATGTCCTCAAATGCCTAAGTTTTCATGAGGATGAATATTGTTAGGAGGTAAGAACAATGATGGAATATTGTGATGTATGCGGAAAGGAAGTTGAAACCCAGGTTATCACCAGACAGGAAACATATAATGTTTGCGGAGAGGAGATAATGGTAAATGCTCAGGTAATGGTGTGTGCAGAGTGTGGGGAGGAACTTTTCAATGAGGAGTTGGATTCTGCTACGTTGATTAAGGCATATAATGAGTACCGCAGGAGACACAAACTTCTTTTTCCTGAGGAAATCAAAGAAATCAGAGAGCAGTATGGGTTGAGCCAGAGAAGTTTTGCAAAGTTGCTTAATTGGGGAGACAAAACCATTTGCAGATATGAAAATGGAGCGGTACAGGATAAGGCACACAACAGCCTGTTGTTGTTTTTAAAAAATCCAGAAAATATGAAAACCTACCTTATGGAAAACGAAGTTGTGATTGATGAAAGGCAGAAAGCGCGACTTTGGGAGTATATTGCAAAACTTGAACAAAACAAAGAAAAGTCTGTGAAGGATAACTTTTTCGATTTATACTTTTCAACAACTCCTTGTGAGGAAAATGGATATAAAGGTTTCGACTATGAAAAGTTATGTGCAATGGTCTTGTTTTTTGCGCAAAAGAGTTCTGAGTTGCTTAAAACGAAATTAATGAAGTTATTAAACTATTCAGATATGTTGTTTTATAAGGAAAATGGAGTTTCTATGTCTGGATTAAAGTATGCGCATTTGCCATATGGTCCGGTTCCGGAGCATTTTGACATACTTTTTGGAAAAATGTCTGCTGATCATATTGCGCATATTGAGGTTATGTATGATAATGGATATGAAAAGCATCAGGTGATTTCTGATTGCGATATGCCGAAAGATATTCTTTCGGATAAGGAAATACAAGTGTTGGAGCGAATTTATGTGAAATTTAAAGACTATGGATCTGTTGATATATCTAATTATTCACACAAAGAGAAAGGGTATAAATCAACCAGACCAGGAGAAATAATTTCATATGCGTATGCAAAAGATCTACAGTTAAACTAAGCAAAAGAAAGGAACCTTACAATGAACAAAAACAAAAAAAACTTTATCACTCTAAAACCCGTAGCTATATTCACAGCCGCAGCCATTACTATCACGGCAGGCGCCTGTCTTTCTCAGCCATCCAATGCCAAAGCGGCTTCCCGCACAGCAGTGATATCAAGTATCAAAGGCAACACTCTCAAGTACCGCAAGTGCGTCAACAACACCCGGTTAAAGGGAAAAGAGGACTGGCAGTGGGAGAATCTGGTAGGATATGGCAAGTTAAAGAAAGTGACCCTTGCCAAGAACTGCCGTTTTTATTTTCTGAGTATGTATGACCTAAAGACCTTGAAAAAGACCTCCAGGAAAACATTTAAGAGGGAGATCAAAACCACCTATAAAACGGCTAAAAACCATGAGAACGGAGTAGTCTTTTACAGCGGAATGGCAGTGAAACTGACCATCAAAAACGGTAAATGTACGAAAGTAGTACAGCAGTATCAGCCATAATTATAAAAGGAGTGAGTGCAATGAAATATGTTTCATTAAAAGACAGTGAGAAGAAGGCATCCCGGCTTGTGTATGGCACAGGCAACAATGCTATTATGGGAGACGATGAAGGAAGGGCGAAGGACTGCATCCAGAGGGCATTTGACCACGGTTTCACTGTGTTTGACACCGCCTATGCCTATGGAAAAGCGGAGCATAACTTTGGCCTGTGGCTGGCAGGATCCGGCCGGAGAGAGCAGGTTATCATCCTGGACAAAGGATGTAATCCCGGTCAGGAAGGCTCTGACGATGAGATGTCGCAGGACTTGATCCGCCAGCAGTGTGAAGAGTCCGGACAACGACTTCAGACGGACTATGTGGATTATTACATTCTGCACCGGGACGACCCGGAGTACCCGGTGGGAGCGGTCATGGAAGTGCTGAATGAACTGCAGGAAGAGGGAAAGGTGCGGCACTTTGGTGTGTCCAACTGGACCTGGCAGAGAATCCGGGAGGGGAATAAATACGCTGCAGATCACGGTCTCAAGGGTTTTCAGGCTCTTAGCCCTGCCTACAGTCTGGCGGAGTTTGTCCACGATCCATGGGGAAGAAGTATTACATTGTCTGGAGCTGCCAATGAGAAAATGAGGGAAGCTTATTTTCAGTCTGGTCTGCCGGTGTTTACCTATTCTTCTCTGGCCAGAGGCTATCTGTCCGGCAAGTTTGTAACAGATGGGGACAGACCCATCGAAGATTGCCTTTGGTGGGCACCCATCAAAGAATATGATTGCCCGGAGAACAGACAGAGACTCCACCGGGCAGAAGAAATGGCACGAAAAAAAGAACTGACGGTGTCCCAGATTGCTTTAGCCTGGCTGTTACACCAGAGTGACAATCTGTTTCCTATCGTCAGTCCTTCTTCAACCTCTCATATGGAAGAGGTTATACAGTCGCTTACTGTCCCGTTGACACAAAAGGAGCAAAACTGGCTTCTCATGGGTCAGTGATCGTAACTCATCAATTTCAACGGGCCGGATAAAAGAATGGCACCGCCGACTATGTTTCCCAGCGTGACAACGATCATGTTTCGGATCACATCGGCGGTGCTCATAATATCCGGGCACAGCGCATAGCCGATTGTGAAAAATCCCATGTTGGCGATGCAGTGTTCAAAGCCTGAGATAACGAAACAGGAAATGATACAAAAGATCAGTACCAGTTTACCGCACTCGCTTTTCATCCGTGTGCCGGTCCATACGGCCAGACATACCAGAAAGTTACAGAGGATACCACGCAGGAAAAGCTCCGTGGTGGATGCGCTCATTTTTCCCGGCAGGATCACGCGGTAATAAGCCGTCATGGTCTGGCGGGCAGCACCGCTGGCGGTAAAGATTAGTGAAAGGACCACACAGCCTAAGAAGTTTCCTACATAACTAAGTCCCCACACCTTCAGAAGATCCTTCAGGGATACTTTCTTATTATAAAATCCTAATGCCATCGTCAGGTTGTTGCCGGTAAAAAGTTCTCCGCCAATGAAAACTACTAGTCCGATGGCGATGGGGAACAAAAGAGCTCCTACTACTTTGGCAATCTCCGGATAACGGCCATACAGAACGGAAGCGGTTACGTTGGATAAAAGAATGGCAACCACGATCCAGAACCCGGCCATAATGGCACGGACAAAAAAGATACCGGTGTGATGATTGCACACATCTACTTTGTTGACAGCGGCAGACGATATAGTGTCTATATCTTGTGTAAACATATAGTTACCTCCCAAGGTGATTGATTTCATCTCACAGTATAGCATCTTTTACACAATAATACAAATTTTTGCTTTGAAATTTGTGCATTTATATGATAATATAAACCTGTATGAAAAAAATTAAGGAGAGGATTCATGGCGAAAGAAAAAATCGAAACGCTTGCAGTATTGGATTATTTGACACTTTTACCGAATCGAAGCGGATTATATTCCTTTTACTCAGGGCTATCTATTCAGGAATATGTAACAGCCATGTTTCTGGATATCGATAATTTTAAGCGCGTCAATGATACCTATGGACATCAGGTGGGAGATGAACTTCTGAAGGCAGTTACCAAAGATTTGCAGGAGATCGTGCCGGATGCCTATATTGCACGGATTGGTGGAGACGAATTCGTGATTTTGATCATTGGACAGAGAGAAAAACACGAGATACTAGAAGTGACCGAAGAGATCTGTGATTCAGTAGAACGGCTGGCTGTGTCGCCGGAAGTTCGTTCAGTGATCTCCCTGAGCGTGGGAGTGCTGTTAAATGAAAAGGCAGAGACTACTATTGATGATGTATTGTTCAAGAGTGATTCGGCTATGTATTACTCGAAGAAGACAGGTAAGAACCGCTATACATTCTACGAGCAGATCCAGGAAGAGATGGATTTTAAAGCAAAAGTAGAAAGTTCTATGCAGCAGGCTATAGAGGATAATGAATTTAAGATTTATTTTAAGCCCATCATGAACATTGTCCGTTCCCGTATTGAGGCAGTGGAAGCGTCTATCCGCTGGTTTCGCAAAGATGGAGAGATCTGGAGCCCGGGACGGTTCTTGTCTATTATGGAAGAGAATGGCTTTGTTACTGTGTTGGAACGGTATGCTTTTGAGCGGCTTTGCTGGATGAAGGATAAGTACAAAGATATGGAATGTTCCCATATGCCTACCGGAGTGAATATGTCCAGGAAACATTTGTATCGCCGGAGTTTTGTAAAGGAACTGGTGGATATCACTGAGAAATATGGTGTCAGCCCATCCGAGTTTGTCATTGAGATTGCAGAAATTCACGCCGGAGACAAAGAGATTTTGCAGAGAACAATTCTGGAGTTAAAGAAGGCAGGATTTGGTGTGGCCATTGATAACTTTGGAGCAGGCTACTCATCGCTGGCACTTCTTGCTACTACTGAGGCAGATATGTTGAAACTGGATGAGAATTTTCTGGGAACCGTACAGGATGGCAAGAGCCGGGATATCATCATTGAAAACCTTATCAAGATGGCCAAGGGGCTTCATATGAACCTGGTAGTAGAAGGCATTAAGACAAAGCAGCAGGAGCAGTTTCTGGCAGGAGCCGGCTGTGAACTGGCAGAAGGTGTGTACTATGCCGGTGCTTTGAACCAGGAAGAGTTTAATAAGTTTTATGAAGAGCATAAAGAAGCTGATGCCAAGGTAGTATCGTATCATTTTAATGGCAATCTGGATGACGAGACAGGAAAAAACAGTGGTACTGTCAGTGGAGAGATTGGCTATGGAAAGGGAATCGTAGATTCCGTAGGAAGTCTGAAACTGCCGGGAGGAGAACAGATGACCAATGTGGTCCATCTTCCGAAGACGATTCTTGGCAACGAGAGCTATTCCGTTTCCCTGTGGGTGAAGGCAGACCGGTTAAACAACTGGACCTCCATCATTATGGCAAACTCCAACATCGGATTTGCCAGTCTGATACCATATGGATGGCAGAAACTTTCTATGTTCCGTATCAAAGATACCAGGCTGGACGAGAGTGGTGGATGGTATGATGCTTTGGGCGAGGAATTTTATGCAAAAGAATGGACTCATTTCTGCGCCACCTACAATTCCGTTACGGGTCTGAGCCGTATTTATCAGAACGGCAGGCTGGTAGGAAGTGTGGACAATACACTGGCTCTTACTAACCACAAGATTGTAGTGCTGGGCGGGGATTATTATAAACCGTCTTTCCAGGGGGAAGTAAGTGAACTCAGTGTTTATAATTGTGTATTGATGGAAAATGAAGTAAAGAAGATATACGATCACTATGCAAAAGACCCTACTTTCAGGGGGAAGAAGCAGTAAAAAGTGATAGATAAGAGACCGCTGCGGGCAAGGGAAGGCTGCAGCGGTCTTTGTAAGTCATAAGGAATATATTTGTAAAAAGGAGAACGAAATGAAAGACAGACGGTTGAAGATGGATCATATAACTCTGGGTGTGTGCTATTATCCGGAGCACTGGCCGGAGGATATGTGGCAGGCGGACTTGCAGGAAATGAAGCGGTGCGGCATTGAGGTGATCCGTATTGCGGAGTTTGCATGGAATAAGTTTGAGCCGCAGGAAGGTGTGTATACATTTGATTTTTTTGACCGCTTTATGGAAGTGGCGGAAAAGAAGGGCATGAAAGTGATCTTTTGTACCCCTACCGCCACGCCTCCTCTGTGGCTGACGGAGAAGTATCCGGAAGTTCTCAATGCGGATCTGGATGGTAATACATATTATCACGGCACCCGCAGGCATTATAATCTGACTTCGCCGGTGTACCGGGAATTTTCAAGAAAGATCACGGAAAAACTGGCTGAGCATTATGTGAACCATCCCCGGATCATTGGCTGGCAGCTGGACAATGAGATCAACTGTGAGATGGATGTGTATTATTCCGAAAGCGATCACACTGCCTTCCGTCGATATATGAAGAAAAAATACCAGACGCTGGAACGGCTCAATGAGGCTATGGGGACGGTGTTCTGGAACCAGACTTATACGGATTGGGAGCAGGTGCATCTTACCAGACGGACCAATACATACGGTCAGACCAATCCACATTTCCAACTGGAAGAAAAACGCTTTATTGCGGCATCTGCAGCAGAGTTTTTCCACATTCAGAGTGAGGTAATCCGGAAGTGGCAGAAAAAATATGGCAGAGAGGATCAGTTTATTACTACCAACGGACTGTTCCGTCACATTGATTACCAGCACGTGGTGGATGAGTCTATGGACTTTATTACTTTTGACAATTACCCTGCCTTTGCCTATGAAAATATTTTGGTGCCGGAGCAGACTAATGGCATGAAAGACCGCAATTCTTCCCAGATGCTGGCAAGAACAAGGAGTATTTCTCCCGTCTTTGGCATTATGGAGCAGCAGTCGGGGGCCGGTGGATGGAACTGCCGTATGATGATGCCTATGCCAAAGCCGGGACAGATGCGTCTGTGGTCTCTGCAGGCCATTGCTCACGGTGCAGATTTTGTCAGTTATTTCCGCTGGCGTACCGCTACAGTAGGGACGGAAATCTACTGGCACGGGCTTCATGATTATGACAACCGGGAAAACCGCCGTGTCAGAGAACTGATCCAGACGGCAGAAACGGTGAAAAAAATCAGCCCTTATGTGACCGGACAGTTATTCCGGGCACCGATAGCCATTTTGATCGATTATGACAATGAATGGGACGGAGAAAATGACATTTGGCACGGACCGCTCCGGGAAAAGAGTATGGACGGATTGTTCTGTGCCCTGCAGAAGACTCACATACCGTACGATCTGGTTAATTTGAGAGAGGATGTAACGCCGGAAGATCTGGCTCGCTATCAGGTGGCTTTTTATCCGCATAGCACTATTTTTACAAAGAGACAGAAAGAGGTACTGGAAAAAGCAGTGGAAATGGGGCTTACCCTGCTGTTTGGATGCCGCAGCGGCTACAAAGATGAGACAGGCAGGTGCTACACCATGCCGATGCCTGGTTATGTGGGTGAACTGACCGGATGTCAGGTGGAAGAGTACACCTATGTATCACACTTTGATACGGAGGTCTGTATAGCATGGCAGGACAAACAGGCAGGAGCCAGAGAATTTCACGATGTACTGGAAGTGACGGACGGACAGGTGGAGGCTGTTTTTTCCGGCAGGGGATGCCATTATGACGGAAAACCTGCCATTGTGTCTAAAAAGACAGGAAAAGGCTGTGCTTATTATGTAGGGACTATTTTTACGGAAGAACTGGCACGGATGATCGTAGAAACCATGGAACTTACAAAACTAAGCCCGGCATACGGCGAGATAAAACTGCCGGAGACCGTGGAATTGTGCCGCCGCGGAGATGTGACATTTTTACTGAATTACGAAGAGACACCTGCCAGGATCTGCCTGAAGGAACGAAGGATAGATCTGCTTACAGGGAAAGAGGTGCAGGGGGAGGCAGAGATATCGGCCAGAGATGTGAAAATACTTAAGTAACTCCCTTTACATTTTTTTTATTCTATAGTAAAATATTTAAGACTATGGAAAATAACATTTTATGGAGGTTATCATGAGCGAAAAGTTGAGAGTTGGTATCCTGGGCGGTACCGGTATGGTAGGACAGAGATTTATTTCTTTATTGGAAAATCATCCTTGGTTTGAAGTTGTAACAATAGCAGCAAGCCCAAGAAGTGCCGGGAAGACCTATGAAGAGGCTGTAGGGGGCCGCTGGAAGATGCAGACTCCGATGCCGGAAGCCGTTAAAAATATTGTTGTAAAAAATGTAAACGACATTGAAGCAGTAGCCAGTGAAGTGGATTTCTGTTTTAGTGCGGTAGACATGACAAAAGAAGAAATCAAAAAGATCGAAGAAGATTATGCAAAGGCTGAGATTCCGGTTGTATCCAACAACAGTGCACACCGCTGGACACCGGATGTACCGATGATCGTGCCGGAAGTAAATCCGGAACATCTGGAAGTCATCGAGAGCCAGAAAAAGAGACTTGGCACAAAGAGAGGATTCATTTGCGTTAAGCCAAACTGCTCAATCCAGAGTTATGCACCTGCCTTGACAGCCTGGAGAAAGTTCGAGCCGACTTTGGTAGTAGCTACTACTTATCAGGCTATTTCCGGAGCAGGCAAGACATTCAAAGACTGGCCTGAGATGGAGCACAACATTATCCCTTACATCGGCGGTGAGGAAGAGAAGAGTGAAAAAGAGCCACTGAGAATCTGGGGTAAGGTTGAAGATGGCAAGATCGTACCGGCAGAAGGACCATTGATCACCAGCCAGTGTATCCGTGTACCGGTTTTAGACGGACACACAGCAGCTGTTTTTGTTAACTTCAAACAGAAAGTGACAAAAGAAGAGCTGATCAAGGCTTTGGTAGAATTTGAGGGAGAACCTCAGAGACTGAACCTGCCAAATGCACCAAAGCAGTTTATCCAGTATATGGAAGAGGATGATCGTCCGCAGGTAGCACTGGATGTAAACTATGAAAACGGATTTGGTGTCAGCATCGGAAGACTCCGTGAGGATGCCTACTTTGACTGGAAGTTTGTAGGCTTGTCCCACAACACAGTCCGTGGAGCAGCAGGCGGTGCCCTTTTGATGGCAGAACTTTTGAAAGCAAAAGGCTATATCACAGCCAAATAAGACACGAAATGAAGATAAATCATAACGAGGGAAAGGCGGTTTTATTCATTGAAAAATCTATGGATTAAAGATGGACACCTTTTGGACCCGGCAAATCATCGTGACGAAATATGTGATTTATATATCAAAGATGGAAAGGTTGTCTCTTTAGACAGCCTTTTGTCAGATAAGTCGGCAAAAGAGTTCCAGGATAACACAACGATCATTGATGCCAAAGGCAAGTATGTCATGCCGGGATTTCTGGACCTGCATGTACATCTGAGAGAACCTGGTTTTGAGTACAAAGAGACCATCAAAACAGGGACAGAAGCAGCAGCTAAGGGCGGTTTTACAGCAGTGTGCCCGATGCCAAACACCAAACCATCTACGGATTCACCCAAGATGATCAAGAAGATTTTGGAGATAGCAAAGAAAGATAGTCCGATCCATGTCTATCCGGTGGGTGCTGTCACCATCGGACAGATGGGAGAAAAAGTGACAGATATTCACGGCATGAAAGAGGCCGGAGCCAAGGCTATCAGTGAAGATGGCAAGTCAGTTATGAATGCCCAGGTGTACAGAGAGGCTATGAAAGAGGCGGCAAAAGAAGGGCTGCTTGTGATGGCTCACTGTGAGGACAAGAACATGGTAGGAAAAGGTGCCATGAATGCTGGCAAGAAAGCGGAAGAACTTGGAATGTGTGGCATTACCAACGGCGTGGAAGATGTGATCGTGGCGAGAGATATTTTGTTGGCCAAAGAAACCGGTGCCAGACTTCATCTGTGCCACTGTTCTACGGTAGACAGCGTGCATATGATAAGGGAAGCCAGGAAAATAGAACTTCCGGTATCCGGAGAAGTCTGTCCACATCATTTTTCCCTGACACAGGATGACATTCCGGGAGATGATGCCAATTATAAAATGAACCCGCCTCTGCGGAGCAAGGAAGATGTAGAGGCACTTTGTGTAGGACTGGCAGATGGTGTGATGGAGGCGATTTCCACAGATCATGCCCCTCATGGGGAGAAAGAAAAAAAACAGTCTATCGCCACAGCACCATTTGGTATCGTAGGTTCCGAGACAGCCTACTGTCTGGCGGTGACCAATCTGGTAAAAAAAGGGTATCTGACTCCGATGCAGTTAGTGGAGCGCATGAGTACCGGTCCCCACAGGATCTTGGGAGTGCCGGGAGGCAGTCTGGCAGAGGGAATGCCTGCAGATATTACCATCGCAGATATGGATTCCTGTTATAAGATTGATAAAAGTAAATTTGTATCCAAAGGAAAGAACACACCATTTGATGGCTGCGAAGTCTTTGGACGAGTTTTTTATACCATCGTTGATGGCAAAGTAGTATACACATATGAAGGAGGAGAAGAAGAATGAAAATTGATACACTTGTAAAAAACATTCAGAAAACTAATGCACCGATCGTAGTAGGACTGGATCCTATGCTGAGTTATGTGCCAAAGCACATTTTGGACAAAGCGGTAAAAGAACATGGAGAAACATTAGAGGCGGCAGGAGCTGCTATCTGGGAATACAACAAGGGAATCATTGATGCTGTTTATGATCTGATCCCGGCTGTAAAACCACAGATCGCCATGTATGAGCAGTTTGGTATCCCGGGTCTTGTGGCGTTTGATAAAACTGTAAAATACTGTCAGGAAAAAGGTCTGGTTGTCATCGGTGATGTAAAGAGAGGCGACATCGGTTCTACTTCTACGGCATATGCCAACGGACATCTGGGAAGTGTAACCATCGGAAATACTGTATGCCGCGGTTTTGATGAAGACTTTATCACAGTAAACCCATATCTGGGAACAGACGGCATCAAACCATTTGTGGATGTATGTAAAGAAGAGAAAAAAGGAATTTTTGTCCTGGTTAAAACATCCAATCCATCTTCTGGCGAACTGCAGGATAAAGAAGTGGATGGCAAGCCTCTGTACGAACTGGTAGGCTCTTATGTGGACAAATGGGGCAGCGAGTGTGTAGGAGAAAGCGGTTACAGTGCAGTAGGTGCCGTGGTAGGTGCTACATATCCGGAGATGGGTAAAGTACTTCGTAAAGTAATGCCAAAATCCTATATTCTGGTACCTGGTTACGGTGCACAGGGCGGTACGGCAGATGGCTTGAAACCATACTTCAATGAAGATGGTCTGGGAGCCATCGTCAACTCTTCCCGTGGTATTATCTGTGCATACAAACAGGAAAAATATGCTCAGTTTGGTGAGGCAAATTATGCCGATGCATCCAGACAGGCAGTGATCGATATGAGAGACGACATCAACAGTATTTTTTAATTAAAAGGAGACAGGTATGGCTAAGATACAGTGCAAGGCACAGGTGGTTTCCGTGGAAAAACTCCAGGAAGGAATTTTTTCCATGTGGCTGGAAGTCCCGGAAATCGCCTCACAGGCGGCAGCAGGACAGTTTATCTCTTTGTATTGTAAAAGCGAGGATAAACTTTTGCCAAGACCCATCAGTCTGTGCGAGATTGACAAAGAAAAAGGACAGCTCCGGCTGGTATTCCGTGTGGTTGGATACGGTACCGATGAATTTTCCCATATGAAAGCCGGGGAAGAGATTACGGTACTGGGACCTCTTGGCAACGGGTTTCCGCTGGAGGAAAAAGAGGCGGTGCTCATTGGCGGAGGAATCGGGATTCCGCCTATGCTGCAGCTGGCGAAAGAACTGCCTGGCAAGGTAACCGTAGTTGTGGGTTACCGGGATGCCGACACATTTCTTATGAAAGAACTGGAGGAGGCAGCCGATCAGGTGGTAGTAGCTACGGAGGACGGAAGTCTGGGAACTAAAGGAAATGTTATAGATGCCATCAGGGAGCAGGGAGTAAAAGGAGAAATCCTGTATTCCTGTGGCCCGACACCGATGCTCCGGGGTGTAAAAACTCTGGGAGAAGAGTGGGGTGTACCGGCCTGGATTTCCATGGAAGAAAAAATGGCATGTGGAATCGGTGCCTGTCTTGCCTGTGTGTGCCAGTCCAAAGAAGTGGATGATCACTCCAAGGTACATAACAAAAGAATCTGCAAAGATGGTCCTGTCTTTCTGGCAGAAGAGATTGAACTGTAGAGAAAGGGAGGAAAGACAATGAGTGAATTATTAAAGACGACATTTGCCGGTGTAGAGTTTGACAACCCGGTAACGACAGCATCCGGTACCTTTGGTTCCGGTATGGAATATGGCGAATTTGTAGATCTTCACAAACTGGGTGCCGTAACAACAAAAGGTGTGGCCAATGTTCCATGGCCGGGCAATCCTACCCCTCGTATTGTAGAAACCCACGGTGGTATGTTAAATGCCATCGGACTGCAAAATCCAGGTATTGATACATTTATCAGCAGGGATCTGGCTTATCTCCATGAGCAGAAGGCCCGTATTATTGTGAATGTATGCGGCCGTTCCAAAGAAGATTATGTGGAAGTGGTAGAGAGACTGGCAGAGGAACAGGTGGACATGTTGGAAATCAACATTTCCTGCCCGAATGTAAAGGCTGGTGGTATCGCCTTCGGACAGAAACCGGAAATGGCAGAAGAGATTACCAGGGCAGTGAAGAAAGTGGCAAAACAGCCGGTGATCATGAAATTAAGTCCCAATGTAACCGATATAACGGAGATGGCAAAGGCAGTAGAGGCAGGAGGCGCAGACGGTGTGTCTCTCATCAATACGCTGACAGGAATGAAGATCGATGTAAACCGCAGAACTTTTGCTGTAGCCAATCAGACCGGTGGTATGTCCGGTCCGTGTGTGAAACCGGTAGCGGTGCGTATGGTATATCAGGTGGCGGGAGCGGTAAAAATCCCGATCCTTGGCATGGGGGGAATCCAGAACACAGAGGATGCACTGGAATTTCTCATGGCAGGAGCTACCATGGTAGCCGTGGGAACAGCAAATTTTTTCAATCCATATGCCACAAGTGAGATCGTAGACGGTCTGGAGGCCTATGCAAAAAAAGAGAACTTAAATCATATTTCAGATATTATTGGTTGTGTACACCAGTAAAAGCAATGTTTTAAAGACGGAGGATAGAAGATGAAAGAGTATGTAATGGGCAATGGTGCCATTGCCCTGGGAGCGTTGGCTGCCGGCGTGAATCTTGTAGCAGGATATCCCGGCACACCATCTTCAGAAATTATTGAGACCATTGCGGCTCACCCATCGGAGGGGGTGTATGTGGAATGGTCTGTCAATGAAAAAGCAGCCATGGAGGTTGCTGCCAGTGCGGCCTACACAGGGGCGCGTACCATGGTTACTATGAAGCAGGTTGGATTGAATGTGGCTTCGGATCCGCTGATGTCCTTAGCTTATGTAGGAGTAGAGGGAGGCATGGTCATTGTCTCAGCCGACGATCCAGGTCCTATTTCTTCCCAGACTGAGCAGGATACAAGAAGATTTGCAGAATTTGCAAGGATTCCGGTGTTTGATCCGTCTTCGCCGGAAGAAGCCTATCAGATGATCCAGGACGCCTTTGCCTATTCAGAAAAATACAAGACGCCGGTTTTGTTCCGTCCGACTACCAGAGTATGCCACGCTTATGCATCCATTGAGGTGCCGGATACTTTTGAGGCGGCGAAACATGAACTGTTTCAGAAAGATTCCAGCCGGTTTGTTATTTTCCCAAGACTTTCTTTTGCTAACCATGCTATGATCGAAAAGAGAAATCCTGAGATGGGAAAAGATTTCTCCGGTTACAGCGGTAACAGTTTTGAACCGGGAGATGGTTCTTCCAGAAAGGTAATTTTTACTTCCGGTGTCAGTTATGCCTATGTAAAGGAGTTTATGAAAGATCACAAAGAGTTTGGGATCTGTAAGATCGCTACAGCGTATCCGTTTCCGGAAGATCTGGCCAGACAGGCGCTGAAGGAGGCAGATCAGGTTCTCTGTGTGGAAGAGTTAAGTCCTTTTATTGAGGAACAGCTTCTGAAATTGGTAGGAAAAGATCATCTGTTTGTAGAAATTTTGGGAAAACTCACCGGACATGTGCCGGCCAGCGGTGAAAATAACGCCAATCAGGTGGCAGATATTCTTTGTGGTTTCCTTGGGATCGAGCAGAAGTTTCAGGGAATCCGGACAGACGATGCACCGGCTCTTCCTGTGCGTCCGCCGGTATTGTGTGCCGGATGCCCGCACCGTGCTTCTTTTTATGCTGTAAAACAGGCTATGAAGGGACAGAGAAGTTATTTCTGCGGGGACATCGGATGTTACACACTGGGAAATGCCATGCCGTTAGATATGGTAGATACCTGTCTATGCATGGGAGCCGGTGTAACCATGGCCCAGGGATTCCACTGGGTAGACAAAGAAGGAAAGACTTTTGCTTTTATCGGAGATTCTACCTTTTTTGCTTCCGGTATGACAGGAGTTGTCAATGCGGTGTACAACGGAGCGGATATGGTACTGTGCGTGCTGGATAATTCTACTACAGCCATGACAGGACATCAGCCTCATCCAGGTACCGGACACAATCTGATGGGAAATATTGTTGATAAAGTAAGTATTCCGAAAGTCCTGGAAGGCATAGGGGTAAAAGAAATCCGTACCGTGGATCCGCTGGATCTGAAAAAAGCGGTGGAGACAGTGAAAGAATGTGCGGGGATGCCGGGGGTAAAGGCAATTATCTTTAAGTCACCGTGTATTGCCGTTTCAAGACCAACAGGGAAATGCCAGATCGAAGACTCCTGCATCCAGTGTAAGAAATGCATCCGGGAACTGGGATGCCCGGCACTGATCCTTAAGGAAGGAAAGGTAGCCATTGATGAAAATCTGTGTACCGGATGCGGACTTTGCAGCCAGATCTGCCCGACAGCATCCATAGGAGGTAAGTGCCATGAATAAGGATATACTAATATGTGGTGTAGGAGGCCAGGGAACGGTGCTGGCGTCCAAATTGTTGGCCGCTTCTGCCATGGCAGAAGGAAATACAGTCCACTCGGCAGAGACCATTGGTATGGCTCAGCGCGGCGGCTCTGTTACCAGTCATGTACGGATCGGAGAAAAGGCTTTTTCTCCTTTGATCCCACAGGGAGCAGCGGATCTTTTGATGGCTTTTGAGCCGGCGGAGGCAGTGAGAAATCTTTCTTACTTGAAAGAAGGAGGCCTTGTGCTTGTGAATACGGCAGCAGTAAAACCCACCACAGAATCCATTCACGATACAGGATATGACGGCACAAAGATGCTTGACTATCTTGAGAAAAAATGTCATTGTATAAGAGTAGACGCAGATTCCGTGTGCAGAGAATTTGGTTCACAGCGGTACTTTAATGTAGTTATGCTGGGTGTTGCTATTGGAACCGGGATTTTTGACATTCCCGCCCAGACAGTGACAAAGGAGATTTTGAACCGGGTTCCGGAGAGATTTGCGGACATAAACTTGAAGGCATTTGAGACAGGAAGACAGATTGGAGGCACTTATGCAGCTAAATGACAGACAGATCCAGTTGATCGATGCACAGATCAAGCGGATGCAGAAGACAGATAATTATTATGGAAATATGTATAAAGACCTGGGAATCAAAGGGATTTCCAGTCAGGAAGAATTTGAGACTCTTCCTTTTTCATCTAAGGCGGATCTTAGAAATGCTTATCCTCTGGGAATCCAGGCAGTACCGGATGAAGAGGTAGTTAGGATCCATTCTTCTTCAGGAACGACAGGTAAACCTGTTATTATTCCTTACACAAAGAAGGATGTAGATGACTGGGCTACCATGTTTGCCAGATGTTATGAAACGGCCGGTATCACAAACAAAGACCGGATTCAGATCACACCGGGATACGGTTTGTGGACCGCCGGTATCGGATTTCAGGCAGGCTGTGAAAAATTGGGTGCCATGGCGGTCCCGATGGGACCGGGCAATACAGATAAACAGCTGCAGATGATGATGGATCTGGAGACGACAGTTATTACTGCCACCTCTTCTTATGCTCTTTTGCTGGCAGAAGAGATCAATAAAAGAGATCTTAAGAAAAAGATCCACCTGAAGAAAGGCGTTATCGGATCGGAGCGGTGGAGTGAAAAAATGCGTAATTACATCCGTGAGAATCTGGGAATCGAACTTTATGATATTTATGGACTGACAGAAATCTACGGACCGGGTATCGGCATTAACTGTTCTGAGCAGTCGGGTATGCATTACTGGGATGATTATCTTTATATTGAGATCATTGATCCAAAGACAGGAAAGCCTGTGCCGGACGGCGAAGAAGGTGAGATCGTCATTACTACACTGGTAAAAGAGGGAGCACCTCTGATCCGTTTCCGTACCCATGATATTTCCCGCATTATCCCGGGACAGTGCAATTGCGGCAGAACTTATCCAAGACTGGATATCATCAAGGGACGAAGCGATGACATGTTCAAGGTTCATGGTGTAAACATGTTCCCAAGCCAGGTAGAAGAACTGCTGGGACTGGTAGATGGTGTGTCCAGTGAGTATAATATTAATATTGCCCATGATGAGGAGAAAAATAAAGACATTATTCTTGTTACCGTGGAAGCAGAGGGCCGTGTCAACTTTGAAAAGACCGGCGGCGTCATAAGGAATCTGTTTAAGTCACGGATTGGCGTAACACCAAAGATCACAGTAGTACCAATCGGAACACTGCCTCGCAGTGAGAAAAAGGCAAAGAGAGTGATCGACCACAGAGAACAGTAAAAAGATAGAAAGGCAGGTGAGATTCCGGTGCTGAATGAAGAAAAAATACGAAAAATGATCCGCTTGTCGGAGTACGAGCAGGGGGTAGGCAAACGGGATCTTGCCAGGGTCAGCCTTTTGAAAATGGACTATGTGCGGTTAAGTGCATTGAAAACACTGGTGTCGGTCATTATATCGGCGGTACTTTTTCTGGGGCTTTTGACGGTTTACCATATGGAGTATATTTTGAAAAATGCCCTGTCTCTTCCCTACATGCAGTTAGCACTGTGGGGCGGTATCAGTTTTGGCGTGGTAGTGCTGGTGTCCATTCTGGTAACTATGAAAATGGCGTCCAGACAGTATGAGGAATCGGCACTGCGTGCAAGAGAGTATTATGAAACATTGGAAGAACTGAAAAAACTCAATGAAGAAGAACAGGGACAGGAGGATGATATATCATGATGGCATTGCTTGTGTTAAAAAGCAAGATAAAAAATTTTTATGAAAAACATTACTTCCCGGTCCGAAGTGCCCTGAAGACATTGTGTGTGTTTCTGGTACTGCTTTTGATCCATACGAATATGGGATATATGCCGGCCTTAGACAATGTGTGGCTGTGGATTTTGATCGCGGGACTGTGCGGTGTAACACCGGATGCCGTATCCTGTCTTGTGACGATTGCTTTTATGACGCTGGAGACCCTTCAGGTGTCGGTGATGATGGCGGTGACATTTTTGATCGTCATAACCATTTATCTGCTTCTTTTTTCTCGTATGGAAAAAAGGCAGTGTGAACTGATGTTAGCCCTGCCGGTATTGTCTATGTTAAATATCGGATATGTGGTGGTGATCCTGGCGGCTTTGTTTTTTTCTCCGGCTATGATCCCGGCGGTGATCATGGGGCTTACCCTTCAGTACGGATTGCAGGGAGCTGACAGTTATATGGCCTCCCAGACAGGGATGACAGACAGCGAGCAGGTATTTAATTCCCTGCATTATCTGGTGGATTACATTGCTTCGGCTAAGTGGTTCTGGGTAACGCTGGCGGCATACTGTGTGGCGTATCTTTGTATATATTTTATACGGAGAGGCAAATTCAAACATGCATCACAGATTGCTATTTTGGTAGGTTCTATCGTATTTATGGCGGTGGAACTGATCAGCAATATTTTGTTCGATCTGAATCTGGATCTGCTTCCTTTTACCATTCAAGTGATTGTGTGTATGGCCATTGCCTATGTGATCCAGTTTTTCCATTTGACATTGGATTATCACGGAACGAGAAAATTACAATTTGAAGATGATGAATATTATTACTATGTTACGGCGATTCCTAAATATAAGGTAGCAGTGGTAGACAAAACAGTTACCAGGATCATGCCGGAGGAAGAAGAGATTCCGACAGATCTGAGGTCGGAACTGGAAAAGGCCATGGAAGAAGAAATGGCGGAGACAAATAACAAAGATTTTGACGAATAGGAGAATGACAATGGGTGCAATAAGCGATTTCTTTCGAAATTATGTGGCATGGCTGACAATCCCTGAAATTACTTTGATCGATATTCTGGAAATTGTCATTATTGCCTATGCTTTTTATCATATTATCATATGGATCAAGGACACCAGGGCCTGGACTTTGTTAAAGGGAATGATTCTGCTGGGATTGATTTTTGTCGTGGCAGTGGTACTGGAAATGAATGTAGTGCTGTGGGTGTTCAAAAATGCCATGGTAGTAGGAATCATGGCGCTGGTTGTGATCTTCCAGCCGGAACTTAGAAATGCGCTGGAACAGCTGGGACGAAAAAATATTTTGGGAAGTCTCACTTCTTTTGACAACCAGAAAGCGAAAAATGAACGCTATTCGGAGCGGAGCATACAGGCCATCATCAAGGCTGTGTATGACATGGGAAAGGTAAAGACAGGTGCTCTTATTGTAGTGGAAAAAACCATTCAGTGCCGTGAATACGAACGGACAGGAATCCCTATTGACGCTGAGATCAGCAGCCAGCTGCTGGTAAATATATTTGAGCATAACACACCGCTTCATGATGGCGCCGTGCTGGTAAGAGACAACCGTATTGTGGCGGCTACCTGTTATCTGCCGTTGTCCAACAATCTGCAGGTCAGCAAAGAATTGGGAACAAGACATCGGGCTGGACTTGGTATCAGTGAGGTGTCGGATTCTCTTACGATCATTGTTTCAGAAGAGACAGGCCAGGTATCTCTGGCCAGTGATGGTAAACTTTACCGCAGCATCGATGCAGATACGCTTGAGATGAGGTTGAGACAGATCGCCAGAAGAAACTCAGAAGATGGCAGAAAAAAATGGTGGAAGGGAAGGAAGAAAAATGAAGAATAAACTTATGAAAAATCTCAGTTTGAAAATTCTATCCGTTGTGGCGGCATTTTTGTTCTGGCTGGTGATCATTAATGTGACAGACCCTACTACTGTGAAGACTTTTTATGGAATACCGGTTCAGGTGTTAAATGAAAATGTCATCACTTCTGCCAACCAGGTGTACGAGATTGAAAGCGGAGATTCCGTAGATATTACGGTAAAGGGAAAAAGGAGTTTTATCCAGTCCCTTTCCAACAATGATTTCGAGGCGACGGCAGATCTCAGTGAGTTGTCCAAAGTAAATGCAGTGACAGTGGATGTAAAACTGAAAAAAGTGACAGACAGTGCCTATGATCTGGATGCCGGCAGCGCAGTGATGAAAGTGAAACTGGAGAAGCGGGTTACCCAGAAGTTTAAGGTAGAAGTGGAAAGCCAGGGAGAACTCAGCGATAACTATGAACTGGGTGAGATGACGGCTAAGCCAAATATCCTGGAAGTTTCCTGCGGACAGTCTAAGTTCAAAAAGATTGACCATGTTGCAGTAGTTGTCAGTCTGAACGGTGAAAGTGAAGATTTTGAACGAAGCTATACACCGGTCCTTTATGATAAAAACGGAGACATTATTGACAGTTCCAATGTAACATTCAGCAGTGACACTGTCCTTGTTTACACCCAGGTCCTGCTTACTAAGAAGATTAATGTGACAGTGAAAACAAGCGGAACACCGGCGGCAGGATACCGGCTGATACAGACAGATTTTAAGCCGGAGAGTATCCGTGTAACCGGAGAGGCAGACTTATTGAAACGCCAGACGGAAGTAACGATTACCATCCCGATCAATGGCGAGAGAAAAGCAGTGGAACGGGAAATTGAGGTGGACAAGTATCTGCCGGAGGGTCTGCAGGTAGTGGGAGAAAATAAGACAATCTCTGTCCGCTGCGATATAGAGAAAAATGGGAAAAGAGCCTTTGTTCTGACCACCTCGGATATTGCGGTAAAGAATCTGCCGAGCAACTGTAACATGGAATTTGCGGACAATGAGTCCAAGTGGCAGGTGGCGGTCAGTGGCCGGGAGGCAGTGCTTAAAAATCTGCAGTTGAATGATCTGGGAGCCTATATTGACCTGAAGGGTATGGAAGTCGGAGAACATTCGGTAGATGTGCAGTATACTCTGCCAAATGGCGTGAAACTGAAGAATAAGATCAAGGTATCGGTCGTACTCGGCAGCCAGACATTAAATACAGATGGTCCGACGCCGACACCGGAGCCTACTTTACAGCCAAGTCAGACATCGGAAGAATAATTTTGAATAAGTAAATAAAAGAAGTTCTCTTCGTTTCAAAATGTGAAATGAAGGGAACTTCTTTTGGTTTAAATCATATTGATTCCGGTAACATGTATTACAGTGGAATGTTGCCGTGTTTTTTCTTTACGGAATCCAGTGAGCGCTTTTCGGACAACATCATGATGTCGCCGTAAAGGCGTTCTCTGGTAGCTTCTGGTTTGATGATCTCATCTACATAACCATGCATAGCGGCAATACCAGGATTCATGAATTTCTCATTGTATTCATCGATCTTTTCCTGACGGAATGCTTTCTTTTCTTCCGGTGACATAGTCTTCATCTTTTTACCGTACAGAATATCTGCCGCACCATCGGCACCCATAACAGCGATTTCGGCTGTTGGCCATGCATATACAAAGTCAGCCCGAAGGTGTTTGCTGCTCATAGCGATGTAAGCACCGCCGTATGCCTTGCGGAGGATTACATTGATCTTAATGGTAGTCGCTTCGCTGTATGCATATAAAAGTTTGGCACCGTGGCGGATGATACCTTTGTATTCCTGATCTTTCCCAGGCAGAAATCCCGGTACATCGGTGAGGGTGATGATCGGAATGTTAAATGCGTCACAATAACGGATGAATCGGGCTGCCTTGTCAGAAGAGTCACAGTCAAGAACACCGGCCATATATTTTGGCTGATCGGCTATGATACCGACGGCCACGCCTTTTAATCGTCCAAAACCAACTACCACATTGCGGGCAAACTCCTCCTGTACTTCAATGAAAGAAGAAGGATCTACAATTCCGTTGATCACATCATGGATGTCGTAACTCTGGTTGCTGTGCTCAGGAATGACATGAGCCAGGTCATCGTTGAAAGTAACTCCTTCGTTGTAGGCAGGGAGACTGGCTGTGTTTTTGTGGATCAGTCCTTCTTCGTAGCAAGGAGGAAGAATGGCAATCAGATCTCTTACTTTCTTGAAACATTCTTTTTCAGAAGGCATATGGAAATGTGCCACACCACTTTTGGAAGCGTGGACATCGGCACCACCAAGAGCTTTGGCAGTAATGTCTTCGTTGGTTACTGTTTTGATAACGGCAGGACCGGTAACAAACATCTGGCTGATATCATCGATTACAAAGATAAAATCTGTGATACCCGGTGAATATACAGCACCGCCGGCACAGTTTCCGGCAATAATAGAAATCTGTGGGATGTAACCGGATGCCATGGTGTTGTAGTAGAAGATCTCGCCATAGCCTGCCAGGGCATTGACTCCTTCCTGGATACGGGCACCGCCGGAATCGTTGATGCCGATAACCGGGCAGCGGCTCTCGATGGCCATTTTAATTGCATTTGCGATCTTGAAACCGTGCTGCTTGCCCAGTGTACCGCCGATGACGGTAAAATCTTCTGAGTAAATAACTACTTTCTGGCCGCCGATGGTTCCGTATCCGGTGATCACACCGTCATAAGGGAACTGGCCTTTTTTAATATTGAAGGCATCTTCAAGATTGGTAATGTTGGATCCAATCTCCCGGAAGGAATCTTTATCAAGAAGCATACAGATTCGTTCCAAGGCATGAAGTTTGCCCAATTTATGTTGCTTTTCCATATTGTACATAGTTCTTTTCTCCTATTCTCTTTCCGTGGATTTTCAACCCGAAGGATGAAAATATGCAGTAAGTTTATTATAAAAAAAACACATATAATGATACCATATAGAGGGAATATGTCAACATTATGTTAGAAAGTTGGGTGGGGGAGTTGACGAATCCATTTGATAAATGCTATAATCAAATGATTAAAAAATTAAAAGGATGGTTTAGAGAATGAAACAGTTCATTGATAATTTTCGCAAGTATCTCTATCTTTTGAGCCAGCTTGTGAAGAAAAATATCAAACTTAGATATCGTCGTTCCTATTTAGGAATGTTGTGGACTTTGATCGAACCGCTTCTGACCATGATCGTTTTGTCTGTGGTGTTTGGAAGCATGCTGGGAAGAAACAGTTCCGATCTGGCATTTGCCGGAGTTCCGTTCCCAATCTATGTTCTGACCGGACGCTTGTTGTATTCGTTCTTTTCATCGGCTACCAACAGTGCCATGAGATCCATACGAAGCAATGGTGCCATGATCAAGAAAGTGTATGTTCCTAAGTATATTTATCCTTTTTCAGGGATTCTTGCGAATTTTATCATTTTCCTGATTTCGTTGATCGTGCTGGTAGGCGTTATGGTATTCTTTGTTGCCAATGGCTCATACCATGCACCAATGAATGGTTACATGGTTCTTTCCATTGTGCCCCTTGTCAACTTGTTTATTCTGGCAATGGGAGTGGGCATGATACTGGCTACTCTGTGTGTATTCTTCAGAGATATTGAATATTTGTGGAGCGTTATGCTGATGATGATCATGTATTGTAGTGCGATCTTCTATTTTGTAGACAACATGAGCAAGAGTACACAGCTTATCGTAAAGGCAAACCCACTGTTTGGAATCATCAACAATTTCCGTCGTGCATTGTTTGGACAGCCGTTTGATATGACGCTGCTTACATATACATCGGTGATTTCTGTAGCAGCACTTTTGATAGGAATGTTTGTATTCTATAAGAAACAGGATGCGTTCATTTTGAACATCTAGTCAGGAGGAGGAGAACATGGCCAAGAAACAACTGGCAATGAAAGTAGACCATGTCAGTATGAGATTCAATCTCAGTTCTGAGAAGGTTGACAACATAAAAGAGTATGTGATCAAGATGATCAAGAAAGAGCTGATGTTCCAGGAGTTCTGGGCGTTGAGAGATATATCTTTTGAAGTAAAAAAAGGTGACAGGGTCGGTATCATGGGATTGAACGGTGCCGGAAAAAGTACCTTGCTCAAGATTGTCTCCGGCGTACTGAAAGCCACGGAGGGAACCGTGACGACCAACGGAAAGATTGCCCCTCTTCTGGAACTGGGTGCCGGATTTGACAAGCAGTATACCGGTGCTGAGAATATTTTCCTTTATGGAGCCATGCTTGGTTACAGCAAGGAGTTTTTGGAAGAAAAATATGATGAGATTGTAGAGTTCTCGGAACTGGGGGATTTCATCAATGTACCGGTGAAGAATTATTCATCCGGTATGAGATCCCGTCTGGGATTTTCCGTGGCTACTATCGTAGAGCCGGATATATTGATTTTAGATGAGGTCCTGAGTGTAGGAGATGCTAAATTCCGCAAAAAATGCGAGAAGAGAGTGCAGGATATGTTTGACCAGGGCGTTACCGTCCTGTTCGTATCCCATTCCACACCACAGGTTCTGCGTATGTGCAATAAGGGAATTCTGCTGGAACATGGGCAGCTCATCGCCCAGGGAACGGCAGAAGATGTAGTCAGCTTTTACGAAGCTAAAATGAGTGAAAATGAAAACGCGAAATAATCGCGTGAAATCTGGAGGAAAAAAATGAAGAAAGTAATTACTTATGGAACATTTGATCTGCTTCATGTAGGACACATTAACTTGTTGAGAAGAGCAAAAGCACTGGGAGATTATCTTATTGTTGTATGTTCTTCCGATGAATTTAACGCTGGAAAAGGAAAGAAAGCCTATCATTCTTTTGAAGACAGAAAGACAATCCTGGAAGCAATCCGCTATGTAGATGAAGTGTTGCCGGAGTACACATGGGAACAGAAAATTGATGATGTAGTAAATAATGATGTAGATATTTTCGTTATGGGAAATGACTGGGAAGGCAAATTTGACTTCTTGAAAGATTACTGTGAAGTTGTATATCTTCCAAGAACCGAAGGAATCTCTACAACGAAGATTAAAAACGATCTCAATATGAACAATGATTAAGAAATTTGGATATTATATATTTGCGGCTTTTTTCTCACTGTTCCGTCTGTGTCCCCTTAATAAAGATAAGGTGTTTTTAGTGGCCACCCATGATGACGGACCGGAGGGAAACATCGGTCTGATGGTAGAATACATTAAGAAAGAAAGAGCCGGTACCAAATTTGTATATCTTACGAAGAAAGATGGAATCCGAAAGCCTTTTTCTTTTTTCTTTGCTAAGGCGTACCATATGGCTACGGCATCGGTGATCTTGATGGATAATGAATTTATGCCGATGGCGTACACACCTGTATCCAGCAAAGCCAAGGTAGTTCAGTTGTGGCATGGAACCGGAACTATCAAAAAGTTTGGTCTGGATGCGGATCCTCCAGAGGTGAGGAAACTGGCTAGAAAGATCAATAAAAGGATCACTCATCTGATCGTAAATTCGGAAAAAACAAAAAAGCAGTACAGCAGCGCTTTCGGGATTCCGCCGGAGCGGATCTATATCACGGGACTGCCCCGTACGGACCTGATCCTGGATCCGGAACGAATGGAGATCATGGAAAATGAGTTTTACGAGCAGTATCCCGCTCTCAGAGAAAAAAGGATTACCTTGTATGCACCTACTTTCCGGGATGAGCAGGCAGCGTCCCCGGAACTGGGACTGGATTTTTCCGGTTTTTCGCTTGCGGAAGAGGATGTAGTGCTGTTGAGACTTCATCCCTTTGTGTCAGATCATTTTTCGCTGGATGAAGCATCTTACAATGGAAGAGTCATGGATTTTTCCCATTATCCGGGAGTGACTACTCTTTTGAGAGTGGCAGACTGTCTTATTACAGATTACTCGTCTATTGTTTTTGAGTATGCACTGATGCATAAACCGGTTTTGTTTTACGCATATGATCTGGAACAATTTGAGACAGAGGGACGGAACTTCTATGAAGATTACGTTTCTACGGTGCCGGGACCGGTGTGCCGGGACCAGAATACACTGCATGAGCAGTGGATGGAAGTAATGGGAAGGTCTGTCAGTCAGGAAGACTTTTTGAATGAGAATTACCGGTATCTGGACGGCGGCGCAAGAAAAAGGGTTTTTGAATTGATTTTTAATTGAAACTGTTATATAATGTCGTAAGGATTTTTTATTTTTTACAATACTATGAACACGGGAGGTCTAAAGTGAAAACACTAGTAAGCAGAAAACTGAGTTTTGTTTTCTTAATTATTCAGCTGCTTGTTTCAGCAGCGTTGGTAGGATTGTCGATTTATGTAGGTTTTGTACCTGTCAAATATATTGTAGCACTGACTGTAGTGTGTGTGGTATTACTTGCATATCAGGTATGTTCCCAGATGACACATTCCAGTTATATTATCGGTAGGGTGCTGTGCATATTTTTCTGTGCGTTCTATGTAGGAGGCGGTTATTATATGTACGACTCTTACGCAGCCATGGAAGATATCGGCGGTGCCGAGACAAAGGTAGATATCATTTCTTTCTATGTATTGAAAGATGACCCGGCAAAGACCATTGATGATGCCAAAAATTATAAGTTTGGTATTCTTTCACAGCAGGACAGAGAGAATACAGATAAGGCGCTGGCTCAGGTAAATAAAGATCTTTCTACTACGGTTCAGACTGTTGAGTATGAAGATACAGCTACGCTGGTAGATGCTTTGTATGCAAAAGAAGTTCAGGTTATTGTATTTAACCAGGCATTTTTGAATTCTATTACAGATCAGTATGATACTTTCTCAAAGGATACCAGAGTCCTTGGAGAGCATCAGGAAGAAACAAAGGTAGTACGGGAAATTGAAGATATTGATATTACTACCAAGCCGTTTACGGTATATATCAGTGGTATCGATGTGTATGGTAAAATTGCACAGACCAGTCGAAGTGATGTAAATATTATTGCCACAGTTAATCCTGTTACTAAAAAAGTGCTGCTTACATCTACTCCTCGTGATTATTATGTACCGTTGTACGGAGAGAATGGTAAGTCGGTATCAGGCGGTATGCCGGATAAGCTGACTCATGCAGGTATTTACGGTATTGACTGTTCCATCGGAACACTGGAAAAAATATACGATATCAAGATTGATTATTATGTACGAGTGAACTTCACCAGTCTGAAGAAGATTGTAGATCTTTTGGGCGGTGTAGAGGTTTATTCCGATTATGACTTTATTTCTGACTGGGGACCTCATGGTGCAGGAACTCATTATAAGTTCAAAAAAGGTTATAATAAAGTAAATGGTAAGAAAGCTTTGGCATTCTGCCGAGAGAGACATCATTTTGCTAACGGAGATTATCAGCGTGGCCGTGACCACCAGCATATGATCGAGGCAATTCTTAATAAGGCGATGTCACCATCTATACTGCAGAACTTCACAGGTCTTTTGAAGGAATCTAAGAATATGTTCCAGACCAGTATGTCTACCAAGAAAATCAGTTCTCTCTGCAACATGCAGTTAAATGACATGGCTAAATGGAAGATTTCTTATGCTAACGCAGAAGGAACAGGAGCAAAGAAGACGACTTACTCTATCCGTTCTACAGCCTTGTATGTATGTGAGCCAAACTATGCTTCGATAGAAAAAGTAAAGAAAAAAATGAAAAAATACAGTACAGAGGTTGAGGAAACAGATGAGACGGAGAAAGCCGCACAGAGTCAGGATGCGACAGATCCAAGTGCTCATGCTACTATGAAACCGTGATTTTTATTGAATAAAACACAACGGCCGCATTTATTGCGGTCGTTTGTTGGATTTTGCAAAAAACAGGAGGCTTGTAAAGATGGAACCAAGACAGATACCGTTTTCACCACCGGATATCAGTGAAGAAGAGATCGAAGAGGTAGCGGATACCCTCCGGTCCGGATGGATCACTACAGGACCAAAGACGAAAAGGTTTGAAAAAGAAATTGCAGACTTTTGTCATACTAAAAAAGCTGTATGTTTAAATTCCTCTACAGCGGCTATGGAGATGACACTCCGTTTGTTTGGCATTGGTCCGGGGGATGAGGTTATTACATCTGCATATACTTATACAGCCACAGCCAGTGCTATCGTACATACAGGAGCTAAGCCGGTGCTGATCGATGTGCAGCCGGGATCTTATGAGATGGATTACGAGGCGGTAAAAAAAGCAGTGGGACCACATACTAAAGCCATTGTTCCGGTTGATATAGCAGGGGTTCCCTGTGATTATGACAAAATTCTAAAGATTGCAGAAGAGACCAGAGAGTGTTTTCAACCATCTGAGAATAAATATCAGAAGGCTATGGGAAGGATTATGATCATGGCTGATTCAGCTCATGGGTTTGGAGCCGTAAGAGAGGGAAAAGTGTCTGGTGAAATGGCAGATTTTACTACATTTTCTTTTCATGCTGTTAAAAATCTTACGACAGCAGAAGGCGGTGCTGTTGTATGGAAAGAAATACCGGGGGTGGATTCGGAAGAAATCTACCGGGATTATATGCTTTTGTCCCTTCACGGCCAGTCCAAAGATGCCCTGGCAAAAACAAAGGCAGGTGCCTGGGAATATGATATTTTGTCACCGGCTTATAAGTGCAATATGACAGATATTATGGCATCAATTGGTCTGGTTCAGTTTAGACGCTATCCGGGTATGCTTGCCAGACGAAAAGATATTGTAAAGCGGTATGAAAAAGGACTGGATAAGATCAATCAGTCTTTGAAAGACCACAAACTTACAAGTCTGATACATTATAATGATATGATACAGTCCAGCGGGCATTTGTTTTTGATGCGGATCACATCCATTACACCGGAACAGAGAAATCTTATCATTCAGAGGCTGGCAGAGAAAGGTGTGGCTGTCAATGTGCACTACAAGCCGCTGCCACTGCTGACGGCATATAAAACCATGGGATTTGATATCAAAGATTATCCAAATGCCTATGAGATGTTTGCCAATGAGATAACGCTGCCGCTCCACACGAAACTGTCAGATGATGATGTAGCCTATGTGCTGGAATGTCTGGAAGAGGTGTTGCATGAAAGCCTTTAAAGATTTGCCGGAGAATCTCCGCACAGAAGAAGTGAGGCCTTATTATGAAGCTCTGCAACAGCACAGAGGATCGCTGGTGCTAAAGAGAATCTTTGATTTTATTGTCTCGCTGGTGATGTTTTGCATATTACTTCCGTTCATGATCGTGATTGGGATTTTGGTAGGGACTACATCCAGAGGCGGAGTTTTTTTCTGCCAGGAAAGAGTAACTACTTATGGAAGAACATTCAAGATTATCAAGTTTCGAACCATGGTTGCCAATGCAGAGAAACTGGGCTCTCAGGTAACGACAAACCGGGACAGCCGTGTTACGGCGGTAGGAAGGTTTTTGCGGAAAGTACGGTTGGATGAACTGCCTCAGATCATCAATATCTTGAAAGGTGATATGTCCTTTGTGGGAACCAGGCCGGAGGTGCCGGGATATGTAAAAGGTTACACGAAGGAGATGATGGCTACGCTCCTTTTGCCGGCAGGAGTTACTTCCGAAGCCAGTATCGAATATAAGGATGAAGAGAGGCTTTTAATGGCCTCTGAGAATGTAGATGAGACATATATAAATGAGGTACTGCCTCAGAAGATGCAGTATAATTTAGATTATTTAAAAGATTATTCCTTTGGAAAAGATTTAAAGATCATGCTGAAGACGGTTGCGGCCGTGTGCCACTGAAAAGTTGTGGCCAAAGGGGAAGAGTGAATGATTTATCGATTGCAGGACATTTTTATTGATTTGTTTCGTCCGTGGATCCCGATTATGGGAAAACTAAGTGAAAAAATTAAATATCGAGTGATCACCCTTTGTTTTATTGTGGATCTGGTATTGTTTTGTATCGTCCGGTACGGACTTCACAAAGAAAGCTATTTTTACAATACGACCTGCGGTATCCTTTTGATGCTTGTGATTGCTGTATTTTCTCTTGATCGTTCGCTGGTGCGTATACACTGGAGGCGTTCTATGAGTATTGCCTGGTTCGGTATGTGCCTGGCCTTTACGGTGTCGGATCTTATCGTTCCCAAGAAGGCATGCGGACTGGGTATAATTCTGGCATTTGTTTTTACGGCAGTCTTTTTTGTGTGGCAGAATCACACGAGGAAAGATCTTTTATGGAAGTGCTTTAAAGATGCAGTCAAGATATGCTTTTGGATCATGGCGGTGATCGCGTTCTTGTTCCGCCCTCTTTATGAGGGAGGCCGGTATGCAGGGATTTTTACTAATCCCAATACATTTGCACTGTATCTCTATATTATTTTCTGTGTGTATATGTCAGATATGGACTGGATGGTTGAGACCGGGCGGAACTGGAAGAAAAATGCCACCACCTATATCAGTCTTGCGTTGGTGGTTTTTTATCTTTCTCTGACCCAGGCAAGAACCTCTATGATCGCTGTGGGAACGGTTTTTGCCATGTGGATCGTCTTGAGACTGTGTATTGGCAAAAGAAATCACAAATTCAGGTCTTTTCTAAAAAATACCATATTTTTGTTGCTTTTTTGCGTTATTTTATATCCGTTATTTTATAAGGGACTGGAGTATATTCCGGCCTGGGTCGATGATCCCATTGTGTTTGACGGCGAGGCACTTTATATGGCCAACGGCGGTAAAATACAAGACTTGGGGGAAGTGGTTGTGGCGGAGCCGGATGTAGTTCCCAAAGTGAATCCCAAATCGGATCCGGCTTCAAAGGAGAACGGACCGATTGGAGAAGACATAGGTGAAAAACAGTCTATCGTTCCGGAGAATGTGTGGGACCGGTTCTTTTATGTGCTGGAAAATACAAAAGGTCTCAATGCCTTGACAAGTGGCAGAATTGACATTTACAAGGCTTATATGTCAAAACTAAATTATTCCGGACACCGCAGTGTATCGCTGGTTGTGGGCGGACATAAGAAGGCACACGCTCACAATAACTGGCTGCAGTTTGGGTATACTTATGGTATACTCGGAATGCTTTTTTATGCAGTGATCACTGTGTTAGCCATTGGATTTTCATTGAAATTTTACCTGACAAAGCGGAGGAAAAATGCTACGTATGCATTTTTGATACCGGCCATCATGGTAGGATTTGTAGTGGCTACTATAGCGGAGTGTTTATTTTTGCCATTTGAGGTATTTCCTGCCTTTGCATTCTGGTTCGCATTTGGGGATCTGTTTGTGAAGAAAGTGCCTAAAAATAAATTTTTGCAGGAATTAGAAGATATTAATTGACAGTTACATGGTATGAGGAATATAGTATACATATGTTTGTCAAAAAATGATAGATAAAGAGTAGTGAGAAGTGGAGAAGATATGAAAGTTTCAATGATTGTGGCTGCATATAATGCAGAAAAATATATAGAAGAGACGTTTGAGACACTTGTAAAGCAGACTCTGGATGAGTATGAGATTTTGGTAGTCAATGATGGTTCTACCGATGGCACGCTGGAGATACTCCGCATATATGAAGAGAGATATCCTCATCTGCGTGTCATTGACAAGGAAAATGGAGGGCCTTCTTCTGCCAGAAATGCCGGTTTGGATGAGGCGACAGGTGAGTATGTTTTTTTCTTTGATGCAGATGATCTTCTGGAGCCGGATGCTCTGGAGGCATTGTATGAGAGGGCAGTAAAGAAAAAAGCAGACATCGTTATTGCCAAGTATGATATTTTTAACCAGTACCAGTCTATCCCGGTAAACGGTATAAACAATCTGGTGGTACAGGATAAGATTGAGCGATATGAGCCGATGATCCTGTGGACTTTTTCCTTGTGCAACAAATTGTTTAAAAGAAGCCTGATCGAGAATAATCAGCTGCGCCTGCCACCGATCTCTTACTCAGAGGATGGTGCCTTTTTGATGCAGCTTGTGTACCGTGCCCACCGTATCACAGGACTGGATATGGTTATTTTCCATTACCGAAGAATGTTTGAGGGAGAAGCAGAATCTATCACTGCTTCTATTTCTGTTTCTAAGATACGGGATTATATTGAGGCCCACCGTATTATTTTTGAAGCGGCAGAAAAGAGTATTCTCATTGATTATCCATCCTACGCAACCATTGAGGAAGCCAAGAAAAAAAATGATGAAATACACAAATATCTCAGTGAGATCGTGCGAAAAGAGTTACAGATCCTCATTGATCAGTTTTATAGCAAGTACTGGAGTCTGGATCAGGAGACCATTCAGATTCTTTGTGAAGAGATAAATAAAAGAATTGCCATGCTGGATATGAGAGAGCGTTCTATTTTACAGGACGGACACCCTGAGATCTCAGTGAACCACCTTTTGACAGAGCCAAAAGAAGTTCTGGAGAATGGTTTCTTTGCTGTTGCTTTGTATGGCAGTGAGGAGTGCAGAGACGAGTTTTTGAATGTTGTGCAGACACTGACACTACAGAACCTGGTAGGAATAGAAATCTGGATTCCGAAAAATATGGAAGATGCCATCAGGCAGGAAGAACTGTGGCAGGGAAATTTTGTGACGGCAGATGTAGAAGGGGAAGAAGAATTGTTCTGGTATATGTTAGATCATACCAAAATGCCATACATTACCCTTGCAGACCCGAAAATAGCTTATGCCAACAATGCGTTTAAGTATGCTTATAAGAATTTTATCAAGTCCCCGGCAGACTTTATTATAGAGCTTGTGTTCCACCGGAATTATGGAAGCATGCAGGCTGTTTTGATGAGCCAGGTGGCGTTAAATTCGGTGAAAAACTGCTATGAGTACAATGAATGTCTTGCCATGGACCATCTTTTGGCCAATAAATTTTTCAGAACAGAGTTTTTGAAAGGCATGGAACTGACAAGAGAGCAGACGCTGGTGTCCCAGTTGCCGCAGATGTATCGAAATGCATATTTTACCTTTATGAATGATGGTATCGTCTTCTTTGATGATGCGGAGGGAAATTATATAGATTTTGTGGCAACAGAAGAGACCCGGCCGTGGATCGAGCAGTACTTTGAAAATGGACCGGATGATCTCAATGACCCGCAGCTCTGTACGGAACTGACAGAGATCATGCCAAAAATGATGCAGTTTTCAGATGCCAATTTTTTCAAAATTCTGTTTAAGAAGGTGATTTCCTTCTTACGGCGCAGACCGGTAAAAGACCAGGTGCTGTTTTTCAGCATTCGAAAAAACGGAGAACTGGAGGGAAATGCCAAGGCTTTATATCCGTATGTAGAGGGCAAAAAGGTTGTATGTGCCAAAATGCTTCCTCACGGTGGACTGCGAAAGATCCGGATGTATTATAAGATGATCCGCAGCCGTGTGATCGTGACGGACGATTACAACCGCTATCTGAGACATTTCCAGCTCCGCCGCAGCCAGCGTGTTGTCCAGTTGTGGCATGCCTGCGGTGCATTCAAAAAGTTTGGACAAAGAGGAACCAATCTGTCTGTTTTTACGGATAATGCCACTCATGCACAGTACAATCTGGTGTCAGTGAGCAGTGACTGGATCCGTCCGATCTATGCCGATGCGTTTGACATAGATGTCCACAAAGTCCGGGCTCTTGGATGTCCGAGAACGGATGCATTTTTTGACAAGGAATATATAGAAAGCACCAGACAGAAGGTATATGCGGGACACCCGGAATTAAAGGGCAAACAAGTAATCGTATATGCACCTACATTCCGTGATCTGAGAGGAGACAGGAGTTTCTTCGAGCCGGAACTTGATTTTGCCAGACTGTCCGGACAGTTAAAAAAAGATCAGATGTTTGTGATCTGTCCGCATCCTGTCATGAAAAATGACATTGTGGATCAGGCTTATGACAATATTCAGGTGATCCGGGACTTTTCAACCAATGACCTGATGCTTGTTTCTGATATGCTGATCACAGATTATTCTTCGGTTATTTTTGAATACGCGCTGCTTCGCAGGCCGATCGGATTTTTCTGTTATGATCTGACCAATTACAACCGCGGCTTTTATTTGCAGTATCCGGATGATCTGCCGGGAGAAGTGTATTATAATCAGGATGAACTGGTGTCCTTTATTGAAAATCCGAACCAGCATTTTGACCAGGAAAAATATGAAAAGTTCCTGAATAAATATATGTCTGCCTGTGATGGAAACAGTTCCAAACGCATTGCAGAGGTTATCAATAAATTTATGAAAGAGTCTCGTGAGGACGCAGGGAGGTAGACATGGAAAAAAGAGTGATATCGTTTTTAAGCAGCCAGGGAAGAGGATTTAGTGTAGACCTGGCATTGACAAAGAACTATCTGCAGTCATTTTTTTCACAGGATGAGGTTTTCTACTGTTATTATGTTAACAATGAAAAAAGTAAAAATCCCCTGGCAAATGAAGGTTTTATCCGTGCCAGAAAGGAGTTCTGCCGTGATATGACGGATGTGTTCTGTGTAGATCCGTCTCTGGGAGCCAAAGCAGGCGGTCTGGCAGAAGATGGCCGCCATATTTTGCTGGCGGTTCCATATCCTTACCTGATCGCTCGAATGAGAGGGCTGAAAAGAGGAAATCATAATTATTATAAGACACTGCGCAATTATACTCATATTGTGGCAGGATCGCCTTTTGCGGAAAAAGTGATGCGTCAGGCCTATGAACTGACAGGAACCCGCATCTATAAAAATACGGCACTTCCTTTTGCATGGGATCTTCTGCAGGAAGAGAGACAGCAACAGATCCGCAGGGAATTTACAAATTATTTTCCACAGTCGGAAGGAAAAAAGATAGCAGCCCTGCTTGTATTTGGTGATATTTCAAAAATGAAGAAAACACCATTTCGTAATGTGAATATGCAGGAACTGGCGGATTCCATTGGGAAAGACTGGTTTTTTGTTACCAACAGTCAGGAACTGGCAGAGGCATCCTATGTGCTGCCTGCCGAGTACAGAGAACGGTTTGGATTTGTAAACAGGATCATGCCTACACAGAATTTATTGTATATAGCAGACAGCCTTGTAACCAACAACTGCCGTTTTGCCGGAAGCTATGCGATACGCAGAAAGCCGGTGCATGTGCTTCGTTATACGGGAAATGTGTTTGAAAAATATGTGCAGGAAGATTATAATGATATGTATATAGGGCAGATTGATAAAGAAATGGTGAAGATCCAGAGCGGTCAGATGAGACCGGACCAGCAGGCTTTTTGTAAAGAAATGTCCTATGATAATCCCAAAGAGCCATATGGTGTGATCGGAGAGATCCTTACCAAGCCCTTTTAGTATGTAAAAAATAGGACAAAGGAGTATGAAGAATATGTTTTGGGTTGTGATTCCAGCTTATAATACAGAGGATTATATCCGGGAGACCATCGACAGTGTTATAGGACAGACCATCGGATTTGAAGAACATATTATGTTGTATCTGATTGATGATGGAAGTACAGATGGTACTTTTAACTGTCTGAGAGAGTATAAGAAGAAGTATCCGGACAATGTGGTGATCAAGCATTTTGAGAACAACCATGGAGTATCAGCGGCGAGAAATACAGCTATAAGTGAGATCCGGCAGAAAAAGGATGCTACCGTTCTTTTCCTGGACTCCGATGATCTTCTGAAGGAGGATGCTATCTGGCAGGCCGATCAGTTTTTTGAGAAGAAACCGGAGGTAAATATTGCCTCGTTAAAGATCTTATACTTTGATGCAAAAGAAGGGGAGCACAGGCTGAACTGGAAGTTTGAGAAACGCCAGGTAGTAAATATAAAAGAAAATTATAATTATCCCCAGTTTTATATTGGCGGCGTATTTTTGCGGCGCAGTGCCCTGCAGGCTATTGAGTTTGATGAGAGAATGAATTTCTGGGAAGACGCCCTGGCTATTAATCGCTGTATTCTTGGCGAAGGCAGATACGGACTGATCCGGGATGGAATTTATTATTACAGAAAGAGACCGGATGAGTCTTCTCTGGTAGACAGAGCCTGGACCGATAAAGAGCGGTATACTACCTTTCTGGACCGGGGTTACCGGGCACTGATGTCTTACAGCCGGCGTAAATACCACAGAGTGATCCCCTATGTACAGTTTTTGGTGGCTTATCATTTAAGATTGTTTTTGTGGAAGAGTAAGGGTGAACTGATCTCAGAACTTTTGACGGAAGATGAAATGAAAAAATTCCGGAAAAATCTGAAAAAGGTTTTAAGACCCATCAAACCAAAGATTATATCAGAAATCCCGACTTCTGTTCCGGTGCTTGAGATGATCATGTCCATCAAGCAGGGGAAAAAAGTGAGAGCCCGCAGAACTTATACGGAAAATGACTGTATCTTTTCATTCCGGGGCACAGAACTTGCCAGAATGTCTGAGCGGAAAGTGAGGATCTACGACACCTTGTCTGAAAGAGAAGGATTCGAAGGAATGTGGCATGGTATTTTTGCTACCCCTGTCTTTCAGATGGCAGAAGCAGATTATATTTTTATGGAGCATGAGGGCACCCGTATGATACCGGAGAGATATCCATGCCGCCGTAAATTATTTATATTAGGTGAAAAAGTGAGAAATTACCGGTTTGCAGCATTCGCATTCTGGAAGCCGGATGACTGGGATGAATTTCAGTTCGGGATCCATACAAATGGAATTGATATTATGTTAAATCATGTAGTATTCGAAGACGGTAAATGGAACTGGGAAGGTGAGAAGGAAAAAAATTCTGAGTTCTGACAGCAAATAAGAAAGGAGAGTGCAGGTTCCAGGAGATGGGAGCCTGCAAAAAATGATTATGATTTTTGGAGTAGTGTTAGCAGGCGGTATCGGAAGCCGTATGGGAAATGTAGACAAGCCAAAGCAGTATCTGTTAGTAGGTGAAAAGCCTATTATCATTCATACGCTGGAGCGTTTTTATGTTCAGAATGAATTTGAGAAGATCATCGTACTCTGTCCGGAAGAATGGGTGAGCCATACGAAGAATCTGATTAAAAAGTATATGAAAGACACAGAGCGCATTGTAGTTCTCCAGGGAGGAGATACAAGAAACGAGACCATTATGAATTCGCTTCGTTATATCGAAAAGGAATATGGACTGGATGATGACACCATCGTAGTCACACATGATTCGGTACGGCCTTTTGTTACTCAGCGTATCATTGAAGAGAATATTAAATATGCGAAAGAATATGGTGCCTGTGATACAGCCGTAGCAGCTACGGATACCATTGTTTACAGCCAGGATAATGTGCTGATCTCAGATATCCCGGACCGCAGCAAGATGTATCAGGGACAGACTCCGCAGACCTTTAATGCACTGAAATTAAAAAATCTGTATGAATCGCTGACAGAGGAAGAGAAGGCTACACTTACCGATGCAGCCAAGATTTTTGTAATGAAAGGTGAGAAAGTACATATCGTAGACGGAGAAGTGTTCAATATCAAGATCACTTATCCATATGATCTGCGGGTAGCGGAGGCTTTGATTCGAGAAGAGAGGTAAGATATGTTAAATACAGTTTATCGTCTGGTAGCACCGGGACGGATTGAAGTAGAGTTTTCAGATATTGATCTTTTAAAAGAGGATGTACTGGTACGGCCTACGCATCTGTCTATCTGTCATGCAGATCAGAGATATTTTCAGGGCCTGCGTGCTACGGATATTTTGAAACAGAAACTTCCGATGGCATTGATCCATGAGGCCATTGGCGAGATTGTCTGGGATCCTAAGGGAGAGTTTAAAGCAGGAGAGCGGGTTGTCATGATTCCTAATACGCCGATGGAAGAGGATTCAGTCATTGCAGAAAACTACCTGCGTACATCGAAGTTCCGTGCCAGCGGTTTTGACGGTTTTATGCAGGATGTAGTTAATATGCGGAGAGACCGTATTGTCCGGGTGCCAAGAAACATCAACCCTTTTGTGGCAGCCTTTACAGAACTGGTATCGGTTAGTGTGCATGCCATAGATCGTTTTGACAAGATAGCCCATGAGCGGAGAAAAACTGTGGGAATCTGGGGAGACGGCAACCTGGGTTACATTACTGCCATCTTTTTTAAGGCCATGTTTCCGGAAGTGAAATTATGTATTTTCGGACTGGATGAGAATAAACTGTCAGATTTTACATTTGCAGATGACACATTTTCCATTACTTCCATACCGGATGATCTGAGCATTGACCATGCTTTTGAGTGTGTAGGAGGAGAGGGGTCTCCCAAAGCAATCAATCAGATCATTGATTATATCAATCCGGAGGGAACCATCTCGATTCTTGGAGTATCGGAAAACCCGGTAGCCATCAATACCCGTATGATCCTGGAAAAAGGACTTCGTATGTTTGGAAGCAGCCGCAGCGGAAGAAAAGATTTTGAGAAAACCATTGCACTGTACCAGAGCAATCCGGAGATCGTAGAGTATCTTCAGAATATTATCGGTGCAACTGTTAATGTACACACTGTAGAAGATATGAAAAAAGCGTTTGAACTGGATCGTCAAAACGCTTTTGGTAAAACTATTATGATATGGAATAAATGATCAGAAATCTTTGTAATCAGAAAGATCAAACTGATGGGCGTCCATGATCAGGTCGACGGCTTCCCGCACCGGGCAGTCGCCGGCTTTTTTTGTCAGATGGACATCTACAAAAGGCAGGATCTGTTTTCCGCAGTCAGCCGGGGCAAATACAACACCGGCCTCTTTCATGGCCGGCAGATCATTCAGATCATCCCCGATATAGGCTGTTTCATCCACAGCCAGGTTGTATTTGGCACGAAGTTTCTGCATCACAGAGGCTTTGTCCTTTACATCCTGGTAAACTTCTGTAATACCAAGTTCCCGGCAGCGGTTCATCAATATGCCGGAGCAGCGTCCCGTTATAATAACAGGAAGAATTTTGTGAAGGCGTAGGAGTTTGATGCCAAGACCATCTTTTACCTGAAAGGCCTTAAATAATTCGCCCTCTTCCCCCATATATATTTTGCCATCTGTCAGGGTGCCGTCTACATCCATGGCGAATAAGCGGATCTTTGTCAGATCTATTTTTTTACACATGATGTTCTCCTTTGGTAATACCTTCAAACAGAGAAGGAGTAATAAAGTTTATGTCACACTGAGACTGTCTTGTATTCATGTAATCTTCCAGCATGCTCTTAATATTCCGGTTCGCCTCATCGGCGTTTAATGTGTTGCGGAGTTTTTCCATGTTTTTCTGCAAGTAGTTGGCATTTCCGCTGTGGCGGTAGCCGTCAAAACCGGCGATGGCAATATGGTCTACAGACAGGATGTCTAAGAGACGCAGAAGTAAAATACCGGAATTATCCAGCTGCTCCCATCCGCATTTTACCAGCCGGTTAAAGTCAATCAGATATTGATCTTCTGCCGGCGCAGTGGTTACATTAGATGTGACGATCTTTTTGTACTGGGAAAAATGTGCATCGCTTTTCCAGTACTGGTAACGGTTTTTGTTGCTGAAATAAGCATAATCAATTTTATAATCGGTAGACAAAAGATTGACGCTGATGACAACCGGGTGATGTTCCTTGTAGTAGGAGAGGATCTCATCACGGTGGCTCTCCAGTGTATGTCCCGGAAGAAGGATCAGCACATCTTTGTGGTCAAGAAGCTGCTGCAAAGAAGCAAGGTCCTTTGTATCGTCACAGAAGGAACCAAGATATTCCATGTAGATCTTTTCCAGCAGATTATAATCATAGCGTTTTCTGTCTGTAGCACTGAGACGGTTCAACAGATAGTTGATGTCGCGGCTGGCGATACCTGCCTTGGTGGAAAGATAGGCAATATTGTTAACATGGGCACTATAAGATCCTGCCAGAAAGTTAGGAACAGAGTATCCCCATTCGCACCGGTTACGGATACCGTCAATGTAGTTATCGATGAGATCCAGAACAGAATCAATGTCATATCCGCTGTTGTACCGGCGGTTCATAAACTGCATCACCAGTTCGGTGTTGGTGTTGCCGGCACCACGGCCCATTCCTGCCATGGTGGCGTCAATGACGATTTCCCGCAGACCCTGAGTCATCTCAGCAAATTCCTGAGACAGGGCAAAGGACATCTGAAGATTGTTGTGAGAGTGAAATCCCACTTTGGAAGTAGCCACCAGATTGTGGTGGATCAGAAAGAACACTCGCTGCAAGTCTTCTTTGTACATGGATCCAAAAGTGTCTACAATAGAAAAAGCGTAAGGCTCGATCTCATTGACCATATCGATCAGTTCCAGCAGTTCATGGTCAGAATAACCGAGAATATCTACCGGCTGGACATAGAGTTTGTAGCCCTTTTCCTTGATTTTTTTACAAAAAGGAATGACATCATATCGTTCATGTTTGAAAAAGCAGGCTCTGACTCCGTCAATGGAAGTACCGTCGTAATCTTCCAGGTAGTCAATGCTGTAGCGGCTGTAGTCAGCCAGGCATACATAAGAAGCCTGTTTGCGGTCTTTTGGCATGAAAGGACGAAGCTGGGCTGCATTATTAAACACAGTGCTGCCGGCTACATGAGGTTCATTTTTCAAAAAACCACATTCAATCACATCAATACCGCTTTCGGTCAATCCCTGAATGATACCTTTAATGGATGTGTTGCCAAACTGGCTGTCGATGAGATAGCCTCCATCCCGCAAGGTACAATCCAGTATCTGTATTCGTTTCATATATCCGTATCCCTCCTGATCATAATTGCTTTATTTGCGATTTTTCATTACTTCTTCTACAAGAGCGATGTGCTCTGGCAGATCTACGCCGATGGAAGAGTAAGTGGTTTCTTTCAGGCGCATTTTATATCCTTTCTGCATGGCACGGAGAGGCTCGATGCCTTCGCCCAGTTCCAGTTCCGTTTGTTCCATGGAAGCAAACTTCTGTAAGAAATCTTTTTTGTATGCATAGATTCCTACATGGCGGAAAACTCTGGCCAGATGACCATCTTTTATATTGGATGGAATGACAGAACGGGAGAAGTACATAGCATCTCCTTTGTCATCTGTTACCACTTTCACAGTACTTGGTGCCTGGATTTCTTTTGGATCGGTGATCTCTTTTTTCAGACTGCCAAAATACACTGTTTCGTCTTCTGTAAAGATAGAGATGACCTGACGGATCATTTCCGGTTCGATGACTGGTTCATCGCCCTGGATGTTTACGAAAAGGTCGCCTTCTACTTTGGTAGATACTTCCGCTACCCGGTCGGATCCGGTAGCACAGTCTTCGGAAGTCATGATCACAGCCATGTTGTATTCTTTGCAGGTGTTGTAGATGCGTTCATCATCCGTAGCTACATACACCTGGTCAAATTCTTTTACCTTGCAGGCCTGGTTGTACACCCAGTAGATCATGGGTTTTCCACAAATGGATACCAGTGGTTTGCCCGGGAAACGGCTGGAGCGGTAGCGGGCTGGTATTACGCCGATTATTTTCATTTTTCTGCCTCCTGTCTGAAGTAACACTTCTAAAAGTTATTCTTTATCTAAATTTAGTACATCTTCTAATGTAACACGGGGAAAAATCTCCAGATGGCCGCCCCTGGTGGCATTGTAAATATGAACCCCTTTTTTTTCTGCATAGTCGTGAAGCAGGGAGTACACTTCCATAGAACGGTCGATAATGTGCTCGCCGATCTGCTGGGTGGTCATGGATTTCATTTTCATACGGGTTTTAATTCGGTTGATATCTGTCTCTGCCACTTCCTTGGTGGCGTAATTATCTGTAAAATGTCCGCCCTTGCCGTGAGGGTTGGTGCAGTCTACCCCAAGGAGGTAGATCTCACTGAATCCCATGTGAAACGCCATTTCCGTAGCCAGTGACAATACCGTTGCCTTTACCATGCAGTAAGACTGGATATTTCCTTTTACTTTATACCGTTCGCTCTGGATGGAGTGAATGTAAGTGGTGTCTACCGGTTTTTTCTTCATGCGGCGGTAAGTCCGTTCCGTAGTGAAAAGAGGGGACTTAACCTTTTCTGACAATTCGGTACCAAGTTTAGAGGCATAAATACTGTCAGAAACACAGTGGAAAGTAGGACGCCATTCGGTCTGGTCAAAAATTTTGTATACCATATTGGTACCAAAGGTAAACTCATCTTTTAAAAGGTCCAGGTCGTGGCCGTTGAGGCTGGGACCGTTACCGATGAGAAAACACCGCTGTCCTTTGTGAGAATCTTTCAGTCGCTCCAGACGGAGACTGTTGTTGTTGTGAAGAAGTCCCCGGCTGCGGAAAAAACCAAGTATATTGTAACGGATGATAAGCCATACAAGATGGATCCGGTTTAATGTCTTTTTTACATAGATTACACAGTTTTCCGTGAGAGAATGGCGGTGGGGCAGACCAAGCCGGCACTGTTCCATCAGGCCGGCGTGGCTGTCAGGGTTGTTTTTTGATAATGCAAATTCCATTCGTTTTCTGCCAGGATGAATGGCAAAGGAATGTTCTTCATCATGAACCCAGTATCTTGCCCTGGCAAAATATTCCATACACTCTTTTGAGTGTTCTCTGACTAAGATTGTATGGTGAAAGTTCAAAAGATCCATATGAGCTTCCGGATCCGACAGGATCCATACAAAATAAAAAGAACGGAACTCGTCCATGGATGAAAGCTTCTCAAATAAGGTATAACACTCGCTCTGCAAAGGGTCCGTTCCTCCGTAGAAGAGGATCATGGAATCGTTGAGAGCAGAGATTAATTTGTATTTAAAATAATGTAATGAACTGGTTGTACCAGTGTTTTTTTTCATATATATAAAGTCCTTTCGGTCTGATTGTAAAATCGTACCCTTATACTATAATAAGTTGGGCGGTAAAAGTCAATTTTTATTGCAAAAAAAAGTATATTAGTGTAATATAAGTGTGTTATGCAATAGATTGGAGGATAATATGAGTACAAAAAGTATGACTCTGTATATGGTAGTACCTTGCTATAACGAAGAAGAAGTGCTAGAGGAGACTACCAAACAGTTAAATGTTATTTTTGATGGAATGAAAGAGGCAGGAAAGATTACGGAGAAGAGCCGGATCCTGTATGTAAATGACGGATCCAGAGATCAGACCTGGAATCTGATTTCAAAACTGCACAAGGAAAATTTCTGGGTAAGTGGTTTGAATCTGTCCCGTAACAGAGGTCACCAGAATGCGGTGCTGGCAGGATTGATGTATGCAAAGGATCATTGTGATGCAGCTATCTCCATGGATGCAGATCTTCAGGATGATGTACATGCTATTGAACAGATGGTGGATCTGTATTTACAGGGCAAGGATGTGGTATACGGCGTCCGAAGCAGCCGCAAGAAAGATACATTTTTCAAGAAGTTTACAGCAGAAGGATTTTACAAGATCATGAAGTGGATGGGCGTGGATATTGTGTTTAACCACGCAGATTTCCGTCTTATGAGCAAGCGTGTCCTGATGGAAATGGAAAAATACAAAGAAGTAAACCTGTTTTTGCGAGGCATGGTGCCGCTGATCGGCTATCCGTCGGAATGTGTATATTATGAAAGAAATGAGCGATTTGCCGGAGAGAGTAAGTACCCGCTGAAAAAAATGCTGTCTTTTGCCTTTGATGGGATTACTTCTTTTAGTGTAAAACCGATCCGTTTTATTTTGAGCATGGGCATTGTGATCTTCTTTGTCAGCATTGCTATTTTGATCTATTCTATCGTCCGCCATTGTATGGGAGCGACAGCATTGGGATGGAGCTCTTTGATGGTGTCTATCTGGGCACTGGGAGGACTGCAGCTGTTTGCCATCGGACTGATCGGCGAATATATTGGCAAGATGTATTTGGAGACTAAAGGCAGACCACGGTTTGCGATACAGGAAGTGCTGGATAAGGTGGAAAATGAAAAAGGAACTGCCTTATAACCGGATCTGGCAGCTTATATGCTTCTTATGGTATTAGTTGCCATGGATGGCTATCTGGGGCTTTACGAAAGATTTGTGAAAGCCCGCAGATAAAAAAATTATTTGCGGAATACCCATTCCCGCTGAATCTGAAAACTGATAATGAAAAGACAGGTATCAATAATACATTTGCGGATTGTCCGGTAAGAGATGAAGGTCAGGATGTGATCGATCAAAAACCAGGACAGCAAAAGCTGGACAACGCACAGTGTATAATAACGAGCCAGAACCGAAGGGGATTTGGAATCGTTTTTGAATACCTGTTTTTTGTTCATAAAGAAGTTGTACAGCGAACTGATCAGGCGGGAGATCACAGTCCGTAAAAGACTCAGCAGGGATCCACCAAAAGCATAATGCTTAAAGATCACAACACTTTCCGGTATGAATGGCCGTAAAATGACACCTAACAGATAAAACAGCAAGATGTCGATGGCAAAACTGGAAAGGGAACTAAGCATAAATTTCAAAAATACTTTGTAGATCCGGATTGAATCTAACAAAGGATTGAAATGGGAACTTTCGTTATTTTCCAGATAAATAGTCTGGATCGGAAATTCCTCAATCGGAATGTTATTATCCCTGGCAGCAATCAGCATATTCATTTCATATTCAAACCGCTCACCTTTTGTCTGGGCGAAGGTGCTGGCCAGCAAAGGGGTAGGAAGACCCCGGAGTCCGGTCTGGGTATCAGATACATGAAGGCCACACAAAAGCTTGATTACCCGGCAGGTAGTCTTGTTGCCAAAACGGCTGCGCCATGGGATAGAAGGATCGTTAAACTGTCTGCAGCCAAGGATCAGATGGTCCTGGTGCTCATAGGTCAGGCGGGCACAGGTCTCAATATCTGACAATACATGCTGGCCGTCGCAGTCAACGGTCACAGCACCGAGGAGATCCGGTCTGGATTCCAGTATGTAGTTAAAAGCGGATTTTAAGGCCATACCTTTTCCGAAATTTACTACATGGCGGATCAGATGACAGTGATAGGCATCTTTGCATGATTTGAAATAATGACGGTTCTCGATTTTGCTTCCATCGTCTACCATGATAATGTTTTCAAAGCCGGCACCATGGAGTTCCCGCACCAGTGAGATCATTTTTTCATCTGGATCCAGTGCCGGGATGATGACAGCAATTTTGGATTTATATTCACACATAATATATAACCTCTCATAATGTATACTCGTCTTAAGTATACTGGGTCTGGCAGAATTATTCAAGTTTTTTTTGCTTGCATAAATGAGAGGAACATACTATAATGGTATAGTTTTGAACATCTTTTTATTGAGAAACAAGTAAGAGGAAAAGAGGGTCATCATGAAAGAGAAAATTATGAATGCAAAACCTTTGTATCATAAGACTTTATTTATTTACACTTTGTTGTTTGCGGTCTATACCTTGTTTGGCAGGGTAACATTGCTTCACGGACTGGTAGAGCATACCATCAACAGTTTTGTATTTATCCTGGCCGGATTTTTCGGTCTGATGCTGTTTGGGATCGATCTTTTATTTTACCGTGATTTTATGAAAATGAGATATTGGAAAGTATTTGCACTTTTTATTGTCTGTGCAGGGATATCCACCGCGTTGAATGTTTCTTACGGTGTGAGAAGCAACCTGACAACACTGATCTGGCTTATTGACCAGATGCTTTTGTTTGCCTCTATGGGATATTTTTTTACAAGAGAAAGATACGATAAATGGCTTACCTGGTTCTTCAGGATCTGTGGCGTGATCTGGGGACTGGCGTCTGCCGGATCTTTGTATCAGTATTTCTTTGTGCCGGGCTTCCGGATTTTTATGAATGAAAGATGGATCCGACAAAGTTTTTATGACAACCGTTTGTTTGGCGTGTTTATCGATCCGAACCTGGGTGCTTTTGTGGGATTTCTTGTGATCCTTGGCATGATCTATCTGGTAAAACAGGAGACTGCCGGGAAAAACCGTAAGTGGATCAATGTGTTGTGCTATGTAAATGTGGTGGTTCAGATCTTTTATATTATCCTGTCCGGATCCCGCAGTGTGGAAGTATGTATGGTAGTGTCCATCAGTTATGCCCTGATCTTAAAACTGGTAGGTGTTTTTCAGAAAAAGAAGACATCTCTGATGCCAAGAATTCTCAGTTTCATAGCTGTTCCGGTTGTTTTATCTGTTTTGATCCTGGGAAGTTTTCAGGGGGTAAAACTGGGGGTGTCTTATTTCGCAAAAAATGTTACGACCGCTACGAAGCATGAGACAGATGAGCTGGAGAGGACAGATATTGAAGGAGATGCTTCCAATAACCGGTCTGATATCTGGAAGGGATATCTGGTGCTTTGGAAAGATAAACCGATCTTTGGTATTTCTCCGAGAAACGGATGGAATTATGCAGACAAAGAGCATCCGGAAGGATATATTGCCAATCATCATTATGATGTACACAATGCCTATGTGGCAGTGCTGGAGGGCATGGGAATCGTGGGAGCAGCAGTGTTACTGCTTTTGATGTTTTTATTGTTAAAGAATATGCTGCCAATGGCGTTTTCTCCGGAGAAGATGGATCTTACCCGGTGGATGGCGGTGCAGTTGATCTTAAATATTGCTGTGTTTATCTGTTTTTACCCGGGCATCTTTTTCACCAACGGAATTGATACGGTGTTGTTCTGGCCTGCTATCGGCTATGTACTTCAGTGCACGGCTGCGTCAAAGGATAATGCGGCGGTAGAGACTTCGGCTGAACAGGAGAATGACTAAGGCTAGTTTTCTCTTTTTGCCCACATACGGATTTTGAATAACGGAAATAAAATGATGGCGGATCCAGGATGTCACAGGACGGTCAAGGGACTGGTCCCAGGCAGACGGGTCGGTCATTATTTTATCTAAGACATGGAAATGGGCCCAGATACAACGGAAGTCCGTTTCCTTTTTTAGTTCAGATGGCAGCAGGCGGGCAATCCGGTCATATGCTTCGATGAGATGCAGGTCCCTGGAAGAGTAGGCACTACTCATAAGGGAACCTTCCCGGTGGTTGTAGTGATAGAAAGGCAGCGTGTGAAAAACGGCCTTTTTTGCCGGCAGTAGGGCGGTTACCACAGCCAGGGCGTCTTCGCCGATCGTAAGGTCAGCCGGGAATAGTGTATCCGTGGCAGTCAGCAGTTCTTTGCGGAAAAGTTTGCACACAGGACCGGCAGTGGCCTGGTAGTTGATCAGAATCTCCCGGATGGCGCCGGTACCGTCTGTGACAAAATAGGCGGGAGTCTCTGGAAAATTCCGGCTGTGGTCCGGGTAATCGTGGATCATGCCGCAAAAGGCACAGTCAGCCTGCTCTTTTTCTATATCTGCCACCATGGTAGACACCATAGAAGGCTCAATAGTGTCATCGCTGTCAAGAAAGAGAATCAGATCACCGGATGCCAGGCGAATCCCGGTGTTTCTGGTGGCACTGACACCCTGGTTTTTCTGGTGGATGACACGGAGTTTGTCATAGTGGACATACTGGTCACAGATCTGACCGCTGCCGTCTGTAGAACCGTCGTCAATGAGAAGAAGCTCCAGGTTACCATAGTCCTGGGCTAAAACGCTTTGGATACAGTCTTCCAGGTAAGGTTTGCAGTTGTAAACAGGGACAATGATAGAAACCAGATTGGTCATGGTGGAAACTCCTTTTTGATATGATATTATATTATAACAAAAGCGCACTGTGGATTCAAGAATTGTTAAGTTAGTGTTTGTGTTAAGTAATCCTTGCAATAAACCAAATTGATTTTATATTTGATTTTTTATGCCAAATAATATATAATATTGTGGGCGTGTTGTTAAGATGATTTGGGAATGGAGGGCTATGACAATACACAGATAAGGCACTTCTGTTGTGTGTGAGAGAAGTGCAGGAAATCGTATTAAACAGGAGACAATGTGATATGATTTTGACAAAACAGGTCAATAAAATAAATATGATAGCATGTAGACAAGATAGGAGAATGTGATGAAAGAAAAGAAGATGATGTGGATTCGATATGCCATATGTTTTGGGGTTGTTGCTGTATTATGTTATTTATTCCCTTATACGGGGGATGATTGGGCATGGGGAAGCCAGATAGGAATTGATCGTTTAAATCAATGGTTTGAAAACTACAATGGACGCTATGTAGGAAATCTTATCGTTTTGGTAATGACGCGTTCGAATTTGTTAAAGGCAGTTATAATGTCCGTTGGACTGACAGGTATAGTAGCTCTGTCTGAATATATTTTTAAGAAGAAATGGGCATTTTATGTAAGCTGTGTTGCGTTGGTTTTGATGCCAAAACTGATTTTAAAGCAAGCAGTTGTATGGACGGCCGGATATGCAAATTATGTTACATCATTGTTTCTTACTTTGTTGTTTATTGCCTATGTGATTCCTGTTTTCCAAAGTGAGATGCCAAAAAGAAAACTCTGGCATTGTTTGCCGCTTTTTGTATTAGGTGTGATAAATACTTTGATTGTGGAACACTTGACAATTTATAATGTAGTTTTGTCTTGTGGTGTGATTGTATATACGCTGATTGCTCATCATAAGGTCATAGCTTCACATGTTGCCTATTTTTTAGGAACGGTGGCGGGTGCTGTTTATATGTTTTCAAATTCTGCTTATCATTCGATAGCGAATAATCAGGATGGTTATCGGCAGATGGCAGAAGGTGGTGTGGTTAGCAGGGCAATAGATAATTATGTGAATGAGATTGCCAAACATCTTTGTTTAAACAATGTTTGGATGAATTTGGGGATTTTTGCAGTCTGTTTTATGATTTATCAAAAAATCTTTGTCAATGCAGACAAAAAAAGAAATGTCCTGTTAGCTAAAATATGTCTTATTGTTATGGCATCATTTAATGTATGGGCGTTGCTTTCCTCATTTGGAGTAAGCACATATGCAAAACAAAACCGTCTTTTGTATATTGAGGCTTTGTTTGTGGCTGTGTACATGGTTGCTATTATAGGATACTCTATTGTTGTAGGACTTGAAAGAAAATGTTTGTGGAAGATGCTGTTTTGGAATGCCAGTATCATATGTGTGGCAGCACCGTTATTGGTTGTAAATCCCATTGGAGAGAGATGCTTTTTTGCAACATATGCATTATTCTTAATGTTACTTTTGGAATTTATCAGTCTTTTAGAAGTGGAGACGGATACACAGATGATATTTACTAAAAGTTTCAAGTATGCATGCTTGATTATATGCTTTGCTGGACTTGGGTTCTATCTGAATATTTTTTCTTCAATATATCAGGTTGACAAAGAGCGGTTGGCAAGGATTGAGAGACAGGTTGAGGCGGGAAAGACTACAGTAGAAATACGACATCTCCCATATGAATCCTATTTGTGGGCGGCTACACCGGAAGGGGAACCATGGATTGAACGCTATAAATTGTTCTATGGACTGCCAAAGAATTTGAAGATTAAAGCGGTCTGGGAGTACAGTAAGAAAAAGTGATGAATAATGGAGGCTTGCTTTATGAAAAATAAAAAAATATCAGTTGTAGTTTCAGTGTACAATGAGGAATTGTCATTAAATCAGTTTTATAAAACAACGGTAGATGTTTTGGAACAATGTGCATGGGACTATGAGCTTATCTTTGTAAATGACGGAAGTCAGGACAAAAGTGTTGCTTTATTAAAATCATTTGCTGAAGAAAATAAAAAGGTAAAAGTGGTTGATTTTTCAAGAAACTTTGGGCATGAAGCGGCTATGATTGCTGGAATTGACTATGCAAAAGGGGATGGCATTGTGTGTATGGATGCAGATTTACAGCATCCGCCTGCTTGCATTCCTGAAATAATTGCAAAATTTGAGGACGGCTATGAAGTGATTTCAATGATACGGACAAAAAATGCAGATGCAGGAATTATTAAGCGTATTACATCTGGTGCTTTTTACAAGGTGCTGAATCTTATGTCGCCTGTCAAATTTGAAAATAATTCTTCCGATTTTTTTGCGCTGGCAAAAAATGTTGCTGATGTATTGCGTAATGACTACCGTGAAAAAATACGATATTTAAGAGGATATGTACAGAGTGTCGGATTCAGAAAAACGACATTGGAATTTGAGGCACAGAAAAGAGAAGCGGGCGAAAGCAAATATAGTATTCGTAAATTGCTTCATTTTTCAATTAATGCACTGTGCAGTTTCTCGGATCTCCCATTGAAACTGGGAATGTACTCTGGTGTATTTGTGGCAATATGTGGTTTTATTTTGATGATAGTTACCATTATAAATAAAATTGTAAATGGCGCTCCCGCAGGGTATTCAACCATTATTGTTGCCCTATGTTTTATGTTTGCGGTAACGCTTGTGGTGATTGGAATCATAGGAGAGTATATTGCTGTCTTATTTGCTGAAATAAAGGATCGGCCAATTTACATTGTCAGGGATGTTTATGAGAAGGAGAAAACGACTAGAAAAGATGATGGTTGTTGAGGGAAAATCAAATGAAAATGAGAAACTGGAATCAGAAGTGTAAATTTTATCTCATGAACTTATCACAATGGGTGTGGTTGTTATTTTTGTATGTAATTTTTATTATTGCATTAGGTAATTTAACGCAAAAGTCTTTTCTTTCTGTTCTTTTATTGCCGGTAGTTTTATTTGGTGTGGATAAATTGTTCCGGAGAGAAAAACTTGTTCCGACAAGATGGAATTATCAAATTGCCTGGTTTTGTGTGAGTGCAATATGTGTGGTAATTATGTTTGTGATAGCATATTCTGTTCGCGTGCAAAGTTTATCCTGGGATTGGGGTAAAGTAATTCGATCTGCAAGTGAATATACATTGACTGGTGGACTGGAAGATGCAGCGTATTTTGCAAGGTATCCGAATAATCAGTTATGGTATGTTGTTTTGGCAGCCTTTTTTGGTATAATACATAAAATTTTCCCGGGCGCTGGCGTAGAAGAATTTTATTTGGCTTCTATAGCATTTGGATGTGTAATGACAGTTATGTCGATTCTTCTACTTCATCATATTGCGGTAATTGTCTGGGATGAGAAGAAAGCTCTTATTGTTGGTATGATGGCGTGGTTGTGTGTTCCCCTGTATTTGTGGGCTATGTATGCTTATACAGATACGGCTGGGATGCTTCTTTTGATGACCATGTTGTATTGCTATGTAAAGGCAGTTAACAGCAATACAAATCGGATGTTTAATCTCTGGATTTGTTTGTTTGGAGTTTTTGCGGCTGTTTCATTTTTGATTAAAGTTACAGTATTTATATTTGCTATTGCAGCAATATTGATGTTTGCATTGCAAAAATTGCCATGGAAGAAAATTGTTCTGGGGCTTCTTATTGTGTTAGTTTCTTTTTCAGGAACTTATAGTTTATGCAACTGGGCAGTTTCAACGGTGATTCCTTTAGAGGAGCCATTTTGTGATGCGCATGAGTTCCCGCTTACCCATTGGATTATGATGTCTTTGGGATATGGAGGGTATCAAGAGAAAGATGTGCAATATACAGAATCCTTTAATTCCTACGAAAAGAAAAAGGAAGCAAATATAGAAGAGATAAAGAAGAGACTTAAAGGGCGTTCTTTGAGTCAGAATTTCCGTTTCTTTGCTTATGACAAGCAGGTACGAACATGGGGAGATTCAACTTTTTCATGTTGTGACTATTTATCCAGAGAGCCGAAGAATCCAGATGGATTTTTAGAAAAGTTTGTGACGATGAATGGAAGTAAGAACTGGATGCTTCTTTTGTATACATCGCTTTACTATGCTATGATACTTGTGGGAATGCTTTTGTCTGTTTGCTATACAGTGAGGCAGAAAAGTTATTCAGACAGGAAGAAAATTCCGATTTTTGCGTGTGCAGTTTCTATGCTTGGAATCGGATTGTTTCAGACAATTTGGGAATGTAATTCGAGATACTTAGTCGTATTCATTCCAATTATGATTTTATTAGCATTTGATGGTTATTATTCATGGAGAAAACAAAGGAGAGAGGAGAGCATTTCATGAAACACTATCATTTTTCAAAGTCTGACACGGCGATTGCTAAATTGATTGCGATTTTATTGATGATGCTTCATCATCTGTTTGGCTTCACAGACAGAATTGCGCCGGAAAATATGTATCATAGTTTACATATCTATCAGGGACAGCCGTTGGAAGCAGTTATTTGTGCATCGTTTAAAGTATGTGTGGCATTTTTTTTGTTTTTGAGTGGTTACGGAACTTATTTGAGTATTCGAAAAAGTAAAAATATATCACAGACAATTGCTGCTCGAATTTATAGATTATTAAAAAATGTGTGGCAGGTTATGTTGATATTTGTTCCGATTGATTTTGCGTTAGGTGTTACAAAAGTTAACTTGACGGCATCTTGGACGATTCACTATGATTTTGAAAGCATTATCTTAAGTATGCTTGGATTTGAAAAATACAATAGCGAGTGGTGGTTTGTTATGCCATATATAGTGCTTCTTATGATGACTCCGCTTTTGTTTCGCTTCTTAAAAAGAAAAAATGGTGACTTTTTTACCGATTTTCTTGTTGTTTTAGGTGGTGCGTTGTTCTCGTTGTATGGAATACAAAAACTGCTTAATTATGATATGTTCGCTGATTTTAAGGGAACGGTATGGGGAATTTTGCTTAGTAATGTTGTATACCTTTTACCGGTTTATTTATTTGGTATGATATTTGCCAAATATCAGGTCTTTTCATATTACCATCGAATATTGCCGAGAGGAATATGGCGTTACCCTGTTTTGATATTTATTGCAGTAGCATGCTTTTTCATGCGTTATCGGGTTGGCTCGGCATATGACTTTTTCCTTGTTGGTCCGATGATTTATGCTTGTGTGATGTGTGCAAAAAAAATACCGGGTGTGACATGGATTTCCGGTAAGGTGGCAAAATATATTACATTAGTCTGGCTGACACATAGTTTTTATGTTTTCCAATTTGGGCAGAAATTTATATATTCCTTCAAAAATCCGATTCTTATTTTTATGGTTCTCATAGGAGTTTCCTTTGCTACGGCAATAGCAATTTATTGGCTTTTTGCTGGACTGTCCAAAGGAATAAATAAAATTAGATGTTCTCGTAATCAGAGATAGCTAGAGTATATGTTAATAATATTAGGCCGATAACACCCCTGTCCGGGGAGTTATCGGCCTTCTTTGTCAGGATAAAGTTTTGTATTACCATTCCGATGGAAGAAGCCAATTCTCATATGGGATCATCTGTCCAAAGGCATCAATAGCTCCTTTTGCGGTAGGATAATAGCGGTTTACTAATGTCTTCTTAATAGTCAGAATTTCTGGAGAAAGCTGGGGACCCGGAATGTTTCCTGGCTTATAGTATCGGCCAAAATAGTAAAGAACAGCTGATTTATCAGTGTTTTTGTTATAACTTTCCGATACCATTTTGGATATCTGCTGATGCAAAAATTTACCATATTCACCAGATGGATTATGAGTTGCAATAATATTCCATTTTTTGTAAGTAAGTATTTGTTTAATATCTTCCTTCATCGCATTTCTACATGTGCTCAATAAATCTGTTTCATATTTTCCGCCAGCTAGTGTTTTTCTGATATCTGGATAGTCTAGAATTAAATACTTATCATTTGTTGAACGCATGGTTTGTTCAAACGCAGTTCTACGCTTTTCGTTCCATCCGTGAGTCATGCAGACAACGAGATATTCGCCTTCTAAAAGATGCCCACCTCCCCAAAGAGTTTCATCGTCCGGATGAGCAGTAATCATCACATTTTTAATTGCGGTTAAGTCCAGATTGTCTAAAGTTTGCTTTGTGATGTATCCTTTTGTGCGAGTTATCTTAAAATTCCAAGTACATCGTAGTGCCGGATTGGCTTTGCAAACAGCAGTAATGTCTACTGATTCAATGGGGCGGAGTGCAGTAACGGTACCATTTTCGTCAACCGAAGCAGCGGATTTGTTGCTTGATGACCAATTGATTCGATGGTCTGTTGCGTTGAACGGTTCTGTTACTAATTGCATTGTATGATGCGCGCCAACCTCCAGTGAAACTGGATTATTCTTTGCAAACTGAATCGATGTATAAGGTATATCTTCAATCTTAATATGATATTTTGCTTTCTTTTTACTTCTCTTTTCGCGTACGGTAATAGTAACTTTTCCGGCTTTGTGTGCTGTGACAAGACCTTCCTCATTTACGGATGCGATTTCTGGTTTATTTGAGTACCATATGAGAGTATCGTCCGTTGTATTTTGCGGTGAAAGAGAAGCAGCCAGTGCAATTTGACTGCCAACAAATTCAGTCTTTTTTCCGGTCACCGTAATTTTTTTCAATTTTACTCGTTTAATCACTTTCAGCTTAAAGGAAGTTCTTTTTGTAGTTCCTTTTACGGAAACAGTAATGATAACAGAACCCTTTTTTTTGGCGCGTAGAGTTCCTTTTCTGGATATGGTGGCAACTTTTTTGTTGCTGGAGGTCCATATGATTTTTTTGTAACGCGCCTTGGCTGGTTTAACCGAAGCAAGAAGTTTTATCTTTTCGCCAACTACCATTGGTTCATTTGGCTCATTTACTATTTTTACCGATTTTACGCGCAAATTAGCAGAACTTTTTTTTGCCGTTGCCGTTGCATTGCTGCTGAATAATGTGAAAATACACAATGCAAAAATGAATAATGTTAATGTTTTTGTTTTCATAATAATATCGTCTCCTTTTCCCTATACAATATGCCCGATATATGAAAAAAATATGTCAGGTCATATTTTTTAGTCGTTTGAAATATATAGTGTCGTTCTTGGTAAAAATAATATACCTTGTATACTATAACGATATATGGTGGAAAAGTCAAATTTTTTGCAAATAATCGGAAACTATGATATGATGTCTCTATTACATAGAGTTGTTACAGGATGTTTTGAATGATGTAGAAGATTTGGAAAAAGAAGCTTAAAAAATGAGCGGTTTTGTGAAAGAGGAAAAGGATAGTGGAAAGAATACAGGATTTTTTTTGTATAGTGTCGAAAAAGATATTTATTGTGTTGCAATTCTTTATTGTGGGGGGGATTTTACTAGAATTTGGCCGGGGGACTTTTGATGTATTTCCCTTGTATTATCAATTACCAAATTTTATACTTGCACTAATTGGATTGTCGACAATTTCGATTTTGCTTGTCATGTTCTATGGCGGGCGGAATTTCGGAAGGTTATTTGCAGGAAAAAGCAGATGTGCTATTGGAGGAGTGTTGTATACACTGATTCTATTTACTGCGCAGATATATTTGTGTAAGTGTATTTATTTTTGTACCACATGGGATGTTGGCATGATGCAGTCGGCATCCGATGTTATGGCACAAGGTGGCGTGATTCAAGATTGGGTTTTACAAAATGCAGGAGATGCATTTGCACAGAATTATTTTAATGCATATCCGAATAATATTTTTTTGACAGTTATTTTTGCGGGAATAAAAGATATAGCAGTTCATTTTGGCTTTGCAGATGGTTATTTCGCAACGATTGTTGTTGGAGTGATTAGTGTAGATATAAGCATTGTTTTTACAGTGTTGACCGTTTGGAAATTGACTGATAGCCGGAAATTAACTGTCTTGTCCTTGATTATTTCCACTGTGTTTCTAGGGTTTAACCCATGGATTGTGATTCCTTACTCAGATGCTTATTCAATATCATTTTTGAGTATTATGATGTATCTATATTGTTCGTTGAAAAAGGATAAGAAAGGTTATGGAACTTGGACCGGTATTGTTATAGTGGCGATGATTGGCATGAAAATTAAGCCAACTGTGATAATTGCCTTATTTGCAATCGTCTTGGTAGAAATTTTTAATTGTAACAAAAGCAGGATAAAAGAATTATTGCTAAAAGGCGTAATATTGGCCGCAGGGTCGGCAGCTATATTGATCATGGTCAATTGTCTTAGTAAGGCTGTTTATGCGGAAAGAAGTTTGGATGCGCAAATGACGGAATGCCATTATTTGATGATGGGGGCCAATGAAGAAACATATGGTTCTTATTTCGGAGAAGATCGGGCATTGTCCTGGGGAATATCAGATCCCCAAAAAAGAAAAGAAACCCAATTAGAAGTGTGGCGAGAGCGCATTCGACAAAAAGGATTCTTTGGCACGATAAAGTTTTATGCTCAGAAACTTGTGATTGCCAATGAGGACGGATCTTTTTCCTGGAAATGGGAAGGGAATTTTTTTGGAGAATACAGGGGGCTGCATAATGAACTTGCTGAAAAACTACAATCGTTCTACTATGCAGAGGATAATAAAATGATTTATAATGTTTTGCAGAGTATGTGGATTACATTGCAGATTTTAGTTTGTTTCTTTGCAATTATGCTCGAGCGAAAAAAGAAAAAGGAGCTTTTTATTGCACTTGCGTTGATAGGCATTAATTTGTTTTTAATGATATTTGAAGTTCGTGCTAGATATTTGTTTTTGTATGTTCCGTATTATATTGTGGCAGCAATGCTTGGAGTTTCCTATATTATAGGAAAACTCAAAAAGAGAACCTCGCGCTAACTGCGAGGCTCTTTTTTTAGAAACACGGAATCCGAAAAAAAGAGCTAACGATTCCATGACATAAACAACTGACAATGATTACTTGCAACATCCCCCCTACCTGTGATAAAATCAAAAATTATATGTGTATTTCTTGTAAGGAGGATGGCATGAAGATTACAGTGGGAATCATTGCTTTGAATGAGATCAAGTATCTTCCGGCGTTGCTGGAGGATGTGAGAAGGCAGACTTATCCCCATGATAAGATAGAAGTGGTATTGGCGGACAGTGGCTCTCAGGATGGAACAAAAGAGTGCATGAGAGAATTCAAAAAACTGTATGAGGGCGAGTTTGCCGGTGTACAGGTATTGGAAAATACAGGTGGTTTCCAGAGTACCGGATGGAATGAGATTATCTGTCGTTTTACGACGGATGCTTTGATCCGGGTGGATGCCCACAGTCATATACCACCGGAGTTTGTAGAAAAAAATGTGGAGAATTTTGAAAGCGGTGAAATGGTTTCCGGAGGCAGACGCCCTACTTTAACAGAAGAAGAGGGAGGATTTGGTGATACGCTGCTGTTAGCCGAAGAATCTTTATTTGGAAGCAGTATTGCCTCGTCCCGCCGGAAGGAAGAAAAAGCCTATGTGAAGTCCTTTTTCCACGGGGCATACCGGAGAGAAGTGCTGGAAAAGACAGGGGGATTCAGAGAGGACCTTGGCCGTACAGAGGATAATGAGTTCCACTACCGGGTTCGTGAAAATGGATACCGGTTTGCTATGTCACCGGACATTGTTTCCTATCAGTACATACGGCCTACTCTTTCAAAAATGTGCCGGCAGAAGTTTGGAAACGGCTATTGGGTGGGCCTGACCCTGGGAGTATGTCCGGGCTGTCTGTCTTTGTATCATCTTGTGCCGGCGGCGTTTGTTGCCGGGATCGCGGTGACTACCCTGTTATGGGTGCTTCATTTTCCATGGCTTGCCTGGATCATGTGGGGCCTGTATGGCATCCTGGCTGTGACCATGACTGTACTTTCTATCAGGAGTAAAGGATGGAAGGCAACCCACTTACTGCTGCCGTTTTTGTTTTTGCTGCTGCATGTAAGTTATGGACTGGGAACCTGGAAGGGACTGATCTGTATGCCGTTTTTTAGGCGGCATCACAAAGAATGTCCCTCTGTAGAGCGAGTAAAGGAGTGTTTGGCAAATGAAAGAACAAATGCATAAATATACCCCGGAGCAGTTAAAGGAAATGCAGGAAGTAAATCTGACGATGGCCAGAGATTTTTTTGAGTTCTGTAAGGCCAATAAACTGACTGCCTATTTTTGCGGAGGCGGCTGCATCGGAGCAATCCGGCACGGAGGATTTATTCCCTGGGATGATGATCTGGATTTCTTTATGCCAAGGGATGACTATGAGTATTTTGTGAAACACTGGCATGAATGGAAAAGTGCAGATGATTATGTACTTTCGGTCCAGAGTGAAGAATATATTGATTATAATCTTTTTGCCACTCTGCGGAACCGGCATACAACCTATATTAAGCCGTACCAGAAAGAGCTGGACATTGTTCATGGAGTGCAGTTAGACATTCTGCCCCTGGATGGTTATCCGGATTCGCCTAAAGAACGGAAAAAGCAGGTGTTTCATGCCCTGATCTATTCTTTGTTCTGTGCCCAGACCATACCGGAAAACCATGGGAAATTCATGGCTGCCGGCTGCCGCTTTCTGCTGTGGCTCTTTCATGGCAAAAAGATCCGCTACAAGATCTGGTCAAAGGCCAAGGAAAAAATGACTCGTTATAAAATAGAAGACTGCAAGGGCGTGACAGAACTTTGTTCCGGCCCCGGTTATATGAAAAACTGGTATGATAAAGAGTGGTTTACCACCTATATGGAGAAAACTTTTGAAGACTGTATGATGCCTCTTCCCGTAGGGTATGATGCGTATCTGAGGACGGTTTTTGGCGATTACATGGAACTGCCGCCGGAAAAAGACCGGGTGGCTCACCACGACTGCGTATTTCTGGATCTTCATGAACCTTACACGAAATACCGCGGAATCTATTATTTGACAAAGGAAGCAGAAGATGGAAATAAAAGAGTTACAAAATAAATGTCTGGAGATTACTCTGGTATTTAAAGAATTTTGCGAAAAACACGGACTTCTTTTTTATCTGTGCGGAGGCGGGTGCATCGGAGCTATCCGTCATCATGGATTTGTTCCCTGGGATGATGATCTGGATGTATTTATGCCTCGGGCGGATTATGAGAAAATGTGCAAATTGTGGGTGGAAGAGATGGATCAGTCCAAGTACCGTTTAAGCCGGGCTGATGAGGACCATTTTGAGAGATCCCAGTTGACAGCTATTACTGATGAAGATACTACTTTTATAAAGGAGAGACAGATGGATCTTTCGGTGGCGCACGGCATTCGGCTGGAGATCCTGCCTCTGGATGGATGTCCCTCTTCCAGGTGGAAACGGAAAATGCAGCTTTTCTGGGGACTGGTGTATCAGATTTACATTAACCAGGAAGCCCCTACCAGCAAGGGTAAAGCTTTGGAATGGATCGGCCGAATAATGCTTTTTGTCAGGCCGGGATGGAAAAGGCGTTATCGTATGGCAAGAGTGGCGGAACGGCACATGACAAAGTATCCTATTGAGGAATGTGATTATATCACAGAATTATGTGTGCGTTACAATTATATGGTAAATGAGTATCCCAAAGAGATTTTTGCCTCGGCTGTTTACAAACCCTTTGAAGACACCAGCCTGCCGGTGCCGGTGGGATATGACACATATCTGCACATGGCCTTTGGCGATTATATGCAGATGCCCCCAGAAGAAGATCAGGTGCCATCTCATGATGGGATTTATGTAGATACAAAAAGAAGCTACAAAGAATTTGAGGGAATCTATTATCCGAAGGAGAGGACAAAAGAGTGATGAATCAGAGAAAAGCAGGAGCTATGCTTTCTTATGTATATCTGGCAATTACATTTGCCATTGGGATCATATATACCCCCCTTTTGCTGAAGTTTTTAGGGGACAGTGAGTATGGTGTGTATTCGGTTGCCAGTTCTGCCATTGCCTTTTTGGCTATTTTAGATCTGGGATTCAGTCAGACTATGGTGAGGTATGTAGCCAGGTATAAAGCGCTGGGGGATAAAGACGGTGAAAAAAAATTAAATGGTATGTTTTTGATCCTTTATTCCATTATCGCAGCAGTGGCTCTTGTGGCAGGAATTGTACTGTTCTTTAATATTGACCTGATTTTTCAGAGAGGTTTTACGCCGGTGGAAACAGAACATCTCAGATGGGTGTTTATTATTCTTTTAATGAATCTGGTGATCTCATTTCCTCTGGGAATCTATAATTCCATTATCAGTGCCAATGAAGGATTTGTATTTTTAAAGACGATGAATATTGTCTCTACCCTGGCTACCCACGGAGGAATCCTTCTGGCCTTGTTTATGGGATATAAGACCATTTCAATGGCGTTGATCACAACTGTAGTATCTCTGGGGATCAAAGGTTTTCAGGGAATCTACGGGACGAAAAAGTACAAAATACAGTTTTGGTTCCATGGATTTGATAAAGAACTTTTGAAGGAGATACAGGCTTTTTCCTTTTTTATTTTTTTGAATATTGTGATCGACCAGCTGTATGCCAACACAGATAAGTTTATCCTGGCGGCCTTTTGCAGCAGTGCGGCGGTTACTACCTACACGGTGGGAATCCAGTTTCAATCCTACTTTGAGCAGTTTTCCACTTCCATCAGCGGTGTATTTATGCCAAAGATTACCAGGATGGTAACTTTGTCAGATGAAATGGATGATGTGTCAGAACTTTTTATCCGCATCGGAAGAGTGCAGTTTGTACTGTTAAGTTTTCTGACAGGGGGCTTTGTGCTTTTAGGCAGGGAGTTTATCTGTCTCTGGGTAGGCGGTGACCAGATTATGGCTTACTATATCGCGTTGGTGGTGATCTTGCCGGCGTTGATTCCACTGTCGCAAAATCTGGGGATTTCGGTGCTGCGGGCATTGAACAAGCATCGTTTCCGGTCTATTATATACTTTTTTATAGCACTTTTTAATGTGGCGTTAAGTATTCCGTTAGCTATCCGTTTTAACGGTTTTGGCGCGGCCTGTGCCACTGGCCTGGCGACCTGTATGGGGCAGATTCTGACGATGAACTGGTTTTACCATCGTAAGATCGGATTGGATATTCCGGGATATTGGAAACAGATCTTTCCGCTGATACTGAAGATGATCGTTGTAGTGGCGTTCTCAGCAGGTGTTATTTACTGGATCCCGGTATCCGGCTGGCTGGGATTGATCCTCCGCGGCATCGTATATGTAGCGATCTATCTGGCAGCGGGCTGGCTTTTTATCTGGAATTCTTATGAAAAAAATCTGGTGACTGGATTTGTGAAAAAACTACGGTCTTGATTTTTGAAACCACATTTCATATAATGTGATAAGAATGTGAGGAGAAAAGATATGAATCAGAAATTTTTGACAAAAACCGTTGAAAATGGAATTGCATCCAAAGTGTACCGGATCCTTCTGGTGATCTGGGATGTGATCTGTATCAATGGATGTTCTTTCCTGGCGTTGTTCATGCGTTATGATATGAACTGGGATAAATTTATAAACAGTCATACGGTCCGGGCAGGAGAGTATGTGCAGACTCTGACGGATATTATGGTTGTGAACACCATATTGACTTTAATCATATTTATGGTATTTCATTTGTATTCCAGTATGTGGCGTTTTGCAGGAATGAGCGAAGTGTTAAACATTGCTTTGGCTACGGGAATTTCCGGTGTGATGCATCTGGTTTTGATCAAAGGTGTATTAAACCGTCCTATGCCAAGAACTTATTTTGTAATCTATGTGCTGCTGTTGTTTATTGTGACGGTTGTTATCCGCTTTTCCTATCGTCTGTGCAGACAACTCTACAAAGCCAATTCTCATGGATCCCATATGAGAAATACACTGATCATTGGAGCCGGAGAGGCGGGAAATATGGTTATCAATGAATTGAAATTGAGTGTCAATCTGGACAGCCATATCTGCGGTATCATTGATGATGAAAAGGCAAAGCAGGGAACCTATATCCAGGGAATCCGTGTGCTGGGCGGCAGAGATCAGATCCTGCCGGCGGTGCAGAAGTATAAAGTTAATGAGATCATCGTGGCAATGCCAAGTGTATCGAAGAAAAAGGTCAAAAATATTTTAGAAATATGTCAGAAGACCAATGCCGAGTTAAAGATCGTACCGGGTATGTACCAGTTTGTAAATGGTGAAGCGCAGGTTGAGAAGATCCGTCCGGTGCAGATTGAGGATCTTTTGGGAAGAGAGCCGGTCCGCATTGATCTGGATGCTGTTATTAACTATGTGAAAAATAAAGTAGTATTGGTAACCGGAGGGGGTGGATCCATCGGAAGCGAGTTGTGCCGCCAGGTGGCTGCCAATCATCCCAAAATGCTGATCATATTTGATATCTATGAAAACAATGCCTATGAGATCCAGCAGGAGTTAAAGAGAGAATATCCGTCTCTGCATCTGGAGGTGCTGATCGGTTCAGTGCGCAATACAAGCCGTATTGATAAGGTTTTCGAGGATTACAGACCGGATATCGTATATCATGCGGCGGCCCACAAGCATGTGCCGCTGATGGAAGACAGTCCCAATGAGGCGATAAAAAACAATGTATTTGGAACTTACAAGACGGCTTTGGCTGCGGACAAATACGGTGCAGAGAAATTTGTACTGATTTCTACCGATAAGGCAGTGAATCCAACAAATATCATGGGAGCATCCAAGCGTGTCTGTGAAATGATCATCCAGGAGTTAAACAAGCGGTCGGCTACAGACTTTGTGGCAGTCCGTTTTGGAAATGTACTGGGAAGCAACGGAAGTGTGATTCCACTGTTCAAAAAACAGATCGAGAACGGGGGACCGGTTACTGTAACTGATAAAAGGATTATCCGTTATTTCATGACTATACCGGAGGCTGTGTCTCTTGTGATCCAGGCAGGCGCCCTTGCCAAAGGCGGAGAGATCTTTGTGCTGGATATGGGAGATCCGGTCAAGATTGATGATCTGGCCAGAAACCTTATCCGTCTGTCAGGATATGTGCCTGATAAGGACATCAAGATTGAGTACACCGGACTGAGGCCGGGAGAAAAATTGTTTGAAGAAATGCTGATGGATGAAGAGGGAATGAAGGAGACAGAACATTCATTGATCCACATTGGCAAACCATTAGAGTTTGACGGCGAAAAGTTTTTAGAGGCACTGAATCCGTTATATGACGAAGCTTATTCAGAAACGGACAACATGAAAGAATTGATCGCAGAACTGGTTCCTACTTATCAGATCCGTCAGGAAGATAAGGAGAGAGACAGAAAGCGGATTGATGAAAAATATCATGAAGTTTATGATAAAGATAAAGAAGGACTGGCACTGTAAAGTGTCAGTCCTTTTTAATAAGAGTATATTTTTCTTCCAGACGAAGAGGCTTGTAAGACAGTTTTGCCTGACGCAGGTTATCCTGTCCCAGGTCGTCTTCCCGGTTGACCAAAACAGCATCCGGGTACTCGTGGAGAAGAAACTGCTGATTGATATAATTATAAAGGCCGGTGTAATTTACATCGGCTTTTTCGATATGAATCATAGCCATTTTTAAAGCCGGATCATAGGAGCCGATGGTGTATGCTTTTAATTCGCCGTCAATCCGTACGCCGCCCATCTGGCATTCAATGGAATGGCAGTTTCCAAAGAGGCGGTAGATGCCTTCTTCTTCGTCATCAATGCAGTGGTATTTGTCGTAAATCTTCCGTTCGTCCAGCCATTTCTCATGAAATTGTTCGATTTCCTCAATGTTATCCGGACCAAGGGTTTCATACGCATAGCGGCCGTCATATTCTTTCATGAATTTATTCAGAAGATTTTTCTTTTTGTGCATGATCTTGCCGCTTAAGGTACGGAGTTTATCTGCATCGTATACATAGTCATAGCAGTCCCGGTCCCCTTCTACGGTATAATCTGCCAGCTGGCCGTTTTCTGTTAAAATCTCTACCATACGGGTGTCTGCCAGGTAAAAGGAAGGCTTGATGTGGAGAGTGTCTTCCATGTAATGTTCCATACGGCGGAATGCTTCTGTCAGGTCTTCTTCACGGCACAACGGGGCAAAAAATCCCTGGGCTGAATCCCTTTTTACATAGAGATACAGTGCTATATCATCCGTGGCATACTGGGTGTGATAATAATTCTCCCACAAAAATTGATTTAGAAAATGCCCTTCGCTCATATAAATGGAGCGAAGGGACTCATACTTACTAAATTCTTTTTGTACAAAGGGAGTAACAGGTTTGAAATTCATAAATAACGACTTCCTTTTTTACTTCCTATTTGCTTTTGGCTGCATTGGCAGCATTTCTTTTGGCACGGTAACGCTCGGTGCCGTCTAAGATTTTCTTGCGGATCCGGAGATTTTCCGGTGTTACTTCCAGTAACTCATCAGTGTCAATGTAATCCAATGCCTGCTCTAAGCTGAGTTCTTTTTTCGGAGTCAGGCGGAGAGCTTCATCGGCACCGGAAGAACGGGTGTTGGTAAGGTTTTTCTTCTTACATACATTGACTTCGATATCATCGGATTTGGCATGTTCACCTACGATCATACCGCCGTATACTTTTTCTCCCGGTCCTACAAACAAAGTTCCTCGCTCCTGGGCGTTGTAAAGACCGTAAGTAATGGTTTCGCCGGATTCAAAGGCAATCAGAGAACCCTGTTTGCGGTAAGGAATTTCACCTTTGTATGGACCATAACCGGCAAATTCAGTATTGATGACACCATTTCCTTTCGTGTCTGTCATAAACTCACCACGGTATCCGATGAGACCTCTGGCCGGGATCAGAAATTCCAGACGGGTAGTGCCGGCATTTAACGGGCTCATTCCCTGGAGTTCACCTTTTCGCTGACTGAGACGGTCGATGACATTTCCGGTAAATTCATCCGGAACATCTACCAGCGCGCGTTCCATTGGCTCCAGTTTCTTTCCGTTTTCGTCTTCTTTATAAAGAACCTCGGCTTTACTGACTGCAAATTCGTATCCCTCTCGGCGCATATTTTCAATCAGGACGGACAGATGCAGCTCTCCACGGCCGGATACCTTGTAAGCTTCTGTGGTATCTGTATCCTCTACACGAAGAGATACATCTGTATTTAACATACGATACAGACGGTCTCTTAAGTGTCTGGAAGTAACATATTTTCCTTCCTGACCTGCCAGCGGGCTGTCATTTACAAGAAAATGCATGGCGATGGTAGGTTCGGAAATTTTCTGGAACGGGATAGCCTGAGGATTTTCAGGACTGCATAAAGTATCTCCAATATGGATGTCTGCAATACCGGAAATTGCAACAATGGATCCGATGGTTGCTTCTTCTACTTCTACACGGTTCAATCCCTCAAATTCGTAAAGTTTGGAAATCTTTACTTTTTCAAATTTATCCGGATCGTGATGGTTTACGATTACTGCATCCTGGTTTACACGGATGGTTCCGTTATCTACTTTACCAATACCGATACGGCCTACATATTCATTGTAGTCGATAGTGCTGATGAGAACCTGTGTATCGGCTTCCGGATCTCCCTCCGGTGCCGGGATATAATTCAGGATGGCATCAAAGAGAGGTTTCATATCAGTGCCTTCTTCAGCCATATCTGTTTTGGCGATACCTTCTTTGGCAGAGGCGAAGATGAATGGACAGTCTAACTGTTCTTCGTCTGCATCCAGATCGATAAATAACTCCAGAACTTCATCGACAACTTCTTCCGGTCTCGCTTCCGGACGGTCGATCTTGTTGATACATACAACAACAGGAAGAGACAGCTCCAGAGCTTTCTTCAATACGAACTTGGTCTGAGGCATAGCACCTTCAAAAGCATCTACTACCAGGACAACACCGTCCACCATTTTTAATACTCGTTCAACTTCACCGCCGAAATCTGCATGTCCCGGGGTGTCAATAATATTAATCTTTACATCATTATATGTGATGGCGGTATTTTTGGATAAAATTGTAATACCGCGTTCACGCTCAAGGTCGTTGGAGTCCATAACGCGTTCCTGGACCTCCTGATTGGCACGGAACACACCGCTTTGTTTTAACAATTCGTCCACCAGAGTGGTTTTACCGTGGTCTACATGGGCGATAATGGCAATGTTTCTGATATCTTCGCGTTTCGTTTTCATTGTATTCCTCCATCTGAAATGGTTTTTATAAAACCGCATTTAATAAGTAACTTTACAAACAAGTTTACATTATAGCATGAAGTATAATGACACGCAAGAAAAAAAGGAAAGTAATTGACTAGAAACCATCTATAAGGTAAACTTATCTTAGTTTGCTATATGAAAAAATGAATATGATGAAACAAAAACATGTTTCGGAATGGAGAGTTGAAAAGTGAAGGAACTATTTATTCTTTTTAAAGAACTGTTAGGAGACAAAGAAAAAGGTTTTTTTAGAAAGTGCGGCATTTTTATAAAGGCTTGCTACTACAATGAAACGGTGCGTTATTTGTTTATGGGAGTCTGTACCACGCTGGTCAATCTCATTTCTTACTGGCTGTTTATCCGCCTGTTCCGGGGGACGATGCCGGGACTGGGAAAAAATGCAGTGACCATCAGCAATGTGATCTCGATCATCATAGCAATCTTGTTTGCTTATGTGACTAACAAGCTGTTTGTTTTTGAGTCAAAGACCCATGGAGTGGCAGAATTGTTTTATGAATTCCTGCGTTTTGTAGGGGGCAGGATGCTGACAATGGTTATTGAAGTGGGCGGCGTGTATCTCATGTTTAACATAATGGGCTGGAATGAGATGGCTGCGAAACTTATCACGCAGGTATTGGTGGTGATCGGCAATTATTTTATCAGTAAGTTCCTTGTGTTTAAGGGGCAGCAGGCAGAGTGATTGACACATTCTTAACTAAAATTTTAACTAAAATATGTCGATATAAAAAGATAATGAGAAGTTTATAGTAAGAAAGGCTGGAGACAGGATGAAGGATAGAACAAAAAAGAAAAACAGATGGCTGCACAGAGGGATTGTGTTCTGTTTTGTGGCCGCATTGACCGTGGGGCTCGTGTTTGCATGGATGAACCGGTCTGAAGCAGCAGATGAACTGCATATTACATACAATGGTGCTGTGTTAGATCCGGCGGCCACCATTCCACTGAATACCAGTTCCATGCAGTTGATGGCAGAGACCACAGGAACGGCTTATGATGATGCCAGGTACAAGGTAGAGTGGTCCATTGAGGATACAGAGGCAAGAAACAATATTGCTTCTATCGAACAAAGTGCTACTAACAAGATGATCGCCATTGTAAGGGCGTTGTCACCAGGTACTGTTACCGTAACCGTAACCGTGAAAGACGCCATGAACGGAGATGCCGTACTTGGCAGTACCACCTGTAACATCAATGTAATGTTTGGTGTAGATACATCGAACAATGATACTATCTTTAAGAAAATGTTTGAGACCGATACGGATCGTTCTCTCGTTTTGTATGCGGATGATGCACCGGTCCAGATGGGACTGAACTTTGGTAAAGTAGAGGATGCCCAGTGGAGCGTTGCTAATGATGAGATTGTCCAGGTTGGCAAAAGCACAGGTATTGTTACACCGAGAGGTGCCGGCCATACGATTTTGACGGCTACTTATACACCGGACGGAGATACCAGTACGACCTATACGGCCAATCTGAATGTATATGTTATTCCGAAAGTGTCCCTGACCAACGGAAGTGGTTATACAAAATCACTGACTGACCTGAAGATCCCATCGGGAACAATTTTGTATACCGATACGAGATTTGACAATACAGTCCAGACCATCAGCAACAAGATTTCCTGGGTTATCAAGGCAGATAATGGAAATGGTAATACGACGGTACTTGCTGATTCTCTTGGAAAAACATCGGATGTGATTTCGGTAACACCAACCAATGCTTATAAAAATGAGTTGGCCGTATCCGGTGTGGCAGGTAACTATATTATTGAATTTTATACCAATGGTACATATAAAGGTGAAGGAGATGGGGAGCGTACCATAGCGTACAACCCGACAGTAGTATCTTTTACACTGACAGCCAATATTGGAGATAAGGAAGAAACACTGGGACCGGGAGATTCTTATGACCTGGCGGCTGCCTTTGGCATGAGCACAGAAGATTTTGTGAAATGTTTTAATGCCAATAACTGGACCAAGGATGGCGGTTCCATCTACAATTACGGAAGTTATGATGCAAATAAGGCAACCCTTACTATCAATCAGAGCGTATCAGAAGGTGTGCTGATTGATAAGGTAACGGTTCGTCCGTCACAAAAAGCTTATGTGGCATCTTTGATGGGACTGGATCCGGATGATCCGGATGTTTTGAACAGTATGCCCACAGAGTTTACTATTACGATCACACTGAAAGACCAGTTGATTTTAAATACGACGGCTATTACGATCTCCCAGGGAGCCACTTATCAGCTGAAAGCCAGTTATAACGGCACCTATGAGGCACCAATCAAATGGACTTCTTCAGATACGAACTATGTAACAGTAGATGATAATGGTCTTGTAAAGGGTATCAAGATCACAAGCGGCAACATTATCGTGGAGGCGTCGCTGACCAACAGTCAGGGCCGTACTATCACAGCAAGGTGTATTGTTGTGGTAGAGAAAAAACTGGATAAATTTACCTTGAATCCATCCAAGGATTTCAGCATGTATGTTGGTGAAACCACTACAGTCCGGGCAGAGATTACTCAGAATATCACCAATGCACCGCTGGAGTGGAAGTGTTCCAATGCCAATATCGGATACTTTACCGTAGATCCGGCCAGTGATGGAAAGAGTGCTGTTATTACAGCAAAGATAGCAGGTTATGCAGACTTGATCGTAACCAATACGGCTACAGGAGAAAGTAAAACTCTCCGTATTACCGTTGTATCCAATATTCAGACCATCAGTCTGAAGTACAGTGATCTTACGGTGCCGTTTTACAAACAGGGATACAATATGAAGGGGGATGTAGGTTATACCCCGACTACCGCCACTGCCACAGATCTTGTGTGGAGTTGTTCGGACTCATCTGTAGCCACAGTAGATAAGGATGGTTATATTACCTTTAAGACAGCAGGAACGGTTCTGATCACCGTCAGGCCGGATATTAACCCCAATGGAGTCATGGCCTCTTGTCTTTTGACCATTAGTGCATCGCCGACCAGTATTACGCTGAGTACCAATACGGTGAGTATGAATGTAGGTGATATACAGATCATAGATGTAGAATTTGCGCCGACCAATACAACCACCGTCTTTAACCAGATCACACCGACGGTGGATGGCATTGCTAATGTGACTTATGACGAGACAAGGCAGCAGTTTAAGGTCCAGGGTGCAAAACCGGGTAAGACGTATTTGAACATTGTTTCTGTAGAAGGTATTGTAACCGGAATCAATGTAGATGTTAAGAGACCAGCTACAAAGATTTCTCTGTCGCCGAAAAATATTGCACTTCGTACCGGAGATACGGCTACCGTAAAAGCAACCTTAACGCCGGCCGATACCACAGATACGATTCAGTGGACAACCATGGATGCCAGAGTGGCTACGGTAAATGAAAATGGAGTGATCACCGGTGTGAAGGCAGGAACCACATTTATCAAGGCTCAGACCTTTAACGGAACCATTGCCGGACCGATTGATATGATCCAGGTAACGGTGCAGGACGGTGTGAAGTCTGTCTCTCTTGATTCACAGGTAAAAACAGTAGAAGAAGGATCTTCTATCATCATCAAGCCGACCTTTAATCCGACGACGGCCTTTGATCAGTCCATGACATGGACAACCTCCAATGCCGGCATAGCAAAGGTAGAAAACTCAGGTGCATCCAATGCTAAAGTGACCGGTGTGAAAGTTGGAACCGTTTTGATCACAGGTAAGTCTACAGACGGAGGATTTACCGTATCCTGTCTGGTAACGGTAACACCGAAAAAGGTTGCCAACGATACAAAGGTAAAAGTGAAACCAAAAACAAAGTATCTTCAGTTGAAAAAGACCTTTTATATTAAAGCAACCGTAACCGGTTCTTCCAATAAAAAGGTAAAATGGAAGAGTAGTAAAAAATCTGTGGCAACAGTAAGTTCCAGCGGAAAAGTAAAAGGTAAAAAACTGGGAACTGCTTATATTACAGCTACAGCGAAAGACGGAAGTGGAGCGTATGCCCGCTGTAAAGTAAGAGTAGTCAGAAAAGTTAAGAAGTTAAAATTAAACAAATACACGGCAAAGGTATATGTAGGAAGTACACTGAAACTGAAATCCTATGTAACACCGAAGAATGCCTCAGTAAAAAAAGTAAAGTGGTCTTCATCGGATAAGACACTGGCAACGGTAAGTTCTTCAGGCCGGGTACTTGGTGTGGCGCCGGGAATTGTCAAGATTACAGCCAAGACAAAAGATGGTTCCAACAAAAAAGCAACCTGTATCCTGACAGTAAAAGAGCCGATAGAAGCAACAGGAGTATCGGTAGAAAATGCGACTCTGACAGTTGCTAAGGGAAGAGCTGCTATGTCCGGCATTGCAGCAGAACCGGCAGGAGCAACTACAGGAATTAAGTATTATTCAGATAATCCTAGTGTGGCTACGGTAGACCGCCACGGTAAGATCCGGACCAAACAGGCCGGACAGGCAACTATCTATGGCGAGACGGCCAATGGAAAGATCGGTTACTGCGAAGTGCAGGTAGTAGATCTGAACCGCAAGGGAATGAACATCCGCCAGTATGATACAGAGCAGCTGTATGTAAATGACATCAGTACCGGAGTTACCTGGTATTCAAAGAACAGCAGCATTGCATCCATTACATCCAGTGGTCTGGTAACCGGAAGAAAGAAAGGAACCACTACGGTTTATGCCGTTGTCAATGGCGTGAAACTGGGATGCCGTGTAAAAGTCAGAAAAATAAAATAGGGGGACAAATTGCTAGAAAATTTACATGTAAAAAACTTTGCCATCATTGATGAGATTGATGTGGATTTTGGCCCGCACCTGAATATCCTGACAGGAGAGACGGGTGCCGGTAAATCCATTCTGATCGGTTCGGTGAATATTGTTCTGGGGGCCAGAGTGTCACCGGAAATGATCGGAAGATATGGTGACAGTGCACTGGTAGAAGCGGTTTTTCATGTGGAAAGTCAGTCTGCCAGAAAAAAAATAAGGGACTGTGGCGTAGAACCGGAAGAAGGAGAGATTATTATTTCCAGACGCATAACGGGAAGCCGCAGTGTGAACAAAATAAACGGCGTGACGGTGCCGGTAAGTACGATCCGGGCTATTTCAGAATATCTCATAGACATTCACGGACAGCATGAACATCAGTCTTTGTTGAATGAAAAAAGACACCGCCAGATTGTAGATGATTTTGGTGGAAAAGAACTTAGAGAGCAGAAAGAAAAAGTTCATGACTTGTACAAACAGTACCGACACACTCTACAGGAGTCCCGATCAGGAGAACTGTCTGCAGAAGAGCAGGCCAGACGGAAGGACTACCTTATGTATGAAATCCGGGAGATTGAAGAGGCATCCCTGACAGAGGAAGAGATGCTCACCATTGAAGATGATTTCAGGAAAATGTCTAATGGAGAACATATTGTGGATCAGCTGTCGGAGGCTTACAGACACTGTAAGGAAGAGGCGACAGACGCTATTGGACGGGCGGTTCAGAATATGCAGAATGTGTCTGAGTATGAAAAAGAACTTGGTTCTTACACAGACGAACTGATGCAGATCGAGAGTATGCTCAGTGATTTTAACCGGGAAATCTCAGGATATATGTCGGATATTACATTCGACCCGGGAGAATTGATGCAGTTACAAAACCGGCTGGACCAGATCCGGAGCCTCCAGACAAAGTATGGTGAGTCCTATGAGGAAATTACGGAACATGGGGAAAAAGCCCGGGACGAACTGGAAAAACTGGAAGAATACGAGGCATACCGGAGCAGTCTTTTGGAGACATTAAAACAGCAGGAAGAAGAACTTCAAAAAGAAGCAGTCGGTCTGACGAAACTTCGAGAAAAAAGTGCCGCAGCTTTGCAGAAAAAAATTACTCAGGCACTCATGGATCTGAATTTTGCCCATGTAGACTTTGATGTTGAGATACGAAAGGCGGAGAGGATAACCGACCAGGGGGCAGATGAAGTGGAATTTATGATCGCCACCAATCCGGGAGAACCAAGAAAAAGCCTTCAAAAAGTGGCTTCCGGTGGTGAGTTGTCAAGAATCATGCTGGCCATCAAATCTGTGTTTGCAGACAAAGATGGAATCGAAAGTCTTATTTTTGATGAGATCGACACGGGAATCAGCGGAAGAACGGCTCAGAAAGTTTCGGAAAAAATGACAGCACTGGGTGCCAGCCATCAGATTCTTTGTATCACACATTTACCGCAGATAGCAGCCATGGCAGATGAGCATTTTGTCATTGAAAAAGTGGTAAAAAAAGACCGCTCTGTTACCGGGATCCGTCGGCTGACGGAGGTTGAGATCGAAGATGAACTTGCCAGGATCCTTGGCGGTGTGGAGATCACGGACGCAGTCAGAGCCAGTGCCAGAGAGATGCGGCAGATGGCGGCCGGACTTAAAAAGTATAAAAAATCATAAAAACACCATACTAAACAGGAGCTTAAATTAGTTAAGTTCCTGTTTTTTTAATGTCAATCAATGTGGGATGGTGAAAGAATGAAAAAGAGACTGCAAAAAATATTTGCCGGGCTGTTGGTACTGGATCTGTGTGTGCTGGGGATCGTGATCACGAAATATTATAAGGAATCTATACCGGAAGAACTTACCTGGCAGGGAGAAAGTCTGGAAGAAATGGAATTGCCGCCATTTTGTTCGGTGCAAACAAAACGTTCTGTAGTAGATGCCATGCAGACAAAGACTACCAGTACGAATGTGCCGGTGAAACTATTTAATCTTTTTACCATAAAGCATATAAAACTAAAATGGGGAACCGGTACTACAGTAGCACCGGTAGGGGAGCCCATTGGTATTTATGTAGAGACCAAGGGGCTGCTGGTCCTGGATGTGGCAAAGGTGGAGGGAAAGGACGGTTTGTCCTATGCTCCCGGCTATAACCGTTTTAAGACAGGGGATTATATCCTGCGGTGGAACGATGTGAAGATCAATACTATTGCAGCGTTAAACCAGCAGATACAAAAAACAAAAGGGAAGAAGGTCCCGGTGACTATACGGCGGAACAAAGAGGAAATGAAAGTGGCGGTAACGCCGGTAATGGCAGAAGATGGCACATACAAGATCGGAACCTGGGTGCGGGAAGATACTCAGGGCATCGGAACCATGACTTATATAACGGAAAATGGCAGATTCGGAACGCTGGGACACGGTATTACCGACATGGACACCGGAACTTTGTTGAATTTAAAAGGCGGTGAAGTGTATCAGGGAGAGATCCTGGGGATCACGAAAGGGAAAAAAGGAGAGCCGGGAGAATTACAGGGATATATGAAGATGTCATCCGACCACATTCTGGGTATTGTGTCTAAAAATACGGAAAAAGGCGTGTTCGGCACTATCCAAGAGACTTGGCTAAAAAAATACAAAAACAAACAGATTCCTCTTGCTTACCGTCAGAATATAAAAAAAGGAAAAGCTTATGTAGGGATCAACCTTACAGGTGCATGGGAAAAATATGAGATAGAGATTGAAAAAATCCACATAAACAGCCATGATAACAAAGGAATGGAGATTTGCGTGACGGATAAAAGGCTTTTAAAACTGACTGGTGGGATCGTGCAGGGAATGAGTGGTGCGCCAATCCTCCAGAACGGGAAAATGGTAGGTGCCATCACCCATGTTTTTGTAGAAGATCCTACAAGAGGATATGGCATTTTTATTGAGGAAATGCAGGGTTAGAAAGTCTTACTGATCCTATTAGGTACGGCAGGGATCATCACACCGACCGCATCTGCACTTCTTCATAATTCTTCGACTCTTTTGATTGGATTAAGAAGTATGAATAATTTACTAGATTAAAAAGCTCTGTTCTGTTATAATAGAACTATAAAAATTGAGGGGGCTTTTACATGGAAGAACAGATTTTTACCAATGAGGTGATCTTAGACTGGCTGCACTATTATGCAAAGAATACAGCCCTGGATCTTGAGCATGTGAAGATTCTGGATATTACCAGAAAGAATAAAAATATTATTCCTACGGTTGAATCTCACAAAACTACGATGGTGTTTACTAATGCGGGCCAGGAAGATATTTTTTATCGTCTGTGGAATGCCGGACTGGGAGAGTGTGAGGTGTGGTACAACGAGGGATCACAGCCGGAGGGTGTTATTCTCAACAGCAAGGTAAAAGACATGATCGACCGTGGGATCAATGCATCAGCAGGTATGCTGATCTTGAATCCACAGGCGCGTAACACTACGAAGATAGGAATGAACAATGACATGTTCAAGCGTGGATCGATCCGTTATGTAGGAAGCGAGATCCGTGCTGTGATCCTGAACAAGATGATGGTAGACCAACAGGATGATCTGTGTATTATCAGCGGGGAGAGCATTGCCATTGAAGCAGCACTGCAGGCACCGGAGGGGTCCGTGATCGCAGTAGAATACAGTCAGGCGGACCGGGCTACCATGGAGGACAATGTAGAGCATTTTGGCTTGAGCAATATTTCTATTATTGATCATGTAGATGAAGAAAATATGAAAGATCTGCCTGTTCCATCCACAGTATTTATGGTGGCGTCTGCCAGCATGGATCAGGAACTGGCTTATCTGACCAGTATCAATCCTTCTATCCGGGTAATTCTTTATACCCTGGATTTTAAAGTAGCAGCAAGTGCTAAGGAGAAATTGGAGGAATTAGGGATCAAAGATGTGGACGTGATCCAGATCGCAGTATCCAGACTGGCAGGGGATAATAGTTTTAAACAACAGCCGGCACCATGGATCATTACCGGCAAAGGAGAGTAAGGTAGGAAAACATCAGCAAGGGGGCGATAGTATGGAACAGAAGGATATAGAAGTGATTCTGCAGTACAGACAGAGAGAGGTAGACATGGATGAGGTCTTTCACCGCATTAAGGAAGATTATGAAGCCCATGGACACAAGGAAGAGATCAAAAAACAGGAAGTGTATGTAAAACCAGAGGATTTTACAGCATATTATGTCATTAACGGGGATGCAGTAGGAAAAGTTCAGCTGTTTTGACAAAGCAGATATGAGGGGACCGCAGGTTCCGGCATTTACATGGGATGCCGGGAAATGCGGTCTTTTTTTGATTGTTCCCGTCGAAAAATAGAAAGCCAGAGTGAATATAATATAAAATAAATGTAAAAAATGCTTGAAATACACAAAATAATAACTTATAATGAATTTATAGTAAATTTACAAATATTTAATTCTTTGACGGAGGGACAAAAATGGAAAAGTTAAAAGTGCTTATTGCAGATGATAATCCGAGGATTTTGAAAATGCTGGGGGATATTTTGATGGATGATAATGGAATCGAAGTGGTAGGAACGGCAGAAGATGGCGTAGAGACAATGGGGATGATCGAAGAGACAAAACCGGATGTGCTTTTACTGGACCTGATCATGCCAAAGCTGGATGGATTGGGAGTGCTGGAGAAACTTCACAAAGGTTCTGGCATCGGTAAAGTACCGGAAGTCATTGTTATATCATCCATTGCTCAGGAGCGCATTACTGAGACGGCCATGAGTCTGGGAGCACTGTATTACATATTAAAACCGTTTGATAAGGATACTATTTTATCACAGGTGAAGAAATTAAAACCGGGGATCCGTTTTCGTAAACTGACTCAGGGAAATGAATCGGTGGCCGGACAGAGAGCCCGTTATAATCTGGAGACAGATGTGACAAATATTATCCACGAAATAGGCGTGCCTGCCCATATAAAAGGATATCAATATCTGCGGGATGCCATTATGATGTCTGTAGATGATAGTGAAATGCTCAATTCCATTACAAAAATTTTATATCCCTCCATTGCCAAACAGCATGGCACGACACCCAGCCGTGTGGAGCGGGCCATCCGTCATGCCATTGAGGTGGCATGGAGCCGCGGAAAAGTGGATACCATTGATGAATTATTTGGTTACACCGTACACAATGGCAAGGGAAAGCCAACCAATTCAGAATTTGTGGCACTGATTGCAGATAAAATAAGACTGGAGCAGAAAAAATGCTAAATTTTTCTTTTCAGTTTTTGCGGATTAGTGTATAATAAAAAGTAATCATAGATTACTTATCGAAAGGGGAGAAGAACATGAAAAAAGTGTTATTTGCTGCTTCCGAATGTGTACCGTTTATTAAGACAGGAGGACTTGCCGATGTAGTGGGTTCCCTGCCTAAATATTTCAATAAAGACGAGTTTGATGTCAGGGTTATGATTCCTAAATATACCGCAATTCCGGAAGAATATAAAAATCAGATGCAGTATCTGACTCATTTTTATCTGGAACTGGCGTGGCGCAAGCAGTATGTCGGAGTGTTTCAGATGGAGTACGACGGTGTGATCTTTTATTTTCTGGACAATGAATTTTATTTCAGTGGTGATAAACCTTATGGGGAGATTTATCAGGATATTGAAAAGTTCGCTTTCTTTGATAAAGCCGTGCTGTCTACACTGCCGCTGATCGGTTTCAGACCGGATATCATTCACTGTCACGACTGGCAGACGGGACTGATCCCGGTATATCTGAAGGATTCTTTCCAGCAGGGAGAGTTTTACCGTGGTATCAAGACGATCATGACAATCCATAATCTGAAGTTCCAGGGAGTCTGGGACAAAAAGACCGTTATGGATACCGCAGGACTGGATGCTTACTATTTTACCTCTGACAAGCTGGAGGCATATGGTGATGCCAATTATTTGAAAGGTGGTCTTGTATACGCAGATCAGATCACTACCGTAAGTGACACCTATGCGGAAGAGATCAAGACCCCGTTTTACGGAGAAAAACTGGATGGCCTTATTAACGCCAGGGCAAACTGCCTGACAGGAATTGTAAACGGACTGGATTACAATGAATACAATCCGGCCACAGATCCGTTTGTGGAGTATCATTATGATGCCAGAACATTCCGCAAAGAAAAGATCAAGAATAAGAGGGCACTCCAGAGAGAACTGGGACTGGCTCAGGATGATAAAAAATTTATGATCGGTATTGTGTCAAGACTGACAGATCAAAAGGGGTTTGACTTAATTGATTACGTTATTGAAGAAATTTGTACAGAGGATACACAGTTAGTTGTATTGGGAACCGGTGAGGAAAAATATGAGCATTTGTTCCGGCACTTTGCCTGGAAATATCCGGACCGTGTATCAGCCAACATTTATTATTCAAATGAGAGGTCTCACAAGATTTATGCATCCTGCGATGCGTTTTTGATGCCGTCCCTGTTTGAGCCATGCGGTCTCAGCCAGTTAATGAGTCTGCGCTATGGAACGGTGCCGATCGTAAGAGAGACAGGAGGACTTAAAGACACGGTGCAGCCATTCAACGAGTATGAAAGTACCGGTACAGGATTCTCCTTTGCTAATTACAATGCCCATGAAATGCTTGGCACGATCCGGTATGCCAAAGATGTATTCCAGAACCGAAAGAGAGAATGGAATAAGATCATTGACAGAGGAATGGCCATGGATTTCTCATGGAACAATTCAGCCCTGAAATATCAGGATCTGTATTGGCGTATGTAATTCTTAACCCAATTTCACAAGTCCTAATAAATAGTATAATTTAGTGCGAATACAAGCTGCAAAGCGCGTATTCGCACTGTTTTTTGCAGAAAAAATCTAAAAAGTGTACATGCAAATTTTTTTTAGTAATCACTTGCTTTACAACTATTTTATATGATAAACTTTATATTATTATAATATTTAACACCAAAGAAAGGAATAAAGATGAAAAAACTTCAAAAAGCATTTGAAACTTCAGTTAATATATGCTTTGTCAGCGATGAGAAGTATGCAAAACCACTTTGTACATCGTTGTATTCTCTCTTGTATAATCGGGATAAGACACGAAATTATGATATCCTTATTTTACAAGATGACATCCCCGGGGAGGCACAAGAACAAATTCATGCACTGGGGAAAGACGAGCCGGGAGTCAGTATCCGTTTTATTAATATGAGAGAAAGAAAAAAGTTTTTTCCGGAAACGGCAAGTGCGTATTACACAGCAGCTATTAATTACCGCTTGTATCTGTTTGATGAGATGTTCACAAATTATGAAAAAATGTTGTATTTTGATTGCGACATGATTTTTTTGGAGGATGTAAGTAAACTCTACGATACGCATCTTGGTGAAAAGGAAGTGGCGGCTGTTCGGGCAGAAGACTTTCGTGTTTTGTCACAGACGCGCCGTGCTATTTTTTTAGATGGTATGCCATATAATGTGGATAATTATCGAAGTGACGGTTTGAAGATGCAATATGCAGAGGATTATTTTAATTCAGGGGTATTGCTTCTGAATCTGCAAAAAGCCAGGCAGCATATTACGATGTCGCAGGTTTATGAATTGCTAACGGGGCACAAATATATGTTTAGCGATCAGGATGTCCTTAATATGCTGTTTGATGGCAAGGTGATGCCTTTGGATTTTTGCTGGAATTATACCACATTTGTGGCAGGACATTTGCAAAGCGGCAATATTCACAGCCAAAGATTGTATGCAGATCTTCAAAGGGATAAACCGGCAATTATTCATTATGTCGGGAAACGCAAGCCGTGGTCAACAGGTGAGATACTGCGAGAACAGTACGAAAAATATTATAATATAATGGAAAATAAGATTTAAAATGACAGAAATGGAGGAAAAAATGAGAAAGAAATTTTACAGACAGGCACAAAAAGGGATTTGTATTGCAACATTATCGGCTACGGTGCTTACAAGTATCCCGACCGTATCCTATGCAGAAGCGTATGCCAAGGGAAGGGCAGTTATGGAAGAAATGCAGAAGCTTTCCCTGCCTACAGAAAACGCAGTGACTTTTAATCTGGCAGATGCGGCTCTTAGACAAGAAAAAACCTTTGTAGATGCGTATGGTGAGGATTTTACTACTACCGTCATCGAAATTAATATTGCAAAAAATGGAACTTACATCATCAAAGGCTCCAATGAGATCAATGGTGCATTTGTCGACACTCACATCAAGGTAGAAAAGGGAGTGGAAGCAAATATTATTTTTGATGGAGCACAGATTCAAAATAATCAGATGTATGATTCGGGTGTGGATAGTTGTGGTAATATCTATACCAACCAGCTTTTTCCGGTACTGGACATCGAAGGAACAGCAAATCTGTATGTGGAAGAGGATTCCTGTCTTACATCGCCGGATAAGGATTATAGTTATGTGATTCAGGTAACTGGTGATATGACGCTCAAAGAAGGTAACGGCCGTCTTACTTTGATGCTAGGTAACTGCAAAGAAGATTCAGAGGAAGAAGAAAATTATGGTTATTCTATATGGGGAAGGAAAGAGGGAGAAAATCGTCGTTGGGGAACTGTCACATTGGAAGGTGGAGATCTGGTTGCCTATGGAGGAATTGAAGGATTGGAAAAATTTACAATGACTGGAGGAAAAGCAGATTTATCCTACGGTGATGATCGTTGTGTTTATGCTAAGGATATCGCTATTTTGGGCGGAGAATTGTCACTGACTGATGATGCAGAGAAAGAATGGGTTTCGTATTTTCTTAAAGGCAGGAATAGTATATACATTGACGGAGCGAAGATAACGGCGAAACAGAAATCTCCAACCCAGCAAAGTGGTAAAATTGGCATTGTAGCGTCAGAAGGGTCAAATACGGTAATTCGCAATAGTGTAATTTCCTATGATGAGCAATATTTTACTCTGAATCGCGTGTCAGACGTGTCAGATGTGTATGGCAGGAAAATCGGTCTTTTTACCGTGGATGGACTTTTAGAAAATACCAAAGTGAAAACCATTAACGGGCAGCCGGTCACGAATCTCCAGACCGCAGAAGACGGCACCTTGAAGTGCTTTATGGAATATGGGAAAAACATAATTACATTGGAAGATGGAAGCGTTTATACATATACTTACCAGAGTGATTGGGATAGCGGACATGCAATAGAAAACATGATTAAGGATGACCCGGCAGTAAGTACTCACAAGATTACGCTTCAGGTTGAAGGAGAGACAAATCAACAAGAGTTCGTGGTGCCGGATGGATTCAAATTGGGAAATCGATACTTTGACGGACAAAGATATTACGAATATGACTACGGAAGTGCAGGAACTCCGGACAAAATCACAGAAGATATGATGATTACTTTGCGCGAAGTGGAATTAGGAGTGACTGTGGATGGAGAAAAATTTGAAGGAGATGTGCTGCCGAATGAAGTGTTCTATTTGGCACAGGACAGAAATGGTAATAGTTTTGTCGCCTATCCGGGAGATACGGTAAAACAAGGTGCAAGTTATACATCCAGTTTTCCGGCAGTAAAAAAAGATGGAAAATGGTTTGTGAAAATAGGGGGAAAAGCCGATTTTGATTCGCTGGATAAGCTGCTTCTAAAGGATGATGCATTAAATGTTCTTTTGGATGCTGATATTGATTATAGTGAAGAAGATGTTTCTGGATTGCTCAATGGTGTCACAAGTTCATTTTATGGTATATTTGATGGAAATGGACATAGTATTACCAATGTGAAAAGTAACTATTATCCATATATTTTGATGGGAAATAATTATGGTACCATCAAAAATGTGTGTATCCGGAATGCAACGGTGCCATCTAGTGATTATAGGGCAGATTTTCGCTCTGGTATTCTCTGTTCCAATAATTATGGAACAATCGAAAATTGTGCGGTGGAGAATGCTGTCATAAAAACGAGGAAGAAGACAGAGTATGACGATGAAAAGACTATTAAACTTTGGGTTCACAGCGCATTAGCCGGCGGAAATTATGGCACGATTAAGGATAGTTTTGCAAAGGACATTACGTTTGATGGGGATGGCGATACTTATCCGCTTAGCCAATCATTTACCGGAAGCTATATTGAAAATACATATTATCTTTCAGAAAAAACAGAAGATAAAAATGCTAAGACGGCACAGCAGTTTGCCTCTGGAGAAGTGTGCAGCCTTCTGAACCATGGAGTGAGTGACGGAAGCCAGTATTGGTACCAGAACATCGACAATGACGGTGAAAAAGACCAAGCTCCGGTGGCGGATTCTTCGCACGGAACAGTATATACCGGCTATCAGGAATGTGTGAAAAGTTATTCCAATGAAAAACTTCCGGAATCACCGACCGCTCATGACACAATATATACTGCACAGGGGAATGTGATCACAGGTATTTGTAAGAAGGATTCTGCTCATTCAGTGAGGATGACAGTCAGTGGCAAGGATGTTGTATATGATAAAACAGCCCATGCGGTTGACATTGGTATCGAGTTAAGTGAAGAATGGGGCAAAATAGAAGTGCCTTATGAAATCTTTTATACACGTGAGGGAACTCGGACAGAGGACCTTACCAGTCCCGGTACCATCAAAGCCACTGTATCGGTAGGCACTGCTAAGGTAGAAGTGGTTTATACCATCAAAGAAGCACCGGCAGAAAAGCCGGTAGTAACGCCAACTGCTAAACCAACCGACAAACCAGCTGCAACGCCAACTGCAAAACCGGCAAAGACCCCGGATTCTCAGGCGACGAAGAAGGCTGAGGAAAGGGAAAAAGCAGTACCGAAAAAAGTTGGTGTAATACTGAAAGTAAAAGGAAATAAATACAAAGTAACGAAATCAAAGGCAAAGGGCTCCACGGTTGAATTTACAGGATATACAAACAAAAAGAAGAAGAAAGTCACCATTCCTGAGAGTATTACCGTTCAGGGTGTTGAGTACGATGTTACTTCCATTGGAAAAAAAGCCTTTAGCAACTGCAAAAAACTGACGCTGCTTAAAATTAAAACAAAGAAACTGACAAAGAAAACGGTTGCCCCAAAAACATTTAAGAGCATTCGAAAAAAGACAGTTATTAAAGTGCCAAAGAGTAAATATAAGGCATATAAAAAGGTACTTCGTGCCAGAGGACTGAACAAGAAAGTCAAGATCAAAAAATAAATTTGGGCTGGTTTCGTTTGGGTCAAATGTTCCAATTTCACAAGTTTTTGATTTTAGACTTGAATTTTTGGTTGTAATTGGGTATTATATAAGAAGAAGTTTGTAGGTTTTTTAACAAACACAAATTTAACTATTTTAGGAGGAAATATCATGTCAGTAAAAGTAGCGATTAATGGTTTTGGCCGTATCGGTCGTCTTGCATTCAGACAGATGTTTGGTGCAGAAGGTTATGAAGTAGTAGCAATCAATGATTTGACAAGCCCTAAGATGCTTGCTCACCTTTTGAAGTATGACTCTTCACAGGGTAAATACGACAAAGCAGAGACAGTAAAGTTTTCTGATGATTCTATTACAGTTGATGGAAAAGAGATCAAGATCTATGCATTCCCGGATGCAAACAACTGCCCTTGGGGAGAACTTGGTGTAGATGTAGTTCTTGAGTGCTCCGGATTCTATACATCCAAAGAAAAAGCACAGGCACACATCAACGCTGGTGCTCGTAAAGTTGTTATTTCTGCTCCAGCAGGAAATGATCTTCCTACTATCGTATATAACACAAACCACGAAACATTGAAAGCGGAAGATACAATCATTTCTGCAGCTTCTTGTACAACAAATTGCCTGGCTCCTATGGCAGATGCGTTGAACAAATATGCAGAGATCCAGTCTGGTATCATGGTTACTATCCATGCATACACAGGTGACCAGATGACTCTGGATGGTCCTCAGAGAAAGGGTGACCTTAGAAGATCTCGTGCAGCAGCTGTTAACATTGTACCTAACAGCACTGGTGCAGCAAAGGCAATCGGTCTTGTTATTCCTGAATTGAACGGTAAGTTGATCGGATCTGCTCAGCGTGTTCCTACACCTACAGGTTCTACAACAATTCTTACTGCTGTTGTTAAGGGAAGTGACATCACTGTTGACGGAATCAACGCAGCAATGAAAGCTGCATCTAACGAGTCCTTCGGATACAACGAAGATGAGATCGTTTCTTCCGATATCGTTGGAATGAGATTTGGTTCTTTGTTTGATGCAACTCAGACAATGGTATCCAAAGTGGCTGATGATCTGTATGAGGTTCAGGTTGTATCCTGGTATGACAACGAGAACTCTTACACAAGCCAGATGGTTCGTACAATCAAGTACTTCAGTGAGTTGGCATAATTAAACCAGCTAGTATTGGTATTGATCCTGAAAGGGTCCGGTCTGTTGGGCCGGACCTTTTTTTCCTTAATGAAATAGTGCGAAGAGAGAAAAATATGGAGGTTTAGATAAAATGTTAAATAAAAAATCAGTAGATGATATTAATGTAAAAGGACAGCGCGTGTTGGTTCGCTGTGATTTCAATGTACCATTGCAGGATGGCAAGATCACAGATGAGAACCGTCTGGTGGCAGCACTTCCGACTATTAAAAAATTAATCGCAGACGGCGGTAAAGTGATTCTTTGCTCTCATCTTGGCAAGCCGAAAGGAGAGCCAAAACCGGAACTTTCTCTGGCTCCTGTAGCAGAGAGACTGAAAGAACTGCTTGGACAGGATGTTGTTTTTGCCAAAGATGATAATGTAGTAGGCGAAAATGCAAAAGCAGCTGTTGCGGCTATGAAAGATGGTGATGTGGTTCTTCTTGAGAACACGCGTTACCGTGCAGAGGAAACAAAAAATGAGGATAATTTCTCAAAAGAACTGGCTTCTCTGGCAGATGTATTTGTAAATGATGCATTCGGAACAGCTCATAGAGCTCACTGCTCCAATGTAGGTGTTACAAAGTATGTTGACACTGCAGTAGTTGGATATTTGATGCAGAAAGAGATAGATTTCCTTGGCAACGCAGTAAATAACCCGGAGAGACCTTTTGTAGCAATCCTTGGTGGTGCAAAAGTTTCTTCCAAAATTTCTGTTATTGAAAATCTTTTGGACAAAGTAGATACACTCATTATCGGTGGTGGAATGGCATATACATTTATGGCAGCAAACGGTGAGCCGGTAGGAAAATCTTTGTTGGAAGAAGATTACAAAGATTATGCTAAGAAGATGGAGCAGAAAGCAAAAGACAAAGGTGTTAAACTTTTGATTCCGGTTGATACGGTAGTAGCAGATGACTTCTCTAACGATGCTAATTTCAAAGTAGTAGGCCGTGGTGAGATTCCGGACGATATGGAAGGACTGGATATCGGACCAAAGACAGCAGAACTTTTTGCAGATGCTATCAAAGGTGCTAAGACAGTTGTATGGAACGGACCAATGGGATGTTTTGAAATGCCGAATTTTGCAAAGGGAACAATTGCGGTAGCACAGGCTATGGCTGACCTGGAAGGCGCGACTACGATTATCGGTGGCGGTGATAGTGCAGCAGCATGTAACAATCTTGGATTTGGGGATAAAATGAGCCACATTTCTACAGGTGGCGGAGCATCTCTTGAATTCCTTGAAGGTAAAGAACTCCCGGGTGTTGCAGCAGCAAATGATAAATAAAAACTATTTAGGGTGTTATAGGTGGCAGCCAGTCTGCCACCCTTTTGAGAAGGAATAAGGGGGCATGTAAATGGCTAGAAAAAGATTTATTGCTGGTAACTGGAAAATGAATAAGACTCCGTCTGAGGCGGTGGCGTTGATCAGACAGCTGCTTCCATCCATTGATAATTCCAATGTGGATGTAGTGTTCTGTGTGCCGTCTATCGACATTATACCTGCGGTAGAAGCGACCAAAGACAGCAGTGTCAGTATTGGAGCCCAGAATTTTTATTTCCAGGAAAATGGTGCTTACACAGGCGAAATTTCACCGGAAATGTTGGAAGATGCAGGGGTTAAATACACAATTATAGGTCATTCGGAGAGAAGAGAACACTTCAAAGAGACCGATGATAATGTAAACAAAAAAGTGTTGAAAGCCTTTGAACATGGAATTATACCGATTATCTGTTGTGGCGAGACTTTGTGCCAGAGAAAACAGAAGGTATATATTGACTGGATTCGTATGCAGATCAAGATTGCGTTGCAGAATGTTACACCGGAACAGGCAAAAGCAGCTATTATTGCTTATGAACCGATCTGGGCCATTGGTACCGGAGAGACTGCAACAGCCGACCAGGCAGAGGAAGTGTGTGCGGAGATCCGGAGGATTGTAAGGGATTTGTATGATGATGAAACAGCTGATACAATCCGCATCCTGTACGGTGGATCAATGAAACCGGAGAATGCGAAAGAATTGCTGAATGAGCCGAATATAGACGGCGGTTTAGTAGGCGGAGCATCTTTAAAACCAGAATTTTCCAAGATTATTAATGCTTAAAATGCTTATAAATAAATTTACATTGGGTAAAAGAAATGAAAAAAACCCTTGACAACTATTTGTAAACATGATAAAGTAGTGTTCGTGTTCAGAACAGAACACGAACAAATGCGCGAGTGGCTCAGTTGGTAGAGCACAACCTTGCCAAGGTTGGGGCCGCGGGTTCGAGTCCCGTCTCGCGCTTATTTTTTTTGATCGACATCTGTTGGTGTCGATCTTTTTTTGCTTGCAAAGAAGCTCAGAGTTTGCTAAACTATTCCTTTAGAGAACAAACTATAAACATTGTTTTTTGGAGGATAGTATGGAACTGACAAATATACGAGAATTATATCGGGAAAAAGAGAAATTTATTGGTAAAGAAGTACAGATCGGAGGATGGTTGAGAAATATCCGCGATTCAAAGACATTTGGATTTCTGGTTGTAAATGATGGAACTTTTTTTGAGCCGCTTCAGGTTGTATACAGTGATAAATTAGATAATTTTGCAGAGATTTCAAAATTGAATGTAGGAGCAGCGGTGATCGTAAAGGGAACGCTGGTTGAGACATCTAATGCCAAACAGCCTTTTGAGATCCAGGCAGATGTGGTTGAGATCGAGGGTGTGTCCTCACCGGAATATCCGTTGCAGCCTAAGAGACACACATTTGAGTATCTTCGCACAATCTCACACCTGCGTCCGCGCACCAATACATTTGAGGCAGTTTTTCGCGTGCGCTCTCTGATCGCATATGCGATCCACAAGTTTTTCCAGGAGAGAGATTTTGTATATGTACACACTCCACTGATTACCGGAAGTGACTGCGAGGGAGCCGGAGAGATGTTCCGTGTGACGACGCTGGATATGGAAAATGTACCTAAAAATCCAGATGGAACCGTAGATTATACGAAAGACTTTTTCAACAAAGAGACGAACCTGACAGTCAGCGGACAGTTAAATGGTGAGACTTATGCCATGGCATTTAAAAATATTTATACATTTGGTCCTACTTTCCGTGCTGAGAACTCCAATACCACAAGACATGCAGCAGAGTTCTGGATGATTGAGCCGGAGATTGCTTTTGCGGATTTGAAGGATGACATGATGCTGGCAGAGAGTATGCTGAAATATGTGATTTCTTATGTCCTTGAAAATGCACCGGAAGAGATGGCATTTTTCAATAAGTTTGTAGACAAGGGATTGATCGAACGACTGAATCATGTGGTAGAATCAGAATTTGGCCGTGTGACTTATACAGAAGCTATTGAACTTCTGGAGAAAAACAATGATAAATTTGAGTACAAAGTATCCTGGGGATGCGATCTTCAGACAGAGCACGAAAGATATCTGACAGAAGAAATTTTCCATCGTCCGGTATTTGTAACAGATTATCCAAAAGAAATCAAGGCATTTTACATGAAGATGAATGAGGATGGCAAAACTGTAGCAGCTATGGACTGTCTGGTACCGGGCATTGGTGAGATCATTGGCGGAAGCCAGCGTGAAGATGATTATGACAAACTGGTTCAGAGAATGGACGAGTGTGGTCTTAAGAAAGAGGACTATGATTTCTATCTGGATCTGCGCAAATATGGTACAGCAAGACATGCCGGATTCGGACTTGGTTTTGAAAGATGCGTTATGTATCTGACGGGAATGCAGAACATCCGTGATGTGATCCCATTCCCAAGAACTGTAAACAACTGTGAATTATAAAAGGAGGCATAAAGTATGTTGATTATTCCGGAAAATTATGAAGCGGCACTGGGTATCCGGGAAACAGAGGTGGCTATTAAGAAGGTGAAAGATTTCTTTCAGCAGGCGTTGGCGGCCAATCTGAACCTTGCCAGAGTGACAGCACCTTTGTTTCTGGCGCCGGAGTCTGGTTTGAATGATAACCTGAATGGTGTAGAAAGACCGGTTTCTTTTGGAATCAAGGAGCAGGGGGACAGAGAAGTTGAGATCGTACATTCTCTGGCCAAGTGGAAGCGTTTTGCCCTGAAGCGTTATGGCTTTGCTCATGGCGAAGGTCTTTATACAGATATGAATGCCATCCGCCGGGATGAGGACACAGACAATATCCACTCTATTTTCGTAGATCAGTGGGATTGGGAACGAGTCATCAATAAAGAAGAAAGAAATACCCACACTTTGAAAGAAATCGTGAAAAAAGTATATCAGACTTTGCAGGAAACAGAGGATTATATGTCTGTTCAATACAATTACATTGAGAAGATCCTGCCACAGAATATTACTTTTGTCACAACGCAGGAACTGGAAGACCTTTATCCGGATAAGACAGCAAAGGAAAGAGAATATATAGCAGCCAAACAGTATGGTGCTATTTTCCTTATGCAGATCGGAGATAAGTTAAAGAGCGGCGAACCTCATGACGGTCGTGCACCGGACTATGATGACTGGTCTTTAAATGGCGATATCATTGTTTACTATGATGTGCTGGATATTGCTTTGGAACTTTCCTCTATGGGTATCCGTGTAGATGAGACGGCGTTGAAACAGCAGTTAGAAAAAGCCGGATGTCAGGACAGAGAAAACCTTCCGTTCCAGAAAGATATTTTGGAGAAAAAACTTCCATACACCATTGGTGGTGGAATCGGACAGTCCAGGATCTGTATGTATTTCTTGAGAAAAGCACATATTGGAGAAGTACAGGCATCTATGTGGCCGGATGAAATGATCCAGGCACTGGAGGAAAAAAATATACACTTATTGTAAAAATAAAGGGAGGCAATTATGGATAATTTTACATTTTATGCACCAACATATTTTGATTTCGGTAAAGGATCTGTGGCTCATGTAGCAGATCTGATCAAACAATTTGGCGGAGGTAAAGTATTGTTGCATTATGGCGGCGGTTCCATCAAACGAAGCGGCCTGTATGATGAGATCACAAAGATCCTTACAAAGGCATCCATTCCTTATGTGGAATTGGGCGGAGTGAAGCCAAATCCACGAAGCGGACTGGTTTATGAGGGAATCGACCTGTGCAAAAAGGAAGGGGTAGACTTTATCCTGGCAGTAGGCGGAGGAAGTACCATTGACTCATCCAAAGCTATTGCGGCAGGTTCTGTATATGATGGAGATTATCTGGATTTCTACCGTGGAAAAGAAAAGATTACAAAGGCTTTGCCGATTGGAACCGTTCTTACCATTGCAGCGGCAGGAAGTGAGGGATCTCCTAACACAGTAATTACAGATGAGTCCACAGGACTGAAAAAAGGATCCAGAGGCGAGTGTCTTCGTCCTAAGTTTTCCATTATGGATCCGACTCTGACATTTACCCTGCCGGCTTATCAGACAGCAGCAGGAGCAACAGACATTATGGCTCATATCTGTGAGCGTTATTTTTCTAATACAGAGGGCGTGGAAGTGACAGACCGTCTCTGCGAAGGCCTTTTGAAAACAATGATCAAGGAAGCACCGATTGCAGTGAAAGAGCCTGAGAATTACGATGCCAGAGCAAATATTATGTGGGCCGGAATGCTTGCCCACAATAATATCTGTGGTGTCGGAAGAGTCCAGGACTGGGCAAGCCACCATATTGAGCATGAATTATCAGCCAAGTATGATGTTACCCACGGTGCCGGTCTGGCTGTTATTATGCCAAAGTGGATGCGTTATGTGCTGGAATTAAATCCGGATAAGTTAGTTCAGTTTGCCAAACGAGTATGGGATGTGGATGAGAGCGCAGGCAGTGACCACGACATTGCGTTAAAAGGAATTGAGGCATTTGAGCATTTCCTGAAAGAAATCGGCATGCCATCCAACTTTGAAGAAATCGGAGCGAAAAAGGAAGATATCCCGGTTATGGCGGACCAGGTTCTGGGAAGTAAAAAGACCGAAGGAAATTATATCAAGCTGAAACGGGAAGATATTATAAAAATATATGAAAGTGCTCTGTAACACAGGAGCACCTGGAAGGATGATTGCATGGATCAGAATAAATTTTTAAAACAGATGCAGGAATTGGTTGAGTTTGGGCGTACGAAAGACAATGTGCTGACCAAGGAAGAAATTGCCGATTATTGCAGTGATATGTCGTTGACAGATAAACAGCTGGAATTGGTATATGCATATGTCAAAGAACACCAGATCCATGTCCCTGGTTATAAGGCAGGCGATGATGACCAGGAAAAAGAAAGCTCGGAAAGCGAAAAAAAGGCAGACTCTAAGTATCTCCGCATTTATAAGCAGGAGTTAAAAGAACTGGAGGAGCGTACAGAGGAAGAAGTGGAAGAACTGTACCGTCTTTTGCTGGAAGGAAAAGAAGAGTGTATTCCCCTTGTGGTAGAGAGCCATCTGCACCGGGTGGTGAAACTGGCAGGCAAGTACAAGAACCGGGGCGTGCTACTGGAAGATCTGATCCAGGAGGGCAATCTGGAACTAATGTCCTGTGTATCCATGGCCTGTGGAAACAGTGAAATCAAAGATATGAAAAAAGAAATGGATCATGCGGTACAAAGCCGGCTCATCGAGCTGGTAGATGAACAGCTGCAGGATCAGGATAGTCTGTCATCTATCCTTGGACGGGTAAATCTGCTGCTGGAGGCCACCAGAGCACTGGCGGAAGAGTATGGCAGAGTTGCTACCATCGAAGAATTGTCAGACTTTACACACATGGATATCGATGAGATCAACATGTATGTAGACTTTACAGACAATAAGATCGAACTTGGCAAAGGAGAATAAATCTGCATTGGTAAAATACGATTTGGGGGCTTTTGTAAAGCCCCTTTGTTCATGGTATGAGAAAAATAAAAGAAGTATGCCCTGGCGGGAACAAAAGGGTGCTTATGAAGTCTGGATCTCGGAGATCATGTTGCAGCAGACCCGGATCGAGGCGGTGAAAGGATATTATGACCGCTTTTTAAAACGTCTGCCTGCGGTAAAAGATCTGGCAGAAATACCTCAGGAGGAACTAATGAAGTTGTGGGAAGGCCTGGGGTATTATAATCGTGCCAGAAATCTTCAGAAAGCGGCACAGAAAGTGCAGGATGAATATGATGGCGTACTTCCGGCAGATTATGAAAAATTAAAATCTTTGCCGGGCATAGGAAATTATACTGCCGGGGCTATCGCATCCATTGCTTACAAAATTCCGGCACCGGCAGTAGACGGCAATGTAATGAGAGTTACCATGCGGCTTCTTGAATGCCGGGATGACATTATGAAAAGCAGCGTCAGAAGGGATATGGAACAGTCTCTTATGGCTGTTATGCCAAAGGACAAGCCGGGTGTTTTCAATGAGGCATGGATGGAATTAGGTGAGGTGGTCTGCATTCCGGGAGGAACCCCTTTGTGTGACAAATGCCCCCTAAGATTCGGTTGTAAGGCCTGTGAACAGAAAACCTGGATGGAAATACCGGTAAAGCCGCCGAAAAAGCAGCGGAAAATAGAGAAAAAGACAGTTCTTTTGCTGCGCCTTGGGTCAAGGACTGCCATCCGTCAAAGAGAAAACAAAGGACTGTTAGCAGGCATGTGGGAACTGCCTTCTCTGGAAGGACATAAACAAAAGAAAACCATAGAAAAAATGTTTGGTGTTCCGGTGGTAAAACGAGAATCCCATATCCATGTCTTTTCTCATGTAGAATGGCATATGACAGCATATGAAGTGAAGCTGGATGAAAAAGAAGAGGCGGAGAGGATGTTTCCCGGAATCTGTTTTGCAGAACCGGAGGAAATAACCCACCAATACGCACTGCCAGTGGCGTTTCACAGTTTTTTGAAAAATACGGACAACACATGATATAGGGATAAAACACAAAATATATCACTATATGTGGTTTACAACCACAAGGCGCAGTGATATAATGAAGTTCGTTCAGTTAAGAGACCGAAAGAAAAAAAGGAGGAGAAGGATTGTTGAAAGTAATTAAGAGAGACGGGCGTACGGTGCCTTATGACCGTAACAAAATAATTGTGGCCATCCGCAAGGCCAATGCAGAAGTAGATGCCTATGAGCGGGTAGAGGATGATATGATAGACGGGATTGTAGCAGGCATTGAAGGGACAGGACGAGAGACCATACAGGTAGAAGATATACAGGATATTATTGAACAGAAATTGATGGCGGCAGGGAAGTTTGCCCTGGCTAAGAAATATATTATTTACCGTTATTCCAGAGAACTGGTGAGAAAGGCTAATACAACCGATGATTCTATCATGAGCCTGATCCAGAACCGGAATAAGGATGTAATGGAAGAAAACTCCAATAAAAATGCATATGTAGCCAGTACCCAGAGAGATTTGATTGCAGGAGAAGTGTCAAAAGACCTTACAAAAAGGATGCTTCTGCCGGAGAAAATAACAAAGGCTCATGAAGAGGGGATTTTACACTTTCATGATATGGATTATTTTATCCAGCCTATTTTTAACTGCTGTCTTATTAACATTGGAGATATGTTAGACAATGGAACGGTTATGAACGGAAAACTGATTGAAAGCCCTAAAAGCTTTCAGGTGGCATGTACGGTAGTGACGCAGATCATATCTGCTGTGGCCAGCAGTCAGTATGGTGGCCAGTCAGTAGATATCCGTCATCTTGGTAAATATCTCCGCCGCAGTATGGAAAAATACCGCAGACATTATACAGAAAGATACGGTGAAATACTGGAGCCGGAAGTGATTGAGCGTTTTGTTATGGACCGGACAAAAGATGAATTAAAATCCGGAGTTCAGACTATTCAGTATCAGATCAACACGCTGATGACTACCAATGGCCAGTCTCCTTTTGTGACTTTGTTTTTGAACCTGGATCCGGAAGACGAGTACATAGAAGAAAATGCCATGATCATAGAAGAAATCTTGAGACAGCGTCTGGAAGGAATCAAAAATGAAAAAGGTGTTTATGTGACACCGGCATTTCCAAAACTGATCTATGTGCTGGATGAACACAATGCACTGAAAGGTGGCAAATACGATTATATAACAAAGCTGGCGGTACAGTGTTCTGCCAAGAGAATGTATCCGGATTATATTTCTGCCAAGAAAATGCGGGAAAATTACGAAGGAAATGTGTTTAGTTGTATGGGCTGCCGTAGTTTTCTGACTCCATGGAAAGACGAAAACGGCAATTATAAGTTTGAAGGAAGATTTAACCAGGGTGTTGTCAGCCTGAACCTTCCGCAGATCGGTATTCTTGCCAAGGAAGATAAGGAATATTTCTGGCAGCTTCTGGAAGAAAGACTGGCACTCTGCTTTGAAGCACTGATGTGCCGCCACCGTGCACTGGAAGGAGTTTCCAGTGATGTCAGCCCGATCCACTGGCAGTATGGTGCTATTGCCAGACTTGGCAAAGGAGAAAAAATCGACAAATTGCTGCATGGAGGCTATTCCACTTTATCACTGGGGTATATAGGATTATACGAAGTGACAAAACTTATGACAGGAGAAAGTCATACTACGGAAAAGGGCAGTGAGTTTGCAACGGCTGTCATGAACCGCCTGCGCCGTGCTACCGATACATGGAAGGAAGAGACAGGGATCGGATTCGGTTTGTATGGAACACCGGCAGAAAGCCTGTGCTATCGTTTTGCAGAGATTGATAAAAAGCGATTTGGAGAGATCAAAGATGTAACGGATAAGGGTTATTATACAAACTCCTATCATGTAGATGTAAGGGAGCGCATCGATGCTTTCAGTAAATTTGAATTTGAAAGCCAGTTCCAGGTGATTTCATCCGGTGGTGCTATTTCTTATGTGGAAGTGCCAAATATGCAGCACAATCTGCCTGCATTGGAAGAAGTGGTGAAATACATTTATGATCATATCCAGTATGCGGAATTCAATACAAAATCCGATTACTGCCATGAATGTGGATTTGACGGAGAAATTATTGTGAATGACGATCTGGAATGGGAGTGTCCAAACTGTGGCAACAAAGATCATGATAAAATGAATGTAACAAGAAGAACCTGTGGTTATCTGGGAGAAAATTTCTGGAATGTCGGAAAGACAAAAGAAATCAATGCACGGGTGCTGCATCTGTAATAAAGTGAGGAAATAAAAGTGAATTATGGAGATATAAAACGTTTTGATGTGGCCAATGGAACCGGTGTGAGAGTATCCTTGTTTGTCAGTGGCTGCACCCATCACTGCAAAGATTGTTTTAACAAAGAAACCTGGGATTTTCACTATGGAAAACCATTCACCCCAAAAGAAGAAGAGGCGGTTATTGAGTATCTTAAGCCGGATTATATTGCCGGACTGACTTTGATCGGAGGTGAGCCTCTGGAACCGTCCAACCAGGAAGTACTCCTCCCTTTTGTAAAAAAGGTGAAAGAAATTTATCCGGACAAAGATGTGTGGTGCTACACCGGGTATTTGTTTGACCGGGATGTGCTGGGGGATATGTGTAAAAAGTCGGAGATTACAAAAGAACTTCTGACTTATATAGACATTCTGGTGGACGGCGAATTTGTTGCCGAACAGAAAAATCTGAAGATAAATTTCAGAGGGTCTGACAACCAGAGGATCATAGATGTAAAGAAATCCTTAGAGACCGGAGAAGTGGTTCACTGGGATGGAGAAAAGATATAAGGATCAGGAGGATAACATGGAGACAATAGTTCGATTTGTAAAATTAAAAGAAGAAGCACATATTCCGGTGTATGGAAGTGACCAGGCAGCAGGGGCTGATCTGTATGCTTGTCTGGAGGAGCCGGTGGAAGTAAAACAGGGACAGACGGTATTTATTCCTACCGGCCTTTCTATGGAGATCCCTGTGGGACTGGCCGGATTTGTATATGCCCGCAGTGGGATGGCCTGCAAGAAAGGTCTGGCGCCGGCTAACAAGGTAGGAGTCATTGATTCGGACTACCGGGGAGAGATTTTAGTAGCCTTGCATAACCACAGCCAGCAGGATCTGGTGGTGGAACCGGGAGAGAGGGTAGCCCAGATGGTCATTGCACCGTATATCATGGCACGGTATGAGCAGGTAGATTCTCTGGAGGATACTGCCAGAGGCGAAGGCGGTTTTGGCTCCACCGGAACAAAATAAATTGGAATTAAATTTTACAAAAGCAGAAGAATCTGCTAAGATAGGTGTTATAGTTTGAAAAAATGGAGGATGAAATCATGGGAATGACAATGACTCAGAAGATTCTTGCCGCTCATGCCGGATTGGATTCGGTTGTGGCAGGACAGTTGATTGAAGCAGATCTGGATCTGGTACTGGCCAATGATATTACAGGACCGGTAGCAATTCATGAAGTAGAAAAACTGAATAAAAAGACAGTTTTTGACAAGGATAAAATTGCTCTTGTACCGGACCATTTTGCACCCAATAAAGATATAAAATCAGCAGAACACTGCAAATGTGTACGGGAATATGCCAAAGCACAGGGAATCACCAACTATTTTGAAGTGGGTGAAATGGGAATTGAGCATGCTCTTTTGCCGGAAAAAGGCTTGATCGTAGCAGGAGAAACCTGTATCGGAGCAGATTCACATACTTGTACATATGGTGCGTTAGGTGCTTTTTCCACAGGTGTGGGAAGTACCGATATGGGTGCCGGTATGATTACCGGCCAGGCATGGTTTAAAGTGCCATCTGCCATTAAAGTAGTTCTGACAGGGAAGTTAAATCCATGGATCAGCGGTAAAGATGTGATCCTTCATCTCATTGGTGAGATTGGCGTAGACGGTGCGCTTTATAAATCTCTTGAGTTTACAGGGGATGGTGTGGCAAGTCTTTCTATGGATGATCGTTTCACCATTGCCAATATGGCCATTGAGGCAGGTGCCAAAAACGGTATCTTCCCGGTAGATGATAAAACCATTGCTTATATGAAAGAACATTCCAAGAAAGAATACAAGATCTATGAAGCAGATGATGATGCTGAATATGATGAGACAGTTACCATTGACCTTGGCAAACTGGAGGCAACCGTAGCGTTCCCTCACCTGCCGGAAAATACAAAGACAGTGAAAGAGGCAGGAGAAGTGAAGATTGATCAGGTTGTGATCGGTTCCTGTACAAACGGCCGTATTGAAGACATGCGTGTGGCAGCAAAGATCCTGGAAGGACGCAAAGTAAAGAAAGGAATCCGCTGCATCGTGATCCCTGCGACACAGGATATTTATCTTCAGTCCATTGAAGAGGGGCTGACACAGACATTTATTAAGGCAGGTGCCATCGTAAGTACACCAACCTGTGGTCCATGCCTGGGTGGTTATATGGGAATCCTGGCAGCAGGAGAGAGAGCTGTCTCTACTACCAATCGTAACTTCGTAGGACGCATGGGACATGTGGATTCAGAAGTATATCTGGCAAGCCCGGCTGTAGCAGCAGCCAGTGCCATAACCGGTAAGATCTCAGAACCATCGGAACTTGGTTTATAAGGAGGAACGAAGAATGAAAGCATTAGGAAAAGTTTTTAAATTTGGTGACAATGTAGATACGGATGTAATTATCCCGGCACGATATCTGAATTCTTCGGATCCGGCAGAACTGGCTACACATTGCATGGAAGATATTGACAAGGATTTCGTTAAAAATGTAAAAAAGGGAGATATCATTGTAGCTACCAAGAACTTTGGATGTGGATCTTCCCGTGAGCATGCACCGATTTCTATTAAGGCGGCAGGAGTAAGCTGCGTTATCGCAGAGACATTTGCCAGAATTTTTTACCGCAACTCCATCAATATCGGACTTCCGATCATTGAGTGCAAGGAGGCGGCAGAGAACATCGAAGCCGGAGATGAGGTTGAGATTGATTTTGACAGCGGAATCATTACAAATAAGACAAAAAATGAAACATACAAGGGACAGGCATTCCCTGAGTTTATGCAGAAAATCATTAAGGCAGAGGGCCTTATGAATTACATTAACTCAAAAAACTAAAAAGAACCGAAACAACGAAAAGATCCAGATGAGAGGGGCCTCTTATCTGGATTTTTTTTGCTGGATATGATACAATAAATATTATGCTGGCTGTATAAGCATGGATGGCAGAATGCTCATTACATCATAGTTTGAAAGAATGGGAGAAGAGATTATGGATCGATATACATTTGAGAGCAGAGAGTCTTATGAAAAGGCTGTAAAAGAGGAAGAATTAATACAGCAGTTAAAGAAAAAAGCAGATTTGAAAAATAATAAGACAGTGCTGAAATTATATAATAAACTGGTGGCGGAAAAAACCTTTTCAACCGTGATCGGATATGATTTTCTGGAAGAACTGAGAACTCAGATCCTGAAGTCGGGGCTTGTATCAGAAGAGCTGCTTCCGGAAATACCGGTTAAGGTGGAAGAGAAGAAAGAACAGGATACACTGCCGCCTAAAAAAAATGTGTCGGGTAAGTATAAAAAACTTTATGAGAATGAAAAACTGAAAAATAAAAAACTTAAGATTGCACTGGTGGCTGCATTGGTGTTATTAGCCGGTTTTGTCATCATTAATTTTCGATTTCAATACTCGATTTTCACATATTTTACAAATTATAAGGCTAATATGGAAGAAGAATTGATTGACAAATATGAGAACTGGCAGGCAAATCTGGAGCAGAGAGAACAGGCTCTGGGCAAAAGTGAAGATAATCAGTAGTGCCGGAATGGAGGATTAAAATGGAAAACACGATTTTAGTAGTAGATGATGAACTTCGTATGCGGAAACTGGTCCGAGACTTCCTTGTTAAACAGAATTTTAAAGTGTTAGAGGCAGCCGATGGAGAAGAGGCAGTGGATGTGTTTCTGGCTAATAAAGATATTTCTCTTGTTATACTGGATGTTATGATGCCGAAGATGGATGGCTGGGAAACCTGCCGGGAGATCAGACAGTATTCCAAGGTGCCTATTATCATGCTGACTGCAAGAGGTGAGGAAAATGACGAACTCCGGGGATTTGAGCTGGGAGTGGATGAGTATATATCCAAGCCATTCAGTCCCAAGATCCTGGTGGCCAGGGTACAGGCCATCCTTCGCAGGAGCAATGCATCTACGGAAGAAACACTGGAGTATAACGGCATTGTTTTGAACCGGTCGGCCCATGAGGTGACTATTGACGGCAAAAAGATAGACCTTAGTTTTAAGGAATTTGAACTTCTTAGTTATTTTATGGAAAATAAGGATATTGCTTTGTCCAGGGAAAGAATTTTGAACCATGTGTGGGACTATGATTATTTTGGTGATGCCAGAACCATTGATACTCATGTCAAGAAACTCCGCAGTAAAATGGGAGAAAAAGGAAGCTGTATCAAGACAATCTGGGGGATGGGATACAAATTTGAAGTATAACGATGACAGGAGGTACATCCTTATATGAAAAGTTCAATGCAGACAAGACTGATCATGATATCGTCGGGAATGCTGGTGCTTGCCATTGCCTGCATCTGTTTTGCCAATATTTTCTGGCTTCCGTATTATTACCAGTCTGAGAAAGTAAGCAATATGAAAAATGCCTACAACAATGTGGTAAAACAGGTGTCCGGCGTGGAGTGGGGCAGCATTTCGGAAGATGAACTGGATAATACTTATGATGCTTTGGACCGCCTTGGCAGTGACAACAATGTAAGCATTTATATTATGCAGATCAAGGCTTATGCCGGGTCCGGAGATATTGCTACCATCAATTATGTATATCCGTCTTCCTCTGAGAGACTTCAGGAAGTATCCAGGGAGCAGTTGGGAAAATATGTTAAGAATAAATATTTTGGTACTTCCCTGGGAAGCAACTGTACGCTTCTTGGCCGGTCATCCAGATATGAAGTGTATAAGGTTTACGATAACAGACTGCAGTCGAATTTTCTGGAACTGACAGGACAGCTTCCCGATAACTACTGGGTGTACCTGCGTACCAATTATCAGGGAATGAAAGAGAGCGTAGGGGTGTCGAACCGGTTTATGGTACAGGTAGGCGGTATTATCCTTCTGCTTGGAATCCTTTGTATGTTTTTCGTTAGCAAAAAATATACGAAACCGATCCTGAAACTGGCTCAGCACGCAAAAGAAATGGAAAAATTGAATTTTTCCAGCCGATATACGGAAGAGAGACAGGATGAGATCGGTGTGCTCGGCAACAGTATGAATTCGCTTGCAGACAAGTTGGAAGAAACGATTTCTGAACTGAAGACGGCGAATAATGAACTTCAGTTAGATCTGGAGCGGCGTACGGAACAGGAAGAGATGCGGAGGGAGTTTCTCGCTAATGTATCCCATGAACTGAAAACGCCCATTGCTTTGATACAGGGATATGCAGAAGGTCTTCAGGATAATATCAATGAAGATGCGGAGAGCCGGGAATTTTACTGTGAAGTCATTGTGGATGAAGCCAATAAAATGAACAAAATGGTAAAAAGGCTGTTGTCATTAAATCAGCTGGAATTTGGTAATGATCAGGTTCATTTAGAACATTTTGACCTCCGAGGTGTGGTAGATTCAGTAATTCATTCTACGGATATTTTGTTTAAGCAGAAGAATGTGGAACTTTCATATCAGCCGTCTGATGAGCCGGTTATGGTGTGGGCAGATGAATACATGATCGAAGAAGTGGTGACAAATTATATAAGCAATGCATTGAATCATGTGGAATTTGACAACAAAATTGAGATCAAGATGAGCTGGGAAGAGGGAAAAGTGCGCACCAGCGTATTTAACACAGGAAAACCTATACCAGAGAGTGACATTGACAAGATCTGGACCAAGTTTTACAAGGTAGATAAGGCAAGAACCAGAGAATACGGTGGAAACGGCATTGGCCTGTCGATTGTAAAAGCCATTATGGATGCGCATAATCAGGCTTATGGTGTAGTGAATTACGACAATGGAGTAGAGTTTTGGTTTGAACTGGATATTCAGTAAAACGCAATTGATGAATAGAAATATTTGTGTTATAATACATTATATGTAATTACGAGGAGGGAAAGGAACTTGAAATACAATAAAATCACGGCGGTATGTATCGCAGGCGTGATGGCTGTTTCCCTTACCGGCTGCATGGACAGTGTGAAAAATCTGTCGGATGAGAAGAGCGATATGGTTGCTGAGTATTCGGCGGGACTACTGCTGAGACATTCGGATTCCTACAGTAAGCGTCTTGTGACTAAAGCGGATCAGACCGGGAATAACAGCCAGGAGGATGTACAGACCACTGCAACACCGGCACCTGTTGTCAGCCAGACACCGGTTCCACCGGCAGTTTCGGCATCTTCAGTTCCGTCGGAAAGCCAGACGGCAGAAAGCAGCCCATCTGTTTCAGGCAGTGCAGTTGATACGACGATGCCTTCTGTGAAATTAGGTGATATATACAAAAAAGACGGCTTGCAGGTTACATATGGTTCGTATCGGTTTTGCAGACAGTACAAAAGCGGATCATCACAGATCACAGCAAAGAGCGGTAATGTACTGCTGGTGGTCGATTTCCGAGTGAAAAATACCCGGAGAAGTAAAAGAAAGATAGAACTTGGAAACAAGAAGATTGACTATACATTGAATGTAGACGGCAATAATTATCAGCCGGGGATCAGTATCCTGGAGAACATGGGATTGAATTATCTGGATACCACATTGAAGAGTGGCGGAAGTGAAGAGGCGGTTCTTGTTTTTGAAATGTCAAAAGATAAGAAAAAGGCTTCGCAGATCAGTCTCACCGTCAGCCGAGGGGGCAGACAGGCAGTTGTACAGCTTAGATAGACAGGCATCAAGCCGGAAGGAGGAATAGATTATGTCAGAAGATAAGGGAATTTTGTTGGAAAGTGGTACCAACGAACTGGAATTATTGGAGTTTGTAGTAGGAAACCAGCATTATGGGATCAATGTTGCTAAGATTAGTGAATTGTGTTCATATGAAGAGCCTACTGGTGTGCCAAATTCCCATGAGTTTATAGAAGGTATTTTTATGCCGAGAGAGCGGATCATTACGGTGATCGATCTTGCCAAGGCACTGGGGATCCAGCTTCCTGTGGGAAGAAGTGCCGATGGAGATATGTATATCATCACCAATTTTAACAAGTTACATACGGCTTTTCATGTTCAGCAGGTATTAGGAATCCATCGTGTTTCCTGGGAGAATGTGGCAAAACCGGATTCGACCATCAGTCGACAGGGAAAAGGCGTAGCAACAGGAATTACCAAGATTAACGGAAAGATCATCATTATTCTCGACTTTGAGAAAATTGTTTCTGAGATTAACCCGGAGACCGGATTAAAACTTTCAGAAGTAGAGGCTATGGGAGAGCGTTCTCGTAATGACTGTACGATCCTTTTGGCAGAAGATTCATCTTTGTTGTTGGAAATGCTGAAGAAATGTCTGAGTAAGGCAGGTTATACACACCTGATCCCTACAACCAACGGCCAGGAGGCGTGGAATGCACTGGACCGCATGATGAACGAAGGTGCTGTTATAGGAAAAGATATTTCTCTTGTTATTACAGATATTGAGATGCCACAGATGGATGGACATCATCTTACGAAGAAGATTAAGACAGATCCTCGTTTTGAGGGATTGCCAGTGGTTATTTTCTCATCTCTGGTAAACGATGAAATGAAGAGAAAAGGTGAAGCTCTCGGAGTGGATGCGCAGTTGTCCAAGCCGGAGATTGGTAAACTGGTACATCAGCTGGATCTTTTACTGGGACAGGAGATGTAGAGTGACGGGGAAAAGAAAGACAGGAGGTAGCACAGGTGGCGGAAAATATGTCAGACGAACCTTTAATATTTGAACATACATCCGATGAGCCGGAACAGAATGGTTTTCCTTTGGACACAGCGGATCTGCCCTTAGATAGTGTGGATTCATCTGATTCAGAAGAGGATGTCAACCAGCTGCTGGATCTGATATCGAAAGATTATACAAATGAAGATGAGGATGATGAAGAGGAACCTCTTGTGTATGATGACGACAGTTCGGACAATGAAGAATCTTATCTGCAAGAGCCGGAAGTGTCTTTGTTCAGCGAAGATGATGATGAGTCTGTGTTTGAAGATGACAAAGAGGAAAAGGGTGACAAAGCCAATACCTCATTAGATGACATTTTTAATGATGCGTTATCAGCAATCCAGTTTGAGGACAGTGGGAAAAAAGAAGAAAGTGAGCCAGAAGCGATTCCGTCCGATATACAGGGTGATTTGGAAGAACCGCCGGTACAGATGGTAGAGACGGCGGAACCTGAAAAGGAACTGAAGCAGGCGAAGGGCGATGGATTCTGGAAGCGCACTTTTGGAAATATTATTACTGAGCAGAGTGCTGAGGAAGAGCAGAAAGAGCGCGAACTGGAAGAAGCGGATGCTAAGAAAAAAGCAGAATTAAAGGCTGAAACTAAGAAACAGCAGGAAAAAGAGCGGGAAGAAAAAACAGAAGAAAAGCAGAAAATAGCGGAACAGAAAAACCTTGAAAAAGCAGAGAAGAAAGAGAAAAAACGCCTTGCAAAAGAGGAAAAGAAGCAGAGAAAAGCAGAACTGGCAGCAGCTGAAGTGGTTGGAAAGATCAATCCTGTAGGAGCTACCATTGTTATGGTGTTTTTTGGTGTGGTTTGTCTCAGCGTACTGCTGGGAAGCAAGATTTTTTCCTATAGTTCTTCGATAAATAATGCAGGACAGGAATTTGAAAACCGCGATTACAAGGCAGCCTATGAAGCTTTGGCAGGAGTGAATGTATCTAAGTCTTCTGAGGAACTGAAGGATAAAGTCCGCATCTGTATGCAGTTGCAGCGGGAACTGGATTCTTATAACAACTATTATAAGATGAAGATGTACCTTGAATCTCTGGATGCACTGGCAAAAGGAATCCGCAGTTATGATGAGAATAAAGACAAAGCGGATACATATGAGATCATGACACAGTATAATGAACTGGAAGCGAAGCTGGCAGAGGCATTATACAATGAATTTGGTGTGACGGAGACTCAGATTCGTGATATTATCAATAACTCTAAGAATCAGGAAGAGTACACTGCAAAGCTGCAGGCTATTATCGACAGCTGGCAGCAAAAGAATCGGAAAGACGAACGGTAATATATAAAGCCGTGGTAATAAAAAAGTGGGCAGTGAAACTGTTTTGTACAGTGACATTGCCCGCTTTTTATATTTTTGCAGAGGCAGGACAAAGGAGATGAAAAAATGGATGAGAGACTGAAAAAACAGCTGGAATTTTCACTGGAGATAGATAAAGAAAAAAACATTTTAAGACAGACTCATCTTTCCGGGCATGGACGAAGAGAAAATGATGCAGAGCATGCCTGGCATATGGCGGTGATGGCTTATTTACTCAGAGAGTATTCCAATGAGCCGGTAGATATTGCCAAAGTTATGCTGATGTGTCTGATCCACGACATAGTAGAGATTGATGCAGGGGATACCTATGCATATGACAAGGAAGGGCTGCAGACACAGAAAGCAAGAGAAGAGGCGGCCAAGGAGAGAATTTTTTCCCTTTTGCCGGAAGACCAGAAGAAGGAACTGGCCGGCTTGTTTGATGAATTTGAGGCTTTTGAGACCAAGGAGTCAAAGTATGCCCACGCCATGGACAATCTTCAACCGCTGATCTTAAATCACAGCAATGGAGGAGAAGACTGGAAGAGGCACGGAGTCACAAAGGGGCAGGTTTACGGTAGACAGGGAAAGACAAAGCTTGGTTCAGACCGTTTGTTTCAAGTGGTAGATGCTATTTTGCAGGAAAATATAGAAAAAGGAAATATAAAGGAAAGAGAAGAAGAAAAATGACGGTAAAACAATATGAAGAGAATGATCTGCAGGCTATGATTACCATCTGGAATGATGTGGTAGAAGATGGCCAGATTGTGGGACTTTATATTCTCCCTCCCAACAATGTAGGCAGATGCGGCCATCTGTGCAATGCAAGTTATGCTGTGGATGCATGGAAGAGGGGGCTGCATATAGGAGAAAAACTGGTAAAGGACTGTCTTGTACAGGCAAAAAGAATCGGATTTCAGGTGCTGCAGTTTAATGCGGTAGCGGAGAGTAACATTCATGCCAGACATTTATATGAAAGACTGGGATTTGTGCAGTTAGGTACGATACCGAAAGGCTTTCGGATGAAAGATGGAACCTATGAAAATATTTGTCCGTATTATCATGAATTATAGAAAAGGGGAATGAGAATGTTAAAAAAATGCGGGATCTTCATTCTGGCAGGACTGACGGCTGTGGGGATATGTGGTTGCGGAACAAAGGACAGTGACAGTTCCAGCGAAACAGAAAACAGTCTTTCCGTGGAACATCAGCTCGATCAGATCGTTTCAGACAGAGAACTGTGGCAGAATCCGTTTGGAAGGGATTATGAGGGAAAAACAGATGGGGGCGTGTTTTATGCGGTGACAGACCTGGATCAAAATGGAAGACTGGAGTTGGTTGTTACAGATGCCACAAGTGATGGTGATGATATAGAGTTTACGGGCACTTGTTTTTTTGAAATGAATGAGAGTGGGACAAAAATGGAAAGAAAAGACTGGGACAAAAAGAAGAACAGTAAAAAATTAAATATATGTGACAGTGATAATTTTGTTGATATTGACACCGTGTACATAGACAACAAAAACAAGGAGTATTATTATGCTGTCGAGGATGCGGATCCGTCCACACTGTATAGTCTGTACCTTTGGAAGTATGGATCACAGGATGGCAGGATGGATGTCCTGGCAGATGACCAGTGGAATGATTCGCCTGAGGAGGACGGCGACACCTGGGTGTATTACGATAAAGAAGGGAAAACACACAGCATTACGGAAGAAGAATTTACTTTTGATAAACTGGTGAAAAGAAAGTATCCATCCTTTGAGAAAAGAAAGGTAAAAATAGAATGGATCAGTTATTTTGACTATTTTAAAATAAAAAAGATTACGGATGTTCAGTTGCGGCATGCATTGCTGCAGTCATATGCTGAATTTAAGATTGATAAAAAAATCAGTGGAACACAGGCAGACAGTCTGGATGACTATGTGCGTGCCTATGATGAGATCGACTGGCAGGAAATGGAATACCGGATGATAAAAGAAGATTACGCACAGTATAAGATGTATCTGCCGTTACTGGAGAAAAAGGAAAAAGTATGGAACAGCCGGGGGCAGGAGAAATATCTTAGTGATTATTTTTTTAAGAAAAAATTATGGCCTATGGTTGAAGTGGCAGATCTGACGGGGGATGGCGTATCAGAACTTGTCCTGGCCAGTGAGCAGGGGGACTTGATCCTGTCCAGACAAGGAGACAAATATTATATCTATGATGGATTCATGGAGCAGGGAGCATCTACGCGGATATACGAACCGGAAGGAATCATAGAAGAACCCAGCGATGAACAGGAAGAAGCAAAATATAATAAATTAATATGGAAAGATGGTAGGTTATCCTTAAAGCAGGTGGCAAAGTCGAGCAGTACTAATTACATATATCATTTTGAAATAGGTGGGAAAAAAGTAGCAAAATCACAGTTTAAAAAGTGGTCAGAGAAGTATGCACAAAAGGAAATAACGGTTTATATACTGAGTACGAAAACGGAGAAAAACAAATGAATCAGACCTGTCTGATCAGGTGCAGTACCGGAATGTTTTGTCGGTAAGGATGCGGGCGAAGATCAGTCCCAGAGGCAGTGCCAGAATAATCAACAGTGCGGAGGCTAGCCAGGAGGCGGCGGATGTGAGATTCATAATGCCCAGGTTATAAAAACCACGGTACAGATATAGTCCGGGTACCATGATGACAATGGAAGGAACGGTAATGGAAATTCTCGGATAACCGGCAACACCTTTTAGAGTTGAAGCCAGTATACCTGCGAGAAAGGCACCGATGAAAGCGGCAGCAGCCGGTGGAAGAGAAAGAAGATCGGTAGATTCCAGCCGTATGGTATTGGCTGCGGCACCAATAACACCTGCTGCTGCGGCCAGCCGGAGAGGACTGTTGAACATGATGGAAAATCCAAATACACCGCAAAAACTGGCCAGCAGCCGGAAAAGGATCCACTGCCACAGTGCCAGGTGAAGGGGAAGGAATGAAAGTGGTTTAAGACCCAGTAACATGGATAGGATCCAGGATGTCATGGTGGCAACGGTAATGATGATCAGTGAGTATGTGAGCCGTTCCGTGCCAGAACGAATATCCAGTTTTGCAAGGTCGATGCCACTTGTTATAAAGGGAAATCCGGGAATGATAAAAAGCATGGAGCAGATGTAACCGGCTTCGTGCTGCAAATTGACCGAGTATATCAGTTCCAGAAGTTTAAGTAGAGCCGTATAAGTCAGACAGGAACAGGCAATGGAAGCGGTAATGCATAAAAACAGGGTGAAATGGTGTTTGGAAAGTTTACAGCGGATAAAATTTCCAATGCCGGCGCCAAAAAAGGCACACAGCATCTCGATTATACCGCCACCCAGAAGAAAGGTGAAGGAACCACAGGCAAGAGCGGCGGCGAGAGCCAGTGTCAGCGGTGAGTATAAACCATGGATCCGCTGTATTTCATCTAAGGCAGTGTGGATCTTATCACAACTCTCCGGCAGATATTTTTCCTGAAAATCAGATACAAATTTTTCCAGACGATTTAATTGGGAGGTATTGACTCCGGTATTAGTCAGGCACAGGGACTGACTGAAACTGTTATCGCCGTCAAAACAAGTATAATTGATAGACATAAGTCCGATATCCACGGTACATGTCACGCCCATGAGTTCAGACAGTTCGTTCATAGAACTGCGGACACGCCACGCACCGGTTCCACAGGAAAGCATCATAATGCCCACACGGCCGATGATAGAGGCTTTGGCAAGGAGATCTCCCTGTATGATGGAACCGGATCTGTTTTCTCTGGCATATTCATGCCAGTGTATTTCCATATGATTTTTCTTGAACGGAATGGAAGAAACTGCAGTATTCATAATATCACCTGATCTTGTTTATAAGTCTAAACTGTTATTTCCGGCAGAGCGGATCATCTGTTCACGGCAGGACAAAACCAGTCCGTCAATTATGCGCAGATGCTGGAGCATTTTTGATTCAAATAGATGGATCGGCAGGAGGACCCCCAGTTCATCAAAGGTTTTGCCGGACCGGATGCCGGACTCCTGACCATAGTAAACGACGGAGGAGTAGGCACTGCGCTGTATTTCACGAAATGTGGACCAGATAACGTCATAAGCCTGCGCTTCTGTCAGATGCATTTTCTTAGTATCCGGAAGGGCGTACAATATAAGAATACCCCGTTCTTTGTTTTCTGGTTTCTCCTCGATATTCATACCGGAAGTATAACGGCGGACAAGGTCATATCCATCTGCCAGGTAAAGTTTGGATCTTGGAGCGGCTGGATGTGCCGTGTATATTTCCTGAAATTTTTTATATTCGTGTTTGGTGACAAGACCCTTTTTACTTTTTAACAGGTTTCCATCCGGGTCTGTAAGTAAAACAGGGTTTTCGCCGTTTTTTCCGTGAAAACGCTTGGGGATCAGGTAGGATTCTTTTAAAAGATCGAACATGCTCCGTCGGCAGAGTTCCAGTAATACGGCACTTACATCTCCATTTTTGTATGCAGTAAGGAGAACTTCTGCGAAGTGCTGCGGATCCGGATCTACTTCCCGGCTGTCATCACACAGGTGGCTGTAAAAGGTTTCAGCAAGCCGTTCACACGCTTCCGGTGAGGAGAGAATGCGGGAAAATATCTGCTCTACTTCTTTTTCTCTTGGTAATACTAAAGACATAAAATCCCTCCTTTTATATTGCATTCATAATTTGATTTCATTATACTTAACAAGTAGAGATAAGTAAAAACTATTTTTGATATAGCAGTCATTTGCTTTTGATATGTCAGAATGGGGGGACGAAATGAATATTAATTTTGAATATTACAGGATTTTTTATTATGTAGCAAGGTATAATAATTTTACAAAGGCGGCTCATGCGCTGGGCAGCAGCCAGCCAAATGTAACAAGAGCTATGAATTGTCTGGAAAATGCACTGCAGTGTACTTTGTTTGTGCGGACGAACAGGGGGGTGCATTTGACGGCTGAAGGGGAACGGCTTTATACCAGGGTATCTGCGGCCATGTCGCTGTTTCAGGCAGCAGAAGATGAAATGCTTGAACAGGCACAGTTAAAAAGGGGAAGCATAGTGATCGGTGCCAGTGAGACGGCGCTTAGTATTTATCTGCCGGAGAAACTGAGCAGATTTCACAGCAAATATCCGGGAATACAAATAAAACTTTATAGTTATTCGACTCCGCAGGCAGTGAAGGCGGTTAAAAATGGGGAGGTGGATCTGGCACTGGTTACGACACCGGTACAGGCAGAGAGTCCTGTAAAAGAAATAAAATTGCAGAAATTTGCAGAAAAACTCATTGGGGGGAAAAACTATTCTTTTTTGCAAAAAAAAGGACTGAGTTTGAAAGAGATAGAGGAATATCCACTGATTTGTCTTGGAAAGGGTACAATGACACATCAGTTTTATCAGGAGATATTTGGAAGATACGGTTTGAAGTTAAATCCGGATGTTGAGGTGGCGACTACGGATCAGATTTTGTCATTGGTACAGTACGGCCTTGGCATTGCATTTATCCCGGAACCTATGGCAGAAGAGGCGGTTATGCGTCAGGAGGTAGTTTCGATCACTGTCAGGGAACATATACCTGACAGAGAAATATGCATGGTCTATGATGAAAAAAGACCTATGAGTGTGGCTGCCCAGCGTTTTAAAAAATTGTTGATGGAGGAAGGAAAACAGGAGACTTCTGCAAATAAGAAATCTTAAAAAAGAGGTTGACCTAAAGTTAATTCCAGGATGTACAATGACCGTATAGTAAAAATAAGTATTTTTAAGGAGGTTTTTATATGTATACAAAACACTTGACACTGGCTAACAATGCGCAGATCTCACAGTTCAAAAAAGATTGAAAATTATGGAGCAAGCGGTGGCTTCCCAGTGTATGGTGGTAAAATCTGATCAAACAGGGGGTTGACAAATCGGTCTAATAATAGTAGACTGCTCGTAAAGAGGTGGTCTACTGTTATTAGACTAAGGAGGTAAACCAGATGGAAGAATTAAAATTAGGAACGGTGGAAAGCAAGTTCGCAGATATTATCTGGAAAAATGAACCGATTTCGTCCGGACAGCTTGTAAAGTTATGTGGGCAGCAGCTGGACTGGAAGAAGTCTACCACATATACCATGTTAAAGCGGCTGTGCCAACGGGGATTATTTCAAAATGAAAAGGGAATGGTGTCTGCACTTATGACAAAAGAAGAATTTGGGGCAGCACAGAGCGAAAAAATTATTGAGGAATCCTTTGATGGCTCACTTCCTGCCTTTATTGCAGCATTTACATCACGAAAAAAATTATCACCGGATGATGTGAATGAGATCCAGAAAATGATCGATTCATACAGAGTGGAAGGAGAGTAGCGTATGGGGCAGTATTTTGCATTGATATTAAACAATTCTGTGACAGTCAGCATATTGATTGCTGTGTTGCTGGTATTTCGGGGGTTATGTAAGAAAATATCCAGAAGGATGATCTGTTTTCTCTGGATTGTGGCTGCCATTAAACTGATCGTTCCCATACAGATAGAAAGTCCATTAGGGTTGCTTCCGGACTACACACCGGTGCTCGTCAGCACTTCTGCAGAAAAAATGCTGGCGGATACAGCAAATACAGAGAAAGTGGCTTACCCGGTGGGAGAAGGGCAGACGGTACACCCACAGGAAGCGGACAGGGATCCTGTTTTGTCTTATCTGGATATAGCGGCTGTTGTCTGGTGCGCCGGAGCGATTTTGATGGTTGGTTATATGATTGTAACTTATATACGCCTTAAGAAAAAAGTGGCAGCTTCGATACAGATTGAAAAAAATGTATATGAATGTGATTATATATCCGGTCCCTTTGTATTAGGCATTGTGAGACCTGATATATATTATCCATCCGGGCTGACCGGCCAAGAGAAAGAATATGTGCTAAAACATGAAAGGATGCATTTGAAGCGGAAAGACCATATCTGGAAATTGGCGGCCTTTCTCATTTTTGCAATATACTGGTTTCATCCACTTTGCTGGATTTCATACATTCTTTTTTGCAGAGATATTGAATATGCCTGTGACGAAATGGTCACGGTGAGAGAAGATAGACAATGGAAGGCAAATTATTGTCAGGCACTGCTAAACTGCAGCGCATCGAAAAAGATCATGATGGTATGTCCGGTTGCCTTTGGTGAGACAAGTGTGAAAGTAAAAAGCATTATGAATCATAAAAAAACAGCGTTTGGTTTTGTATTGGCCGCCGTTGTATTGTTTGCAGGGGCCGCTGTCTGCTTTGCAACAACCAGAGGAAGTAATATCAGGTATGATTATGGCAGTTCAAAATTATACTCAAAAGAGGATATGGATGAAGCCATGGATGTGATTAAAAAAGAATTTAGCATCTGGGAGAAGTGTGAACTGCACAGTATCAAATATACATCCGACCAGTCTGCATCAGAGAAAAATTTAGACTGGATGAACGAACTGGGATCAGCGAATGGTTACAAAGAAAAATTCACAGACTGTATTGAGTTTTATACTGATTTTCATTCGCCTGAAAATAGTGAGGATGCCGGAGCATTGGTACCGGATTATGAATATACAAACTATGGATGGTGGCTGGCCCGCACGGAAGGGGGAAAATGGCAGTTGCTGACCTGGGGTTATTGAGACTGGATTGAAGAAATGGACAACAAACCTGGAATGTGCTACAATTCAACTTAGAAAATGTTTGAACTGAAAGGATTTGACAAAATGATAGCAATAGTAGACTATGATGCAGGAAATGTAAAAAGCGTAGAAAAAGCATTGCAGTATATAGGCGAAAATCCGGTTGTAACGAGAGACCGGGAGGAACTTTTAAAAGCAGATAAAGTTATTGTGCCTGGTGTAGGAGCGTTTGAGGATGCCATGGGCAAGATGAATCATTACGGATTGACGGAAGTGATCCGGGAGATAGCAGCGAAGAAAACACCTATCCTTGGAATATGTCTTGGTCTGCAGTTGTTTTTTCAGCGGAGTGAAGAATCGGAACATCCGGTGGAGGGACTTTCCCTGCTTCCGGGAGAGGTAGTGAGATTTCCGGAAAAAGAAGGCTTTAAGATTCCGCACATGGGCTGGAATTCTATCTCGATCCAGCCAGAGTCACGGTTGTTAAGAGGAATCCCGGAAGGTTCTTATGTGTATTTTGTACATTCTTACTATCTGAAAGCGGAAAATCCTTCCGATGTAGCGGCAACGGCTGATTACATTGTGGATTTTCATGCGGCAGTAGAGCACGAAAACATTTTCGCTACCCAGTTTCATCCGGAGAAAAGCGGAGAGATTGGATTGCAGATTCTGCGAAATTTTGTGACTATGAAATAGGTAAATTTTCAGGAGGTAAGTATGTTTACAAAAAGAGTAATTCCTTGTTTGGATGTGAATAATGGACGAGTAGTTAAGGGCGTAAATTTTGTTAATCTTATTGATGCAGGTGATCCGGTATCGGTAGGAGCTGCTTATGGAGAGGCAGGCGCGGATGAACTTGTATTTTTGGATATTACGGCATCCAGTGATGCAAGAGAAATTAAGACAAAAATGGTAAGAAAAGTGGCGGAAACGGTGTTCATACCATTTACCGTTGGTGGCGGTATTCGAACTATCGATGATTTTCGTATGATCCTCAGGGAGGGGGCAGACAAGGTGGCAGTAAATTCAGCGGCCATCCTGAATCCAACCCTTGTTTCGGATGCTGCAGACAAGTTCGGAAGCCAGTGTGTTGTAGTGGCCATCGATGCAAAAAGAAGAAAACAGGGCAATGGCTGGACAATCTATAAGAATGGCGGCCGCGTTGACATGGAAAAAGACGCCGTTGAATGGGCTATGGAGGCAGAACGGCTGGGAGCAGGGGAAATCCTTCTTACCAGTATGGACTGCGATGGAACAAAGGACGGCTACGATATCGAATTGACAAGGACTATTTCTGAGAATGTGAAAATACCTGTGATCGCGTCTGGCGGTGCCGGAAAGAAGGAACACTTTTATGACGCACTGACAGAAGGAAAAGCAGATGCAGTTCTGGCAGCTTCTTTGTTCCATTTTAAAGAATTGGAGATCATGGAATTAAAACGGTATCTGGCAGACCGCGGTATCAGCGTCCGAATTTAAAGGGAGGAATTGCTATGTCGGCTATCACGGGACAGTGGAAGGAAGCACTGCAGGAAGAGTATTCCAAAGAATACTACAGAAAATTGTTTATGTTTATAAAGGATGCTTACAGTAAAAGTGTAGTCTATCCGCCTTCTGGGGACATATTCAATGCATTTCATCTGACGCCCATGGAAAAAGTTAAAGTTGTGATCCTGGGACAGGATCCATATCATAACCAAGGACAGGCACATGGATTATGCTTTTCTGTAAAAAGAGGGACAGAAATACCACCGTCTCTTGTTAATATTTATACGGAATTAAAAGATGACCTGGGAATTACGCCACCAGATCATGGCTGCTTGGAATCCTGGGCGGAGCAGGGTGTTCTTATGTTGAATACAGTACTGACAGTTCAGGCTCACAAGCCTATGTCTCACCGGGGAGTTGGCTGGGAAGAATTTACAGATGCCGTTTTGAAAAAAGTGAATGAGATCGACAGACCCATCGTGTTTATCTTGTGGGGAAAACCTGCCCAGCAGAAGAAAAAACTGTTGAATAATCCCAAACACCTTATTTTAGAGGCACCACATCCAAGCCCGTTGTCAGCTTACCGAGGTTTTTTTGGAAGTAAACCATTTAGTAAAACCAACGCCTTTTTAGAGGAACATGGTGTAGAACCTGTGGATTGGCGGATTCCCCAATAGATATTAAATAAAAATAAATAAAAATGGAAGAAAATCTTCTCTTGAGTTGTGAAAATGTACAAAATACGAAAAATGGTAAATTTATTTTGAAAAAAGACGATATAAATGATAGAATATAGGTTGGAAAAACCATAAGAGTTGTTTATAACCGGGAGGAATCGTAATGAGAGGATTGAAAAAGAAGTTGATTGCCGCAATAGCATCCGTAGCTGTTCTGGCAGGAGCGTTTACCATTATTACAAAGAGTACATATGCATCTTATGATGGTAATGAACCCTTTCTTCAAGGAGGGATAGAGTTTGGTATATTAGCCAATTATATCAACCAGACTTCTGATATGGAGACTAACTTCTTTGCAGGGAAATACCAGGGAAATGGAAAACATAATGGAAATACGGTTCCAAGTAAAGCCAATGGTTATGGAGAGATTCGCATTGGAGAACTTGTAGGAGAACTCAAACTCCGTGATTATGATAAGAATAAAGTTACCATTGATAAAAAGTATATCCGGGAAGTAAAAGATAAATTAGCTTCGATTGGAGAGTATGCAGAATCAGTTGTAAATAAAAGTGATTATAAGATTCCGGACATTCCTGAAAACACGGTTACTAATAATTATTATATTGATATTTCAGGAGTCGACAAAGATGTTGTGTATGTAAATATGGATCGTGCCATGGAGGCAGTTACGAAAGGCACTCTTTCTAATGGGGCAATAAATTTTACTATGCGCAAGGATCAGACGATTGTTCTGAACGTGACAGAAAATCTGGAACTTTATTTACCAAGATATATTATTAACATTAAAGATGGGTCTCTGCCAAAGGATGAACTGGCAGCCAATGTGATATGGAATATGCCATATCTGAATAATCTTAAACTTGAGTCAAACAATATGGACGCAACAGTGATTGCTCCTAAGGCATTGGTAAACCTTGCCGCTACAGCAGAGGGCTGGCTGGTGTGTGATCAGGTTGTATGCAACAATGGAGAGTGGCATATGATCTATAAAGGTTTTGGGAAGACGACAAAGGCTCCAACGGCTACACCGACGAAAGAGCCGACCAAAGAACCTGCGAAGACACCGAAAGCAACACCAACAGAGGAGCCAACTAAGGCACCGGTAAAGACTCCGTCAGTGACATCAACATCGGAACCGACCAAAGAGCCTACAAAGGCTCCTACAGAGACACCGGAGGTAACACCAACGGTAGAACCAACGGCTACACCAGAGGCAACTGCCACACCTACGATTGCGGCAACGATAACGCCAACGGCAGTACCTACAGCCACGCCTACGACAACAGTTGCCGCAACAGCGACACCAACGGTAGAGCCAACAGCTACGCCGACGATAGCACCAACAGCTACACCGACTGTAACAGCGGTGGCAACCGCCACACCGTTTGCTACTCCGACGGTAGTGCCAACTGCCACACCATTTGTTACGCCAACGGTGGCACCTACCGCAACATCATCGGTTATGCCAAGTAATGTACCATCTGTGACACCAACGGCTGTGCCTACCGGAACACCGTTTGCCACACCGACTGTAGTGCCTGCCGGCACACCGACCGTCACACCGAATGATGCTGGTGCAACGGCGACGCCTGCATCCAGCGCAAGCGCTGCCACACCAACAGCAACCAGTACGTGGAGTGCTGTCACACCGACGCCGACAGTAGCAGCAACGGCTACACCGGAGGGACCGACCGCTACACCAACAGCAAATACTACAGCCACACCGACTGTAACAAATACACCAGCAACGGTGACAGAAGCACCAACGGCCACACCGACAGCAGATGCAGCAACTGCTACTCCGACAGCGGATACTGTCACAGCGTCCCCATCTGTTACACCGGATGAATCTATGGATCCGGCCACAACGCCGACACCGACTACGAAAACAGCAGGTATTAAGGATAATGATACCGATTCACACAGTGGAACCACTACCATTTCAGATGATAACACACCGCTTTCATCCGCATCAGCAGCCAAGAAGAGCAGTGCATCGAAAAAGACATCAATCGTAGATGATAATGTGCCTCTTTCCGATTCGGCACCAGCCACAGGAGATGAGACAAATCTGTTCATTCCGATTCTGGCAATGGGAGCATCTGTATTGGCAATTATGTTGATATTGACATTAAGGAAGAAGAGCGAATAAATAAAAAGTTCGTTCCGTGAGAGACGGGGAAACACTTCGTGTTTGAGACTCTCACGGAACGAATTTTTTTGTTGGGAAGAAAGAAGGGAAGTGGGATAAAAGGGGAACGTATCTTTGGCGGAAAGAAATATAGCTTGCAGAAAAAGAATATTCTGCCACACCAAAAAAGGAAGTTCAATATAAGTGGAACTTAAACGCAAAGCGTTTCCTGTTGCACTTATAGGAACTTCCTTTCTCTTTTATAAATTCTCGTTAGCGGTTGCTAACATCAACTTGATTCTATTTAACTGATTGACCTCACTGGCACCTGGGTCGTAGTCTACTGCTACGATATTAGCACCTGGATAGGCTTTACGAAGCTGTTTGATAACACCTTTTCCGACCACATGGTTTGGAAGGCAGCCGAATGGCTGGGTACATACAATGTTTGGTACATTTGAATGTAACAGTTCGATCATTTCACCGGTTAGGAACCATCCTTCACCGGTCTGGTTACCGGCTGAAACGAATGGAGCTGCATAATTTTCCAGTGTATAAATGCTCGGTGGAGCATCAAAACGCTTACTTTCCTTCAATGCCTTTTTCATAGGCTTGCGGAAGTTTTCTAACAGCCACACGGCAGCTTTACCAATCTGTTTGCTGCTTTTCTTAAAACCGAGGTGGTCAGCTTTGAACACGCTGTCTACGGCACTGTACATAAAGAAGTCCAGCATATCCGGGCAAACTGCCTCAGCGCCTTCCGATTCAAGAAGATCTACTACATAGTTGTTGGCGGCTGGCAGGAATTTTACCAAAATCTCACCCACAATACCAACTCGTGGTTTCTTTATTGTCTCATCCAGTTCGATTTCATCAAAATCTTTTACAATGCCCTGAACGATTTGTTTTAGCTCAGAGGTTTTCGGATTTTTCACTGCTTCAATACAGCGTTGTTTCCATTTCTCATGTAAAGCGTTGACAGATCCGGGTACCTTTTCATAAGGGCGTGTACGATATACAACCCGCATGAACAGATCTCCATAGATCAGAGAGTGGATCGCTGCTTTCAACAGGCGGTAGTTGATCTTGAATCCGGGATTCTTTTCTACTCCGGCACTCAAAGAGATAACAGGGATCTGTTCCATGCCTGCTTTTTTCAAGGCTCTTCGTATGAAACCGATATAATTGGTAGCACGGCAGCCACCGCCGGTCTGAGTGATGATCACGGCGGTTTTGTCCAGATCATACTCGCCAGAGAGGAGGGCTTTCATAAATTGTCCCACAACCAGTAGGGATGGATAACATGCATCATTATTTACATATTTTAATCCATAATCCAATTCGCCTACGCCACTTGGCAGCTGAACCAGATTGTAACCACAGGCGGACAGAGCCGGCATGAGAATGTCGAAATGGATTGGTGACATCTGTGGTGCCAGAATTGTGTAATTTTTCCGCATTTCTTCTGTAAATACAACACGGTGGTGGGCACTGTCGGCCAGGTGAGGTTCGATTCCCTTTCGTTCTCTGTCTTTTACAGCGGAGATAAGAGAACGGATACGAATACGGGCAGCACCTAAGTTGTTTACTTCATCAATTTTCAAAACGGTACAGATTTTGTTGGAATCTGTCAAAATATCATTTACCTGATCGGTTGTAACAGCATCCAATCCGCAACCAAAGGAATTAAGCTGGATCATATCCAGATTTTTCTGAGTGCGGACATAACTTGCCGCTGCATATAAGCGGGAGTGGTACATCCACTGGTCTACCGCAATGGTTGGCCGGTCTACCTTACCAAGGTGGGAGATACTGTCTTCTGATAAAACAGCAATGCCATAGGATGTGATCAGTTCAGGAATACCATGATTGATCTCGGGATCAATGTGGTATGGACGGCCGGCTAAAACAATACCGTGTTTGTCATTATCATTCATCCATTGCAGGACTTCTTCGCCTTTTTTCTGGATATCCAGGCGTGCTGCCTTCAGTTCTTCGTAGGCTGCATGAGCCGCTCTGCGTATCTCGGAGGCAGGAATATCATTTTCCTTTCCCAGATATTTTACAAGTTCATTGGCAAGAATCTTTTCGGATTCAAAGGAAACAAATGGATTCTGATAAACAATATCCTGATCTTTCAGTTCTTCTACATTGTTTTTGATGTTTTCTCCATAAGAAGTTACGATCGGGCAGTTATAGTGATTGCCTGCACCCGGAAATTCCTTTCGCTCATAAGGAACACAAGGGTAAAAAATGTACGGAACACCCTGCTTGATCAACCAGGAAATATGTCCGTGGGCCAGTTTGGCAGGGTAACATTCGGATTCACTTGGAATGGATTCGATTCCAAGTGAATAAATGTTCCGGCTGGAAGCCGGGGATAAAACAACCTGATAACCCAGTTCGGTAAAGAATGTAAACCAGAATGGGTAGTTTTCGTACATATTCAAAACTCTTGGGATACCTACTTTGCCACGATATGCTTTTTCGGCAGGAAGTGACTTGTAGTGTGCAAAAAGTCGTTTGTTTTTATACTCATAAAGGTTTGGAATATCTTTATTTGTTTTTTCTTTCCCGAGACCACGCTCACAGCGGTTACCGGAGATAAACTGTCTGCCTCCGCTGAATTTGTTGATAGTCAGAAGACAGTGGTTTGTACAGCCTTTACAGCGGGCCATAGAACTTTCAAACTTCAGATTGATGATGTCTTCCAGAGAGAGCATGGTAGTCTCTTCACCGCCATCATAATGTTCTCTGGCGATCAGGGCTGCGCCGAAAGCACCCATAATACCGGCGATATCCGGGCGTACAGCGTGACAGCCGGAAACCCGTTCAAAACTGCGCAGTACGGCATCATTGTAGAATGTTCCGCCCTGTACTACTACATTTTTACCAAGGTCTTTGGGATCGGTAAGTTTAATAACTTTTAAAAGGGCATTTTTTATAACAGAAATAGCCAGTCCGGCAGAAATATCTGCTACGGTAGCTCCTTCCTTTTGTGCCTGCTTTACCTTGGAATTCATGAAAACAGTACAGCGGGAACCAAGGTCAATCGGATTCTCTGCAAATAAGGCCAGTTTCGCAAAATCTTTTACATCGTAATTCAGCGATTTGGCAAAAGTCTCAATAAAAGAGCCACAGCCGGAAGAACATGCCTCGTTCAACTGCACGCTGTCTACAGAAGCGTTTTTGATCTTGATGCACTTCATGTCCTGACCACCGATATCTAAGATGCAATCTACTTCTGGCTCAAAGAATGAAGCGGCATAGTAGTGGGATACAGTCTCAACTTCACCCTCATCCAACATAAGGGCCGATTTGATCAGTGCCTCTCCGTATCCGGTAGAACAGGAGCGCACGATGTGAGCGGTAGGAGGTAGCAGGGAATGAATCTCTTTTATGGCTTTGATAGTTGTTTTCAAAGGACTTCCGTTGTTGTTATCGTAGAAGGAGTACAGCAGAGAGCCGTCTTCGCCAACCAAAGCAACTTTTGTTGTAGTAGAGCCGGCATCAACACCCAGAAAGACATTGCCATCATAGGAAGAAAGGTCTCCTTTGGATACAGTATGCTGGCTGTGATCTTTGATAAATGCATCGTATTCATCCTGATCCTTAAAAAGTGGATCCATCCGGGTTACCTCAAATTCCATGTGGATCTCGCTGGATAATCTGTTTAAAAGGGCTGATAAAGTAGTTTGTCCTTCTCCTGGTGTGTTCATGGCAGCACCGGAGGCGGCAAACAGATGGGAATTGTCAGGTGCGATGATGGCATCTCCCTCCAGTTTCAAGGTTCGGATGAAAGCCTCTTTTAATTCGGTTAAAAAGTGAAGAGGGCCGCCGAGAAACGCTACATTACCGCGGATTGGTTTACCACATGCCAGTCCACTGATGGTCTGGTTTACAACTGCCTGAAAAATAGAAGCAGCCAGATCTTCTTTGGCAGCCCCTTCGTTGATCAACGGCTGAATGTCTGTCTTGGCAAATACACCGCAGCGGGCAGCAATGGGGTAAAGTGCCTGATAATGTTTGGCGTATTCGTTCAGTCCGGCAGCATCTGTTTTTAACAGAGTGGCCATCTGGTCAATAAAAGAGCCGGTACCACCGGCGCAGATACCATTCATACGTTGTTCAATACCGTCTGTAAAGTAAATGATCTTGGCGTCTTCACCACCTAATTCGATGGCAACATCAGTTCTGGGAGCATAGTGCTTCAGTGCTGTAGCAACACTGACAACCTCCTGTACAAAGGGAATATCCAGATAGTCAGAGATTGCCAGTCCGCCGGAACCGGTGATGACCGGAAGAATCTCTCTTTCACCAAGTGTATCATAAGCGTCATTTATAATATTTTTAAGTGTTTCCTGTATGTTGGCAAAATGCCGTTCATAGGCGGAAAAGATGATCTGATCGTCATCATCCAGAATGGCGATTTTTACCGTAGTTGATCCAATATCGATACCAACTCTGTTCATACTATACCTCCATGATTCGTCATGTGTTTTTTGTATCTAAAGTCACATTATACGACAAAAAAAGACCCAATGCAATGAAAAACTTCTTATTATATATAAACTTTCATAAAACAGAATTACAGGAAAAAGTGACATTTTGAAAAGGAGTGAATAGGATAAAACAAAAAGGAAAAATATAAAATGAATCAGCGTTTTTGTAATGGAATGGTCCATGTGATCAAAGAAGGTGAAACTTTATATCAGTTAAGCAGGATGTACCGGATACCGGTGGCTCTTTTGATGCGCGCCAATCCTTATGTAGATGTATATAATCTGCAGCCGGGACAGGAGATCTGCATTCCTATGTCCCGCCCTTTTCCTGGTATGATGCCTAACTTTAACAGACCGCAGCCGGGACCTGAACCTCCTTGCCAGGGAGAAGAAAAAAGAGAGGACGGGGTGGAAGTAGTATCGGAATCGGAACCGGTGCAGGATGTAGAAAAGACAGAACAGGCTGAGAAACCGGAAAAAATCACATGGCAGTCGGATGGAGAGACCAGTCTGGGATCGGCTCTTAAAAAATGCAACTGCTCCCTGGACGAATGGTTTGCTGTAAATGATCCAGACGGCATGATGCTGAAAGAAAATGTGGTTTACAATATACCAAACAAGGTTTGACAAAGAATATTAGAACCTCTATAATATTAAATATCTATGCGAGTCTGGCGGCGTCTGGGAATAGATGCCGCTGGTTTTGGATGAATATTTAAACAGGAGGCTGCCATGATTTCAATATACAAAACAGTAGAAGACGAACTGATGTCAGTGGACAAGATAGAAGATGGCTGCTGGGTGTATGTGACCAGACCAACGACAGAGGAACTGGAGAGACTGCAGGACGAGACCGGAATCGATATGGACGATCTGCGGGCACCGCTGGATGATGAAGAAAGATCCCGTGTCGAAGTGGAGGATGATTACAATATGATCCTGGTGGACATCCCATCTCTGGATGAAAAGGACCGTTATGTTACGATTCCTCTTGGTATTTATATGACCAAGGAAGTGATCGTCACTTTATGTCTGGAAGAATCACCGGTGCTGCGGGCGTTTGCCAATAAAAGAGTACGGGAATTTTATACATTTAAAAAGACCCGGTTTGTATTTCAGATTTTGTATCGCAATGCGACTTCCTATCTGCGTTACCTGCGTATCATAGACCGTAAGAGCGACCAGATTGAGGAAAAACTCCACATATCCCAGAAAAACAGCGAATTGATCGAACTGCTGGAATTGGAAAAAAGCCTGGTGTATTTTACTACCTCACTGCGGTCCAACGAGGTGGTGCTGGAAAAACTGCTTCGGACAGAAAAAATTCGCAAATATCCGGAAGATGAAGATCTGCTGGAAGATGTTATCGTAGAGAACAAGCAGGCCATAGAGATGGCAAATATATACAGCAACATTTTAAGTGGAATGATGGATGCCTTTGCTTCGGTTATTTCTAATAACTTAAACATAGTGATGAAATTGCTGGCAACCGTGACGATCGTGCTTTCGATTCCTACTATGATTGCCAGTTTCTTTGGTATGAACTTTGAGGTGATCCCATTGGGACATAATCCGTATGGATTCGTCATTACTATCGTGATCACACTGCTGATCTCATTATTGGTAGCATTGTTCTTCCGCAAAAAAAATCTGTTCTAAAAAGAAAAGAAAGAAGACAGGAGAGTTCTATATGAATTTTATTGACCGTTTGGAGAAGCGATATCCTAATTTCGGAGTATCCAATCTTATGATCTATGTGATCGCCATCAGCGGACTGGGAATGTTGATCTCGATGGTAAATCCATATATTTATTATCAGTATCTGAGTCTGGATTTTTATCAGATTTTTCACCATGGACAAGTATGGCGCCTGATCACATTTCTGCTTTGCCCAAGTGCAGGGGGAAGCGGTTCATCCGGATTGTTCTGGTTCGTGATCATGGCATGGGTTTATTACAGCATCGGATCAAACCTGGAGAGAATCTGGGGGAGATTTCGTTTTACGCTGTTTTATCTCAGTGGTATCGTTATGATTCTTATTGTGACGCTGGCAGCTTACTTGATCATGGGAATCGTCTATCCGGCACAGGAAGTGGGGATCTGGCTGGGAATGCAGGTGACTCTGGAGTATGTAACGGAATCCCTATTCCTTGCTTTTGCACTGGTATTCCCGGATGTGCAGTTTTTGCTGTTTTTCATTATCCCGGTGAAGGCAAAGTGGCTTAGTATTTTCTATTTTGCACTGGATGCATACCAGATCATACAGGGAATCATGATGAAGAGTTATTATCCGGTGGCGCTGATCGTCGTTTCTCTTATCAATATTTTTATCTTCTTTTTCTTTGCAAAGGGAAGACCGGGCATGGCAGCACATGCCAGACAGACAAAACGCAAAGCGGAGTTTAAACAGAAAATGCATGAGAGTAGGGAAAAAGGACCGATTCATCGATGTGCAATCTGTGGACGGACAGAACTTGATGCACCGGAATTGGATTTTCGCTATTGCTCAAAATGTGATGGTAGATATGAGTACTGCTCGGAACATCTATTTACGCACGAGCATGTGCATCATAAGTAGGATAGGAGGACAGGTTTCATGGGGGCAAAGTTGTTTGTAATGCCGGATTTTTCTATTGAAGATATGATCCAGACGATCAAAAATTCCGGATATGCGGTGGCGATTCTGGGTTTTTTGGCTGTGTGCATCCTTGTTTATATCTATAAGATACGCTATGAAGTGGAAGGATGTGTGGTTTACAGAGAGGATAAAAAGAAGGATTATGTCAACATTCTTTTAGTGCTGGGGGCTGCTTTTCTGATTAAAAGTGTACTGGCGGTAAAATATGCAGGACATGGAACGGATATGAACTGTTTTTATGCCTGGTCCGACATGATTTTTGACAATGGTATTTCTAAGTTTTATTATCTGGATGCTTTCACAGATTATCCACCAGGATATATGGCTATTTTGTGGGTTGTAGCAGGGATCCGCCGTTTATTCGGGATTGGGCTGACCTCAGATGCCGGCAGATGGCTGATCAAACTGGTACCAATGCTGGCAGATCTGGGAACTGCATATCTGGTTTACCTTTTCTCAAAAAAGAAATTCTCAGAGGGGACGTCCCTTATACTGGCAGGCCTGTATGCTCTGAATCCACTGGTGATTCTGGATTCATCTATATGGGGACAGACAGACAGTGTGTTTACTCTGGCAGTGATCCTTACATGCTATCTGTGCATGGAAGAAAAAAGAATCCCGGCTTATTTTGTGTATATTGTTGGGGTGCTGATCAAACCCCAGGCAATCATGTTTGCGCCGATTTTGATTTATACGATCATAGAACAGGTATTTCTTAAGAATTTTAACTGGCAGAAGTTTAAGAAGGATCTCATAGGCGGTCTGGCAGCTATTGTGGTTATGTTTGGCCTGGCAGCACCTTTTGGACTGGGTAAAGTAATAAGCCAGTATGTAGACACCATGGGATCTTATGAGTACTGCAGTATCAATGCGTATAATTTCTGGGCGATGCTTGGAAAAAACTGGGCCAGTCAGAACGACCGTTTTCTGGGAATCAAATACAGCACATATGGCAGTCTTGCCATTGTGGCAGCGATAGCATTAAGTGCCTGGCTGTTCTTTAAGAAGATTAAAGAGGACAAGTCCAAATATTTTGTATCCATGGCAGTGATCTGTTCTACCATGTTTTTGTTCTCTGTCCGTATGCATGAAAGATATTTGTTCCCGGCGATCGTTCTTGTTTTGTTTGCATTTCTTGCCAAACCAACCAGAGAAATGTTTTTTACCTATGTGGGCTTTTCGGTAGTCTGCTTTATGAATGTGGCACATGTACTTTATTATTTTGTGGAGAAAGACAGCACCGGACCGCAGGGAGGCATCATTGGTATCACGGCACTCCTTACAATGGGAATGTATGGTTATCTGTATTTTGCGGCAGGGAGAAACACACAAATTTTGTCAAAAATGCCGGCTGGCAAAAAGAATGGACAAAACTACATCTGGAAGAGAAAACCGGTTAGGGAAAAGGCGGAGAACCCAAAGCCGTGGGGAGATATCCGGGGTACGGTAAAACTGGCTCCGTTCAGTAAAAAAGACGGAATTGCGCTGGGGGTTATCGTGGCTGTGTATGCGGCTGTTGCCCTGATCAATCTTGGAAATATGAGTGCACCGGTGACCCACTGGGATCAGACAGAGGAAAACGGCGGTGTTATTACACTGGATTTTGGCAAAGAGCAGAATATTGATATGATCCATACCTTTTTAGGAAACTATGAGGACCGCAAGTTTATGGCAGAGGTTTCCAACGATGGTAAAAATTATGCTCAGATCGGCGAGGTAAAGGCTACCAGTGTCTTTTGCTGGAACAATCTGTCAAAGACGGAAGAAGATGCGGATGCAGATACTTATAATCTAGCAGATAAATACCGTTATCTGCGGCTTACAAGCCAGGATCAGGAATCCGTACTAATGGAACTGGTGATCACAGATGCCCACGGAAATAAACTGATGCCTGTGAACCGCAATGAATATCCGGAACTGTTCGATGAGCAGGATGAATATGAAGCAACCGTAACTTTCCACAGCGGCACTTATTTTGATGAAATATACCACGCCAGAACCGCTTATGAAATGATCCATGGATTGTATAATTATGAAAATACCCATCCGCCTCTTGGCAAATACATCATGAGTCTGGGAATCCGTGTTTTCGGCATGAATCCATTTGGCTGGCGTATTATGGGTACTTTGTTTGGTATCGGCATGCTTCCGTTTATGTATTTCTTTGGGAGAAGGTTGTTCCGCGGGAAGACATGGGCGGCGTCGGCACTGACATTTTTATTTGCCTTTGATTTCATGCATTTTACCCAGACACGTATCGCTACTATTGATGTATATGGAACGTTTTTTATCATAGCCATGTTCTTCTTTATGTACTGGTACAGCCAGATGAACTTTTATGATACGCCTCTCTGGAAGACTTTTATCCCGCTGGGACTGAGTGCGGTGATGATGGGGCTTGGATGTGCATCAAAATGGACCGCTGTCTATGCGGCGGCAGGTCTGGCGGTGTTCTTTTTCGCCATTATGGGAAAAAGGCTTTATGAATATGTAAAAGCAGGAAAAGAGCCGGAGGGAAGGACCGCGGGCATTGAGCATAGTTATATCCGCGAAGTTTTTTACAGGAAATTATGGTCTACTTTGGGATTTTGTGTTCTGTTCTTTGTACTTGTTGCAGGAACGATCTATCTGTGTTCTTATATTCCGTTTTCGGATGGATGTACAGATAATGTGGCGCGGTTTGAGTATCAACTGACCGACACTGCCAATCCGGTAGGAGGCGTTTACAGAGGGATTGCTGAATTTTTGGAAAATCACCAGAATGGATTTACGGAACTGGTTGGTAAAATGGTTAAAAATGCCAATACTATGTATAACTACCATTCCCAGTTAAAGGCAACCCATCCGTATTCATCCACCTGGTATCAGTGGCCTGATATGTACCGGCCGATGTTTTATTATTGCCAGACACTTACAAATGGATTGAAAGAAGGAATCAGTGCCTTTGGAAACCCTCTTGTATGGTGGGCGGGCATCCCGGCGTTTATCTTTATGCTGTATCGGATCTTTTGCAGAAAGGATCAAACAGCTTTATTTATCAGTTTTGCCTATCTGGTACAATATGTGCCTTGGATGCTGGTGCCAAGATGCACCTTTGCATACCATTATTTTCCAAGCGTACCGTTTGTATGTATGATGATCGTTTATATTATGGTACTGTTGAGGCAGCGCAGTGAAAAATGGTTTAAATGGATCCTTTTATATCTTGCCTGTGCCTTTGTCTTATTTGTACTGTTTTATCCGGTGTTATCAGGGGCACCGGTGCCTGAGACATTTGTGCGGGACTGCCTCAGATGGAGAGAATCCTGGGTGTTGATATACTAGAAAGAGAAAGGAAGAACATAAGTGAAACGATTGCTGCAGGAACTGCACCAGGGAAAGAACCTGGACAAAAATTTAAAAGAATATAAGGAACTGGCTCTGGAGACTTACGAGGCATACAGCGTGCTGGAACTAACCTTTTCGGCCTATGGTCTGGTAGAAGAAATATCAGAAGAAAAAAAACTGGCAGAAGATGCCGGCAAAGGACAGTTTGAGAAGATAAAACAGGGACTTTTGACACTTTCGGATCCGGTAGCGGATTATGCAAAACTGGGGCAGGAAATGGAAGAACTCAGAAGCCGGATTACAGAGAAGATGAATCTGTTTACTGCCTATACAGACCGGCTTATTGTGTTTGAATATGTTCTTAACCGAATGGAATACCAGTATCTGAGTGAAAAAGAACGAAAAGACAAATTAAACGGTATAAAACAGGAGGAGTTTTTGCAGAAACTTCAAAGGTATTTATTCTCGGATAAGGATACCAGCGTGATGCAGGAAAAGATACGGCTGGTGGCAGGACAACTGCCGGTCCGCATGACAAGGGAAAAGTTCTATGATTGTATCCGTGAGGCATTTACTCTTTATAAGGGAAGTGATAAGGCCTCGGTGGATGGTTTTGTATATGTGCTGGAAACGGCGGGAACTTTGTATCAGCCGGCAGAATCGCTGGAACAGTATGAGACACTCTGGAATATGTACAGCCAGCTGGAAACAGCGGATTACAAGAATCTGGATGTAGATCGGTATGAAACGCTGACTGGTGTGCTGGAAGAGGCGGCAAGGCAGATCCACCGTCTGACAGACCTTTATTATTCCATGCAGAAGGTAGTAAATGGCATTTATGCCCAATGCCTTCTGAAGAAGCATATTGTTTCGGAGGAAAAACTTTCCAAGGCCTGCCAGTCGATCTGGAAATGCCTGGCTAAAGAAGAATACCGGGAGGAAATGTTAGTTCCTCTGGAAGGTCGTATTGAACCACTGGTGGAAAAAAGCAGTTATCTTGAAGCGGTCTTGTTTGAAACCGTGTCTTCCTGTAAAGAAGAATTGGAAAAACAGGGATTGACCGGCGTTTATATGGATCTTGGAAAGGTTGCTAACCTTTTGTCAGACAGTTTGTTTGTATCACTGGAGGAAGTGACAGAGCCGGAAGAGGCATCGGAGGCCTATATTCACGAACAGACGAAAGAACTGATAAAGAAGATGGATCAGAAACTGACACAGGTAAGCAAACCTGTTAAACGGGCTATTATGGGCGAAGTTCTGGAAAAACTGCCGATGGTGTTTAAAAGCCAGGATGAGGTGATGGAAACGATTCGTACCAGATTGTTTGGGTGCCGGGATCTGGCAGAGCAGGCAGTAGTAGTGGATCTTTTAAATGACTGGATGAGACAGGAAGAGTGGTAGAATGATTCATTGGTATAAGAATCTGTATATGGATGAAACGGTGGCGAAACATCCTAAAAAGTGCAGAAAACGAGTGGAAAAAAGAAAACCATGGAAGAAAAATTATTATGCACTTATGCTGGCAATGAATCCGGATAATTTGTTTGAGATCGTAAAGACGAGAGAAATGTTTTTTAGACGATTTGAGTATCTGGATATCTATGTGTTTGGTCTGGCTGTCAGTTATGAAAAGGCCCTGGAACTGCTTCGGGCAATGATGGAAGAAGCCAGCCGTGAGGAAGTGTTTGAGCCGAAAAATCTTTTTGACAAAAAAGATTTTTCCTGATAAGTCTTGAAAATAGGATGTGATAAGTTGGCTATCATTTTAGCAGTCATAAAATGGATTGGTATTCTGATTGGAATTGTGCTGGGGATTGCTGTCGTTCTGGCGGCCTGTGTGGTGTGGGTGCCGGTACGGTACCGGGCGGAAGCAGTGCTGCCGGAGCAGGGAGAGAAAAAATGCGCATTCAGCGTCAGTTTTTTGTTCCATTTGATTTCGATAAAGAAGAAACTGGATTCAGAGAAGGTTAGAATCCGGATTGGATTTATAACAGTAAAGTCTAAAGAAGAAAAAGAGAAAAAGGAGACAACAGAAAAAAAGAAAACCACGTCTCAAAAATCAGAGAAAAAGGGAAAAAAAGTTCCGGAAGAGCAAACGCAGCAAAAGGTGCCACCAAGGAAAAAAAGGACAAAAAAACGCTTTTCATTTCCGGGGGTATCGGGTATAATAAACCTTATCACGGATGAAAACAAACGGGTTATCCGCATTATATGGAGAGAATGTAAGGGACTTTTTCATCAGCTGGCACCCCGCAGGATCTGGTGCGATCTGGTATGTGGACTGGAGGATCCGTGCCATACCGGACTTTTGTTCGGAGCACTGGCGCTCTTCCCTGTTGTGTATCGCAAAGAAGTACATATCGTTCCGGATTTTGAGAGAAAGGTGTTCATGGGACGAGGAAAGATAAAGGGAAATATACAGGTGTTTTATCTGTTGAAGATGGCTGTGCGTCTGTACAGGAATCAGGAAATAATGAATTTTTATAAAAGAATGAAAAACAAGTAACAAAAGGAGGGTCATTATGGCTGATAATAATTTTAACGAAACAGTAGAGTCTTTGTTTAAAGGGATGGATTCTTTTCTGACTACAAAGACCGTAGTGGGAGAGGCTATCAAATTTGACGATGGAACCATCGTGCTGCCTCTTGTAGATGTAAGTTTTGGTGTGGCTGCCGGTGCTTTCAGCAACAAAGAAAAACCAGGTAATTCATCCGCATCTGAGAAGAACAATGGTGGCGGTGGTATGGGTGGTAAGATCCAGCCAAGTGCTGTCCTGGTCATCAAAGACGGTGTGTCCAAACTGGTAAATGTAAAGAATCAGGATGGTATGACAAAACTTCTGGATATGGTTCCGGATTTTGTTGAAAAATTCACTAAAAAAGAGAAAGAAGAACCGGAGAATACACAGGAATAATAAAAAAATAAAAAATGCTTGCATTTTTGTGTTGTATTTGATAGAATAGTCGTGTTGTCGTGTGTAGAGATATTATTTTCTAAGAATGACAGTTTGATTAAGAACAATATAGGAATTGTTTAGTTCCAAGCAGAAGGAGGTGCTTTTCATGGCTAAATGTGCAGTATGTGGAAAAGGCGTACATTTCGGTAACGCTGTCAGCCACTCTCATAGAAGAAGCAATAAAATTTGGAAATCGAATTTGAAATCTGTAAGAGTAAAGGTAAACGGTGGTACAAAGAAGATGTATGTTTGTACTTCTTGCCTGCGTTCTGGAAAAGTTGAAAGAGCATAGAGATTAAATGTGTGATGATGAGGGACTGTTTACAGGCAGTCCCTTTTCTTTTGGGCAAAATATGAAACAGGCTATTTGCAGGAAAAAAGTTTGTAACCGACCCAGAGGCAGAATACGATAATAAACAGAGCGATGAAGCTATTGCGCAAAAACAGCATGATACACATGCCGATGCCGATCCATATGAGTACGAAGCCCAATAATTGTTTCATGGCACCACCTGCCCTTTAGCGGGATCCTTTTTATCAATGTATGCAAAAGGTAAAAAAAGTTTGCCCTGTAATTGCAATTTTGTATGTTTTAGTGTAAAATAAATATAATTATGCTAGAGTGCTTTATAGAATGGAGGATTCATATGAAGGGACAAATGGATACAGATATGGGAAAAATCATCGTAGACGAGGATGTACTGGCAAAGTATGCCGGATCTGCGGCTGTTGAGTGTTATGGTGTAGTGGGAATGGCATCTGTCAGTGTGAAAGACGGCATCGTAAAACTGCTTCGCAAGGATAATCTCCGTCACGGAGTAGAAGTGTCGATCCAGAATGATAAACTTGTGATCGAACTTCATATTATTGTGGCATATGAAGTTAGTATCCTGGCAGTGGCAGAAAACCTGGTTGATAATGTGAAATACAAGGTTGAAGAGTTTACGGGAATGGAAGTTGGCAAAATTGTAGTATGCGTAGAGGGTGTCAGAGTTATTAATTAGTGTTGAATAATTCAGATAATCAAATGATTTTGGAGGAATAAAACAGTGATAATCAGAACATTGAGCACCGCAGATATACGAAAATGTTTTCTGGCCGGGGCAAATGCCCTGGATGCCAGAAAAGAAATAATTAATGATCTGAATGTCTTTCCTGTGCCGGATGGCGATACAGGAACCAATATGACTATGACGATTATGTCAGCGGCGCGGGAAGTAGCTGCACTGGAGGAAGATGCCGACATGCAGCAGCTTTGTAAAGCAATATCCAGTGGTTCCCTGCGAGGAGCAAGAGGAAACTCAGGAGTCATTCTTTCCCAGCTTTTGCGTGGCTTTACAAAAGAAATAAAGAAAGCAGAAGAAGTGGATGTTCAAGTTCTTACAAAGGCTTTTGAACACGCTGTTGCGTCAGCTTATAAGGCGGTTATGAAACCAAAGGAAGGAACTATTTTGACAGTGGCCAGAGCGGGATCTGAGAAGGCATTGCAGATCTGTGATGGAACAGAAAATATTATTGAACTGGTAAATTCAGTAGTACTTTACATGAGAGATGTGCTGGATATGACACCGGATATGCTGCCTGTACTGAAAGAGGCCGGCGTGGTGGATTCTGGTGGAGAGGGTCTCCTGACTATTCTTGAAGGTGCATATGACTGTCTCCTTGGAAAAAATGTGAATTATGACATCAAGACAGATGAAGGGATGGTTTCGTCTGTTTCTGCCGGTGCCAAAACGGAAGCGATTGCCGATGTAGATATTAAATATGGCTACTGCACGGAGTTTATTATTATGCTTGAGAAGAAATTTTCGAGACAGGATGAACTGGAGTTTAAGGCGTATTTAGAGTCTATTGGTGATTCGATTGTGTGTGTGGCGGATGAGGATATAGTGAAGATCCATGTACACACTAATGATCCGGGACTGGCTATCCAGAAGGCGTTGACGTATGGCTCACTTACCCGCATGAAGATTGACAACATGAGAGAAGAACATAATGAGCGTGTGATCCGTGATGCAGACCGTAAGGCCCAGGAACAAAAAGAAGCTGAAAAACAGGCAGAAGAGATGCCGCATAAGGAACATGGTTTTATCAGTGTATCCGTTGGAGACGGACTGAATGACATTTTCAGAGAATTAGGTGTAGATTATGTTATCGAAGGCGGACAGACCATGAACCCGAGCACAGAGGATATTCTGGATGCGATTTCCAAGGTGAATGCAGATAATATCTTTTTACTGCCCAATAATTCAAATATTATCCTGGCCTGTGAGCAGGCGAAGGATCTTACAAAGGATAAAAATATTTATGTGATTCCCACTAAGAACATTCCGCAAGGTATCACTGCGATGGTTAACTTTGTAGAGGGAATTACTGCTTCAGAGAATGCGGAAACAATGAAAGCAAGTCTTAGTGAAGTGAAGGCTGGTCAGGTGACCTATGCGGTCCGGGATACATCGGTGGACGGCAAGACGATCAAGGCTGGTGATATCATGGGACTGAGTGACAAGACCATTGAGACAGTAGGCTCTGATATTGTAGATACAACCGTGGCGCTTCTTTCTAAAATGCTAGACGAAGATTCGGAACTGGTAACCATCTATATTGGACAGGATGGATCTATGGAAGATGCCCGGCAAATTGAAAAAGAGGTAGAGAAAATAGACAGTGAGCTGGAAGTAGAAATCCAGTATGGCGGACAGCCGATTTACTACTATTTTCTGTCGGTTGAATAAAAGACTGAAAAAATCAATGGGGGATACTTCTTTTTGCAGTCCGCTTTGACGGGGCAGAGGAAGTATTCTTTTAATCTGTGGAAAAATAAGGAGATATGCCATGACAGAAATTCTATTGGATGCTGTGATTGACACATTAAAACTGGTTCCTTTTTTGTTTGTTACTTATTGGTTTATGGAGTGGCTGGAGCACAAAACAGGCACAAAAACACAGGCGTTGATCCGCCGGGCCGGCAGACTTGGACCGCTGTTTGGAGGGATGCTTGGGGTGTTCCCTCAGTGTGGTTTTTCAGCAGCGGCTGCCAATCTGTATTCAGGAGGACTGGTTACAGCAGGAACGATTGCGGCAGTTTTTATCTCTACTTCGGATGAGATGGTGCCTATATTTATTTCAGAAGCAGTACCGGTTCTGACAATAATTAAAATTTTGGCTTTCAAGTTTGCTGTGGCAGTAGTGTTTGGGTTTATCCTGGACTTTATTTTTCATGAAATCATTCATAAAGAAATACGGTACAAGGATATTCACAGTATGTGTGAAAGTGAACATTGTAAATGTGATGAAGGAATTTTGAAATCTACGATTCATCATACCCTTCATATTACACTCTTCATTTTTTTGATCACTTTAATCTTGAACCTGATCCTTCATGGCGTGGGAGAAGATAAGCTGGCCATGCTTTTTACCAATATGCCGGTAGTAGGTGAACTGATTGCCGGAATTGTTGGCCTGATCCCAAACTGTGCAGCCTCAGTTGTAATCACAGAATTGTATATAAAAGGTGTGATCGGGGCGGGACCTATGATCACGGGTCTTATGGCGGGAGCCGGTATTGGTATGCTTGTCATGTTCCGCATGAATAAAAAACATCCGCGGCATAATCTGGCGATTTTAGGCTATGTATACGCTGCCAGTGTGCTGACAGGAATTTTGTTAGACTTTACAGGTCTGAGATTTTGATATATAGTTAATAATATGTAAATAAGAAACAACGAAGGAGGTAATTGTATAATGAAAAAGAAACAGTCGAAATTTAATCATTATATGATAAGAAAAAGATTGCAGATGAGTTTTCGTTTTACTACAGGGATTGCTGTGGCAGCCATTGTGATTTCTGTTATTATAATGTTTGGGCTTACCAAGAAATATTCCGGAGCATTGGATGAATATGGTTTTGTTCAGGGAGATATTGGAAAAGCGATGGTAACTTTTTCGGAGGCTCGTAGTGCGGCCCGTGCAGCTATTGGTTATTCAGATGATGACCAGGTATCAGAGTTTGTGCAGGCACAGAAGGATAAAAAGAAAGCCTTTGAGCAGTATTGGCCAACAGTGAAAGAAAACATTAATGCGCAGGCAGAACTGGATGTTTATAATAAGATAGATACTGAACTGAAAGACTACTGGACAAACATAGAGGAAATTGTATCTATGGGAACCAGTGGTGATTCTATGAACAGAAAACTGGCTCAACAGAAAGATGATAAGGAACTGGCACCAAAGTATGATGAAATTTATAAGGATATGGTACAACTTATGAATATAAAGGTGACGGAGGGAGACAGCCTCAGCAACCGTATGAAGATTATATCTTACATATGTATTGTACTTGTTCTGGTCCTTTCTGTGTTTGCTTTCCTAGTGTCAGAAAAACTTGGAAAACGTATTGCAAATGGCATTACAAAACCGCTGGATGCATTGAAAGACCGTTTGCAGACATTTGCCAAGGGGGATCTTACATCCGACTTCCCACAGATGGATAAGAAAGATGAAATTGCCGAGATGAATGAAGTGGTTGCCGGTATGGCAGGTGATCTTCGTTTGATCATTACGGATGCAGATGAAGTATTGAACAAAATGGCAAAAGGCGATTATTCAGCCCATACAGAGCTAGAGGATAAGTACACAGGAGATTTTGCCGGATTGTTACAGGCAATGCGGCAGTTGAAGAGACAGATGAATGATGTCATGCACAAGATCAATGAGGCATCTTCCCAGGTTTCAGCAGGTTCACAGAACCTGGCGGAGGCTTCTGTAGAACTGGCAGAAGGCGCATCCGAGCAGGCAGCTGCCATTGAGGAATTGCAGGCAACGGTTACAGATGTGGCAAACGGTGCTGAGCAGGCAGCCACAAGAATGAATGAAAGTTATGAACTGGCTCATAAATATGCGCAGGAAGCAGACCGGAGTCATGAAGAGATTAATGGTCTGATTGAGATTATTGGAAGAATTGACGAGACATCCAAGCAGATTGTAAATATTATTGCTGATATTGAAGATATCGCCAGCCAGACAAACCTGTTGTCATTGAATGCAGCGATTGAGGCCGCAAGAGCAGGAGAGGCCGGAAAAGGATTTGCTGTTGTGGCGGACCAGATCCGCAGTCTGGCAGAGCAGAGTGCGCAGTCTGCAGTTGATACAAGAGAGTTGATCAATGGTTCTATTCAGGTTGTAAGAGAGGGTAGTGAGGCCGCTGTCCATGTAACGCAATCCATTGAAACAGTTGTGGATGGAATGAAGAAAGTAGCGGCATCAGCCAAAGAACTCAGTGATGTATCCCGTGGACAGATGGATACAATGAAACAGGCAGAACAGGGCGTCGAACAGATTTCCGATGTAGTAGAGGCTAATTCAGCCAATGCCCAGGAGACATCTGCAACCAGTGAAGAATTGTCAGCTCAGGCGGTAACCATGAAAGAATTGATTGAAAAATTTGTTTTAGAAGACTAATTTTGCAGGGCACAGCTGACTTGACAGGCTGTGCCCTTTTGCATTATACTAGGAAGAATGAAATACCTATTATCGGGAGGTAACATATGAAATACAATATCGCGGTGATTCCGGGAGACGGAATTGGACCAGAAATTGTCACAGAAGCAAAGAAAGTGCTGGATAAAGTGGCAAGTGTTTATGGACACGAATTTGATTATGAAGAACTGCTGATGGGCGGATGTTCCATTGATGCTTATGGAGAACCGCTGACAGATGAGACTCTGGAAAGAGCAAGAAAAAGTGATTCTATTCTGCTTGGTTCTGTAGGGGGACGAGTCGGTGTGGACAGTTGGTATAATCTGCCACCGGACAAAAGACCGGAAGCGGGACTTTTGAAGATAAGAAAAGGATTGGGGTTGTTCTGCAATCTGCGTCCTGCAGTTTTATTTGAAGAATTAAGTGGGGCTTGTCCGTTGAAGGATGAGATTGTAGAGGGTGGCTTTAACTTTATTTTCGCCAGAGAATTAACAGGTGGCCTGTATTTTGGAGACCGATATACAAAAGAGATAGACGGCGTTATGACAGCGGTAGATACACTGAAGTATGATGAAAATGAAATTCGCCGTATTGCCGTGTCTGCTTTTGACATTGCCATGAAGAGAAATAAAAAAGTCTGCAGTGTGGATAAGGCCAATGTGTTGGATTCTTCCAGACTTTGGAGCAAGGTAGTCAGAGAAGTGGCTAAGGATTACCCGGAAGTAGAATTAACAGAAATGCTTGTGGATGCTTGTGCCATGCAGATTGTCAGAGATCCAAAACAGTTTGATGTGATTTTGACAGAGAATATGTTTGGTGACATTTTGTCGGATGAAGCCAGCATGGTCTCCGGATCATTGGGAATGTTGTCCTCAGCAAGTCTTGGCGAAGGCACCTTTGGTATGTATGAGCCAAGTCACGGTTCAGCACCGGATATTGCGGGACAGAATAAAGCAAATCCGATTGCTACGATTTTATCAGCGGCAATGATGCTGCGTTACTCCTTTGATCTGCAAAAAGAAGCGGATGCCGTAGAAAATGCAGTAAAAGCTGTTTTGAAAAAAGGACTAAGAACGGTTGATATTATGGACGAAGGCAAGACTATGCTTGGAACAAAAGAGATGGGCGATGCTATTGCAGCTGAAATTCAGTAAACCGGGCAACAGACAGGAGGAAAAGAGAATGAAAAGTGATTCAGTAAAAAAAGGAATGCAGACAGCTCCTCAGCGTTCTTTGTTTAATGCGCTGGGAATGACAAAAGAAGAACTGGATAAGCCGTTAGTAGGTATTGTCAGTTCTTATAATGAGATCGTACCGGGGCATATGAATCTGGATAAGATAGTAGAAGCAGTTAAGCTGGGCGTTGCTATGGCTGGTGGAACACCTGTTGTGTTCCCGGCAATCGCAGTGTGTGATGGAATTGCCATGGGGCATGTAGGAATGAAGTATTCTCTCGTAACAAGAGATCTGATTGCAGATTCTACAGAGTGTATGGCAATGGCCCATGCCTTTGATGCATTGGTTATGGTGCCAAACTGTGATAAGAATGTACCGGGACTGCTGATGGCGGCAGCCAGAGTGAATGTACCTACAGTATTTGTCAGTGGTGGTCCAATGCTGGCAGGTCATGTACAGGGAAAGAGAACCTCTCTGTCCAGTATGTTTGAGGCAGTAGGTGCTCATGCGGCCGGTAAAATGACAGAAGAGCAGGTAGATGATTTTGTGAGTCACGCATGTCCTACCTGTGGATCTTGTTCCGGTATGTACACAGCAAACTCCATGAACTGCCTTACCGAGGCAATCGGCATGGGACTGCAGGGAAATGGAACGATTCCGGCTGTATATTCAGAACGTATTAAACTGGCAAAACATGCCGGTATGCAAGTAATGGAAATGTACCGCAGAAATATCCGTCCAAGAGATATTATGACGGAAAAAGCGTTTATGAATGCCATGACAGTGGATATGGCACTTGGATGTTCTACCAATACAATGCTTCATCTGCCGGCCATTGCCCATGAAGCAGGTGTTAAATTGAATCTGGACATTGCCAATGAGATTAGTGCCAAGACACCTAACCTTTGTCATCTGGCACCGGCAGGACACACATATATGGAACAGCTGAATGAGGCTGGAGGTGTGTACGCTGTTATGAATGAGTTGAATAAGAAGGGACTTCTTTATACAGACTGTATGACTGCTACAGGAAAGACGGTAGGAGAGAATATCGAACATGTATACAATCGTGATCCGGAAGTGATCCGACCGATTGATAACCCTTACAGTGAGACTGGTGGAATTGCCGTATTGAAGGGTAATATTGCTCCAGATTCCGGTGTTGTAAAAAGATCTGCTGTAGTACCTGAAATGATGGTACATGAAGGACCGGCCAGAGTATTTGACTGCGAAGAGGATGCGATTGCAGCTATTAAAGGTGGTAAGATCGTAGCAGGTGATGTAGTAGTGATCCGTTATGAGGGACCAAAGGGAGGTCCTGGTATGCGTGAAATGCTGAATCCTACTTCCGCTATCGCAGGCATGGGATTAGGTTCTTCCGTCGCATTGATTACAGATGGTCGTTTCTCAGGAGCATCCAGAGGAGCGTCCATTGGACATGTATCTCCGGAGGCAGCTGTTGGCGGACCGATCGCATTGGTGGAAGAGGGAGATATCATTAAGATCAATATTCCTGAAAATACATTAAATGTAGAGGTGTCAGATGAAGAACTGGCTGAAAGAAAGAAAAAATGGCAGCCACGGGAGCCTAAAGTTAACAGTGGATATTTAAAGAGATATGCGAATATGGTTACCAGTGGAAGCACAGGAGCAATTTTGAAATAAACTTTATTCATAGAATACGGAGAAAGAGGTGCAGAGAATGCAGTTAAATGGATCTCAGATTATTATTGAGTGTCTGTTGGAACAAGGTGTTGATACTGTTTTTGGTTATCCGGGAGGAACGATCCTGAATGTATATGATGAGTTGTACCGCTATCAGGACAGAATCCATCATATTCTGACTTCCCATGAGCAGGGAGCATCCCATGCAGCAGACGGATATGCCAGAGCAACAGGAAAAGTTGGAGTCTGTATGGCTACCAGTGGACCGGGAGCGACAAACCTGGTCACAGGTATTGCTACTGCGTATATGGATTCGGTTCCAATGGTTGCTATTACCTGTAATGTGGCAGTGCCTGCATTGGGAAAAGATTCTTTCCAGGAAGTAGACATTGCAGGTGTTACTATGCCAATAACAAAGCATAGTTTTATCGTAAAGAACATAGAAGATCTGGCGGCTACCATGCGCAGAGCATTTTCTATTGCCCAGACAGGCAGACCGGGACCGGTATTGGTAGATGTGACGAAAGATGTTACTTCTGCAGTGGCAGAGTTTGAGCCGAAGTCACCGGAGATTATTCAGAGAAAGGTAGATACCATTGACCAGAATGATATTGAAAACGTGATTAAGGCCATCAAAGAGTCAGAAAAACCGATGATCTTTGTAGGCGGCGGTGCTGTTATTTCCGGTGCGGCAGCTGAGTTGAAAGATTTCGTGAAAAAAGTGGATGCACCGGTAACGGATTCCCTTATGGGAAAAGGAGCATTTGACGGCACAGATGATTATTACACAGGTATGCTTGGAATGCACGGAACAAAGGCATCCAACCTCAGTGTAACAGAGTGTGATCTTTTGATCGTGCTGGGAGCAAGATTTTCGGACCGAGTTACAGGTAATGCCAAAAAATTTGCTTATAATGCAAAAATTGTCCATATTGACATTGATGCGGCTGAGGTAAATAAAAATATTCAGGTAGATTATTCTATTGTTGGTGATCTGAAATCGGTTCTTGAAATATTGAATAAAAAACTGGAACAGCAGTATCACAAAAACTGGATTGAGAAAGTAATGGCTAGAAAAGAAGCTATGCCGATGGAATATAATCATGAAAGTTTGACAGGTCCTTATGTTATTGAGAGAATTGATGCGCTGACAGACGATGATACTATTGTGACTACAGATGTAGGCCAGCATCAGATGTGGGCGGCTCAGTATTATAAATACCGTAAACCAAGACATCTCCTTACTTCCGGTGGAATGGGAACGATGGGATACGGTCTGGGTGCCGCAATTGGTGCTAAAGTAGGAATGCCGGGATCTACTGTATTTAATATTGCGGGAGACGGTTGTTTCCGTATGAATATGAATGAACTGGCTACAGCAAGCCGTTATAATATTCCTGTTATTGAAGTTGTGTTTAATAATAATGCACTGGGTATGGTTCGCCAGTGGCAGACTTTATTTTATGGGAAGCGTTATTCAAACACGATTCTGGAAGACAAGGTGGATTACTGTAAAGTAGCAGAAGCACTGGGGGCTAAGGCAATTCGTGTAACGAAAAAAGAGGAAGTGGATGATGCTATTTTAACAGCAGTAAAGGAAGATGGACCAGTTCTGATCGAAGTGGTTATCGATCATGATGACAAGGTATTCCCAATGGTTGCACCAGGAGCACCGATTGAAGAAGCTTTTGATGAAAAAGACCAGGAAAACCGTGTTAAAAATTAATTTATGTTAGTAATTTTAAGGAGGATATAGAAAAATGGCTAGAGTGTATAACTTTTCAGCAGGTCCGGCTGTATTGCCGGAAGAGGTATTGAAGGAAGCAGCAGATGAGATGTTGGATTACAGAGGAACAGGCATGTCTGTTATGGAGATGAGCCATCGTTCCAAAGCATACGACACCATCATTAAGGAAGCGGAGCAGGATCTTCGTGATCTCATGAATATTCCTGACAATTATAAAGTCCTGTTTTTACAGGGCGGTGCTTCCCAGCAGTTTGCAATGATCCCTATGAACCTTATGAAGAATGGGGTTGCAGACTACATCGTAACAGGTCAGTGGGCAAAGAAGGCGTACAATGAGGCATGTAAATACGGAAAAGCCGTAAAAATTGCTTCATCTGAAGATAAAACATTTTCATACATTCCGGATTGCTCGGATTTGCCGATTGATGAGGATGCTGATTATGTATACATTTGTGAAAATAACACAATTTATGGTACAAAATACAAAACACTGCCTAATACTAAAGGTAAAACATTGGTAGCAGATGTATCCTCCTGTTTCTTGTCTGAACCAGTAGACGTAAGCAAATATGGCGTGATCTACGGTGGTGTTCAGAAGAATATTGGACCAGCAGGTGTTGTTATCGTGATCATCCGTGAAGATCTGATTCCGGAGTCAGTAGATGAAAAAGTACCAACTATGCTTCAGTACAAGATTCATGCAGATGCAAATTCACTGTATAACACACCACCGGCTTATGGTATTTATATTTGTGGCAAAGTATTTAAATGGCTCAAGAAGATGGGTGGCTTGGAAGAAATCCAGAAGCGAAATATTGAAAAAGCAAAGATTTTGTATGATTTCCTTGACTCTTCTAAATTGTTCAAAGGTACTGTCCGCAAAGAAGATCGTTCTCTTATGAATGTACCATTTGTTACAGGAGACAAGGATCTGGATGCTAAATTTGTTGCAGAGGCAAAAGCAGCAGGACTTGAGAACCTGAAAGGACATCGTACCGTTGGTGGTATGCGTGCCAGCATCTACAATGCTATGCCAAAAGCTGGCGTAGAAAAACTGGTTGAGTTTATGAAGAAGTTTGAAGAAGAAAATGCATAAGGAGATATAGAGGATATGAGCATCAAAGTAAATTGTTTAAATCCAATCGCAGCATGTGGACTGGAAATGCTGGGGGATAATTACGAAGTAACAGAAAATTTCAGCGAGGCCGAGGCAGTGCTGGTCCGCAGTGCAGCAATGCATGATATGGATCTGCCGGAAAGTCTTCTGGCAGTAGCCAGAGCAGGCGCAGGTGTTAACAATATTCCGTTGGATGAATGTGCTAAAAAAGGAATTGTTGTATTTAACACACCGGGTGCCAATGCAAATGGTGTAAAGGAACTGGTTATTGCGTCTATGCTGCTGGCAGCCAGGGATATCGTAGGCGGTATCAAATGGTGTCAGGACAATAAGGATGATGCCGGTATTGCTAAAAGCGGTGAAAAGGCAAAGAAAGCTTTTGCAGGAACTGAGATCAAAGGTAAAAAACTTGGAATCATCGGTCTGGGAGCTATCGGTGTGCTGGTAGCTAATGCAGCCAACCGTCTTGGTATGGATGTGTATGGATGCGATCCATATCTTTCTGTTGAAAATGCATTGAACATGTCAAGAGATGTAACGATGGTGAAAAGCAATGAAGATCTCTACGAAATGTGTGATTATATTACAGTTCATGTTCCATTGCTTGATTCTACCAAAGGTATGTTTGATAAAAAGGCTTTTGACAAGATGAAAGACGGCGTTGTACTTTTGAACTTCTCCCGTGATACACTGGTAAATGAAGAAGATATGAAAGAAGCTCTGGCTTCCGGTAAAGTGGCAAAATATGTAGTGGATTTCCCAAATCCAAATACAGTTAATATGCCAAACACAACCGTTACACCACACTTAGGAGCATCTACTCAGGAGTCAGAAGACAACTGCGCCAAGATGGCAGTCAGCGAGATCCGCGACTTTATGGAGAACGGTAATATCCGAAATTCCGTAAACTATCCAAACTGTGATGCAGGTGCATGTTCTGCTGAAGGACGTGTCACGGTAGCACACAAAAATGTGCCGAATATGCTTACTCAGTTTACCGGTCTTTTTGCTAAAGACAATGTAAATATTGAAAATATGATCAACAAGAGCCGTGGCGATTATGCATACACAATTTTTGATGTTAGTTCCAAAGTGACAGAAGAAGTTGTAAATGAATTGAAAGCCATTGACGGTGTGATCCGTGTTCGTGTGATTAAATAAGAAGTGAAAAAGAGAGAATATGTGGGGCGACATTTTATTGGTCGCCCCTTTTAAATGGAAAGAAAAAGGAAACATATGCAGTACGAAGAAGCAAGATTTTTTTTGAGTCAGACCGCGGGAAGAGGAATTGAACTTGGCCTTGACCGTATGAGATCTTTTATGAAGGAACTGGGAGATCCACAGGAAAAAACGGCCTTTATCCATGTGGCAGGAACCAATGGAAAGGGATCTGTGTCAGCTATGACTGCCAGTGTGCTGGCAGAAAGTGGCAGTATTGTAGGACGGTATTGTTCACCCTGGGTTTTTGAATATGAAGAAATGATACAACGCCAGGATAAAGAAGGAATCCATTATATTTCAAAAGAGGAACTGATCTCCTGTGTGGAAAAAATAGAAGTTGTCTGCAGAAAATGGCAGCAACAAGGGAAAGAACTTCCAACAGCCTTTGAACTTGAGACAGCCATGGCCTTTATGATGTTTGCCCGGTGGGACTGTGATGTTGTTGTACTGGAAGTGGGACTGGGAGGAGTGGATGATGCCACCAATATTATCGGTACACCACTTGTATCGGTTATTACACCTATTGCTATGGATCATATGGGTATGTTGGGAAATACTCTTACTGAGATTGCAGAAAAAAAAGCGGGGATCATAAAAGGCAGTGTCGCAGTCAGTGGTTTTCAGGATGAGAAAGTAAGAGAGGTTTTAAAGAAACAATGTGAAGCATGTGGCGCAGTACTCCTGGAAGTAAAACCGGATATAAAGATTATAGAAAGTTCCCTTGATGGTACACAGTTTATTTATAAGGACCATTTAAAAACAACGATTCATATGCTGGGGAAACATCAAGTGGAGAATGCTTCGGCGGTATGGGAAATATGTCTCGCTCTGCCTGACTATTTACGGCCGTCAGAAGAGGTGATAAAAAAGGGATTAGAAAAGACACAATGGCCCGGAAGGTTTGAAATATGGGAGAAAAATCCTGTGGTTATAGTAGATGGAGCACATAATCCCCAGGGGGCCGGTGCTTTAAAAAATGCCATCGAAAATTATTTTCCGGATCGTACGATACATGGGGTCATGGGAGTCTTTAAGGATAAAGACTACAAACATATTATAGAGATCTTAAAGGATACCTTTGCCGATGTAACGGTTACCAGAGCCAGAGGCGTGCGGTCTGAAGAGCCTGCACTGGTTGCCAAAGTCTGGAAGGACTATGGAATGGAAAAAGTAAGGACAGAAGATCTGCCGGCAGAGGCATTGAAAAAAACCAGAGAAAAATCTGCCAAAGAAGATGTTATTGTAATCTTCGGCAGTTTATCATTTTTACAATCATTAAAAGAATGGGAGGAACAGGATCATGGCGAAAAAAGAGAAAACAGCTAAGACCAATGCAATGAGAATCCTGGAAAAAAATAAGATACCGTTTACTGTCAACACTTATGACTGTCAAGAGTTTATAGACGGTGTTCACATAGCAGATTTTTTACATCAGCCATATGAACAGAGTTTTAAGACTTTGGTAATGCAGGGAAAAAGTAAGGAATATCATGTATTTGTGCTGCCTGTGGATAAAGAAGTTGATTTGAAAAAGGCGGCCAGGGTGGTCAATGAGAAATCTCTGGAGATGGTTCATGTAAAGGATATTCAATCGGTAACCGGTTATATCCGGGGAGGCTGTACGGCCATTGGAATGAAAAAACAATATGATACGGTATTACATGAGTCGGCGCTGCAGTTTGACCAGATCATTGTCAGCGGAGGAAAACTGGGAACGCAGATTTTAATCGCACCTTCTGATTTTTTGAAAGTAACAAAAGGAAAAAGCGCAGATATAATTGTATCGTAGCAGAATATGTTGGAATCGTCCAGAGGATTGTGTTATAATAGTAAAACCAATGTAATATGGACGGATGGAGGATATAGATCATGGATCATAAAAAGATAGAGCAGGCGGTAAAACTTTTTTTAGAAGGAATCGGTGAAAATCCGGAGAGAGAGGGACTGCAAGATACGCCTCACCGGATTTCTGTAATGTGTGACCAGCTTTTTGGTGGATACAGTCAGGAAGCATCGGAGCCTTTAAGCCGTACATTTCATGCTGAGACAGGAGATATTGTATTAGAAAAAGACATACAATTTTATTCTGTATGTGAACATCATTTTCTGCCGTTTTACGGGAAAGTTCATATTGCCTATATTCCAGATGGAGAAGTAGTGGGACTAAGCAAGCTGGCAAGAGTGGTAGAAGTATTTGCCAGAAGAGCCCAGATCCAGGAGCAGCTTACAGGTCAGATTGCCCAGGCTGTCTGGGAAGAGTTAAAGCCTAAAGGAGTTATGGTCATGATAGAAGCGGAGCACATGTGCATGACGATGAGGGGCGTGCAAAAACCGGGCACTAAAACAGTTACCTACAAAGTGCTTGGCAGGTTTGAAACAGATGAAAGTCTTCGGGCTATGTTTATGGGAATGCTTCGTGCATAAGAAAGAGAGGATACAGCTGTGAAAATAGGAAATAAAATTTTTGAACCATCGGAAAAAATCTATGTTATGGGAATTTTAAATGTGACACCGGATTCTTTCTCGGATGGCGGAAGCTATACCAGTATAGATAAAGCAATGGAGCAGACAGAAAAAATGATACAGCAGGGAGCTGATATCATTGATGTGGGAGGCGAGTCCACCAGGCCGGGCCATGTACAGATTGGTGATGAAGAAGAGATTAAAAGGGTTGTTCCTGTTATCCGGGAAATAAAAAAGAAATTTGATATACCGGTATCCATTGATACATACAAATCAGCTGTGGCAAAAGCAGCACTGGAGGCGGGAGCAGACCTTTTAAATGACATATGGGGATTTCGTTATGATGAAAAAATGGCGGAACTGGCGGCAGAGTATGATGTGCCGGTGTGCCTTATGCATAACAGAGACAACCTTGATTATGATGATTTTATGGAAGATGTGAAAAAAGATCTTCAGATCAGTCTGGATATAGCTGAAAAATACGGAGTAAAAAAAGAAAATATCATGCTGGATCCGGGAGTAGGGTTTGGAAAGACTTATGAACAAAATCTTATGGTAATGAACCACTTGGAAGAGATTGTGGACATGGGATACCCAGTGCTGTTAGGCACTTCCAGAAAGAGTGTCATTGGCCTGACGCTGGACCTGCCGGTGGATGAGAGGGAAGAAGGAACATTAGCCACCAGTGTTCTGGGAGCCATCAAAGGATGTCAGTTTGTACGGGTGCATGATGTAGAGAAAAATGTCCGTGCATTAAAAATGACGGATGCTATTTTACATTCATAAAATACAGAGGTGAAACAATGGATCGGATATGTATTAAAGATTTGGAGATATACTGTCATCATGGCGTACTGGAAGAAGAGACAGCTCTGGGGCAGAAGTTTTTAGTGTCTATCCAGTTGTATACTGATACAAAAGCAGCAGGAGAAAAGGATGATCTTTCTCTTTCGGTAAATTATGCGGACATCTGCCATTTTGCAGAGCGCAAAATGAAAGAAAAGGATTATAAACTGATAGAGGCCGCCGCCCAGCATCTGGCCATGGATATTCTGCTGGAATTTGACCGGGTGGATCAGGCAGAGGTAACGATCAAAAAACCGTGGGCGCCTATTCTTCTCCCGCTGGACACGGTCAGTGTTACGGTAAAGAGGGGCTGGAAGACTGTGTATCTTTCCATTGGGTCAAATCTGGGTGACCGGCAGAACTATATAGAAGAGGCTCTGACAGATTTAAGAAAAGATAAAAAAATCAGGAATGTTGTCTGCTCTTCTTTGCTGGAAACAAAACCTTATGGTTATACGGATCAGCCGGATTTCCTTAATGGGGCGGTTCGTCTTCGGACGCTGTATTCACCGGAAGAGTTGTTAAAAAGAATCCACGAGACAGAAGAGAGGGGACAGAGAACGCGGGAAATCCACTGGGGACCTCGCACTATTGATCTGGATATCCTTTTGTATGAGGACCAGGTGATAGAAACAGAAGAGTTGATCATTCCCCACAGAGAGATGCATAAGAGAATGTTTGTACTGGAGCCGTTAAGGCAGCTGGCACCCTGGGTGCGTCATCCGGTACTTGGAACCACAGTGGAGAAAATGTATTTAGAGTTAAAGGAGAAAGACCAATGATTGATTTATCGGTTACCCGCAGGGAAATTGACAAAATTGACAGTGAGATCGTAGGGCTGTTTGAAAAAAGAATGGAAGCGGCCAATGAAGTGGCTAAATATAAGATGGAGACAGGAAAGGCTGTTTTTGATAAGGAAAGAGAAGACCAGAAACTGGATGCTTTGGGAAAACTTTCTCACGGAGAGTTTAATGAAAGGGCTGTCAGAGAACTGTTCAGCCAGATCATGTCCATCAGTCGAAAATACCAGTACGGCGTGCTTCGTGGTTCTGAGAAGGTGACAGATTTTGAAAAGGTAGAGAATGTATTCCAGAAAAAAAATCCTACGGTATATTATTTTGGTGTACCGGGAACACATACACAGCAGGCTATGGAGGAAGTATTCGGAGAGCAGGTAAATGGAGTGAGCTGCCGCAGTTTTCAGGGAGTTATGGAGGCTGTCAAAGAGGAAAAAGCAGACTTTGGCGTGCTGCCTATTGAAAATTCATCTACAGGAGGAATCACCGCCAATTATGACCTGCTTTTAAATTATGACAATGCTATTGTAGGTCATTATGTCATGAAGATAAACCAGTGTCTGCTGGGACTGGAAGGAGCAGGATTAGACACTATCAGGACGGTGTACTCCCATCCGCAGGGGCTGCTTCAAAGCAGAGAATTTCTGGATATTCATCCGGAGATGACCGGGGTGGAGTATGCGTCCACTGCCGAGGCGGCAAAAAGAGTAGCCGAAGACGGAGATTTATCCCAGGGAGCCATCGCCAGCCGCCGGGCGGCAAAAGAATATGGGCTGAAGGTGCTGGCAGAGGATATACAGTCAGAAAAAAACAACTGTACCCGTTTTATTATTATAGGTCCGAAACAGCTGTATACAAAGGAAAGCAATCGTGTGGCAATGTGTATTGAACTGCCTCATCAAAGTGGATCTTTGTGCCGGATCTTGTCTCATTTTTTGTATAATGGGTTAAACCTTACCCTGATCGAATCCAGACCGATACCGGGACGCAACTGGGAATATCGTTTTTTCCTGGATGTGGAAGGAAATCTGGATGATCCGGCGATGAGCAACGCACTGCGGGGAGTAAAGGAAGAATCAGCAGCAATGCGGGTTTTAGGAAACTTCCGGGTGTAAAAAGGGCTTCACAGTTTCATCATATTTTCAACACAAACCATACAAAAACCCTTCAAAATCAACACACATTTTTTCGTTATGATAAGTACATACAAAACGAAAGGATGTGTTTCATATGAAAAAGATGATAAAATTAGTTGCGTGTGCAACCGCATTTGGAGTATTAGCAGGAGGGGCTTTTCAGGGTGTTAACTATGCAACAGGAGCGTTAACTGCCCAGGAATCACAGGTAAGTGAGAGTCAGGACACAGCAAAGATTGCCACAACTAATGTGGTTTCTACAGCAGCATCCACCGGAACTTCCGATGTTGCTACGGTAGCGGAGCAGGTTCTTCCTTCTATCGTAGCCATCGATGTAACAGCGCAGACTACCACCGGATATTCTATGTTTGGTCAACAGCAGAAACAGGAAACTAAAGGCAGTGGATCCGGTATTATCATAGCAGAGAAAAATAACAAAATGTATATCGCAACCAACAATCATGTGATCGAAGGTGCTACCTCTGTTACCATTACTTTTAACAATAAAAAGACAGCAAAAGCAACCGTAAAAGGTACGGATTCATCCAAGGATCTGGCGATAGTAGAAGTGGACATGTCTTCTCTTTCTTCTGAGACATTAAGCAGTGTAAAAATTGCTGCCATCGGTGACAGTACCAAGACAAAGGTAGGCGAACAGGCCATTGCCATTGGTAATGCATTAGGTTATGGAACCAGTGTAACAGTTGGATACATCAGTGCAAAAGACAGAGAGATCAATTCAGAAGACAGCAGCAGTGTAAAACTTCTTCAGACGGATGCCGCCATCAACCCGGGAAACAGCGGAGGTGCTCTGGTTAACAGCAAAGGTGAAGTAATCGGTATCAACTCTTCTAAATTCGCATCGGAAGAAGTAGAAGGCATGGGATTTGCTATCCCGATGGCAACGGCAGAATCCATTCTGGAAGAGTTAATGAACCAGAAAACGGTAGATGCATCCGAGCAGGCATATCTTGGCATTACAGGACGGGATATTACCAGTGAATATGTAAAAGCATATGGTCTTCCGGAAGGCATCTATGTTTCTGAGGTTACCAGTGGATCACCGGCAGAAAAAGCAGGAATCCGGTCTGGATATATTATTACCGGTATCAACGGAAAAGAAGTAAAAACCCTGACAGATCTTCAGGAAAAACTGTCTCAGTGCAAGGCCGGTGAAAAGGGTACGATTACTGTAAAAATAAATTCAGAAGGATCATATAAAGAAAAAACCATTCAAGTCACATTTGGCAAAAAACCTTCATCCAATTCCTGAGAAGGTGCTGCTTGTGATAGAGAATGGATATCATAAGCAAAAGGATTGGAGATAAGAATGTTTGAAAAGGAAAGATTTGAACAGGTAGATGAGTGGGCTGAGGCTCCATTGCAGGAACCGGAGCGTCAGTACTACTATATGAAAAAATGCAGACACTGGGCAAAACAGGAGGAGGGGCGTCTGGGACGGCCTCTGACTATGTCCATTCAGACACTTGGCTGCCAGATGAATGCGAAGGACTCGGAAAAAATGACAGCAATTTTGTCTTATATCGGCTATGAAGAAACCGAAGAACCGGTAGCAGATCTTGTATTGTTTAATACTTGTACCGTGCGGGAAAATGCCAATATGAAGATTTACGGCAGACTGGGATATCTGAAGAATCATAAGAAGAAAAATCCTCATATGAAGATTGTATTGTGCGGATGCATGATGCAGGAAGCAGATGAGGTAGAGAGAGTCCGCAAAAGTTATCCTTTTGTAGACATTGTTTTCGGAACCCACAACATTTATAAACTGGCAGAACTTTTGTATACTCAGATCCAGTCAGAGGGCCGGGTTATGGATGTATGGGAGGAAGCAAAAGAGATTATAGAAGATCTCCCGGGAAAAAGAAAATATTCCTTTAAGACTGGTGTTAATATTATGTTTGGCTGCAACAATTTCTGCAGTTACTGTATCGTTCCTTATGTCCGTGGACGGGAACGGAGCAGAGAGCCGGAAGAAATTATTAAGGAAATCCGGGGGCTGGTACAGGATGGTGTAACAGAGATCATGCTGTTAGGGCAGAATGTAAATTCCTATGGAAAGGGACTGCCCCAGGAAATCACATTTGCCGATCTTCTCAGGAAAGTGAATGAGATAGAAGGACTGGAGCGGATCCGTTTTATGACTTCTCATCCAAAGGATTTATCTGACGATCTGATCCAGGCTATGGCTGACTGTGAAAAGGTATGCAGTCATCTGCATCTGCCGCTGCAGTCAGGAAGCAGCCGTATCCTGAAAAAAATGAACCGGCATTATACAAAGGAAGATTATCTTTTGCTGGTGAAAAAGATCCGGGAAAAACTTCCGGAAATAGCGTTGACGACGGATATCATTGTAGGATTCCCGGGAGAGACAGAAGAAGACTTTGAGGAAACACTGGATGTAGTGTCAAAAGTAAGATATGACAGTGCGTATACTTTTATCTATTCCAAACGCAGCGGCACACCTGCGGCCTCTATGGAGAATCAGGTACCGGAGGATGTTGTAAAGGAGCGGTTTGCAAAACTTTTGAAAGTGGTGCAGACTATATCAGCGGAAAGGACCAATGAAAAACTGGGTATGACGGAGCCTGTTCTCATCGAACAGGTGAATGAACAGGATGAGAGCCTGGTAACAGGAAGGCTGTCCAATAATGCTGTCGTACATTTGCCGGGAGATGCCTCTATGATAGGCTCTATTGTTCCGGTTCTTCTGAAAGAAAGCAAAGGCTTTTATTACATGGGTCAGCGTGTTTAACATGCAGCTATTCATTATGAAACAAAAAAAGATCTCGTACAGAAATATCTGTGTGAGATCTTTTTTTCTTTAAGGAAAAACAATCAGCATTTCTCAGGTTCCGGATAGGTCTCACCAAAGGTATCGACTGTTACCGTTTTCATCACAACCGGTGTCATGGGAGCATCGCTCCAGTCTGTTTCACAGGTGGCAATTTTGTCAACAATATCCATGCCCTCTGTAATTTTTCCAAAAGCAGCATACTGTCCGTCCAGATGTGGTGCATTTTTGTGCATGATAAAGAACTGGGAACCGGCAGAGTCCGGATCCATAGCACGGGCCATAGAGATAACGCCTGCTGTATGTGCCAGTGTATTCTCTGCAAAATCATTTCCTGAGAACTCACCTTTAATACTGTAACCAGGGCCACCGGTACCATTGCCGGATGGATCTCCACCCTGGATCATAAAGCCATTTATAATGCGGTGGAAAGTAAGACCGTCATAAAAGTTTTTCTGAACCAGAGAGATGAAATTGTTCACTGTGTTTGGAGCCATCTCCGGGTATAATTCTAATTTCATTGTGTCACCATTGGACATTTCAATGGTAACAATTGGATTTTGATTTGCCATAGTTATTACATTCCTTTCTTGATAGATTTCTATTATTGTAAAAGATTTAAGCTGAATATGCAAGTCCAACACGAATTCTGTCGATGAAATCCGGGCAAATAAAAAAACAGGGATAAATTATGACAAATTCTGCTTCTGATTTTTCCTATAATGGTGGAGAAATGAGGGAGACAATTGATTGTTTATATTGACTTATATTTTCTCATGAATGTTCAAATGAATCTGGTCTTACTTTGGATGGAAGGGATACTGTTGAAAAGAAAATTCCGCTTTGGACGATTTGTACTGGCGGCGGTGGTATCTGCGCTTCTGGCCGTGCTTTATCTGGTTAGCGGTATAGGAGCCAGGTGGTTCCTTACCATTCCTTTTACCCTTAGTACCTGGTTTCTTACCATCCGTCTTGCGTTTGGAAAAATCACAAAGATTTCTTTTGCCAGGAATTATGTGGTGCATGGACTGCTTGGATTTTTCCTGTCTGGTTTTTTGTATTATGCGGCCAGAGCAGTACCGGTGGGGAAAGGATATCTTTTTTTTACGGCATGCAGTGGTTTGTGTTTGTTTGCAGTGTGGAAAAAAAGAGAGACCACCCGGGAATTTTCAAAACAGCGGAACCTTTTTATTCCTTTTGTTTTAAAAAAAGGGGGACAGATGGCAGAGGGAATGGCTTTTTTGGACACCGGAAACCAGTTAAGAGAACCTTTTTCAGGTTCGCCTGTGTGTCTGGGAGAAAAAAAGTGCCTGCAGAGCCTTTTGCAAGGGGCAGTATCCCGGCCTATCCCATACCATATGGCGGATGGGAAAAGTGGATATTTCCAGGGCTTTTGCATGGATGAAATGATCCTGGGCAGAGGAAAAAACAAAAAACACTATAAACAGGTCTGGATTGCTGTAGGAGAGAAAAGAATTTCTCAAGATGGTGAATTTGACCTGATTTTAAATCAAAAATTTCAATAAAGGAGAGAAACAATGCTTTTACGGATATGTGTACCAAATCGTTTTCAATTCAGGATGATGCAGGACTTCAGACACTTTTTATTTCATCCCGGCAGTGACATACATTACATAGGAGGTGCAGAGATCTTGCCGGAGCCGCTGGATTCCCAGGCTGAGGCAGAATGTATCAGAAAACTCAGAAATGAGCAGGATGAGACAGCCAGAAACACCCTGGTGGAGCATAATCTGAGGCTGGTTGTCTACATAGCAAAAAAATTTGACAATACAGGAGTGGGGGTGGAAGATCTGATCTCCATCGGAACCATCGGCCTGATGAAAGCCATCAATACTTTTAATCCGGATAAAAATATTAAATTAGCTACCTATGCTTCCCGGTGTATAGAAAATGAAATTCTTATGTATCTGAGAAGAAATAATAAAACACGAATGGAAGTCTCCATTGATGAGCCTCTGAATGTGGATTGGGATGGAAACGAACTTCTTTTGTCGGATATCCTGGGAACCAGTGAGGATATTATTTACAAGGATCTGGAAAGAGAGGTAAACCGTGGACTTCTGATTAAAGCGCTGGAGACTTTGTCCAAGAGGGAACAGACGATCATCCGCCTGCGGTTTGGCATTGGAACGGCGGGAGATAAGGAACTGACACAAAAAGAGGTAGCTGATCAGCTGGGGATTTCCCAAAGTTATATTTCCCGTCTGGAAAAGAAGATCATGAAAAGACTGAAAAAGGAGATCCTCCGGCTGGAGGGAGCCTGATGTTACGGCATCAGATGTTTTTTCATCTGAGCCAGTGCACTTTTTTCAAGTCTTGATACCTGTGCCTGGGAAATCTGGATCTCTTCGGCTACTTCCATCTGGGTTTTGCCCTCAAAATAGCGTAGTTCAATGATCCTGTTTTCCCGCTTTGGAAGGCATTGCAGGGCGTTTCTCAGGGAGAGATGTTCAACCCAGGTGTTTTCCCGGTTTTTTTTGTCACTGATCTGGTCCATAATGTATAAGGTGTCGCCGCCTTCGGAGTAAACGGGTTCGTACAGGGAAACCGGACTTTGGATGGCATCCAGAGCAAAGGCCAGTTCCTCCGGCGAAACTTCTACGAGGCTGGCCAGTTCTTCTAGTGTGGGTTCGGTTTCCTGCTGCTTCATGATCGCTTCTTTGGCATAGATTGCCTTGTAAGCCAGGTCCCGCAGGGAACGGCTGACCCGGATGGTGTTGTTATCCCTGAGATATCGGCGTAATTCCCCCATAATCATGGGTACAGCATAAGTACTGAATTTTACATTCTGGCTCAGGTCAAAGTTGTCGATGGCTTTCATGAGTCCGATGCAACCGATCTGAAACAGATCATCCATATTTTCGTTGCTGTTTTGAAAACGCTTGATAATACTTAATACAAGACGCAGATTCCCCTGGATATACCGGGTACGGGCTTCTTTGTCTCCTTGTTTAATGCGGCGGATAAGTGTTTCTTTTTCATCGTTACTAAGCAGAGGAAGTGATCCCGTATTAATACCGCTTACTTCAACTTTGTACTGTGCCATACTGTACAACCTCCCAGTTTAAATTCCTTTCTACTAAGGATTGCCACAGGAGGAACGAATTATACTTTTTTAACATAAAATAATAAGAAAAAGAGTAAATCAATGCGTATCTGTGACCTGAAAGAAAAAGAAGTGATCAATGTATGCGACGGCAGGCGTCTTGGATTTGTGGAAGATGTGGAATTTGATCTGTGCAGCGGATGTATTACTCACATTATCGTTCCGGGACCCTGTAAATTTCTTGGATTTATAGGACGGGAAGAAGAGTATGTGATTGGATTATGTCATATATGTCAGGTAGGATGTGATCTGATCCTGGTAGAGGTAAATCTTGAGAAAGTTACAAAAAAATGTTCTTTATGATTCTTTACATAGAGAGCAAAGTTCGTTATAATTAAAGTGTTTTGATGGTCTGCCGGCAGAAGCGGCGGGCAATACTTTATACGAGGAGACAATGATATGAAATGTCCGTTTTGTGGAGAAGAAAATACAAAAGTAATTGATTCCAGACCGGCAGATGACAATGCATCCATCCGGAGAAGGCGTAAATGTGAAAAATGCAGCAAGCGTTTCACTACCTATGAAAAATTGGAAACGATCCCGCTGGTTGTAATAAAAAAAGATGAAGTAAGAGAGCCATACGACCGCTCTAAAATGGAAGCAGGAGTATTTCATTCCTGTATCAAGAGACCTGTGTCCGTAGACCAGATCAATGCCCTGGTAGACAAGGTAGAGAGTGCTATTTTCAACATGGGTGAAAAAGAGGTACCAAGCAGTAAGATCGGAGAACTTTTGATGGATGGCCTTCAGGATTTAGACCAGGTGGCATATGTAAGGTTTGCATCTGTATACCGTGAGTTTAAAGATGTGAACACTTTTATGGATGAAATCCAGAAACTTTTGAAATCAAAGAAAAAATAGTCATTGCTTTTTAGAGTCGGCTGTGGTATTCTTTAGCAAAGATTGATTTCCGAAAAAAGAAATGTATAGTTATATATATGGAGCAGATATTTTTGGCATAGAGGCAAGGATGATCCGTATCGAGGCAGATGTAAATGAAGGACTGCCTGTTTTTGATATGGTTGGATTCCTTGCCTCTGCTGTTAAAGAGGCGAGAGAACGAGTGCGGATCAGTCTGAAAAATACAGGTGTTCCTATGCCGCCTAAACGAATTACAGTAAACTTATCCCCGGCCAATCTGAGAAAAGAGGGTACCAGTTTTGACCTTCCGATTGCGGTGGCATTGCTGGCAGCATTTGGAAGAGTTCCTGCTGACAGAGCAAGTGAGTACCTGGTCTTAGGTGAGCTGGGGCTGGATGGAAGAGTATGTGGGATCCAGGGTGTGCTGGCTATGATACTGGAAGGACGCAGACAGGGAATGGCACGGTTTATCGTTCCGGCTGAAAATGTCGGAGAGGCGGCCCTGGTAAAAGGGGTTCAGGTTTATTGCGTGGAATCCCTGCAGCAAGTCCTTCTTTTTTTGCGGGGAGAGAAAGAAATCCAGCCAGTAAAATACCGGGAAGAAGTGTGGGAAAAGCAGAGTGAAATAAAGGATTTTCTGGATGTCTGTGGGCAGGAAGAGGCTAAAAGAGCGGTTCAGGTGGCTGTAAGCGGCAGACATAATCTTTTGATGATCGGGCCGCCGGGAAGCGGTAAAACAATGTTAGCATCCAGGATACCGGGGATCATGCCGGATCTAACCTGGGAAGAGAAACTGGAAATCACAAGGCTGTACAGTATCTGCGGACTGCTGTCAAAAGAAGAGCCGGTGGTGGCCGGACCTCCTTTCCGGGCGCCTCATCATACCCTGACGCCCATGGCTCTCACAGGAGGCGGCAGAGTTCCGGTGCCGGGAGAAGTGTCCTTGTCATCCAAAGGTGTTTTATTTTTAGATGAGCTGCCGGAGTTTTCAAAGGACACCCTGGAGGTGCTGCGCCAGCCGCTGGAAGAACATAAAGTGCGTCTGTCCCGGGTGGGACATGCTTATGAATATCCTTGTGATTTTCTTCTGATTGCAGCGATGAACCCTTGTCGCTGTGGTAAGTTTCATGGAAGAGGGACCTGCCGCTGCACCATAGGGGAAGTCCGCAGATATCTGGGAAAGATCAGTGAACCTTTGCTGGACCGGATGGATCTGTGTGTGGAAACAAAAGCACCCGCTTTTTCGCTTTCCAGAGGGGAAGAAAGTGAATGCTCGCAGGTGATGAAAGAGAGAGTGGTGCAGGCAGTTGAGAGACAGCGGAGAAGATATGAAAAAGAATCTTTTTCCTACAATGGTGAGATACCGGATTCCATGGTGAAAAAGTACTGTCCATTAGGGAGAGAACAGGCTGATTTTCTGGAAGAGTTTTATCAGCAGGAACAGGTCAGTATGAGACAGATATTCAAGATCATACGAGTGGGAAAAACCATTGCGGATCTGCGGGGAAGCGATGAAATACAGGGAGAGGATCTGGCAGAAGCTGTGTGTATGCGCAGTATCAACAAACAATACTGGGGAGGGATTGAATGAGAGAAGAATATTATTATTACTGGCTGGGAAGAATCCGTGGGATCGGATTGAGAACAATAGAGGAATGGATTAAAGAAGGATATACACCGGAACAGTTTTACAGAGGGGATCCTGTTTTTTTAAGAAGCATCCGGGGAATGACAGAAAAAATGAAAGAACAGATACTGGATCCGGTGTGGAAGGAACAGACAAAAAAAGAATGGGAATTATGCCAAAAGGAAGAAATCCGTTATTATTCCTATTTTTTTAAGGATTATCCGGTATATCTGAGAAAAATATACCAGCCGCCCAGAGAATTATTCGCCAGAGGACCATTGCCGGAGGATATTAAAGGATCCATTGCCATAGTGGGAGCCAGAGACTGCAGTTTTTATGGAAGAGATATGGCCAGATGGTTTGGTGCCAGACTTGCCAGGGCCGGTATGTGGGTGATCAGTGGTATGGCACTGGGGATTGACGGCTGGGCTCACCGGGGGGCACTGGAAGCCGGGGGAAGGACCTGTGCTGTGCTGGGGAGCGGCATAAAGGTTTGCTATCCGGAGAGAAACCGAGCGTTGTATAAACAGTTGTGGCAGCAGGGCAGTATTGTATCTGAATGGCCTGTATACACAAAGGCTCAGCCCGGATTTTTTCCGTTGAGAAACCGGATCATCAGTGGCCTGGCATCAGGAGTTTTAGTAGTAGAAGCCAGAGAAAAAAGTGGTTCTCTGATCACAGCAAATGAAGCGCTGGATCAGGGAAAAGATGTATTTGTTGTACCGGGAAGAATTGGGGACCGGTTGAGCCAGGGGTGTAACAGACTGATCTGTGCCGGTGCCATTCCTGTATTGTGTCCGGAAGATATTTTGAATTATTATGGCATAGAAGAGAAGGAGATAATGAGAAATTTCACCAAAGAGGAAGAAAAAATCTGGCAGGAGTTAGGCAGTTATCCGGTCAGTGTCCAGGCACTGTGCCGGACTACGGGAATCCATCTTGAAAGGGTATACAAGATCCTTTTGAAATGGAAGAAAAATCAGTGGATCCAGGAGGTGGCACAGGGGTATTTTATAAAAGAATGAGAAAAACCCCTAAACTTAAATTTAATATTTTCCTTGAAACTACTATTAAAATGTTGTATGCTGTTAAAAGTTGTATTTTATAAGTAAGAAAAGGGAGCATTGTTATGGCTAAAAATCTTATTATCGTTGAGTCACCGGCAAAATCAAAAACTATCAAGAAGTTTTTAGGAAAAAATTATGAGGTGGTAGCCTCTAACGGACATGTGCGGGATATGCCTAAAAGCCAGATGGGAATCGATTTTGACAACGATTTTGAACCAAAATATATAACGATCCGGGGGAAAGGAGAACTTCTTGCAAAGCTACGCAAAGAAGTAAAAAAGGCAGATCATGTCTATCTGGCAACTGACCCCGACCGGGAAGGAGAAGCAATTTCATGGCATCTTTGTTTTGCATTAAAACTTGATCCAAAGAAGACAAGCAGGATCACTTTTAATGAAATTACAAAAAATGCAGTGCGCCAGTCGTTGAAACAGTCCAGACAGATTGATATGGATCTGGTGGATGCACAGCAGGCAAGGCGTGTGCTGGACCGGATGGTTGGTTATTCTATCAGCCCTCTTTTGTGGGATAAAGTAAAGAGGGGACTGAGTGCAGGTCGTGTCCAGTCAGTAGCACTTCGGATCATTGCAGACAGAGAGGCAGAAATTGATGCTTTTATTCCGCAGGAATACTGGTCTCTGGAAGGTATATTCCAGTTGGAGGGAAGTAGGAAACCGCTCCTTGCCAAGTATTATGGCAATCCGGAAAAGGCCGATATCCGATCTAAAGAAGAGATGGATAAGATCATGGCGGAATTGAAGGGAGCCAGATACAAAGTTTCTTCCATTAAAAAAAGTGAGAGAAATAAAAAGCCACCCCTTCCATTTACAACATCTACTTTGCAGCAGGAAGCATCCAAGCAGCTGAACTTTGCTACTAGAAAAACCATGCAGATCGCACAGCAGCTCTACGAAGGTGTTCAGGTAAAAGGCCATGGCACCATCGGTCTTATTACTTACCTTCGTACGGATTCTACCCGTATATCTGAAGAGGCAGATGCGGCCTGCAAGACCTTTATTACGGAAAATTACGGAGAAGAAAATATTATCGAGAAAGATGTGGTGCCTCAGAACCGGAAAAATGCCCAGGATGCACATGAAGCCATCCGCCCTACTTATGTGGATCTGACACCGGCCCAGGTAAAAGAATCTCTTACGAGAGATCAGTTCCGTTTGTACCAGCTGGTATGGAAGCGATTTGTGGCAAGCAGAATGCATTCGGCTAAATATGAGACCACATCGGTAAAAATTGATGGAAAAGGACATCGTTTTACCAGTTCCGGATCAAAACTTGTTTTTCCTGGATTTATGTCCGTATATCAAAGTGCCGAAGATAAGGAAGAGGCAAACTCCGTGCTGGCTAAGGTGAAAGAAGATTCAAAATTGAAAATGCAGGAATTGAAGGAAGAACAGCATTTTACCCAGCCGCCGGCCCACTATACAGAGGCTTCCCTTGTAAAGGCGCTGGAAGAACTGGGTATAGGCCGTCCAAGTACATATGCACCGACTATTTCTACTTTGATCTCCCGCCGTTATGTGGCAAAAGAGCAAAAAAATCTGTATTTGTCAGAACTGGGTGATATTGTAAACCAGATTATGGTAAAGGCTTTTCCAAGTATTGTAGATGTAAATTTTACCGCTACGATGGAGGCATTGTTAGACAGTGTGGCAGAAGGAACAATAGAGTGGAAGACAGTGATCCGTAATTTTTATCCGGATCTGGTCGAATCTGTCAGCAAGGCGGAAAAAGTACTTGAAAAGATTGAACTGCATGATGAGGAAACAGATGTGGAATGTGAACTTTGTGGCCGGAAAATGGTGATCAAGTACGGCCCTCACGGCAAGTTCCTCGCCTGCCCGGGATTCCCTGACTGCAGAAATACCAAGCCGTATTATGAAAAGATAGGTGTTACCTGCCCGAAATGTGGAGGGGATATTGTGATCAAAAAGACCCAAAAAGGACGCCGTTATTACGGATGTATCAATAATCCGGAGTGCGATGTGATGACATGGCAGAAGCCGTCGGATAAACGCTGCCCGAAATGTGGAAATATGCTGTTAGAACGTGGAAATAAACTTGTTTGTGCAGACAATACCTGTGGCTATGTAGAAGAAAAACCGAAGAGTTAATGCTTGTCATTTGTTACAATATGTGATAAAATCTGCTATATGAGGATAGGAGGATTTTTATGAGCGTTGAGTTGTTAGATAGAACTCGTAAGATTGGTCGCCTTTTGAATGATCGTCAATCCTCAAAAGTAGCGTTTTCGGATATATGTTCTGTTTTGGGGCAGATGATGTTATCGACGGCCGTAGTAATCAGCAATAAGGGAAAGATTCTGGGGGCGTATCAGAGGCCTGAGCAGAAAACAATCAAGAAAAACCAGACAGCCAGAGGGGATTTTGTGGATAAGAAACTCAACGAACGGCTGTTAAGCGTTCTTTCTACAAAGGAGAATGCAAATCTGGAAATGCTTGGTTTTACCAAAGATGAGGTGGAGGGATATTCAGCTTTGATCACTCCCATCAACATGAGGGGAGAACGCCTGGGAACATTATTTTTGTACCGGGATCATGTCCTTTACGGAATTGAGGATATTATACTTAGTGAATACAGTACGACAGTGATCGGGCTGGAGATTGTCCAATCGGACAAGGAAGCATCGGTTCAGGAAGCCAACAGAAAGAAAAACCTGACCCATGCAATGACAACACTGACACCTTTGGAGTGCAAGGCGGTAGATTGTGTGATCCACGAGATGAATGGGCGCAACGATCGTGTCGTTACAAGCCAATTAGCGAAAAAGTATGGCATCACAAGGACCGTGATTGTCAATGCATTAAGAAAGTTAGTCAGTGCAGGGCTGATCCAGACAAGATCTGCCGGCGTAAAGGGAACGCAGATTGAGATACTTAACGACATAGTATATACTGAATTTGATAATAAATTATAACAGGAATGGAATCCCAAGACGCAAATGGAGTTGTGAACAAGAGTTTCATGATGCTGTTTGCGTTTTTGCAAGAAAGGATGATACATATGGTTTTGTCGAATGCATACAACTACATCAATGTGTTGGATAAGGCAGCGGATGCAAGCTGGGTGCGTAATGATGTGCTGGCTAATAATATCGCCAATGCGGATACGCCGAACTACAAGCGTAAGGATGTCCAGTTTGAGACATATCTGTCCAATGCAGTGGCAGGTACGGATTCACTGGATGAGACGGTGGCAAACATTGATCTTTCCACACTGGAATCAACGACTTATACAGAGCAGGCAGGGCTTAGTTACAGGGAAGATGGCAACAATGTTGACATCAGTACAGAGAATGTCGAACTGGCTAAAAACCAGTTGAAATACTACACGCTGATGAATTCTGTGAATCAGGAATTTGGCCGGTTGAAGTCAGCGATGAAGACCACTTAAAGATAAAATCTGAGTAAGGGTCAAAATCATAGAAAATGCGAGGAGGTTTTAGAATGTCTGTTTTTGGAGCAATGGATGTAAGTGCAACCGGAATGACTGCACAGCAGACCAGAATGGATACCATTTCTGAAAATATAGCGAATGTAAATACAACCAGAGATGCCAATGGCAATGTCTACAAGAGAAAAACGGTAGTCTTTGAAGAAAAGAGTTACCCTAGTTTCAGTGAGAGCCTCAGTATGGCAAACGGACACATTGGAAAAGGGGTAAAGGTGTCACAGATCGTTGAAGATGATTCGGAGGGGAATAAGGTATATGATCCTTCCCATCCGGATGCAGATGAAGATGGTTATGTAACATATCCGAATGTGAATACTGTGACGGAAATGACGAATATGATCGATGCCACCCGTGCTTATGAAGCCAATGTGACTGTTTTGAATTCCACAAAAGGAATGGCATTGAAGGCATTAGATATAGGTCAGGCATAAGGAGGATTAGAATTAGATGGATCTTACTAGTTTATCAGCAATCAATGGACTTGAATCGGTCAGTCGTTATGACAAACTGCAGACAATTCAGGAAAACGCAGAGCAGAGTGGAAAGACGGGCACGGCCAGTTTTGACAGTTTGCTCAGTTCTGCCATGAAGATGGTTCAGGAAACTGAGGATTATTCCAATGCGGCAGAGGAAGAGGAAATTAAGTATGCTACCGGACAGTCTACCAGTATGCACGATCTTATGATTGCGCAGCAGAAAGCGAATGTCTCTTTGCAGTACACGGTTGCGGTGAAAAATACAGCCGTTGAGGCATACAAATCAATTATGAATATGCAGTTTTAAAATATTTTGAGTTAGGAGAGGAATAACGAGATGATGGATCGACTCATAGCCATCAAGGATAAGTTCCTGGCATTTTGGGATAAATATACAACGAAACAGAAGACTTTGATCATTTCTGTGGTGCTGGCTATTTTCTTTGCAATTGTATTGCTCGGTTATTTTTTGACTAGACCGGTTTATACAGAACTTGTTAAGTTAAGTGGTGATACAGCATCAACTTTTGACTCTGCATTGAGTTCCGGAGGAATTGATTATAAGAAAGAGTCTGATTCCAAGGGAAACACGGTTTTTAGTGTGGAACAGTCTCAATATTCAGACGCTGTTTTGTTGATGGGAGAGAATAAGATCACTGACACAGAGATGTCGTGGGATGATGCTTTTAACAACGATATGACGGTTAGTTCAGCGGAGAAGCAGACAAAGGCTACGCTGGCACTTCAGTCCTCTATTCGAAAAGGTTTGATGAATTTTGATGGAGTAGAAGATGCTACGGTATATGTAAACCGTCCTACAGATGATGGAACAATTTTTTCTGAAAAGAAAGAAACTTCGGTCAGTGCGTCTTTGAAACTGGCAAAAGGATCAGAGATTACATCCGAGACGGCACAGGCAATTGCATATTATCTTGCCAATGCGGTGGGAAATAGTACCACGGACAATATCATTTTGACCGATACGACAGGGAATCTTTTGTATGGACAAAAAGAAGACAACACATTAGGTGGATCTGTCTCCGGAAGCGATGATTATAAAGAAAAACTTAGAAATACATTCTGTAAGAATGTCAGCAATATGCTGATGAAAGCCGGATATGACGATGTGCAGATCGGAAGTGCCAATATTAAATTTAATATGGATAAGGTTACCGAACTGGTAAAAACATATACGGCAAATGAAGGACAGGATCAGGGACTTTATTCAAGTTCTTACAATTACAAATCTACAGGAAACTCCGGAAGTGGCGGTCCGCCGGGAACGGATTCCAATGGAGACCAGACCGACACGATGATCCAGAATACCGGATCATCAAACAGTGAGACTACCTTGGATAAGTATAATTATCTTCCGAATGAGACGGTTCAGAATATTGAGCATGAAGTTGGCGCAGTAGAGCCAGATCAGTCTTCCATCGGTATTGTTCTTACGAAGTATAATGTGATCAAAGAAGAGACGCTGGAGTCCCAGGGACTTTTGAAAGATACTACTTTTGAAGAGTATGTAAACAATAACAGTGCAGTTACAGATTTGCAGGTTCCTCAGGAACTGATCACACTGGTATCTGCTGCTACAGGTATTGCAACCAATAATATCACGATTCAGATCAAACAAAAGCCTGTATATGAAGCAAAAGAGAGCAGTTCATTTATGGATAATGCATCTAATTATCTTATGGTGATCCTGACCCTTTTGATCGCAGGGCTGCTTGTGTTTGTTATTATCAAGGGCACATCGCCGGTGGAGGTAACAGAACTGGAACCGGAGTTGTCGGTTGAGGATCTTCTGGCGACTACTCAGGAAGATGATAAGCAGGATCTGGATGAGATTGAATTGAGTGATAAATCAGAAACAAGACAGTTAATAGAAAAATTTGTAGATGAAAATCCGGAAGCAGTGGCATTGCTTTTGCGAAACTGGATTAATGAAGATTGGGGTGCTTAAATGAAAAATGGCAGTTCAGTAGGAGAATTAGATGGACTTCAGAAAGCAGCAGTGCTTCTGATTACATTAGGGCCGGAAAAAGCGGCCAATATTTTCAAACATTTAAAAGAAGAAGAGATTGAGCAGCTTACTTTAGAGATCGCGAATACAAGAAGTGTATCGCCATCCCAGAAAGAAGAAGTTCTCAATGAATTTTACGAAGTGTGTCTGGCTCAGCAGTACATAGCAGAAGGTGGTATTGGATATGCCAAGGATCTTTTGCAGAAAGCATTGGGCGAAGAAAAAGCCAAAGATGTTCTTGGCAAATTGACAGCTTCTCTGCAGGTTCGTCCATTTGAGTTTATCCGTAAAACAGATGCTTCCCAGATTTTGAATTTTATTCAGGATGAGCATCCGCAGACGATTGCATTGATCCTGTCCTATCTGTCACCAAGTCAGGCGGCAGGAATCGTGGGATCTCTGCCACCGGATAAACAGACCGATGTTGCCAAACGTATTGCTACGATGGACCGTACATCACCGGATGTGATCAAGGAGGTGGAGGACATTTTGGAACAGAAACTTGCATCTCTGGTAAGTCAGGATTATACCATCGTTGGTGGTGTGGATTCAGTTGTGGCGATTTTGAATACAGTGGATCGCGGAACAGAGAAACACATTATGGAAAATCTGGAGATCGAGGAGCCGGAATTGGCAGACGAGATCCGCAAGAAGATGTTTGTGTTCGAGGATATTCTTATGCTGGACGACCGTTCCATTCAGCGTGTGCTTAGAGATGTAGAGAATAACGAACTGGCAGTTGCGCTGAAGAATGCCAATGAGGATGTGCGCAATGCTATCTTTAGCAACTTGTCTACCCGTCTGGCAGATATGATTCGCGAAGATATGGAATACATGGGACCTGTTCGTGTTAAAGATGTTGAAGAGGCACAGCAGAAGATTGTTAATATTATCCGTAAGTTAGAGGATTCGGCAGAAATTGTTATTTCCCGTGGTGGAGGTGACGAGATCATTGTCTAATCTGATTAAGTACACCTTTGTCAATTTTGATAAAGAAGATTCCTATGTGATAGATTATGAAAAAAAGGAAAAGCCGGTAGAAGAACCGGAACTGCAGATGACTCAGGTGCCGGATCCGGAAGGATTTGAAGCCGGCGTTCCTGTTAAGAATTTTGACCAGGTATGGGAAGAAAAGCAGGAAGAGGCAAGAGAACAGGCCAGAGTAGTTTTAGAAGAAGCTGACAAAGAAGCGGCACAGATCCTTGAACAGGCCAGACAGGAAGCGGATGACGTTAGACAGCAGGCTTTTGATCAGGGATTTGAAGAAGGCAAAGCTGAGGGAATCCGCAGGGGACAAAGTGAGATTGAGAATGAAAAAAATGAGATCTTGCAGGAAAAAGACAATTTCCGGAAACAGTATGAAGATACTATGGCACAGATGGAACCGAAGTTTGCGGATGTGTTATGTACGCTGCTTCAGAAACTGACAGGTGTTCTTGTGTCAGATCAGAGAGAAGTTCTGACATATCTGATCCATAGGACCATGATGGATATGGAACCTTCATCTAAGTTTGTGCTGAGAGTGTCAACAGAAGATTTTCCCTATATGGAAGCACATAAGGAGGAAATCATTATGAAAGCAGGGGTGGATGCGGCAGTAGAAGTACAGGAAGAAAAAAGCCTGAAAGACGGTGAGTGTATTATAGAGACAGATTCTCAGATGATGGACTGTAGTTTTCACACACAGTTGAAAAATATGACAGATACACTTCGATTGCTGGCGCAGTCTCATTAGAAATTGTGAGAAGGATGGCATCATATGGTGAATACAATTAACCTTGAAAAGTATGAGGCACTGGGGGAACGAAGTTTTGCCAGACCATTGGGGAAAGTATCCAAAGTGGTAGGGTTGACGATTGAATCCATTGGCCCCAGTGCTAAATTAAATGATTTATGTCTGATTCGCTCAAACACAAAAGAAGAACCCGTCAAAGCGGAAGTAGTAGGCTTCCGGGATGACAGGGTTCTTTTGATGCCTTATGATGATGTAGCAGGAGTTGGTTTGGGCAGTTTTGTAGAAAATACAGGAGCACCTTTACAGGTGGCCGTAAATGATCGGCTGCTGGGACAGGTAATGGATGGAGTAGGGGTTCCTATGGATATGGATGAACTGGATGAGCATTGTGCTCGTTATTCGGTTGAAGCAGAAGCTCCGGATCCGTTGAAAAGAGAAATAATAAAAGATGTGCTTCCTCTTGGTGTAAAAGCCGTGGATGGGTTGATGACAGTAGGCAAGGGACAGCGAATTGGAATTTTTGCCGGCAGTGGTGTAGGTAAGAGTACCTTGATGGGAATGTTTGCAAGAAATACAAAAGCAGATATTAATGTCATTGCGCTCATTGGTGAGCGGGGAAGAGAAGTACGGGAATTTATTGAAAAAGATCTGGGAACAGAGGGAATGAGACGGTCTGTTGTGGTAGTTGCCACTTCAGATAAGCCGGCGTTGATCCGTAATAAGGCCGCCAAGACAGCTACTGCCATTGCGGAATATTTTAGAGATCAGGGAAAAGATGTCTTGTTGATGATGGATAATCTGACACGATTTTCTATGGCCCAGAGAGAGATCGGACTGGCTTCCGGAGAGCCTCCGGTTTCAAGAGGTTATCCGCCTAGTGTTTATTCTGAAATGCCTAAACTTCTGGAACGGGCCGGCAATTCAGATAAAGGATCCATTACCGGTCTATATGCGGTACTGGTAGATGGAGATGATTTTAATGAACCAATTGCGGATACGGCCAGAGGTATTCTGGATGGACATATTGTGCTGTCCAGAAGTATGGCACAAAAAAATCATTATCCGGCCATTGATGTGTTGCAGAGTATCTCCCGTGTTATGAGCTCTGTGGCTACAAAAGAACATAAGGAGCTGGCTGGAAAAATAAAAGAAATCCTGGCTACATACCGGGATGCAGAAGACCTTATCAATATTGGTGCTTACAAGTCGGGTTCCAATCCGGACATTGATTTTGCCATAGAGAAAATAGGAATGGTAAACGCCTTTTTAAAGCAGTCCACAGATGAGAAGTTTTTATTTGATGACATTATACAGCAGATGAGAGATATCTTTGCGGCGGTGCCGGATCAGGAGGATGATTAATGGCCAAATTTGTTTATTCCATGCAAAACATTCTGGACATGAAGGAAAAATTGGAAAGACAGGAAAAAAATGATTATAGTCGGGCCAATGTCCGCCTTTTGGAGGCACAGGATGAACTGGAGCGGTTGAAAGACCGCCAGAGAGAGCAGGAAGAAAAATTAAGACAGAATCTCAAGGAGTCTATGCAGGTCCTGCAGATAAAGGAAGCGGAGAATGGGGTAGAAGTTATAAAAATGTATGTAAAACAGCAAATGCTTTGTGTCAAACAAAGAGAACGGGAACTGGAGGAAGCCAGGACCAGACTAGCGTTAGCTATGAGAGAGAGAAAGACCTTTGAAAAACTGAGGGAAAAAGCATTTCAGCAGTTTATGGAAGAAGAAAATAAAAAAGAACAGAAAGAAGTAGATGAACTGGTAAGTTACCGTTATGGTGTAAAAGGATAAGAAAAACAGAAAGGAAGATTGGAAATGGCAAAAAAAGACAAGAAAAAATCTCAGGATAATACCATGGAAGAAAGCACGGGAAGCAAGCTTGTAACAGCGCTGATCGTCATTGTTATTGTGGCAATATGGCTTCTGATTTTTGGTGTACTGATCAAGTTAGATGTTGGTAATTTTGGTAGCAGTGTGCTGACGCCGGTATTAAAGGATGTACCGGTTCTCAACTGGATCCTGCCGGATTCCGGCAGCGACGACAGCAGCCAGAGCGGTGAGTATGACAACCTGAAAGAAGCAAATGCCAGGATCAAGGAGTTGGAGAGCCAGCTTGCTACTACAAGTAATTCGGATAATGCGAATTCAAGTCAGGTCCAGCAGCTTCAGTCAGAAGTACAGCGGCTGAAAAAGTTTGAAGATAATCAGGAAACTTTCGCAAAGAGAGTGAAAGAGTTTGATGAAAATGTAGTGTATAATGATAAGGCACCGGATACAGAAGAGTATAAAAAGTACTATGAGGGAATCGATGCGGACAATGCGGCAGAGATTTACAGAGAGGTGTGCAAGCAGTATCAGTACAGTCAGGAAATCAAAGATCAGGCAGATACTTATGCGAAAATGGAACCGGCCAAAGCAGCGGCAATCTTAGAAGAAATGACCAGTGATCTTAAGCTGGTGGCCAGTATTCTCGATAACATGCAGCCGGCCAAAAGCGCACTGATCCTTCAGAGCATGACAGCTACAACAGCAGCCCAGGTTACTACCAAAATGACTTCTATGAAGAAGTGATGATGGTTGTACATAAAACCTTAAGAAATGATCGGAATGATCCGATATACATTTCGTAAGAAAATTAAAAGAGAAAGGAGGCAGAATATGCAGACACAAAGTATTTCGCTTGTTACGACAGCGGTTTCGCAGAATGTATCTACGAAAACTACCAAGGCAAATGGGGATACTTTTGAACGATTTATGTCAGATCATGGCACAAAGTTGACTGAAAAAAAAGGAACAGACGCAAACACAGTTAACACAGACCGGGCAAACAAGGATGATGTCCGATGTGATTTGAACAAAAACAAGGATGTTGTTAAGTCAGACAAAGGTGACTTGCAGCTGAGTGATAATAAAGTAGACTGCACAGGAAATGGTCAGACAGGCAAGGAAACAAAAACACTGGAAGATGAGAGTGTACAGGCTGTTACGGAACAGATCGTAACTGTCATAGCTCAGGTCCTTCAGGTGCCGGTTGAACAGGTGCAGGATATTCTGAACCAGGCTGGTATTGATGTATCACAACTCGCCCAGTCCTTTTTACAGGATGGAACAGAGAATGTGGCGCAGATTGCCGAGATTTCCAAGGATATTTTACAGGCGTTTCATGGCATCACGGATGCGGCAGCTTTTATCACGGATGATTCACTGGGACAAAAACTTAGTGAACTTACCGGTGAGATAAAACAGGCATTAGATTCTTATGTAAAATCAGATGTGCCACAGACAGATGCCGAATTGCAACAGGAAATGACTGCATCCAGTGAGCCGCAGGTACAGGTAAGTGTTGAAGATCAGGGAGAGGGCGGTGCTTCTTCTGAAGATCAGTTTGGACAGGGAACCTTATCCAGGCCGGCAGACAGAAAAGAGGTATCACGAGAAACCATAGCAGCCAATAACCTGAATACATTCACAGAGCGGATGGAGGCGGCCTTTGAAGACCGGACTGTATTGATGCAGGGGGATACAAAAGTTTCCATGCGGGATATTACAGAACAGGTTTTAGGACAGGTTAAAGTAAGAGTGACTTCCGAGACAACAAATTTGGAGATACAGCTTCATCCGGCAAGTCTGGGAAGAGTAAATGTCCAGGTTAGTGCGGCGGCGCAGGGAATAACAACAGCTACCCTTTTTGTTGAAAACGAAATGGCAAAGCAGGCGCTGGAAAGTCAGATGCTTACATTGAAGCAGAATTTCCAGGAGCAGGGACTGAAAGTGGATGCAGTTGAAGTAACTGTTTCAAATTTTAATCTGGAAAGCGAAGGGCAGCAAATGGCGGAAAATGGACAATCTGAACAAAGACAGTCGGGCGGCCGTTCCAGAACCGGCAAGGGTGAGACCCAAGCCCCTGCTGAGGAAATGCAGGAAAGTCCTCGTGAGCGAAGAGACATAAACAGTACAGTAGACTATACAGCTTAAGGAGGTGCTTACATGGCACAGGTAACAAATTCAGATCTGACACAGTCATTAGAAGATCTGACATATAACAATACCACCACGAACCAGGTGAAGACCAGAGGATCTTCTGAGCTTGGAAAAGAAGAATTTCTGAAACTTTTAGTATGCCAGATGCAGAACCAGGATCCGTTGAATCCGCAGAGCGATCAACAATTTATAGCTCAGTTGGCGCAGTTCTCATCACTGGAGCAGATGACAAACTTAAATTCAACCATGTCCAACACATCGGCTTACGGTCTGGTTGGTAAAGAAGTAATTGTGCAGAAAAAGGATTCAGATGGTACTACCACAGAGGTAAGAGGAACGGTAGACAGCGTTATTATGAAAAATGGTCATGCGCAACTCACCATCAATGGCGTGAACTACGATCTGGATGATCTGGTAGAGGTTATGGACGATGTATATGCATCCCAGAAATACCGTCCATCTGTAAAGGCACAGACTATCAAGTATGATAAAAACAGTCCGACTATGAGTACCATAGAGATAAATCTGGGCAGCAACGGATATCAGGCTTCCAGTGTGGCAGTAGCAGTAAATGGTGAGTACATTAACAAAGATTATCTGTCATACAATGATGGAAAACTTACGATTTCACCGGATGCTTTCAAGGAGTTGTCACCGGGAACATACAATCTTACATTTACTTTTGATGATGTATATTCGACTTCTGTCAATGATAAGGTATCGGTTGTAGTGACGGATGGAACAAGCGGAGACAATAAGACCGAGTAAACAAAACCCAGAAAAGGATGGGAACAAAGACAGGGAGGTTATCGTATGATTCATGTAAAACAATCATATTCAACCATCCACGGGATCCGGCAGCCGATTCAGGATGAACCGGCAAAAAAAACAGCAAAACAAGAGAGTGAAAAGGATTTCGGACAGGTTTTTTCACAGAAGATGGAGGAAGTCCAGTTCTCGAAACATGCGGCCAGACGGTTAGAAACAAGAAATATCCGGATGTCGGATGAAGTAAAGGCCAGACTTCAGGATGCAACAAGCCAGGCACGAGAAAAAGGAATGAAAGAATCTCTGGTGCTGGTAGATGATCTGGCGTTTATCGTGAATGTAAAGAGTAGCACAGTTGTGACAGCGGTAAATGATGTAGATCGTGGTGTTTTTACAAACATCGATGGAGCAATAATTAATTAAAATAATATATGCTGGCCCTTAAAAGGAAGCATAGGCACTTTTGAATGCCAGATAAAGTGCAGACAATTTGAATGGAGGGTGATTTTCTTATGATGAGATCATTGTTTTCCGGAATTTCCGGATTAAAAGTACATCAAACAAAAATGGATGTAATTGGTAATAATATTTCAAATGTTAATACAGTTGGATTTCGTTCCAGTACTGTAAACTTTACAGATGTGTTCTATCAGACAACACAGGGAGCATCCGGACCAAATGCTGCTACCGGTGCAGCAGGTACCAATGCAGTTCAGATTGGTCTGGGAGCCAATGTGGCTTCGATTGCCGTAGATCTTAGTGGTACCAGCGCTACACAGCGTACAGACCGTGGTATGGATGTAATGATCAACGGAGATGCTTTTTTGATTGTCCAGAGCAACGGTAACACATATTTTACAAAATCCGGAGCACTGGATATCGATGCCAGCGGAACTTTGTATTGTACGACCAATGGTGCCAAAGTCCTTGGATGGGGCGTGGATGCCAATGGAGATATCCGAAAGGACAGAGCGAGTGGTCTGCAGCTGATGGGCGGGGAAAATACTTATTCGGATCCGGCAGCTACGACTAAAGTTACATTGAGCGGTAATGTGGACAGTAAGGATCCTCTGGTTACATATAGTACAGATGGTTCAGGTTATCCGATGGCTGTCAGCTTCTATGACAATGTAGGTAACCTTTACAATGCCAAATTTAATCTTATTAAGAGTAGTGAGACATCCAATAATGATTTTTCTGTAAGAATTTCTGATATCCTTGGACCGGATGGAAAATCGATTCTGAGCCGCTGGGATGAGGCAACCAGTACTTATGTTTCTACCGGACAGACATTTTCCTTTGGCGGTGTGGATGTTGCAGCAGACAATTACGAAGTAAACCCAACGACAGGTGAGATTACTGTTGTCAATATTGATAAGTGGCCAAAGTTGTCCTTTAACGGAAAAACAGGTGCTTTTAATACAGTAACAGAAGCAGGTGGTACAGCCACTGCCGGTGATGTAGTAAAAAGTCTGAACATCAAGATCAATAACGCTGCAGCAGATGACGGCAGTGACGGATTGGTGAAATCCTTCCCGGATACAGGAGTGGATATTGATTTTTCAAATCTTACTAACTATGCCAGCAATGGAGCCTGCAGCGTGAAGCCAAACCGTGGAGATACATCCGGTAACGATGCGGGAAATATGGCCGGTAAACTGAATGGGTTCTCAATTCAGACAGATGGAAAGATTTATGGTGTATACAGCAATGGTGACAAGAAATTGTTGGGACAGATTGCAGTAGCTACGTTCGAAAATCCAAGTGGTCTGGAAGCAGTTGGTAACAGTATGTATGCAGCATCTTTGAACTCCGGTGATTTTGACGGAATCGGAATTGATATATCAGAAGTGGGTAAATTTTCTATCGGTGCCCTGGAAATGTCAGATGTAGATCTTTCTACCGAATTTACGAATATGATCACTACACAGCGTGGGTTCCAGGCAAACTCCCGTGTTATTACCACATCGGATACAATGCTTGAGGAACTGGTTAATCTGAAACGATAATCATATAATATGGTCATAGTTTACGGGAGGCGTGGTGCCAGAGGCAGCGTCTCCTGTTTTTCTTCTTAAAGGGGGCGAGGTAAAAATGATTGATGTAACGAAAGTAAACGGAAAAAAGTTCACTTTAAACAGCCGGTTGATCGAAACAATCGAAGAAACACCGGACACAGTAATAACTCTTACTACCGGCAAAAAAATAATTGTAAAAGAAAGTAGACAAGAAGTGAAAAATTTAGTAAAATTATGCGAGAACGATTTATTTACAAATACATAAGGTGGTGTAATTTTGGATATTGCAACAATAGTAGGTATTTTAGGATGTGCTGCGGCGGTTGTCTATGGAATTGTTAATGGTGACCAGGGTTTTGCCGCATTAGGAAACTTCTGGGATTTCAGTTCCGTGCTGGTAACTATCGTCGGTTCTATGATGTGTATGGTTACTATGTCAGAAAGTCTGGGAGATTTTGTTAGTTCGCTGAAGTCTTTCGCTCTTACCATTAAGGCACCTAAGACCAACGAAGGAGAAGTAATACATAAGATTATTGATCTGGCCAACATTGCCAGAAAAGAGGGGCTGTTACAGCTGGAGACAGCGGCAGATGAGATTGATGATGATTTTTTGAAAAAAGGAATCATGCTGATCGTGGATGGAACAGACCAGGAACTTGTATCCAGTATCCTTGAGACGGAACTTGAGTGTATCGAGAAGCGTCATAACAAGAAGATTTCTTTCTGGGACAACCTGGCAGCCATGGGACCTGCATGGGGAATGATCGGTACATTGATCGGTTTGATCAACATGCTGAAACTTTTGGACGATCCAAGTTCCATTGGACCGAACATGGCCGTTGCCCTTATTACTACTATGTACGGTTCTCTGCTGGCTAACTGGATTTCAATCCCGATCGCTACAAAACTTCGTGCCAATAACCGCAAGGAAATTGCAGTAAAAGAGATTGTCTGCGAAGGCATTTTGTCGATTCAGGCAGGTGAGAACCCACGAGTGATCGAGGAAAAACTGAAGTCATTCCTGGCACCGGCAGATCGAAACAAACTGATGGATAATGGAGAGCAAGGTGGTGAAGCTTAATGGCTCGCAAGAGAAAACAGGCTGAAGAGTCAAAAATTGAAGCAGGGTGGATGAATACCTTTGCCGATCTTATGAACTTGCTTCTTTGTTTCTTCGTCCTTTTGTTTTCCATGTCAACGGTAGATGCGGACAAGTATGAGCAGTTAGTTACTTCCATGAATGAGCGCATCAATATTTTTGATAATGGTGGTTCTTCCATTGGAGAAGGACCGTTTGTGTCCAGCGGAACAGATCAGTTAGTTTCTATCTCAGAATATTTCAATGAGTTTGAAAATTCCGGCGAGAAACAGGATGAGACGAAAAAGCAGGATACAACCCAGGATGGAAGCCAGAAGGTGGATGAAAATGCCAATAACGGTGCTGACAGTCAAAGTAACAAAGATCAGCAGGCAACGAATTTGTCAGAACTGGAAAAGAAACAGTTTGAAGAGCAAAAAGAAAAGACGGAACAGGTCTACAGCGAAGTGATGGGCAAAAGTGAAAAGAGCAATATTCAGGATGACATTCGTATCAATATGGATAAAGATTATCAATATGTCCAGATTTCCATGAATGGTGCTTTATTGTTTGACTCTGGAACGGCTACGATCAAGAAGTCTACATTGCCGTTATTAAGTAAGGTAGGCGATATTCTTAAGATGTATGATGGAAAAATGATCAAAATAGAAGGTCATACAGATAATGTGCCTATCAGTGGCGGCATTTATAAGAATAATATGTGGTTATCTACCGCCAGAGCAACAGAGGTATTTGAGTACTTCGTTCATACTAAAAAACTGAAGGCTAAATATCTGGAGCCTACCGGCAGAGCAGCATATGAGCCGGTAGCCAGCAATAAAAACCAGAAAGGACGGGCGCAGAACCGTCGGGTGGAAATTAAAATCTATACAAAATAATTTGTTGTCAGGGGGACAAAAGAATGAAAAAAAATATTTTGACAATTGTGATCATGGCTGCAACGCTGATCAATCTTGTGCTTAGTGCCGTCATGATATTTAGTGTAGTGCCGGCTATGAACAAAACCAGTAATCTGGTAGATAAAGTAGCATCAGTTGTGGATCTGGAGATAGAAGATGCAAATAAAGATGCACAGGACTACACCGTTGAAGATCTGAAACCATTTGAAGTAAAATATGATACTTCATTGAAGATTAACCTTCAGAAGGACAGTGGAGATGAAACACTTCACTATGCAGTGTTGGATGGTATTGTTGTTTCTTTTAACACAAAAGCAGATGATTATGATACTATTTACAAAGCAGTAGAAGCAAACCCTGTTTATGTAAATGATATTGTGAAGGAGACAATTGCTGAGTACAGTATTACGACGATCAATGAGTCTAAGATTAAGGCAGAAGCAATTAAGAAAATGCAGGAAAAATACAATACAAAATGTATTGTGGAGTTGTCATTGACTGGATTTTTGACAGCTTGATAGATGAATGAGAGCATGGACAGAATAAAAAACACTTTATAATTTTGTCGAAATGTGCTATCATAAATCTTGGTATTATGAAATTAGACGAACAGGTCGTTGTGAGGTGAGATATTAAATGAGTGATGTTTTATCACAAAATGAGATTGATAATCTTTTGTCTGCTTTAAGTAGCGGTGAATTCGATCCTGCTGATACAGAAGCGGTGGATGAGCGACAGGTTAAAGATTATGATTTCGCAAGACCTTCAAAGTTTTCAAAAGAGCATCTTAGAACACTTGTATTTATATTTGAGCATTATGCCCGGTTACTGTCTACCAACCTTCCGGTGTATCTGAGAAAAAATGTTCAGGTTGAAGTGATGCATTCAGAAGCGGCAACTTATCAGGAGTTTTCAAACTCTTTATCCAATCCGGTGCTGTTAGGAGTTGTGAATTTTGCACCTCTGGAAGGAAATATCATCCTTGAGATGGCTACAGGACTGGGATATGCGATTGTTGACCGAATGCTTGGAGGGGAAGGAGTCCCGCTTAGTAAGCCAAGGGACTTTACAGAAATAGAATTGTCCATTATTGAAAGTATCATGGCTGTTTGCACTAATCTGCTGATTGAACCATGGCAGAGTGTGCAGAAGATTGAGCCGATGCTGGAAAGGGTGGAGACAAATTCACAGTTTGCTCAGTTTGTTACACCAAATGAAATGACATCTATTATTACTATGAGTATTAAGATTGGTGATGTAGAGGGGCTGATGAATGTTTGTATCCCGTACACTGTGCTGGAACCGGTTATTGACAAGGTGAATACAAAGTACTGGTACTCTACGGCGCAGGTTAAAGATGATGGAAAGTATAGAGAGGTCCTTGAGGAATCTCTGGAAAGGGCCAAAATACCGGTTAGGGCTATCATGGGTAAAAGTGCCATATCTGTGAATGATTTTATACATTTGCAGGTTGGAGATGTAATCAAAGTCAACACGCGAGTGGAAGACGAATTGGATGTGTATGTTGGTAATCTGAAAAAATTCTCTGCTATACCGGGAGGATATGAAGACCACTACGCAGTTAAGATAAAATCAATTTACAGAGAGGAGTAGCACAATGGACGGAATGTTATCACAAGAAGAAATAAATGCTTTATTAGGAAGTATGTCAGATGACGACAATTCCCAGAGTGCGGACGAGACAGAGACAGTCACGGATGTGCCGGAAGCGGCAGAGCCAGTGGCGGCAAGTGTTTCCAGTGATGATAAATTATCGCCGGAAGAGGCAGATGCTCTTGGCGAAGTTGCTAACATAAGTATGGGAACAGCCGCTACAACATTGTCTGTGCTGGTCAACAACCGAGTGGATATTACAACACCGACTGTGTCATATACAACTTTGGAAGATTTAGCAAAGGATAGTTCTACCCCATGTGTATTTATATACATATCCTATAAGGCAGGGTTGGAAGGAAAAAATATCCTGGTATTGAAAGAACGGGATGTGAAGGTGATCACAGATCTCATGATGGGAGGCGATGGCACCAATACAGAAGGCGAACTGACTGATCTTCATCTCAGTGCCATATGCGAGGCGATGAATCAGATGATGGGATCAGCGTCCACATCCATGTCTTCCATGATCAATGATGTGGTGGATATCAGTCCTCCGACAGCTACCAGAGTAGATTTTGCCGGAGAGGTTTCAGATGAATTGCAAGAATTGTCTGGACAGACTTTTGCTCTGGTATCTTTCCGGATGGTGATTGGAGACCTGGTGGACAGCCAGATCATGCAGTTATATCCTCTGGAATTTGCCAGAACCATTTATCAGAGATTTCTTGGCAGTCCGGCAATGGAAGATAAAGTGGCAGAGGATATGGCACAGAGCCAGAGTGTTGCACAGCCAGCGCCACAGCAGGTGGTACAGCCGCAGCCACAGCCACAGCCGGCACCGCAGCCAGCACCGACAGTGCAGCAGCCGGTTATGAATAATGGCATGGCGATGGCACCGGCACAACAGCCGATGTATGCGACGATGCCTGCACCGGATGTAAATATTCAGCCTGCTCAGTTCCAGAGTTTTTCTCAGGTGCCGGATCTGAGTGGCATTGCACCTGAAAACATAGATCTCATTATGGATGTTCCATTGGAGGTTACAGTGGAGCTGGGAAGAACCAGTAAATCCATTAAAGAGATATTGGATTTTTCGCCGGGAACCATTATAGAACTGGACAAGCTGGCAGGGGAGCCGGTAGATGTTCTTGTCAACGGAAAGTTTGTGGCCAAAGGTGAAGTGGTTGTTATCGAGGAAAGCTTTGGTATCAGAGTAACAGAAATTATCAAAGAATAATAAATGTTAATTAACGGAGGAATAGTACAATGGCAAAAAGTGTTTTGATTTGTGATGATGCAGCATTTATGCGAGTGATGATCAAGGATATCTTGACAAAGAACGGTTACGAAGTAGCAGGAGAGGCTGAAAATGGAATTAAAGCAGTTGAGAAGTACGCTGAGACAAAACCGGATCTTGTAATGATGGATATCACAATGCCTGAAATGGATGGAATCCAGGCACTGAAAAAGATTAAAGAAGCTGATCCGGGAGCAACCATTATTATGTGTTCTGCTATGGGTCAGCAGGCCATGGTTATTGAGTCCATTCAATCTGGTGCAAAAGACTTTATCGTAAAGCCTTTCCAGGCAGACCGTGTGCTTGAGGCTGTAAAGAAGGCTATAGGATAATCTATGCTGGAAAATGTTTTACAGCTCGTTGTTGTTCTGATTGTTTTTGTTCTGGTTTTGTTTGCAGCCTTTTATTCCACCAAATGGATCGCAAAAAATGGCGGCATACAGAGCCGGGTCAGGAATATAAAAGTGATTGAGACATATAAGATCGCACCGAATAAGTATATCCAGATTATACAGATGGGGGATAAGTATTATTCCATTGGAGTGACGAAGGACTCGATTACTTTTTTGACGCCGTTGGAGGAAGAGCAGTTAGATTTGAAAAATGAGTCTGCTTCTGGTGCGGCGGAGATAAAGTTCTCCGATGTTTTTAAAAACATGACAGGGAACTATATTAACAAGAGAAATAAGAAAAAATAGAAAAGGTTGGTATTATGAAGACACAGAAGAATGCAAGAGAGAGGTTAATTCGGTATAGTATTCTGGTTGCTGTGATGTGTGTATTAACCTTTTTTTGTAGTACAACAATTCACGCAACAGTAAGTTCCAAGGCGAATGTAGATCACGTGGAGGGAACTTCAGAAGCAAAGACACAGGATCCGGATTCACCTCAGGATTTTCAATTTAATATTTCATCCAATGCAGGAAGTACCAGTTTGTCCGCAAGTATGAAGATGCTATTGGTTTTGACGGTTTTATCACTGGCACCGTTTATAATCATTATGGTTACATCTTTTACAAGAATCATTGTGGTGCTTCATTTTTTGCGTTCGGCGCTGGGAACGCAGACTACGCCGCCTAACCAGGTGTTGATTGGTCTGGCGTTGTTTCTTACTTTGTTTATTATGTCACCGGTCATGGCGCAGATCAATACTGACTGTATCCAGCCATATGAGGCAGGTGAAATGACGCAGGAAGAAGCGTTGAATGCAGGATTAAAACCGATTCGTACATTTATGTTCAAACAGACGAATCGTAAAGATATTAAATTATTCATGCAGATTGAAAGCCAAAAGGATGATGTTACGGTTGAAAAGGTGGATGATATAAAGACAGCGGTTCTGATTCCTGCGTTTATGATAAGCGAGCTTCGAACAGCCTTTATTATAGGCTTTTTGATATATTTACCATTTATTATCATCGATATGGTCGTGGCGTCTACGCTGATGTCCATGGGTATGATGATGCTGCCGCCGACTACGATATCCATGCCGTTTAAGATACTGCTTTTTGTATTGGCAGATGGTTGGAATCTGGTCATTGGACAGGTTGTAAAGACCTTTTATTAAGTTAGTGGAAAGGGGGCAGACAGATGACGGATGCAGATGTATTAGATATAGCCAGAGATATGATATTTACCATAATCAAGTGTTCGGCACCATTGCTGCTTGTGTCCTTGATTGTTGGGTTGGTTATCAGTATATTCCAGACGGTCACTTCTATTCAGGAACAGACGCTTACATTTGTTCCTAAACTGTTGGCTATTTTTTTGGCGATCCTTCTTTGTGGAGGATGGATCATGGATAATTGTGTGGAATTTTTCACAAGGTTATGCAACAATTTTAGTGCCTATGTTGGAGGGTAAACATGTCATTTACAATTCAGAACATGGAGTTTTATTTGCTTGTTTTAATGCGGATATCCGGCTTTGTGTTTACGGCACCATTTTTTAGTTATAGTTCTATACCGATCCGGATGAAAGCGGCAGCCAGTTTTATTCTGGCGATTGTTGCGATTCAGATGGTACCGGTTGTGTCGGTGAGCTACCAGGGAGTTTTCGGTTTTTCAATTATTGTATTAAAGGAAACAGCCGTTGGAATGATCCTTGGGTTTATGTGCAATTTGTGTTTTTATATCATAAATTTTGCGGGACAGCTTATTGATATGGAACTGGGCCTGTCTATGGCCAATATGTTTGATCCGGCTACCAATGTACAAGTTACAGTAACAGGTAATATTTATAATTACTTTGTTATGTTGATGCTGGTTGCGACGAACATGCATTATTATATTATCCGTGCCATTTTTGATTCCTTTTCTTACTTTAATGTTGGGAAAGCGGTATTTCATACCAGTCTCAAAGAGATTATGGTGGATTTTGTGGCAAATTATTTTTTGATTGCGGTTCGTATTGTTCTGCCGATTTTTTGTTGTATGCTTATTATCAATGTTGTATTAGGTGTGCTGGCAAAGGCAGCACCACAAATGAATATGTTTGTGGTTGGAATCCAGATCAAAGTGCTGGTGGGATTGATCCTGCTGCTGATTCTGGTGCAGACGATTCCCAGCGTGTCGGATTTTATTTTCTCAGAAATGAGAGATGTGATCACACAGGTGATTCATGGCTTTCAGCCATAGAAGATACAGGCAGGTGAAAAAATGATCCTAGAATACAATCTGCAGTTTTTCGCAAAAGAGGGAGCCGGCGGTGAAAAAACGGAAGCGGCTACCCCTAAAAAACTGGATAAGGCCAGAGAAGAGGGACAGGTTGCCAAAAGCCAGGATTTGAATACGGCTGTGCTTTTGTTTGTTTTATTTGGCTGTCTTAAAATTTTTGGCGGATTTGTTGCAGATCAGTTGATAAAATGTTATACATTTTTTTACGGGCTCATCGGAGATGTTGCCAGGGAAGAAATGAATCTGGGCGTCAGTATGTCTTTGTTTGCAGAAGCGTCGAAACGGATCCTTTTAGCGTGTTTGCCAATCTTGGGATTTGGCGTGCTGGGGGCGTTTATAGTCAACCGGGTTCAGGTCAAATGGAAGGTAACAGCCAAACCTTTGAAACCTAAGTTGTCAAAGATCAGCCCCATCAGCGGTTTTAAGAGATTGTTTTCCAAGGATAAACTTGTAGAACTGCTAAAGGCTGTCTTGAAACTGGCAATTTTGTTTTATGTAATCTATGTGTCACTAAAGGATGAGTGGGGCATGATAACCAATTTATACCAGATCAGTTTACTGCAGGGACTGAGAATGATCTTAGATATGGTATTGGATGTGTCCTTCAAAATATGTATTGCCTTTGCCGTGCTGGCTTTTGCTGACTGGTTTTACCAGAAGAAAAAATTCAGCAATGATATGAAGATGACAAAACAGGAAGTAAAGGATGAGTATAAAAACACAGAGGGAAATCCTCAGATCAAAGGTGCTATCCGTAGAAAGATGCAGGAGGCGTCCCGACGCAGGATGATGCAGCAGTTGCCGGAGGCGGATGTTGTCATTACAAACCCGACGCATCTGGCGGTGGCGTTGAAATATGATAAAGAGGTTGCGGAAGCACCCATCGTAATTGGAAAAGGTGCGGATTATCTGGCAGAAAAGATAAAAGAGACAGCCAGGGAAAATCACATCGAAATAGTTGAAAACAAACCCCTTGCCCGTATGCTGTATCACAATGTGGAGCTGGGAGACCAGATACCGCCTGAGTTGTATCAGATGGTGGCAGAGATCCTTGCCTATGTGTATGGACTGCAGGGAAAAGTTAGTTAGAAAATAAGTATGAAAGTAAGAAAGGAGAAAATGGTATGGCAAAATCAGACATTGCATTAGGCGCATTTATATTGATACCGATCCTGTGCCTTATCATTCCTGTACCTTTATTCCTTTTGGATATATTGTTTGGATTAAATATTGCATTATCTATGATCATATTGTTTAATGCACTTTTTTCAAAGGAGCCTCTGGATATGTCCAGTTTCCCGACTCTTTTGCTGCTTACCACATTGTTCCGTCTGGCATTGAATGTAAGTTCTACCAGAAATATCCTGCTGTATGGTGAAGCGGGTAATGTTGTTAATACATTTGGAAACTTTGTAGGAGGCGGAAACCTGGTAGTAGGTGGTATCGTTTTCCTTGTACTGATCATTATGCAGTTACTTGTAATTAACAAAGGTTCGGAGCGTGTATCAGAAGTAACAGCCCGTTTTACCCTGGATGCTATGCCGGGTAAACAGATGGCGATTGATGCAGATTTGAATACAGGTGCCATTACAGATGAGGAGGCCAGAAAACGTCGTGAGAAGATTCAGCAGGAATCCGCATTCTTTGGTTCTATGGATGGTGCTACCAAGTATGTAAAGGGAGATGCGACAGCAGGTCTTATAATTACCGTATTGAACTTTGTAGGTGGTATTGCCATTGGCGTCCTCATGAATGGTGCAGATTTTTCCACAGCCCTTCAGACCTATTCCATTCTTACCATTGGAGACGGTCTTACCAGCCAGATCCCATCCTTGATGATCTCGCTGGCAACAGGTATTCTTGTAACTAAGAGTTCCAAAGAGGCAGATATTGGAAATATACTACAGAAACAGTTATTCTCTACGCCAAAGGTTATGAATATCGTAGGAATTGCCTTGATCGGTCTGGGTATTTTTACACCTCTTAATATTGTTATCTTTGTTGGATATGGAATCTTGTTTATCATAACAGGAAGAATGATGTCTGCAGAACTGGAAATGGCAGAGACAGAGGAGTCCGTTTCGGAAGAGGAAGAGTCGGCGGAAGAGATAAGGAGACCGGAAAATGTAAATTCGCTGCTGCAGGTAGATGCCATCGAGCTGGAGTTTGGATATGGTATTATACCGCTGGCGGATGTAAATCAGGGCGGAGACCTTCTGGATCGAGTTGTTATGATTCGCCGTCAGATCGCGCTGGAACTTGGTTGTGTTGTTCCAATGATCCGTCTGAGAGATAATATTCAGTTGAATCCTAACCAGTACCTGATCAAAATCAAAGGTGTACCGGTAAGTGAAGGTGAGATTTTATTTGATCACTATATGGCTATGAATCCGGGATATGTGGAAGAAGAAATTTCCGGTATACCTACTTTTGAACCATCCTTCCACCTCCCAGCAATCTGGATCACAGAAAGCCAGAGAGAAAGAGCAGAATCTCTTGGATATACAGTGGTAGATCCACCGTCTATCATTGCGACGCATTTGACGGAAATTATACGAACCCATTTGGCAGATCTTCTTACCAGACAAGATGTCCAGAATCTTATTAATAATGTAAAGGACGCCAATGAGACATTAATTTCGGAACTGGTTCCAAAGATGCTTAGTGTAGGAGAAATTGAAAAGGTATTGCAGAATCTTTTGGCAGAAGGAATTTCGATCCGGGATCTGGTTACTATCTTTGAGACACTGGCAGATTATGCCACAACTACACACGATACAGATGTGTTGACCGAGTATGTACGCCAGAGTTTGAAGCGGGCAATTTCAAATCAGTATTTCTTTTCCAATGAAACTACCAGCGTGATCACGCTGGATCCGAAGGTGGAACAGGAAATTATGAACGCAGTGAAACAAACGGAGCAGGGTTCTTATCTGGCTCTGGATCCGGAATACACACAGAAATTGATGATTTCGTTAAAAGAAGAAATGAGTAAGCTGGAGGAATTGGGAAGAACACCGATTATTATTACTTCACCGATTGTCCGCATGTATTTTAAGCGGCTGACGGAGGAACAGTTTAAAAATCTTCATGTATTGTCATATAATGAAATCGATTCAGATGTAGAATTACAATCAGTTGGGATGGTGACCGTTGAATGATCATAAAAAAATATATAGCAAAAACAGAAGTAGATGCCATTGAACAGGCAAAAGCGGACCTTGGTCCGGGGGCAGTAGTCATGAACATAAAAAAAATGCAGCCTAAAGGGATTACTAAAATTTTCATGAGGGCAAAAGTGGAAGTGACGGCGGCACTGGATGAGAATAAAGATTATTCAGAGAACAAACAGAAAGAGTCCGATGTAATGCAGAAAGATACAAAGCATCTGGATATTGTGACACCTCTTAGTATTCCGCCTATGCCAAAGGATAATAAGGAGAAAGAGGATGAGGCATTGAAAGAAAAATTAAGAAAAATAGAGTCCCTTCTTGAAAAACAGATGCAGCCACAGCCTGAAGAAAGTATAGAAAAAAAACTACAGACACCTCTGCCTCAGCCGGAGTCGGAGGATGATGAAGAAGTGGAAAAGACAAGAGAATGCAAGGAACTGATCCGTAAACAACTTCTTCAGAATGATGTAGATGAAAAGATCGCTGATTCTATTATGAAAGAATTAGATGAGGCGCTTCCGGAGAATGCACCGGTGGATCAGATTCTGGCCAGTGCCTATCAGCGTATTATCCTGACTATGGGGCAGCCTTATCTGATTGATACCAAGCCATCGGACCGCACTAAGTTTATATATTTCTTCGGCTCCACCGGAGTGGGCAAGACAACTACCATTGCCAAGATTGCCTCAAAACTGAAACTGGAACAGAAGAAAAAAGTGGCACTTGTAACGGCTGATACCTATCGTATTGCTGCTGTGGACCAGTTAAAGACTTATGCGAATATCTTATCGGTGCCGCTTAAAGTTGTGTACAGTCCCACGGAGTTGGGAGAGTACCTGTCAGAACTGAGAGATTATGATTACTGTCTTATTGATACGGCAGGCCGTTCCCATAAAAATGAGGAACAGTTAAAAGATCTTGGCAATCTGCTGGATCAGGTGCCAATTGCTGACAGACAGGTATATCTGGTGTTAAATGCAGGTACTAAGTACAGTGATTTAAAAGAAATAGCAAAAGTATATTCAAGGATTACTGATTTTAGCATCATTTTTACAAAATTAGATGAAACATCTTCGGCAGGATCAATTTTGAATGTAAGAGTAGAGACAAAGTGTCCTTTGTCCTATGTAACCTGGGGACAGAATGTACCGGATGATATCGGAGAAATTGATGCTCAGAAAATAGCCAAGCAGCTTCTTGGCGGGAAAGAGTAGGAGACGACAAACACAGGAAAAAGGAGATTGATATGGATCAGGCACAACAGTTAAGGAATATTATTAAAAAGCAGGAACTGGAGCCACCACATACAGATGCTCGGGTAATTACGGTTACATCTGGAAAGGGAGGCGTAGGGAAGACCAGTGTGTCCGTGAATCTGGCTATTACATTGAGCAAAATGGGGAAAAAAGTAATATTACTGGATGCGGATTTTGGACTTGCCAATATAGAGATCATGCTGGGTGTGCGTCCACGTTATAATCTGGCAGATCTTATGTTCAAGGGAAAGGAAATGAAGGATATCATTACTTATGGCCCTGAAAATATTGGATTCATATCAGGAGGATCCGGAATTAATGAAATGGCGAATCTGACGAAAGACCAGGTAAGCCACCTGATTGAAAAAATGTGTGAGTTAGACCGCATCGCAGATGTGATTATTGTGGATACAGGAGCTGGGATTGGTGATGCTGTGCTGGAATTTGTGGCAGCCAGTTCGGAAGTGCTTTTGGTGGCCACACCGGAGCCTACCAGTATAACAGATGCCTATGCATTATTAAAATCATTGAATCGCTGTTCGTCCTATCGTCCAGGCAAGACTACAGTAAAAATGATCGCAAACCAGGTACGGGAAGATAAAGATGCCGCGGAACTGTTTGGCAAAATAGGGGTTGTTGTAAATAAATTCCTGAACATTGAAGTGGAGTTTTTGGGGGAGATACCATATGATGTAAATATACCAAAGGCAATTATGATGCAGACACCGGTCACTCTGGCTTTCCCGACTACAGATGCAGCCAGAGCGATTGTGTCGCTTGTAAACAAACTGGAAAATATAGAACAGCCGAAAGAACGAAGAGGAATTGTACAGATGTTTGCCAGTGTGATTAAAATGAAACTGCACAGATAAGGGGGAGAAAATATGGCGACAGAAATATTGACGATTGGGGATAAAATGGATCTCCATCATATATACAGCGCAATGGGTGGCCTTTTAGCAGAAAAAACATATACAAGCCAGCTTCTGGATTTTGATGGAATCCGTCATGCCAAGATTTTAATGCCTATTGTTGGAAATAGGGTTGTTCCGCTGGAGTTACAGGATGAGTATGAACTTTTATTTTATACAGAAAAAGGTATGTATCAGTGTGACGCCAGGATTGTGGACCGGCATGTGGAGAAAAATATTTTTGTGCTGGAAGTAGATTTTATTACGGAATTAAAGAGATTTCAGCGTAGGGAGTACTACCGTCTGGATTGTTCCATTGACATATTGTATCAGAAACAGACTGGGAAAGAGGAATATGGTCCACAGAAAAAAGGTGTTCTGGTTGATCTCAGTGGCGGTGGCCTTCGTTTCCGGGCACCGGAAGAGGCGCAGCAGGGAGAAAAAATGCAGATAGAGATCCCCCTTCCCTTTGCCAAAGGAAATGTATACAGAAGAGTGTTCTTGGATGTGAAATCCTGTGTGAAATCCGAAAAGAATTTGTTTGAGATCCGGGGAGAATTTGAAAATCTGTCAGAACAAAGCAGAGAGACGATTATCCGTTTTATTTTTGAGGAACAGAGGAGACGCATGAAGAAGGAGTAATTATATGAATAAAAAAATATTGATTATAGATGACTCTGCACTCATGAGAAGGGTTATATCTGATATAATAAACGCAGATGACCGGCTGACCGTTGCAGATACAGCCAGTAATGGCTTGCAGGCGATTCAGTTGTTATCAGAAGAAAAGACATACGATATGATCCTTTGTGATATTATGATGCCTAAGATGGATGGAGTGGCTTTTTTAAAAGAGTTATCCAAAAGAGATATCCATGTGCCCGTTTTGATTGTCAGTTCCATTGCTGAGAAAGAGGGAAAAGAGACGATGGAGGCGCTGGAGTTAGGGGCGTTTGATTTCGTAAGAAAACCGGAACGGTCCGTCGGCAGTGTGTTTCGAGAATTTGAAGCAAGTATTATCCAGAGAGTTTATTGTGCATGTGGACTGACCAGACAGAGCATGGAAGAGACGATCCGTGAGATAAAGATTGATCCTAAACTCACTAAGAAGTCAAAAAAACCATGCAGTGTGCGCCGAGGGGACAATCTGTTAGTGATTGCATCGTCTACCGGTGGTCCCAAGGCACTTCAATCTGTGGTGCCGCTGATACCGGCAGATTTTCCGTATCCGGTAGTGCTCGTTCAGCATATGCCGAAGGGGTTTACGGGATCTTTAGCAGCCAGACTAAATGAACTGAGTCCTCTCCGGGTAAAGGAAGCATGTGACGGAGAGCCATTACGGCCGGGAACATTGTACATTGCCATGGGAGGAAAACAGTGCCAGCTTATTCAAAAACGACCTGGCGAGTATTATATTTCAGAAAAAGATGCTGAGGCAAGGGGCGGTTTAAAACCTTGTGCAGATATTTTTTATGAGTCTCTGGTAAATACATCTCTTGATAAGATTTATTCCATCGTGTTGACCGGCATGGGTTCAGACGCCACAAAGGGAATACAACTTTTAAAACAGACCAAGAAGGTTGAAGTGGTAGCGCAGGACAGAGAAAGCTGTGTTGTGTATGGTATGCCAAGGGCAGCTGCCCTGGCAGGAATCGTGGATGAAATGGTTCCATTGACAGAGATAACGAAAACAATGCTTAAGAGAATAGGAGTGTGACAAGATGGATACAAGTCAATATTTGGATTTATTCATTGATGAAACAAAAGAACATTTGCAGAGTTTGAACGAGCATATTCTGATATTGGAAAAAGAGCCGGAAAATGAAGATACCATAAATGAGATTTTCCGTGCAGCCCATACATTGAAAGGTATGGCCGGCACCATGGGATTTACGAGAATGCAGAGACTTACACATGATCTGGAAAATGTTTTCTCAGAGATTCGTAGTGGCAACATGAAAGTAAATCCGAAGTTGATCGATATTTTGTTCCGTGGACTGGATGCGCTGGAATCTTATCTGGATGTGATTTCTTCCGAGGGAAATGAAGGAACAGAGGATAATGAAGACATTATCAATGACTTGAATAGTGTCCTGGAAGAGCAAAAAGGCGGCGGAGCACCGGCTGAGTCTGCGCAGAAACCGGCAGAGAGCATGAAAGAAGAGCCGAAGAAGGAAGAAACAGTTACAGCAGCTAAAGCAAAATATAATACGATCCCGGTTACTGACTATGAGGTCGATGCTATGAAAACTGCCAAGGCAGAGGGCAAAAATATTTTCGGGATCACGGTGTATTTATCAGACAGCTGTATTTTGAAAGCTGCCAGAGCATTTTTGGTATTCAAATCAGTTGAGAGTAAGGGCGAACTGATTAAGTCTGTCCCTACAACAGAGCAGATTGAAGATGAAGAGTTTGAACTGGATTTCAGCTGGATTCTGGCAACAACAGATTCTAAAGAAAATATAAAGAACATGATTTTGAATGTTTCGGAAGTGGCGGAAGTTTACATAGAGGATTATGTGATTCCGGAAGCAGAAACAGAGTCAAAAGAGGAAACGAAGAAAGAGACTGCAAAGGCAGAAACAGATGCGGCAGAAAAGCCGAAACAAGAGAAAAAAGATGACGGCGATAAACATAAAAAAGGAAAAGCCAAAGTTGGAAACCGTTCAGTCCGTGTTGATATTGATAAATTGGACGAGCTGATGAACCTGGTCAGCGAGCTGATCATTGCTAAGAATGGACTTGTTTCAGCCAGCGGCGCAGAAAGTACCCAGAACTTCCACGAGCAGATTGAGTACCTGGAGAGAGTAACTACGAATCTTCATGAGTCTGTGATGAAGGTACGAATGGTACCGATTGAGAGCGTTGTGAACCGGTTCCCACGAATGATCCGTGATCTGAACCGCAAGTTAAATAAAAAGATGGAACTGTATATGACCGGTGAGGAAACTGAACTTGATCGTACAGTGATTGACGAGATTGGTGATCCACTGATGCATCTTTTGCGAAATTCAGCTGATCATGGTCTGGAAAGCAATGAAGAGCGAGTTCGTTTGGGAAAACCGGAAGTTGGTTCTATTTTCCTGGATGCTTATCAGGATGGAAATAATGTTATTATTGATGTACGGGATGATGGTGCCGGCATCAATATAGAAAAAGTTAGGAAAAAAGCTTTAGAAAAAGGCACAATTACAGAGAAACAGGCAGAGAGTATGACTGACAAAGACTTTGTAGACCTTTTATTCAAACCAAGTTTCTCTACGGCAGATAAGATTACCGATGTTTCCGGTCGTGGTGTAGGCCTGGACGTTGTAAAAACTAAGATTGAGGCATTGGGAGGAAGCATAATAGCCAAAACAGTAGCCGGAGAGGGAAGTACTTTTACGATCCAGCTTCCGCTGACACTGGCTATCATCCAGGCATTGATGGTACAGGTTGGGGAAGAAAAATATGCGATTCCACTTGGCAATATCAATGGCATTGAAGATATTCCGAAAAATGAAATCAGTTTTGTACAGTCCAAAGAAGTTATCAATCTCAGAGGGACAGTTATTCCGATTCTTCGTCTTCATGAAATCCTGGATATTGAAGAATCAGGAGAAGAGGCAGAGTCTCTTATTGTAGTTGTGATCAAAAAAGGTGAGCAGCAGGTTGGACTGGTGATTGATGATCTTTTGGGCCAGCAGGAAACCGTTATCAAATCTCTTGGAAAACACATCACTTATAATAAACTTTTTAGTGGTGCTACGATTCTTGGAGATGGTGAAGTTGCGTTGATCCTTGATACTAACACATTGTTTTAGGGGGTGCTGACATGGAAGAAATGATGAATACAAGTGATGCAGTAGAAGAAATTCAGTACATTGTAGTGAAATTAGGGGATGAGCAGTATGGAATTGACATCCGCTATGTAGATAATATTGTGCGGTTATCTAAGATAACAAGAGTAGCTAAGTCACAGCCATATTATGTTGGTGTGATCAATCTTCGCGGAGAGGTCGTTCCAATTATGAGTCTCCGCAGGCGTTTTGGTCTGGAGGAAGATGGATATGGCCCGGCTACCAGAATCATTATCATACGGCTGGAGGATCAGTCTATGATTGGTTTTTTAGTAGATGAAGTGCGGGAGGTAGTGAATATTGCATTGACAGATATCGAAAAGCCTACCTTTAAATTGGATGAAGATAATGCGTCTTTCCTTGCCGGTATTGGTAAAAAAGGAGATACATTAATCTCCCTTCTGGATATTATGGCAATTGAGGAAGAGAAGAAAGAAGCATGATGAAAGAGGTAAGAGTGGGGATGGCAGACTATAAAGTCTGTACATCCCCAGCGGTGTTGTCAACCTTGGGACTTGGTTCTTGTCTTGGTGTTGCTTTATATGATCAGGGAAGTGATATGTGCGGACTGGCTCATGTGATGCTGCCGGACAGTACCCGGATGAACAGTGAAGTAAACCGGTGCAAATTTGCAGACACTTGTCTTCTTGATATGAAAAAAGAACTCATAGGAAAGGGAGCAGACCCGTCCAGACTGGCTGCTAAGATTGCAGGGGGCGCAAGAATGTTTTCCTTTATTTCAGACAACAGTATGTTGAACATAGGAGATCAGAACATTGAGGCTGTAAAGCGGTGGCTTAGTGAGTGGAACATCCCAATTCTGGCCAGTGATGTGGGGAAAAACTACAGCAGATCAATTTATTTTGACAGCAGCAGTAAAATGCTCCGAATCCGGGCAGTGGGAATGGGAGAATACAGCATTTAAATATTAAAATGGAATGGGGGAAATCTTTGTGAAATACAGATATATACCGTCCTGTGTTATGCTTGTTGCCGGATTGATCACCTGTATTTTGTGCATTGTGCAGGGGTGGCCGGTAGACACCAGTCTTGTGGCACTGGTGATCGTTCTGGTATTGTTTTATATTATTGGACAGATTGCTGCTCAGGTTGTAGGAAAAGTCCAGGCAGACCGAATTGCTATGGAAGAGGCAGAACGGAAACTGGAAGAAGAGGAAGCACGGCGCAGAGAGCAGGAAGAAGAAGAGCAGGCTGAAGAAGAAAAAACAGAGCAGACAGAGAAGGAAGACGATGAGTAAAGGAAAGGATTAATGGATGAAGGAAGCGGAAAGAAAAAAACTGTGGGATAAATATATGAAATCAAAATCCCCGGAACTCCGTGAGCAGTTGATTCTGGAATATGCAAATGTCGTGAATCTGGTAGCTGGCAGATTAAATATGTATCTTGGATATACGGTGGATTATGATGATCTGGTTGGTTATGGGGTCTTTGGATTGATTGATGCTATTGACAAATATGATTTAACGAAAAATGTTAAATTTGAAACATATGCAAGTTTGAGAATCCGTGGATCAATTCTGGATCAGATCCGTAAAATGGACTGGATTCCCAGAACTTTGAGGCAAAAACAAAAAAGAATGGAATCCGCTGCAGCAAAAGTGGAAACAGATACAGGACGTCCTGCTACTGATGAGGAAGTAGCAGCGGAACTTGGTATCACAAAGGATGAATATGAAGGCTGGAAAGCAGAAGCCGAATTTACGAATGTGGTATCACTGGATGATTATCTGGAACAGGGCAGTGAAGGCGGTATGGAAACATTTACAGCAAAGTTTCAGCAGCCGGAGCAGGCACTTGAGAAAAGCGAAGTAAAAAAGATGCTGGTAGAAGCATTGCAGACATTGACAGAAAATGAACAAAAGGTTATTACACTGTATTACTATGAGGAGTTGACACTAAAAGAGATCAGCATGATCTTAGAAGTATCTGAATCCAGAGTGTCGCAGCTTCATACAAAAGCTCTTAAAAAGATCAAGAAACAATTGGGGGATTCCATTGATTTCATAAACTTGTTCTAGGCATATGGAAGAGGGGATAATATGACGAAAAATGCTTATTTTCAGCTGGAGGAAAAAGAAAACAAAGTGTACCTGAGAATTTTCCCTGAACAGGGAGAGGGCAAGAAAGCGGAGACGGAAGATATCGTCCGGTATTTTGAAGCAATCTCCTGGGAAGAGTACGATTTGGTGCTATTGGATGCCTATGTTAAAAAAGGCGAATACGAGACACCTCTTTACATTAAAGAAGGTGAAATGATACCGGAGAGAGAGCGTGTGCTGGTAGATATTGCAGAAGATGCAATGGTTGCCCGTGCTCGTTTTTATCCGCCGTCTACTGGTGGTTCGTCTATGACGGAAGATGAGATTATCAGCGATCTGCAGTTGGCCGGCATCTGCCATGGAATAAGAAGAAAGGCGATTCGACATTTTCTTGAGAATCACGAGTATTGCAGAGATTACATTATTGCAGAGGCTACAAAGCCAATACAGGGTTCCGATGCACAGATTGAATATTTCTTTGATGTTAATGCGACGGCAAAGCCCAAGTTAAATGAAGATGGCAGCGTGGATTTTCACCATCTTGGTAATATTAAATTGGTGGAAAAAGGAGATAAACTGGCTGCTTTGAAACCGGCAGTAAAGGGTGTACCGGGAATTAATGTGTTGGGCAAACCCATTCCTGCTAATAAAGTAAAGATCAAACATCTTCGTTTTGGACGAAACATTGTGATTTCAGAAAATCACTGCAATCTGTATTCTAAAGTTCCAGGCCATGTAACACTAGTAGATGATGTGGTCATGGTGTCCGATATTTACCGTGTGCCTGCTAATGTGGATCCATCCACAGGAGATATAGAATACAACGGAACGGTAGAAGTGGCAGGAAATGTAGCCACAGGATTTAAGGTAAAAGCCGAAGGTGACATTATCGTAAATGGTGTGGTGGAAGGCGGTACGCTGGTCTCCGGAGGAAACATTGTGTTGAAACGGGGAATGCAGGGAATGGACAAAGGATGTCTGGAAGCCAAGGGAAATATTACGGCAAAGTTTCTGGAAAACTGCCAGGTAGAATGTCAGGGCGGTCTGAAGGCGGATGCTGTTTTGCACAGTAAGATAACTTGTAATGAAAATGTAGAGGTGCTGGGACGCAAAGGGCTTATTAACGGAGGCTCTATCACTACATATGGTACTGTACATGCAACAACGCTGGGGTCTACGATGGGATCCAAAACAGAAATTACCATTTTGTCAGATAAAGATCTGATCATCCGGTCTAATGAGATGCGTGAGGAGATGGATGCACTCAGTGCTACGGTGGACAAGATTGATGAAGTAGCAGACCGTATGAGAGAAGCTGTTGCGGCAGGACAGAAATTGGAAAAAGAGCAGATCGCATATCTGAAACGGGCAGCCGGTGAAAAACCGGGATTGATCCGTAAAATCAAAAAAATCAAACTGGAAAGGGAAAGTATCAACGAACGGATACAGCGACACAAAAATGCCTGTATCAAAGCGGAGAATACGGTATTCCCTGGTGTGGATGTATCGGTCAAAGAGGCATCCAGAAAAATCCATGAAAATCTGTCCCACTGCCGATTGGTAAGGGATGGAGCAGATGTAAAGCTTGACAGCCTGTAGAGTGAAAAGAGGTAATGTTTATGGCAATGATCAATTCGTTAGATGCAATTACCATGCTGCCGAGAACAGCAGAAGCGGCAGATATCCAGGGAAGAGAAAACCAGCTGATGGAGCATGCAGCTTTGCAGCCGGGCAGTCAGTTCCAGGAAAAAGTGAAACGAAATCAGAGACAGGCGGTAGAGACGCAGAACTCTGAAAAAATGAACAAAGACGGTGGCTCTGGAAAAGGAGACCGGCACGATGGCATGAAAAAAAGAAAAAAGAAAGAAGAAAAAGCGCCGGAAGCCCCACGTAGGACCAGTGGATTTGACATAACAATTTGAAGGTGGTTTAACACAACATGACAGGAATAGAAATTGTAATACTTGTAGCAGGAATTTTGTGTATATGCATAAGCTTTCTGATGGCAGGCAAAAGAGAAGAAGTAAATGGACAGAGTATGAGTTCTGAACCGGCAGAGATATGGTCAGACAAAGAAGAGGAAATGATCAAAAACCGCGTAGGCAGCCTGTTGGAAGAAAAACAGTTTGAAACGGTAGAACAGGCAAAAGATCAGATGAATCATCTTTGCAATGACAAGATCATGGCCATGGACGAATTCTCCAGACAAATCCTCTCCAAAATTGATGCTAACCATCAGGAAGTTGTTTTTATGTATAACCTGCTTGGTGAAAAGGAAAATGAATTGAAGGAACTGATGACGGGAAAGGTGACACCGGAAGAGGACGGTGATACCTTTATGCCGGAAGAACCAGTTATGGAGCAGGAAGAGGAGCCGGATGCTGAACTTGAAAAAGATGCACTGGATGAGATTTTTAAAGAACAGTGGGGTGCGTCGGAGGAAGAGCCGGATAGAGAGAAAATAAACCGGAAGATCAAGAAAATGCACGAACAGGGACAATCTGTGCTCGAAATTTCCAAAGCGCTGGATATGGGCCAGGGTGAAGTGAAACTGGTTCTGGATCTCTATGGAGGAAGAAAATGAAATTAAAGTATTTTTTGAGAGGCCTTGGTGTGGGAATGGTAGTCACGGCATTGGTCCTTTGCATTGCATATAGAAATTCTTCTTCCGGAAAGAGCGTGGTGGAACAGGCGAAAGAATTGGGAATGGTATTTCCGCAGGGAACCAGCGAACCGGATGTGACAACAACCCCGGAAAGCGAAAATACAAAGAAACCTAAATCTACCAAAAAGGCGGCTACCAAAGAACCTGCCAAGAAAGCGTCCGAGACGAAGAAACCGGCGGCAGCCAGTGGGGCAGGTGTCAGTGCGGCAGTGGAAAAAGCGACCCAAAAGCCGACAAAGAAGCCGAAGACAACAGCGGCTTCGGTGGTAACTGTGAATCTGGAAGGCAACTGGATTTCCAGTACGGTAGCGAGAGAACTGGAGAAGAGAGGAGTCGTAAAAAGTGCGTCCCAATTTGACCATTATCTTGAAAAAAGCGGTGCAGCCAAACGGATCCGTTCCGGCACTTATAAGATAGCCAAAGGGGCGTCTTACGAAGAAATCGCCAGAATTATTACAAAAAGTTAAAGAAAAGTGTTGAAATTCTATTACGGCTGTGATAAAATAGTCGGGATTGAAAAAATCACATTAATTGATTTTTGCTCTGGTGCTGTGTCTCCGGGCAGGAGAACAGTGGAGTAAGAAAAAGAGATTAATGGAAGAATAAACCAAATGGAGGTATGAAATAATGAGCGTTATTTCAATGAAACAGTTACTGGAAGCAGGTGTTCATTTTGGACATCAGACAAGAAGATGGAACCCTAAAATGGCTGAGTACATCTACACAGAGAGAAATGGTATTTATATCATCGATCTTCAGAAATCTGTAGGTAAAGTAGATGAAGCATACAACGCTGTAAAGAACATCGCTGCAGAAGGTGGCAAGATTCTTTTTGTAGGAACTAAGAAACAGGCTCAGGATTCTATTAAGGCTGAAGCTGAGCGTTGTGGAATGTTCTATGTAAATGAGAGATGGCTTGGAGGAATGCTTACAAACTTCAAGACAATCCAGACTCGTATTAAGAGATTAAAAGCAATTGAAAAAATGTCTGAGGACGGAACTTTTGATGTACTGCCAAAGAAAGAAGTTATCAACTTGAAAAAAGAGTGGGATAAACTTGAGAAGAACATTGGTGGTATCAAAGAAATGAAAGAGATTCCAGATGCAATCTTTGTAGTAGATCCGAAGAAAGAAAAAATTTGTATCCAGGAAGCTCATATTCTTGGAATTCCATTGATCGGTATCGTTGATACAAACTGTGATCCGGAAGAACTGGATTATGTAATTCCTGGTAATGATGATGCCATCCGTGCTGTCAAACTGATCGTTTCCAAGATGGCAGATGCTGTAATCGAAGCAAACCAGGGTGAGTCAATGACAGATGCTCCTGCAGAAGAAAATGCAGAGGAAGCAGCAGAATAATTCAGAATCGTAAGAAAGGTAGGAATTTGAAAATGGCTATTTCAGCATCAATGGTAAAAGAACTGAGAGAAAAAACAGGTGCCGGAATGATGGATTGTAAGAAAGCTCTTACAAACACAGACGGTGATATGGATAAAGCAGTAGAATGGCTTCGTGAGAACGGTCTTGCTAAGGCTGAGAAAAAAGCTGGCCGTATTGCAGCAGAAGGTATTGTTAAAACTTTCATCAGTGCAGATGGAAAAAATGCATCTATGGTAGAAGTTAACAGTGAGACAGACTTCGTTGCTAAAAATGACAAGTTCCAGGATTTTGTAGGTGATGTAGTTGAGCAGATCAACGGATCCGCAGCAAAAGATGTAGAAGCATTTCTGGCTGAAGCATGGGCAAAAGATTCTTCTAAGACTGTTAAAGAAGAATTGGCTTCCATGGTTGCTACAATCGGTGAGAACATGAACATCCGCCGTTTTGCAAAATTGTCTGCAGACAATGGTGTGGTAGTAGATTACATCCATGCTGGCGGTAAGATCGGTGTACTGATCGCTGCTGAGACAGACAACACAGGAGACGAAGTAGTTGAGTGCCTGAAAAATGTAGCAATGCAGATTGCAGCGATGAACCCTGAGTATCTTTCCGCTGATGATGTATCAGAGGAGTACAAAGAGAAAGAGAAGAAGATTCTTCTTGAGCAGGCTAAGAATGATCCTAAGAATGCCGGCAAACCAGAGAACATCATTGAGAAGATGATCATCGGCCGCCTCAACAAAGAGTTGAAGGAAGTCTGCCTGACAGAGCAGGTTTATGTAAAGGCTGAGAACAAAGAAACCGTTGCTAAGTATGTTGAAAGCGTAGCAAAAGCAGTTGGATGCAACCTGAAATTAACTGGATTTGTACGCTATGAGACAGGTGAAGGTCTTGAGAAGAAAGAAGAAGATTTCGCCGCTGAAGTAGCAGCTCAGATGAATGCATAATAAATCTGTGTTTTACAAATAATGTAAGTATATAAGAGGCTTTTCAGGCCGTATAAGAAATCTGTTCAGAGAATTATACGGTTTTGAAAAGCCTTTTTAGCTGTTTGACGAATACCGGGAAGAGGTCTATAATGAACTACGGTAAAATACACTGAAAAAAGGAGCAGAGAACTTATGAAAACAATGAAAAGGACAATTTGTCTGTTGCTGGTGTGGATGCTTGTGGCAGCCGGCATGGAAGGAATACAGGTAAAGGCTGCAGGGACCGGGAAATTTGCATATCCCCAGTTTACCATGATGAAAGGGGAAAAACTGCCACTGCAGTTTACAGATAAGCGAAGTGTCAGAGAATATACATGGACATCTTCGGACGCAAAGACAGCTTCCGTCTCAAAAAAAGGAGTTGTAAAGGCAAAGAAAGTGGGCACGGCTGTTATTACAGGAACGAAGGGAAATGAAAGTGTGACCTGTAATCTTACCATAAAGAAAAAGCCGAAAAGCATTATCTATCTTACCTTTGATGATGGCCCAAGCCGTTATTCCACACCTAAGATTTTGAAAATTTTAAAGAAAAATAATGTAAAAGCGACTTTTTTTGAACTGAAACCGGCAAAAAAAGATTATGATCTGACACAACGGATACTGGATGAGGGACATACGCTGGCAATCCATGGATACCAGCACAAATACGAGAAAGTGTATCAGTCAGATGCAGGCTACCGCAGAAATCTGGATAAACTTCAGGCGCTGTTTTATTCCAAATTTGGTGTGTGGTGTACATTAAGTCGTTTCCCGGGAGGCAGTTCCAACACAGTGAGCCGTCATTACAATAAGGGGATCATGACCAGATTATCCAAGAAAGTGGGAACCTGGGGATACAAATATTTTGACTGGAATGTGTCTTCTTCCGATGCCGGCGGTGCGAAAAATGCAGGCCAGGTATTTCGCAGTGTAAAGAGTGGTCTGGTAAAAGGAAGAGAAAATGTGATCCTGATGCATGATTTTTCCCACAATGACAAGACAATCCGGGCACTGGACCGTGTGATTAAGTATGGTAAAAAGAAAGGATTTGTTTTTAAAGCCATGACGGCAGCTACCACAGAAGTACATCACGGAATAAATAACTAAATAGGTGCATTTTGGAAAAAAGTATGATATAATGGAACCCAAGTATATCAATTAATAAATTATGGAGGAAAATATGGCTAAATATAATAGAGTTCTTTTAAAATTAAGCGGTGAAGCATTAGCCGGAGAAAAGGGTACAGGCCTGGATGAGGCAACCTGTCAGCCGGTTGCAAAGCAGATCAAGAAGCTGGTAGACGAGGGAACCCAGGTGGCCATCGTGATTGGCGGCGGTAATTTCTGGAGAGGCCGTTCCAGCGAGAATATTGACCGGACAAAAGCAGATCAGATCGGTATGATGGCTACTGTCATGAACTGTCTGTATATGTCTGAGATCTGCCGGTCTCAGGGATTGATGACCCAGGTCCTTACCCCATTTGAGTGTGGATCGTTTACGAAACTTTTCTCAAAAGACAGAGTAAACAAATATCTTGGAAAAAACATGGTTGTATTTTTTGCAGGAGGAACAGGACATCCTTATTTTTCCACTGATACAGCTACAGCACTGAGAGCTATTGAGATTGATGCAGATGTGATTCTTGCGGCCAAATCCATTGACGGTGTATACAACGCAGATCCTGCCAAAGATCCTAATGCTAAAAAATATGAAACAATGAGTATGGCAGACATTGTGGACAAACAGTTAGGTGTGATCGACCTTGCAGCAGCAGTTCTCTGCATGGAGAACAAAATGCCTATGTGTGTCTTCGGTCTGAATGAAGAGGACAGCATCATCAAAACAGTAAATGGAAAAACAACCGGTACTACCATTACCGCAGATTAGGAGGAAAAAATGGACATTAAAATATATGAAGACAAAATGGAAAAATCTCTTGCAAACCTGGAAGATGAGTACACATCCATCCGTGCAGGAAGAGCAAATCCGAGAATTTTAGACAAGATTCAGGTGGATTATTACGGAACTATGTCATCTCTTCAGAGTGTGGCAAATGTTTCTGTACCGGAAGCCCGTATGATTCAGATTCAGCCATGGGAGAGCAGCCTGATCAAAGATATTGAAAAGGCGATTTTGGCATCGGATCTTGGTCTGACACCGGCCAACGATGGCAAGGTGATCCGTCTTGTGTTCCCGGAACTGACAGAAGAAAGACGAAAAGAATTGGTAAAAGATGTAAAGAAAAAAGGTGAAAGTGCCAAAGTGGCAATCCGGAACATCCGCAGAGATGCCAACGATTCTGCCAAAAAAGAGGCAAAAGCTAATGAAATGTCTGAGGATGAACTGAAACAGACAGAAGACAAGATTCAGAAATTAACCGATAAATACATTTCTCTGGTGGATAAGGCTGTAGAAGGCAAATCCGATGAGGTAATGACTGTATAAAACAGACCGGCAGGGACAACAGGCAAAACAGGTTGTTCTTGCCCCTTTTTTCGGAATGGAGGAGTTTATGGAACGATCAGAATTAAATGCGCCAAAACATGTGGCCATCATTCTGGATGGAAATGGGAGATGGGCAAAGAAACGCCATCTGCCTAGAAAAGCAGGGCATGTGGAAGGAAGTAAAACAGTAGAACAGATCTGTGAGGATGCTTATAATCTGGGTATAGATTATCTTACGGTATATGCTTTTTCCACGGAGAACTGGAAACGGCCGGAAGATGAGGTGCAGGCTTTGATGAAACTGCTGCGCCAGTACTTGAAAAACTGTATTAAGAGAAGTACAAAGAACAATATGTGTGTAAGAGTCCTTGGGGATGTATCAAGACTGGAACCAGATATGCAGGAGAGTATCCGGGAATTGGAAGAAGTTACAAAGAATAATACAGGTCTTCATTTCCAGGTGGCGTTGAATTACGGAAGTCGGGATGAAATGCTGCGCGGGATGAGAATAATAGCAGAAAAAGTGGAAAAGGGAGAATGTAAACCAGAAGAGATCACGGAAGAAATGTTTTCAGAAAGTCTGGATACAAAGGGAATTCCGGATCCGGATTTGTTGATCCGTACCAGTGGAGAAGAGAGACTTTCAAATTTCCTCCTATGGCAGCTTGCTTATACGGAGTTTTATTTTACGGATGTTCTGTGGCCGGATTTTGATAAAAATGAGTTGAAAAAGGCTATTGATTATTACAATGGAAGAGATCGCCGCTATGGTGGTGTGAAATAGGAGGCTAATGATGTTTGTAACCAGGCTTATAAGCGGGATCCTTTTGGTTCTGGCGGCAATCTTTTTATTTTTTACAGGGGGCGCGCCTCTTGTGGTGGTAATGGGGATTTTATCATTGATCGGTATGTTTGAGTTATACCGGGTTTTAAAAATGGAAAAACATCCGGTTGCCACAGCATCCTATGTGGCATCGGTATTGTATTATGTTCTTGTTTATTTTGAATTAGAACAGTGGACTGTGGCATTGGGAATTTTGCTTTTGATCATAAGTATGATCTTGTGTGTGGTAAAGTTTCCACAGTATTCTATTGAAGAAGCAGCCTTTGGTGTCTTTGGCTTTTTGTATGTAAGTATTATGCTGTCCTGCGTGTATATGACGAGACAGTTAGATGGTGGAAACTGGCTGGTATGGATGATTATTATCGGTTCCTGGGGATCTGATACATGTGCTTATGTGGCAGGACGACTGATCGGAAAGCATCATTTTTCAAAACTCAGTCCGAAGAAAACCATAGAAGGATGTATCGGTGGTGTGGCAGGTTCCGGTTTGATCGCATTTTTTTATGCCTGTTTTTTCCCGCACACCGACATGTTCATATGGGATCACCGTGTGGTCCTTGTCATGATCGCTATGGTGTGTGCTGTGATTTCCCAGTTTGGTGATCTTTCAGCTTCAGCCATCAAGCGCAAATTTGATGTGAAAGATTACGGAAAACTGATCCCGGGACACGGAGGTGTTCTGGACCGGTTTGACAGTGTTATTTTTGTAGCACCATTTGTATACTATTTACTTGTTTTAACATCATATATAAAATTATAGGGATTGGAGGATTAGTATGAAAAAACTTACTATTCTGGGTTCTACCGGTTCTATTGGCAGCCAGACTCTGGATGTGGTGAGACAGCATCCGGGAGATTTTGAGATAACGGCGCTGACAGCCGGCTGCAATGTAGATAAGATGGTACAGCAGATCCGGGAATTTCATCCGGTTTATGCTGTTATGAAAGATGAAAAAACTGCCAGACTGCTGCAGGAAAGATTAAATGGATCTGAGATGACGAGGATTTTGTCCGGTATGGACGGTTTTTGCTATGTTTCCACGCTGGATGAGGTAGATGTAGTGGTGGCATCCATGGTGGGAATGATCGGATTAAAGCCGGTGATTCAGGCTATCCGGGCCGGCAAAGATATTGCGCTTGCTAATAAGGAAACTTTGGTAACTGCAGGACATATTATTATACCGCTGGCAAAAGAGAAAAATGTTCGTCTGCTTCCGGTAGACAGTGAACATTCGGCTATTTTCCAGTGTCTGCAGGGACAGCCGGAAAAGAAGATTGAAAAGATTTATCTGACGGCATCCGGCGGACCATTTCGTCACAGTAGTCCGGATGAACTGAAACAGGTGACGGTGGAACAGGCCTTGGCTCATCCTAACTGGAGCATGGGACCAAAGATCACCACGGACTCGGCTACCATGATCAATAAAGGGTTGGAAATGATCGAGGCTAAGTGGCTGTTTAGTGTAGATCTGGATCAGATCCATGTGCTGATCCAGCCTCAAAGTGTGATTCATTCTATGGTGGAATACCAGGACGGAGCGGTGCTGGCACAGTTGGGAACCCCGGATATGCGGCTGCCGATTCAGTATGCGCTGTATTATCCGGACCGGCAGACTTTGTCGGGAGACAGACTGGATTTTGAAAAGATGGCGGCGATCCATTTTGAAAAACCGGATACAACGCTGCTTCGTGGAATACCGATCGCAACCAGCGCCAGCCGCGTAGGAGGGAGTATGCCTACCGTTATGAATGCGGCCAACGAGTATGCCGTTGCAAAATTTTTGAAAAAAGACATAAGTTTTTTACAAATATATGATATGATAGAATTTGCAATGGAGAAACATAAAGTGATTGAAACACCGGGATTGGAAGAAATCCTGGCAGTAGAACAGGAAACTTATGACCGTTTGGAAAAGGATTGGAGGTAAATATGTCGTTTGGTAATATATGTCTGGCTCTATTAGTATTTAGTGTTATTATCATTTTTCATGAGTTTGGACATTTTATTGTAGCAAAATATAATAAAATTGGGGTGATTGAGTTTTCTCTGGGGATGGGTCCCAGATTGATCTCCTGGGGAAAGACAGAGAATGGCTACAAGGTGTTTTTCTTTAAGAGTTCAGCGTATTTTGATGAACATCCATTAGAGGGAAATCATACGCTGTATTCATGGAAACTTCTGCCCTTTGGCGGCTCCTGCATGATGCTGGGAGAGGAAGATACGTCTGTAGAGGATGAGAGAGCCTTTGGAAAGAAAAGTGTGTATGCCCGTATGGCAGTTATTTTTGCGGGACCATTTTTTAACTTTGTTCTTGCATTTCTATTTGCAATCATTGTGATTGGAACCATTGGCTACGATCCGGCGAAAGTGACAGAAGTAACAGCAGGTTCATCTGCGGCAGAGGCTGGTTTACAGAGTGGGGATGTGATCACTTCTATCAATGATACAAAGATTGTTGTAAATCGCGAAGTCAGTTATTATACGGTATTCCATCCATTTTCATCAGAGCCTGTGACTATGACAGTAAACAGACAGGGACAGGAAAAGGTCCTAACTATGACTCCGAAAGAAACGACTGTTAATGGGAAAAAGGTTTACCGCTGTGGATTTGCCTATGGGGCACCGAGAGAAAAAGTAGGTGTGCTGGGAACCTTGCGTTATTCTGCATATGAAGTGAAATTCTGGATCAGCACTACGATACAGAGTCTGGGACAGATGATCACTGGAAAAGTAAGCAAAGATGATATTTCCGGCCCGGTAGGTATTGTCCAGACAATGGGGCAGACTGTAAATGAAAGCAGTAAAGAAGGAGCCGGCACGGTAGTAATTAATCTGTTGATCATCAGTATTTTGTTATCCGCTAACTTAGGTGTTATGAATCTGATCCCGGTTCCTGCACTGGATGGTGGAAGACTTTTGTTTTTGATCATTGAATGGATCCGGAGAAAACCGCTTCCACAGAAATTTGAGTCCTATGTAAATGCCGGTGGCTTTATGCTTCTTATGGCACTTATGGTATTTATTATGGCAAACGATGTAACGAGGTTGTTCAGATAAAAAACAGGGGGCAGTTAATTCATGAGAATGTTGACAAAAGAAGTGTCCATCGGAAATGTAAAAATTGGTGGGAAAAATCCCATTGCCATTCAGTCTATGACCAATACAAAGACAGAAGATGTTACAGCTACCGTTGCCCAGATTCTGGAACTGGAAAAGGCTGGCTGCGACATCATCCGCTGTGCCGTACCGACCATGGAAGCGGCAAAGGCTCTGAAAGACATTAAAGAGGAGATACACATTCCACTGGTGGCAGACATTCATTTTGACTATAGACTTGCTATGGCATCAGTAGAGAATGGGGCAGATAAGATCCGGATCAATCCAGGCAACATTGGAAGTTCGGAACGGATCCAGGCTGTAGTGGACTGCTGCCGCGAAAAAAATATTCCAATCAGAGTTGGAGTTAACAGCGGTTCTCTGGAAAAGGATCTGGTGGCAAAATATCATGGTGTGACAGCGGAAGGAATTGTGGAAAGTGCCTGCCAGAAAGTAGGCATGATCGAGAAGTTCGGTTATGATAATCTGGTAGTAAGTATTAAGTCATCGGATGTCATGATGAGTATCAAGGCTCATGAACTGGCAGCTAAAAAACTTCCCTATCCACTTCATGTGGGAATCACAGAGTCTGGCACGGTGTACACAGGAAGTATTAAGTCTGCGGTCGGCCTCGGCTGTATTTTATATCAGGGCATTGGAGATACCATCCGGGTTTCCCTGACAGGAGATCCGGTGCAGGAAATCTATGCAGCCAAAACAATCCTAAAATCATTGGGACTGAAAAAGGGAGGTATTTCGGTGGTGTCCTGTCCTACTTGTGGCAGAACCCAGATTGATCTGATCTCTCTGGCATCAAAAGTAGAAGAGATGGTAAAAAACTATGATCATCTGGATATAAAAGTAGCAGTCATGGGCTGTGTGGTAAACGGACCGGGAGAAGCAAAAGAGGCAGATCTTGGAATCGCCGGTGGCATAGGAGAGGGACTTCTTATAAAAAAAGGCGAGATCCTTCGTAAAGTACCGGAAGAAGAACTTTTAAATGCACTGAAATATGAATTAGATCACTGGAAATAGGAGGGAGACGGGTGATAGGTTTTTTTGAAGCTTTTCCGGAACTTTCTGTAGACGATAAAATGTATGATATGTTTGCAGGAGTTCAGGTGGAAAAGGTAAATGCCTCTAAGACAAAAATGCTGGCACTTATTCATTGCACAAGTGACCAGCTTTTGCATTATCGTACATTAAAAAATATGGAGTACAAGCTCTACAGACAGATTTTTCGTTCCATCGGTGTGAATCCTCATCTGGAGATTTCTTATCCTTATACGGAATCCTTGGAGACGGCAAAAATCATAGAGCAGTATGGGGAATCCATGCAGGAGGAACTCCGTGAAAAAAATAAAATTGAGTATATGAAATTCTGCAGCCATCCTATGGAAGTTAAGGGGGATGAGATACGGATCACCTGCGATGATGATTTTTTGTGTCACAAACTCAGTGGAGAGATTGAGGAATACTTTGAGGGAATGATGAGAAAACGATTTAACCGCAGTGTGAAGATCTGTTTTAACTATGTGGAAAAGGCAAAACGCACGCCGAAACAGCCGGAAGTATACACGGTGATCCGTCCGAAAGAACAACCAGAGGCAGAGATAAAGGAAACACCGAAAAAGAAATTTGTGCCTCAGAAAAGTAATAAGAAAAGAATTGCCAAAGATCCCGGTGTATTTTATGGAAATCACGTAATGGGAGAGCGGATCCCCATTAAGGAAATTGTTGATGAGATCGGCGAAGTGGTTATTGAAGGAAAAATTCTGAATGTAGAAAAAAGAGAGATTTCCAACGGTGAAAAATATCTGGTTACATTCAGCGTGACGGATTATACAGATACCATTATGTGCAAGATTTTTGTAAAAGTGGATCTGGCAGAGGAATTATCTTTGTTTGAAATGCTGGCAGGGGGGAATAATATCCGCGCCAGAGGTGAGGTAAAAGAAGACAAATACGATAACGGTGATCTCAGTATCATGGTCTATGCCATGAAAGAGATTGCAGAGTTCCGCAAGGGCCGTCAGGACACATGCAAGTTAAAAAGAGTGGAACTCCATGCTCATACCCAGATGAGTGACATGGATGGAATGACTAACTGCGCGCAGTTAGTAAAAAGAGCCCACGACTGGGGACATCCGGCCATTGCCATTACAGACCATGGTGTGGTACAGGCGTTCCCGGATGCGTATCATACCGCACAGAATTTTAAGGATGATTTTAAGGTTATATATGGATGTGAAGCATATCTGGTGGATGACTTATTTGATACAGTATTAAATTCAGAAGGACAGTCGCTACAGGGATCCTTTGTTGTGTTTGACCTGGAGACTACCGGTTTTTCCGCTACAAGAAACCGTATTATTGAGTTTGGAGCTGTCAAAGTAGAAAACGGTTCTATTACAGACCGGTTCAGTACCTTTGTAAATCCCCAGGTGCCGATTCCGCCCAGGATCACAGAGGTAACAAGTATTACCAATGATATGGTAAAAGATGCTCCAACCATTGAGACAGTACTGCCGGAATTTCTGGAATTTTGTAAAGGATGTGTGCTGGTAGCCCACAACTCAGAGTTTGACTACACGTTTATCCAGAAAAAAAGCAAAGAACAGAATCTGGAAGCAGAGTTTACAGTGGTAGATACAGTGGGGATCGCCCGGGTGCTTTTCCCTCATCTTGCCAAATATACACTGGATAATGTAGCCAAAGTGCTGAAAATATCGCTGGTAAATCATCACCGGGCAGTGGAAGATGCAGAAGCTACCGCTGAAATTTTTGAAAAACTTATCGTGATGCTGGAAAAAGAAGGCATTACGGATCTGGATCAGTTGTACGAAAGGACTCATTGCGCACCGGAGATTACAAAGAAAAAGAGAAGTTTTCATGCTATCATCTTGGCGAAAAATGAGGTGGGACGAGTGAATCTGTACCGCCTTGTATCCATGGCCCACTTAAATTACTTTCACCGTCGTCCAAGGATTCCCAAAAGCCAGCTGATGAAATGGCGGGAAGGTCTGATCCTTGGTTCGGCCTGTGAAGCCGGTGAACTTTTTTCGGCTTTGCGGGAGGAGGCAGATGACCAGCGGATTGAGGAACTGGTTAATTTTTATGATTATCTGGAGATCCAGCCGGTAGCCAACAATGAGTTTATGCTTCATTCAGAAAAAGAAGCCTATGAAAACTTTAACAACTGGGAGGATTTAAGAGAGATCAACCGCAGGATTGTAAAACTGGGTGAAAAATACAACAAACCGGTGTGTGCCACCTGTGATGTACATTTTCTGGATCCGGAAGATGAGATTTACCGCCGAATTTTGTTTGCCGGTAAAAAAATGGCAGATGATAATCAGCCACCACTGTATCTTCGGACTACCGAGGAAATGCTGGAGGAGTTTTCTTATCTGGGCGAAGAAAAAGCCATCGAAGTGGTAGTGACCAATACAAACCGCATTGCCGACTGCATTGAACCTATGAGCCCGGTTTATCCGGATAAATGCCCTCCGGTCATTCCGAATTCCGATCAGGAATTAAGGGATATCTGTTACCGCAAGGCCCACTCCATGTATGGAGAAGATCTGCCGGTGCAGGTGTCAGAGCGGCTGGAACATGAGTTGAATTCCATCATTAAAAATGGATTTGCCGTTATGTATATCATTGCTCAGAAACTGGTATGGAAATCCAATGAGGATGGCTATCTGGTGGGCTCCAGAGGATCGGTAGGTTCCTCTTTTGTAGCTACTATGTCCGGTATTACAGAAGTAAATCCGCTGCCGGCCCACTATTATTGCGCCAAGTGCCATTATTCCGATTTTGATTCGGAAGAAGTAAAGGCCTATGCAGGAAGTTCCGGATTTGATATGCCGCCAAAGAAATGTCCGATCTGTGGAGAAGAACTGGTAAGGGATGGTCATGATATTCCATTTGAGACATTTCTTGGGTTCTATGGAGATAAAGAGCCGGACATCGATTTGAACTTTTCAGGTGAGTACCAGAGTAAGGCCCACAGTTATACAGAGGTAATCTTTGGAGCCGGACAGACATTCCGTGCAGGAACTATCGGAACACTGGCAGACAAAACCGCCTATGGTTATGTAAAAAATTACTTTGAAGAGCGGGGTGAACATAAACGGACCGTAGAGATTGAAAGACTGCTGCAGGGGTGTGTGGGAGTCAGGAGAGCTACCGGCCAGCACCCGGGAGGTATCGTAGTACTTCCTATGGGCTGGGATATTTACACATTTACACCGGTACAGCATCCGGCCAATGATATGGAAACATCCATTATCACTACCCATTTTGACTACCACTCTATTGACCACAACCTGCTGAAACTTGATATACTGGGACACGACGATCCTACCATGATCCGTATGCTGGAGGATATTACCGGAGTAGACGCCGTTACCATCGGCCTGGATGATCCTATGGTGCTTTCACTGTTTGCGGATACCAGTGCGCTGGGAGTAACGCCGGATGATCTGATGGGATGTGACCTGGGAAGTCTTGGGATTCCGGAATTTGGTACAGATTTTGTTATGCAGATGCTCCGGGATACCAAGCCGAAAAACTTTTCGGATCTGGTCCGCATTTCCGGTTTGTCCCATGGAACCGATGTATGGCTGAATAACGCCCAGTATTATATTGCCAGGGGTGACTGTACCCTGTCTACGGCCATCTGTACCCGAGATGATATTATGACTTACCTGATCCACACCGGTGTGGAAAACGGCACAGCCTTTAATATTATGGAAAAGGTTCGTAAAGGACTGGTGGCAAAGGGTAAAGTGCCACAGTGGGATGAGTGGAAGGAGACTATGAAAGAAGCCGGTGTACCGGACTGGTACATTGAGTCTTGTGGAAAGATCAAGTACATGTTCCCGAAAGCTCATGCGGTAGCCTATGTTATGATGGCATTCAGAATTGCTTATTTCAAAGTTTATTATCCTCTTGCCTATTATGCGGCATTTTTCAGTATCCGAGCAAAAGCCTTTGACTATGAGATCATGTGCCAGGGCAGGGAAAAACTGGAAGCAACGATGAAAGATTACAAAAAACGCAAGGATCAGTTGAGCAAAAAAGAGCAGGATGCCTATGGAGACATGAAAATCGTACAGGAAATGTACGCAAGAGGGTATGAATTTACCCCGATTGATATATTTACTGCCAAAGCAAAACATTTCCAGATCGTAGACGGAAAATTGATGCCGGCTCTGAATTCCATTGATGGAATGGGAGATAAGGCGGCAGAAGGTGTGGTGGAGGCAGCCAAAGATGGTCCGTTTTCATCCTGCGAAAACTTTAAAAATCGAAGTAAAGTCAGCGGTACGATTGTAGATAAAATGCGGGAAATGCATTTATTGGACAATCTACCCCTTAGCGATCAGATTTCTTTGCTGGATTTAATGGCGTAAAAACGCTGTTTTTGACAATGAATACAAAAAATGTAAAAAAGTTAAAAAAAAGGCTTGCATTTTTTAAAGACCTGTAGTATAGTATTCATTGTTGATGGTCCGTTGGTCAAGCGGCTAAGACGCTGCCCTCTCACGGCAGAAACAGGGGTTCGATTCCCCTACGGACTACTACTTAATCAGACAGACCTTACATATATTATGTAGGGTCTGTTTTGAATTTTAGGAGGTTTCTTATGAACATAAGCATAACAGGTACATTGGGCAGTGGTAAGTCCAGTGTCTGCAAGATTTTAAAAGAAAATGGATACGATATTATTTCTAATGGAGTTTTATTCCGTGAGATTGCCGAGGAGAAAGGCATTACGGTGGTGGAATTGAACGAACTGGCAAAGAAGGATAAAAGCATTGATGATATGCTGGATGAGAGAAGTATCCGTCTTGGCAAAGAACTGGATTCAACTATTTTTGACTCCCGCATGGGCTGGCATTTTATTCCGGACAGTTTTAAGGTGTTCCTGCTGGCAGATATGACAGAGGCAGGAAGAAGAGTTTACAATGATAACCGTGTATCCGAGTCTTATAACGATCCGGCTACTGCTAAGGCAGATCTTATTAAAAGACAGCTGATGGAGAAGAAAAGGTTTTCAGATTTGTATCAGACAGACTACCTGAACCTGAACAATTACGATCTTGTGATTGAAAGTACTTATGCCACGCCGGATCAGATTGCAGAGCAGATCCTGAAAGGGGTGGAAGAAAAGGTTATGTCACAGGCAAAGCTAAATCCGAAATCTCTGTACCCGGCAGAAGAAGCCAAAGATGAGGGAGAGATCCTTGTGACACCGATTCACAATAAGTTCATCCTTGTTTCCGGACTGAAGAAGTGGAAAGAACTCTTAAAGGAAGAGGCCGTATTTGCACCGGTACAGTTTGTAGAGCAGGGCAGTGTGCAGATAGCTGCGGAAGATGTGTTTGAGGCGGTAGAAAAAGAGTTTGGTTTTAAATATCTGGAGTATCCGGATAAAAAAGCCGAAGTGATCCTCGATTTTTTTGCAAAATAAGTCAGGAGGGCTGACATGGATTTTGAAGCGAGAGAAAAGAGAAAATACATACGGAATGCACTACTTAGTTTTGTGTGTACGGCTGTGTGTATAGGAATTGATATTCGTTCGTTCTGGCGTCATGGCGGTTTTTATATGACGTGGCAGCTGGCGGTATCCTTTGTTTTGTATGTGATTTTGATCTTTATGGGGATACGGGCGGTAAAAAAAGCCAGGGAATTGTCGAAAAAAAGCGGAGAATAAGCAAAAAGTGGAAAAAATTCCCTAAAAACCCTTGATTTTTCGTATGTTGGATGATATAATTTAACCCAGTGATACAGTTAATTTTGATGAGTGGACAGCAGTCCACTCATTTATTTTTGTGTTGACAGGAGGTTTTTATTTGAGCAGACATCAGGACTATGAAAGCCGGACAGAGCAGTTAGTGATGCCTTTATGTGAGAAGTATAACTACGAATTGGTAGATGTAGAATTTGTAAAAGAGGCTGGCAGCTGGCATCTTCGTGTGTACATTGATAAGCAAGGTGGTATTACGCTGGATGATCTGACTACCGTAAATCATGAACTCAGTGATCTTATGGATGAGAATGATTTTATATCTGAATCGTATATACTGGAAGTGAGTTCCCCGGGGCTTTTAAGACCATTTAAGAAGCCAAGGGACTTTATAAGAAATATTGGCGAGGATGTGGAAGTGAAACTGTTTTCGCCTGTCACATGGGAAGAAAAAGGAAAGAAATATTCTGATAAAGAATTTGTCGGCGTATTGAAAGAGTATAATGAAGAAACAACACAAGTAGTGATTACTATGGATTCAGTAGAATTATCATTCCCGCAGAAAGACATTGCGTTGATCCGCAAATCCATTGATTTTTAGAAAGAAGAAAATAAGGAGGACAATAGAAAATGAGAAAGACGACAGCACAGAAAGGAAATCCGGAATTGATCCAGGCATTGACAGAGATTGAAAAGGAAAAAGACATTGATAAAGAAATTTTGTTTGAGGCCATTGAAAATTCTTTGCTGGCAGCCTGCAAAAATCAGTATGGCAAGGCTGACAATGTGCGGGTTATTTTAGACCGTAAAACAGGAGAATTTCATGTTTATCTGGATAAAGAAGTAGTAGAGGAAGTAGAAGATGAGGCAACTCAGATTTCTATTACAGAGGCAAGAGTAAGATATCCGGGCAAGATTGTAGGAGATATGATCGCTCAGGAAGCAACACCAAAGAACTTTGGCCGTATTGCAGCTCAGAAAGCAAAACAGGTTGTTGTTCAGAAGATCCGGGAAGAAGAAAGAAAAGTCTTGTTTGATTTTTACAAGACAAAAGAGAAAGATATTGTAACCGGTATGGTTCAGCGTTACAGCAATGGCAATTACAATATCAATCTGGGCAAGATTGATGCCGTTCTTACTCCGCAGGAGCAGGTGGAAGATGAAGAATTTGAACCACATGAGAGAATCAAAGTATATATTACAGAAGTAAAAGACTCTACCAGGGGACCTAAGATCCTTATTTCCCGTACTCATCCGGAACTGGTAAAAAGATTGTTCGAGTCCGAAGTGGCAGAGATCCAGAGCGGTGTGGTTGAGATCAAAAATGTATCCCGTGAAGCAGGATCCCGCTCCAAGATCGCAGTGTACAGCAACAATCCGGATGTAGATCCAATTGGAGCCTGTGTAGGACAAAATGGTGTCCGCGTGGGCAGTGTGGTAGAAGAACTCCGGGGAGAAAAGATTGACATCGTTGAGTGGAATGAAGATCCGGCTGTTTTTATCGAGCATGCCCTTAGCCCATCTAAGGTTGTTTCTGTTGATGTAAATGTGGAGGAAAAAAGTGCTCAGGTTGTTGTACCGGATTACCAGCTTTCACTGGCAATCGGTAAAGAAGGCCAGAATGCAAGACTGGCAGCCAGACTGACAGGATATAAGATCGACATCAAAAGTGAGACACAGAGTTTGAACTAAAAAATGGGAAGGTGGATCGGATGCAGGCAAAGAAAGTACCGCAGCGTCAGTGTATAGGATGCCGGGAAAGCAAGGATAAAAAAGAATTGATCCGTATTGTTAAGACCAAAGAGGGAGAGATTCTTTTAGACCGCAGCGGACGGCTGAATGGAAGAGGAGCCTATCTGTGTGACAGCAGAGAGTGTTTTGAAAAGGCCCGCAGATCCAATGCACTGAACCGGACATTTAAAATGAATGTCCAGGCAGAAGTTTATGATGAAATAGAAAGGCAGTTTTATGATCCAAAGTAAAAAAGTGCTGGGAACGCTGGGACTGGCAATGAAAGCAGGAGAAGTAGCCAGTGGAGAATTTCTGACAGAGAAAGCGATCCGCGATGGAGAAGCATATCTGGTCATTGTAGCAGAAGATGCTTCTGCCAATACGAAAAAGAAGTTTTCAGATTCGTGTAAGTTTTATCAAGTTGCCTATGCTGAATTTGGAGACAAAGATACGCTGGGAAAGGCGATCGGAAAAGAATTCCGTGCGTCTCTTGCAGTGTTGAATAAGGGATTTGCTAAGTCAATCGGCAAAAATTTAGATCTGGAGGTAACAAAGTATGGCAAAAATGAAAATATTTGAAATTGCTCGCAGTATGCAGCATCAGGATAAGAACATAAAGAGTGGAGATCTGATTAAATTCCTCAATGACAATGGATTTGATGTAAAAGGTCCTAACAGCAACATCGAAGATGATGCCATTGCTTTTTTGATGAAAGGTTTCAGTAAAAAACAGGTAACGGCTGAAAAGACTGAAAAAGAAGAAAAAGCAAAAACGATTTCAGAGCCAGTCTCAAAAACAACGGAGAAGGAGCCTGAGAAAAAAGAGGAACCTGAGAAAAAAGAAGAGCCTAAGAAAAAAGAGGCACCTGAGAAAAAAGAGGAGCCTAAGAAAAACCAGCCGGAGAAAGAAGAGAAAAAAGAGCCGGTGAAAGAGCCTGCAAAGGAAAACAAAGAAAAGACAGAGGAGAAAACGGTAGTGCCGGAGAAAAAGCAGAACGAAGAGAAAAAAACAGCACAAAAACAGGAAAGAAGAGATAACCGCAATAATCGTGGAGGAAGAGATTCACAGCCTGCCCGCGGCAAGAAGCCAAACAACGGTGAACGCCGGAACAACGGAGGAAATGGCAACAACCGTGGTGGTAATGCTGGAAATAACCGCAATGGAAACGGCGGTAATGGAAATAATCGTGGCAGCAACCGCGGAGGAAATGGCAATAACCGTGGCGGCAACGGAAACAATCGTGGTGGCGAGCGGGTATTGGAGCGCTTTGAGAAAGCCCAGAATGGATTTGATGGAATCAAGCAGGAGCAGAAAAACTCCCGTAAACGCAATAATAAGAGGGATGATAAAGCAAAGCAGGGCGGCTACCGTAAGAGCAGTAAAGAGGAAATGAGCCGTATCCGTTCCAAGAAAGATCCAAACAGAAAGGGTGCCTTTATTAAACCGGAACCGGTAAAACAGGAGCCGGAAGAAGATATTAAGCAGATTGTGATCCCAGAGACACTGACTATCCGTGCGTTGGCTGAAAAGATGAAAATGCCGGCAGCTGCTCTGGTAAAACAGTTGTTCCTGCGGGGCCAGATGGTATCTTTGAATCAGGATATCAGTTTTGAAGAGGCTGAGGAAATCGCATTAAGCTTTGATATTATAGCTGAAAAAGAAGAAAAGATCGACATGGTGGCAGAACTTCTGAAAGAGGAAGAAGAGGATGAATCCAAGATGAAGAAGCGCCCGCCGGTTGTCTGTGTAATGGGTCATGTAGACCATGGTAAAACATCTCTTCTGGATGCAATCCGCCAGTCGGATGTAACAGAGCATGAAGCAGGTGGTATCACACAGCATATCGGTGCTTATGTAGTTCGTATCAATGGTGAAAAGATTACATTCTTAGATACACCTGGACATGAGGCGTTTACATCTATGCGTATGCGCGGTGCCCAGTCTACAGATATTGCAGTACTGGTGGTTGCGGCTGATGATGGTGTTATGCCACAGACTGTAGAGGCGATCAACCATGCCAAAGCAGCCGGTGTTGAAATTATCGTGGCAGTGAATAAGATTGATAAAGAAGGCGCCAACATTGAAAGAGTAAAACAGGAATTGTCTGAATATGAGCTGATTCCGGAAGACTGGGGCGGCAGCACCATTTTCTGTCCGGTATCTGCACACACAAAAGAAGGTATCGAAAACCTTCTGGAGATGATCGTTCTGACAGCAGAAGTGCTGGAATTGAAAGCCAATCCAAAGCGTCGTGCAAGAGGTATCGTAATCGAGGCCCGTCTGGACAAGGGAAGAGGTCCGGTGGCTACGGTACTGGTACAGAAAGGTACCTTAAATATTGGAGATCATATTGCTATCGGAACTGCCTACGGTAAAGTCCGTGCCATGTTAGACCACAGAGGTGAGCGTGTAAAACAGGCTACCCCATCTACGCCGGTAGAGATCCTTGGTCTGAATGGAGTGCCGGATGCCGGTGAGGTATTTGTGGCAACAGACAGTGATAAAGAAGCAAAACAGATTTCACAGGCATACATTGACCAGAGTAAGGATAAATTATTAGAGGAGACAAGAGCCAAGAAAGTAACACTGGATGGTCTCTTCAGCCAGATCCAGGCAGGTAATGTAAAAGAACTGAACCTGATTATCAAAGCCGATGTACAGGGATCTGTAGAAGCAGTAAAACAGAGTCTTGTGAAACTCAGCAATGAAGAAGTGGCAGTCCGTGTGATCCATGGTGGTGTAGGTGCCATCAATGAGTCAGATGTAACTCTGGCCAGTGCATCCAATGCCATCATTATCGGATTTAACATCCGTCTTGATAATGCGGCCAAAGAAACAGCAGACCGCGAGAATGTAGATGTAAGACTTTACAGAGTAATCTATGATGCCATTGAGGACATTGAATCAGCTATGAAGGGAATGTTAGAGCCGATCTATGAGGAAAAAGTCATCGCTCATGTAGAAGTGCGCCAGACATTTAAAGCATCCGGCGTGGGAACAATTGCCGGTTCTTATGTACTGGATGGTAAAGTAGAGCGTGGCTGTCGTGCCCGTATCACCAGAGAAGGTGAGCAGATCTTTGAAGGCGATGTAGCCAGCTTGAAACGATTCAAAGATGATGTAAAAGAAGTGGCTTCCGGTTATGAATGTGGTCTTGTGTTCGCTGGATTTAATGATGTAATGGAGGGCGACCAGGTAGAATGTTACAAGATGGTCGAGGTTCCAAGATAGGAAACAGTTGAGGTAAGGACAATGAGAAAGAACAGTGTAAAAAATATACGGATCAACAGTGAGGTGCAGCGGGAAATGAGCAGCATCATCCGGGAAGATCTGAAAGATCCGCGTATCCATCCCATGACTTCGGTCATGGCGGTGGAGGTAACACCGGATCTCAAATTTGCCAAGATTTTTGTAAGTGTTCTTGGCAATGACGAAGAAAAAGAAAAAACAATGGAAGGCCTGAAAAAAAGTGCGTCTTTTGCCCGCCACCAGCTGGCAAAGCGCATGAATCTGCGCAATACGCCAGAACTTACTTTTGTTCTGGACACTTCCATTGAATATGGTGTGACTATGTCAAAGAAGATTGACGAGTTAAAAGAAAAAGAAGAGTCAAAACATAGAAATGAGGAAGAAGCATGAATGAATTGATGCAGGCTGTCAGCCAGGCTGAAACGATTGCCATAGGTGGTCATGTCCGTCCGGATGGAGACTGTATCGGATCCTGTATGGGGTTGTACAGTTATATTCAGGACAATTTTCCGGGGAAAAAAGTAACGGTGTATGTGGAGGAGATTCCATCTGCATTTGATTATCTGTCCAAGGAAGAGGCAATGACAGAACAGTGCGGGGCAGACCAGGTATATGATCTGTTTGTAGCACTGGACTGTGGTGACAAAGAGAGACTGGGGGAAGCGGCCGGAATTTTGGAAAAGGCGAAAGCTACTTATTGTGTAGATCATCATATTACCAATACTCATTTTTGTCAGAAAGAACAGGTAGAGGCAGACGCCAGTTCTACCAGCCAGATTTTGTACACGCTGATGGAAGATGAGAAGATTTCTTATGCCACAGCATGCTGTCTGTATACAGGCATTATCCATGATACAGGGGTGTTTAAACACTCCAACACATCCTGCCGTACCATGGAGATCGCCGGGGCTTTGATGAATAAAGGAATCCCATTTGGCAAGATTATCGATGGAAGTTTTTATATGAAAAGTTACAAACAGCTTCAGATCATGGGAAGATGCCTGATGGAAAGCATCCGCATGATGGATGGACGGTGTATTTTTTCCGTTGTAAAGAAAAATATCATGGACCTTTACGAGGCGGCACCATCGGATCTGGATGGTGTCATCGATGAACTCCGCACAACAGAAGGTGTGGAAGTGGCTATTTTGCTTAGTGAGAGGGCGCAGGGAGAGTTTAAAGTCAGCATGCGCTCTAACGATATTGTAGATGTGAGCCAGGTGTGCAAAGTGTATGGCGGCGGTGGACATATCCGTGCAGCCGGATGTTCTTTAAAAGGGACTGCTTTTGATGTGATCAACAGTTTGACTTTTCACATTGAAAAGCAGTTAGAATTGGCAAAGAGGCAGGCAGAATGAATGGAATCATAAATGTAAAAAAGGAAAAAGGATTTACCTCCCATGATGTGGTTGCAAAACTCCGGGGAATCCTGCATTTCAAGAAAATAGGCCATACAGGAACATTGGATCCGGATGCAACAGGTGTACTTCCGGTGTGTATAGGAAAGGCGACGAAAGTAGTTGACCTTTTGACTGAGAAGGATAAAACCTACATAGCCGGTGTGAAACTGGGAGTAAAAACGGATACCCTGGATATGACAGGAACTGTATTGGAAACCAGACCGGTAACCTGCACAGGAGAAGACCTGGAACAGTGTCTGAAGTCCTTTGAAGGGGACATAGAGCAGGTGCCGCCTATGTATTCAGCCATCAAAATCCAGGGAAAACGCTTGTATGAAATGGCAAGGCAGGGGAAAACCGTAGAACGGAAACCAAGGAAAGTGACGATTTATAGTTTGAAGCTTCTCCAGGCAGATCTGGAGAAGAACTGGTTTGAAATAGAAGTTCACTGCTCTAAGGGAACGTATATCCGCTCTTTATGTGATGATATAGGAGAAAAACTGGGATGCCTGGCAGCCATGAACAGCCTTGTGCGGACCCAAGTAGGAAGATTTTCTCTGGATGAGGCATACACGCTGGATGAGATAGAACAAAAAGTAAAAGAGGACCGGCTGGATGAAGTACTTTTGAGTATTGATTCCCTGTTTATGGAGTATCCGGCTGTTCAGGTTCTGGAAACAGGAATGAAATATTTGCAGAATGGAAATGAGATTCCGGTAAATAGCTGTCAGGATGGAGACAAGATCGCCTTCCGTAAAACAGTGCGGATGTATGATACAAACCGGGAATTTTATGCGCTGTATCAAAGAAATGCAGCCACTAATAAATTTAGCATTGTAAAAATGTTTCATCCGTAAATGAGATGGAAGTGAGGAAAAAAATGAGACGGATCCGGTCATTGGATTTTGAATTAGAGCCATCGGCAGTATGTATTGGCAAGTTTGATGGGATACACCGGGGCCATCGTTTGTTGATCCAGGCGGCAAAAAAGACAAAATTGCCGGTGGTTATGTTTACCTTTGAAAGTACTCGCCAGAATGGTATATACAGTCAGGCGGAAAAAGAAGAACTGGCAGAGAAAGCCGGTGTGGATATTTTTATCTCTGTTCCTGTGACAGAGGCCTTCCGGCATATGGCACCGGTGGAATTTGTGGAGCAAGTGCTGGTACAGAGGTGTCATGCAAAGGAAATATTTATTGGAACAGATTTTTGCTTCGGCCATAACCGTTCCGGAAATGCCAGGATGCTGAAAGAATGGGAGAGTACCTATTCTTTTCATGTACATATTCTGGAAAAACTGTCTTTAGGAGGCAGCGAAGTCAGTAGTACAAGGATCCGCAGCCAGCTGGAAAAAGGAGAAATGAGAGAGGTGGCTTCCCTGCTTGGTATGCCGTATTTTATACAGGGAGAAGTGGTTTCCGGCAGGCATCTGGGAAGGACCATGGAGATTCCCACAGCCAACCTGATACCGGCACCGGGGAAGATACTGCCCCCGAAAGGTGTATACGCTATCATGCTGACAGTAGATGGAAAAATAAGAAAAGGAGTAGGAAATCTGGGAGTGAAGCCTACCGTATCCGGTGATAATCCTATGGGACTGGAAGTATGGATCTTTGATTTCCATGAAGATATTTATGGGAAAAAAATCCGGGCACATTTAGTTTCTTATCTGCGCCCGGAGAGAAAATTCGATTCTATGGATCAGTTAAAAGAGCAGATCAGCCGGGATACGATCCGGGCGAAAGAAATACTTTCTCAGCCAGAAGCAGAATCCCTTTTGTTATCTCTTCCGGACTGAGATCGGCAAATCCAATTAAATATGTGTGACTGGAAACAACATCCGGATCTGGATAATAATTATTCAGAGAGCAAAGCCGGATGTTGTTTTTTTGCGCATTTTCCAGGATTTCATCATCGGAGCGTGATCCCTGGTAGTGCAGTAAAACATACAGACCTGCATTGTCTCCGGAAACAGAAAACAGGGGGGCAGGCAGATATTTTTGGATCTGTGTCAGCAAAAAATCATGTTTTCCCTTATAGATTTTACGCATACGGTTCAAGTGTTTTTCAAAATAGCCCTTATGGATAAAATCTGCTAAAATGGCCTGGGTTGTTTTGGATACAGGACAGGGAAAAGTACCGCATATTTTTTTATACTGTTTCATCAGCGCTTTCGGAAGGATCATATAACCCACACGGAGTGCCGGAGAGATTGCCTTTGAAAAAGTACCAATATAGATAACGGTATCCTGTTTGTAAAAACTCTGCAGGGCAGGAATCGGGCGGCCCGTATAGCGAAATTCACTGTCGTGGTCATCTTCCAGAATATAGCGTCCCTCCTTTTCGGAAGCCCATTTTAACAGCTGATCCCTGGTGCTGGCAGGCATGACGCTGCCCATAGGAAACTGGTGACTGGGTGTAACATAACAAAGGGAAGCAGAGGAATCAGCAAGAGCCTCCACATCCATGACAGAATTTTTTAAAGGAATGTCTACAATAGAGCATCCGTTGTGGAGAAGAACGCGGCGGGCATTTTGATAGCCTGGCTTCTCAAAAGCCACAGTCGGTTTTCGGTCAAATAAAATGCTTAACATCTGGAGAAGATGGGCAAGACCGGCTCCTACAACCACCTGGTCCGGTTCACAGGATACGCCTCTGGAACCGTGAAGATAGGTTGCCACAGCGTGTCTGAGAGATGGTTCGCCCAGGTTGTCGCCGGCGGTAAAATTGCGAGGATTGTCTAACTGGTTTTTACCAATGGATTTCCATACGGTATAAGGAAAATGAGTGGTATCAATGGCATCCGGATTAAACTCAAAAAATTCCGGTGCAGAAGGTATATGGGATTCGGTTGAAAAGTCCGGAACAACAGAATCTGTAAAACCGGCCATATGAGTAATGGAATTTACAAAATAGCCTCGTTTTTCTCTGGCATCTACATAGCCTTCTGCGACTAGTTGTTCGTAAGCGGTATCTACAGTACTGCGGCTTACTTGCAGATGAGCCGCCAGAGAACGGGCGGAAGGGAGTTTTTCCGGAGCGCTGAGACGTCCTGCCAGGATTTCTTTTTTGATATATTCATAAATCTGGATATACATAGGTATATCGGAATCTGTCTTTAGGGAAATTGTGATCATAAAAACCTCATTTCTGAAAAAATCTGCTGGCGGTCTTAAAGATCGTCAGCAGATCATTTTGATTTTTATTTAATTTTTTTGAAATTAAACTTCGAAAAGCATATCTCCATAAGATGGTACCGGCCAATATTCTTTGTCAACTAACATTTCCAGTTTGTCAATTGGAGCACGGAGGCTGGCCATCGTTGTAAAGACAGTGTCTTTGAAGAACTCAGCCTGCTCTTTTCCTTCTTCCATGCTGTTTGCTTTAGCATCGGCAGCAACCAGATCGTTCAATGCCTTCTGAGCTTCTGCAAGGAGAGAAGAGCATTTTGTTAAAAGATCCTTCTGTACGGACAGATCTGCTTCAGCACAGGCAGCGCTGATGCTGTTGATGGAATCAGCCAGACTTGTAACATAGCTGATAACTGCCGGAATATACTGTTTGGAAGCCATCTCGATCATAGTCTTAGCTTCGATGTTGATTGCCTTAGCATATGCCTCATAATTGATCTCAGCACGGGACTCAAGTTCGGTCTTGTTAAATACATGCTGTCTCTCAAACATTTCGATTGTTTTAGGGTCATAGAGAGAAGCGGTAGCATCAACCATTGTCTTGACATTTGGAAGACCTCTGCGTTCAGCTTCAGCGATCCACTCATCAGAATATCCGTTTCCGTTAAAGATTACTTTGCGGTGAGCTTTCAATGTCTCGTAGATTACTTCATCGACAGCCTTATCAAAGTCATCTGCTTTTTCAAGTTTATCTGCCATTGTCTGCAATACATCTGCTACTGTAGCGTTCAATACAGTGTTGGCACCGGCGATAGACATAGAAGAAGCTACCATACGGAACTCGAACTTGTTGCCTGTAAAAGCGAACGGTGATGTACGGTTACGGTCTGTAGCATCCTTTTTGATCGGAAGGATGGTGTGGACACCGATATCCATTTTTTCACCTTTATTGCTGTGTGATGCCGTACCGTTTTCAAGGATCTGCTCTACAATGTCTTCCAGCTGCTCGCCAAGGAAGATAGAGATGATTGCCGGAGGTGCCTCGTTAGCACCAAGACGGTGATCGTTTCCAGGGTTGGAAGCGGAGAGACGAAGCAATGCTGCGTTGTCATCTACAGCTGCAATAACAGCAGCTAAGAACAGTAAGAACTGTTTGTTATCATAAGGAACTTTACCCGGGCTCAAGAGGTTCTCACCTGTGTTGGTAACAAGAGACCAGTTATCATGTTTACCGGAACCGTTTACACCGGCAAAAGGTTTTTCATGAAGCAGACACTCCAGGTTGTGACGGCGGGCTACCTTTTTCATAGTCTCCATAACCAACTGGTTGTGGTCGGTAGCAATGTTGGCTGTGCTGTAAATAGGAGCCATTTCGTGCTGTGCCGGAGCAACTTCGTTATGCTGTGTCTTGGACAAAATACCTAATTTCCAGAGTTCCATATTTAATTCGTTCATGAAAGAAGCCTGACGCTCGCGGATGGTACCAAAGTAATGGTCATCCAGTTCCTGTCCTTTCGGAGGCATAGAACCGAACAATGTACGGCCGGTAAAGATCAAGTCATCACGCTGTAAAAACTGGTCACGGTCAATAAGAAAATATTCCTGCTCCGGACCTACAGAACATTTTACATTGGTAACATCTTCTTTTCCGAATAATTTCAAAATACGGATAGCCTGTGTACTGATGGCCTCCATAGAACGAAGAAGAGGAGTTTTCTTATCCAGTGCCTCGCCTGTGTAAGAACAGAAAGCGGTAGGAATGCAGAGAACTGTACCGATGGCATCTTCTTTCAAAAATGCCGGTGAGGTACAATCCCATGCTGTATATCCTCTGGCCTCAAAAGTAGCACGAAGACCACCTGATGGGAAAGAGGAAGCATCCGGCTCGCCCTTGATCAACTCTTTTCCTGAAAATTCCAATACTGCGTGAGCATCGGATTCAGCACTTAAGAAAGAGTCGTGTTTCTCAGCGGTGATTCCTGTCATTGGCTGGAACCAGTGAGTGTAATGGGTAGCACCATTTTCCAAAGCCCACTCCTTCATTGCATGAGCTACTACATTTGCTACTTCCGGAACTAATTCTTCTCCGTTTTCAATCGTGCTTCTAAGAGCCGCATAAGTTTTCTTAGGTAAATACTGCTGCATAACATCGTCATTGAAAACTTTCGTTCCAAAAACATTCTCAATTACATTTTTCTGCATAGTTAAAATCCATCCTTCCCATTTTTTTTATTTCTTTTGTAATCCGTTAAAAAAATAGAAAAAGGTGTCCTCTCAATGAGAACACCTTCGTCCTGTCTAACGTACCATGTACATACAATAGCACTAATTGATTAAAAAGTAAAGCATTTTTTTTCAAAATGCATAAAAACTACTTTGTTTTAAGGACAAAGGGAATCTGTAATGCATTGCAATACATCCCATATTTTATCAGAAATACTGGATTTTTCAATGCTCTTTTGAGGAAAAACATCCTTTTTGAGAAAAAGTTTCCCGTTCATATAATATTCAATGGTTCCTACGGCTATGTTACTGCGGATCGGGGCGCAGAGGCTTTGGGAAAAGGAGCAGTGTATTTTTATTTCATCATGCCGGCCAAGGAGAGCCTGGCCGGGATCGGGGGTGGAGAGACAGACAAAATCTTCCTTCCCGTCTGTAACAGGGATCCGGCAGCTGCCAAGATCCGGCAGAGGCAGAGATGAATGTTCATAATTATTCATGCCGTAATCCATGAGAGTTTTGGTGTCAGCCCATTTGAAACTTTTATTAGGGGGCCAGCCGCTGGCTAAAACACAGGAAACCAAAGTTTTATCCTGCCTTCTGGCAGCACCGACAAAACAGTATCCTGCTTTGGAAGTGAACCCTGTTTTGATTCCAAGAGCGCCGTCGTAACTGGAAAGAAACAGATCCTTATTGGAAACAGAAAAAATCCGGGATGAGCAGTTGTCTGTTTTTATAGAAGAAAAAGAGTGAGACTGTGTTTTTATGATCTGGCAGAATTCTTTGTTTTTTAAGGCATAGGATGCCAGGATACACATATCTTTGGAACTGCTGTAATGACCCTTGGCATCCAGTCCGTTGGGAGTGACAAAATGCGTCTGTTTCATACCCAGGGAGGCCGCTTTTTCGTTCATTTTTCTGGCGAAAGCAGAAACTGATCCGGCGCAGGATTCAGCCAGAGCCACGGCGGTGTCATTGTGGGATTCAAGAAGAAGAGAGTATAAAAGATCTTTAGTCTTAAAAGTCTCTCCGGGACGGACTCCCAGGTGTACTTTGGGCATGGAACAGGCGTAGGAAGAAAAAGATACAGAGGAGTCCGGATTGTTATCTTCCAGGATCAGCAGGGCTGTCATAATTTTGGTGGTGCTGGCCATAGGTTTTTTTTCGTTTTCTTTCGTTCCGTATAGGACCCGGCCTGAATCAGCGTCCATCAGACAGGAGTATTGGCTGTGAAGGGAGATGGCGGAAGGGGAAGCAGAGCCGGAAAGAGTGGTCCATTCCTGAGGCAGAACTGCCTTCTGCACTGGCTTTGTTTTCCAGAGATACGCACCATAACAGCCCACTGTCATAAGCAGGACACACAGCACAAGAAGGAATCTTTTCATATATTTCATAGGGATACCAAAAACAATTTTTTATTATAATATGTAAGAAGAAAAAGAGATATTATTATTTTATCAAAAAGAAAGAAAACCATAACAAAATGCTGTACGATTTTTGAAAAAAATTGTTGATTAAATTGTTCAAAAGCGTTACAATTACACCTGGATAAAATTTGAATTTTATATAAAAACAAAGTGGAGGGCTGCAAATGAGTAATTCAGCAAAAATGTCAGCAAAACAGCGCATTGAAGCACTTGTTGACGAAAACAGTTTTGTTGAGATCGGTGGTTTGATCACAAAGAGAAATACTGATTTCAATATGCAACAAAAAGCAGTGCCAGCCGATGGTGTTATTACCGGTTATGGTGTCATTGATTCCAATTTGGTTTATGTATACAGCCAGGATGTGACAGCAATGGGCGGATCGGTTGGAGAGATGCACGCAAAGAAGATTGCCGGTCTCTATGAGATGGCAGTGAAAGCAGGAGCACCTGTGATCGAGTTGATCGATTGCGCAGGAATCCGTGTCCAGGAAGCGTTTGACGCGCTGGCAGGCTTTGGAGAGATTTACATGGCCAAAGTAAAAGCATCCGGTATTATTCCACAGATCAGTGCTGTGCTTGGTTCTTGTGGCGGCGGTGTGGCAGTGGCATCTAAGCTGTCTGATATCACACTGATGGATGCAGAGAATGGAAAATTATTTGTGAATTCTCCGAATGCGGTACTTGGCAACCGGGAAGAAAAATGTGATACGGCATCTGCTAAGTTCCAGGCAGAGGCGGGAAATGCAGATATTGTATGTGACAGTGAAGGCGAAGTGCTTTCTAAGATCCGTGAGCTTATCGGACTTCTTCCAGCCAATGCAGGTGCATCGGCAGAGGAGGAAACAGCGGATGATATGAACCGCATGTTAGATGGATTTGACGCGTATAAGACCGATGCGGCTGAGGCTTTGACACAGATCGCCGATGAGAACCGTTTCATCCAGCTGAAAGAAACTTATGGACCGGAAATGGTAGTAGGACTTATGAAACTGGACGGAGCAACCGTAGGAGCCATTGCTAACAGTAAAGAAGGCGTTTTGTCAACAGCTGGATGTAAAAAAGCAGAGCAGTTTGTATATTTCTGTGATTCCTTTGGTATCCCGGTTATTACATTGACAAATGTGAAAGAATATGCCTCTTCCATGGAAGAGGAGAAGACTATTTCACAGGCAGTAGCGGATATGATGTATGCTTTTGCCAGTGCAGATATTCCAAAGATCAATGTGATCACCGGAGAAGCATATGGAAGTGCTTATGTAGCAATGAACTCCAAGCATGTTGGTGCGGATTTGGTACTGGCTCTGGATTCAGCTAAAGTCGGTGTAATGGATGCCACTGTAGCAGCACAGGTAATGTGTCAGGATGAGATTGCGAAAGAGGCTGATACAAAGAGTGCATTGGAAGAGAAAGCCAAGGAGTTTGAGGCTTTGCAGAATGGTGCCGAAGGTGCCGCACGCAGAGGTTATGTGGACAATGTGATAGAGGGAACTTCTGTACGCAAGCATTTGATCTATGCTTTACAGATGTTTGGAATGAGGTGATTTGAGTGATAACAGTTCTTGAAGCGACAGAACAGGTAACGACAATTCCGGAAGGACTTGCCAATACTGCTTTAGGAATGGGAACCGTATTTGCGGTGTTGATACTGATTTCCTTTATTATCTATCTGCTGAAATTTGTTCCGGCTCTCCTGGAGAGAAAAGGCAAAGAGAAAGTGGCAGAAGAAAAGGTGCAGGTACAAAAGCCTGTACAGCAGGAGACTGTACCCGTTCAGAATACAGATAACAGTGAATTGATTGCTGTTATCGCAGCGGCGGTAGCAGCACAGATGTCAGAGGAGACAGGTATTGCAGTAGCACCGGATGGTCTGGTTATCCGTTCAATCAAAAAAAGAGTATTTTCATAATTATTTAGGAGGAAAAAGACATGAAAACATATACAATCACAGTTAATGGTACTGCTTACGATGTAACAGTAGAAGAAAATGTAAACGGAGCACCGGCAGCTGCACCAGCAGCAAAAGCAGCCGCTCCGGCACCAAAAGCTGCACCAGCACCACAGGCAGCACCAGCCGCTCCGGCAGGAGCAGCAGGTTCCGTAGAGATTACATCTCCAATGCCAGGTAAGATCCTGGATGTAAAAGCATCAGCCGGACAGGCAGTAAAGAAAGGAGAAGTTGTTCTTCTTCTTGAGGCTATGAAAATGGAGAACGAAGTTGTGGCACCACAGGATGGTACCATTGCAACAATCAATGTAGCCGCCGGAGATATGGTTGAGGCAGGTAATGTATTGGCTACCATGAACTAATCATATCAAACAAATGACCGGAGGTAATTAAGATGGATGTTTTACAAAATCTTATTCACCAGACAGCGTTTTTTAACGGAACTATGGATTGGCGCAGTTATGTAATGATCTTAGTAGCTTTTTTGTTCCTGTATCTGGCAATTAAAAAAGGCTACGAGCCATTACTTCTTGTACCGATCGCCATGGGAATGCTTCTGGTAAATATTTATCCGCAGATTATGGAAGAAGGCGGATTGTTAAGTTATTTCTTTAAACTGGATGAGTGGAGTGTTCTGCCTTCTCTGATTTTCTTGGGAGTAGGTGCCATGACAGACTTCGCTCCGTTGATCGCAAACCCGAAGAGTTTCTTGCTGGGAGCAGCTGCACAGTTTGGTATTTTTGCGGCATATCTTCTGGCTATTGTCATGGGATTCAATGGAGAGGCGGCAGCCGCTATCTCTATTATCGGTGGAGCAGATGGTCCTACATCTATTTTCCTGGCTGGTAAACTGGGACAGACAGATCTGATGGGACCGATCGCAGTAGCGGCATATTCCTATATGTCTCTGGTTCCGATCATTCAGCCACCTATCATGAAACTTCTTACAACCAAAAAAGAGAGAGAGATCAAGATGGAACAGCTTCGTCCGGTTTCCAAACTGGAGAGAATTTTGTTCCCGATCGTTGTAACGGTTGTAGTATGTCTCTTGCTTCCTAGTACAGCACCATTGGTAGGTATGCTGATGCTTGGTAACCTGTTCAAAGAGTCAGGTGTGGTAAAACAGCTGGCTGAGACAGCATCCAACGCATTGATGTATATTGTAGTTATCCTGCTTGGTACATCCGTAGGAGCTAAGACAAGTGGAGCAAACTTCCTGGTACCAACTACATTAAAAATCGTAGTTCTGGGTCTGGTAGCTTTCGCCATAGGAACAGCAGCCGGCGTATTGTTCGGTAAGATCATGTGCTGGGCAACCAAGGGAAAAGTAAATCCTTTGATCGGTTCAGCCGGTGTATCAGCGGTGCCAATGGCAGCCCGTGTATCACAGAAAGTTGGTTCCGAAGCAGATCCTACAAACTTCCTTTTGATGCATGCCATGGGACCAAATGTAGCCGGTGTTATCGGAACAGCAGTAGCAGCCGGTGTGTTTATGGCTATCTTTGGAGTATAATTGATTCAACAATATAAGGAGGAATAAACAAATGGCAGAAATTCAGAAAAAGCCGATCAAGATTACAGAGACCGTCCTTCGTGATGCTCATCAGTCTTTGATCGCTACAAGAATGACAACAGAGCAGATGTTGCCTATCATAGATAAAATGGATAAAGTCGGATACCATGCAGTAGAGTGCTGGGGAGGAGCTACCTTCGATGCATCTCTTCGTTTCCTGAAGGAAGATCCATGGGAAAGACTTCGTAAATTAAGAGACGGATTTAAAAATACAAAACTTCAGATGCTGTTTCGTGGACAGAACATCCTTGGATACAATCATTACGCAGATGATGTAGTTGAGTATTTTGTACAGAAATCCATTGCAAACGGTATTGATATTATTCGTATCTTTGACTGCTTGAATGATATGCGTAACTTAAAGACAGCTGTAAATGCTGCCAACAAAGAAAACGGTCATGCTCAGATCGCGCTTTCTTATACATTAGGTGATGCATATACATTGGACTACTGGAAGGAAATCGCCAAGGAAATCGAAGATATGGGTGCAAAATCTCTCTGTATCAAAGATATGGCAGGACTTTTGACCCCATACAAAGCCACTGAGTTGGTAGAATCTTTGAAGGATTCCGTAGATATTCCGATCGATCTTCATACACATTACACATCAGGCGTCGCTTCTATGACTTACTTGAAAGCGGTAGAAGCCGGATGCGATATTATTGATACAGCCATCAGCCCATTTGCACTGGGAACCAGCCAGCCTGCAACAGAAGTTATGGTTGAGACTTTCAAAGGTACACCATACGACACTGGACTGGATCAGAATCTTCTGGCTGAGATCGCAGAGTACTTCCGTCCGATCCGTGAGGATGCTCTTGCAAGTGGCCTGATGAATACAAAAGTGCTGGGTGTTAATATCAATACACTCCGTTACCAGGTACCGGGCGGAATGCTTTCTAACCTGGTTTCCCAGTTGAAAGAAATGGGACAGGAAGATAAGTTTGAGCAGGTGCTGGAAGAAGTACCACGCGTTCGTAAAGACTTTGGTGAGCCACCGCTGGTTACACCATCCTCTCAGATCGTAGGAACACAGGCGGTTCTGAACGTGGTTTCCGGCGAGCGTTATAAGATGGTTACAAAGGAATCCAAGAAACTTCTTTCCGGTGAGTTTGGTAAAACGGTTAAGCCGTTTGATCCGGAAGTACAGAAAAAATGTATTGGTGATACAAAGCCGATTACATGCAGACCGGCAGATCTGATCGAGCCACAGCTTGAAAAGATTGAGGCAGAGATGTCTCAGTGGAAGGAACAGGACGAGGATGTACTTTCTTATGCATTGTTCCCACAGGTTGCTACAGATTTCTTCAAGTATCGTGAAGCCCAGAAAACAAAAGTGGATGCAACTCTGGCGGATAAAGAAAACCAGGTTTATCCAGTATAAAATTTGATTTAAATAATGAGGAAGGCTTGCAGTAACAGCAAGCCTTCTTTTGAATCAAAAGAAAATCACACAGGGGAGCAAAGATGAATAAATTACAGAACTTATTGGAAGAATGTACACAAAAAGGAATCATAAAGATTGTTGTCAGTAATCCACGTAAGGGAGAGAAAAAGACCCGGATTGAGATCAGGCCTTTTGAACAAAAAGGGGTCATTCTTTATCAGACTGCATCCTATAATAATAATCAGGTATATCATAAAAACAGAACAAGAGAGGAACTGATCTGGTTTGTGAAAGAGTGTACGACAGAGTATAAACAGATCAACATATTCTGTCCTACAGAGCAGATTTCGGTTCTGATCAGCAAAAAAGGGAAAGTTACGATAAAAAGACAAAAAAATACAGCTGTAAAAGAATTATCCTTGCAGCATAATCGAAAAAAACAGTATATTCTGCCGGAAGATAAGCCGGTTCCTTTTCTGGTGGAACTGGGGATCCAGACTTCTCAGGGGAAATTAGTAGATAAAAAAATAAAGAAATTTAAACAGATCAATCGTTTTCTGGAGTTTATCAAAGATGTGGAGAAAGAACTGCCGGAAGATAAGCCGGTAACCATCATTGATTTTGGATGCGGTAAGTCCTATCTGACCTTTGCGGTCTATTATTACCTCCATGAGATGCAGAAAAAAGAGGTAAATATTATTGGACTGGATCTGAAAGAAACGGTGATTCGTCACTGCAATGAACTGGCTGAGAAATTTGGTTATCAGGAACACTTGAAATTTTATCACGGAGACATCAGCGACTACGAAGGAGTAGATCAGGTAGACATGGTTATGACGCTTCATGCCTGTGATGTAGCTACGGATTATGCCCTTCATAAAGCGGTGTTGTGGAATGCTAAAGTTATATTATCTGTTCCCTGCTGCCAGCATGAGGTAAATAAACAGATACAAAGCCAGTTGTTGCAGCCGTTGCTCAAATATGGTATTTTAAAAGAAAGAATGTCTGCACTTATTACAGATGGCCTGAGAGCAAGTATTCTGGAACAGGAAGGGTATGAGGTGCAGATTCTGGAGTTTATAGATATGGAGCATACCCCTAAGAATCTCTTGATCCGCGGAGTGAAGCGGGGGAAGAAAGAGTCAGCAAAGGAAAAAGAGGCGTATGCCGGTTTGTGTGACGCACTGCACATTCATACAACATTGGAAAAATTATTAGAAGATAGGTGAAATAAACCCATGAATAGGAAAACAAATCTTTTAGTGGTGGACGGATCCAGAACGACGATGCGCCATATTGACAGTATTTTTGGTGGTTATTGCCAGATACATCTGGCTCGAACCGGTATTGAAGCAATGGATGTGGTGGAAATAAAGCCCATTGATATTATTATTATGAACCGGAATCTGCCGGATATGGATGGCTTTGAGCTGCTGGAAAAGTGGCACAAAGAAAGGCTGACTGATGATATTTCGGTTGTAATAGCCGGAGATGAGAGAAACAAGCAACAGGAAGTTGAGGCGTTACAGAAAGGGGCGGCTGATTATATCAGCATGCCCTTTGTGCCGGAAATTCTGAAACTCCGGGTGGATCATCTGGTAGAACTTCATTATTACCGCAAAGAACTGGAATCGGAGATCAAAAAGCAGAAGAAAAAGGTAAGTGATCTTTCTTTTCAGGCTATGATCACAATCGCCCACACAATAGACTTGAAAGACCGTTACGGTGAGGGACATTCCCTCCGGGTGGCACTGTATTCCAGAGAGATTGCAAGGAGACTTGGATGGACAGTGGAAGAATTGGAGAATCTGTATAATGTGGCATTGCTTCATGATATTGGAAAGATCGCCATTGAGGACAGCATTTTGAATAAAATGGGAACCTTGACAGAACAGGAATATGAAAGTGTCAAACGTCACACAAAAGTAGGAGCCGATATTGTAAAAAATACCACCTTTATCCCGGGAATCAAAGAGGGTATCAGTTATCATCATGAGCGGTATGATGGAACTGGATATGTAGGACTAAAAGGAAAGGATATTCCGCTGATCGCCCGGATCCTGGCAGTGGCTGATGCGGTAACTGCCATGGAGGAAGACCGGCCGTTCCGCAGGCGTTTATCCTCTATGGAACTGGAGAAAGAACTGATCAGCAACAAAGGCAAGCAGTTTGATCCGGATATTGTGAATGTGGCAGTGGAAATGCTTCACGAAGGGTATGATGTAGATGAAAAACTGGCACAGATGATGAAACAGATACCAGGGGATGTCAGTGAAACCGGTGAACTGATGCGCCAGGTTGTAACCACCTCTACCCAGGAGACAAAAAGTGAACTGGAGAAGGATTCTCTGACCGGTTTTTTGAACCGTCGTTCCTTTGAAGAAAAAATAGAAAAATTCCTGCGCAAACCTATGTCATATGGAACTTTCTTTATGATGGATATGGATAATTTCAAATCCGTCAATGACACTTACGGACATCTGGCAGGCGATGAACTGATCCTTATATTTGCAGATATTATTAAAAACTGTGTGAGAGAACAGGACTTTGTGTGCCGCGTGGGCGGAGATGAGTTTGCTATCTTTTTCCCGTATCTGGACAAAGAGAAAGTAATCCGTAAGCGGGCAGATGAGATCATGAGCTGCTTTGCCAAAGAAAGGGAACGATTGGGATATTCCAATTGTTCCGTGTCCATTGGAATCATGACGAAGTACGCAAAAAGTAACAACATGGATTATGACAAGCTGTATAAATGTGCGGATAATGCGCTGTATTATGTAAAAAATAATGGAAAAGACGATTTCCATATTTATGCCAGTGCCATAATGGATGGTGGTATGGACAGCCTGGAGCAGGAACAGCTTGATGTGCAGCAGCTGATCCAAAGGGTGGCAGAAAGAAAGGAATATATGGGAGCATATCGTGTTGAGTATGACAGCTTTTCCTATATATACCGCTTTATTGCAAGGAATGTGGAGCGGACCAAACAGCCGGTACAGATTGCTTTGTTTACGTTCCCTCTCAAGGAGAAAAGCGAGGAAGAAGTGATGAAAATTCAGAACAGTCTGGCACTGTTGGAAAAGGCAATCGCCCAGTCACTGCGAAGAGGGGATGTAACATCCCGCATAAGTCTGACCCAGCAGATCGTGATCCTTATGGGGGCTAACAAAGAGAACGGAATGCATGTAGTAGACCGTATGGTTCAGTGCTATGATGGATTGGCAGGCGAAGAAGGGTTGAAAATCGAATACGACATAAAGGATGTTTCCGGCACAAAAAAAGATAAAAAAAATTCTTGACATATGTTGGAATATCCAGTATACTACCACCTGTAAAGAAAAAAACTTTACAGGTGGTGTTGTAATATGGAAAAGACAACTTCCTCTTCAGAAGTAGATGAATTGTTGGAGTTCTCATATTTGTATGATTTTTACGGAAATCTGTTAAAAGAGAACCACAGAATGATTTTTGAAGATTATGTTTTGAACAATCTGTCCCTGGGAGAGATTGCGGCAGAGCGCGGTATTACCCGCCAGGGTGTATATGACATTGTAAAACGGTGTAAGAAGCGTTTGAAAGAATATGAAGATAAATTATGTCTGGTGGATAAGTTCCAGCGGACAAAAGACAAGTTACAGCAGATTGAAGAGATTGCCGGTGAGAGCCAGGATGTAGAAGGGGCTCAGGCGATTTCGGCATTGGCTGAGCAGATTTATGAGATGATTTAGTATTTTATTTCAGAAGAAAGGCGGTAAACTATGGCATTTGATAGTTTAACAGCAAAACTTCAGAATGTATTCAAAGGCCTCCGGGGCAAAGGAAGACTGACCGAGGCGGATGTTAAGGCAGCACTGAAAGAAGTTAAGATGGCTCTTCTTGAGGCGGATGTAAACTTCAAAGTAGTAAAAGAGTTTGTGAAAGCCGTTCAGGAAAAGGCTACTGGAGAAGATGTACTGAACAGTTTGACACCGGGCCAGACGGTGATTAAGTATGTAAATGAAGAATTGGTCCGTATGATGGGTGAGACCACGACAGAGATTGCCCTTCAGCCCTCCAATGAGATCACTGTGATCATGATGTGCGGTCTTCAGGGTGCCGGTAAAACTACTACCACGGCTAAGATTGCCGGCAAGTTAAAGCAGAAAGGGCGCCGGCCGTTGTTAGCAGCCTGTGATATTTACCGTCCGGCTGCCATTGAACAATTGAAGATTAACGGTGAAAAACAGGGAGTACCTGTGTTTTCTATGGGTACAGGCCACAGCCCTGTGGATATTACAAAAGCAGCTCTGGAACATGCAAAGAGCAATGGAAACAATGTCCTGATCCTGGACACAGCCGGCCGCTTGCATGTAGATGAAGAAATGATGGAAGAACTGCAGAATATCAAAAAAGCAGTTACCGTACACCAGACGATCCTGGTTGTGGATTCCATGACAGGTCAGGATGCAGTAAATGTAGCTAAGACTTTTGATGAAAAACTTTCCGTAGACGGTGTGGTGCTGACCAAGTTAGACGGTGACACCAGAGGTGGTGCGGCCCTGTCTATCCGGGCGGTGACCGGAAGACCGATTTATTATGTTGGTATGGGAGAAAAATTGTCAGATCTGGAGCAGTTTTATCCGGATCGTATGGCATCCCGTATTCTTGGCATGGGTGATGTGTTATCACTGATTGAAAAAGCAGAAGAGCAGATCGATGAAGAGCAGGCAGCCAAACTTGCCAAAAAAATCAAAAAAGCTGAATTCGATTTTAACGATTTTCTGGAGCAGATGCAGCAGATGAAGAAAATGGGAGGCTTGTCAAGCATTCTCAGCATGTTGCCGGGCATGGGGCTTCCGGATAATTTGAATATAGATGATGATGCTTTGAAGGGAACAGAGGCTATTATATACTCTATGACCATTGAAGAGCGTACGAATCCATCCATTATCAATCCGTCCAGAAAAAGGCGTATTGCAGCCGGAGCCGGTGTAGATATCAGTGCGGTAAACCGTCTGATCAAGCAGTTTGAGCAGAGCCGCAAGATGATGAAGCAGATGTCTGGTATGATGTCTGGCAAGGGGCGGCGCCGTGGAGGCAAGGGTGGATTCAATTTCCCATTCGGTATGTAAAATACAAATCACACCAAAACCGCTTTTAGCGTTTGGATATATCATTTTAGTTCACTTGAAGGAGGTGAAATCATGGCAGTAAAAATCAGATTGAAAAGATTAGGTCAGAAAAAGGCTCCATTTTATAGAATTGTTGTCGCTGACGAAAGATCTCCAAGAGATGGAAAGAACATCGCTGAGATTGGTACTTATGATCCAAATCAGGAACCTTGCGTTGTTAAGGTAGATGAGGAAGCAGCTAAGAAATGGTTAGCTAATGGTGCTCAGCCTACAGATGTTGTTGCTCGTTTGTTCAAACAGGCAGGAATTGAAAAGTAAGATGCATAGTGCTAAGACTATGTAAGATTGGAGGCTAGTATGAAAGAGTTAGTAGAAGTGATTGCTAGCGCACTGGTAGACAATCCAAGTGAAGTTGTTGTCACAGAGACAGAGACGGAGGAAGGGATTGTACTCAGCCTGACAGTAGCTCCTGACGATATGGGTAAAGTGATTGGAAAACAGGGACGCATCGCCAAAGCGATCCGTACTGTAGTCCGTGCTGCCGGATCTAAAGGAGACAAAAAGATCATGGTAGATATTCAGTAATACAATGAAATACCATAAAGACCCTGTGAGATTTTCTTACAGGGTTTTCTACTAAGTAAAAGAAAGGAAACGGTTCAATGGAAAAGAAAGATGATCTGCTCCGCATCGGAGTAGTGACTACTACCCACGGAATTGCAGGAGAGGTAAAAGTATTTCCTACTACAGATGATGTAAAACGGTATAAAAAAACAGATGAAGTAGTTCTTGTAACGAAAAATGGCAATCTGTTGTTACATATAGAGCGGGCCAGATTTTTCAAAAATCTGGTGATTGTTAAATTCAAGGAATTTAATAATATCAATGAGGTAGAAGGGTTCCGGAAATGCGATCTTATGGTTACAAGAGAAAATGCACTGCCTCTGGAAGAGGGGCAGTATTATCTCTGTGATGTGATCGGTGCCACCGTGTACAACGAAGAAGATGATTCGGTGATCGGTGAAGTAAAGGATGTGATCGAGACAGGGGCCAATAATGTGTTTGCTATTGGTCTTCCGGATGGCAGAGAGGTGCTGTTTCCGGTGATCGACGACTGCATCAAAGAAGTAAATACGGAAGAAGGCCGGGTCGTGGCACATATAATGAAAGGATTAATGGATGAATGAAATATTATGTTATGACATTATTTCCTGAAATGTTTGAACAGGTAATGGGTTCCAGCATTATGGGAAAGGCCATTGACCAGGGACTGATTGAACTGGAAATTTTCAATATTCGGGACTTCACACTGGATAAACATAACAAAGTGGATGATTATCCATACGGTGGCGGAGCCGGCATGGTAATGGAAGCAGAGCCAATCTACCGCTGTTATGAAGAAATCTGTTCCCGGGCAGGAAAACGCCCGGCTGTTGTTTATATGACTCCTCAGGGAGAAGTTTTTTCCCAGAGAAAAGCAGAGAGTCTCAGCACAAAGGACGAGGTGGTTTTTTTGTGCGGCCACTATGAAGGAGTGGATGAGCGGGTGCTGGAAGAGATTGTTACGGATTATCTGTCTATTGGGGATTATGTGCTGACAGGAGGCGAACTACCGGCTATGGTTATGATGGATGCCATAGCAAGGCTGGTGCCGGGAGTTTTAAATAATGAGGAATCTGCAGAGACTGAAAGTTTTTCCGACGGTCTTCTGGAACACCCTCAGTATACAAGACCGGCTGAGATCCTGGGGCGGAAAGTACCGGATGTGCTCCTTAGCGGCCACCATGAGAACATAGCCAAATGGCGCCAGGAAGAAAGCCTGCGCCGGACTAAAGAAAGACGGCCCGATCTCTATGAAGAGTGGGAGCGGCGGCAGTGATTTAGGGGTGCTTTTTGGTTGTATCCCCTGTCTGAAAAGTTTGCTCCTCGTGGGCGCTTTCGCTACGATAAGCCCGTAGCGGTATGGAAGTCATGATGGATCATGACATCTCATACCGACGGGCTTATACCCACTCGTGGCAAAACTTTTCAGACAGGGGAGGACACGAAAAAACAGTCCCTGAAATCACAGAGAAAGAACAAGGAACAGCCTATATTTATTTGTTGTGTCTGGAAGTAAATGATTACAGGTCCTGGCAATAAAAAAAGATTTACGGAACATGGGTTTTAAGGGCGTCAGTATGAGGCTGGCAGGGGAGTGTGCCTGGCACACTCCCCTGGCGGCCCATACTGTTACGCTCTTAATTAGCGAAAGCGCCCATGTGAGTAAATCTTTTTTTATGCCAGAAAACCAGTAAATAATCTAATCCAAGACAAAACCAAGCAAATATAGGCTTGCTTTTTGTTTATTAAAAAGGTATAATCAAACTATGTATGTAGAATAAAAAAAGGGGGCAAAACAATGAGCCGAACAGCAACATGTGACAGAAACACCAAGGAAACCCAGATCCATATTGAATTAAACATAGATGGAACCGGTCAATACAACATTGATACCGGGGTGGGATTTTTCGATCATATGCTGGAGGGATTTGCCCGACATGGATTATTTGATCTGACAGTTAAGGTAAAAGGTGACACACAGGTAGATGCACACCATACCGTGGAAGATACCGGCATTGTACTGGGAAAGGCATTTCTCAGTGCGCTGGGAGACAAGGCAGGCATTGCCCGTTTTGGTTACTTCATTCTTCCTATGGATGATGCGCTGGTACTTGCCAGTCTGGATTTTTCCGGCAGAATGTATTTTGACTTTGAGGCCGATCTGAAGGCTGAGAGACTGGGAACCATGGAGACAGAAGTAGTCCGTGAGTTCTTTATGGGACTGGCAGGCGGTGTTGGCATGAATCTGCATATCCGCCAGATGGCAGGAGAAAACACCCATCATGTAGTCGAGGCTATGTTTAAGGCGGTAGCCAAGGCGATGGACATGGCATCCAAAGTAGACGAAAGAATCCAGGGAGTATTATCAACCAAAGGTGTTCTGTAACACTCACAGGGAGGAGAAAACTATGGCTTACAAAAAGATTATTCCATTTATCAATGGAGAGAATGAACTGGCGTCGAATATTGTACACATGGCACAGCAATACTGTTTCCAGGGAGCAGATCAGCTTTTTTTGTACAATTATTCCAAGATAGACCAGGAACGGGAAGAGTTTTTGGGCATACTGAAAAAAGTGGGAAAAAGTATTGATATTCCGTTTATAGCAGGAATGTATGCAGAGCGGTTTGAAGATATTAAAAAAGCATTTTATACCGGAGCAGATAAAGTGGTGATCAAGTATGATATCTGTCCGGACGAAAGACTGGTCAAAGAAGCAGTAGACCGTTTTGGAAAAGATAAGATCTTAGTAGAGATCGCAGAGGAACTTGCTTTTGAAAAAATGGACCTGCCGGTAGATACACTGCTTTTGAAACATGTAGACGCAGGAAAAGTATTGGGTGAAAAGATACTGGCTTCCGGCAAGAATGTACTGATCCGGGACAGCCTGTTGCGGAACGACCTGGAGGATCTGATGAAACTGCCGGGAGTGTTGGGAGTCTCCACCAACTACTATGAAAATAAAAATCTTCAGAAAGTCAAGAGAAGATTAAAAGAAGCAGGTGTGGAGACCAATGTGTTTGAAAGCGCCATTCCGTTTTCAGAATTTAAATTAAATGACCAGGGGCTGATCCCCTGTGTAGTACAGGATTATAAAACAGGCCAGGTTCTGATGCTGGCTTATATGAATGAAGAGTCTTATCAGGCTACCTGTGAGACCGGCAGGATGACTTATTACAGCCGCAGCCGCCAGGAACTCTGGTGCAAAGGAGATACATCCGGACATTATCAGTATGTAAAGGAACTTTCCTTAGACTGCGATAACGACACGATCTTAGCCAAGGTGCACCAGATCGGAGCCGCCTGTCATACAGGTTCTTATAGCTGCTTTTTTAAAGACCTGGCAAAGACCGAATATAATGATGTGAATCCGATGACGATTTTACAAGAGGATATGGAAACAATCCTGGAGCGGAAAAAGAACCCTAAAGAAGGCTCTTATACGAATTATCTGTTTGACAAAGGAATTGATAAGATTCTGAAAAAATGCGGAGAAGAGGCATCAGAGATTATTATTGCAGCTAAAAATCCGGATGCAGAAGAATTAAAATATGAAATTGCTGACTTCCTTTATCATATGATGGTATTAATGGCAGAGTGCGGTCTGTCCTGGGATGATGTAACAAAGGAACTGGCAAATCGAAGATAGAAAAGGAAGGTGTATTGTATGTACGCAAATACAGTAGGTGAAGCGTTTATTTATTATGGAATCCGTCTTGTAGTATTTACAGCGGTGGCAGCATTAGGTATATGGGCCGGCATCAAACTTCGCCGGAACAAGGATAAAAAACAAGCTGAGTAAGGTGATTATATGGTTGGTAGAAAAAGAAAGAGATTGGGAGACCTGCTGGTCGGGGCAGGGGTCATTTCCATTGAGCAGTTAGGTGAAGCTCTGAAAAAACAGAAAGAACTGGGACTTCGTCTTGGTGAGACGCTGATTGAGTTGAATTATACCGATGAAAATGAAATCGTAGAAGCAATCCACAAGCAGATGGGATTTCCCATCGCCAGGGTTCGTGAGGCTAAATTGCAGCCGGAGGTCATTGCACTTTTGTCGGAATCCATTGTCCGCAAACACAGGGTACTTCCTTTTGAGGTAGATGAAAATAACCCGAATATTCTCCGGGTTGCCATGGAAGATCCGCTGAACATCATCGCTATTGACGACTTGTCTATCGTTACCAATATGCAGATCGAGCCAATGGTGGCATCGCCGTCGGATATCCGCTTTGGTATTGAGAGATACTACGGTAATGAGCAGGTTGCCAAGATGGCAGATGCCTACAGTAAAGAGCGTAAAGAGCAGATCAGTGCCAGAGAAAGCCAGGAAGCAGACAATGAGGAAGTAGATACAGCACCGATCGTAGTGCTGGTAAACAAGATCATTGAGCAGGCCGTAAATGAGCGTGCCAGTGATATACATATTGAGGCACTGGAGGACAGTGTCCGCGTCAGATTCCGTATCGATGGTGTCATGCAGGAAATGATGCGCTATGAGAAAGAACTTCTTCCGGCTATCGTGGCCCGTATCAAGATTATCAGTGGAATGAATATTTCTGAAAAAAGAGCACCACAGGACGGCCGTATGACACAGCGGTTTGACCGTGTCGAATACGATATCCGTGTATCCAGTCTTCCTACCGTGTTTGGAGAGAAGATCGTTATGCGTCTGGCTTCCAAGTCGGCGTTGACAAGGGATAAAAAAGACCTGGGCTTCCCGGAAGAGGAATTACGCCGTTTTGAAGCACTGGTAAAAAATCCTCACGGCATCATTCTGGTAACAGGACCAACCGGAAGTGGTAAATCCACCACACTGTATACTGTTTTAAGTGAGTTAAATTCCGGTGATGTAAATATCATCACCGTTGAGGACCCGGTAGAGGCCGATGTAGATGGAATCAACCAGGTTCAGGTAAATGAAAAAGCGGGACTGACCTTTGCTTCGGCACTTCGTTCTATTCTGCGTCAGGACCCGGACATTATCATGATCGGAGAGATCCGAGATGAGGAGACAGCGGGAATTGCGGTAAAGGCCGCTATTACCGGACACTTGGTTGTCAGCACACTGCATACAAACAGTGCGGCCAGTACGATTACCCGTATGGAGGATATGGGAATTGAACCATATCTGATCGCAGACTCTACGGTAGGTATCATTGCACAGCGACTGGTGAGAAGACTTTGTCCAAAATGCAAGAAGCCTCATCCGATGAATGATATGGATAAACAGAGACTCCGTATGCAGGGAAAAGGTACGCCGACGATTTATGAACCGGGTGGAACCAACTGTGCATTCTGCAACGGTACCGGATTCCGCGGACGAATTGGCGTTTACGAGATCATGCCGCTGACACCGGAGATACGACGGGTGGTAGCAGGCGGCGGCGGTGCAGAAGAAATCCAGAAAGTGGCATTGCAGCAGGGGATGACAACACTGCGCCGTGGTGCTGCCAAACTGGTTTTGCAAGGCGTTACATCCATATCTGAAGTGGAGCGTATCGCCACAGAATAAACAGGGATAAATGATTATAAAAAGGGGTAAAAAAAATGAGAATTGATGAACTTTTAAGACAGGCAAGAGAAATGAAGGCATCGGACCTTCATGTTTCGGTTGGTATCCCGCCTAAATGCCGTATAAACGGAGAGTTGGTGGCACTGCCATGTGGCATTATCATGCCCAATGATTCCAAAGCACTGGTAGAACAGATGATACCGCCGAGGATGATAGAAAAATTTAACGAAGATGGGGAGATTGACTTTTCTTATGCAGCCAGAAATCTGGGGCGATTCCGTGTGAATGTATTTAAACAGCGTGGGGCATTGTCCTTTGTAATCCGTCTGGTTAACAGCAAGATCCCATCACCGGAGCAGTTAGGACTTTCCAAGGAGATTGTGGATCTTACGAAGAAAAAGAGAGGACTGGTGCTGGTAACAGGACCAACCGGAAGTGGTAAATCTACAACGCTGGCCTCTATGATTGATGTGATCAACCAGAATTATAACAAACATATCATTACGCTGGAAGATCCTATCGAGTATTTACATAACCACGCCAAATCTGTGGTAAACCAGAGAGAGATCGGTTTTGATACCCAGGGTTATGCACCGGCACTGCGAGCAGCACTGCGTGAGGATCCGGATGTGATCCTGGTAGGAGAGATGCGAGACCTGGATACGATTTCTACAGCTATCACAGCGGCAGAGACGGGCCACCTTGTATTTTCGACACTGCATACCATCGGTGCGGTTCCTACCATTGAGCGTATCATCGATGTATTTCCTACATCCCAGCAGCCTCAGATCCGTATTCAGCTGGCTACTTTGCTGGAAGCCGTTGTATCCCAGCAGCTTTTACCTACAGCGGATAAAAAAGGCCGTGTGGCAGCTTTTGAGATCATGTTTCCAAACAGTGCCATCCGCAATCTGATCCGAGAATCCAAGGCTCACCAGATTCCATCCATTATCCAGACCAGCCGTGCTGACGGTATGATCACTATGGATGATGCGTTGTTTGATCTGTACCGGGCAAGAAAGATAACCAAAGAAGAAGCAATTTCCTTTGCACAGGATAAAACAAGTTTGCTTCGTAAGTTGTTTTAGAAAGGGGGACTTACCAAATGGCTCGATTTAAATATGTCCTGACGGATAAATATGGTAAACAGAAAAGAGGTGTGGTAGAATCGCCAAGCCAGGAACAGGCTGTTGCTAAACTGACGGCGGAAGGCGGCGTAGTCATGGAGATCCATGAATCTGCCTCCATTGATGATGCAAAATGGAATATTACCATCGGTAATCCGGTAAAGAAGAAGGATATTACGATTTTTTGTAAACAGTTTCACAGTATTTTAAATGCAGGTGTAACCCTCATCGATGGTTTACATATGGTTACCGACCAGACAGAGAATAAGGCGTTGAAAAAGTCACTCAGCAATGTGACAACTTCCGTTGAAAAAGGTGATTCCCTTGCCAATGCCATGAAAGCAGAGGGGAAAGTATTCCCGGAGATTCTGATCCACATGGTGGCAGCCGGCGAAGTAACCGGTAATCTGGAAGTGTCCTTTGAGCGTATCTGTAAGCAGTTTGACAAGGACATGAAACTGGTGTCCATGGTCCGTTCTGCCATGATCTATCCGATCGTGGTCCTGGTGGTAGCAGTAGCCGTTGTGATCATTTTGCTGAAGACCGTGATTCCTAACTTCCAGGATGCCTTTGATTCCATGGGAGCGGAGCTGCCGGCACTGACCAAGGCAGTTGTGGCAGCCAGTCAGTTTGTTACCAATAACTTCTTAGCGCTGATCGGCGGCATTATCTTGTTTATTGCGCTGATCCTTTACCTGAAGAGTACAGAGACAGGAAAAATGTGTACCAGTAAACTGGTATTGAAAATACCAATGTTCAGAAACTTTTCCGTAAAAAATGCGGCAGCCAAGTTTTCTGTAACCATGTCTACGCTGATCATGTCCGGTGTATCGATAGTGGATTCTCTGGATATTGTGGCAGATGTTATCTCCAACAGAGTGATCCGGAAGGCAATAAAAAACTGCAAATCAGAAGTCATGGAAGGTATCCCTATGTCAGAGCCGCTGGAAGCATCCGGTGTGTTCCCGCCTATGGTAACTCATATGATCAAGATCGGTGAGGAAACCGGTACCACGGAATCCATGCTGGATAAAGTAGCAGAGTATTACGAAGCAGAAGTGGAAGAGGCCACCAAAAACCTTACTACCATTATGGAGCCAATGGTCATTATCCTTCTGGCTGTACTGGTAGGTGGTATTCTGGGAGCGGTTCTGATGCCAATGCTTGGTATCTACGAAAATGCCGGAAATGCCTGATAAAATTACTGGTAAAAAAAGGTAATTTAAGGCAGAAATAAGCCATTATGTATAAATAAAATATAAAAAAGATAAATTGATTGAATATTTTTCTTGAAATATGTAAGGGTTTGTTGTATAATGAGAAAAAGCGCTTGTGAGACACACAAGGCTCCCCAACAGGGAATACATAAAAAAGGAGAGAAAACTATGAGAAACAAAATTCAGAAGTATTTAAGTGGTGAGAGAGAAGGCTTCTCTCTCGTGGAGTTGATCATCGTTATTGCTATTATGGCAATCCTGATCGGTATCGTTGCATTGGCAGTTATCCCTTACCTTGAGAAATCAAGAGTAGGTAAAGACCAGCAGACAATTGATACAATTTATTCAGCATTCAAAAATGAGATTGCATCTCAGCAGATTTCTGAGGATGTAAACTTTACAATTGCTGATACTGGAGCGAGTGCAGCTACAGTTGGTAGTTTCAGTGTTGATAAACTTGCAGAAGCTCTTGACTGCACGGATGCTGCTGGTTTGGGTGCTTTGGAGAAAAAACTTGCATCAGCAGATGCCAAAGGACAAGCGATTACATGTAAATTCGAATACAGTACAAAGACAATCACTGTTTCCGTAGGATCAGGAGATACAGAGATCAAATCTTCTAACAAGTAATTTAACCTAACAAAACCAAGGAGAACCCATTATGACACCGGAATCTATTATCCTTTATATCGTAACATTCTTGTATGGCATTGTGATAGGAAGTTTCCTGAATGTGTGCATTTACAGAATGCCGAAAAAGGAGAGCCTGGTGACGGTGGGTTCTCATTGTATGAACTGTGGACACAAGTTGAAATGGTATGATTTGTTCCCACTGTTCAGCTGGATTTTTCTGAAAGGTAAATGCCGGTATTGTAACGCCGGCATTTCCTCTCAATATCCAATGGTAGAAGCAGTCGACGGATTTGCGTACTGCGGTATCCTTTATATCAATGGCTGGAATGCAGATAGTGTGCTGTATTGCCTGCTTTTTTCGGCGTTATTGGTATTAAGTGTGATCGATTACCGGACTATGATGATTCCTACAGCAGTAGATATAACCATTTTGATCCTGGGTGTGATCCACCTTGTGTTCCATCTGGATAACTGGCTGTACTATGTAGGTGGTCTCTTTTTTGCCAGTATTTTTTTGCTGGTGATTGCTCTATTATTCAGGGGGATTACCGGAAAGAGTGGTCTTGGTCTGGGAGATGTGGAGTTGATGGGCTGTGCCGGACTTTGTATCGGCTGGGGACATGCCCTGTTTGCCATTATCATCGGATCCGTAGCAGGAGCTTTGATTGAATGTTTCAAAATATTGTGGACCAGAGAAAGGGGAAAGTTTCCCTTTGGTCCTTATTTATCAGCAGGTATAATGATTGCTGCACTTTGGGGCGATAAAATATATAACTGGTATTTAAACCTTATGATCAATTAACGAAAAGAGCTTTGCAGTTTTTAGAGTTTTTAGATTCATGAAAACTGTGAAAACTACAAAGAATAACTCTAGGGGAGGAATGAACCATGGCTAAGAAGGTTGTAGTTGTCCGTGCGGGCGAAAAAATAACACAGATTGTACATATGGAAAATGTGGCAAACAATCCTACCGTATTTGGATGTGTCCGTGTACCGACACCGGAAGGATCTGTCAGTGAAGGTATGATCATCAATGAAGTAGAGATTGCCAAAAGAATTGAAAAAGCATGTCTGGAGAAAGGAATCCATACGAAGGATGTGATCTTTACCGTGGCTTCTGCCAAGATCGCCAGTCGTGAGACCGTGATCCCGGCTGTGGCTAAGAACAAGATGGATGCAGTGGTAATGGCAAAGGTAGCAGATCTTTTCCCGGTAGATGTAGATAAGTACATATTTACTTATAAAGTACAGGGAAGCGACTATCAGGACAAAGATCAGGGAAAGGTCCGTAATGTCCGTATTTTTGCGGCACCATCCGATCTGATCGAATCCTATTACAAACTGGCAGAAGAAGCTGAGATGAATGTGATCTCCGTGGAGGGAGATGGAAATAGTATCTTCCAGATCATGAGCCGCCAGGTAAAGAATTCTGTTACCATGTGTATTCAGATCAACCGTGATTCTACACTGGTCAATGTGGTTACCTCCAATGAAATGCTTCTGCAGCGAGTTATCCCATATGGTGTGTCGGTATTTACAGATGCCATGATCCAGGAACCGGTTTTTGGTGTAGACGATTATGAAAAAGCATACAAAGTCCTTTCTTCTCAGAGAGTTCTGGTCCACAGCATGAATGCGGCCAATCCTTCCGGAGATTTCTCTACAGCCAAAAGAATTGAGATTACCAATAATGGAGAATATCTGGTCAGCAACATCGCCCGTGTCATCGAGTATTATAACTCCAAGTACAAAGACAGAGAGATTCAGAATGTAATCTGTGTGGGGGTGGGATGCAGCATTGCCGGTATCCATGAACTCTTATCCAACGAGTTGAGTGTGGAAGTGACGACACCAACAGAATTGGAAGGCGTACGGTTTAACAAAAAGATCGTCATTGATGCGGCTATTTTGCAGTATTTGAACTGCTTTGGTTCCGTATTTTCACCACTGAACTTTATTCCTAAGTCCATGGCACTTAGAAATGCAAGAAAAGGAAGTATGACAGGCGCACTGGCAATCTTTGCCGGCCTGGTACTGGTAAGTCTTGTGCTTAGCGGATTTTCCATTATTGAACTGATGACTGCATCCAGTAACCACGATGAACTGCAGGCCAGAAAGAATGCACTGGCACCGGTAGAAGATCAGTATAATGAACTGACGGATGTGGAAAACCAGTACAATATTATGAGCAACATCAAAACATATACAAACTCAAACAATAATCATTTCCATGAGTTGATCGACAAACTTTCTGAAATGGTGCCAAAGAGTTTCAAGATCCAGAGTATTCAGTCCGATGAAGATGCGGTTACCATGAGTGCTTCTTGCAACGACAGACTTTCTTCTTTGTCTCTGACACAGATACAGATGAACAAGGTAGATAATATTAAAGATGTTACCATCAAAGAAGTGGCAGAAACAGAGGATGAAAATACAGGCAGAAGACAGTATAATTACACATTGACCTTTAAGTATAAAAATGTCAATGCGATCACAGATACAAACGCCAGTCAGGGGGTGCAGTAAATGGATAAGTTGACAGTAATGCAGAAAAAAATCATTTTGATCGGCCTGGGCCTTTTGATCTTGATCTGTTCCTTTTTCCTCGTATTCCAGAGAAATCAGGATCAGGCAACAGAACTGGATACCCAGTCACAGAAACTGAAAAGACAGGTAGAGTATCTCAGCGACCTGCAGCTGCAGGTAAATCAGATGAAGCAGACTTCCGAACAGCACAAGACGGATACAGAAAATTATGTTAAAGAATATCCATCAACTGTGACTCAGCAGAAGGCAATCTTCAATGTATACCAGATGATGGTTGACAGCGGTGTGCGTGTTACAGCGATTCGGCCTTCTGAATCCCAGAAGTTTATTGAAAAAGGACAATTTGTTTCTACTGAGCAGACAGAAAACAACGGTTCCGGCCAGAAAGCGGTTTCACCAAGTGCGGTGGAAGAGGCACCGGAACAGCAGGTAGATACATTGAGCCAGATGGTAGGAAAGTACACCAAGTATGAGGTGGATATGACCGGCAACATGAACCAGATCATGGACATGGTGGACTGGGTCCGTGACAACAAGGAACATATGTCGATTTCCAATCTGAGTTATACCTTTGATGCTACCAGCGGTAAACTGACAGGAACGGCTACCATTAACTATTATGAGATCAATGGAAACGGAAATCCATATATAGAACCGAAGATCGACGGTATTGTCATTGGAACAGACAGCATCTTCGGTGCATTACAGAAATAAGTCAAGGAGGTAGGGATATATGAAAAGCATGAAGGAAGGTTTTTCCTTAGTGGAAGTGATCGTCGCCATTGCTGTGCTGGCGTTATTGTCCCTGCCGATTCTGGCTTACTTTTCAGACGCATCGGTATTTACTTCCAGAGGAAAGCATACCCAGAAGGCCACAACGGCAGGACAGGCAGTAGCGGAAGAAGTAAATAACTGTGATGATTTTGAAGAGGTGGAGGATGTTTTATCCACTCAGGCGGGCTGGACATTGGATTCAAAGGCAGCCGGATCCGATCACAAATCCCATCTTACCAAAGAAGTGACGGAAGATGGTGAGAAGTTTAAGGTAAAGGTGACCGTGGATTATGAATACAGCCGGGTGAATTCGGCAGGTGATACCACCGATTCAAAATTCAATGAATTTGAGACTCCACAGTTAAAAGAAATTTATTCACCTAAAAATGTGGTCCTTTCTGAGACGGATCAGGCAGATGTTGCGGTTAGTCATTTTCTCGCGGATCATCCGGACAAGGCCCAGTCTGAAATTAAAACTAATATGACCAGAGTGATCTGGATCCAGTTAGGGGTAGATCCTTCTAACAGTGATGTATATACAGTAAAATGTTTTTACCGTTACAGTTATGAGGGTGCAGATTTTGACAGTGTGTTAAACGACACAAAGATAGAAAAAAGTAAATTAGAAAATATATACCTTTTCTACAACATTACCAAGGACACGGGGGCAGAAGAGGTGAAAGTGGACTGTGATCCATCCATCCTTGCCACAGAAGCAGAAAAGGTAAATGTATATATGATCTGTCAGAAGAAGGTAATGGCTCCCACCAGTGGCTATTCCCTCAGTATATCTGTAACAGGGACAGCCCAGCGGATGAATTATTATACCAATGGAATCAACTGTACCGGTATCACGGCAAAGACAGATTTCATTGAGAAACAGGCTTCTGGCAAGAGAATTGCCGCTGTTTCAGTGGATGTTTATCCTGAATCAGCAACGGTGTTTAATGATGATACAAGAGTAGTTCATCTGGATACATCGAAAGGAGAACGATAGTATGATTAAATGGCTGAAGAACAGAAAATTTTATAAGAACCTTTTTGAGGGGAAAGAAGGTGCTTCCTTTATTTCTGTTATTATCGGCGTTACTTTTCTGGCAACTCTGGGAATTACGATTTTGACCATTGCCACACGCTATATGTCAACGGTCATTGTAGAGAAGTATTCTTCCGATAATTTCTATCAGACAGAGGGAATTTTGGAAGAAGTCCGTACCGGATTACTTGAGTATGCAGATACAGCCAGTGAAACGGCTTATACGGATGTACTGGAGAATTATACAAAAGAGTCTGAGAATATGAAAGATGTATATTCAAAGAAATATTTAAGCGGACTGGCAACGGTGCTTCGCGGAGGTATGACATATTCAGAAGACGATATTAAGAATAACCTGGGAACAGCGGTTACATGCAGCCTGGATGTAGTAAAGAAACTGACAAAGAAACCGGATGCCGTACAGACGGTACCGGGTACCAATCTTTGCTTTGTAACCAACTATGATGACAAGACAGGGTATACTCTGACCATCAAAAATCTTCTGGTAGATTATACAGATGATACAGATTACCGTTCATCCATCCAGTCAGATATTGTATTCCAGGTACCGGATTATAAATTTGAGGGTGATTCAACCCTGAACGAGATAAAAAATTACATTGTCATCAATGACGATCAGTTAAAGGTTCAGAATGCCAATATCGGGACACAGTTTATTGGAAATGTTTACACCGGAAACAAAGATACCGGTATTGACATTGGCACACAGAGTCTGGTGAATTTTAACAGTAAGACCATTATTTCCAGAGGAAATCTTGATGCTTACACCGGATCTGTATTGAATCTGAATGGCGAAAGCGGCATTGGTGATCTGTGGCTTCAGAATATCCGCCTTTTAAAATATGGATCGGATTCTTCTCTGGAGACAAAAGTTACATTGAATGAAAATGCCTATATCAGTAATGATCTGGATATCCAGGATAACAATGCTACCGTAAATCTTGGCGGCAAGTATTATGGATATAGTTACAATGAACAAAATGACTCTTCAAGAGGAGAGGGCTTAAATTCTGAGTATAGCAGTGCTATTCTTGTAAATGGCCTGAATACGACTCTCAATGCCAATTCGCTGGACAAGATGATTCTGGCAGGAAGAGCGTTTGTATCCCAGAATAAATCGGATTATACTTCTACCACGACCAATATCCTTACCGGTGAATCTCTTTCAATCAAGAGTAACCAGCTGGCATATCTGGTTCCGGATTCCTGTTTTCCAGAATCGGTGGACCACAATCCCATGGCAATACCGGAATTGACAGCTACGGTAGAAAGTGATGTAAAAGCCAATTTGCTAAGCAATGCAGCCCTGAAGGATTATCTGAATCCTGCAAAACCATATATTGCCAACTACATTCATGGTGCCAGTGGTGATTATGTGTACTTATTTTTGAATTTTGCCAGTGAGGCAAAGGCAAACGAGTACTTTAAAGATTACTATACCGGCGTAGTGGAAATCAAAGATGAAAGTGGCAATATTATAGAAAATCAGAGTAAGTTAAAAGAGAGGGCACAGTCCTTCCTTAGTGTGCCGGATATGGGAAAAACGAAGTTTTCCGGCAATCTGTGTCTGATCGCAGCCAATATTGTTTATAACTACGAGGCGTCAGCCGGCAGTAGTATTCAAAGTTCCAACTATTACAATAGTTCAGGAGCACCGAGAGAAAACCTTTTACAGGATGGAAGAAAGATTGCCATGGATTACCTTGGTAAGTGCAAAACCTTGCTTTCTTCCGGAGGAACAGGAAGAGATACCAATATCCGTCTGGATGATTCGCTGGATCTTCCGTTAGTATCATCAAGGATCATTGATTTTTCCAAAGTGGACAGCACTGTATTCAAAGATTACAGTGACAAAGACGGCAACCCGATCGGTCGTGTTACGGTGGTAAACGGTGACCGGAATGTTACCTCGGCAGACAGTGGGCTTTTGATCGTCAAAGGAGATGTGACGGTAGATGCAGATTTCAAAGGTTTGATCTTAGCCAGCGGCAAAGTCACCGTAACAGGAAACCATAAACTGGAGTATGATATGATCACCGTTGGCAATCTGCTGGAAGAAATCAAATATGATGATGAATTTGCCAAGTATTTCTATGCCTTTAATGGAGGCTTGTCACAGGATACAACAGAAATGAATAAATGTGTATTCTACCAGAACTGGGTTAAGAATGCTTATTGATGCGGGAAGGAGGACAGAAAATGAGAGAGAAAGATGGATTTTCACTGATAGAACTGGTTATCACCATCGCCATCATGGGGATTCTTGTGGGACTTTCTGCCTTTAGTCTGAATTATATCAGCCAGGCGGATGCCAGAAAGATGACAGGGGAGATAAACAGCGCTTTCTCAGAATTAAAAACATTGAATATGTCCAAGAATACAACCGCGTATATGCATCTTTACCAATATGACGGTGATTTCTACATAAAGTACGACGGAAGTGCTTCCTGCACGCCGGATGACACCGGACATAAAATCGGTAAAGATAATATGAAGATCCAGGTAGACAGTACAGAGCTTGGAAGCGGGGATGTGTATTCCTTTACGATCCGCAAAAAGGATGGTGCCTTTGCTACCGTTACAGACGGTGGCAACACATATGTACCGCCGTCAAAGATTGCGGTTACCGATGATAATGGCAGAAAGTATTCCATTACCGTTGTAAAGGACACCGGCAGACATTTCATTGATTAAAGAAGGAAAAAGGGGGATAAACCATGAAACAAAAAAGTAAAGAGGGTTTTTCACTGGTTGAAATGCTGATCGCCCTTGCTGCTTCTTCCATCGTGATGTTGGCCATCATGATGATCATGGGATTTTGTACATCTACTATGAGACGTACACAGCAGAGAGTGGATCTGCAGGAACAGGCAAAAGATGCCATGAACCATATCAGTGCTTATACCATGGAAGCGGATAGTGCCGTTTGGAGTGATTCAGCAAAACTCCTTACCATTGTGAAAAAGACGGTGCAGAATGTAGGAACCGCAGAGAGAAAAGTTTCGGCTACGGATACTTATTTTTACTGGGAAAAAGATGGCAACATTTATTTCGCATCCAAGTATGATCTGGCCAAAGAGGCCGGACAAGAAAGTGATGTGGAACATTTTGTCCCATCCTTTGCCGCCGATAAAAAGCATTTAATGGCTGAGAATGTATCCAGTCTTAAATGTGAGAAAAAGTCAGTTACATCTTCCAGCCACACAAACCGGATTAGTGTAGAACTGGAAATGAAAAAAGATGATGTAAGTTATAAGTGTCAGAGGGATATCAGTTTGAGAAAATAATAGGAGGCGACAAAACATGAAAAAAAGAAAATGGTCTCGTAAAGTTGCATGGATCTTTGGGGTTACAGCGGTTTGTACTCTGGGACTGGTTTTGTTAAAGACCGGACATGTATTCGGCAAGTATAGTGAAGAGTCTACTTATCTGCAGTATACCGGAGACACAGACAGTGATCCGGTAAAAGTAATGGACAGCAACGATGTATTTGTAACAGACGAAGGTGGTAATAAAAAAGGCTCACAGGGTACCGGAGCCACACCTTTAAATGATAAAGTACCTACCTGCGTAGGAACTAAGGGAACCGATTCCAATCCATTTATTATCCTGGAAATTGTGCCGGATAAGGCCATGCAGCAGATGATTTATCTGAATCCTGATAATAATAAATATCCCTTTGATGTAATGCAGATCGGCATTGATGCCAGCAAGGCGAAAAATGCGTCTATCACAGAGCAGAACATGGACAACTATAATATCAAGGATCTGTTTGGCAACTGGATGGTAGATTTTAATTATGACATTTACAGTTATGAAGACGATGTAGACAAGGGAAATGATAAAGAAAAAAAATCCGTCAAGATGATCTACACCGGTAAATATTATACTGTGAAATTAAACAGTGACCAGATTACGGAAGATGATTATAACAATCTGACCGTTCCGCAGCTGGCCAAGAAGTATCCGGATCTTTTTAAGAAAGACTTAGAAGGAGAAGCCATCCGGGACATTTCTCTTACCGATAAATATAACTGGACCAAGAAGAAAAAGACAGTAGGTTCGGAAGTCCATTATGAGAAATCGGTCACATCGGATAAATTAACCTTCAGACAGAACCAGAACCAGTGGAATTATTCGTCAGCAAATCTGGTGGAGGATAATCAGAGTGTGCTGGCCGGCAGTGACGATCAGGGAAATGCCATCACAGATGAAGCAAAAGCAGATTACGGTAACTGGAGCGTAAATAAGACTGATTCCAAAGATTATTCATATACCATCAGTACGCCAAGCATTGCAGACGAGGATTATCAGTCTGTCAAAGACGGAAAAATGACCATCGAACAGCTGGCGGCAAAATATCCTTCTTTATTCCGTTTAGACAGCACAGGTAAAGCAGTAGAGGCAGCCAGACTTTCAGATGATAAAAACTGGCAGATCAGCAAAGAAGCAAATAAGGAAGTGTTAGACCAGATCTATGGTGGTTATGTTTATTATGTGGGAGCCGGCAAGGGGGATTATGCCCTGCAGGATGAATGGTCCCAGATAGTAAATGCCAACATTTCTAAACTGACAGTAAGTTCTGACAGCAGCCAGAACCAGTGGAAGTATGTAACGGATGTGACCCAGATTCCGGCAGACAGAAAAGAACTGACATCCAATGATAATTTCTGGCAGTATTATAAGGATACCGGTTATTATATCCCGGTCAGTGTATATGAAAGCAAGTATGGTCGTGTGATCATGCAGTCTAAATTTACGACAGTTTATACTGTGAAATACAATGCATCCATTCAGACATATGAGTTTAACTATGACAAGGGTGACAAAAAGTCCTATTATACTTACTGCTATTATAACTTGAAAGCTAATGAAGTACTGAAACGGTCTTTGTTTAAGTTTAATAATGAGAAGGATTGCAAAAATTTTAATCTTCAGGTAGTATGTGTGACGCCGGATGAACTGAATAAAATGTCCAAAGACGATACAAGTGCTACAGTAGATATGGTAGAGAGAGCGGACATGGTATACATTTCATCCTTCCACAAGACAGATACAAGTAATATTAAAAATGTGTATGAGCTGTATCATAAATTCTGGATGGGCGAAAAAGATTATGATTTTAATCAGGAAGCAGATTTTCCAACCTTTGAGACAAATGATCTGGAATGGGATCTGTGCGTGAAGATCATGAAGCGTATCAGTACCAATAAAAACCTTCCCCTTGTGTGGACCCAGAAAGTGGGAAGTATGCTTCGAAATGGTGTAGACGGAAACAGCTCGTCCAAAGAAACTACCATGTATATGTCAAAGGACTGTCAGAACTACCAGATGAATGGTGCCTTGAATAATGTGGCAAAACTGTACCTTGTCAGTATCCAGTTTGACCTTCTGGCCAGACACAGTGATGGTGTCAAGAGGAGTTTTATGGAGGACATTCTTCCGTATATCCAGACAGTAAAATTGAAGTCTACCTCTGGTATCAATGACTACTCAGCCAAGACAACCGGCTATTATGTAAGGCCGCTGGCTACTTCCGACAGTATCTCGGATTTTAACAAGAAAAAGAGTTATTATCTGTGGAATGCCTTGACATTCTATCCGGCTGAGTTAGGTGGAAATCAGAATACAAATCTTGGGGTAGATAAGTATGTGGAGTATGGTTATTCCGCCAACTTCTTTGATACCAATAACCAGAACCAGCCTTTTACGGCGGAAGATGTTTCATATACCCACCATTCCGGTACCGACGGTGAAGATGAGAAGAATGTAACACTGGTAAGTGATGGTTCTAATTCCAATGAAAACCATTCTACACTGATCACGCCATCCGGTTCTGAAGCTATTATCAGTAAGACCCTGGATATTATTTACAAGATTATGAATAACAGTAATGATAAAGTAGCACCGCTGACGGTTCAGGTTCTGAAACAGAAGAAGTTATATACTCGTCTGGATGAAGTGAATGTTTTGATTGATTATAATAAGGACAGCAAGTACAAGACAAATGATACATTGTATCTCAGAGTGAAGGTGTCCAATGTAAACGACCAGACCGGAGCCATACTTGGAACCGTCTTTATGAAACCGGAAGATACCGGCAAAGACAAATACAGCAGTTCGGCTTGCGAAAGTCATGAACCGGCCCTGCTTACAGCACTGGGAACGACGGATCTGACTAAAGTTTTATACAGAGAATATGCAGATTCAGATACCACAATCCTTCACAAGCAGAAGGTGACCGATGAGAAAGGTACACAGTGGGCCGATGGATATCCGGTATCCACAGATGTTACATTCTATGTTCCTTACAAGCTGAAAGACTGGCAGAATGGATACACGGTTTTGCGTGTGTACACTCAGGGACGGGTTTATAATACTAAGAAAAACCTTATGGTGCAGGGTGAAGAAGTATATACAGATATAACCATCTCAGCCAGAGATTTGTTTAATCTGCAGTAAACATAAAAAAAGCAGCCAGCCGCATTGCCGGCCGGCTGTTTTCTTTGGAAAAACATAAGGAAATAAAAGGAGACTCAAATGAATATAAAAGAAATCCGGCAGGAATTTGAAATGACAGACATGGGAGAGTGGACTTCTCTTATGAAAAAATATGAATCCGATCCAAGAAGCGGAGTGCAGAAACTTCTGCTTTCCTGCCAGAAGAAGATGCAAGCCTGTGAAAAAGAAAATGAGCGGCTGGAAATGATGCTTGCCTTTGAGAAAAAGTACGGAAAAGAATATGAATGTATCTGTGGTATCGATGAAGCAGGACGGGGACCTTTTGCAGGCCCTGTGGTAGCCGGGGCTGTGGTCCTTCCCAAAGGACTGAAAATACCGGGGCTGAATGATTCCAAGCAGGTTTCTGCTAAAAAAAGAGAAGAATTGTTCGATATAATTAAGGAGAAAGCAGTTTCTTATGGCATTGGTATGAGTTCTCCGGCAAGGATTGATGAGATTAATATCTTGCAGGCAACTTATGAGGCGATGGCGCTGGCAGTGAAGGATCTGAATGTTGTGCCGGATCTTTTGTTAAATGATGCTGTTACGATCCCACAGATACCAGTCAAACAGATTGGGATCATAAAGGGGGACGCCAGAAGTCTTTCCATTGCAGCAGCCAGTATTATGGCAAAAGTAACAAGGGACCACCTGATGGAAGAATATGCCCAGTTATATCCGGAATATGGCTTTGAGAAAAATAAAGGATACGGTTCGGCGGACCACAGAGAGGCATTGCAGAAATATGGTCCATGTCCGATCCACAGGCGCACCTTTATCCATAACTGGGTGAAACAATAAAGGAGGAATTGGATGCAGGAAAAGAAGACAGCGGTAGCACTGGAGTATGAGACCGGCGAGAAAGCACCAAAAGTCGTTGCATCCGGCCGTGGATATCTGGCGGACAAGATTGTAGAAGTGGCAAAAGAGTCAGATGTGCCGGTGCACAAAGATGCTAAACTGGCAAGATCTCTGTCTGTACTGGATATTGGTGAGTACATACCACCGGAACTGTATTCTGTGGTAGCAGAAGTTCTTGTATTTGTTGATAATATGGACCGCATACAGGAAAAAATCAAAAGATAGCAGAGGATAACAGGGGGGATATTTGGATGCAGGGAGAAAATAAAAGAAAAACAGGCACTTTTTATGAAGAAATGGCAGCCAGATATCTGGAATCTAAAGGATATAAGATTCTGGACAGAAATTATCACTGCCGGGCGGCGGAGTTAGATCTGATCGCACTGGATGGAGAGTGTCTTTGCTTTGTAGAAGTAAAATATCGGAAAAATGCAGCCTATGAGGCTCCCAGAGGTGTTGTGACCAATGCGAAGATGAACAAAAACCGTCTGGGAGCTCGTTTTTATTGCATGGAACATGGTATCAGTGAATGGCATCCCATGCGTTTTGATGTGGTGATGATCATAGGAGAAAAACTGATCCATTATGAGAATGCGTTTGAAGGCAGGTAACAGAACTTGTCTAAAATAATTTTTTGTGATATAGTAATAACGATTGTGATAAGATAGATAAAGAAATGGAGATAATTATGGGAAAACCAATTTTGGCCATTGTAGGTAGACCGAATGTGGGAAAATCAACTCTGTTTAATACATTAGCAGGAGAAAAGATTTCCATCGTGAAAGATTATCCTGGTGTAACCAGGGATCGTATCTATGCGGATGTTACCTGGCTGAACCACTCTTTTTCACTGATCGATACCGGCGGAATCGAGATGGACAGCAAAGACCAGATGCTTAAACATATGAGAGAGCAGGCCAACATAGCCATTGATACAGCCGATGTTATTTTGTTTATTGTAGATGTGAGACAGGGACTGGTAGATGCAGATTATAAAGTGGCAGATATGCTTCGTCGTTCCGGCAAGCCGGTTATTTTAGTTGTAAATAAAGTAGATAATTTTCAGAAATATATGCCGGATGTGTACGAGTTTTACAATCTTGGCATAGGGGATCCGCACCCTGTATCAGCCAGCAGTAAACTGGGGCTGGGTGATATGCTGGATGCCGTGCTGGACGTGATCGATCTGGACAAGATCGAACAGGAAGAAGATGAGAGACCGAAGATTGCGGTAGTTGGAAAACCGAATGCCGGTAAATCTTCGCTGATCAACCGTCTGTTAGGAGAAAACCGTGTGATCGTTTCAGATGTGGCTGGTACTACAAGAGATGCCATTGACACGGAGATCGTTCACAATGATACAGAGTATGTATTTATTGACACGGCAGGACTGCGCCGTAAAAGCAAGATCAAAGAGGACATTGAAAGATACAGTATCATCCGTACTATTGCGGCTATTGAAAGAGCGGATGTGGTGATCCTTGTGATTGATGCCACAGAAGGTGTTACGGAGCAGGATGCCAAGATCGCAGGTGTGGCACATGACCGGGGCCGCGGCCTTATTATAGCGGTCAATAAATGGGATGCACTGGAAAAAGATAATTCCACAGTGAAAGAATTCACCAAAAAGGTACGGGATATCCTGTCCTTTGTGCCGTATGCTGAGATCATGTTTATTTCGGCACTGACCGGCCAGCGTACCAACAAGATTTTTGATGTATTGGATGTAGTGATCCAGAATCATGCACTGCGGATCCAGACAGGAGTCCTGAATGAAATTTTGATGGAAGCGGTAGCCATGCAGCAGCCGCCTTCAGACAAAGGAAAACGCCTGAAATTATTCTATATGACCCAGGTAAGTACCAAACCGCCGACTTTTGTGCTGTTTGTGAACAACAAAGAACTGATGCATTTTTCTTATCAGCGTTATATAGAGAACAGGATCCGGGAGACTTTTGGTTTTGCCGGAACTCCGATCCGGATCTTTATCAGGGAAAGAAAAGAAAAGGAGTAAAGATACTGTGTATGGATTACTTGCGATAATTTTATTAGTGATAGGATATTTTTTCGGGTGCTTTTCTACCGGCTATATTGTGGGCAAAATGAATGGCCACGATATCCGGACAGAGGGCAGTGGCAATATAGGCACGACCAATGCTCTGCGTACCATGGGAGCCAAGGGCGGAGCACTGACTTTTGGAGGAGACCTTTTGAAAGCGTTTATTCCGACTCTGGTTGTCCGTTTTGTTATGTGTCCCCGCATGGACATGGATCTGGAGTATACATATCTGTTTACTTTGATTGTGGGACTGGGCGTTGTAATCGGTCACAATTTTCCTTTTGAACTTCATTTCAAGGGAGGAAAAGGAATTGCTGTGTCAGCAGCGGTGATCGTGGCATCTTCGGCCGGGACCAGACTGGGGTGGTGGATGATCGCAGGAGGTATCGTACTTTTTGTAGCAGTAGTAGCACTGACAAGATATGTATCTCTTGGCTCATTGATGGTAATATGGTATTTCCCAATCTACACAGTGTGCCGGTTTATTAAAAGCCCTGTGGCAGTGTATATGATCATAGTGTCGATGCTTTTTGTGATCCTGGCATATATTAAACATGCCGGAAATATCAAAAGACTGCTGAATGGTACAGAGCGTAAGTTTGGTGAGAAAAAACAAGGATAAAATATTAGTATATTTAAGGAGAAAAAAGATGAAACGAGTTAGTTTTTTAGGAGCTGGAAGCTGGGGAACCGCCTTGGCTATTTTGTGTGCAAATAACGGACATAAGGTTACGATCTGGTCAAAAGTACAGGAAGAGATCGATATTTTGAATGAGCACAGAGAGCATATTTACCGCTTGCCGGGAGTAAAACTGCCGGATACCATTGAGATTGAAAGTGATCTGGAAAAAGCATGCACAGATCAGGATATTATCGTATTTTCTGTGGCATCCCCTTATGTGCGATCTACAGCAAAAGAGGCAAAAGCCTTTATTAAGCCGGGACAGATCGTTGTAAATGTTGGTAAAGGAATTGAAGAGGCTACACTGCTGCCTCTCTGTGATGTGATCGAAGATGAGATCAAAGGTGCAGATGTGGCTGTTTTATCCGGACCAAGCCACGCAGAGGAAGTGTCAAAAGGAGTTCCTACCACGGTAGTAGTAGGTGCAAAAACAGAAAAGACAGCTGCTTTTGTACAGGATGTATTTATGGGAAGCAGATTCCGTGTTTATACAAGCCCGGATATCATCGGTATTGAGTTAGGTGGTTCGTTGAAAAATGTCATTGCACTGGCAGCCGGTATTCTGGATGGAATGGGTCTGGGTGACAATACCCGAGCTGCATTAATGACCAGAGGAATTGCGGAAATATCCAGACTGGGACTGGAATTAGGCGGAAAGATGGAGACTTTCTGTGGATTAAGCGGTATCGGTGATTTAATTGTTACTTGTACCAGTACCCACAGCCGTAACCATACATGCGGTTATCTGTTGGGACAGGGCAAAACACTGGAAGAAGCCAAAGAAGAGATCAAGCAGGTTGTGGAAGGTGTTAACTGTGCCAAGGCTGCTATGGCCCTTGCCAACAAGCATCATGTGACAATGCCGATCGTGGAGCAGATCAATGCTATTTTGTTTGCTCACAAGACACCGGCGCAGGCGATCCAGGATCTTTTGGAGCGCGATAAGGCAAATGAGTATAACAGTTTGAAATGGTAAATATTAAAAAAAATTAAATTTTTTGTTGACATAAGAGATAATCTGTGTATACTAAAGTTATAAATAATTTAAACCGTTGACCGAGAGAAGTAGCAGTTGGATTGTTTTCAGAGAGTCGCTGGTTGGTGTGAAGCGACAGCATGATAATTGTGAATGGACTCGGGAGGGCAGCTTGAAATCTTTGAAAGTAGACGCTGACGGAGACCTGAACCGTTATCTGCAGGAGTGTATGTTAGTACATGATTGAGTGGATTACACCGTAATCAAACAGGGTGGTACCGCAGGAGATTTTACAACTCTTGTCCCTTTCCTTTTAGGAGAGGGGCAGGAGTTTTTTTTATTATACAAGAAAGGAAGGTCGTTGCATATGACACCTACAATGGAAGAGTTAAAACAGTATGTTGGACGGTATGATATTGTACCGATTCAGGAGGAAATTTACGCAGATGTGGTAACACCGATTTACCTCCTGCGAAAGATTGCAGCCAGCAAGAAAAATTATTATCTGCTGGAAAGTGTAGAAGGTGGAGAAAAATGGGGACGATATTCCTTCCTTGGATACGATCCGATCATGAGAGTTACCTGCCAGGAGAAAAAGGTGATAATCAAAGAGGGACAGAAGCAAAAAGAGGTAGAGACAACAGATTCCCTTTCGGTGGTAAGAGATATATTAAAACAATACCAAGCACCGAAAATAAAGGATATGCCACCATTCGCCGGCGGATTCGTAGGATATTTTTCTTACGCCATGATCGCTCATGCAGAACCTAAATTGAAGATCCAGAGAGGTGAATTTGCAGATTACGACTTAATGTTGTTTGATAAAGTTATTGCTTATGATCACCTGAAGCAGAAAATTGTTCTGGTGGCCAATGTAAGAGTTGGTGAAAATCTGGAAGAAAACTATGAAAAAGCCAGAAAAGAAATAAAAGAAATTGTATCGCTCATCCGGGATACAACACCACTTGAAGATGAGCCGGTGTATGATAAAGTACAGTTTGAGTGCAATGTGACAGAAGAAGAATACGCAGGGATGGTAGAAAAGACAAAGGATTATATTTTTGACGGAGATATTTTCCAGGCTGTAATATCCAGACGGTTTACCAGTGACTATGAAGGCAGTCTGATCAATCCATACCGGGTGCTTAGAACTACCAATCCATCTCCGTACATGGTGTACATGAATATGGAAGATGTGGAGATCATGAGTACTTCACCGGAAACGCTGGTCCGCCTGCAAGATGGCAGACTTGTTACCTTCCCGGTGGCAGGATCCAGACCGAGGGGAAAGGATGAAAAGGAAGATGATGCTCTGGTAGCAGATCTGATGTCGGATGAGAAAGAATTGTCAGAGCACAATATGCTGGTGGATCTGGGAAGAAATGATCTGGGACGGATCTCCCAGTACGGATCTGTGGAAGTAACCAAGTATCAGATGATCCATAAGTATTCCAAGATCATGCATATCTGTTCTCAGGTAGAGAGTAACATCCGTCCGGATAGGGATTCACTGGATGCCATCAAGTCGGTGCTGCCGGCAGGAACCTTATCCGGGGCGCCAAAGATCAGAGCCTGTGAGATCATAGACGAGCTGGAGCCGGTGCCAAGAGGAATTTATGGCGGAGCGTTGGGCTATGTAGATTTTGGCGGAAACATGGATACTTGCATCGCAATCAGGATGGCAGTGAAAAAGAACAACAAAGTCTATGTACAGGCAGGAGGCGGCATTGTGGCAGACAGCGTGCCGGCCAATGAATATCAGGAATCTGCCAATAAAGCAAAAGCAGTAATGCTTGCCATTGAAAATGCAAAGGAGGCTGTGAGAATATGATCTTATTGATTGATAATTATGATAGTTTTTCCTATAATCTGGTGCAGTATATTGGAACGATAAATCCCCACATCAAGGTAATACGAAACGATGAACTTACCGTGGATGAAATCGAAAAACTTCATCCGGATCACATTGTTTTGTCGCCGGGTCCCGGTTATCCAAAAGATGCCGGAGTGTGTGAAGAAGTAGTATTGAAACTCCAGGGAAAAGTACCGATCCTTGGTGTATGCCTGGGACATCAGGGAATCTGTGAGGTGTACGGTGCCACCATCTGTCATGCCAAACAGCTGATGCATGGAAAGAAAAGTACTGTAACGATAGATACAAAAAAACCTATTTTTGCAGGATTGCCGGAAAAAGCCGAGGTGGCAAGGTACCATTCCCTCATTGCGGATATGGATACTATACCGGAGGAACTGGAAGTAATCTCGGTAGATGAGAACAATGAGGTCATGGCAGTAAAACACAGACAGTATGATGTGTATGGATTACAGTTTCATCCTGAATCTATTATGACACCGGATGGAATGAAAATAATAGAAAACTTTTTGAACTTACGGTAAAGGAGAGATTGATATGATACAGGAAGCAATTCACAAAGTAATCAACAGGCAGGATCTGACCTATGAAGAGGCAGTAGAAGTAATGGGGGAAATTATGTCAGGGGAGGCAAGCCAGATCCAGATGGCCACTTTCCTCACAGCACTCCGCATGAAAGGTGAAACCATTGAAGAAATCACAGCTTGTGCCCAGGGCATGAGAAATGCCGGAGCACACATTGCACCAAACTGCGAGGCTGTAGAAATTGTGGGAACCGGTGGCGACGAGGTAGGAACCTTTAACATTTCTACCACATCAGCCTTTGTTATGGCGGCAGCTGGTGTGCCGGTTACCAAGCACGGAAACCGTAGTGTATCCAGTAAGAGTGGCGCAGCCGATGTGCTGGAAAAACTGGGGGCCAATCTGATGTTGGATGAAGAGAAGGCCATGGAAGTATTAAAGAAAACTAATATGGTATTTTTATTTGCTCAGAAGTATCATCCGGCTATGAAAAATGTAGGTCCGGTAAGATCTGCCATGAAAGAGCGCACGGTATTCAATATATTGGGACCTCTGACTAACCCGGCCAATGCCAGCCGGCAGTTATTAGGTGTTTACACCGATGAACTGGTAGAAAAACTGGCCGATGTACTCAGCAACCTGGGTGTAAAAGCCGGCATGTCTGTATGTGGTGACGGACATCTGGATGAGGTTACAGTCACAGGACCGACTCACTGCTGTGAGATCCGGGACGGAAAGAAAATTTCCTATGATATCACTCCTGAGCAGTTTGGATTGAAAACATATGACCAGTCAGAGATCATTGGGGGAACACCGGAGGAAAATGCCCGGATCACAAAGGACATTTTAAGAGGCAAAGAACAGGGAGCCAAACGGGATATTGTGCTGATGAATGCCGGACTTGGTATTTATCTTGGCATTGATGGCATTACCATGGAGGAAGGTGTTCAGAAAGCAAAAGAAGTAATCGACAGCGGAGCAGCTTACCGGAAGATGGAAGAATTTGTGAAAGCAACACAGGAGTGAGACCATGATATTAGATGAAATAGCAGAAAAAACAAGAATCCGGGTAGCCGGTGCGAAACAAAAGATTTCACCGGAAGAGATGAAACAAAAGGCGCTGGCTTGTGAGATCCATCGAGAATTTCCTTTTGAAAAGGAACTGAGAAAAAAGGGGATTTCCTTTATCTGTGAGGTAAAAAAGGCATCACCATCCAAAGGAATCATTGCAGAAAAATTTGATTACCGGAGCATCGCGGAGTCTTATGAAGAGGCAGGTGCCGGGGCAATTTCCGTGCTGACCGAGCCGGAATATTTTAAAGGAAGCATTGAATATCTGAAAGAGATCGCAGAGGATGTAAAGATCCCGCTTCTCCGCAAGGATTTTACTGTGGATGAGTATATGATCTACGAAGCCAAGGCGGCAGGGGCATCCATCGTACTTCTGATCTGTGCTATTTTGGATGAAGAAACATTAAAACATTATATAGAGATCGCCGATTCTCTTGGTTTGTCAGCACTGGTAGAAGCACATGATGAAGAAGAGATCCAGATGGCTCTCAGGGCAAAGGCCCGGATCATCGGCGTTAACAACCGCAACCTGAAAGATTTTACGGTAGATATCCATAATGGAATAAGGCTGCGGGAGAAGGTGCCACAGGATGTTTTGTTTGTGGCCGAAAGCGGAATCCGTACAAGAGAAGACATAGAGGAACTGGAAAAAGCCCATGTAAATGGTGTTTTGATCGGTGAAACCTTTATGAGAGCAGAAAATAAAAAAGCCATGCTGGCAGAATTAAAAGGAGAGAACAAATAATGTCAAACGGAAGATTTGGTATTCATGGAGGACAGTACATACCGGAAACTCTTATGAATGCAGTAATAGAACTGGAAAAAGCATACGATCATTATAAAGAAGATCCGGCTTTTGTAAAAGAATATAATGATTTGTTAAATGAATATGTAGGACGGCCTTCCCGTCTGTACTACGCATCCCACATGACAGAAGATCTGGGAGGAGCAAAGATTTACCTGAAACGAGAGGATTTAAACCACACCGGATCCCACAAATTAAATAATGCCCTTGGCCAGGCTCTTTTGGCTAAAAAAATGGGTAAAAAGCGTCTGATCGCAGAGACCGGAGCCGGTCAGCATGGTGTGGCAACGGCTACCGTAGCAGCCCTTCTTGGCATGGAATGCGAGATCTATATGGGAAAAGTAGATACAGACCGTCAGGCTCTGAATGTATACCGGATGGAACTGTTGGGAGCAAAAGTGCATCCTGTTACCAGCGGGACACAGACGCTGAAAGATGCGGTTAATGAGACACTTCGTGAGTGGACCAGACGTATTGATGATACCCATTATGTCATCGGATCCGTCATGGGACCACATCCATTTCCTACTATTGTAAGAGATTTCCAGAGTGTCATCGGCAAGGAAATCAAACAGCAGATGCTGGAAAAAGAGGGAAGATTGCCGGATGTTGTTATGGCATGCGTAGGAGGTGGCAGTAATGCCATGGGAGCATTTTATGATTTTATTCCGGATAAAGAAGTGGAATTGATCGGCTGTGAAGCAGCCGGCCGGGGAATCCATACAGCCGATACAGCAGCTACTATTGCTACCGGAACACTGGGAGTGTTCCATGGCATGAAATCTTATTTCTGTCAGGATGAATACGGACAGATTGCACCGGTATATTCTATTTCCGCTGGTCTGGATTATCCGGGAATCGGACCGGAGCATGCCAATCTGTATGATACAAAGAGAGCAAACTATGTGTCTGTTACAGATGATGAGGCCGTGGATGCTTTTGAGTATCTCTCAAGGATCGAGGGAATCATCCCGGCCATTGAAAGTTCTCATGCGCTGGCTTATGCGAAAAAACTGGCACCAACCATGGAAAAAGATAAAATTATCGTAGTGAATGTTTCCGGCCGTGGAGACAAAGATGTAGCAGCCATTGCAAGATACAGGGGGATTGATATTCATGAATAAGATTAGTGATGCATTTAACAATAAAAAAGCGTTTATTCCATTTGTAACAGCCGGTGATCCGGATCTGGACACGACCAAAGAGATTTTATTCGCCATGCAGGAAGGAGGAGCGGATCTGATCGAGATTGGTATCCCGTTTTCAGATCCTGTGGCAGAGGGACCGGTGATCCAGGAAGCGGACCTGCGGGCCTTGGAGGCAGGAACTACAACGGACCATATTTTTGATATGGTACGTTCTATTAAAGATAAACTTCATGTTCCGGTTGTTTTCATGACTTACATAAATCCAATCTATGTATATGGAACGGAAAAGTTCGCCAGACGAGCCAAAGAATGCGGAGCAGCCGGCGTCATCGTGCCGGATGTGCCGTTTGAAGAAAAACATGAGATTCTTGAGATCTTTCATGAGCAAGATCTTGAGGTGATCTCTATGATTGCGCCAACCAGTTCAGAGAGAGTAAAAATGATCGCAGCAGAGGCAGAAGGATTTGTGTACTGCGTAAGTTCTCTGGGAGTAACGGGTATGCGTTCCGAAATCAGTACAGACATTGCCTCTTTGATCCGGGATGTAAAATCCGTCAAAGAGATTCCATGTGCCATAGGATTTGGAATCTCCACACCGGAGCAGGCAAAAAAAATGGCGGCTGTTTCCGACGGAGCCATCGTAGGCAGTGCCATCGTAAAAATTGTGGCGGAACATGGTAAAAAAGCACCATCCCATGTGAAAAAGTATGTCCAAAGTATGAAATCTGCCGTAGAAGAGGCTTAGATGCGAATTTTTTCTTTCTTTTTTTTCGCAGTCGTGCTATAATCAAGAAAGATTATACATATAGCACAAGGAGGAAATATAAAGTGAAGAAGCAATACACAATAGTTGCATTATTGTTTATCATGACAGCTGTTTTGACCGGTTGTTCATGGAGTGAATTTAAGGCGAAGATTACAGGAAATGATTCTGCATCCGGTACAGCAGTTACCCAGAACGCATCGGGTCCGGTTGTCATTGAGGATTATAATGTAGATGATTGTATTACACTTGGCACATACAAAGGTGTGGATGTAGACTGCACAGTATCTGACTCTGAGCTTCAGTCTGAGATTGATACATTTCTCAGCAACCATGTAAAAGAGACAAAGATCAAGAGTGGTACAGTAGCATCCGGAACTTCTATCAACATTGACTTTACAGGTAAAGTTGATGGCAAGGAATTTGATGGTGGTTCAGCCCAGGGATATGAAGTAGTAGCCGGAAATTCCGGTTTCATCGATGGGTTTGATGAGGGGATGATCGGCATGAAAGTCGGCCAGACCAAAGATCTGAAATTAAAGTTCCCGGACAACTACACTCCGAACGCAAAACTTTCCGGTAAAGATGTTGTATTTACTGTTAAGATCAACTACATTGTTAAGACATCCAAGAGAAAGTTCAATGATGCTTTTGTTAAAAAATATTCAGATGATGGATACAAAACTGTAAGCGAATATAAGGAAAAAACTCTTGAAAAGTTAAAGAAAGATAAGATTTCTAATGCTGGTTCTACCGCTCTTGGCACTGTTATGCAGAGTGCTACGGTAAAGAAACTTCCGGATACTTTGAAAGAGGCTTACAGAAAGTATTATGATCAGCTGACAAAAGCGCAGATCAAGAGTTATTACGGCGAATCTGCTGATTTTGAGACAATTCTTGCAAGTCAGGGGATGACGAAAGACCAGTATGAGCAGCAGCTTGCGTTAGCAGCAGAGAGTTATGCAAAACAGCAGCTTGTATGTGAGGCGATTGCTGCCAAGGAAGGCATTAAAGTGACAGATGATGCGGTTAAGGCATTTGTGAAAGAGCAGTCTAACACAGATTACGAGACAGGCAAAAAGCAGTATGAGACAAACTTCGGTTCGGATGCAGCTATGACATACGATCAGATGAACAAAACTTATTATCTTATTACAAAAGTTATGGAATTTTTGAAAGATAATGCAAACATAAAAAAATAAGATAAGAAACGAAGACATAGGGGGATGATTTATGAAGGATTTAAATCGAATTGATTCCGAAATTAGCAGGAAAAATTATGAAAACGAGCTAGTACTATGTCAAAAAGCAGGCGGCGATATTGAAAGATATCGCCGTCTTTCTTTTGATGTATTACAGTTAGAGCAGATCCGCATAGGCCTTGAAAAGGGAGTGGATGTAGAAAAATATCTGGATCCGGATATGAACTGGATTCAGATGGAGACCATCAGAGAAGCCATGGAAAATGGTGTAGATCTGGAGAAACTAAAGGACGAGGGGTATAGTCTGTTACAGTGTCAGGAAATTATTCTCGGTATGAAAGAAAAACTGGATGTGTCATTGTATAAGGATGTGCATTTTCTCCCGGCCCAGATGAAGGAAATCCGTAAGGGACTGGAACGAAAACTGGATGTTACAAGGTACAATTCACTGGACTATGACTGGGTACAGATGAGGGAAATCCGCCGCGGACTGGAAGAAAAGGTAGATGTGTCAAAATTTGCAGATAAAAAGTACCCATATTCTATCATGAGAGCCATCCGCAAAGGATTGGAGGACAAGATCGATCTGGTTCCTTATGCAGACAAGGGATACTCCGGCAAGGCACTGCTGGAAGTGGCCAAGGGAAAGTCTCTGGGACATGACCTTTCAGAATATCTGGAGAAAGGATACAATGGAGGCCAGCTTCACCAGATGAATGTTGCTTTTGAACTGGGAGTGAATCTGGCACCGTTTTTGTACCGGGAATTTCATGGAGCTCAGCTGGAGCAGATCATCAAGGGACTTGTATCCGGTGTAGAGGTTACAAAATACGCCAGACGGGATTATAACTGGATGCAGATGCGTGAGCTGAGACACGGTCTTGAAAATCATCTGGATATAAGTGCCTACTTAAACCCTGATTTTACGCCCAGACAGATGCAGGAGATCCAGAAGGGATTGATCGCCGGGATTGATGTGAGCTTGTATGCAAAAATCTACTATGAGCCGGAACAGATGAAAGAGATGCGCCAGCAGATACTGGAAAAAGGTGCTGTCATGACAGATGAATTTCAGCGGCTTTTACGGGAAACGGCTCTGGAACTTCCGGAAGAAGAGGAACAGCAGGAAGAACAGGTTTCTGATGATTTTTTGTTGGATTCCTGTGTGTCGGTGGCAGAGGACCAGATGAGTGTGACGGTAGATTTTTCTTCTGTAAAAGACACTTTGAAAGAGACACTGGAGCGTTTTACGGTGCCGGATATGATGCGTATTTTGAAACACCATGATATACGGCAGGGCGTAAACAGAAAAGTGATTCACAATATGCTGGCAAATCATGTGTTTGACAAGCCGGTGGTGGTGGCAGAAGGAAAGCAGGCGGTGAACGGGGAAGATGGTCATTATGATTATTATTTCCAAAAAGAAGTCCATAGCAAACCGAAAGTTCGGGAAGACGGCTCTGTAGACTACAAGAATATGCAGCTGTTTGAATCGGTAGAGAAAAATAAGCTGATCGCAGAGTATCGCCCGGCCAGTCAGGGCTTTTTCGGTTTTGATGTGAAAGGAAATCTCATCAATCCGGTCAGGGGAAATGATCAGCCGCCTCTTCACGGAACGGGATTTATTGTATCAGAGGATAAAAAGAAATATTATGCCATGCGGGATGGTATTATAGAACTGGACGAATCCAGTCATGAACTGAATATCAAAAATCTCTATGTGGTAAATGGAGATGTGGACAATTCTACCGGAAACATTAATTTTAACGGTGATTTAAACATTATGGGAAATGTGACAGCCGGATTTAGTGTTACCGCTACAGGCAGTGTGGCCATTGATGGCGGCTGCGAAGGATGTAAGATCTATGCCGGAAAAGATATCATCATCCGAAAGGGATGCCAGGGACAGGGAACGGCAGAAATCTGTGCGTCAGGTTCTGTGGTTGGCCGCTTCTTTGAATCTGCCAAGATCGTGGCAGGAGAAAATGTAGAGGCAAGTTATCTGTTAAGTTGTGATATACGGGCTGGCGGCAAACTGGAAGTTGCCGGAAAGAAAGGTGTGATCCTCGGTGGATATACCCAGGCTAAGTTAGGAATTGAATGTTTTGCTCTGGGAAATGTGGCTGAGATCAAAACGGTAGTGGAAGTGGGAATTGACAGAGAAGATCTTCAGCGGTATCAGGAACTGGTAAAGCAGATTGAGAAAGTTGAGACAGAACTGACAGTTTGTGAGCGGTCTCTCAATAAATTTATGGCTCTGCCGGAGCGGGATGAAAAAACAACTTCCGTATGTGAACGCCTAACCAAGGCTATTTATACACAGAAAAACAAACGCAAGGAATTAAAGGCCGAGCGTGAAAAAATGATGCATTACATGACCAAACAAAGAGAGGCTAAGATTGTGGTCAGAGAAATGGTTCATCCGGGAACTTATGTATACATGAATTCAGATCTTATGAAAATAACAGAGTGTTACAGAAATGTTACATTTGTGAAAAAAGACAACACCATTGAACATGTTTCAAGATAAAAGTCAGGAGGGGAAAAAATGAGCGGAGCAAGAGGAAAGTTGATTGTATATATGTGTTCTCTGATTGAAAGCCGGAATTATGCGGCGGAAAATCACTGTGAACAGATAAAAAAATTTACAGAGATCATGTTAGAGAAAGTCAGACAGTTCTGTCCTGAATATGAGCTGGATGAAAAGAAGTGTGAACATATTGTTCTGGCTTCTCCCACACACGATATTGGGAAAATATCTATCTCAGATAAAATTCTCAACAAACCGGGCCGACTTACCAATGATGAATTTATGGTGATGAAAAACCATACACTAAAGGGCAAGCATATTTTTGAAAATATGCTGCGGGATATGGATGAGACAGATCCGGATTATGAGTTGTTCTGCTGCTGCCGTGAAATATGCATGTTCCACCATGAAAGGTTTGACGGCTCCGGCTATCCCTTTGGATTAAAAGGAAATGAAATTCCCATTGGTGCCCAGATAGTAGGACTGGCAGATGCCTATGATGCACTGGTCAGCGAACGCATTTACAAACCGGCTTATGATAAAGAGGAAGCTTTTAATATGATTCTTGAGGGGGAGTGTGGTGTTTTTAACCCAAGGCTGATTGAAATTTTTCGTATGATACGGATGGAATTAGAAGAAATTCTGGAAAAAACCGAAAGTTCTAATATCTATTGATCCCTCATATACTGGTATGGAAAAAGACCAAAGTGAGGATGGATATGGACAAATATAATGTATATCAGGATATTGGCAAGCGTACGGGAGGGGATTTGTTTTTTGGCGTGGTAGGGCCGGTTCGAACAGGCAAATCTACCTTTATAAAAAGATTTATGGAGTTGGTTGTGCTGCCGGAAATGGATGATCCGGATGAAAAGCAGAGAACCAGGGATGAGCTGCCTCAGTCAGCCAGTGGCCGTCTGGTAATGACCACAGAACCGAAATTTGTGCCAAAGCAGGCGGCTAAAATACAGTTTCCTAACAAAGAAACAGGACGGATCCGGCTTATAGACTGTGTTGGATTTATGGTGCCGGGAGCAGTAGGAAGTCTGGATCTGGAGGAGCGGATGGTGCGGACACCCTGGTCGGAAGAGGAAATGGAATTTTCCAAGGCGGCAGCCATAGGAACCAGAAAAGTCATTCATGACCATGCTAATATCGGTATTGTGTTAACTACAGATGGAACTTTTGGAGAACTGAAGAGAAAAGATTATGAAGAGGCTGAGGCCAGGATCGTTGAAGAATGTGAAATGGCCGGAAAGCCTTTTGTTATTTTATTGAATACGGCCAGACCGGGGGCACCGGAAACAAAAGCCCTTTGCACCGAATTAAAAGAAAGATATAAGAAAAATGTGGTGGCTATGAATATAAAAAATATGAACCGGTCCGATGCAGATAACCTCATGGAAGAAATATTATATGATTTTCCTATTACAAAAATTTATATCGAAACGCCAAAGTGGTTCGATTTTCTGGAGTGTGACCACTGGATGAAAAGTGATCTCATCGAGAAGGTAAGACGGGTACTCAAAGGGCTTAGTAAGATTGGTGAGATCCGGGAAAATATATTGAAACTGGATGCTCCTTATATTAAAGAAGTGATTGTTAAGGAAAAACAGCTGGAAAACGGTTTTGTCAGTCTTCTTATAACAATGGAAGATAAGTATTATTATGAAATCTTAAGCGATCTGGCTCAAGCGGATATAAAGGGTGAATACGACCTGATCTCCATGTTGCGGGATCTGTCGGCAAACCGACAGCAGTTTGAGGCCATTGGAACAGCCTGCAAGCAGGTAAAGGGAGCCGGTTATGCGGTTATGCCACCATCTGAGGAAGAAATCACCATTCAGGAGCCGGAACTGATCCGCCATGGAAATAAATACGGTGTGAAGATCCGGGCGGTGTGTCCTTCCCTTCACTTTATACAGGCAGACATAGAAACAGAGATTGCCCCGATTGTAGGCAGTGAAGAACAGGCCAAAGACCTGATCCGGTATATACAGGAACAGTCCCAGATGAATCCTGACGGTATTTTTGATACCAATATTTTCGGAAAGACTATAAGACAGTTAGTAGAGGAAGGAATCCAGTCAAAAGTGAACCGGCTCAACGAGGAAAGCCAGATAAAATTACAGGAAACCATACAGAAAGTGGTGAATGATTCCAATGGTGGCCTGGTTTGCATTATTATTTAAAATACTCTACAAAGGTAGTCTTTAACAGGCTTTTTTCGTATAATTGGTTGACAATTTGCAAGAATGTTGCTATAATCCTTAACAAATGTAATATTTCTGTAACAAAATAGTAAGAAAACATTCTTAAAGATTGGAGATAAAAATGAAGAACAAAGGAAGCAGAATAATCGCTTTATGTATGATATGTTTGCTGGGCCTGGGTGTCGTAGTACCGATTGGTGCAGCCATGCTGGGTACCGAAGAGCAGGTGGAAGGAGCCAATGTAGTATTAGATGATTATTGCACAAAAGTGGCCAATGGAACCGTAGAAGGTGCCGCTACTCCGGCAGCTGTTGCCACAGCTGCTCCTACCCCGGCAGCGTCTGCCGCACCTCAGGAGAGTAAGCCTGCCCATGTTGCTTTAAACCTGAATTACAGCCGCCTGGGTATTGCAGATAAAGTTGACACATATCTGAATGTCCGTAAAAAACCTTCCGAGAATTCCAAGCAGGTTGGTAAACTGATCAAGAATGCAGGATGTCATATCTACAGTATCAAGAAAGGATGGGCACATATTGTATCCGGTAAAGTAAAAGGATATGTAAAGGCATCCTATATTACTACAGACAAGAAAGCAGAAGCACTCGCTCAGAAGGTAGGAAGAGAATGTGTTGAGATTCAGACAGATTCACTTCGCGTCAGAGCCCTTCCGACTGTTTCGGCACCGATTTATTCGGTTATCTCAGAAGGCGAAGAGTTTGTTATTAAGAAAAAAGAGATTACTCTTGATTTTATAAAAGAGATTGTTAAAAAAGAAAAAATTTCCAAAGAAGCCCTGGACAGAGCAGGTGGCTATGAGCAGATCCAGAAAGAGATGAGTAATTTCATCTGTATCTCGGTAGACAGTGATTATGCTTTTGTGGCAAAAGAGTTTGTTAAAGAACAGTATTCCTTAAAAAGAGCCGTAAAGGTAAGCAAAGTATCCGCCAGCAAAAAGTCTGGTGTGTCTTCCAGACAGGCATCCATTGTAGAATATGCCAAACAGTTCCTTGGTAACCGTTATGTATGGGGTGGTGCCAGTCTGACAGGTGGTACAGACTGTTCAGGATTTACCATGAGCCTGTATGCTCGTTATGGACATTCCTTACCACACAATGCCGCTGCTCAGGCCGGCTGTACCAGATCTGTAAGTTCTCCAAAACCGGGAGATCTCTTCTTCTACAGTAACGGAAGCCGTATCAATCATGTTGCGATGTATATCGGTGGTGGACAGGTTATCCATGCCAGCAACCCATCTGACGGAATCAAGATTTCAGCGGCTTATTACCGCAAACCGGTTAAGATCGGCAGAGTTATGAACTAATAAAAACAGTACCCGGAGTCTGAGAGTCTCCGGGTATTTTCGTATAAAAATGAAATAACGGGACATGCTATAAAAAAATGGAGGCATGTTATGACTAAAAAATATTTTTTTTATACGATCTTGTCCCTGGCAGTGATTGCCTGCGCAGCCATAGGCTGGTATCAGAATCAGAAGAGAGAAACGAAACAGCAGATGCCCCTTGTGGCAACAGAGACAAAAACAAATACCAGCCATAAAACTACGGCTTCAACAAAATGGTATATAAAGATCCGTTACCGCAAGTCTCATCGTGTAGATGATTATTTTGAACGGATTCCGGAGGCCTGTGTCGACAGAACACGACAAGAAATTGAGACATATTTAAAATCCCAGAAAGAAGAAGGTCTTAGCAGTATAACACTCACTTCTTTTTCAAGAGAAAAAGTGTCGGTTGAAAAAGTATATGACAAGCCATCCGGGAATGGTTTTATGTTGAAAATAAAAGATGGCGAGGTTGTGATCTGTGATAAAAATGGCCTGCATATTTATGAAAAAACAGGTATCTATCAAAAAGATTTGTCTGTGGATGACCGAAAAAAAATACAGAAAGGCCTGTATCTTCAAACGGAAAAAGAACTATATTCCCTGCTTGAAAACTTCTCCAGTTAGTGGTAAAGTTGTCGTATTGAAACAAGGGGGAAGACTGTGAGAGAATATAGTGATGTAGTGATCGTGGGAGCCGGGGCGTCCGGTCTGATGGCAGGAGCATTGTTAAGCAGAGAAGGACTTTTGGTGACGATCCTTGATAAAAATGACCGGGCAGCAAAAAAACTACGGGCAACGGGAAATGGCCGGTGCAATTTTACGAATCTGAATATGAATCCAGGCTGTTTCTTTGGACGGAAAGATTTTATAGAAGAAGTTCTGACAGAAAACACACCGGAGGATATGATAAAGCAGTTTGAAGAATTTGGTGTTTATGCCAGAGAAAAGGATGGATATGTTTATCCTTACAGCAACCAGGCGGTTACTGTTACATCTGCGCTGATAGAGGAGTGCCGGGGATGTGAACTGCTATTGGATACAAAAGCTGGCAGGATCGTTCCACCGGAAGCAGATAATCCATGGTATGAAGTCCGTACTACGAAAGGGATCCTGCGATGCCATCAGGTGATACTGGCTTGTGGAGGTTCGGCAGCCAGAGAACTGGGAGGAAGCAGTGATGGCTACCGTCTGGCCAGAAAACTGGGCCATACGGTAACAGAAATTTATCCGGCACTGGCACCCTTAAAGACAAAGGAGAATGGCTGGGAACTGGTAGCAGGTACCAGAATCCAGGGATGTTTTTCACTGGAGATTTCAGGAAAGTTTTGTCAGGGGGAAACCGGAGAGATACAGATTACAAAAGAAGGAGTGTCCGGCATACCGGTATTTCAGTTGTCTGCTGCGGCAGTAAAGGCTTTAGAAGAAGGTGACCAGGTGTATGGAGTGATAGATTTCATTCCTCCGTTATCCTTTGAGGAGACCGAAAACTGGATCAGAGAACATGGGCCGGAAGGACTGCTGCCCGTAAAATGGGTAGAGTATTTTAACAGATTGAATATTCCGGTAACGGCTTCGCTGCTTAAACAATACAAAGTAAAAATTGTGGGCGGCATGGGAATGGACAGAGCCCAGGTCAGCTGTGGCGGCGTTGTAACAGAAGAGGTTTCTCCTGCTGTCTGTGAATCTTTGATCCACAAAGGACTTTTTTTTACCGGAGAGATACTGGATGTGCAGGGAATATGCGGTGGCTATAATCTTCACTTTGCTTTTAGCTGTGCCAGAAGGGCAGCCGGAGAAATAATAAGAAGGAAAAAAGAGGAGCGTTAGATGTTACAATTTACCAATTGCAAACTTACATATAAAAAACAGGACTTAGACAGTATAAGACAAAAAGTGGCAAAAACACTTCGTTGCCGTCCTGAGGAACTTAAAAATTTAAAAATTGAAAAAAAAAGCCTGGATGCCAGGAAAAAACCGGATATATTTTTCGTGTATACGGTTTCTTTTTCTGTGGATCATGAAGAGCGTTTTCTGAAAAAACACGAAGGGTGTAAAAACCTTCAGAAGAAGAAAGAAACGGTGTCTCTTGAAACTGAGACAGAGCGTATCCAAACAAAAGAAAAAGTAGTGATCGTAGGAACCGGACCGGCTGGTTTGTTCTGTGGATATTATCTGGCTCTGTGCGGAATAAATCCTGTTCTGCTGGAACAAGGGCAATGTATGGAACAGCGGGTACAGACGGTGGAAAAGTTCTGGGAAAAGGGAGAACTTTTAAAAGACTGTAATGTTTCCTTTGGAGAAGGAGGAGCCGGTACTTTTTCCGATGGTAAATTAAATACCGGTGTCAATGACCGCACCGGCCGCAAGAGGTTTGTACTGGAAAGCTTCGTGAAATTCGGTGCTTCGGAAGAAATTTTATATGATGCTAAACCTCATATCGGAACAGATGTGCTGCAAAAGGTGATCCGTGCCATGAGAGAAGAAATGAAGAGCCTTGGTGCGTCCTTCTTATTCTCTGCCAAATTAGTGGGAATACAGAAAGAAGCAGGAAAAATCACAGCTGTTACGGTTCAGAGGAAAGACGGACAGGAGAATTTACCTTGTGACCGGCTGATCCTGGCGCCGGGGCATAGCGCCAGAGATACTTTTTCTATGTTAAAAGAGGCGGGTATTACCATGGAGCAGAAGGCATTTGCTATGGGTGTGAGAGTGGAACACACCCAGGAAAAGATTGACAGGATCCAGTACGGCATGACGGATCTGCACTTGCCGCCGTCTCCTTACAAATGTACAGGAAAAACAAAGGATGGAAGAGGTGTTTATTCTTTCTGTATGTGTCCCGGAGGTTATGTGGTAAACGCATCATCGGAAGAAGGGGGACTGGTAGTAAACGGGATGAGTTATGCCGGAAGAGATTCCGGCCGTGCCAACAGTGCCATTGTTGTTTCGGTAGAACCAGAAGATTTTGGGTCAGAGGATATACTGGCGGGAGTGGAATTCCAGCGCCGGTTAGAAAGACAGATGTATCAGCTGTGCCGGGGGAAAATACCGGTACAGACTTATGGAGCGTTCCGGCAGGGAATACAGGACGAAGAAGAGAAAAAACTAAATCCAAAAGTCAAGGGAGAATGGCAGCGGGCCAGAGTGGACAAAGCATTGCCAAAATTTATTAAAAATGGTATAATCGACGGAATGGAAAGTTTTTCCCATAAGATGAAAGGCTTTAATGACCCGGACACCCTGGTGCTGGGACTGGAGTCAAGAACTTCTTCCCCGGTGCGCATCCTCCGCAATGAAGAGTTTCAGAGTGGTGACCTTCAGGGACTGTATCCCTGTGGAGAAGGAGCCGGTTATGCCGGCGGTATTATGTCTGCTGCTATGGACGGACTGCGGGTTGCCCAGAAGATTTTTAGTCTTTTACAGGAATGTGAAAAAGTGAATGGAGACGGAAATGAGAGATAAGTTAAAAGATAAAAAGCGAATTGTGTTTAAGGTGGGAACATCTACTTTGACCCATGCAGAAACAGGGGCACTGGATCTGGTGAAAATGGAGAAGTTTGTCCGGATCCTGACAGATCTGCATAATCAGGGAAAGGAAGTCGTGGTTGTTTCTTCCGGTGCCATTGCAGTGGGACGTCGGGCGCTGAGACTGGAAGAGAGGCCGAAAGAGAGAAGTGTGAAGCAGGCCTGTGCAGCTGTAGGTCAGAGCCGTCTGATGATGGTATATCAGAAACTTTTTTCAGAATATAACCAGAATACTGCCCAGGTTTTGATGACTAAAATTACGATTGTAAACGACATAAGCCGTCACAATGCTCAGAATACATTTTCGGAACTTTTGAAAATGGGAGTGATTCCTATTGTAAATGAAAATGATACGGTAGCAACAGACGAGATTGATTTTGGTGATAATGATTCTTTATCGGCGGTGGTATCTGCTATTGTAGGGGCAGACCTGCTTGTGTTGTTAAGCGATATTGACGGCCTTTTTACAGATGATCCAAACAAAAACAAAGAGGCAAAACGGATTCCGCTGGTAAATCAGATCACAGATGAAATGCTTGAAATGGCCAAAGGGCCATCTACCGATCTTGGTACAGGTGGCATGAGTTCCAAACTGGGTGCAGCAGGCATTGCTAACGATGCAGGGGCAGATATGATCATCATTAACGGAAATGATATGGATAATATTAACCGGGTATTTGCCGGAGAAGAGATTGGAACTTTATTTACAGCTCATAAAACCAGACATTTTCATTTGAAGAATTACCTGGAACAGACAAATTAAGGAGAATAGAATGGATTCAAAAAAAATAGCAAGAATCAATGAATTATACAAAAAACAGAAAGAAGGAATCTTAACAGAGTCAGAAAGGGAAGAGCAGGCGGTACTCCGTCTGGAATATATTGAAGCCATCCGTGCCAATATCCGCAATACACTGGATCATACATCCATCCAGGAACCGGATGGTTCTATTCATAAACTGCGCAGAAAGGACCCTTTTAGATGAATAAGGAGTCAGTGAGAAAGAAGGCACTTTCCTGGCGGGACGGAACAGAAAAAAACAGCCGGAGCCGGTGGTCAGACCAGATTGCTGACAGAATCTTTCAATGTCAATGGTACAAAGAGGCAGAATCTGTTCTGTCTTATGCTTCCTTCCGAAGTGAAGCAGAGACGGATCGGTTGAACCGGCAGATACTGAATGATGGGAAAAAACTATATCTTCCCAAAACATATGTGGCAGAAAAATGCATCCGGTTTTACCGTTGCCATGATCTGAAAAAACTTCAAAAAGGTTATCAGGGAATTTTGGAGCCAACGGAAAAAGAACTTTTTGTGCCGGGAGAAGAGAAAACGACTGCTCTTATGTTGATGCCGGGGGCTGCGTTTGACAACAGGGGTGGCAGGATTGGTTATGGTGGTGGATATTACGACCGCTTTTTGAATAAAAATGGAGAGTTTGTTCATTCGGTCATGTTAGCTTTTGCAGGGCAAAGGGTACCGGATGTATATGGCGGAAAGTTTGACTATGTTCCGGATGCGCTTTGCACGGAACATGGATTTGAAATGGAATAACAGAGAACCATTAAGGAGTGACATATGAAAAAGATTCGAAGCTGGTTGAAAATGATTCGTCTTTTCTTTTGTCTGGCATATGAGATGACAGCGAATTATTTTCGCCTTACGGAGGATTTAACACATAATTACGAAATATGCAGAAGGATATGCAGAAAGATTGTAAAATCAGCTCATATTTTTCTGGATATCGAAGGAAAAGAGAATATACCGGAAGAGGAAAGATTTTTGATCGTAAGCAATCATAGATGTTTTTTTGATGTAGTATTTATGATGGCGGCAATGGATACACCGGTAAGTTTTGTGGCAGCCAAGGAACTTTGGCATTATCCGCTTCTGCACCGTTATCTGGATTCCATCCAATGTATTTCCCTGGACCGCTACGCTACAGAGTTATCCGCTTTGAAAAACAGCGTTATACAGATGAAAAAGGCCATTGTAAGCCGGAATGTGGTGCTGTTTCCGGAGGGGGAGTGCAGTTATTACGATACCCGTATGAAACCTTTCAAAAAAGGGGGATTTATCGGTATTACTTCTATGGATGTAAATATTGTGCCGGTATATCTTGGTATTGATAAAATGCATAATATCGGACGGTGGATGATCCCAGAGGAAAAGGTGGTCTTTAAGGCCGGGGATTGTTTTCTCCCATCGGATGTGAAAAAGGATGGATTGAAGGCGGGAGAACTGGCTGAATATGTAAAAGAACAGATTGAAAATTTAGCCTGAAACACATGAAAAATTAGTGGCTTTTTGTCAGCGGATGTGCTAAAATATTTGTGTGATTTTATAGAATAAATCAGATCGTAGGAGGCAGTATGATGAAATCATATGGTTTAAATGAATTAAGAAAAATGTATCTGGACTTTTTTAAGAGCAAGGGACACCTGGCAATGCCTAGTTTTTCGCTTGTTCCTCAGAATGATAACAGTCTTTTACTTATAAATGCAGGTATGGCTCCTTTGAAGCCGTATTTTACAGGTCAGGAAATTCCTCCAAGAACCCGTGTTACTACCTGTCAGAAATGTATCCGTACAGGTGATATTGAAAATGTAGGAAAAACTGCTCGCCACGGTACTTTCTTTGAAATGTTAGGCAACTTTTCTTTTGGCGATTATTTCAAGACAGAGGCCATTCACTGGTCCTGGGAATTTTTGACAAAGGTTTTGGAAATTCCGGAAGATCGTTTGTATCCGTCTGTTTATCTGGAAGATGATGAGGCATTTGACATCTGGAACAAAGAAATCGGTGTTGCCAAAGACCGTATTTTCCGTTTCGGCAAGGAAGATAATTTCTGGGAGCATGGGGCAGGTCCGTGTGGTCCGTGTTCTGAGATTTATTTTGACCGTGGAGAGAAATACGGATGTGGAAAGCCTGGATGTACAGTTGGATGTGAGTGCGACCGTTATATCGAGATCTGGAACAATGTATTTACCCAGTTTGAAAATGATGGCGAAGGCCACTATACAGAATTAAAGCAGAAAAATATTGACACAGGAATGGGACTGGAGCGTCTGGCTACGGTAATGCAGGATGTAGATTCTATTTTTGATGTAGATACCATTAAGGCAATCCGGGATAAAGTATGTGAGTTCGCAGGTGCAGAGTACGGACAGGATGAGAAAAAGGATGTGTCCATCCGTGTGATCACGGACCATATCCGTTCTGTTACTTTTATGGTGTCTGATAATATTACACCATCTAATGAAGGCCGTGGTTATGTGTTGAGACGACTTCTCCGCCGTGCGGCCCGCCACGGAAGACTTTTGGGAATCAAGGGAGAGTTCCTCGCAGAACTTAGTAAAACCGTGATTTCAGAGTCTCATATGGGATATCCGGAACTGGCAGAGCGTCAGGATGTGATCTTAAAGTTGATTTCTGTAGAAGAGCAGAATTTTAACAAGACCATTGATCAGGGGCTGGTTATTTTAAATAATCTGATGGCTGACATGGAGAAGAAAGGGACAAAAGAACTGTCTGGTGAAGAAGCCTTCAAACTGTATGATACATATGGTTTCCCTCTGGATCTTACATTAGAGATTTTGGAAGAAAAAGGTTATGAGGTAGATAAAAAGGGCTTTGAAGAAGCTATGGAGCACCAGCGCAGTACGGCTCGTAATGCCAGAAAGACTACAACCTATATGGGCGTGGATGCCAATGTATACCAGACCATAGACGCAGCAATAGAAAGTAAGTTCGTAGGATATGACAGATTAGAGCATACATCCAAAGTGTCTGTACTTACAACTGAAGATACCATTGTGGATGTGTTAAAGGAAGGACAGACAGGAACAATCCTGGTAGATGAGACACCGTTTTATGCTACTATGGGTGGCCAGGAAGCGGATCGCGGAGTTATCGTCACAGATGATGGAGCGCGTTTTGTAGTAGAAGATGTTATTAAACTTCAGGGTACTAAGATTGGCCACAAAGGTAAAATGGAAAAAGGACAGATTCAGTCCGGTCAGTCTGTTGAACTAAAAGTGGATGGTGTCAGAAGAGAATTGACAGCCTGCAACCACAGTGCTACTCATTTGATGCAGAAGGCACTGCAGATGGTATTGGGAGACCATGTATCCCAGAAAGGTTCTTATGTGGACCCGCATCGCCTCCGTTTTGATTTTACACACTTTTCACCTATGACAGATGAGGAGATTAAAAAGGTAGAAGATATCGTCAATGAGCAGATCCGGGCAGCACTTCCGGTGGTGACAGAGAAAATGACAGTAGATGAGGCCAAGAAAACAGGAGCCATGGCACTGTTTGGTGAGAAGTATGGTGAAGTTGTCCGTGTAGTAAAGATGGGGGACTTCAGCCTGGAACTTTGTGGCGGAACTCATGTTGCCAATACAAAGGAGATCACGTCATTCAAGATCATATCTGAAAGTGGTTCAGCGGCAGGAACACGCCGTATTGAGGCGCTTACCAATGCGGGATTATTGGAGTATTATAAAACAATGGAAGAAGCTCTTTCCCGTGCGTCATCCATCCTTAAATGCAGTCCGATGGATGTAGAGAGTAAAGTATCAAGTCTTTTACAGGAAGTAAAATCCCTGACAAAAGAAAATGATAAATTAAAAGCAAAAATCGCAAAAGATGCAGCCGGTAATGTAACCGATGCCGCAGAGGATGTAAATGGTATCAAGATCCTTGCAAAACAGTTAGAGGGTGTTGATATGAATGGTCTGCGGGATCTGGGAGATGAGACGAAGAATAAACTGGGTGAAGCACTGATCTTATTTGTCAGTGAGCAGAACGGAAAAGTTATGCTTTTGGCAATGGCTACTGATGGGGCAGTAAAGAAAGGCGCCCATGCAGGAAATCTGATCCGGGAAGTTGCATCTGTTGTTGGCGGTGGCGGTGGCGGCCGTCCGAATATGGCTCAGGCCGGAGGCAAAAAGCCTGAGGCAATTCCGGAAGCACTGACAAAAGCGATTGAAGTTATGAAACAACAGTTAAGCTAGTATTGGGAGGTGTCAATATGAGTGAGACCAGTAAAAATGCAGTAAATGACAAAAAGAAGGCAAAACTTGAGAAAAAGCAGATGAAGGCGGCGAAAAAAGACGCCCGCAAAAAAGAATCCAATGTTAAGGTGAAAACGAAAAAGGTAAAAAATCGTAAAAAGAAAAGCAAAGTTGGCGTAGTTAACCGAATGGGATTTAAGATTACGCTGGCACTGGCGGCAGCCGTCATTGTGGCTAGTGTAGTCAGCATGCTGATCGTTCTGCCCAAATCGATTGATGCCATCACGGAGATTTCTAAAAATGAAATGCTAAGTCTTGCATCCGCATATAAATCACAGTTAAATGCAAAATTGCTGGATTTAAAAGGTGTTCTTTCTTTTGATGGATACAACAATGTGCTTGGAAACGCAAAAGTACAAGGGGCTGAAAATTCTTTTGCTTATGTAGTTGACACCTCTAAAATCATGCAGTATTGTCCAAATCAGGATAATGTTGGAATAAAAGTTGAGAATAACAAGATCGTGGATATGGTTGTAGAACAGATCAACCGAGGTAATAAGCCGGACACAGCGGTAGTGGAATATGAGTTTGAAGGTGCTAAACAGTTTGGAGCCTATGCCGTATTGTCCAACGATTCCATACTGATCGTAACTGCTGTAGAGAGTGAGGTTCTCAGCAGCATTACTACGATGTCCTGGATTGCCGGTATTGGTTGTGTCCTGATTGTTGTGATCTGCAGTATTCTTGGATGGATTCTGTCTCATTATCTGGTGAAACCGATTGCGCAGCTGATCGGTGTGATCGATGAGACTGCCAGATTGGACTTTTCAGATGATACAGCAGCAAGGAAATCCTCCAAACGCAAGGATGAAGTGGGAATGATCGGAAAAGCTGTTTTACAGATGAGAGAACAGCTTCGTGAAATGGTGATAGATATTAAGTCCTGCAGTAAAACAATTTACGAAGATGTAGGAAAAGTAAATGATGTCAGCAGTACAATCCGTGAGAAATGTATGGATAATTCTGCTACGACAGAAGAACTGGCAGCCGGCATGGAGGAAACTTCTGCAACAACGACGGCAATCAATGACAATATTGAGGGCATGCAAAAAGGAGCAGAAGATATTCTGGGATTGTCAAAAAGCGGTGTTACTTTGTCCAGAGAGATTACAGAACGTGCTGATTCTCTGAAGGAATCTACAGAAGTTGCTGCTAAGAGAACGACAGAAATGTACGGAAATATCAAAGACCAGACGGCGAAAGCCATGGAGGCGGCTGAGAGCGTAAAACGGATCAATGCCATGACAGAATCTATCATGCAGATCTCATCCCAGACAAGTCTTCTTGCTTTAAATGCATCTATTGAGGCAGCGAGAGCCGGAGAAGCAGGTAAAGGATTTTCTGTGGTAGCCAGTGAAATCGGAAAACTTGCCAATGAGACATCGGATTCTGTAAATGATATTAACAACATCGTTTCTGAGGTAAATGCATCGGTAGCAGAAATGGTACATAACATGGATGATACTACACAGTTTTTGGAGAAAGTTGTGTTGAACGACTATGCGCAGTTTAAATCTGTTAGTGAGCAGTACAGTGCAGACGCAGATGATGTAAAAGTCAGTATGTCCAATGTGGAAAATGCAGTGAACCAGTTGAATACAGCAATCCAGTCTATTGCAGAGGCCATTGAGGGAATCAATTCTACCATTGATGAGTCTACGGTGGGTGTAACGGATATTGCTGAAAAGACAAGCAATGTAGTAGATCGTACAGCAGAGAATGCATCGCTGGTAGATGCCTGTGTGAAAGCTATTGACCGGCTGGAAGAACTGGCAGCTAAGTTTAAATTGTAATTTATACAGACTTATATATCGAAAAAGAAGTTCGTCTTTGAAAGGCGAACTTCTTTTTCGATGTTCTTATTATAAGTTTCGGTAAAAATAACTATTTGTTGGAGCGTCTCCAGATATGCATTGACTCTGCTTCTTTGATAAGGTCATCTCTGAAATCAGGATGAGCAATACCGATCAGTGCTTCTGCTCTCTGCCAGGTTGAAAGTCCTTTTAAGTTAACCATACCATACTCGGTTACAACATAATGTGTATTGGCTCTTGTATCCGTTACGATGGATCCATTTGCCAGCGTCGGGCGGATGCGGGACTGCACTTCACCGGATTTTGTTTTGAACGTAGAAGAGAGACAAATGATACTCTTTCCACCTTTGGATTTATAGGCACCCAGAACAAAATCTAACTGGCCACCGGCACCACTGATATTTTTAATACCGGCTGATTCAGCATTAACCTGTCCATATAAATCAATATCTACAGCGTTATTAATAGAAATAAAATTATCGTGAGCAGAAATGACATTAATATCGTTGGCGTAATCAACAGGAACACTCATGCACTCTGGGTTGTTATCCAGGTAATCGTACATTTTCTTTGTTCCGGCACCAAAAGCAAATGTCTGACGGCCTTTGTTTATATTTTTCTTCATTCCGGTGATCTTACCAGCCTTTGCCATATCTACGAAAGCATCTACATACATTTCGGTGTGAACACCCAGGTCTTTCAGATCAGACTCTGCGATAAGAGATCCTACGGCATTTGGCATACCACCGATACCCAACTGAAGGCAGGCACCGTTTGGAATCTGATCAACGATAAGGCGTGCAACTGTTTTGTCAACTTCTGTTGCTTCACCGCCGCCACCAAGTTCTGCAATAGCAGGATTGGTTCCTTCAATGATCATATCTACTTTTGATACATGGATTCCCTCTGAAAAACCACCCAGGCAGCGAGGCATATTTTCGTTTACTTCTACGATGATGCATTTGGCACCTTCCGCAACAGCAGCAAGATGGGATGCACTTGGGCCAAAGTTAAAGAAACCATGCTTGTCCATCGGTGCAACCTGCATAACCAGAACATCGGCCTGGTTTTCGGAGTCGCGGTAATATCTTGGCAACTCGGAATAGCGGATTGGTGAATAGAAAGAAAAACCACTGGCAACGGCTTTTCTTTCTATGCCGCCCATATGCCATGAATTCCATGTAATGTGAGATGCAGGATCTTCAATCTTGAATATTTCAGGTACCCACATAAGAATACCGCCGCGCAATTTCAGGTCATGAAGTTCCACAGCACGTTTTGCTAAAGCAGCATCGAAGGCAACCGGTGTATTGGCACACCAGCCATAGTCGATCCAGTCTCCGGATTTTACAACTTCTGCTGCTTTTTCAGCAGTTGTAAGCTTTTTTTCATATAATTCCTTAAAGTCCATAATAACCTCCTGTAAATTTATTTCCTTATAAAAGAATTGTTAAAGCAATATAAACATAATAACATTAGAAAATCATAAGGTCAAGACCACGGAAAAAGCAAAAATCTGACAGAAAAAGCAATGACGGAAAAAAGTTTGTTAAAATGTTGACAATATCTGTCTGGTTTGTTATGATAAGGGTGTTGTGAAATGAAAATATAAGCAAAGACAGGTAGACAATTATGTTGAAAGCGATTTATCCGGGCAGTTTTGATCCTGTTACATACGGACATCTCGATATTATAGAAAGAGCATCCCGTGTGGTGGACGAACTGATTATCGGTGTTTTGGTAAACAAGGCAAAGAAACCATTATTTAGTATGGAAGAAAGAGTGGCATTGTTAGAAGAAACCACAAAGAAGTTTCCTAATGTTACGGTAAAAAGTTTCGAGGGACTTACCATTGATTTTGCCAGATCAAACAATGCAAAATTGATCATCCGGGGTCTGAGGGCTGTTACCGATTTTGAGATTGAGATGCAGATTGCCCAGACCAATCACAGTGTGGATCCGGACATTGATACTATGTTTTTCACCACCAGTCTGGAGTATGCTTTTCTCAGTTCTACTGTTGCCAGAGAGTTTGCTTACTTCCGGGGAGATGTATCCAAATTGGTACCACCGGTGGTTGAAGAAGCATTTCATACAAAACTTGGTCATTAACTGCAATCAGCAGGTTTTGATAGAAACAACAAATTCATATTGAATAAAAGGAGGATATATTCATGTCTAAAAAAATAGTTTTGGCAGGCGCATGTCGTACAGCGATTGGTAAAATGGGTGGTGCACTCAGCACAACACCAGCACCTAAACTGGGTTCTATCGTTATTGAAGAGGCACTGAAAAGAGCAGGTGTTCCAAAGGATGCTGTAGACCATGTATACATGGGATGCGTTATCCAGGCTGGATTGGGACAGAATGTGGCTCGCCAGGCTTCGATTGGAGCAGGACTTCCAATCGAGACAACAGCAGTAACAGTCAATGTTGTATGTGGTTCTGGTCTGAACTGTGTAAACATGGCTGCTCAGATGATCCAGGCAGGAGATGCGGATATTGTTGTAGCCGGTGGTATGGAGAACATGTCTATGGCACCATACGCTGCTATGAATGCTCGTTTTGGTTACAGAATGAACAATGGCAAATTAGTTGATACTATGGTAAATGATGCATTATGGGATGCTTTTAATCAGTATCACATGATGATCACAGCTGAAAATGTGGCAGAAAAGTACGGAATTTCCCGTGAAGAACTGGATGAGTTTTCAGCAAACAGCCAGCAGAAGTGTGAAGCAGCTCAGGCAGCTGGTAAATTTAAAGATGAGATTGTTCCTGTTGAAATTAAGCAGAAAAAGAAAACAATCGTATTTGATACAGATGAAGGACCTCGTGCAGGTACAACAGCAGAAAGCCTTTCCGCTTTGAGATGTTGTTCAGGCAAAGAAGGCGGTGTTGTAACAGCCGGTAATGCATCTGGAATCAATGATGGTGCAGCAGCTATCGTTGTTATGAGCGAGGAAAAAGCAAAAGAGCTTGGTGTTACACCTATGGCTACATTCGTAGCAGGTGCTCTTGGCGGTGTAGACCCAACTATCATGGGTGTTGGACCGGTTGCATCTACAAAGAAAGTTCTTGCAAAGACAGGCATGTCAATTGATGACTTTGATCTGATCGAGGCAAATGAGGCATTTGCAGCACAGTCTGTTGCTGTTGCCCGTGATCTTGGATTCAATCCTGAAAAACTGAATGTAAACGGTGGTGCCATTGCACTGGGACATCCGGTAGGAGCCAGCGGATGCCGTATCTTAGTAACACTTCTTCATGAGATGCAGAAGAGAGACGCTAAGAAAGGTCTTGCAACACTGTGTATCGGTGGTGGAATGGGATGTTCCACAATCGTTGAAAGAGACTAATCATCATACAAAGCATCTGGGGCGGAGTAAGTTGTTACTCCGCTGTAGGTGTTTATAACACTTGGAGGTAAATTCAATGGAATTTATTAATTATGAAGTAGAGGGAATGGTAGGAATTATTACCATTAACCGTCCAAAGGCATTGAACGCATTGAATAGTGCGGTATTGGAAGAACTGGATGCTACACTGGATCAGGTTGATCTGGATGCGGTTCGCTGCCTTGTTTTAACTGGTGCCGGTGAAAAATCTTTTGTTGCCGGAGCAGACATCGGTGAGATGAGTACATTGACAAAGGCAGAAGGAGAAGCTTTTGGTAAAAAAGGAAATGATATCTTCCGTAAATTAGAAACATTTCCGATCCCTGTTATTGCCGCAGTTAACGGCTTTGCTCTCGGTGGCGGATGCGAGATCAGCATGAGTTGTGACATCCGTATCTGTTCTGAAAATGCTGTTTTCGGACAGCCGGAAGTAGGTCTTGGCATTACCCCTGGATTTGGCGGCACACAGAGACTTGCCCGTCTTGTAAGTCCAGGCATGGCAAAACAGATGATCTATACAGCATTTAATATTAAAGCAGATGAAGCATACCGTATCGGTCTTGTGAACGCAGTATATCCACAGGAAGAACTTTTACCTGCAGCAAAGAAAATGGCTGCAAGAATCGCTGCACAGGCTCCGATTGCAGTACGCAGCTGCAAAAAAGCCATTAACGATGGACTTCAGGTAGATATGGATCAGGCTATCGTAGTAGAAGAGAAACTTTTTGGCGGATGTTTCGAGACAGAAGACCAGAAAGCCGGAATGGGTAACTTCCTTGAGAAAGATAAAGAAAAGAAACTGAAGGTTGTTCCATTCAAAAACTGTTAAGTTAGATATTCCCTATGGGGATAAAAAATATATGGAGGTAATATTCAATGAAGGTTGGAATTATTGGTGCTGGAACAATGGGTTCCGGAATTGCGCAGGCATTTGCACAGACAGAAGGTTATGAAGTATATTTGTGCGATATTAACGAAGAATTCGCAGCAAATGGAAAAAACAAGATTGCTAAAGGATTTGAGAAAAGAATCGCTAGAGGCAAAATGGAGCAGGCAGATGCAGATGCGATCCTTGCTAAGATCACAACAGGTGTAAAAGATATCTGCACAGATTGTGACCTGATCGTAGAAGCTGCATTGGAAGTAATGGATGTTAAAAAACAGACATTCAAAGAATTACAGGATATTGTTACAAAGAAAGATTGTATCTTTGCTACAAATACATCTTCTCTTTCTATCACAGAGATTGGTGCAGGCATTGATCGTCCGGTAATCGGTATGCATTTCTTTAACCCGGCTCCAGTTATGAAACTGGTAGAAGTAATCCGTGGTGAGAATACAACTGATGAAGTAAATGAAAAAGTAGTTGCTATCGCAAAAGAAATTGGCAAAGAGCCGGTAGAAGTAAAAGAAGCAGCTGGATTTGTTGTAAACAGAATTTTGATCCCAATGATCAATGAGGCAGTTGGCATTCTGGCGGATGGTGTTGCTTCCGTAGAGGGAATTGACACTGCTATGAAACTTGGTGCAAACCACCCAATGGGACCTTTGGCATTGGGAGATCTGGTAGGACTGGATATCTGCCTTGCTATTATGGAAGTTCTTCAGCATGAGACAGGTGATCCTAAGTATCGTCCTCACCCATTGCTTAGAAAAATGGTTCGTGCCGGAAAACTTGGTAGAAAGACCGGTATTGGTTTCTATGATTATAGCAAATAAGATACCAATTTATGAAAGGAGTTCAATAAAACATGGATTTTAAATTTGACAAGCAGCATGAAATGGCTCAGCGTCTGTTCCAGGAATTTGCCGAGAACGAGGTTAAGCCACTTGCTCAGGAAGTGGATGAAACAGAAGCATTTCCTGCTGAAACAGTTGAAAAAATGAAAAAACTCGGCTTCATGGGAATCGCTGTTCCAAAGCAGTATGGCGGACAGGGATGTGACCCATTGATGTATGTAATGTGCGTAGAGGAGTTGTCAAAAGTCTGCGGTACAACAGGTGTTATCGTTTCCGCTCATTCTTCTCTTTGCGCTGATCCGATTATGACTTACGGTACAGAAGAGCAGAAACAGAAATATCTGGTTCCACTTGCAAATGGTACAAAACTTGGTGCATTCGGTCTGACAGAGCCAGGTGCTGGTACTGATGCCCAGGGACAGCAGACAAAAGCTGTTCTGGATGGTGACGAATGGGTATTGAACGGCTCTAAGTGCTTCATCACCAATGGTAAACAGGCAGATGTATACATTGTTATCGCTGTTACTGGTGTAGTTGAGAAACGAGGCAGAAAGATGAAAGAGATTTCTGCATTTATCGTAGAGAAAGACACACCAGGATTTACCTTCGGTACAAAAGAGAAGAAGATGGGTATCCGTGGATCATCCACATACGAGCTTATTTTTGAAGACTGCCGTATTCCAAAAGAAAACCTTCTTGGACAGAAAGGTAAAGGATTCAACATTGCCATGCATACGCTGGATGGCGGTCGTATTGGTATTGCTGCTCAGGCACTTGGTCTGGCAGAAGGTGCATTGAATGCAACTATTGAATATGTAAAAGAAAGAAAACAGTTTGGAAGAAGTATTGCACAGTTCCAGAATACACAGTTCCAGCTGGCAGATATGGCAACAAAAGTAGAAGCTGCCAAGATGCTGGTTTATAAAGCTGCTATGGCGAAAGCAACACAGAAAGTATATAGCGTAGAAGCTGCTATGGCTAAGTTGTATGCAGCAGAAGTTGCTATGGAAGTAACAACTAAGGCAGTTCAGTTACACGGTGGTTATGGTTATATCAGAGAATACGATGTTGAGCGCATGATGCGTGACGCTAAGATCACAGAGATCTATGAAGGTACATCAGAAGTTCAGCGTATGGTTATCTCTTCTAACTTATTGAAATAGGAGGTGCTCTCGTGAAAATAGTAGTATGTATTAAACAGGTGCCTGATACAAAGGGCGGCGTTGTATTTAACCCAGATGGCACATTGAATAGAGGTGCGATGCTTACCATTATGAACCCGGATGATAAAGCGGGTCTGGAAGCAGCATTGAGAATTAAGGAAGAAACTGGTGCAGAAGTAACTGTATTGACAATGGGTCTTCCAAAAGCAGAAGAAGTTCTTCGTGAAGCAATTGCAATGGGTGCTGACAACGGAATCCTTGTAACAGACCGTGTACTTGGTGGAGCAGACACATGGGCTACTTCTACTACCATTGCCGGTGCATTGAGAAACATTGATTATGATCTGATCATCACAGGCCGTCAGGCAATCGATGGAGATACAGCACAGGTAGGACCACAGATTGCAGAGCATCTTGGACTTCCGGTTATCTCTTATGCACAGGATATCAAAATAGAGGGAGACAGTGTGGTAGTTCAGCGTCAGTATGAGGATCGTTACCATGTACTGAAAGCTAAAATGCCATGTCTGATCACAGCTCTTTCCGAGTTGAATGAGCCTCGTTACATGACACCGGGCGGAATCATGGATGCTTATGCAAGTGAGATTACTGTCTGGGGCCGTGCTGATCTGAAGGATGTAGATGATTCTAACCTTGGTTTGAAAGGATCACCTACTAAAATTGCTAAAGCTTCTGATAAAGTACGTAAAGGTGCAGGAGAAAAAGTTACTTTGGATCCTACAGAAGCTGCAGCCTATATCGTTGACAAATTTAAAGAGAAACATGTAATCTAATTTGTACATGGATTCGTGTACAAGAACGGAGGTTAAAATGAGTTTAGAAGAATATAAAGGTGTTTATGTCTTTGCTCAGCAGGTTGACGGTGAGGTAAGCGGCATCGCATACGAACTGCTTGGCAAAGCAAAGGATCTTGCAAAAGATTTGAATACAGATGTAACGGCTGTACTGATTGGATATAACGTAAAAGGTCTGGTTGACGGACTGGCTCAGTATGGTGCTGACAAAGTTATTGTAGTAGATGATAAAGAATTGGAAGTTTACAGAACTGAGCCATATACACATGCTCTTGCTTCTGTAATCAATGAGTACAAACCAGAGATCGTTCTGGTAGGCGCAACTGCTATCGGCCGTGATCTTGGTCCTAGAGTTTCCGCTCGTGTAGCAACTGGTCTGACAGCAGACTGTACAGTACTTGAGATTGGTGATTTCAACGATATCGCATCCAAACAGGTATTGAACAATCAGCTTCTTATGACTCGTCCTGCATTTGGTGGTAACACCATCGCTACCATCGCATGTCCATTCAACCGTCCACAGATGGCAACTGTTCGTCCGGGCGTAATGCAGAAGATCGATCCGATCAAAGATGCAAAAGCAGAAGTGATCGAGTTCAATCCTGGATTTACTCCAGACAACAAATATGTTGAGATTCTGGAAGTTGTTAAATCTGTTAGTGATACAGTAGACATTGCAGATGCAAAGATTCTTGTATCCGGTGGTCGTGGCGTTGGAAGCAAAGAGAACTTCAAACTTCTTGAAGATCTGGCAGAGGTTCTTGGCGGTACAGTAAGTTGTTCACGTGCCGTTGTAGAAAATGGATGGCTTCCAGTTGAACGTCAGGTTGGACAGACTGGTAAAACAGTTCGTCCTAATGTATATTTTGCAATCGGTATTTCCGGTGCCATCCAGCATGTAGCTGGTATGGAAGAATCTGACATTATCGTTGCTATTAACAAAGATGAGGATGCTCCTATCTTTGATGTAGCAGATTACGGTATCGTTGGTGACTTGAATAAAGTTCTTCCACCATTGACAGAAATGCTGAAAAATGAATTAGCAGCAAAATAATCAAAGATAAATCCGCGTCGGCATTGTGGTTTCCTTTCATGATGCCGGCGTATTTTTTTATGGAAGGGGAGATTATATGAATCCCATTGGCGTAGTGATCTGTAACTACAATAAAAAAGAATTCGTACTTCAGTGCATTCAAAGTGTGCTGGAGAGTAAAGTACATAATTTTGATATTTATATGGTAGACAATGCGTCTACGGACGGCAGTGTAGAGGCCGTGAGAAAGAACTATGGGGAACAGGTAACCATACTGGAAAACAAAGAAAATCTGGGAGGATCCGGGGGATTTAACACAGGACTAAGAGTTGTTCGGGATAAAGGATATTCTTATTTTATGTGTCTGGATGATGATGCATCCGTAGATGAAAATGCAATCAATGAGTTATATGAATATATGGAAAAAAATCCGGATGTAGGGATGGCAGGAGCCAGAGTGTATCACAGACAATTTCCGGACTACATACAGCAGTGCGGACTGATGATCGATTTTGAACACTGTCAGGCACACACATTATATGCAGACCGGCTGGAAGACGGATCTCTTCCGGAAGTGGTAGAATGTGATACCGTAGCTACCTGTGCTGTTATGATCCGTGGTGATGCGATCCGCACCACCGATGTTGGTATTATGCCGGAAGATAATTTTATTTACTGGGACGATATGGAATGGGGACATCGGATGCACCTTGCCGGTTACCGGACTGTCACCCTGGCCAGAGCGGCAGCTCTTCATCAGATGGGAGCCAATGTGAAAAAGCCAACTACTTTTTTAAATTATTATATGTGGCGCAACCGGGCTAACTTTTTTATGAAGTACACGCCGGAAGATAAACTGGAAACAATGAGTGTTCAGGCATTAGGCGATTTTTTCCATGCTATATATGAGAGTATGTATCGCTGTGAACATAACAATATGCGTTCTATTACGGCAGCATATTATGATGCTGTGGGAGGAATCAGAGGAAAAGCAGGGGAAAACAGGATCCTGCCTAACGACGCCAATGATGACAAATTGATCCAGTATATGCAAAACAAAAAAAGTTATTTTATCCAGTCAGATGGACATGAGGAAGATGAAAGATATCTTAAGAATTTTCTGGAGGAGTACTGTCCGTACTGCAAACCGGTGAAGGAGAAAGATGCCCAGGTCATTCTGTCCTTTTGTAATGACATTTTTGGTGTGAAGGATCTGTCGTTAAAAAAAATATACATTGATCCCTATCGAAATGCCATTCTGGATGAAGAAGATTGTGAGGCAGTGAAAAATTATGCATATTCAAAAATGTTCTTTATTTACATGAATCAAAGTGCTTTTTTGGATGCCTGTGACAGATTAAGGAGAACAAAATGAAGAAAAGATATATAGGTTTTTTATTTCTTTTACTGTTATTGTGCCCTTGTTTCATGGTACATACCGCCAGTGCTGCTTCGCCTGTGGCAAAGTGGGGGCGGCTGCAGGTAAAGGGAACACAGATTGTAAGTGACAAAGGGAAAAAAGTGCAATTAAAAGGAGTAAGTACTCACGGTATTGCCTGGTTTCCCCAGTATGTAAACAAAAGTTCTTTTGCCAGTATGAAGCGGATGGGGGCCAATACCATTCGACTGGCCTTTTACAGCGACCCGGCAGCCGGTTATGATGCCGGATTATATAAAAAAGTAGAAGAGGGGATTCAGGCAGCTACCGGCCTGGGGATGTATGTTGTATTAGACTGGCATATTTTAAGCGATGGCAATCCTAAAATCTATGAGAAAAATGCCGGAAAGTTCTTTACCTATTTTTCCAGAAAATATGGAAAACAGAAGAATATTTTGTATGAAATCTGTAATGAACCAAATGGAAATGTGACCTGGGCCAAAGATATAAAACCTTATGCCAGACGCATCATAAAGAAAATACGAAAGTATGATAAGAAGAACATTATCATTGCAGGCAGTTCCACCTGGAGCCAGGATGTAGATCAGACCGCTAAAAGTCCGTTAAAAGGAAAAAACATTGCGTACTCCCTGCATTTTTATGCAGCAACACACAAGGAGGATCTGCAGCAAAAACTGAAGACTGCTTATAAAGCAGGACTGCCGATTCTGGTTACGGAGTTTAGTATCTGTGATGCATCGGGAAACGGTGCCATCGATAAATCCAGCGGGAAAAAATGGATAAAACTGTTGAAAAAATACAAGATAGGTTTTATAGCCTGGAGTTTATGTAATAAACAGGAGAGTGCTTCTTTGCTCAAGGCCTCCTGTAGTAAGACAGGAAACTTCAAAAAGTCAGATCTTTCTAAAACCGGAAAATGGATTTTGGCCCAGATGAAATAGAATAATTAAAAAGAAGTTTCGACTATTTGAAACAGGGGAAATATAATTCCTGTCTCAAATGGAAGAAACTTCTTTTTATGGTTATATATAGAGTTGTTTACTCTACGGTAACACTTTTTGCCAGGTTTCTAGGCTGGTCTACATTCAGTCCTTTTTCCACTGCTACATAGTAAGCAAGGTACTGCAGGATAACTGCACTGACAAATGGTGTAAATAAAGGATCTGTCTCCGGCAGCACGATCTGGTGGTCACACAATGCGGCATCCACAGAAACATCCGGTTCGGTCAGCAGGATTACTTTAGCACCACGGGAGCGAACTTCCACAGCATTGGAAATCATCTTAGGGAAGACATCCGGCTGGGTGGCTACTGCAATCACCGGTACATTATCGGTGATCAAAGAGATGGTTCCATGTTTTAATTCGCCGGCTGCATAGGCCTCGGAGTGAATGTAACTGATTTCTTTTAATTTCAGGGATCCCTCACAGGATAAGGCATAATCCAGTCCTCGTCCAATGAAGAAAATATCGTCACTGGATGCAATGCGTTTGGCAATACTTTCTACCTGGGTATCGTATCCAAGGGCTTCGTCTACTTTATCAATAGTTTCCATCATTTTGTCCATATAATCAGATGCTTCTGCTTCTGAGATCTTGCCGGTAAACAAAGCCAGACGGAATGCGATCAGGTACATAACAGCAACCTGGACGCTGTAAGCTTTTGTACTGGCAACAGCAATTTCAGGGCCTGCATGGGTGTACAGTACATAGTCACTGGCTCTGGCAATGGAAGAGCCTTTTACATTGACAACAGACAATGTCTTGGCGCCGCGGCTCTTGGCAAGGAGAAGTGCCTCCTTGGTATCTGCGGTTTCGCCGGACTGTGATACGGCGATCAGTAAAGTACGTTCATCCACGATCGGATCCTGATAACGGAACTCGGATGCAATGGTAACGGTAACCGGAATACGACAGAGTCTTTCAATCATATTCTGTCCCATAAGTCCTGCGTGCATGGCAGTTCCACAGGCAGTAATAATAATACGGTTTATTCCTTCAAAAATATCATCCTTTACGCCATCTGCCGTAAAATCAGGAAGATTGTTTACAATTCTTGGGCGGATAGTATTTAACAAAGCCTCCGGCTGTTCATGGATCTCTTTCATCATGAAATACTCGTAGCCACCTTTTTTTGCAGCAGCCATATCCCAGCTGATATGATGGATCGTCGGGCTGTATACTTCACCATTTTCATCTTTTACAAGAATTTCATCTTTGGTCATTTTGGCAATGTGTCCTTCTTCCAGGACAAAGTAATGCTTGGTGTAACTTACCAGTGCTACCATATCAGAAGCAATAAAAGATCCTTTATCTGTATGGGCAGCAACTAAAGGACTGCCGTTGCGGATAGCAAAGATCGTATCAGGGATATCGGAAAACATGATACAGAAACCATAGGCTCCATGAAGACGGTTACAGCCGTTGCGGATGGCTTCTTCCGGATCTCCGTGATAACAGTCATTGATGACCATGGCAGCAATCTCTGTATCTGTCTGAGAGACAGGTGTAAGACCTTTTTTCTCCATTTCATCCTGAAGTTCTTTATAATTTTCAATGATACCATTGTGGACCAGCGTAACTTTGCCGGCTGTATGAGGATGAGAATTTGTATCAGATACACCACCGTGGGTAGCCCAGCGTGTATGTCCGATACCACAGTGGGATTCATCTTTTTCTGCCAGTTCATCTACTTTCTCTTTGAGACAGGATACTTTTCCTACTGTTTTGATGGTTTTGATTTCATTTTTATCTTCTTCAAAATAGGCGATGCCTGCGCTGTCATAACCGCGGTATTCCAATGCCTGAAGCCCGGAGATCAGCACTTTTTTTGCATCTTTTATTCCAATATAACCTGTAATTCCACACATAATTTTCTCCTTATATTATGAAAGTTTGCATTTCTAAAAAATAGTATCATTTATAGGGGTAATTGTCAAGAAACTGGCAGGATTAATAGTTGCGAAAAAGTCTCCTTTGATGTATACTTTGAAACATACACAGGCAAAAAATACCAGGAGGGAAACATTGAAGAATTTTCGAGTAGAACTAAAAAAAGTAGTAGATGATTCATATGATGTAGAGATTGGACGAAATCTGATCCCGCAGCTTATAAATGATATTAAAAAGGGACTGACAGGCAATATAAAAAAATTTGCAGTAATTACAGATTCTACGGTAGAGAGGCTTTATGCCACACCGATCTTGGTAGAATTGCACCGGTCCGGATTTAAAAGTGATATTTTTGTATTTCCGGCAGGGGAGAAGAGCAAAGTCCGCAAAACAAAAGAAGAGCTGGAAGATGCTATGTTAGCCAAAGGATACCGCAGAGACTGCTGTGTCATTGCGGTTGGCGGCGGCGTAGTAACGGATCTGGCAGGATTTCTGGCAGGTACTTACGGCCGTGGTATTCCATTTATCAATTTTGCCACTACTCATCTGGCGGCAGCGGATGCTTCCATAGGCGGGAAAACAGCGGTAGACACAGATCTTGCAACGAATCTTATTGGATTGATCTATCAGCCATTGAAAGTTTATGTAGATATTACTACATGGAAGACACTGCCGAGAGAACAGATGATCAATGGCATGGCAGAGACGATCAAGCATGCATGTCTGGCAGATGAGAAGTTTTTTGCTTATCTGGAGAAACATGTAGATGAGATTCTGAATGTAGATGAGGATGTCTGTGAGTATATCTCAGAAATGAACTGCCAGATCAAGTATCAGGTAGTAATGAAGGATGAAAAAGAACAGAATCTCAGAGAGATTCTGAATCTTGGTCATACGGTAGGAAGAGCTATTGAGACCGTCAGTGACTACAGACTGCTTCACGGACAGGCTGTGTCCATCGGACTGGTGGCTCAGGCTGAGCTTGGTATGAAGTTAGGTTTTCTTTCAGCCGGCCAGAAAGACCGTATCTGCAAACTTTTGGAGAAAGCAGGACTACCGGTGTCCATACCGGAATACATTGATAAAGAAGCACTTGTCCGTAAACTTTATACCGATAAAAAGGTACGCAATGGCAAGCTTCGCATGGTATTTATGGATGGCATTGGAAAGATCCGCACATTTGGCAAAGATGTATATGCCAGAGAGACAGCCGAAAATGAGATTCGGGATGTCATAATGAAACTGTAATATTGTAAAAAAGGAGGATTTATATGATCGCAGGAATTATTGTAATTGCAGTCGTTGTTATTTTGTTACTTGCCTGTGTTGGCGGGTACAACACATTGGTAAAGGGAAGGATCACAGTAGATGAAGCCTTTTCAACCATGGATGTATATCTTAAAAAGAGATTTGATCTGATACCAAATCTGGTAGAGACAGTCAAAGGATATGCAAAACATGAATCATCTACTTTAGAAGCTGTTGTGAAGATGAGAAATGTAAACTATGGAAGCATGTCCCAGGCTGAAAAGATTGAGAATGGAACTCAGCTTTCCAAAGTGCTTCCTCAGATTTTTGCACTTTCTGAATCTTATCCGGATCTGAAAGCAAATCAGAACTTCATGGAGTTAAGCTCACAGCTTCAGAAACTGGAAGATGATATTTCCAATGCCCGTCGTTATTATAATGGGGCGGTAAAGAAGTACAATATGAGTGTACAGACTTTTCCTCGCAACATTATAGCAGGTATGTTCCATTTTGAAACAAGACCGATGTTTGAGGTTGAGGACACAGCACAGAGAGAAAATGTACAGGTGAAGTTTTAAAAACAGGGGGAAATATGAAAGAAAGATACAGGCAAGGTGGCAGAGTATGGCTTCTTGGCATTGTCATGATGGCAATGGCTGTCTTAGTTATGGCTGGCAGCGTGAAAGCCCGGGCAGCATCTGCTTTTGATATTACCAAATATCATGTAGACATGAAGGTTACAAAAGATAATGTTTATAAGATCACAGAGACCATTGAGGTAAATTTCAAGGAAGAACGCCATGGAATTTACAGAAATATCCCGCTTGTAAACCGTATTAAAAGAGAGGATGGATCAGAAGGTGTAAGAACGGCTACAGTCCGTAATATTTCCTGTGGTTCAGACAACTTTGAATCATCCAGAGAAAATGACGCCTGTCAGATTAAGATCGGCGATGAAGATGAAACTATCGAAGGAAAACATGAGTATCAGATTTCTTATGACTATTGTCTCAGCAATGACATTATGGAAGGAAAAGATGAACTTTACATGAATGTGATCGGTGGAGACTGGGATGATAGTCTGACGATTTCCAATATTTCTTTCCGGATTGAAATGCCTGACAAATTTGACGAACAAAAACTGGGTATGTGCTATGGCCCGGCAGGAAGTACAAATTATGATGGCTTAAGTTACGCTATTGATGGAAATACGATCATGGGTGAACTGGATTCGGATATTACACTGGGAAATAATGAGTATGTTACAGTGCGATTGGAACTGCCGGATGGTTACTTTAATGTACAGAAGGCGTCTCATATCTGGCCGAATCTTTGTATGATCTTAGCTGTTCTCGGTGCGGTGCTGTTATTTGCTCTGTGGTGGATTTATGGAAGAGACGATCCGGTAGTGGAGACGGTAGAATTTCATGCACCGGATGGCATGAACAGTCTGGATGTTGCCTTTGCCTATAAGGGAGAGGTAGATAAATCGGATGTTGTTTCTTTAGTTGTATACCTGGCGCAGAAAGGATATCTGACGATCAAACAGACAGAAAACAGTTTTATCCTGAAGAAAAACAAAGACTATGATGGCCTGAATGAGGATGAGGCAGAGTTTTTAAGAGATCTGTTCAAAGATGGCAGCTCTGTTACAAGAAAAGGATTGGAAGATTCTTTTTATAAGACCATTGATTCCATTATGGGACGGAAAAACCACTTTGAAAACCGTAAGGTATTATTCCACGAAAACTCCATTAATAAGGGCTGGATCAACTGGGTAGTGGTTATTTTATCATTCCTGGCACTCATTACCAAACCGGTAGGAGATTATGAAATGAATTTCCTGGCAGGTCTTTTCGCGGCAGCGGGTATTGCGGTTGCCAATATTTTCTTATTTTATTTTGCGTTCCGCCCGGGAAAAGCTTTTGTATTGCGGTGTGTTCTGATCCCGATCGGTACCTTGTTTGCTGATTTCTTGGCGTATCTGTTATTTTTACAGGAGACGTTTGAGACCAGCGGCGACCGATGGTATGTCATTGCTTTCTGGACAGCGGTTGTATGTGCCGGAATAATGACATTTTTCTCCTGTTATCTGTCCAAAAGAACGGAGTACGGAACCCAGATTCTTGGACGGATCCTCGGATTTAAGAATTTCCTGGAGACCGTGGAAAAAGATCGTCTGGAGGCTATGGTACAGGATGATCCGGAGTACTTTTATGAAATTCTTCCGTATACATATGTACTGGATATTTCAGACAAGTGGATCAAGAAGTTTGATTCCATTGCCATTGAGGCACCGGACTGGTATTCAGGATACAATAATACAGTATTTGATTATTACATGTTCAGTCACTTTATGCATTCTACCATGGAGTCTGCCAGCACAGCCATGACTTCACAGCCAAGTTCCAGCAGTGGCGGTGGCTTTTCCGGCGGCGGTTCCGGCGGTGGCGGTGGTGGTTCCTGGTAGGAGCTATGAAAAGAAACTTGACACCAACACTTAAATGTGGTATCGTTTAGAACAGATTGAGGGTAGCTCAAGAAGGGGCACACCACCTCGGGTGTGGACTTTCTTGAGTTACCCTTTTTCAGAATCAGAGGAAAGGAGTTCTTGACATGATCTGTATTAATGGTGAAATGAAAGAGGGATACGATGAAAAATCCCTGGCTTATATGATAGAACAGGAAGGGTTTAATATCAGCCGGATCGCAACAGAGATCAACGGCGAGATTATCAGTAAAAAACAATACAATGAGACCATATTACACAGTGGTGATTCCATTGAAGTTGTTAGTTTTGTAGGTGGAGGCTGATGGAAAACATCAGCATAAAAAAGATTGGAGGACAAACAAATGAAAGATGATGCATTAGTAATTGGAGGACATACATTCCATTCCCGTTTTATTCTTGGTTCAGGAAAATATTCACTGGATCTTATTAAGGCGTCTGTGGAGCAGGCGAAGGCAGAAATTATCACATTGGCTCTGCGCCGTGCCAATCAAGATGGCCGTGCCAATATTTTAGATTATATACCGGAGGGCGTGACACTTCTTCCAAATACATCCGGAGCCAGAAATGCGGAGGAAGCTGTAAGAATTGCCAGGCTTTCAAGGGAAGTAGGTTGTGGTGACTTTGTAAAGATTGAAATCATGCGGGATACTAAATACCTTTTGCCGGATAATTATGAGACCATTAAGGCTACTGAAATCCTTGCAAAAGAGGGATTTGTTGTTATGCCGTATATGTACCCGGATCTGAATGTGGCAAGAGATCTTCAAAATGTAGGTGCGGCGTCTATTATGCCGCTGGCAGCACCTATCGGATCCAATAAAGGACTTTGTTCCAAAGATTTTATTCAGATCCTGATTGACGAAATTGATCTGCCTATTATTGTAGATGCGGGAATTGGCAAGCCATCGGAGGCCTGTGAGGCAATGGAAATGGGGGCGGCTGCCATTATGGCTAATACAGCTATCGCTACAGCAGGAGATATACCGGCTATGGCAGAATCTTTCCGCCTGGCGATTGAAGCGGGAAGAAAGGCTTATCTTGCAGGAACCGGAAGAGTATTACAGCGGGGAGGAAGTGCTTCTTCACCATTGACAGGTTATATTCAGGATGGATCTTTGTAAAATACAGGGAAGGAAAAGAAAAACATGAGTAAGATGAACGAAAGTATTTTAAGTGAACAGATTCTTGAGGATATGAAAGAGAATCGTATTGATCACATGAAATATCTGGATGACATGGAAGTGCTGGATTCAGATGTAGATAAACAGGTTGTAGAAGCTATGAATGCTTATGATTACAATCAGTATACTGCGGCAGATGTAAGACGCGCTATTTATAAAGAAAACAGAACACCGGAGGATTTTGCAGCACTTTTGTCTCCGGCCGCACTTCCGCTGCTGGAAGAGATGGCCCAGATGGCCCAGAAAGAAACAAGAAAACATTTTGGAAACTCTATTATGATGTTTACTCCTTTGTACATTGCCAATTACTGTGAAAATTACTGCATTTACTGTGGTTTTAACTGTCATAACAAAATCCGCAGAGCTAAATTAAATGCCGAAGAGATCGAAAACGAAATGAAAGCCATCGCCGAGACCGGGCTGCAGGAGATTTTGATCTTAACAGGAGAAAGTCCAAAGATGTCCAATGTGGAATATATTGGAGAGGCTTGCAAGATTGCCCGTAAGTATTTTAAGGTAATCGGTCTGGAGGTATTCCCTACCAATTCTGACAACTATCATTACTGGCATGAGTGCGGTGCAGATTATGTAACCGTGTTCCAGGAAACATACAATTCAGATAAATACGAAACACTGCATCTGGCAGGACATAAGAGAATCTATCCATATCGTATTAATGCTCAAGAGAGAGCTTTAAAAGGCGGTATGAGAGGAGTAGGATTTGCTGCCCTTCTTGGTCTGGATGATTTTAGAAAGGATGCTTTTGCTACGGGCGTGCATGCTTATCTGCTCCAGCGGAAATATCCACAGGCAGAGATCGCTTTTTCCTGCCCGAGACTTCGTCCTATCATTAATAATGACCGGATCAACCCAATGGATGTACATGAGGCACAGCTTTTACAGGTGATCTGTGCTTACCGTTTGTTGATCCCATCTGCTTCCATTACTGTTTCCACCAGAGAGTGTGAGAGAGTCCGCAACAATCTGATCCAGATTTGTGCTACCAAGATTTCTGCCGGTGTAGATGTGGGGATCGGTGGTCATTCCGGTGAAGAAAAAGGTGATGAGCAGTTTGAAATCGATGATGGAAGAAGTGTACAGGAAGTCTTTGACGATATCCAGAAAGTCGGCATGCAGCCGGTTATGAGTGACTATATTTATGTATAGGATCGCAGTTACCAATCGTCACCTGTGCTCTATTGATTATTTGTCACAGATAGAAAAAGTGGCAGAAAGTGGTCTCTTTCAGGCTGTCCTTGTAAGGGAAAAAGATCTGACGGAAAGAGAATATACAGAACTGGCTCGGAGTGTAAAAAAAATCTGTACAGCCCATGGCATTATATGTATTTATCATAATTATGCCGCAGCCATTAAAGGCGATAAAGATCCCAATCTTCAATTACCCCTTTGTGTCTTAGAAGGCATGACAGAGAAAGAGCGGGACAGAATACGATCCCGCTGTAACCTGTTTGGCACAGCCGTCCATTCCAGGGAGCAGTTGGAACAGGCACTTTCCTTTGGAGTAAACTATGTGGTAGCCGGGCATATTTTTGAGACAGACTGTAAAAAAGGAGTGTCACCCAGAGGGATTCCTTTTTTGAAATCTATTCTGTCTGCTTCCAATGTGCCGGTGTATGGCATTGGCGGAATCAATGAAACGAATGAGGCACAGGTGATGGAGGCCGGTGCAGCCGGTGTCTGTCTGATGTCCCAGGCGATGACATTATTGTGACTTGAATCGTATATGTTTTTGTGTTAAAATGGCAAATACGAGTAGAGAATGGAGTTGATCGCATTGCCAATTAAGATTAAAGATTCATTGCCGGCCCAGAAAATTCTGGAAGGTGAAAATATTTTTGTTATGACGGAGTACCGGGCTATGCACCAGGATATCCGTCCGTTAAGTGTGTTAGTACTGAATTTGATGCCCACTAAGATTGTGACGGAGACACAGCTCCTGAGAAAATTGTCAAATACACCACTGCAGGTTGAGGTAGAGTTTTTACAGACGGCCAGTTACCAGCCAAAGCATGTAGCAGCCAACCATCTGGACACCTTTTATACCGTATTTGATGAAATCAAAGATAGAAAATTTGATGGCATGATCATTACAGGTGCACCGTTAGACTACACAGCGTTTGAGGATGTCAGTTATTGGGATGAAATCTGCAAGATCATGGAATGGACCAAGACCCATGTACACTGTACCCTTCACATGTGCTGGGGTGTGTATGCCGGACTTCATTATCATTACGGTATCAATAAGATTGATCTGCCGGAAAAACTTTCAGGTATTTACAAGCATTATGTGCTGAAGAAAAACTCACCGTTGTTCCGTGGCTTTGATGATGTATTTATGGCACCTCAGTCCCGGGCTATGACTGTTGCCAGAGAGGATATTGAGAAGATTCCTGAACTGGAACTTCTGGCATATTCCGATGAAGCAGGCGTTACGATGCTTAAGACAAAGGACAGCCGCCAGTTCTTTATGACATGTCATCCGGAGTATGACAGTGATACACTGGCAAAAGAGTATTACAGAGACCTGGACAAAGGAATGAATCCAAAGATTCCTGTTAATTATTTCCCGGATGATGATCCAGACAAAAAGCCGGTAGTAAACTGGAGATCTACAGGACAGTTATTTTTCAGCAACTGGCTTAACTACTATGTATATCAGAGTACACCGTATGATCTCCGGAAACTGGATGAAAAATAATGAAATGAATCGTAAAAAAAGAAAGCCATCGGCACATAACCGGTGGCTTTTAGATTTGATTGCTTTTAATTATTATTTATTTTCAATCTCAGCCATTTTCATAGCACGAACTTTGGTAGAAAGTCCAAAGAGGTTAATGAATCCCTCTGCATCATGATGGTCATAGAGATCACCTGTTGTAAAGGATGCAATACTTTCATTGTAAAGGCTGTATGGAGATGTAGTTCCGGCTTTAATGATATTGCCTTTGTAAAGTTTGAACTTAACTTCACCTGTTACATACTTCTGAGTAGACTCAATGAATGCCTGTACAGCTTCACGAAGTGGGGTGAACCATTTACCTTCATAGCAGATCTGAGCCAGTTTGTTGCCCATATCCATTTTTACAGTAGTTGTTTCACGGTCTAAGATCAGTTCTTCCAACTGCTGATGTGCTTCATATAAAATAGTTCCGCCCGGGGTCTCATAAACACCACGGGATTTCATACCAACAACACGGTTTTCTACAATATCGACGATTCCGATTCCGTGTTTTCCACCAAGTTCGTTTAACTTACGGATGATATCAGAAACTTTCATTTCAACACCATTGACAGATTTTGGAACTCCGGCTTCAAAAGTCATCGTTACATATTCGCCTTCTTCAGGTGCCTTTTCAGGAGTTGTTCCAAGAACGAGAAGGTGATCATAATTTGGCTCGTTAGCCGGATCTTCCAGTTCCAGTCCTTCATGGCTGATGTGCCACAGGTTACGGTCACGGCTGTAAGAGTTATCAGCGGAGAATGGAAGGTCGATACCGTGTGCTTTACAGTACTCGATCTCGGATTCACGAGAATCCATTGTCCATTTATCACTTCTCCATGCAGCAATGATCTTTAAGTCCGGAGCCAGTGCTTTGATACCAAGCTCGAAACGGATCTGGTCATTTCCTTTACCGGTTGCACCGTGGCAGATGGCAGTAGCGCCTTCTTTTCTGGCGATCTCAACCAGGCGTTTTGCGATAACCGGACGAGCCATAGATGTACCAAGCAGATATTTGTTCTCATATACTGCATGTGCCTGTACACATGGAACTACATATTCGTCGCAGAATTCATCTACAACATCTTCGATGTATAATTTGGAAGCGCCGCAGAACTTAGCTCTTTCTTCCAGACCATCCAGCTCTTCGCCCTGGCCGCAGTCAATACATACACAGATTACTTCGTAATCAAAATTCTCTTTCAGCCATGGGATAATAGCCGTTGTATCCAAACCACCGGAATAGGCCAAAATAACTTTTTCTTTCATTTTTTAATACCTCCGTGTTTTTTATATATGTTTGTCTTTACTTAATATACACCACAAATGCATAATATGCAAGTAGAAATACAGAATGATTTGGATCTGTGTAAATAAAAAGGATTATAGTATTGCATAATGAAGAAAAAAGGTATATAATGAGTGCAGTTTATGAATAAAACGCATAAATATACATAATATGCATAAAAATATATTGCAATGGAGGTTTATTATGATTAAAGCAGGAATCATTGGCGCAACCGGTTATGCCGGTCAGGAATTGGTGCGGCTTTTACTGCAGCACAAGGATGTGGATATTGTCTGGTATGGCTCACGCAGTTATGTGGATCAGAAATTCAGTTCTGTCTTTGGAAATGTATTTAAGATTGTAGAAGATATCTGTAAAGGTGACGATCTTGAAAAACTGGCAGAAGAGGCAGATGTGATTTTTACCGCTACACCACAGGGATATCTGGCAGGTGTTTTGACTGAATCTGTATTGTCAAAGGCAAAAGTGATCGATCTGAGTGCAGACTACCGTATTAAGGATGTAGCTACTTATGAAAAATGGTATGGAATTAAACATAAAAGTCCTCAGTTTATTGACGAGGCAGTTTACGGTTTGTGTGAGTTAAACCGGGATAAAGTTAAGAAAGCCAGACTGGTGGCGAATCCGGGATGTTATCCTACATGTTCTACTTTATCCATCTATCCGCTGGCGAAGGCCGGTCTGATCGATATGAGCACGCTGATCATTGATGCTAAAAGTGGTACAAGTGGTGCCGGCCGCGGAGCCAAGGTGCCAAACCTTTACTGTGAAGTAAATGAAAATATTAAAGCATACGGAGTGGCTACCCACAGACATACACCTGAAATTGAGGAACAGTTAGGATACGCCAGTGGCGGACAGGTTACCTTAAACTTCACCCCTCACCTGATCCCTATGAACCGGGGAATCCTGATCACCGCTTACGCTTCCTATAAAGAAGGCGTAACAGAGGAACAGATCCGTAAGGCTTATGAAGATGCCTACAAAGATGAATATTTTGTCCGGGTACTGGAGCCAGGTGTGTGTCCGGAGACAAAATGGGTAGAGGGAAGCAATTTTGTAGATGTAAATGTAAAAGTGGATGAACGGACTCATCGTGTGATCATGATGGGAGCCATGGATAATATTACAAAGGGAGCAGCCGGACAGGCAGTGCAGAATATGAATATAATGTTTGGACTTTCTGAACAGGAAGGACTGCGTCTGGTTCCTATGGTACCTTAAAGTGAAAGAGGAGGATGAATCGAATGAAAGTGTTAGAAGGCGGCGTGACACTGGCAAAAGGATTTATGGCAGCCAGTGCCCAGGCCGGTATTAAATATCAGGGAAGAACCGATATGGCCCTGGTTTATACAAAAGAACCTGCGGTGTTTGCAGGAACCTTTACAACCAATGTAGTAAAAGCAGCACCGGTCCAGTGGGATAAAAGTCTTTTGGAAAAAAAGCAAAAGGTTCATGCTGTTGTATTAAACAGTGGTATTGCCAATGCGTGTACCGGGGAAGAAGGAAAAGAGTTAAACCGGTATATGGCATCTGTTGTTGCAAAGAACCTTCAGATTCAGACCGAAGAAGTGCTGACAGCCTCAACCGGCGTCATCGGTATGCAGTTAGCAAAGGAACCGTTAAAGAAAGGTGCGGATTTGTTAAAGGAAAACCTTGGTGATAATGTGGAAAAAGGACATGATGCGGCCAAAGCTATCATGACTACCGATACCGTATCAAAAGAAGCAGGCGTTTCCTTTGAAGCAGAAGGAACTACGATTCATGTTGGTGGTATGAGCAAGGGATCCGGTATGATCCACCCGAATATGGCTACCATGCTCAGCGTTACAACTACCGATGCGGCCATAGATGGTGAAGATTTACAGGAGTTAGTCAGTGAGATTGTTTCCGATACCTTTAATATGATTTCCGTAGACAGAGATACATCCACAAACGATACCTATGTGGTGTTGGCCAATGGTGCCAGTGGTGTTACCATAAAAAAAGGCACAAAAGCCTATGATGATTTTAAGGCCGCTTTATTGTATGTATCCGAATCCCTGGCAAAACAGATGGCGGCAGACGGCGAGGGATGTACCCGTATGCTGGAAGTGAAAGTGATCCACAGCCATTCCAAAGAAGATGCCAAGATATTAAGCAAGTCTGTTATTACTTCTAATCTTGTAAAAACCGCTGTCTTTGGAAGTGATGCCAACTGGGGCAGAATCTTGTGTGCACTGGGATATGCCGGTGTTTCCTTTGATCCGGAAAAGATTGATCTGATCTTACAGGCAGAAGGTAGTGAATTGGTCCTTGTAAAGGACGGAGTGGCAACGGATTACAGCGAAGAAACGGCCAGCGAACTTCTGGGTAAAGATCAGGTAACAGTGATCTGTGATATGAAAAACGGTGATGCACAGGCTACTGCCTGGGGATGTGATCTGACATACGATTATGTAAAGATCAATGGAGATTACAGAAGTTAGAAGAGGAACCGCTATGCGCAAAGCGCATAATTGAAAATCGGTTCCGACGACCTGCCGCCGAGCATGGGCGAGGGGGCGATACAGATTACACGAAAGGATTATATAGATGGAAAATTTAAAAGAGATTATGATCAAGGCAGAGACACTGATTGAAGCCCTGCCTTATATCCGGGATTTTAACGGGAAAAAAGTAGTGGTCAAATATGGCGGTAGTGCTATGTTAGATGAGCGTTTACAGCAGTCTGTGATCAAAGATGTAGCGTTATTAAAGCTAGTTGGCATGCAGCCCATTATCGTACATGGCGGTGGCAAAGAAATCAGCAAATGGCTTGGTTACATGGGCAAGGAGAGCAAGTTTGTAGACGGACTCCGTGTAACCGATGCAGAAACCATGGAAGTGGCTGAAATGGTTCTTAGTAAAGTAAACAAACATCTGGTACAGATGATGGAAAAATTAGGCGTAAAAGCTGCCGGAATCAGTGGAAAAGATGGTGGTACTATGTTCTGCCACAAAAAGACAGCCAGCGGAAAAGATATCGGTTTCGTAGGAGAGGTAGAAAAAGTAGACTCAGAACTCATTGATACCTTGATTGAAAATGATTTTGTACCGATCATCGCACCGATCGGTATGGATGAAAACTTCCAGTCTTATAACATCAACGCAGATGATGCTGCCAGTGCCATTGCCAAATCCATCAAGGCAGAAAAACTTGTATTTATGACAGACATTGACGGAGTATGTATGGACAAGGATGATCCGGAGACACTGATCTCTGTTCTTCCTATCAAAGAGGCAAAATACCTGCTGGAAAACGGAACCATCAATGGTGGAATGATCCCAAAGATTAAAAACTGTGTAGAAGCTGTGGAGCAGGGCGTAAACCGAGTACATATTCTGGACGGACGCAAAGAACATTGTCTTTTACTTGAATTTTATACGAAACAGGGTATTGGTACAGCTATCATAAATGATAATATTGATTTATACCCTCATGAAAAGGAAGCATAAGGAGGCAGTCAGACATGGAAAAAATGATTCAAGAATCAGAAGAGTATCTGATTCATTCTTATAACCGGTATCCCATCGTGTTGGACCACGGTGAAGATGTGTATCTGGTAGATAAAAATGGTAAAAAGTATCTGGATTTTGGCGGTGGTATTGCCGTATGCTGTCTCGGATACAGCAACGAAGAATTTAAAAATGCATTAAAAGAGCAGATTGATAAGGGAATACACTATTCTAATTTCTTTTATTCAGAACCCCTTATGAAGGCTGTAAAAGCATTGGCAAAGGCATCCCAGATGGATAAAGTATTTATGGCAAACAGCGGTACGGAAGCCAATGAAGGCGCCCTGAAACTGGCGCGGAAATACGCAATCTTAAAGGGACATGAAAACCGTCACCAACTGATCGCCATGAACAAGGCTTTCCACGGCAGAAGTATGGGAGCATTGTCGGTAACCGGTACCGCCAAGTACAGACAGCCTTTTGAGCCTATGCTGCCGGGAGTGTCTTTCGCAGAATACAATGATCTTGACAGTGTAGAAAAGTTGATTACAGAAGATACTTATGCCATTATTTTGGAAGGTGTCCAGGGAGAGGGAGGAATTCATCCGGGAACAAAAGAGTTTCTACAGGGAGTTCGCCGATTGTGTACCAAACATGACATTATGATGATCATGGACGAAATACAGTGTGGTATGGGAAGAACCGGAAAAATGTTTTCATACATGCATTATGATTTCAAGCCAGATATTATAACGATGGCCAAAGGAATCGGAAATGGTGTAACCGTAGGAGCTATTGCAACGACAGCAGAGATTGCGAAAGCACTGGTACCGGGAGATCATGGAACTACATTTGGAGGAAATCCTCTTGCCTGTACGGCTGTATACAAAACAGCGGAAATTTTTGAAAGAGAAGATATTGCCGGTCATGCAGAAGAGATGGGCGAATATCTGGGAGAAGCATTAAAAGAACTTGCCAGCCGTCATGAGATCATACTGGAAGCCAGAGGACTGGGGCTGATGCAGGGACTGGAATTAAAAGAAGCAGCCGGACCATACATTCAGAAAGCCCTGGATGAGGGATTGATCTTAATGGGAGCCGGAGCCAATGTGATCCGCTTTGTGCCGCCTCTTGTAATTGAGAAAAAACATGTTGATGAAATGATAAAGATTTTGGATAAAATCTTATCATAAGAATAAAACACTTCGTTTTGCTTATAATGAGTTTATCATGTGAAACGAGGTGTTTTTTATGTGGGGAATTTTGATCGCTATTGCGTCGGGAGCACTTATGAGTATCCAGGGCGTGTGGAATACTCAGTTAAGCCGGGCTGGTTCCACCTGGCTGGCATCTTCTTATGTGCAGCTGACTGCTTTTATAATCTGTATTCTTCTCTGGCTTTGTACCGGCAGAGAGGGAAATCTGGCAGGAATGCTTGGTGGTGTACCTAAATATATGCTGTTTACCGGTGTGGCAGGAGCTCTTATCACGATTACAGTAATACAAAGCATTGCTATGATCAGTCCTGCCAAGGCAACCATTTTTATTATTTCCACACAACTATTTATATCGTATCTTATTGAGGTAATGGGGTTATTTGGCATGGAAAAAGTTCCGTTCCAGTGGCGTAAATGTATCGGTGCCATCATTGTGATCGCAGGTGTTGTTACATTTAAGTGGGAATAAAAAAGACAAAAATTATCTAAAAATTTAGTTGTAAAAAACTTCTTTAAGATGTAGAATAAAACTACAATCGCATTTCCTTGCCGACCAGAACAAAAGGAGATGTAGAACTGAAATTAAATAATACAACGAAAGCATTGCTTACAACGATAGCGGTGCTGATACTTGGAACGGCTTATCTTTTTTTTCAGCGGGGCAGTGCAGAGAATGAGTCTTTATCCTATTCAGAGACTGTGGCAGAAAAAGAAAGTGCCACCCAGTCACCTAAATCCGGAGACAATGTGTCTGCATCTGTTTATATTCATGTGTTGGGACAGGTAAAAAAGCCGGGCGTATACCGCTTTGACAAAGAGCCCAGAGGGATAGAAGTGGTAGAGAAGGCCGGTGGTTTTACAAAAAATGCAGATACGGCCAGTGTGAATCTGGCACTTTCTGTTTCAGACGGCACCCAGTTTGTGATAGAGGACAAACGAAATGCAAAGAAAAAAGCCGGTGCCTCGAAAAAGGAAGAGGACGACAAGAAGGTGAATCTGAACACGGCATCGCAGGAAGAACTTCAGACCATTCCCGGTATCGGTCCATCCAAAGCAGTGCAGATTATTTCCTATCGGGAAACAAACGGCTCATTTAAGACCATCGAGGATATTATGAAAATATCAGGTATTAAAGAGGGCGTTTTTAACAAAATAAAAGATTCAATAAAAGTTTAATCAGGGAGGCTGTCATGGCGAAAAGAGTTTTGGTAGTAGATGATGAGAAATTAATAGTCAAAGGAATCCGCTTTAGTCTGGAACATGAAGATTTTGAAGTGGAGTGTGCTTACGATGGAGAGGAAGCACTGGAAAAGGTGAAAGAAAAGCCCTTTGATATTATTTTACTGGATGTAATGCTTCCAAAACTTACCGGGTTTGAGGTGTGCCAGCAGATTCGTGAATTTTCGGATGTACCTATTATTATGCTGACTGCCAAAGGGGATGACATGGATAAGATCCTGGGGCTGGAATATGGTGCCGATGATTACATAACAAAGCCTTTTAACATCCTGGAAGTAAAAGCGAGGATCAAGGCGATTATTCGCCGGAGCGGCCGCAGTGGACAAAAAAAGGACGAGAATAAAAACGAACAGATTCAAACAGAAAACGAGGCAGTAAGACTTGACAAGGATGGAAGAAGAGCATTCATCGAGGGAAGAGAAGTCAGTCTGACTGCGAAGGAATTTGAACTGCTGGAATTTCTGATGAATCATCCTAATAAAATCTACAGTCGTGACAAACTGCTTCATGAAGTATGGGGAGCGGATTATCCGGGGGATGTGCGGACTGTGGATGTTCACATACGGCGTATGCGTGAAAAAATAGAAACAAATCCAAGCGAGCCTAAATATTTACATACTAAATGGGGAGTCGGTTATTACTTTGACATTAAAAAATAAATTCAAATGGATCAAAAGTCTTCGTACACAGAGTTTTTGTGTACTTTTGCTGGTGGGCATTCTGCCCCTGGTAGTTTTTTCGACTATCTTAATGAACACATACCGCTCTAAAGCCGTGGCACAGCGGGTCTCAGAACTAGAGGCCAGAGGAACAATCCTCTGCAATCTGGTTATTTCGTCTGCTTTTTTTTCCAATGACTCTACAGAAGAAGTTGAATCCGAACTGACCCAGGTTTCAGATATTTATGACGGACGGATCCTGGTGGTGAACACCAACCTGGTTGTTCTGAAGGATACTTATGGATTAGAAGAGGGAAAGACTCTGATCATCAAGGAGGTAGTAGACTGTATCAAGACTGCTAAAACGGTAGAAGTCAACAGTGCGGAAAACAGAGAACAGATCATCATACCGGTGCTTGGATCAGATGGAAGTACATCCAGTGGCGCTGTTATCATGGACTGTTCCATGAACAGTGTTACCAAAATGTATGAAAATATTAAAACAATTTCTCTTACGCTGATCCTTCTATTGGGTGTGATCGTCATCGTAACATCTGTTTTATATTCCGGCCAGGTAGTAAAACCGATTGTGGAAGCATCTGCTTCTATTGCGCACATTACTCAGGGAGATTTTAATGAGACTCTTGAACTTACCAAGTATACAGAATTAGAAGACATGCAGGACAAGTTCAATACTATGCTCAGCGGACTTCAGAATCTGGAAGATGCCAGACAGGAGTTTGTATCCAATGTGTCCCACGAGTTAAAGACACCCATTACTTCTATCAAGGTACTGGCAGAGTCTCTCATCGGGCAGGAGGGCCTTCCGGTGGAAATTTACCAGGAATTTATGGTGGATATCAATAATGAATTAGAACGTATGAACAAGATCATAAATGATCTGCTTTCCCTTGTAAAAATGGAAAAATCGGCTGCTACAGTAAATATCAGTGAGATCAATGTCAATGAATTTGTAGAAGGAATCCTGAAACAATTAAGACCTATTGCAGAGCAGCGCAATATTGAGATCATTTTTGAAAGTGTGCGTCCGGTAACAGCCCAGATTGATGATGTAAAATTGGAGATGGCATTTAGAAATCTGATTGTAAATGCGATTAAATATAATTATGATGGCGGATGGGTCCGTGTATCCTTAAATGCGGACCACAAATTTTTCTATCTGAAAGTTTCTGATTCCGGCGTGGGAATCCCGGAAGAACTGCAGGATAGCATATTTGAACGGTTTTACAGAGTGGACAAGGCCCGTTCCAGAGAGACAGGTGGCAACGGACTGGGGCTGGCTATTACCCGCAGTGCCATCCTTCTTCACCGTGGATCCATCAAGGTACATAGTGTTGAAAAGCAGGGAACCACTTTTAATGTGCGTATTCCATTGATCTATATTGAGTAGAAGGGAGCCGGACCCACATGAAAGGGAAAAAAGTTTTATGCATTTTATGCACTGTTATTCTTGTCTTTGGAATGACAGGGTGTGGTGAAAAGACAGATAAGCAGTTAATGTCTTATCAGGTTTTTTATATCAACAGTGATGGAAGCGGATTGACAGGCAAAACATATCAGTTAAAAGATGCCAAGCAGGATCTGGTGTCAGTGATCAAGGAATTGATAATCAGACTGCAGACGCCTCAGGAAGAAAGTTTAAAAAGTCCCATTGATGAAGGCATTCAGGTGGTGGACTACCAGATTAAAGAAAATCAGTTATCAGTATATTTTTCCGCAGGGTATAATAACAAGAGCGGACTGGATGAAATTTTGTCACGGGCTGCCATCGTGAAGACCCTTTGCCAGATCCAGGAGATTGAATATGTAGAGTTTTATGTAGAAGATCAGCCACTGATGTTATCCGGCAATGCAGTAGGACTTATGAGTCAGGAATCTTTTGTGGACGAACTGAATCCTCAGGATCAAAAGCAAAGCAAAGAAACCGTGCTCTATTTTGCCAATAAACAGGGAAACCGATTAAAGAAGATAACTACAGATATAACCTACAATGCAGTTGAGCCTATTGCGAGGCTTTTAGTGGAGCAGTTGATTGCAGGAGTATCATCCATACAGAACATTGATGAAACAAAACTTCAGTCTGCTGTTCCGTCTAAGACAACATTAAACAATTTGACCATAAGGGATAATATATGTTATCTGGATCTTAGCAGAGACTTTGAACAGCAGGATCCTAATGTATCGTCAGAAGTTATTGTGTATTCCATCGTCGACACGCTGTGTGAGCTTCCGGAAGTAACGAAGGTGCAGTTTTCAGTAGATGGGGAACAAAAAGAAAAATATGGGGATCTGGAAGGTTTTAATAAACCGCTGGAGCGGAATTTGGATCTTTTGGAAAATTAACATTTATGACAGGGGGGATGAAGTGTTAAAACGGCCATTGTGTCTGGCAGTATGTATTTATATTGCCTTTCTTGTTGGTATGAGATGGGTAAGTGAGAAAGATGTGCCGGATCTTCAGGCACAAAATACCGTCACGATCTTGTGCCAGTTAGACGAGATAAGAGGGATGGGAGAAAAAAAGAATTTTGTAGTTTCATCGGTGGTGGCAGACAGGAAGAAAGTGTGTAATAAGCTGCGGGTGTTTCCGGATGATTCACTGAAATGGGATCAGACGATGGAGATTGGTAACATCCTGGAGTTGACCGGTGATCTTCAACCACCGGAACCAGCGGGAAATCCAGGGCAGTTCGATGAAGTTTCCTATTACGAAAGCCAGGGAATTTCAGGAAAGCTTTATTGCAGAAAACTTTCTGTAAAAGATCATAAAAAATACCTTATCCCGCAAACCTTATACAAAATAAGACAAAGTCTGTGCACCCAGATAGAATCTATACTCCCGGCGCAGACAGCCGGCGTACTGTGGGCCATGCTGCTGGCAGAAAAAAGCGGGCTGGATGACACGGTAAAAGAACTTTATACAAAGGGTGGCATCGGTCATATTCTGGCCATCTCAGGCCTTCATATTTCACTGATCGGTGCGGGACTTTTTTTCTTTTTCAGAAAGTATATTATGCCAATGAGGGCTGCTGCAGTGCTGGTTATATTTCTTTTGCTTTTGTATGGCCAGCTGACGGGTTTTTCTATTTCTACTGCCCGGGCAGTGACTATGATGATTTTGATGCTGACAGCCAGAATACTGGGCGAGCGTTATGACACATTAAATGCGTTGGCATGTGCGGCACTGCTGGAACTTTTCAGCCATCCGGAAGCTTTGTTCCAGGCATCCTTTCTTTTATCTTATGGAACAATTCTTGGAATTATCTTTTTTATCCGCGAATGGAATGATCAAAATATCACAGAACATAAACTTAGGGGACTTTTTGTCTCCAATCTGGGGATGATGCTCCTTACTCTGCCCGTTGTATTGTATTTTTACTATGAATTTAATCTGTTCAGTTTCGTAGCAAATACCATTGTCCTGCCCTGCATGAGTCTGGTAATGGCTCTTGGGATCGGCGGCAGTCTGTTATCCTATGCTTTTACCTTTCTTGCCGGATATATGCTGGGGGCGGCGCATTACATTCTTTTATATTTTCAATGGATCTGTGAGTGGATACAAAAAATTCCCGGAGCAATGTATGTAACAGGACAGCCATCTATGGTTCAGATCCTTACTTATTATGGAGGTCTGATTCTATTTCTGATTTTTGCCAGAGTGAAAAGAATTAAACGGTTTAGATATTGCTTTATCATGTTTTCTGTGTTGATTCTTTTGTGGCCTTTTAAACAGGAAAAGGGACTTATCATTACCTGCCTGGATGTAGGCCAGGGAGACTGCACCATGATTCAATGCGAAGATCATACATTCATGATCGATGGCGGCAGTACATCGGTATCCCAGACGGGGAAAAAACGCATCAGTCCCTGGCTGAAATTCAAAGGAATCAAAAAAATAGATGCTATTTTTATTACCCACAGTGATGAAGATCATATAAGCGGTATTTTGGAACTGCTGGAAGCAGAGGATCACATGGGAATCCAGATAGGGAAAGTTGTATTGCCGGCTGTAAATAAAACAGATGAAAGCTATTGCCGGCTAGAAAATAAAGTGCGGCTTAGCAAAGTACCATATACGAAAATGGAAAAAGGTGATACCATTCATCTGAAACCGGATCTTACCCTTGACTGTATTCATCCATACAGAACCTATGACTGGGAGGATGCCAACGATTATTCCCTTGTACTGCAGCTTACATATAAAAATTTTCGCGGTGTTTTTATGGGAGATCTGGGTGAAAAGGGAGAGAAGGAGATTCTGTCCGCGCTGAGACCGGTTACTTTTTTGAAAACCGGACATCATGGAAGCAAAAATTCATCTTCAGAAGAATTTTTAGATAAGATCAGACCAGAGACTGCTTCTATTTCAGCAGGGCGCAATAACCGCTACCACCATCCCCATGCAGAGACATTGAAACGCCTGGAAAAGTATGGGACGATTATAAAACGAACGGATGAATGTGGTGCGATTACCGTGAAAAGTAGTGGAAATAATACAGATATCCGTGTATACTTAGAATAATGAACAAAAAAGAAGGGAGCCACCATACCATGCCATCTATTTCCGAACAGATCAAGACAAAACAAGTAGAAAGATTTCATCTCATATATGGTGAAGAAGCTTATATGGTACGATATTACAAAAATGCTTTGATCTCGGCACTGAGTACACCTGGAGATGAAATGAACTGCACGGTTTTTCAGGGGAGCGGAATCGTTCCTTCCGAGATTGCGGATGTGGCAGTGATTCTTCCATTTATGGCTGCAAACCGGTTGATCGTAGTTCAAAACAGTGGTTTTTGCAACAGTTCCAGTGATATGACAGATTATTTTGATTCCTTTCCAGATACCACATATATTGTATTTGTGGAGCAGCAGGTGGACAAACGAAATAAATTGTATAAATGGATACAGAAAAACGGTTGTGTCACAGAATGTAAACATCAAAATACAGCGTCTCTTTGTACATGGATTGCCGGATATCTCAGTCGTTTTCAAAAAAAGATATCTAAAAACTGTGCAGAGTATATGATCAGCCGTATCGGAAATGATATGGAATTTCTGACCAATGAACTGGATAAATTAATTTCTTATACAGGAGAAAAAAAAGCAGTTGAAATAGAAGATGTAGATGCTGTCTGTGGCGGAGTGACAGAAGGAAAGATTTTTGATCTTCTGGATGCCGTGGCTGTTAAAGACAGGTCTAAGGCGCTGATCCTTTACAAAGATCTTTTAGACAACCGTGAACCGGTGCCAGTGTTTCTCTCTATGTTCCGCCGCCATATCAATATCCTTTTAAAGGTAAAAGACGGACTGCTTAAGGGAATGGACAAGGGGCGGCTGGCCGCTTATGCAGGAGTGCCGCCTTTTACGCTTAATAATTATACGAAGCAGGCGTCGGCAGTAAAAAGGACTCGTCTGATAGAGATGCTGGAACAGGCCGCACAGGCAGAAGAAAACTTCAAAACAGGTCAGATGAGCGATCAGATATCACTGGAACTGTTTTTAATTCAGGCATTGACAAATGCCTGAAAAAATGGTTTAATCATATTGTTTGTTATTTATCCGGAGAAGTATCGAAGTGGTCATAACGAGAACGACTCGAAATCGTTTGGGCTTCACGGCCCCATGGGTTCGAATCCCATCTTCTCCGCTAGAAAGACGGCGTCCTTTTGGTCATAAAAGGGCGCTTCTTTATTTGGAAAAAAGAACCATAAAAGACCCGGGTAATCTGGTTGACAGATGAAAATTAGGGTGTTACAATAAGCGTTAGGTTTGAAAAAAATTTAGAATCATTAAAAAGTAATAAAAAGAGGAAGGGTCGGCAATGAAGAACAAGAACAAATTAATGATCGGATGTATTGCAGGAGGAGCTGTTTTAGCTGCCTTGCTCGTTGCATTTTTTGTTTTAAGTAAAGAGTATTTTGGAGGGAGTTTTTCCCCGAAAGCCGTATTAAGTAATACCGATGTCAGTGCATTGTCAGTGGATGAAGCACTGGATGCCATGAATCAGTCCAAAGGATTTGAGATCCAGGTCCAGGGAAAAGATAAGAACTATGATATTGATATATCGGATGCTGTTACCAGAGAGTTTGATAAGAATGAAGTACAACAGGCTAAAAACAGCATTGGATTCGGTTCCTACCTGTTTCACAGGGAAGTGGTAATGTCACTGAAACCACAGTCTGTTTCAGTAGATAAGACCGCTTTAAAAAGCATTATAGAAAAGAGCCTTCCAGCCAGTACAAAAAATACACAGAATGCTTCCTTTGACAAAAAACTGAATCTTGTAAAAGAGGTGCAGGGAGACAACCTGGACTTTGATACTTTTCTCGCAAAGGTTGAAAGCGACATCGCTCAGGGAAACGAATTGTCTTATAAATTGGAAGATTATTATGTAAAACCTACGGTAACATCGGACAGTGATGCAATCCAGAAAGCAGTAAAAAAAATTGAAAAATATAGAAAAATGAATATTACTTTCACTTTTGGAGATGAGACCGAACAGATCCAGGGGGATGAGATTATAGATCATCTGAAGTATAAAAATGGAAAAGTAGTTCTTGATTCAAATAAATGGATTGAAACATTTGTTTCAAAACTTGGTAAAAAATACAACACTTATGGCAAGAACCGTAAATTCAAGACGACCAAAGATGGCACCGTGACCGTTAAGGGCGGAATCCTTGGATGGTGGATCAATGAAAGCGAAACAGCAAAGAAGGTCAAAGCTTTATTGAACAAGCAAAAGAGTGCCAAAATGGAACCGGTTTACCGCAATGTGGCAGTACAGCACGGTAAAGATGATGTAGGAGATACATATGTAGAGATCAGTATCAAACGCCAGCATCTGTGGTTCTATAAAAATGGAAAATTAAAAATGGAGAGCGATGTTGTTACAGGTCTGCCTACAAAGGAAAGAATGACCGTAAAGGGTACACATAGAATTTACGGAAAAGCAAAGGACCGTTATCTTGGCACCATTGCAGTACAGGGATACCGGAGCCACGTAGACTTCTGGATGCCATTTAACTGGGATGGTCAGGGCTGCCACGATGCTTCCTGGCGCAATCGTTTTGGGGGCTCTATCTATAAGTCAAGAGGATCCCATGGCTGTGTCAATTTGCCAAGAGCAAAGGCAGCTCAGTTATTTGATTATGTTTCTATCGGCACCCCGGTTATCGTATATTAAACAGGAGAGTATATGGTTATTGTAACGAAAATAACGATTTATTTTATTGTATTTATACTTATAGGTTATTCTCTTTTGAGGTTTTATCATTTGTGGAACCGAAGAGGATTGCCGGATTGGTTATATTGGATGTTCCAGGCAGTTATGCTTGGAACATTCTTTATATGCCAGAATAAATCTGTGTTGATACCGGATTCCATGTTCAAAAAGGGACTGCTTATCTTTTCAGCAATTACCTTTAATGTTTACTTGTACACACCGATATTTTGTTTTATCCGCGGATGTATCCGGTGGATACATAAAAAAGTAGAAGCAAAGAGAGGACACCGTATCAACCGTTTTTTTCTCTTTTGTGAACCATCCGGCAAAACCTATTTATCTTTTTATTATTTTATCTCTCATTCTGGGAATTTTTTCCTACGCAAATGCAGTTCATATGGTAACGACAGAATATGCTGTCAGTGTACCGGAAACAAACAAAAAAACAGAAAAAATGGTGATTGCCTTTATAGCTGACTGTCATCTGGGATCTGCTATAGACCAAAATCAGTGGATCAAACTGGTAGACAAAATCAATGATATGCAGCCGGATCTTCTGATCCTGGGCGGTGATATAGTAGATAATAATACGCCTGATTCTTATTATACTCTTTTGACAGATACTCTGGGCAGGCTTCAGCCGGCTTTTGGCAAGTTCTGTGTAGAGGGAGACAATGAAGCAGAACAGACAAATGACTATGCAGAACAAATGGAAAAAGCCGGTGTGACTTTTTTGAAAGACCAGACTGCTTATCTTTATAATCAGTACCGGCTTATAGGTTTAAGGGACATGAGTGACAAAGATAAGATCTTGCCGTCATCTTATCTGGAACAGATTAAGAAAGACAGCCCTTATACTATTGTTATCAGCCACCGGCCGAGAAAACTGGAGGATATAGCCCAATATAATGTAAATCTTACACTATGCGGCCATACGGCGGGAGGCCAGTACCCAGTAACAGGATGGATTGAAAATCTTAGCAGTGATATGATTTATGGCATAAAAAAAACAGGTACCATGACGGTTGTTACCACATCCGGGGTCGGACAGTATGGTATTCCATCTAAGATCATGGCACCTGCTGAAATTGTTAAGATTACTTTGTCGTAAAAGGAGCTAATACCTGGCCAATGGATTCATGCAAAACAAGGTCTGCTATGTTATCCCTTGGTGTTTCATCCCGGTTAATAAGCACCAGTTTATGACCGGAATAATAGTCGATCAGACCGGCTGCCGGATAAACGGCCAGGGAAGTTCCACCGATAATAAGCATATCCGCCTGCTGGATATAGTGGACGGCTTTGTTCAGAGTATGGGAATCCAGTCCTTCTTCGTACAAAACCACATCTGGTTTGATTATGCCGCCACATTCGCACTTTGGCACACCTTCCGGTACCAGATCTTCCAGAGAATAAAATTTTCCACAACGAGTACAGTAATTTCTGAGAACACTTCCGTGAAGTTCCAATACTTCTTTACTTCCTGCTTTCTGATGCAGGCCATCAATATTTTGCGTGATGACAGCCTTTAATTTGCCCTGCTGTTCCAGGGCGGCCAGGGCCAGATGGGCCTTGTTTGGCTCTGCATCCGGAAAAATCATTTTATTCCAGTAAAATTTATAAAATTCTTCCGTATTACGCTGATAAAAACTATGGGAGAGAATGGTTTCAGGTGGATAGTCGTAAGTTTGATGATATAAACCATCTACACTACGAAAATCCGGGATGTTGCTCTCGGTGGAGACGCCGGCGCCTCCAAAGAATACGATATTATTACTTTCTTTGATCCATTGATATAATATTTCTTTTGAATCACTCATTGTAGTTGCCTCCCTTTTATTTTACTTTGTAAGTTTTACTATAGGCAGAATAATGCCATTTTTTTCCTGTTTTTTTACCGCAGCGAAGGCGGACATACCACTTCTTTTTATGTTTCTTTTTAAATTCATAGCGGCATTTGGCAGTGGAACCCATTTTTTTCCATTTTGACTTTCCTTTTTTAACATATATGAAAGTTTTAGTCTGTTTCGATCTGGAAAATTGAAGGATTACCTTCTTTTTTTTGCGAGAAACCTTTATTTTCCAGGGCTTCTTTATTTTTACCGCAGATTGGGTGTTCCGATTATTTTTTGCCGACTGACCGGCTTTAACAGTCTGGCTGTTATTTGGCGCTGGTGAAGTCGTTCCGGCAGGAGATGGCGTTTTCGATGCCGTGTCTAAAGTTGGTGTCGGAGAAACAATTGCTTTCTGAGGGGCACCAACTGCAAACAGTGTACCACTATCGTTGGAATAATACAATACACCTTCTTTGGAAGCAGTAACGGATGAAAGACAAAACTGTTTGGCCTTATCCGGAATAAACAGTGGTTTGATGACACCAAAAGTCTGCCCTTTTGAGTCCTCCAGGTAACTGATGCCGCCGGGCGGGGCATTATAAGAAAAGTAAAGGATCACCTTTTCGTTATTTTCTGCTGAAGCATATGCCGTAGTAAGAAGAGGAGAGGACTTAATTTCGGCGGATTTTTCTCCTTTGGCACGGTAAATCCATGTCATTGTGTCACTGTTAACCACATCCAGAGCACCATAACCATCTGCCAGACATCCTGTATATAATCTGCCATTGTATAATGTAGGTGTTGAGGTACAGTTTATATACGATTCAAAGGGCAGCTGGCAGAATTTTACCTGTCTGATTCCCGTATCCGATATCTGAATCTTATAAAGTGTTCCGTGATTGGACACGGTGTAAAGTTCACTGTTTTCTTTGTCACAGGTAAGGCCGGCCCGGATAGGATAGGGAGACAATTTCACTGTCTCATATACTTTGTCGGTTGTCAGATCATGGCCTACCAATGTGCCATTGTCACCTGTAAAATACAACCGGTCCTGACAGACCGTGGCACCACTCCAGTAATAGCCACCCGGATTTTTTTCATCTTTATAAGTCCAGGCTGTTTTGCCGGTATCTGTATCCAGACAGTAGAAGGTTCCGTCTGTATAAGAAGAATAAACGGTGGTTGCTCCTCCGTATAAATATCCACGATAAAAGTATAAAGTAGACAGAGACTGGCCGCCGAAAGATTCACTGTTCCATAAAATACTCCATGCATTCAGATCAACACAGGTTACCATGCCATCATGCAGGGGAATATATAACCGGTCTTTTTCCAACAGCATATTGCACACGGAATCTGCGTAAGAGGAGAGCAAAAGAGTTTTTGTTACATTCCCCTTCTGATCCAATTCATATAGACTTTTCTTGCTTACTACCAGAATATGATCCTCCCACGGAATAGGGGTGGAGTTATAAGTAAGAGTACCATCTGAAAAAGAGTGGGTCCATAGGGGCCCACCCTTTTCACTGTTTTCTGGTGTTTTATAATTTACTACATTCTCATATGGCTGGTCAAAGTCACCCCGGAAGGTAACAAAGGCACAGAGAAAAACTGTAGTACAAAGCATGGAGAAAAGTGCTGTGACTGCCTTGATTTTCTTCATGATAATACACCATCCTTATTTATTTTACCCGCACTTTGCAGACTTTACTGAAACTGCCGGATTTTGTTTTGTTTACAGCTTTTACCTTTACAAAATAAGTTCCTTTTTTCAGTTTCAGAACAGTTTTTGTTTTTGTAGTAGTTTTTACTGCTTTGTATCCTTTTTTCTGTTTCTTGGAAAGGTATACTTTATATTTCTTTGCATTTTTTGTCTTCGCCCATTTTACAGTAACGGATTTTTTCTTCTTTTTAGATGCTTTCACTTTACAGCTGACTTTTGTTACTTTGCCAGGTTTTTTTACAGTGGATGTAGTTTTCTTGGCAGAAGAGTCTGGATTAGTAACGGTTACATTATTGTTTTTGTTTGTATTTCCAGGCTGGGTAGTGGTATTACCTTTGTTTGAATTGCCGGCATCAGAAGCTTTCTTTGTAACTGTGACAGATGCATAGGCTACAGAAGCATCGTAGTGTTTTTTGTCAGGAGCCAGACGGGAAGATGTAAGGTAATAGGTACCTTCTTTTTCAAAGCGGATAGAAGCTTTTCCTTTTGCGTCTGTTACAGCACTTGCTACAGCCTTGTCGTTTGTGCTGTCATAAGCAGTTACGCTGGCACCACTGACAGCGGCTGTATAAGAAATAGAATTAAAACTTGCATCATATTCAGTTCCTTTTCCATTGACAGTGACAGCCACATCACTGCCTGCTACTGTTGTATAAGAATCTTTATCAAAACTGCTTAAGAATGTTGGATCATTGGCTGGATAAGGAGACCATAAACCATAAAATGTAACTGTATCTTTGTCCTGAAGAGGATAGTCATAGGAAGAGTACTGCCACTGATATCCTTTATTTGCTGTTTCTTCTTCGTTTACCATAACATTATTACCGTTTTCTGCCCACATCCAATAAACACTGTCAAGACCGGAAGCAGAAGCACTTCCGCTGTCTTTTGGATCCAGCTTGATAGCACTGATGGCACCCTTTGCCGGAGTGATATAATTTTTCATATCTGCATCCGAAACATTTTTTACTGTCTGATAATATTTTGCCAGAGCGTGTAATGGAGTAAGTTTGTCGGTTGCCAGATCAACACCAAAATCCTTTTTGTCTGCGTCTGTCAGGGCGACAGTTACTGGTTTGATCATTACTTTGCTATCCTGTGCTACATATAATGTAACGGTCATGGATGTTGCAGCCTTAGCACCTGTGCTTCCTGCCAGAGACAAGATCATGGCAAAAGCCAGGAAAAAGGCGGTAAGTTTTTTGCATTGTTTCATAAAATAAAACCTTCTTTCTCGCGTATCGCGTATGTTTTTCGTGGTATATGCGATAACAAAAGAAAAGTCCCGCTGTGAAAAAGACACACGGAACCTGTGATGACCCAATATACAGTCACAACATATTCCCTCCCTCCGAGGGCGGATGTCTCACATTATATGGCAGGTCTTCCGGCTCAAGGATCATCTGACAGCAGAAACCTTCCCAGAAAAAGATCCAGTGGCATATTTTCTGCATCATACTCTAATACGGCAGCGGGGGCTGCGGCGGACTGACACCGCCTTCCCTATTAATCTCGCGAGAGAACCATATAATAACTTATATTATTTTATACCATCAGCAGGTATTATAACAAGAAAGCACTGCTTTGTAAAGAAGGTAACAGGGTGCTTTCATTGACAAAAAAGGCAAAAAATAGTATCATTACAATAATTGTTCAAAATGAAAGGGGAACTTTTTTATGAGTAAAGTAGCTGTTATGACTGACAGTAATAGTGGCATCACACAGTCACAGGCCAAAGAACTGGGGATCTTGGTCGTGCCAATGCCTTTTTTTGTAAATGGGGAAACTTTTTTTGAAGATATCAGTATGACACAGGATGAATTTTATAAATATCTGGAAGAGGGAGCTGAGGTTATGACTTCCCAGCCAAGTCCGGATATTCTGATGAAAGCGTGGCGGGAACAGCTGGCGGAATACGATGAGATTGTGTATATTCCTATGTCCAGCGGCTTAAGCAGTTCCTGCGGTACCGCAACTATGCTTTCGTTTGAAGAAGAATTTGAAGATAAAGTATTTGTAGTTGACAACCAGCGTGTTTCCGTCACCCAGAGACAGTCGGTGTTAGATGCGCTGGAACTGGCCGCAAAAGGATTTTCAGGCAAAAAGATCCGGGATATTCTGATGAGAGAAAAGTTTGAATCCAGCATTTATATTATGGTGGATACCCTTTCTTATCTAAAGAAAGGAGGCCGTATCACACCGGCCGCCGCTGCCATTGGTACCGTTCTCCGTATTAAACCGGTTCTTCAGATCCAGGGAGAAAAGTTAGATGCTTACAGCAAAGTAAAAACATTAAAGCAGGCCAAGGCTACTATGATCAAAGCGGTCCGTCAGGATTTTGAGAACCGTTTCAAACAGCCAAATGGTGAAAAATTCCACATTGCCGTAGCTTACACAGCAGATGACACACAGGCACTTAAATTTAAGGAAGAGATCCTTTCTGAATTTCCGGGACATGATATCCAGGTAGATCCGCTTTCATTAAGCGTTTCATGTCATATCGGACCGGGAGCTCTGGCCATTGCTGTCAGCAAAGTGGTAGACGAATTAGCATAGAAGAATGGAGACACACATGGAACGATCCAGTGAAGAAAGTATTATTGATATACTGAAAAAACTGAATGAAATTGATTATATAGATCCGGATGAGATTCCTAATATCGACCTGTATATGGACCAGGTAACTACATTTATGGACGAACATCTGGCAGCCTGCAGACGGACGGATGATGATAAGATCCTGACTAAAACCATGATCAATAATTATACAAAGAACGATTTTCTGCCGCCTCCGGTAAAAAAGAAATATTCAAAGGAACACATGTATCTTTTGATCTTTTTGTATTATTTTAAAAATGTATTGTCTATCAATGATATCCAAAAGATTTTTAAGCCTCTTACCGAAATGTTTTACAACAATAAGTCAGAGCATGTTTCCATGGAAGAGATTTACCGTGCCATTTTCAGAATGGAACGGATCCAGACAGACAATCTGACCAAGGATATTTTAAGACGATACAAGGCTTCCCAGAATCTTTTTCCGGAAGTTACAGATGAAGCAGAGGCAGACTTTTTATCCCGCTTTGCTGTAATCTGCCTTCTAAGTTTTGATGCTTATATGAAAAAGCAGATCGTAGAGCGGCTCATTGATGAGACTTTATCGGGAAATGACAAAGACAAAAAATGATGGGGGAAACATATGAGCGAATTATTACAAGGATTAAATGATAAACAAAAAGAGGCGGTTCTCCATTTTGAAGGACCGCTGCTTATTTTGGCGGGAGCCGGATCCGGGAAAACAAGAGTACTGACACACCGCATTGCTTACCTGATTGAAGAACGAGGGGTGGATCCATACCGCATTATGGCGTTGACCTTCACCAATAAGGCTGCCAATGAAATGAGAGAACGAGTAGATAAAATTGTTTCATTTGGAGCTGAATCTGTATGGGTCAGTACATTTCATTCTACCTGTGTCCGTATTCTGCGCCGGTACATAGATTTTCTGGATTACAGCCGAAGTTTTACCATCTACGACAGCGATGATCAGAAAACACTGATGAAAGACATCTGTCGTTCCTTAAACATTGATACGAAAAAATTCCGGGAAAAATCTTTTCTTAACGAAATTTCCCGTGCCAAAGATGAACTGAAAACACCGGAAATGTTTGCCGAAGAAGTATCAAAAGAGTATAACCGCAAAATTTATGGTACGGTGTATAAGGAATACCAGCGCAGACTGAAAAAGAACAATGCCCTGGATTTTGATGATCTGATCATGCTGACAGTACAGCTTTTCAGGGAAAATCCGGAAGTGTTGGCTTATTATCAGGAACGATTCCAGTTTATTATGGTAGATGAGTATCAGGATACCAACACGGCTCAGTTTAAGTTACTGTCATTACTGGCATCCAGATACCAGAATCTGTGTGTAGTAGGTGATGATGACCAGTCCATTTACAAATTCCGTGGTGCCAATATTCACAACATCCTGAATTTCGAGAAGATTTTCCCGGCCACAAAGACAATCCGGCTGGAGCAGAATTATCGTTCTACAAAAAATATTCTGGAAGCGGCCAATAAAGTAATACAGCATAATTCCATGCGAAAGGAAAAGGCCCTCTGGACCGAACTGCCAAAGGGAGAGCCTATCCGCTATGGCCGTTATGACAATGAATATCAGGAAGCCCAGGGAGTGGCAGAGGACATACGAAAGCAGGTATTAAACACCGGCAGATCTTATTCAGATTTTGCTATCTTGTACCGTACCAATGCCCAGTCCCGTGTCTTTGAGGAAAAACTGGTAATGGAAGGTATTCCGTACCGTATTATTGGTGCCATCAATTTTTACAGCCGCAAAGAGATCAAAGATCTTTTGTGCTATTTAAAAACTATCAATAATTCGGCTGATGATATTGCTATCAAGCGGATCATTAATGTGCCAAGACGAGGCATTGGCCAGACTACCATCGGCCGGGTCAGTGAATATGCAGCAAAACAGGATATTTCTTTTTACGATGCCCTGTTGCATGTAGATGAAATCCCGGGATGCAGTCGTGGGGCGGCAGCTATTTCTTCCTTTGTCAGTCTGATCGAGACACTTCGCAGCAAATTGCAGGGGGAAACTTATACACTGGAAGATCTTATGGATGATCTGTTGGAAGCCACCCAGTATGTAAAACTTTTGCAGGCTGAGGAAACGGTAGAGGCAGAAAGCAGACTGGAAAACATTGATTCTTTGTTAAATAAGATTACCCAGTACGAAGAAGACTGTGATACAAAAGCAACTCTGGACGGACTGTTGGAAGAAATCGCCCTGGTAGCCGATATTGACCAGGTAGAAGAAGATGTAGAGCAGGTCCTTCTCATGACCCTTCACAGTGCCAAAGGTCTGGAATTTCCATTCGTGTATATTAGTGGAATGGAAGACAATGTATTTCCGGGAGCGGCGGCTACCTTTGGAGAAGATCCGGAGGAGATGGAAGAAGAACGGCGGCTCTGCTATGTGGGAATTACCCGTGCCAAGGAGCGGCTGACACTGACCAGTGCCAACCAGCGCATGAAAAACGGAGAAACTATGTTTAACCGTCCATCCCGTTTTATTAACGAAATACCAAGATATTTGTTAAAGCAGACTTATGGAGCGGTAATCAAGGAAAAACCTTCCTTTGATTTTGACAAGCCGGCCTCCAGAGCGTCTATTTACTCCAAAGACCGGAAAAATCCTTTTGCCGGGAATCCTTATATACAAAAGGGAATTTCTGCCGGAACAGTGGACTATACCGTAGGCGACCGGGTAAAACACTTTAAGTTCGGGGAAGGTACTGTGACGGATATGAAAAAGACGGACAAGGATTATGAAGTGACCGTTTCCTTTGAAGATTTTGGGCAGCGAAAACTCCGTTCTTCTTTTGCCAAACTGCAGAAACTTTAATTTGCAAACCACGAGGGGAGACTGGAGACCAATGAATTTATTTGTCTGCCTGCTGGTACTTATATGTCTCTTTGCAGTAATTATGGGTATCCTGGCTATATTAAAAAAAGTAAATCTTTTGGTATGTCTGCTTTTTTTCCTGAGTATTATGTTTATAGAAGCCGGTGTATGTCTTTTTGGAGCATATATGTGGCGCTGTTTTTCCTATGTGTTTTTCGGTATCGCCGCAGTTTTTATAGCTGCAGGAATAATTCTCCTGAAGAAAAGCAAAAAAAATTAATAATAACTGGAATATATTTGCAAAACATGTTACAATATAGTTAATAATTGCGAAGAAAGAAAGGATGGGTCATTATGTCAGCTAAACTGGATGAATTGATCAACAATGCAAAGATTACAGAACTTCTGAACAAGAAGAAACAAGAAGAAGAGAACAAATCCTGTATTCTCTTGATCCTGGCTATTATTGGAGCTGTAGCGGCTGTAGCCGGAATCGCTTTTGCAGTATATCGCTACATGAATCCTAAGTATTCCGATTTTGATGGTGATTTCGATTACGATGAATTCGAGGACGATTTTGAAGACGATGACTGTGAAGACGACGGCGTATATGTAAAAACAGTAAAATAAAAAGCCAATTCAATAGAAACAGAATGTCAAAAGGTTGCCAGATAATTGCTGACGACCTTTTTGATTGAAATAGAAATTCAGGAGGATGTTTTGAAAAAGAACGAAGTATATAACGGAATTGTTACCAGACTGCATTTTCCCAACAAAGGATATATACAGGTTGAGGGAGAAGAAAAGGCGGTTATGGTAAAAAACACTTTGCCGGGCCAGACCGTTTCATTCCGGTGCCGGAAGGCAAAAAAGAAAAGAGAAGGGCTTCTTTTAGAAGTGTTAAAACAGGCAGAAAATGAAACCCAGACGCCTCCATGCCCTCATTTTTCTCAGTGTGGCGGCTGCTCGTACCAGACGCTGCCATACAAAGAGCAGATGGCATTAAAGTTTTCACAGGTAAAGGAATTGTTAGAGGCAGTGGATCCTTCTTTTCCGCTGAAAGACTGCATTGAAAGCCCAGCCGTATGGGAATACCGCAACAAAATGGAGTTTTCCTTTGGAGATGAAGTAAAGGATGGACCTCTTACATTAGGCCTTCATAAACGAAGTAGTTTTTATGATATCCTTGAGGTGCCCCAGTGTCAGATTGTACACCCGGATATCCGTCGGATCCTTGAGAAAACCTGTGAGTTTTACAGGGGAAAAGGGACTCCGTTTTATCATAAAATGAGCCATGAAGGCGTGCTGAGGCATTTACTGGTGCGCCGCGGACAGAAAACAGGAGAACTGCTTGTGTGTCTTGTGACCACGACTCAGGGACCAGCCTTTGAAGAGGAGTGGTGCCGCTGTATGCAGGAACTTCCGCTGGAAGGGACTTTTGCCGGTATACTTCACATGCAGAATGATGGATTGTCGGATATGGTCCGTTCTGACCACACTTCTGTTTTGTACGGAAAAGATTATTTTTATGAAGAGTTGCTGGGACTCCGGTTCAAGATCACACCGTTTTCCTTTTTTCAGACTAATTCCCAGGGGGCAGAGGTTTTATACGAAACTGCCAGAGAGTATCTGGGAGACATAGAAGGAAATGTAGTATTTGACCTTTACAGCGGAACCGGCACCATTGCCCAGGTACTGGCACCGGTGGCAAAAAAGGTGGTTGGTGTTGAGATCGTAGAAGAGGCGGTTGTGGCAGCCAGAGAAAATGCAAAAGAAAATCATCTGGAAAACTGTTCTTTCCACGCCGGTGATGTGTTAAAAGTCATTGATGAATTAAAAGAAGTACCGGATACCATTGTACTGGATCCTCCAAGAGAGGGCGTGCATCCAAAAGCAATCCTGAAAATCCTGGATTTTGGTGTAAAAAGGATCCTTTATATATCCTGTAAACCTACCAGTCTTGCCAGAGATCTGGTGATCTTTGAGGAACATGGATATAAACCGGTAAAAGCCCAGTGCGTGGATATGTTTCCATGGACCCGGGGCATAGAAACCATTTGTTTGTTTGAAAAAGAAGAGTAAATGGCCGAAAGGAGTGCGGTGATATGAACTGTGTGCGACAGGAAAAAGATGGCGTTGTTTATTTTACTTTTCCTTCCTTTGCGGAAGAGGGACTTGTACATGGATTTTCTACCAGAATCGGTGGTGTCACCCCTGGTGAGATCGGCAGTATGAATCTGGGATTCCATCGTGGTGATGACAGTATGAATGTTATAAAAAACCACGGTATCTTGGCGGATGCCATTGGCTATGAGAAAAGCAGTGTGGTAGCTACAGACCAGATCCATGAGACCAAAGTACGGGAAGTGACAAAACATGATAAGGGAAAGGGCATTTATCATGCCCTGTCAGATATCCGTGGTATTGACGGACTGATCACCTGTGATCCGGAAGTTACTCTGATTGCCTATTTTGCAGATTGTGTGCCGTTATATTTTTATGATAAAACCCATCATGCTATCGGACTTTCTCATTCCGGATGGCGTGGCACTGTACAGCGTATGGGGCAGAAAACCATAGATGCTATGGCAAAAGCTTATGGCACAAGACCGGAAGATCTGAAAGTGATCATTGGTCCGTCTATCTGCCAGTCCTGTTATGAAGTCAGTGAGGAAGTGGCAGATGCCTTTGTGGCAGAGTTTGGCAGTAATCGGAAAGATCAGCTGCTGATGGATAAGGGAAATGGCAAGTATCAGTTAGACCTGTGGCGTGCCAATGAACTGGTATTTGCTGACGCCGGATTGGAACCAGGCCAGATCGAGACAGCCGGACTTTGTACTTGCTGCCACCCGGATCTTTTATTTTCCCATCGTGCATCCCACGGAAAGAGGGGCAATATGGCGGCAGTTCTTACACTGGGAGGGAAAAATCATGAATCCTAGAAACTACCAGCGGGAACTGGATTCCTTATTAAAAAAACAAAGTGGAAAGAAGACTCTTTTGCTTCACTGCTGCTGTGCGCCATGCAGCAGTTATGTGCTGGAATATCTTCATGAATATTTTGATATTACTGTATTATTTTACAATCCAAACATTTCCGAGCAGGCAGAATATGACAAGAGGAAACAGGAATTGATCCGGTATATCCACACAGTTTCTTACGGAAACACGGTCCAATGGATTGACTGTGACCATGAACCGGAGAAATTTGAGGCTGTTGCCACCGGCTATGAAAAGGAGCCTGAGCGGGGAAAACGGTGTTACCGTTGTTATCATTTACGGCTTTCTTATACGGCTGCGGTGGCAGAAAAAGGCAGGTATGATTATTTTTGTACTACCTTGTCGATCAGTCCCCACAAAAATGCAGACTGGCTGATGGAAATCGGAGAGACACTGGCCAAAGAATGTGGTGTGGCTTATCTGCCTTCGGATTTTAAGAAAAAAAACGGATATAAAAGAAGCATCGAGCTGTCAAAAGAATATGGTCTTTACCGCCAGAATTTCTGCGGCTGTATTTATTCCCGGATGGCAGCCGCCAAAGAACAGTAAAAAAGGACGGAAATCCCGTCCTTTTTCTCAGATAAAATGATATATGATGGCAGCGATCAAAATACCGATCAGACTGGCTACACTGAATTTGATCGTAAGACCAAATGTCAGTACCATAATCCCCAGATCCAGTGTGACCGGAGATTTCAATCCAAAAGATGTACCGTAGTCCAGCCAGCTCAATGCTCCGATATTACTGGTAAGATGTCCGATGAGACTTCCTAACATGACACCTGCCAGAATCAGTAAAAACAAGGCCCATCCATTTTTCCCTGCACCTCTAGCCATAGAATTTCCTCCATTCGTTTGTTCATACTCCTCTTAAGAATACACCAAAAAAATTTTTCCTGCAATATGTTATGAAAAAAAAGGAAAATCCTTTTTTGTGTTGTAATTAAAGATTGTAGGTGATAATAAACGGACTTTTTTTAGCAGAAATCAGGTGTGTTTATGACGATACGAGAACAATTAGAGCAGCGTGAACATAAAATATTAAGCCCCTATGCATCTTTTAGTGATGAGTCTAAAGGCAGGGCAGTGTTTGAGGAACAGTGTGATCTCAGGCCGGTGTATCAGAGAGACAGAGATCGGATCCTTCATTCCAAGACATTCCGGCGGTTGAAGGGAAAAACTCAGGTTTTTCTGGCTCCGGAAGGGGATCATTACCGTACCCGGATGACCCATACCCTGGAAGTTTCCCAGAATGCCAGAACGGTAGCCAAAGCACTGATGCTGAATGAAGACCTTACAGAAGCCATTGCCCTTGGCCATGACCTGGGGCATACGCCTTTTGGCCATGCCGGAGAGAGGGTTTTGAATGTGATCAATCCGGCAGGATTCAGACATCAGGCTCAGAGCATCCGTGTGGTAGAATGTCTGGAGAAAAATGGTGAGGGATTAAACCTGACCTGGGAAGTGAAAGATGGTATTTTGAACCATTCTACCTCAGGAAATCCGTCTACACTGGAGGGAAAGATCGTACGCATTTGTGATAAAATTGCCTATGTTAATTCAGATATTGATGATGCGATCCGTGGAAAGGTAATTTCAGAAGAAGATATTCCTTCCCGGTATAAAGAGATGCTAGGACATACACTGAGAGAGCGTTTAAATACGCTAATACATGATCTGATCAAAAACAGCATGAACAAAAATGATATTATCCAGTCAGAAGAAATGGCTGCGGCACTGCAGGGACTTCGCAGTTTTATGTTTGAACATGTGTATGTCAATTCCATCGCAAAAAAAGAAGAAAAAAAAGCCGAATATATGATCGCGCTTTTATACGAACACTATATGGAGCACCCGGAACATATGCCGGTGGAGTATTATGATCGGGTGCAGCGTAAAGATGAAGATGTGCGCCAGGTTGCCTGCGATTTTGTAGCCGGTATGACGGACCGTTATGCAGTAAAACAGTTTGAAAATCTCACTGTTCCGAAAACCTGGTCAGTAATGTAATAGAAATGAGGGATTTTATATGTACTATGAGGAAGACATTGTAGAACAGGTCCGGCAAAGTAATGACATTGTAGATGTAATCTCTTCCTATGTGAATTTAAAAAGATCCGGCAGTAATTACATGGGATTATGTCCATTTCACAATGAAAAATCGGCATCTTTTTCCGTCAGTCCCGGTAAACAGATGTACTATTGTTTCGGATGTGGCGCGGGAGGAAATGTTTTTACCTTTCTGATGGAATATGAAAATCTTACTTTTGTGGAAGCAATGGAAGAATTGGCTGAAAAGGCAGGAATCGAACTTCCTACACAAAGTAACAGCGCAGATGACCGGGCTAAGAGAAATTTAAGAGATGCTATTTTGGAAGTAAATAAACTGGCCGCCAATTATTATTATGCCAGGTTAAAATCCGAGCATGGTAATGTTGGATATAAATATTTGCAGGAAAGGGGCCTTACAGCCGAGACAATTGTAAAATTCGGCCTGGGGTATTCCTCTAAATCAAGCGGTGAATTATACCGTTTTATGAAAACGAAGGGATACCCAGACAGTGTCCTGCAGAAAACAGGTCTTTTTACTTATGATGAGAAAAAAGGTGTTTATGACAAATTCTGGAACCGGGTTATGTTTCCCATCATGGACCGGAATCACCATGTCATAGCCTTTGGCGGACGAGTTATGGGAGATGCCAAGCCCAAGTACCTTAATTCACCGGAAACGCCGGTATTTGACAAAAGCAGAAACCTGTATGGACTGAATTTTGTCAGAGGAAAGCAGGAAAAAGGCATGATCATCTGCGAAGGCTATATGGATGTGATTGCCCTTCATCAGGCTGGATTTACCAATGCCGTGGCATCCCTGGGAACTGCCTTTACCAGCCAGCACTGCAGTCTGCTGAAGCGGTATACCGATCTTGTCTATTTGTGCTATGACAGTGACGAGGCAGGAGTAAAAGCAGCACTGCGTGCCATTCCTATGTTGAAAGAGGCGGATATTCAGGTAAAGGTCATCGACATGCGCCCCTACAAAGATCCGGATGAGTTTATGAAAGGTCTTTCTCCGGAAGAATTTGCAGACCGGATCAAACATGCTAAAAACAGTTTCTTTTATGAGATTGACCATCTGAAAAAACAGTTCGATATGAACGATCCGGAGTCCAAAACCCGTTTTATGAATGAAGCTGCCCTAAAATGTTTATCCTTTGAAAATGAAATAGAGCGCAGCAATTACATGGAAGCTTTCGCCAGAGAATATCAGATCCGGCTGGAAGATTTTCGAAAACTGGTTGCCTATCAAAGTGCCAAGCGGGTAGGCATTGATTATGACCGCCGCCGGGAGAAACGACTAAAACAGAGAGACGGTCAGCCGGTAAAAGAGGACGGAATTGCAAAGAGACAGGGAATTTTTCTTACCTGGCTGTGTAATGATCTGTCGTTGTTTGAAAAGACAAAAAATATTCTTTCTGAGCAGGATTTTGTGGACGAGCCTTATCATCAGGTAGCCGTTGTGATGTATGAACAGTACCGCACAACAAAAAAAGTGGAGCCGGCCAAGATCATCAGCCAGTTTGACAGCAAGGAAGAGCAGTCACTTGTAGCAGGGCTTTTTAATAAAGAGATCGTAGCACTGGATAAAGAGCGGGATCAGGAAAAGGCACTGAATGAAGTGGTACGAAGTATCAAGAGTAACAGTATTGATTACCGCAGCCGTCATACAACCGATATGAATGAGTTGCAGAAAATTATAGAAGAAAAAAGGAATTTGCAGCATTTGCAAATATCTTTATAGATGAAGATGCTAAAATAAAAATTAGCAGAATGGAGGAAATGATGGATAATAAAAACACCAATGGAGATGAGCAGCAGAAATTTTTAGAGATTTTGAATGCGTTAGTTGAGCAGGCAAAAAAGAAAGAGAATGTCTTGAATTTTGAAGATGTTGAAAAGGCATTCAGCAAGGTTGGCGTCGAACTGGATGCAGACAAAACAGAAAAAGTATTTGAATTTCTGGAAAATAAAGGAATTGTTGCCATGGTTCCTGACAGCTCCGCGGATGACGATATTATTCTGGATGTAGATGACGAACCGACGGAAGAAGAACTTGAAAATATTGAGTTGGCCGTCCCGGATGGCGTAAGTATTGAAGATCCGGTTCGTATGTATTTGAAAGAGATTGGTAAAGTACCTCTTTTGACAGCGGAAGAAGAAAAAAATCTGGCTATGCGTATGGAAAATGGTGATATGGATGCCAAAAAGCGTCTGGCTGAAGCAAACCTTCGTCTGGTAGTCAGCATTGCCAAACGCTATGTAGGCCGTGGCATGCTTTTCCTTGACTTGATCCAGGAGGGAAATTTAGGTCTGATCAAAGCAGTTGAAAAATTTGATTATCGAAAAGGGTACAAGTTCAGTACCTATGCTACCTGGTGGATCCGCCAGGCCATCACAAGAGCCATTGCAGACCAGGCAAGAACCATCCGTATTCCGGTTCATATGGTAGAAACTATCAATAAACTGATCCGTGTACAGAGACAGCTTTTACAGGAAAAGGGAAGAGAACCTTATCCGGAAGAAATCGCAGAGAAGATGAACCTTCCGGTAGAGCGTGTAAGAGAAATCCAGAAGATTTCCCAGGAGCCTGTATCCCTGGAGACACCAATCGGTGAAGAAGAAGACAGCCATCTTGGTGATTTTATTCAGGATGATAATGTACCGGTGCCGGCGGAGGCGGCCGCCTTTACATTGTTAAAAGAGCAGCTGGTAGAAGTTCTTGGAACTCTGACTGAACGAGAGCAGAAGGTATTGCGTCTGCGTTTCGGCCTGGATGATGGACGGGCCAGAACACTGGAAGAAGTTGGTAAAGAGTTTAATGTTACAAGAGAGCGAATCCGCCAGATTGAGGCGAAAGCACTGAGAAAACTCCGCCACCCAAGCCGCAGCCGCAAGTTAAAGGATTACCTGGATTAATGGAATTATCAAAAAGAATGAAGAACAATGCCTGTCTGGTAGATCAGGGCAGTATGGCAGCCGACATAGGCTGTGATCATGGTTATGTTTCTATCTTCCTTGTACAGGAAAGAAAATGTAAAAAAGTCATTGCCATGGATATAGGCAAAGGCCCGTTGTCACAGGCGCAGAAAAATATCGAGTCGGCCGGCCTGCAGGACAAAATACAATGCCGTTTAAGTAATGGAATGGAGAAACTGACGCCCGGCGAAGTAGATACTGTCCTGGTAGCAGGTATGGGGGGAAGACTGATGGGATCAATCCTTACCAGCCATCCGGATGTGACAGATTCTTTGAAAACACTGGTTCTCCAGCCCCAATGGGACTATGAATACATACGGAAACTGGTAGTGTCATTAGGCTTTTCTATCATCAAAGAGGTATTTGTCACGGAACACGGTAAGCCCTATATCGCCATGAAATGTGTCCGCAGCATACAGGATGTGGTTCCTTATTCAAAGGCAGAATTTTGTTTTGGAAGAATGTCGGTCATAGAAAATGCAGATGAATACAGATCCTATCTGTCCCGGCAGTTAGAAAAGAACAAAAGACTGATGGAAAAACTGTCAGAAAGTACTGGCGTCCACGCAGCTGCTCGTTTGGAAGAGTTAAAAGAGACTGTGGCACTCATAAAAGAAGCATTAAATCAGTAGATATGATATAAAAGGAACAAGAGGTGATCGTATGGATCGTATATCTGTTAATATACAGGGGGAGACGATAGAGTGTCCCTCCCGTACTACACTGTATGAATTGGCTCAGAAAAATCAGGACCGGTTTTCGCAGCCTATTTTAGCAGCATATTGTGATGGTGTTTTACAGGAATTGTATCATGAAGTATATGAGGGAGAAAAGATTGAATTTTTAACCTTTGACTGCAAAGATGGCAAAAGTATTTATTTCCGTGGCATTTCCATGATGCTTCTAAAGGCTGTTTATTCTTTATATACAAAAGAGAAAGTTGCACAGGTGACCATTCACTACAGTATTGATTCCGGTTATTACTTCCGCATCAATGGGGAAGTAGAATCGAATCCTGAGACAGCAAAAGAAATCGAAGAAAAAATGCAGGATTATGTGAAAAGGAACCTTATTTTTGAAAAGAAGGTCATTGCCACCAGAGATGCTCAGAAGATGTTTGAAGAACTGGGAATGGATAAAAAGGCTTTATTATGCAGGTACCGCAGAAATTCCCGCATGACTCTGTATAAACTAGGGCATTTTGTAGATTATTATTATGGAGCCATGCCATACAGTACCGGCGTTTTAAAACATTTTTCAATCCAGCCTTTTGAAAAAGGATTTGTCTTTATCCTTTCAAAAAATTCCGATCCATCCATGATGCCGGACTTTAAACCAAGCATGAAATTGTTCCACACCATGCGACAGAACAGGGACTGGTCCGAGACGCTTCATGTCTCTACGGTAGGCGAGTTAAACCGTGAGATCGTAAGTGGAAATTTCAGGGAACTGATGCTTACTCAGGAAGCACTGCATGAAAAACGCATTGGAGATATTGCTGAAGAGATTGCAACACGGGGCAGCCGGGTGGTTACTATTGCCGGTCCGTCTTCTTCCGGTAAAACCACCTTCTCTTACCGTTTATCTACCCAGCTGCGCACCCTGGGGTTAAATCCTCATCCGATTAGTCTGGATAATTATTTTGTCAACAGGGAACATACTCCCAAAGGTCCGGATGGCAAATATAATTATGAATGTATGGAAGCATTGGATATTTCTCTTTTAAATGAAAATCTTCAGGATCTGTTAACAGGAAAAGAGGTCATGCTGCCAACCTATAATTTTATTTCAGGATGCAGGGAATATAATGATCCGCCGATGAAGATCGGAGGAGATGATATACTTGTTATTGAAGGTATTCATGGATTGAATGATAAACTGACATATTCCATTCCACCTTTGGATAAGTATAAAATTTATATCAGTGCCTTGACAACTCTGAATCTGGATAACCACAACCGGATCTCTACTACTCAGGCCCGGCTGATCCGCCGGATCATAAGGGATTCCCGAACAAGAGGAAGTTCGGCACAGAAAACCATTTCAATGTGGGAATCAGTCCGCAAAGGCGAAAATGAAAATATTTTTCCTTATCAGGAAAAGGCAGATGCTATGTTTAACTCCGCACTGATCTACGAACTGGCAGCCATGAAATTATATGCGGATCCGGTATTGTTCCAAGTGCCTCAGGGATGCCCTGAATATACGGAAGCACAGCGTCTTTTGAAGTTTTTAGATTATTTTTTGCCGGTAGATCCACATGATGTTCCATTAAATTCCATCTTGCGCGAATTTATCGGTGGTGGTATATTATTGAACTAGATGTATATGAGTAGCACAGGTGAACGCGGCTGTTCAGACGAAAGGGAACAGGTGAGGAAAGTCCGAGCTTCACAGGGCAGGATGCCGGATAACGTCCGGTGGAGGTGACTCCCAGGCTAGTGCAACAGAAATAAACCGCCACAGGATTTTCCTGTGGTAAGGGTGGAACGGTGAGGTAAGAGCTCACCGCCTTTCTGGTAACAGAAGGGGCAGATGTAAACCCCATCCGAAGCAAGACCGAATAGAGAGCGATACGGCGGCCCGTCGTGCTTTCGGGTAGGTCGCTTGAGCCTGCCGGCAACGGCAGGATTAGACAGATGTTCATCCAACGACAGAACTCGGCTTATCGTGTTACTCATAATCTTAATAAGACAGTCCTTTTGGGCTGTTTTTTTATCAAATGAAATGAGAGGGAAAAAGATTGGATATTTTACAGGAACGATGGGAACTGGCGATGCAGCGCATTAAAGAAATATCTCCTGAAACAATGGGAATCTATGCTGACTATATCAAAGTATGCCAGACCCTTTTTAATGGAGTAGAGCAGGTGATTAATGAACCTCACACCCCACAGAATCTTAGAAAATGGAATGAACTTTTTTACCGGGATATAAAAGGAGAGCGGTATACTTCTTCTATGGCAGACCCCGCTTATATGAATCAGGTATTTGGCCAAAAAATCGGTTCCTATCTGTGTTTGTACTATGTGAATTTTCGCAATGCTGTTACAGCAGCCTATGAAGGAAAACTTCAGCCTATCATCTGGCAGGCAGAACTGTTTTTACAGTTATACGGTATTCTCTCGGAAGAGGGCAGCGGGATCTCCGAGCGTAGTTTAAAAGAGACTTTTTATTATCACATCCATGATTATGATGAAGAACGCATGGAAGAGTCCATGGAACAGATGCTTCTTCCTGAAAAAAGCAGTTATCTGATGCAGCTGATCATGGACAGGGATCACAAGTGTCTGGATTATTTGTATGAATACGGTGAATATATTACGGAGACAGAGGAAAAAACAGCATCTTTTCTTGTGTCTTTGGGAGAAGAAAAACTGGCAGAAATTGCATCTACCTATACAGAAGGGTACAGAAAAGGGTTTGAGATCGCCGGCATTGATCTTACCTGTAAAAAAACAGTACAGATCCGTTATCACATTGGCTTTGAACCGCTGGTGCGTCAGGCAGTAATACAATTTCGTGCCATGGGATTAGAACCGGTATTTTCCCGGCATACCAATACAAATGCCACCGGTGTTTACAGCACATCCCCAAACCGCCAGTACCAGTATGACCATCGATTCGATGATGCACTGTATATGAACAAGGCTCTGCTTGCCAACCGGCTGCACTACGCAGAAAATGCATTAAAAAAATACAGTAAAGATGCCTCTGCTTATGCAGGCCCGGCTGTGATCGAAGTGTTTGGAGAAAAACTTTTCACGCCGGAAAGTAAAGCAGAAAATCCTGCTTATACAAAGGAACAGCAGACATTATCGGTGGAATACAAGAGAGATTATTCACTGCTTTTGAACCGTTTTATTCCGCAGGATTCCTATAGTTTTACGATCATTGCCTTTCCGATTCCTGACATCGGAAAGGATTTTGAGGACATTTTCCGTGAAACAGTACGGGTCAACACATTAGATATGGACCAGTACCGTCAGATCCAGCAGCATCTGATCGACGCTCTGGATCAGGGTGAAACTGTGCATGTAACGGGACGGGGAGACAATCACACCGATATACACATTCATCTTCATAACTTAAAAAATCCGGAAAAAGAGACAAATTTTGAAAACTGTCTGGCAGATGTAAATATTCCGGTGGGCGAAGTATTTACTTCTCCGGTTCTGCAGGGAACCACTGGTATTTTACATGTAACTCATGTGTATCTGAATGGACTCCGCTATGAAGATCTTTGTTTAACATTTGAAGATGGAATGATTCGGGAATACACTTGCAAAAATTATGATTTGGAAGAGAAAAACAAACAATATATCCGGGAAAATGTTTTATTTAACAGAGATACGCTGCCTATGGGTGAGTTTGCCATCGGAACCAACACTACAGCCTATCAAATGGGCAGAAAATATGATATTGAAGCCAAACTTCCAATCCTGATCGCAGAAAAGACCGGGCCTCACTTTGCAGTAGGTGATACCTGTTATTCCATGAGCGAAGATGTAATCTTACACAACCCGGACGGCAAAGAGATCATTGCCAAGGAAAATGAGTGTTCTGCCCTGCGGACTACCGATCCGGCTAGTGCATATTTTAACTGTCATACCGATATTACCATTCCGTATGATGAATTAGGTGATATTGAGGTATTTACAAATGATGGAAAAACGATTAAACTAATACAGGACGGCCGTTTTGTCTTAGAGGGCACCACGGCACTGAATGAACTTTTAGATTAAATGTAGGAGGCTTTATCATGGCAAAAGTAGGAATCTTAATGGGAAGCGATTCAGATCTTCCTGTAATGAAAAAAGCAGCAGATATGCTGGAGAAATTTGGAATTGAATACGAAATGAAGATTATTTCGGCACATCGTATGCCGGACACCTTTGTTGACTATGCTACAAAGGCAGAAGATCGCGGCGTAGAAGTAATCATTACCGGAGCAGGCGGTGCTGCCCATCTGCCTGGAATGTGTGCTGCTCTATACGATCTTCCGGTAATCGGTATTCCAATCCATACAAAGAGTCTGGGCGGTGTAGACAGCCTCTATTCTATCGTACAGATGCCATCCGGTATTCCGGTTGCAACCGTTGCTATTGATGGAGCTGCCAATGCAGCGATCCTGGCAGCCAAGATTCTTTCTGTATCCGATAAAGATCTTAGAAAGAAACTCAAAGATTACAAGGTAACTATGAAAGAAGGCGTATTGAAAAAGGATGCTAAACTGGCAGAACTTGGACACGACGCTTATATTGATCAGATGTAAGAAAAGCCGTACCAGAGGCGGACGAAAGTCCGTCTCTTTTTTTAAGGAGTAAACAATATGATATGGATCATTATGGGGATCGCATTAATTTTCTTTTTGTGGCTTTTGTATGGCTACAGCATGAACTTCTTTTTAAAAACAGAGAATTACACTATAAATTCTCCCCGGATTGCAAAGTCCTTTAAGGCCGTGTTACTGGCAGATCTTCACAGTGCTTCCTTTGGAAAAAAGAATGAAAAACTGATTCGGATGATTGATAAAGAATCTCCGGATCTGATCTTGATGGCAGGAGACATGGTTGTAAAAAATGGAAAAAAACTGTGTGTGACCAAAGAATTTTTAACAGCACTCAGTAACAAATATCCTGTTTATTACAGCCCTGGGAATCACGAGATCCGTATGCCGGATTACGAAGAGTACAAAAATTTTTTAAGAGATCTTGGTATTACTTACCTTGAAAATGAACAGGTCTATCTGCCGGAATACGATCTTACCATTACGGGACTGGATCTGCCGGAGTATTATTACCACAAATGCTGGCAGAAAAGAACTTTTACAAAAGATACTATGGATCAGACAGCCGGTTTTAATACCCAAAAGGGCTGCCAGCTGTTGCTGGCCCACAACCCGGAATATATTCCTGTATACCGCCAATGGGGAGCAGAAATCACATGTAGCGGACATCTTCATGGAGGTATTATGATCCTGCCGTTTTTAGGCGGTGTTTTGTCCCCCAGCCTGCGTCTGTTCCCAACCTATGATCAGGGAGTATTCAGAGAGGACGGAGCTGTTCACATTGTCAGCCGTGGTCTTGGACTTCATCATTTGAAATTTCGTTTTTTCAATACACCAGAACTATCTGTTATAAATTTTACTTGCACAAGAGGGCTAAAATAGGTAAAATAGAAATGTTGTGGACAGGAGGTATATTTTATGGAATTGCAGGTCAAACTGGAGGTTTTTGAAGGCCCTCTGGATTTGTTGCTTCACCTTATAGAAAAAAACAAGGTAGATATTTACGACATTCCCATTGTAACTATTACTCAGCAGTATCTGGATTATATGAAGCAGATGAATACAACGGATATGGATCTGATGAGTGAATTTTTAGTCATGGCTGCTACTCTTGTTCGGATCAAATCAAAAATGCTCCTTCCTGTAGAAGAAACTGAAGAAGAGGAACCGGAAGATCCAAGACAGGAACTGGTAGAACGCCTTCTTGAGTACAAAATGTATAAATATGCTTCGTTTGAATTGAAAGACAGGCAGTATGATGCGGGACGGTCTTTTTATAAACCACCTACTGTACCGGATGCCATTCAAAATTATAAAGAAGATATAGACTTGGATGATCTTTTAAGCAATCTGACCTTATCCAAGCTTCAGTCCGTTTTTGACTCTGTTATGCAGAAACAGGTAGATAAGATCGATCCGATCCGAAGCAAATTCGGGAAAATAGAAAAGGACGAAGTAAACATAGAAGATCAGATGATCTTAGTAGAAGAATATGCCATGAGACATAAGCGTTTCAGCTTCCGCAGTTTGCTGGAACACAGTGCCGGTCATGGAAAAAGCTATATTATCGTTTCCTTTATGAGTGTACTGGAATTAATGAAGACAGGGATTCTTTCCATCTCTCAAAAGGAACTGTTCGGGGATATCGAAATTGAGTACAAGCCGCAGAACAAGGAGGAATCAGACCATGAACATTAAGCAGTTAGAAGCCGTTGTCGAGGCAATCCTTTTTACAATGGGCGAATCAGTAGAAGTCGAGCGGCTGGCTGCTGCATTAGAACACGACGAAGAGACGGTCCGCAAGATCATACGGAGCATGATGACAAGATATGACGAAGAAGACCGTGGGGTACATATTATTGAGTTAGACGGGGCTTTCCAGATGTGTACCAAGCCGGAACTGTATGACTACCTTGTTAAAATTGCCCATACTCCAAAGAAACATGTGCTGACCGATGTATTGCTGGAAACATTATCCATTATTGCCTATAAACAGCCAATCACCCGTCTGGAAATTGAAAAGATCCGTGGGGTTTCCTGTTCCCATGCAGTGAATAAACTGGTAGAGTACGGTCTGATCTGCGAAGCAGGAAGATTAGACGCTCCCGGTCGTCCCATTACCTTTGCAACTACAGAAGAATTTCTCCGTTACTTTGGCATTGAATCCCTGGATGATCTGCCGATCCTAAACCAGGAAACCATTGAAGATTTCAAAGAAGAGGCTGAACGGGAAGTTATGGAAGAACTGGAAGCCGAAGGGGAAAATGAAGAATAAAAAATAAATACTTGCCTTTTTACGGTGCCTGTTATATAATGAGAAAGACAAAGGCGTCAAACAGATGTATTTTTACATCCGTTTGACGCCTTTAGTAGTCATAAGGTTTTTATAGTTACTGAAAAAAATGTGACTATTTAATAAGTCAAACAAATGACCAAACTGTAAGGAGGATTATTCATGAGTCAATATGTAGAAGAGTGTAACAGAAAGCCGATGGGCCTTTATCATCCAAGTTTTGAACATGATAATTGCGGAATCGGTGCCGTAGTAAATATTAAAGGCAATAAAAGTCATGAAACCGTAAAACACGCATTAGAGATCGTAGCAAATCTGGAGCACCGCGCCGGTAAAGATGGCGAGGGCAAAACAGGAGATGGTGTTGGTATCCTCTTACAGATCTCTCATAAATTCTTTAAGAAAATATCCAGTCAGATGGGTATTGAATTGGGCAACGAAAGAGAATATGGCGTAGGAATGTTCTTTTTCCCACAGGATGAGTTGATGCGCAACCAGGCAAAGAAAATGTTTGAGACAATTCTTGATAAAGAGGGGCTTGAGTTCCTTGGCTGGAGGGAAGTTCCGATTGCTCCGGATATTCTTGGTAAAAGAGCCGTTGAGTGTATGCCATGCATCATGCAGTGCTTTGTAAAAAAACCAAAGAATGTAGAGAAAGGACTGGACTTTGACCGAAAATTATATATTGCCAGACGAGTTTTTGAACAGTCTAACGAAAATACTTATGTTGTATCACTTTCATCCCGTACCATCGTATACAAAGGAATGTTTCTGGTGGCACAGCTTGGCCTGTTCTTTGATGATCTTCAGGATGAAGATTATGAATCTGCCATTGCTATTGTTCACAGCCGTTTCTCTACCAATACACAGCCTAGCTGGCAGCGTGCTCATCCAAACCGTTTTATCGTACACAACGGTGAGATCAACACGATCCTTGGCAACGCAGACAAGATGCTGGCCCGAGAGGAAACCATGGAATCAGAACAGTTAAAAGGAGAACTCCACAAAGTACTTCCGGTTGTTAATGTAAACGGATCCGATTCTGCTATGCTTGATAACACACTGGAATTTCTTGTTATGAGTGGTATGGACCTTCCGCTGGCTGTCATGATCACCATTCCGGAACCATGGGCAAATAACCGTTATATCAGTCAGACTAAAAAAGATTTTTACCAGTATTACGCAACCATGATGGAGCCATGGGATGGTCCGGCATCCATTTTGTTTACCGACGGAGATTTAGTAGGTGCTGTCTTAGACCGTAACGGCCTCCGCCCATCCCGTTATTACATTACGGATGATGATCAGCTTATCCTTTCTTCCGAAGTAGGTGTTATGCCCATCAGCGAGGATCATGTAATCAAAAAAGATCGTCTCCGTCCTGGCAAAATGCTGCTTGTAGATACCGTAAAGGGAGAACTGGTAGATGATGATGAATTAAAAGAAAAATATGCATCCAGAAAGCCATATGGCGAGTGGCTTGACAGTTATCTGGTAGAATTAAAGGATCTGCATATTCCGAATAAACGAGTAGAAGAATACACCGACGAAGAACGCAGAAGATTGCAGAAAGCCTTCGGATATACTTACGAAGAAGTGAGAAATTCCATTTTGCCAATGGCGAAGAATGGTTCTGAGCCAATCGCCGCTATGGGACATGATACACCACTGCCAATGCTCAGCAAAGAGCCGCAGCCGTTGTTTAACTACTTCCGTCAGCGTTTTGCCCAGGTAACCAATCCGCCAATCGACGCCATACGTGAGGAAGTAGTAACAAGTACCAGCACATATATTGGCGAGGACGGAAACCTTCTTCATGAAGAGCCTGAGAATTGCCGTGTTCTGAGGATTAAAAATCCGATTCTGACTGATACAGACCTTTTGAAGATCAAAAATATGAACATACCCGGCTTTAAGGTAGGTGTGATTCCGATTACTTATTACAAAAATACCTCTTTAAAAAAAGCCATTGACCGTTTGTTCCTGGAAGCAGACAGAGCCTACAAAGATGGTGCGAATGTACTGATCCTGTCTGACCGCGGAGTTGATGAAAATCATGTAGCAATTCCATCTCTGCTGGCTGTCTCTGCTATGCAGCAGCATCTTGTCAGAACGAAGAAGAGAACCCGCGTGGCTATGATCTTAGAAAGCGCCGAACCAAGAGAAGTACATCACTTTGCTACTTTGTTAGGTTACGGTGCCTGTGCCGTAAACCCATATCTGGCACTGGATTCTATTAAACGGCTGATCGATGCCGGACTTTTAGACAAAGACTACTACGCAGCGGTAGATGATTACAATGACGCTGTATTACATGGAATTGTTAAGATTGCTTCTAAAATGGGTATTTCAACGATCCAGTCCTATCAGGGATCCAAGATTTTTGAAGCAATCGGCATTTCCCAGGAAGTAACAAATAACTACTTTACAGATACCGTATCCCGCATTGGCGGCATTACCTTAGATGATATCCAGAAACAGGTAGAAGACCTTCATACACAGGCCTTTGACCCATTGGAACTGGAAGTTGATACGACCTTAGACAGCATTGGTACCCATAAAGCCCGCAGCGGAAAAGAAGAGCACTTGTACAATCCAAGCACCATTCATCTTCTCCAGCAGGCAACCAGACTGGGTGATTATAAAATGTTTAAACAGTATTCGGCAGAGATTGATAACGAAGACCGTTTTATGAATCTGCGAAGCCTTTTAGGATTTAAATTCCCGAAAAAAGGAATTCCTTTATCCCAGGTTGAAAGTGTAGACAGCATTGTACAGCGTTTCAAAACAGGTGCCATGTCTTATGGATCTATTTCCCAGGAAGCACATGAGACACTGGCTATTGCCATGAACCATCTCCATGGTAAATCCAACAGTGGTGAGGGCGGTGAAAGTTTAGAGAGACTTACCGTAGGAAAAGATGGTTTAAACCGCTGTTCAGCCATTAAACAGGTAGCATCCGGACGATTTGGTGTAACAAGCCATTATCTTGTCAGTGCCAAAGAAATTCAGATCAAAATGGCTCAGGGTGCGAAACCAGGAGAAGGCGGCCACTTGCCGGGTGGAAAAGTATATCCTTGGATTGCCAAAACAAGACTTTCCACACCAGGTGTGTCACTGATCTCACCACCACCTCATCATGATATTTACTCCATTGAAGATCTGGCTCAGTTGATCTACGATTTGAAAAAAGCCAATACACAGGCCCGCATTTCTGTAAAACTGGTATCGGAAGCCGGTGTGGGAACTGTGGCAGCCGGTGTTGCTAAAGCAGGTGCCGGTGTCATCCTGATTTCTGGTTATGATGGTGGTACCGGTGCTGCGCCGGCAAGTTCCATTCATAATGCAGGTCTTCCATGGGAACTTGGACTGGCCGAGACACATCAGACTCTTTTGATGAATGGTCTCCGTTCCAAAGTTGTCATTGAAACCGATGGTAAATTAATGACCGGCCGGGATGTGATCGTAGCGGCTATGTTAGGTGCTGAAGAGTATGGATTTGCTACTGCACCACTGGTAACAATGGGCTGCGTTATGATGCGCGTATGTAACCTGGATACCTGTCCGGTAGGTGTAGCCACACAGAATCCGGAACTTAGAAAACGTTTTGCCGGCAAACCGGAATATGTAGAAAACTTTATGCGTTTCATCGCTGAAGAAGTCCGTGAATATATGGCAAAATTAGGTATCCGTACTTTAAATGAGCTGATCGGTCGCAGTGACTTTTTGAAAGTACGGGATGATCTGGCAGAGGATGAGCGTACCAAACGCCTGGATCTGTCACCAATCATCGACAATCCGTTTATCAACGAGAAAAAACGCATTTTTAATCCAAAAGATGCATACAATTTTGAACTGGAAAAAACCATTGATGAAAAGATCTTCCTGAAAAAATTCAAAAATGCATTGGAAACCGGCGAAAAGACAAAAATCGCTGCCAAAGTAACCAATATTGACCGTGCTCTTGGAACCATCCTGGGATCCGAGATTACAAGAAAACTGGGGGACCATGTAGCGGATGATACCTTTACTGTAGAGTGTATCGGAAGCGGCGGCCAGAGTTTTGGTGCCTTTATTCCAAAAGGACTGACACTGGAATTGGTAGGAGACAGTAATGATTACTTCGGAAAAGGACTTTCCGGCGGCAAACTGATTGTTTATCCACCGGAAGGAGTACAGTACAGTGCCGAAGATAATATTGTTATCGGTAATGTAGCGTTATATGGTGCTACCAGCGGATATGCCTATATCAACGGTGTGGCAGGTGAGCGTTTCTGTGTCCGTAACTCCGGTGCCGAAGCCGTAGTAGAAGGTGTGGGAGACCACGGATGTGAATATATGACCGGCGGATGTGTGGTTGTCCTTGGACCAACCGGCAAGAACTTTGCAGCAGGAATGAGCGGCGGTATTGCCTATGTTTTAGATGAAAACAGTGATCTGTATCTGAAGCTGAACAAGACTTTAGTGTCCTCTAACTCTGTAACCGATAAATATGATGTAATGCAGCTGAAACAAATGATCGCAGACCATGTGGAAGCAACAGGCTCTCCTCGTGGTAAGGAAATATTAGATCATTTCAGTGAATATCTTCCAAAATTCAAAAAGATCATTCCTCATGACTATCAGGCAATGCTCCAGAAGATTGCACAGATGGAAGAAAAGGGAATGAGCAATGAACAGGCACAGATTGAGGCATTTTATCAGTTGAAAAAAGCTAAATAATCGCTATGGAAGAATAGAAAGGTAGGTTGATGAATCATGGGAAAACCAACAGGCTTTATGGAATATAAAAGACAGGGTAACACAGAGATCGAACCGTTGGAGCGTATCAAAAACTTCAACGAGTTCCATACTCCTCTGAATGAAGAGGAGCGGCAGGTGCAGGCGTGCCGCTGCATGGACTGCGGCGTACCGTTCTGCCAATCCGGCATGATGATTGGAGGTATGGCCAGTGGCTGTCCACTTCACAATCTGTGTCCGGAATGGAACGATCTGGTATATATGAACAGTTATGAGCAGGCCCTTGGCCGGCTGCTTAAGACCAACAATTTTCCGGAATTTACTTCCAGAGTCTGTCCTGCTCCCTGCGAGGCAGCATGTACATGTGGATTAAATGATACACCGGTAACCATTAAAGAAAACGAAAATGCCATTATTGAATATGGTTTCTCACATGGTCTGATGGAGCCAAATCCTCCGAAAGTACGCACCGGAAAAACCGTTGCCATTGTAGGATCCGGTCCTTCCGGTCTGGCTGCTGCAGATCAGCTAAACCGTAGAGGTCATCAGGTAACAGTATTTGAAAGAGAAGATCATCCGGGCGGTCTTTTAATGTATGGTATTCCAAATATGAAACTGGAAAAAGAAGTGATTGACCGCCGCATAAAGATTATGGAGGCAGAAGGGATCATCTTCAAAACCGGTGTCAATGTAGGAGTGGACATAAAAGCGGAACAATTGAAAAAAGATTTTGACCGTGTTATACTTACTTGTGGTGCCTCTCATCCAAGAGACATTAAAGCACCGGGCAGAGAAGCCAGCGGAATTTATTTTGCCGTTGATTATCTGAAACGGGTTACCAAACACCTTCGCAATACATCTTTTACCGATTACATTGATGCAAAAGGCAAAAATGTGCTGGTCATAGGAGGCGGAGATACCGGCAATGACTGTGTGGGATCTTCTATCCGCCAAGGGGCAAAAAGTGTTGTCCAGCTGGAAATGATGCCAAAACCACCAGTAACGAGAGCCGCAGACAATCCTTGGCCAGAATGGCCGAAAGTGCTGAAAACAGACTACGGCCAGCAGGAAGCCATTGCTGTTTTCGGACAGGATCCACGCATTTATGAAACAACCGTAAAAGAGTTCATTGCCGATGAAAAGGGCATTTTGAAAAAAGTTAAATGTGTCAAACTGGACTGGAAAAGAGACGAAAAGACCGGCCGCATGAATATGACAGAAATCCCGGGAAGCGAATATGTCCTGGATGTAGATCTTGTTTTCATTGCCGCAGGATTTTTAGGTACAGAAGAGTATATTGCCAAAGATTTCAACTTAAAAATGACAGAAAGAACCAATGTAGCTACCAAGCCAGGGGAATATGCAACCAGCGAACAAGGTGTCTTTACTGCCGGCGATATGCACAGAGGCCAGTCATTGGTCGTATGGGCGATCCGCGAAGGAAGAGAAGCAGCCAAAGCAGTGGATAAAGATCTGATGGGTTATACCAATCTGGATTAAAAAATGGAAAACCGGCGGTGCTATCGTATCGTCGGTTTTTACACAATAAAAAGGGAATTGAAAGGAGAACAATATGCATTATTCTAAGGATGATATTATTCGTATGGTAGAGGAAGAAGATGTGGACTTTATCCGTCTTCAGTTTACTGATACGTTTGGAAATTTAAAAAACATGGCGGTTACCTCTAATCAGCTGGAACTGGTATTAGACAACCGCTACACATTTGATGGTGCTGCCATCAACGGATTTGACACGGAAAATGTGGACGAACTGATCCTGGTGCCGGATCTGGATACTTTTGCCATTTTCCCATGGCGCCCGCAAAGGGGAAGAGTGGCACGCTTTATATGCGATGTAATGAATCCGGACGGCTCCCCTTTTATGGCAGATTCCCGCTTTATATTAAGTCAGGTTGCCAAAGAAGCAAAAGAGATGGGCTATACCTTCAATGTCAGTCCGGAATCCGAATTTTTCCTCTTTGACACAGATGAAAATGGCGAACCAACCACCCACACCAATGAAAAAGGCGGATTTTTCGACATCAGCCCCCTGGATCTGGGAGAAAATGCCCGCCGTGACATTGTCCAGTCTTTATCCGAGATGGGATTTGAAATGGAGTCTTCTTATCATTCAAACGAAAAAGCACAGCATTGTATTGATTTTAAGTTTGATGACTGCGTCCAGTCCGCGGACAATTATATGACATTTAAGCTGGCCGTACGTACGGTAGCTAAGCGTCACGGCCTTCATGCTACCTTTATGCCAAAGCCAAATTTTGGCATGAAAGGTTCCGCATTGTTCTACAATATGTTTTTATGCAAAAACGGTGTAAATGTTTTCAGTGATCCTGACGAAGAATACGGACTCAGCAAAGAAGCCTATTATTTCATGGGTGGGATTATGAAACATATCAAAGGAATGACGCTGATCAATAATCCGATCATTAATTCTTACAAACGACTTGTACCGGGATACAATGCACCGGTTAATATAAGCTGGTCAAGGAAAAACAGAACTCCTTTGATGCGTATTACAAGCAGTGGTGCCATTGGTCCCCGCATCGTACTGAGAAGCCCGGATGGTGCCAGCAACCCATATCTTGTTATGGCAGCCTGTCTGGCATGTGGACTGGAGGGAATTAAAAACAAAATCGAACCTCCAGTAAGCCAGGACGACATTTCTCAGGATGAAATTGCCAAATTAGACTTTTTGCCAAGAACCTTGATGGAAGCAATTCGTGAATTTGAAAAAGATACTTTCTTGCAAAATGTGTTGGGAAAATCCGTCTCCGAACTGTTCATCGCCAGAAAAAGTGATGAATGGAGTGAATTTTGCCAACAAGTTACAGCTTGGGAAGTAGAAAAATATTTGAATCAAATTTAAGACAAAAACCACGAATTTACGCGCTTTTTACAAGGGAGGTGTAAGTTATTTGGCAAATCATAGTAGCCTTTTCCAGGCTGGAAGATGCAAAAAAAATAAAAAATGTTTTGAATCGTAACGGATATGATGATATACTAGCATATAATAGCGCATCGCAGGTAATCGCAGCCGCCAATGAAAGTGACGGCGGTATTGTGTTGTGCGGATATAAATTAGCAGATATGCACTACAGTGAATTGTACAGATATCTGCCCAGGGAATTTCGTATGCTTTTAGTTGCTTCTGCTGCTAAACTGCAGGAATGTTCTATCGGCGGCATCCTGTGTCTGCCCATGCCTATCCATTCAGTAGAACTGGTCAACACAATTGAGACCATGCTGATCGAATTGAGCCGGCCGGCACGAAAACGCAAACGATATCAACCCAAACTCCGCACAGACGAAGAAAAGAAGATTATTGATGATGCCAAAGCGCTTCTGATGGAACGAAACAAACTTTCAGAAGAAGAAGCGCATAAATATATCCAGAAGCTGAGCATGGACAGTGGCAACAACCTAGTTGAAACAGCCCAGATGATCTTGGCATTTGATTAATTTTGTAAGTCCCTTTGTAAAAGGGCAATAAAGGAGGATAAAATGGAAGCGTATCTCATACTGGAAGATGGCACCACATTTACCGGCAGAAGTATCGGAAGCACAAAAGATGTTATCAGTGAAATCGTTTTTAATACTTCTATGACCGGATATCTGGAAGTGCTGACGGATCCAAGTTATGCAGGACAGGCAGTTGTTATGACCTATCCGTTAATTGGAAATTATGGAATTTGCCGCGAGGACATGGAAGCGAAAGTTTCTAATACAGACGGCTTTATTGTTCGTGAATTATCCCGTCTGGGCAGTAATTTCCGAAATGAACAAAGTATTCAGGATTTTTTGGTTGAGCAGGATATTCCCGGTATTGAAGGGATTGATACCCGTGCATTGACTAAGATTCTGCGTGAGAAAGGTACCATGAATGGTATGATCACGACAAAAATGCCTGAGAACATGGAGGAAGCACTGGCAAAAATTAAAGATTATTCTGTTCGAGGCGTAGTAGACAAAGTAACGACCAAAGAAATTGTCAGCTATCGGCCAGGAGATTTAAACACAGATAGCAACGTTTCCGTCTCAAAGAAAGTTGCTATTCTTGATGTAGGGACGAAATTTAACATTGCCCGCTGTCTGTTGAAGCGTGGCTGTGAAGTTACGATTTTCCCTGCTCGTACAAATCCAGAAGATATCCTTGCTATCAATCCGGATGGCATCATGCTTACAAACGGCCCCGGAGATCCAAAAGAATGTACTGAAGTGATCCAAAATCTGAAATCACTGTATCAGTCCGATGTACCGATCTTTGCTATCTGTCTTGGCCACCAGTTGATGGCTCTTGCCACAGGATGTGATACCGAGAAGATGAAATACGGCCACCGTGGGGCCAATCATCCGGTTAAAGATCTGGAAACCGGAAGAGTTTACATTTCTTCACAGAACCATGGATATATGGTAAAAGAAGACAGCGTTCCTTCTGATATTGCAGAAGTTGCGTTCATAAATGTAAATGACAAAACCGTAGAAGGCCTGAAATACAAAAATAAAAATATATTTACCGTTCAGTTCCACCCGGAAGCCTGTGCAGGTCCAAAGGATTCGGAAGTATTGTTTGACCGGTTTATTAAGATGATGGAGGAGAGATAATATGCCAAAGATTGAAGGAATCAAAAAAGTTTTAGTTATTGGCTCAGGTCCTATTGTCATCGGCCAGGCTGCAGAGTTTGATTATGCCGGCACACAGGCATGCCGTTCATTAAAAGAAGAGGGAATGGAAGTTGTATTGATCAACTCTAACCCTGCTACTATCATGACGGATAAAGATATTGCAGATAAAGTATATATCGAGCCATTGACACCGGAAGTTGTAAAAAAACTGATCCAGAAAGAAAAACCTGACAGTATACTGCCAACCCTTGGTGGACAGGCTGCTTTAAATATTGCTATGGAACTGGAAGAGTCCGGCTTTTTGAAACAGGAAAATGTCCGCCTCATCGGTACGACAGCACTTACCATAAAAAGAGCAGAAGACCGTCTTGAGTTTAAAGAGACAATGGAAAAGATCCATGAACCGATTGCAGCCAGTGTAGTTGTTGAATCTGTGGATCATGCCGTAGAATTTGCCGACGAGATCGGTTATCCGGTTGTTATCCGCCCGGCTTATACATTAGGTGGAAGCGGCGGCGGTATTGCCAATGACCAGCAGGAACTGGAAGATATCTGCGCTAACGGTCTCCGCTTAAGCCGTGTGGGACAGTGTCTGATCGAGCGCTGTATTGCCGGCTGGAAAGAAATTGAATACGAAGTAATGCGCGATTCCAACGGAAACTGCATTACGGTATGTAACATGGAAAACATTGACCCGGTTGGTGTACACACCGGAGATAGTATCGTCGTTGCACCTTCCCAGACATTGGGTGACAAAGAATACCAGATGCTGCGTACTTCTGCTTTAAACATTATCACCGAGTTAAATATTACCGGTGGTTGTAATGTTCAATTTGCACTTCATCCTGAAAGTTTTGAATACTGTGTTATCGAAGTAAACCCTCGTGTAAGCCGTTCTTCCGCATTGGCTTCCAAAGCAACCGGTTATCCGATTGCAAAAGTTGCTGCAAAGATTGCTCTTGGTTATACTTTGGACGAGATTCCAAATGCCATTACCGGCAAAACTTATGCAAGTTTTGAGCCAGCACTGGATTACTGTGTTGTTAAGATTCCTAGACTTCCATTTGATAAATTTATCAAGGCCAAGAGAACTCTTACAACCCAGATGAAGGCAACAGGAGAGGTTATGAGTATCTGTGATAACTTTGAAGGTGCTCTTATGAAGGCACTCCGTTCCCTGGAGCAGCATATCGACAGCCTGGATATCGGCCGTTATACAGACCGTTCCAAGGAAGAACTGCTGGAGCGTATCGCTATCGTAGATGACCGCCGTATCTTTGTTATGGCAGAACTTCTCCGCAAAGGAGCAACTTACGACGAGATTCATAATATCACAAAGATTGATAAATGGTTTATTGATAAGATCGCTCATCTGGTACAGACAGAGCAGGCTTTGAAAGAAGGTCCTTTGACCAAAGAACTTCTGGCAGAAGCAAAGCGTATGGAATTCCCGGACAAAGTAATTGCCGGTTATACAGGCAGTTCTGAAGAAGAAGTACGGGCTATGCGTCTTGAAAACGGTATCACCGCTTCTTTCAAGATGGTAGATACTTGTGCCGCTGAGTTTGAAGCATCTACCCCTTATTACTACAGTGTGTTCGGCAGTGAATGTGAAGTGAAAAGTAATCACGACCGCAAAAAGATCATGGTTCTTGGATCTGGTCCGATTCGTATTGGACAGGGTATCGAATTCGACTTCTGTTCCGTTCACAGTGTATGGTCTCTTTCCCACAGCGGTTATGAAACCATCATTGTTAATAACAACCCGGAGACAGTAAGTACCGACTTCGATGTGGCAGACAAATTATATTTTGAACCGCTGACACCGGAAGATGTGGAAAACATCGTTGATATTGAAAAACCGGATGGTGCTGTTGTACAGTTTGGTGGACAGACCGCCATCAAGTTGACGGAAGCTCTTTTGAAAATGGGTGTACCGATTCTTGGTACCAGTGCAGAAAATGTAGATGCAGCAGAAGACCGTGAACTTTTCGATGAGATTCTGGAAACCTGTCAGATTCCTCGTCCGGCAGGGAAAACTGTATTTACCACAGAAGAAGCTCTGGCCGCTGCCAACGAACTGGGATATCCGGTTCTGGTCCGTCCTTCTTATGTACTTGGCGGACAGGGTATGCAGATTGCCATCAATGATGATGATATCCGCGAATTTATGTCTATCATCAACCGTCATGTACAGGAACATCCGATCCTGGTAGATAAATACCTGATGGGTAAAGAGGTAGAAGTGGATGCCGTATGTGACGGCGACGACATTTTGATTCCTGGTATCATGGAACATGTTGAGCGTGCAGGAATCCACTCCGGAGACAGCATTTCTGTATATCCGGCTATGAGCATCAAAGAATCCGTACAGGAAGTTTTAGTGGATTATACTCGTAAACTGGCTCAGAGCCTTCATGTTATCGGTCTGATCAATATCCAGTTTATCGTATACAACGATGAGGTATTTGTGATCGAGGTAAATCCTCGTTCTTCCCGTACTGTACCATATATCAGTAAAGTAACCGGTATTCCGATCGTAAAACTGGCTTCCCGCGTGATCTTAGGTGAAAAGATCCGCGATATGGGATTTACTCCGGGCCTGGCTAAAAAGTCAGAATACATTGCTATTAAAATGCCTGTATTCTCCTTTGAAAAACTTCGTGGAGCAGAGATTAGTCTGGGACCGGAAATGAAATCAACCGGTGAGTGTCTTGGTATTGCAAGAACCTTCAACGAAGCACTGCACAAAGCCTTTATGGGTGCCGGCATCAATCTGCCAAAACATCATAAAATGATCCTGACTGTCAGTGACAATGCAAAAGAAGAGGCAGTTTCCGTTGCCAAACGATTCAAGGCTCTTGGTTATGAGATTTATTCTACCCGGGGAACAACCAGATATCTGGCTGACCAGGGTGTAGAAGTAACTCCTGTCAATAAGATTGAACAGGAAGCTCCGACCTTAATGGATCTTTTGTTAGGACATGAAATTGACCTTGTGATTGATATTCCAAAACAGGGTGAACATTCTAACGATGGATTCCTGATTCGCCGTGTATCCATCGAAACCGGTGTTACCTGTCTTACATCGATCGATACTGCCAATGCACTGCTTACCGCACTGGAAGATTCAGATAAGAGAGAACTGGAATTGATCGATATCGCCACGATTGAATAGATAAAACTCTTTACAAACACTTTCAATCGTGATATACTACAAAAGTTCTAAAAATATTCCGTTGCTCAGATTGCGGACATCTCCGACCGAGTCTTAGTAAACGGTGTAAAACAAATAATATGGAGGTACATCAATTATGATGACAACAGAAAAGAAAAAAGAAATCATTGCTGCATACGGAAGAACTCCTAATGACACAGGTTCACCAGAAGTTCAGGTTGCTCTTTTGACAGAGAGAATCAACACTCTGACAGAGCATTTGAAAGAGAATAAGAAAGATCATCATTCTCGTAGAGGTATGTACAAAATGATCGGTAAGAGAAGAGGTCTTCTTGACTACCTCAAGAAAACAGACCTTGAAGGTTATCGTGCGTTGATCGAAAAATTAGGACTGCGCAGATAATTATAAATAAAGTGCTTTCGTATGCAAATATGGAAGCACTTTTATTGTTTAAGAAGGAGAAAACTAACAACATGAAGAGAAATAGAAGTCAGGCAATCGTATGCCGTCAGGACGGAAAGATTCTTTTGGTAAAACACAAATTATTTGGGAGAGTTTTTTTTACACTGCCTGGTGGAGGAATTGAAGATGGTGAAACTCCGGCAGAAGCTGCACTGCGAGAATTAAAAGAAGAGGCCTGTGTAGAAGGAAAAATCCTGCGTCCGCTGACAGTAGAATACAAATCAGATATGATGAGCCGTATCTTTAATTTCCAGATAGAAATACCCGAGACAGCCAACCCCAGTCCGGGAACCGATCCGGAACTGTCACCTGACGAGCAGTCTATCTTAGATGTAGCCTGGCTGAGTCTAAATGAAATTCCTGAACGGGACCGTGCCTATTTATTTGCTGCAGGACTGATGCGGATCCCTTACTTTCATGATGAAGTCTTGAAATGGGGAGACAATATTATCAGCTATCCGGTACAAGATAATGAATAATAAATTTGCAATTTATTAATTGTTAAGGTATAATAAAATAGTTATGTAATACATGGAGATTTAACCGAGACTTCTGAAAAGGATACTGGTTCCTATACAAGTACCTTTTTCAGATGTTTCGGAATCTCCCAAAAGTTTTTTTACATAAAAATTAATCATAAGGAGAGTAACTATGTATAAGACATTTAGTATGGAGCTTGCCGGCAGAACCTTATCGGTAGATATCGGCCGTGTAGCAGCTCAGGCAAATGGCGCTGCCTTTATGCGCTATGGTAACACTGTTGTACTTTCAACTGCAACCGCTTCCGAGAAGCCTAGAGAGGGCATTGACTTTTTCCCTTTAAGCGTTGAATATCACGAAAAAATGTACTCTGTAGGCCGTATTCCGGGAGGATTTACAAGAAGAGAAGGGAAACCGACCGACAACTCTATTTTGACTTGTCGTGTAATTGACCGTCCTATGAGACCTCTTTTTCCAAAAGATTACCGCAATGATGTAACACTTGAAAATGTTGTAATGGATGTAGATCAGGATTGTGCACCGGAATTGGTTGCTATGCTTGGTTCTGCTCTGGCTACTTGTATTTCTGATATTCCATTTGACGGCCCTACAGCAGCTACACAGGTAGGTCTGGTAGATGGTGAGTTAGTATACAACCCAACCAGCGAACAGCGCAGAGTTTCTGATCTTTCCCTTACCGTAGCGTCTACTCGTGACAAGGTAATCATGATCGAGGCCGGTGCCAATGAAGTTGCAGAAGAAACAATGATCGAAGCTATTTACGGTGCTCATGCACTGAACGGACAGATTATTGAGTTCTTTGACAAAATTGTAGCAGAGTGCGGTAAAGAAAAACATGAGTATGAGCATTTTGATACACCGGAAGATCTCTGGAACGACATGGTATCTTTCATCACACCGGAAGCCATGGAAGAGGCTGTTTTCACGGATGTAAAACAGGTTCGTGAAGAGAATATCCGAAAGATTAAAGACCAGTTGGAAGAAAGATATGCAGAAGAACATGAAGACTGGATTCCACTGATTGATGAAGCAGTTTATAAATTCCAGAAAAAGACTGTTAGAAAAATGATCTTAAAAGACCAGAAGAGACCGGATGGACGCCAGATCAAACAGATTCGTCCGCTTCATGCGGAAGTAGATGTACTGCCTACCGTACATGGATCAGGTTTGTTCTCCCGTGGACAGACACAGGTATTGAACATTACTACCTTAGCTCCTCTTTCTGAGAAGCAGAAACTGGATGGCCTGGATGAAAATAAGACAAGCAAGCGCTACATCCACCACTACAATTTCCCATCATGGTCTGTCGGTGAAACAAGACCATCCCGTGGTCCTGGACGCCGTGAGATCGGACATGGTGCTCTGGCTGAGCGTGCACTGCTCCCTGTCATTCCATCAGAGGAAGAATTTCCATATACCATCCGTACCGTCTCTGAGATTCTTGAGTCCAATGGATCTACTTCTCAGGGAAGTATCTGTGCATCTACTTTATCTCTGATGGCAGCCGGTGTACCGATCAAAGCTCCTGTAGCCGGTATTTCTGTAGGTCTTGTAACCGGAGAGACAGATGATGATTACTTGATCCTTACCGATATCCAGGGTCTGGAAGATTTCTTTGGTGATATGGACTTTAAGGTAGCAGGTACTCACAAGGGAATCACTGCGATCCAGATGGATATTAAGATCCACGGCCTTACAAGAGAGATCGTAGAGCAGGCAATTTACAGAACCAAAGAAGCTCGCGAGTATATCTTAGATGAGGTAATGCTCAAGGCAATTGATAAACCAAGAGAAGAAGTAAGCGAGTACGCACCAAAGATCCGCCAGATCATGATCGATCCGGCCAAGATCGGTGATGTAGTGGGCCAGCGCGGCAAGACCATCAATGCGTTGATCGAACGTACCGGCGTTAAGATTGATATTACAGATGATGGGGCCGTTTCTGTATGTGGTACCGATAAGGCGGCTATGGACGAAGCTATCCGTCTGATCCAGATTATTGCTACTGATTTTGAGAAAGGACAAATTCTTGAGGGAATAGTTGTCAGCATTAAAGATTTTGGTGCTTTCATCGAATTTGCACCGGGAAAAGAGGGCATGGTTCATATTTCAAATATTGCCAACCGCCGCATCAATCATGTAGAAGATGAACTTACTCTGGGTGACAAGGTCAAAGTTATCTGCCTTGGCAAGGACAAAATGGGCAGAATCAGTTTCAGCATCAAAGATGTACCGGAAGAATAATATTTATGCGGTATTTTCCCCAGTAGGAAAATACTGCATCTAGTAAAAGTTAAAAGGAGAGAGAAGGGACAATATGGAAAAGAATAAAAAGGGCATACGAATTTCACTTGTAACCATTATTATGTCTGCATTTGTTATTATCATGTGCGGTATTATGCTTTATTCCAATATTTTGCTGAGCCGCCAGTTTAATGCATTGGTGACTTCGGATCAGGAATACAAACAGTGCCAGTACAAAGCAAAGCAGATGCAGGAATCTGTAAACACATTGGATAACTGTCTGCAACAGCTTGTCCAGAGTGGTAATGCTACATATATTCAGAATTATGTGACAGAAGTAGAGTCACAGCGTCGCGAAAATCTGGTAAAAGATATTGATACCACAACAGAGGAAAAATATCTGAAAAAAGCGGCAGATGCCTCCATTGCATTAAAAAGCACAGATTACCACATTATTAGACTGGTAGTAAAGGCAAAAGACATTACTGACAGTGTCGTACCGGAGGAAATCCGTCAGATGGCACTTTCTACCCAGGAACAGAGCATGAAATCCGAGCAGCTGATTGCTCTGGCCCGAAGCATTCTATACAGTAATGATTACCAGAACAAAAAGACTCGTATCAACTCTGATATCAATGAGTACTTAAACCGCGTGTTAAATCGTGAAAATGCCAAACTGGAAGCCAATGAGAATGACCTGAAAATGGGCATTGTAAGACAGCAGGCTTTTTGTATCGTAATGATTGTTGGTATGGTATTTATCGCATTTATGCTCTACAAACTGGTCATTACCGTTTTGAGACATTATGTTCGTCAGATCATCTCAACGAAGACACTGAAGCCAGAAGGTGTATATGAACTGCGATATCTGGCCGATGCTTACAATGAGAAATTTGAAAAGATCGAGCAGAAAGAGCAGACGTTGATCCGCCGTGCTGATTACGATTCTTTGACCAACATCTACAACCGTGGTGCGTTTGAAGGCCTGGTAAACGATAAGTTGAAAGAAATCAACGACAACACCAGTGCTTTTGTATTGTTGGATGTAGATAATTTTAAAGTCATCAATGACACCTTTGGTCACGAAATGGGTGATAAGATCCTCAGCCTGATCTCCTTTACGCTGCAGGAAAGTTTTGGAGAGCATGATATTCTTGGCCGTGTCGGTGGTGATGAGTTTGGTGTATTTATTCCAAGTATTCCGGAAGAAGATCTTTCCTATGTAAAAGAAAGAGTGGAAAACATTAACCGCCAGATGAGTTCACCTAATGCTTCTTTCCCTGCGATTACATTCAGCGTAGGAATTTCTTTGAACTTCCAGGGAGATACATTCAAAGACGCCTATGGCCGTGCCGATGATGCTTTGTTCTATGTTAAGTCTCATGGCCGGTGTGGATGCCGTATTTACGGAAGTAATAATGCCTGAACCACAAATTGAATAAATCATGATTTATATGATAATACTCCTTATTATAAAAATAGTAAGGAGTATTTTTTAATGGAACCATGTGGAGTAGAACCAAACGGTTATTTTATAAAAGACGGGGTGGCTGTCATCATGATCATCGGGGAAATAGAAGGGCATGAAAATACAGGTGATTCTATCAAGACAACACGGTATGATCATTTGATCCCTTTAATGGTAAATTTGTCTATGGATCCGCAGATCCGTGGATTTTTATTCTTGATCCATACTATTGGCGGTGATGTGTCCTGTGGACTGGCTCTGGCTGAAACAATGGCATCTCTCCGCCAGCCCTGCGTGTCACTTGTAATGGGAGACAGTCATTCCATCGGTGTCCCTCTGGCGGTAGCGGTGGATTATTCTTTTATTGTGCCATCCGCCACCGTCTTGCTGCATCCGGTCCGTATGGCAGGTACCATTCTTGCTTCCTCCCAGACTGCCTGTCAGTTTGAGCAGATCCAGAACAGAATTCTCTCCTTCATCGAAACTCATACCAACGCTTCCCGTGATTCCCTGAAAAAAATGATGAATGAAACAACTATGATCCCAAAGGATCTGGGAACCATTCTGGTAGGCGAAGAAGCAGTAAAAAAAGGCTTAATCTGTGCTACTGGCAGCCTTTGGGATGCCATTGACAAATTAACGGAAATGCTAGTATAATATAGTTTACATTTGTGATGAAAGAGGAGTAATTATGGCTGCAAGATCAAAAAAAACAACCTATAAAAACAAAGGGAAGAAAAAACAATCCAAGCAAAATCCATTAGCAAAAGATATTTTGTTATTGGGCATTGTTGTATTTGGTATTTTGTGTCTTCTCAGCGTGTTCCATGCTTGCGGCATACTGGGAGAGTATCTGAGTGCTTTATTATTTGGACTGTTTGGAGCGTTAGCATATATTTTCCCAGTTTACATGGTAGTAGCCTGTGGATTATACATTGCAAACCCTAAAAATCAAATGCTGCGCCGAAAAATATGGCTGTCCCTGGGATTTTACTGGAGTCTTTGCGGGGCATTCCAATGGGTTGTAAACTATGATGTATCGGAAGTATGGGATATTTACAGTGTGTGTGCAGCCACTCAGGGCGGCGGTGGCTTTATGGGCGGCCTTTTGTCTTTTGAACTGGCAAAAGGAATCGGACGAGCCGGTTCAGCCATCATTATTCTGGCAGCACTTTTATTGTTTACCATGCTGATTTCCGGAAAACAGATTCTGTCTGCCCTGGGATCTTTATACACTGAACAAAAAACCCATAAAAAAAGAGAAAAGTTTTACGAATATGAGCCGGAACCACCAGTCAGAAATCATGCTCAGGCAATGAATACATATAAATTTGAAAAAGAAGATACGACATCCCAAGAAGGAACCTCTTCTCCCGCTAAAAAAAGGAGAACAAAGAAAAATGCCAAGATGGCAGAGGTCCTTCCTGATACGGAACCCTTTCCGGAAAAGCAGCCGGCGGCCGAAGAGAAAAAAACGAACCCGGTACAAGATATCCATATCATAAGGGGAAATGAAACCGCTGAATCTTCCCAGCCTATTTATGAGAAAGAATTAGATGATAAGTTCGGCAACGAGAAACCAAAACCAGCGAAAAAGGCCTCAAAAAAAGAGACCTCACCTACGGTTGAACCAAAGCAGGAAAAGACGGAAGAGAAAGCCATTCATAAGCAGTTAGATGAGGCCGCTCTTTCGGAGGTACCATATCGCTTTCCACCTCTTAGTCTTCTGAACCGGCCGGCGCACACCGGAAAGGGCATCGGCAATCAGGTATTAAAAGAGACGGCGCTGAAATTACAGTCTACCTTACAAAGTTTTGGTGTAGGTGTCCAGTTAGGTGACATCAGTCTGGGACCAAGTGTAACCCGCTATGAACTGATCCCGGATCAGGGTGTGAAGGTAAGCAAGATCACCAGTCTGGCCGATGATATTAAACTAAGCCTGGCAGCATCGGATATTCGTATTGAGGCACCGATCCCTGGAAAATCCGCAGTGGGAATTGAGGTTCCAAACCCACAGAGGACTATGATCACTTTGAGAGAACTTCTGGAAAGTGATGAGTTCATAAAAGCAAAGTCAAAAGTGACCTTTGCCGTGGGAAAAGACATCAGTGGAAAAACTATTGTAACCGATATTGCCAAAATGCCACATCTTCTTATTGCCGGAGCTACCGGATCCGGTAAATCTGTTTTGATCAATACCCTTATTATGAGTATTATTTATAAGGCAGATCCGAATGAAGTTAAAATGATCATGGTAGATCCTAAAATGGTAGAATTAACAGCATACGAAGATATTCCTCATCTGATGATCCCGGTCGTTAAGGATCCTAAAAAGGCGTCGGCCGCCCTCGGATGGGCAGTAGCAGAAATGACCGGACGATACCAGAAATTTGCAGAAACCGGCGTACGAGATATTTTTTCCTACAATGCCCGGATTGAAAAAGCCGGAAAAACCGACGATCCGGCCTTTCAGAAAATGCCGCAGATCATTATTATCGTAGATGAATTTGCAGACCTTATGATGGTTGCTCCCGGTGAGGTGGAAGATGCCGTATGTCGTCTTGCCCAGCTGGCACGAGCTGCCGGTATTCATCTGGTATTAGCTACTCAGCGACCATCTGTCAATGTTATCACAGGACTGATCAAAGCAAATATTCCATCCAGGATTGCTTTGTCTGTTTCCTCCGGCGTTGATTCCCGAACCATTATTGATTCGGTAGGAGCTGAGAAACTTTTGGGAAACGGTGATATGCTGTTTGCACCTCAGAATCTGCCAAATCCCATCCGTGTCCAGGGTGCCTTCGTGTCAGATGAAGAGCGGGATGGAGTAGTATCCTTCCTTAAAAAGAATAGTGATGGACCTTCCTATAATTCTGAAGTGACCGCCCACATAGAGTCAGCTCCGGCACCTGGGACTGCAGGCGGAAATACACCTGGCGACGGCCAGCCTGACCGGGACGAACTTTTTGTGGAAGCGGGAATGTTTATTATTGAAAAAGATAAAGCATCCATCGGGCTGCTGCAGCGAATGTTCCGCATTGGATTTAACCGTGCTGCCCGTATTATGGATCAGCTGGCAGATGCCGGTGTGGTAAGCGGTGATGAGGGAACCAAAGCCCGCACGATCCTTATGAGCAAAGAACAATTTGAAAATTATCTGGAGGAAAATGGCTGATGACAGGATGGCTGATAACCAACGGTTTTTTAAGAACCAAAAAATTCCAGGAACTGACGGATTTATTTATGCTGTCAGCATCCACGCATGGAATAAAACTGAAGGAGATTCCAAACACCAAGCTTCTTCCCGGCACCCCGGTAAGAACAAAACCGGATTTTGTGATTTTCTGGGACAAGGATATATTACTTGCCAGATATCTGGAAGATCTGAACATTCCTGTGTTTAATTCTTCTCAGTTTATCCGCATCTGTGATGACAAACGAAAAACCTTCCTTGCGCTCGCCAAAGAAGGGCTTCCTGTTCCTAAAACCATTCTGGCCCCTATGACTTATGACAAAACTTCCTTTACAAATCTGTCTTTTGTAGAATCTATCCTGGAACAGTTGTCCTTTCCGTTTATACTGAAAGAAGGATATGGTTCTTTTGGACAACAGGTTTATATGATTCGTTCTTATGAGGACCTTATGGATCAGATTAATAAAATAACAACTACAGAAATATTGTTTCAGGAATACATCCAGTCCAGTTACGGAAGAGATCTGAGACTCCAGGTAGTAGGTCAGGAAGTAGTCAGCTGTATGAAACGGATTTCTGATACCGATTTTCGCGCCAATATTTCATCCGGCGGCCGAATGGAACAATATGTACCTACCACAGAGCAGTGTGAACTGGCCCTTAGGGCGGTTCAGGCGCTGGAGGGTGATTTTGCCGGTGTGGATCTCTTGTTTGGCAAGGATGAGAAACCTGTGATCTGTGAAATAAATTCCAATGCACATTTTAAAAACTTGCTGGACTGTACCCATATCAATACCGCAGATAAAATACTGGAATATATTTTAAAAAAGATAGAGAGGTAAATAGCATGAATCTACTGCATGCCTGGCTTGTCTACGACAGACAGGGAGCCAAAAGAAATGCTTCTTATATAGAAATGCATAAGACCATCGGCCATTCCATGGGAATCGAATTTGAGTTGAAACTGACAGATTCCATTCCGGGCGATCTGTCACTTACACCAAAGCCGGATTTTGCACTGATCCGCACTATTTGCCCGGAACTCTCCAGACAGTTAGAATCAAATAAAATCCCCATTTTTAATAACAGCCATATTGCTGCTATCTGCAATGATAAATACCAGACATGGACTTATATAAAGTCCCACTGTCCGGATGTTCCTATGGTTGAAAGTCATTTTTACAAAAACCATGAATTGTCACAAGCCCTGTTAAAAAGTCATCCGGCACATGTACTGAAAGCTATCGCCGGTCATGGTGGCACTCAGGTTTTTAAAACAGAAGAATCTTTTTCTGAGATAAAAAAAGGCCTCAATGGCAGTGATTTCATCCTTCAGCCCTTCATAAAAGGGCCCGGAAAAGATGTTCGTGTTTATGTGATCGGGAAAGAAATCATAGCCGCCGTTGAGCGGACAGCCAGAGATGATTTTCGTTCCAATTTCAGTCTGGGAGGCAGTGTATCTTTGCGCACCCTTTCCAAAAAAGAAAAACAATTAACAGAATCAGTTATTTCCCTGTTTGACTTTGGACTGGCCGGCATTGATTTTATAATCAACGAAAAAGACGAATTTATCTTAAGTGAAATAGAAGATGTGGCAGGAGCCAGGATGCTATATCAGTGCATGCCGGACTGCCATCTTTTAGAACGATATTTTACATATATAAAGGAGAAAATCTTGCAATAAAAAGTCATACTATGTATAATAGATAGTAACTGACAAACCAGATAAGGAGGATTTCTATGAAATCAGATATTGAGATTGCTATGGAGGCAGCTCTGGAACCAATTAAAGATGTTATAAAAAAAGTAGACATTGAAGAAGACGATATTGATCTTTACGGTAAGTATAAAGCCAAAATTTCCGATGACCTGTGGGACAAGATCAAAGACCGTCCCGATGGAAAACTGATCCTGGTAACAGCCATTAACCCGACTCCGGCCGGAGAAGGCAAGACCACCACTACCGTTGGTCTGGGACAGGCTATGGATCACCTTGGCAAAAAAGCAGTCATTGCACTGCGTGAACCATCCCTTGGACCATGCTTTGGTATGAAGGGTGGTGCTGCCGGCGGTGGTTATGCCCAGGTTGTACCGATGGACGAATTAAATCTTCATTTCACCGGAGATTTCCATGCTATCACATCCGCTAACAATCTGCTGGCTGCTATGTTAGACAACCATTTGCAGCAGGGAAATGCTCTTAACATTGATCCGAAACAGATCGTGTGGAAGCGTTGTGTAGATATGAATGACCGTGTACTTAGAAATATTACCGTTGGTCTGGGACGCAAAGTAGATGGAGTTACAAGAGAAGACCACTTTATCATTACCGTTGCTTCTGAGATCATGGCAATCCTTTGTCTGGCAGATGACATTAAAGATCTTAAGTGCCGTCTTGGCAAGATCATTGTTGCCTATACTTATGATGGTAAACCGGTTACCGCCCTGGATTTGAATGCAGTAGGTGCTATGACAGCATTATTAAAAGATGCCATAAAGCCTAACATCATCCAGACGCTGGAACACACACCTGCACTGGTCCACGGAGGTCCATTTGCTAATATTGCTCACGGATGTAACAGTGTCCGTGCTACCAAAACAGCTTTGAAACTGGCTGATTATGCGATTACAGAAGCAGGTTTTGGTGCCGATCTTGGTGCTGAGAAATTCTTTGATATAAAATGCCGTATGGCAGGACTTCATCCGGATGCTGTTGTACTGGTTGCCACCGTCCGGGCCCTTAAATACAATGGCGGTGTAGCAAAAGAAGATCTTTCCAAAGAGAATCTGGATGCTCTGAAAAAAGGCATTGTTAACTTGGAAAAACACATTGAAAATGTAGCGAAATTTGGTGTTCCTTGTGTGGTTACACTGAATCAGTTCGTATCAGATACACAGGCCGAGTTAAATTATGTAAAACAGTTCTGTGAGGATCATGGCTGCGAATTTGCTCTCAGCCAGGTATGGGAACACGGTGGAAAAGGCGGTATCGAGCTGGCTGAAAAGGTAATTCAGACTATTGACGAAAAAGAGAGCCACTTTAAACCATTGTATGATACAGATCTTTCCATTAAAGAGAAGATTACAGTCATTGCAAAAGAAATTTATGGTGCAGCAGATGTTGTATTTGAACCTTCTGCTTCCAAACAGATCGCCCAGATTGAGTCCCTTGGCTTTGGCCAGATGCCTGTATGTATGGCCAAGAATCAGTATTCTTTGTCTGATGACAAGACCTTATTAGGAAGACCGGAAAACTTTACAATACACATCCGTGAAGTATATGTTTCTGCCGGAGCAGGATTTGTAGTTGCCATAACCGGCACTGTCATGACAATGCCGGGTCTGCCAAAAAAACCAGCAGCAGAGGGCATTGATGTAAATGATAACGGAGTTATTACAGGACTTTTCTAATGAGCCGCAAGAAACAAAAGCAGACATCGGAAACCTTTATATTAGGAGCGTTGCTGGCACTCTCAGGAGGGTTTCAGGATGCCTACACATATAATGTGAGAGATAAGGTTTTTTCCAATGCACAGACCGGAAATGTTGTGCTTATGAGCCAACATTTTATGACGGGAGACTTTGCTGTTGCTTTACAGTATTTGTTTCCTATTCTGGCCTTTGCCGGCGGAGTTTTTGTAGCAGACAGGCTTCACCAACATTTTCAAAATTCCCGTCGTTTTCACTGGCGTCAGATTGTGGTTCTCTGGGAAATACTGATCCTGCTAATGGTAGGATTTATTCCCACCACATATAATATGATCGCCACTATGCTCGTATCCTTTTCCTGTTCCATGCAGGTACAGGCTTTCCGGAAGATCAATGGATATGGATATGCCAGTACTATGTGTATTGGTAATTTGCGCAGTGGGACAGAGGCTTTGTCCGTTTATCTCAGAAGTAAAAACAAAGACCAATTTATTAAAATGATACACTATTATGGCATTATCCTGGTCTTTGCACTGGGGGCCGGCTTAGGCGGTGTGGCATCTCGCTATATCGGCATTTCTGCCATATGGAGTTGTGCTGTGCTTTTAACCATTGGATTTATCCTTATGTTCAAAGAGAAGATATAAAAAAGCAAGGAGTTTTGTCTCCTTGCTTTTTTATTATTCCTGTTCTGATCCGTTTCCTTCACAGAACGCATTGTACCGTTCATCCATCAGCTCATCAATATATTCTTTTGGGAAGAACGGAAAATTCTCACTGACGATCTCACAAAGTCTGGAGTGTACCGTAAAGTAATTATTTTCCTCTGAATCCTCCGGATCAAAGTAACTGTTGATCAGATCATTGGTGATGTTTTCTTCAATCCATGTTATAACTTCATCTGATAACTCGTGTTCCTGTGTTACAAGGGCTTTTGTCCTTCTGGCACGAACCAGTGAAGTGATACCGATTCCAAGAAAAATAACAAATACTACACTCATCACTAAAGTGGAATACAGGTTGAAGAATGAAAAAACACCAATCTGGTTTAACAGCAGAACAACGCCGCCGATCACACTGAAAATAATAAATGACAGACCACTGAATAGGAGATCGTCATATTTGTCTTTTTTCTTTACATATACAGAACTCTGATCCGTTCTAAGATCGGAGAACATCTGCTCTGCCTCTTCCTCATCTAATTCCTGCAGCTCATTGGTAATTTCAGGAACAAGTGCCGCAAGAGGCTGATCCTCTGTCTGTTCTTTTAAAAGCTGACTGAGAGCCATCCTGGCATCTACTTTTTCAACCTCATCTACATATACCGGAAATTCTGTCTCATTCTGATCTGCTACGGCAAAAGCACTGTTTATTCCTTTAAAATTCAAAAATTTAGCCACTTTCAATGCTTCTTCTGCCGAATCCAGTGTACCAAGAAGAACCTTATCATCAAACGGTGTTTCTTCCGGTAATTCATCCACTAAAGGCACTTGACAGTCTGCGCAGACCGTAACCCCTTCAACATATTCGTTTCTACATTTTGGACACCAAGCCATATTGGAGTTCCCCCTTTATCTAATTCTGTCACATTCATGATGTAATCTAGAAATTATCTTATCATATTCATAGTGTTGAATCAAGATAATTATAAAGCCTGCTGGACCATCCTGAAAAACTTTGGTATAATATATCACATTAGCAAAAAAGAAATGAGGAAATCAATTGAGAACATTAGCTTTATCCGATGATATATTAATGCAGGTAGAAAAACCTGCCCGCTATATAGGAAACGAAATCAATATGGTAAAAAAAGACTGGCAAACGGTAGATGTACGCTTCTGTATGTGCTTCCCGGATGTATATGAGATTGGTATGTCTCACCTGGGCATACAGATTTTATATGATATGTTTAACCAATGGGAAGATACATACTGCGAACGGGTTTATTCCCCCTGGCCGGATCTGGACAAAATTTTACGGGATAAAAAAATCCCTTTGTTTGCTTTAGAGAGCCAGCAGCCAATCAGAAATTTTGATTTCCTTGGTATTACCATCCAATACGAGATGTGTTATACCAATATTCTTCAGATCCTGGATCTGTCCCAAATTCCTCTTTTGGCAAAAGACCGCACCTGGGATGTTCCTCTGGTCATCGGGGGCGGACCATGTACTTATAATCCGGAACCTATTGCTGACTTTTTTGACCTTTTTTACATTGGAGAGGGAGAGACTGTCTACAGAGATCTTCTGGATGTCTACAAGGAATCACGAAAAAATGGTGACAGCCGCCGGGAGTTTCTGAAAAAAGCGGCTGCTATTGAAGGCATTTATGTTCCGTCTCTCTATGATGTATCCTACCATCCGGACGGTACCATTGCTTCTATGAAGCCTCTGGAAGAGGGAGTTCCTTCCAAAGTAAAAAAACAGGTTGTAAAAGACCTGAGCCACACTTATTATCCATCTAAGCCACTGGTTCCGTATATCCGTGCCACACAAGACAGAGTCGTTTTAGAGATCCAGCGTGGCTGTATAAGGGGATGCCGTTTCTGTCAGGCAGGAATGATCTACCGGCCAATCCGTCCCAGAGATCTGGAATTTTTAAAGCAAAAAGCGTTGGAAATGCTGGAAAACACCGGCTATGAGGAGATTACCCTCAGTTCCTTAAGTTCCAGTGATTACGAAGAGCTTTCCCAGCTGGTATATTTTTTGATCGATGAGTGTAAACAGCGCAAACTAAATATAGCCCTGCCGTCTCTGCGCATTGACGCCTTTTCTCTGGATGTCATGAGTAAAGTACAGGATATACGAAAAAGCAGTTTAACCTTTGCTCCGGAAGCCGGCTCTCAGAGAATGCGTAATGTGATCAATAAAGGTCTAACCGAAGAGGATATCCTAAAGGGTGCCTGGGAAGCATTCCAGGGAGGATGGAACCGCGTCAAACTTTATTTTATGCTGGGACTGCCCGGAGAAACCGATGAGGATATTGCTGCCATTGCAGAACTTGCCAATAAAATTGCCGCAACTTATTTTGAATTACCAAAAGAAGAGCGTCATGGAAGACCGGAAATCACTGCCAGCACTTCCTTCTTTGTACCAAAGCCATTCACTCCTTTCCAATGGAGTCCTATGGGAACTGCTTCCTATTTTGAGGAAAAACGAAAGTTTCTTACAAGGCAGGTACGAAGCCAGATCAACCAGCGTTCTCTCCGCTATATCTGTCATGATGCTGTCACTTCAGAGCTGGAGGGAATTTTTGCCAGAGGTGACCGTCGTCTGTCGAATGTGATTTTAAAGGCATATAAAAGAGGCTGTATTTTTGATGCCTGGACTGATTTTTTCAAACCGGATGTCTGGGAAGAGATCATGACCGAATGTAAGGTTGATAAAAACTTTTATAATTACAGAGAACGGGGAGAAGATGAGATTTTCCCGTGGGACATCATTGACATCGGTGTATCGAAGAAGTTTTTGCGGAGAGAGTATGAAAAATCAAAAAAAGAAGAAGTGACACCTAACTGCCGTATGAACTGTGCTGGCTGCGGTGCTGCCAAATTCCAGACCGGAGTCTGTATGGAGGAAAGATAAGAATGAAAACACGAATGCGATTTACTAAAACTGGAACTGTCAAATTTATCGGCCACTTAGACTGCATGCGCTTTTTCCAGAAAGCACTGCGGCGGGCCAGACTGGATGTAGCATATTCCCAGGGATACAGCCCCCACCAGTTAATGAGTTTTGCCTCGCCGTTAGGTGTGGGAATTACCAGTGACGGAGAATATATTGATGTAGAATTTAACTCCCTTCCGGAGCTTTCCCTGGATGAATTAAAGGATTATATCAACCAGTTTATGACAGACGAGATTTTCATTACAGAGATTGAAATCATGCCGGATACATTCAAAAATTCCATGGCACTGCTGAATGCATGCGACTATATGATCGTGGAAAAAGAACCGCAGGTATTTCCTGAAGATTATACCGGTTTATGGGAAAACTACTTAAACCAGCCGGTGATTTCTGTTATAAAAAGGACAAAAAAATCCGAAAAAGAAATAGACATCAAACCATTGATCCTTGCAAGCAGTGTTGTATCCCTGGAAGATTTTGAAGAAAAAACAAATCAAAAATTTCCACCTTTACACTGTCAGTACAAAGGAAATGCCATCTTTATGAAATTAACAAGTGGAAGTGATGTGAATTTAAAACCAGATCTTGTAATAAGTGATTTTTTCCGTTACTGCCACCATGATGTATCACCTTATGCATATCAGATCCACAGACTACAAATGCATTTTAAAGAAAAATAGAAGAGAACCATCTGTTTGGGAATTTACCTCCCGGCAGATGGTTCTCTTTTCATTATTTCTTATTTGTCTTCTTTTTCCGTATAAAAAACTGTCTCAGCATAACCGGATGGAACAAGATCAGAAGTGGGAACAATTCCAGACGTCCTGCTAACATATCAAAAATCAGAACATACTTAGAAGGTGCACTAAAGCAGTCGAAATTCTGCGTCGGTCCCACCAGATCCAGTCCCGGACCAATATTATTGATGGTAGCTGCCACTGCTGTAAAATTTGTGACCAGATCCTTATCCTCAAAAGAAATAAGAAATACAGAGGCTACAAACAAGATCACAAAAGTAATAAAGTAAACATTCGTAGCCCGTACTACATCGTGTTCTACCGGCTTCTTATCAATGTTGATCTTTTTGATACTCTTGGGATGAATGTAAGACTGCAGTTCTTTTCCCACTGTCTTGATCAATATAACAAAACGGGATACTTTGATTCCGCCGCCGGTACTGCCGGCACAGGCCCCTACAAACATCAATAAGACTAATACCGTTTTACTTGTCTGACACCAGGCATTGAAATCCACAGTTGAATATCCTGTTGTTGTAATGATGGTTGCTACCTGGAAGGCCGCATGGCGCAGAGAATCCCAGATTCCCATAGAAGTCTGAAGAAGATTCATAAATATGATTCCTGTAGCAACAAGGATGATCAGAAAATAATACCGGACTTCTTCCAGTTTCAATGCCTTTTTTACCTTCTTGTATAAAATGAAATAATAAGCATTGAAATTAACACCAAACAAAATCATAAAGATAGTTACAACCCACTGGATATAAGCAGAATATCCGCCCATACTGTCGGCTTTGATGCCAAAACCACCAGTACCGGCAGTTCCTATACTGGTGCAGATCGCATCATACACAGGCATTCTGCCTGCTACCAGAAATACAAATTCCATGACGGTAAGTGCCAGATAGATCAAATACAACAGTCTGGCTGTCGTCCGGATCTTTGGCACCAGTTTACCGACTGAAGGTCCCGGACTTTCCGCCCGCATAAGATTAAAGTTGGAGCCACCGCTCAACGGAATGATGGCAAGTAGGAATACCAATACTCCCATACCACCGATCCAATGTGTAAAACATCTCCAAAAATTAGAACAGTGGGAGAGCGCTTCCACATCCGATAAGATACTGGCTCCTGTTGTGGTAAAACCGGAAACTGTTTCAAACAATGCATTGGTCACAGATGGGATTTCCCCGCTGATCAAAAAAGGAAGTGCGCCAAAAAAACTGAGACAGATCCAACTAAGCGCCGTTGTCACACAGCCTTCTTTCAAATAAAAAACTGTATTCTTTGGTTTGCGGATTGTGACAAGACCACCCACGATCCCACAAACTCCTGCTGTGATCAAATAAGCAAACCCTTCTTTTTCCTGATAGACCACCGCCATAATACATGGCAGCAACAGCAACATGGCCTCAATTTTGAGAACCTGTCCCAATAAATATCTGATAATCGATCGATTCATTCTTTCTTCCTGCCTCCGGACTATTTTTCCAAAATATCTTTGATATCATTAAATCTCTTGTGTGTTGTTACAACAATGACGGTATCTCCCAGATTAATCTGATCCTGACCACTTGGTATGATCACTTTTCCCCTCCGGTAAATACTGCATACAAGAAGATTCTTCTTTAATCTCAACTCAGACAATGTTTTAGAAGTAACGGCACTGGCTTCATCTACACGAACTTCAATGGCTTCCACCCGTGAATCAAACATGTGGTACAAAGTCTCGATATTGCTGTTTTGCGAATTGTTTTTGGCCCGGACATAAGCAATGATTGCCTCAGAAGTAATGATCCTTGGGTAGATCACACTGCCTAGATCCAGTTTCCCGATTACATTTTTAAATGTCATGCGGTTGATCTTTGTAATCACTTTTGCCTCTGATACTTGTTTGGCAAAAAGATTCAGCATAATATTCTCCTCATCAATACCGGTAAGAGGGACAAACGACTCGGCCCGTTCAATACCTTCCTCCATCAATAACTCCTGATCAGTTCCGTCACCATTTATAATGATCGCCTTAGGCAGGAGTATACTCAGTTCATCACACCTTTTCCGGTCTTTCTCAATAAGCTTAACATCAATGCCCATATTGATCAGATTTTCTGCCAGATAGTAAGCTGATTTTCCACCCCCTACGATCATAGTATTTTTAACCTGTTTTGTTTTGAATCCTATATTTTTCAGGAAACCACGGATATGGGATCTGGAGGCCACAAAAGAAATAATATCGCCTTCTTCCATAACAAAAGAACCGTCAGGTATATATATTTCATCCCCTCGCTGGATCACACAGATCAAAATATCGGAGCAAATATCCCTGCCTAATTCCATAACTGACTTTCCTACCAGGATATTGCCGGCAGGCAATTTGAATTTTACCATTTCTGTCTGTCCGTGGGCAAAGGAATTGACTTCCAGTGCTGTAGGCAGATACAAAATTCTTGCAGTCTCCCTGGCAGCCTCCAAATCCGGATTAATGATCATCGTCAGTCCCAGTTTTTCCCTAAGATAGGTAATATCCCTGCTGTAATCCGGCGTGCGGACTCTTGCAACGGCTGCACAGTCACCGGCCTTTTTTGCCACCGTACAACAAAGAAGATTTAACTCATCGGAATCCGTTACCGCTATGATCAGATCACAATTTTCAATACCTGCTTCCATCTGTACATTATAGCTGGCTCCGTTTCCGGTGATTCCCATAACGTCGTAAAGATTTGTCAATTCTGCCACCTTTGATACATCCTGGTCCACAACCGTAATGTCGTGTCCCTCTTTGCTTAACTGCTCTGTCAAGGCAGAACCAACTTTTCCGCAGCCAACAATAATGATATGAAGTCCCTCGCCGGCTACAGTCTTTAATCCAAGCATAATTTCCTCCAAAAATAATCAATATAATTTCGTTATTAACCGATTGAATATAATATAACACTTTATATTTTAAAAATCCATATAAACTTTCATATTTGCCAGATTCCCGGCAAAATGATATAATGTACATAATTTTAACAGTCTCGTTTCAAGCTGTTACCTTTTTGAAAGGAGTACCATCATATGGACGAAAAACCACATAAGCGGAGAGTGCGTTACAAAGGAACTCACCCGAGACGCTATGAAGAAAAATATAAAGAACATAACCCGGAAAAATACAAAGATACCATTGAAAAAGTTATAGCTAAAGGCAGCACCCCTGCCGGTATGCACCGCTCTATCATGGTCCGGGAAATCCTTGATTTTCTTGCCATTGAGCCAGGTATGCAGGGATTAGATGCCACCCTGGGGTATGGAGGACACACACGGCGTATGCTGGAAGCACTGCAGGGAACCGGCCGGATCATCGGCCTGGATATTGACCCTATAGAATCCGTAAAAACAGAAGAACGACTGAGAAAGGCCGGATACGGCGAAGATGTATTTATCTGCCACCGGACAAACTTTGCTAACATTGATAAGGTAGCAGAAGAGTTTGGAAAATTTGATTTTGTGTTAGCAGATCTCGGTGTTTCTTCAATGCAGATTGATAATCCGGAGCGGGGTTTTTCCTACAAACAAGATGGCCCTCTGGATCTTCGCCTGAACCCACAAATAGGCACACCGGCTTCGAAGCGCCTGAGTGAACTGTCCGAAGATGAGATATGCGGCATGTTAGTAGAAAATGCCGATGAACCTTATGCCGTTTCTTTGGCAGCTGCTATTTATAAACAGTCTCATTTTGGTAAATCAATTGATACTACAACCTGTCTGAAACAAATAATTGAAGAAACCGTTTCTCCTATTTTAAAAGGAGAAAAAGAAGAAGAGAAGAAAGCCATACTGAAAAAAACCTGCCAGCGTGTTTTTCAGGCCATCCGCATTGATGTTAACAGTGAATTTGAAGTATTAGATGCCTTTTTACAAAAACTTCCTTTTGTTTTGAATCCGGGCGGCAAGGCGGCAGTCCTGACCTTTCACTCCGGTGAGGACCGTATGGTAAAAAAAGCTTTTCGCGCAGGACGGGGCATATATTATAAAGAAGTCTCCAAAGATGTAATCCGTCCAAGTGCCAGAGAATGTAGGGAAAACGGCCGGGCCCGTTCGACAAAAATGCGCTGGGCTGTTGCCATGGGGGGAAAAGAATAGCATGGAGAAAAAAGACCAGATTGTTATTACCACAGTAAAAGACCGGCTATGCTGCTGCTATCTGGAAAACGGGAAACTGTATGATGTGGTATTTTCAGATTCAAAAAAAGAACATAGCGGATCTGTAGGAGATATTTTTACCGGCCGGGTAGAAAATATCATACCAAACATTCAAGCTGCCTTTGTAAGGATTTCCAAAGATGAAACCGGTTACCTTCCTTTGACAAAGGAAGAATTAAAAAACGTCCGGTGTGGTCAGGAAAAGATCGTGCAGATAAAAAAAGCAGCTGTAAAAACAAAACAGGCTGTATTAACTTGTCATCCGGAACTGGTTGGACGCTGCAGTGTCGTAACCGGCGGGCGAAAAGGTGTAGGAATTTCAAAAAAGATAACCAATGAATCCATCCGGGATGCTTTAATTCGTCTGGCAGATACCTGTCTGCCGGATTTCATGCACCTTGTTTTCCGCACCAATGCAGCAGAACTGCCAGCCGGTACCGTAAAAGAGGAAATTCTGCGGTCTGTTAAGGTACTACAGCAAATTTATGACAAAGCAAATTATACCAAAGCACCGGCGCTGCTGCAGGAAGCCGTTCCTTTTTACCTGAGATTTATAAGAAATATCCCGATTGAAAGAAGGGTATCTATTCTTACGGATAATCCCGGTGTATATAAGGTTCTTTCGGAAGAATATCCCGAAGTAATACTATATCAGGATACATCTTACTCGCTGGATCACCTTTATTCATTAAGCAGTACCATAGTAAAAGCACTGTCAAAAAAGGTATGGCTTAAAAGTGGAGGAACACTTATTATTGAGCCAACAGAAGCACTGACTGTTATAGATGTAAACACAGGTAAAGCCATTCAGGGAAAAAGGAACAAAGAAACAACCTTTTATAAAGTAAATCTGGAAGCTGCCAGGGAAGCTGCCAGACAGATACGCCTGCGAAATCTGTCTGGCATGATCCTGATTGACTTCATTGATATGGAAGAGGAAGAGCATATTAAATCTCTTATATACAACTTAAAAAAAGAACTGGAACAGGATCCAACCCAGTGTACTTTCATTGATATTACCAAACTGGGGCTTGTTGAACTGACAAGGAGAAAGACTCATTTGTCCCTACCGGAATGTTTAAAACAGGAATAAATATGGAAGGGGGATCACTATGGAGAAGGAGCCATATCTTATTTCAAACACAGAAGATGAAAACCATCTGACGGACTGGTCGGACAAACTTCAACATTTTTTTCAGTGTACCACCGGAGATTTTTCCGCTGATTTTTTAAAAAACAACCAAAATCATCCGGGGGCTATCTGTGTGGATGCCGCTATTTTTCAGGAACTCTATCGGTTTATTAAACAGATTGAAGGACAATATCCTAACCAGTTTCAGGTGGTTTTACTGACACTGACCGTAGAAGAAAAAGAAGAGGATTCTGTTCCGGATCCATACTGTCTTGCTCATTTGCAGGATGCTATTAAAACTTCCATCCGGAATGTGGATATTTTTACAATAACTAAACCGGGACGATATGATATTCTTCTGACCAATGCCAGCAAAGATTATATACCTGTCATTGTAGAACGGAGCAAGGAAAAATTCTACTCAAAAACAAATAATCCGGACATCCGCTTAAAAACTTTTATTCAAACAGAATAAAATACTTGACAAAACCAAATTCATGATGATAGAATACACTCGTATGCCGCACAACGAGGTTATAGTTCTGCCCTTAAGGCAGGCACCACAGTTGGCGAGTAAATTTATAGGAGGTGCTATATGTACGCAATTATAGCAACCGGTGGTAAACAGTACAAAGTTCAGGAAGGCGATGTGATCAAAGTTGAGAAACTTGGTGCAGAAGCTGGTTCCGAGGTTACTTTTGACCAGGTACTTTTAGTTGGCGACAAAGATGTGAAAGTTGGAACTCCAACCGTTGAAGGCGCATCTGTAAAAGCTACTGTTGTAGCAGAAGGTAAAGCCAAGAAAGTTATTGTTTACAGATATAAAAGAAAAACCGGATACCACAAAAAGAATGGTCATAGACAGCCATTTACTCAGGTAAAGATTGAAAAGATCAATGCTTAAGTAGTACTTATATGATCAGGATTGAAGTTAAAAAGCAGAACAGTGACATTATTGGTTTTGAGGTAAAGGGCCACGCAGGAAGTGATGAATACGGCAAGGATATTGTCTGTGCCGCCATTTCCGTATTGACGATCAATTGTATTAATTCGATTGAAAAGTTTACGGAAGACATCTTCGTTACACAGAGTGATGAGAATACTGGGAAGATATGTTTTTCCCTAAAAAGAAGTCCCTCATCCCCATGCCGGATCCTTTTGGATTCCTGGTATCTGGGAGTTTCCGAAATAGCCCTGGAACATTCGCAATATGTCCGCATTATTAATCGTTAGGAGGAAAAGACCATGATGAAATTGAACCTTCAGTTTTTCGCTCATAAAAAAGGAATGGGTTCTACTAAGAATGGTAGAGATTCTGAGTCTAAGAGATTAGGCGCAAAAAGAGCTGATGGACAGTTTGTTTTGGCTGGAAATATCCTTTACAGACAGCGTGGAACAAAAATCCACCCAGGTGTAAATGTTGGTAAAGGTGGAGACGATACATTGTATGCTTTGGTAGACGGTGTTCTTCGTTTCGAGAGAAAAGGAAGAGATAAGAAACAGGCTTCCGTATATCCAGTAGAAGACAAATAATTTGGATTTAATGATTCGAAATGAGTCTGGGCTGCGCAGGTTTATGTGCAGCCCTTTTGTATATCATAGAAAGGTATGAAATTATGTTTGCAGATCGCGCAAAAATTCTTATACGATCCGGAAACGGCGGAGACGGCCATGTAAGTTTCCGGCGGGAAAAATATGTAGCTAACGGCGGCCCGGATGGTGGAGACGGCGGCCGCGGCGGCGACCTGATCTTCCAGGTAGACCCAGGCGTCAACACTCTGAATGAATTCCGTCATGTCCGTAAATACTTTGCAGGCAATGGTGAACCCGGCGGAAAAAGACGCTGCCACGGAGCAGACGGAAAAGACATGATCATCAAAGTACCGGCCGGCACCATTGTAAAAGAAGCATCTACCGGACAGGTTATTACCGATATGTCTTACGAAAACCAGAGGGAAGTTGTTTTAAAAGGAGGCAACGGCGGAAAAGGAAACCAGCATTACGCCACCCCTACCATGCAGGTTCCAAAATATGCCCAGCCGGGCAAACCAGGTATTGAACTGGAAGTCATTCTGGAGTTAAAAGTAATTGCAGATGTAGGATTAGTCGGATTCCCAAATGTAGGAAAATCCACCTTATTATCACGGGTTACCAATGCAAAACCGGAAATTGCCAACTATCACTTTACTACTTTAAATCCTCATCTGGGAGTAGTAGATCTGCCGGGCACAGATGGTTTTGTTATGGCAGATATTCCCGGACTTATTGAAGGTGCATCGGAAGGAGTTGGACTTGGCCATGAGTTTTTGCGTCACATAGAGCGTACCCGTGTACTGATCCACATGGTAGATGCAGCCTCCACAGAGGGAAGAGATCCGGTAGAAGATATTCTCACCATCAACCGGGAATTAGAACAGTACAATGAAGAAATTGCCCGACGCCCTCAGGTAATAGCAGCCAATAAGATTGACTGTTTTTACGGAGACGCCAGAGACACCGCCCTTCAGAGATTAAAAGAAACATTCGAGCCAAAGGGCATCCGCGTTATGCCGATTTCCGCTGTCACCGGAGAAGGCGTAAAAGATTTACTGTATCATTGCAAGAACCTTTTAAACGAATTGCCAGATGATAAGGTAGTCTTTGAAAAAGAATATATGATCAAAGAACCTGATTTTTCCAACGAACCATATACGGTGGAAAAAGACGAAAACGGCCTCTTTGTTGTAGAAGGCCCCCGCATTGAACGTATGCTTGGTTACACCAATCTGGATTCCGAAAAAGGATTTGAATTTTTCCAGAAATTCATGAAAACCAACGGAATATTAGATGAGCTGGAAGCCATGGGAATCGAAGAGGGCGATACAGTAAAAATGTATGGCTGGCAATTTGATTATTATAAATAACAGATAGAAAGGAACAAACTATGACTAGCAAACAACGCGCTTACTTAAAGAGTATGGCAGTAAAAATCGAGCCTGTCATGCAGATCGGTAAAGCTACAGTTACACCAGAATTAACGAAAGCCGTACAGGAAGCTTTAGAGGCGAGAGAACTGATTAAACTTCATGTTTTAAAAAACTGTGTTGCTGACGCTGGCAGCATTGCCCAGGTACTGGCCGAACGAACCCATTCCCAGGTTGTTCAGGTGATCGGCAAAAAAATTGTTCTTTACAAAGAATCACATACAAAGCCAGACGATAAAAAAATCGTATTACCTGCAGCCAAAAACAACACAAGATTCCAACAGTAAGGCAGATGATCATCATATGAATAAGATAGGTATTTTAGGCGGCACTTTCAATCCGATTCATACGGTCCATCTGCAAATGGCAGGAGCAGCCTGCAACCAGCATGATCTGGATGAAGTATGGTTTATGCCAAGCAATCATCCGCCTCACAAAGAAGAGTCCGATATTGTATCCAATGAACACCGGCAGCGTATGATACAGTTTGCCATCAGCTGCTGCAAAAAATTCCGTTTTTCAGATTTTGAATACAGCCGGCCGGGGACCACTTACACAAGTGATACCCTTTCTTTACTGCATGAGAGTTACCCGGATACACAGTTTTATTTTATCATGGGGGAAGATTCCCTGAGAGACTTTGATTCCTGGCACGAACCGGAACAGATTGCTGCCAGATGCCGTATTCTTGTTTGCAGCCGGGAAGGACATTCTCTTATGGAATTGTGTGAAAAAATGAACCGGAAATACGGATCTGTTTTTTCTGCCTTTTACATTCCTGCTTCCTGTATATCATCCAGTTATATCAGAGAACAGTTACAGGAAGGCATTCTTCCGTATGGACAACTTCCACCTCAGGTTCTTTCCTATATAAGACTTCACGGACTGTATCATACAAAACCATGGTGTATCAACGCTTCAAAGGATTCTGCCATGAAACAGTTGATTCCCATGCTGCAATCCAGTCTGCGTCCCAAACGGTTTCTGCACACATTGGGAGTCGCAGACACCGCCTCAAACCTGGCTGTAGTTCACGGAGTAAACCCACAGAATGCAAGACTGGCCGGTATGCTCCACGACTGTGCCAAATACCTTACCGATACGGAAATGATTGCATTATGTGAGAAAAAGCATATCCATCTGACTGATTTTGAATGTTCTACTCCGGCATTGATTCACAGTAAACTGGGTGTATTTGTCGCCAGGGAACGCTATGGTGTAGAAGATTCTGCCATTTTATCTGCCATTGCCTGCCACACTACCGGCAAACCGGACATGACCTCCTTAGAAAAGATTGTGTTTATTGCAGATTATATAGAACCCGGACGCAAGATGGATTGTAGTCCTCATTCTCTAAAAAAAATAAGGCAGACCAGTTTTCAGGATTTGGATCAATCCCTGATTTTGATCCTGGAAAACACAATTCATTACCTGACAAAGGAAAAACTGCCGGTTGATCCTGTTTCCAAAGAAACATATTTATATTATAAGAAGGAGAGCCCTACATGAATGATATCACAAAATTAATGGTACGAACTGCCTATGATGCTTTAGATGAAAAATTGGGTCAGGACATAGAGATCATTGACATTCAGAACATTTCTGTCATTTCTGATTATTTGATTCTGGCCAGTGGAAACAACATGAACCAGATCAGTGCCATGGTTGATCTGACCGATGAAAAAATGGCAGAGGCAGGTTTTCGTTCCCGCCGCATTGAAGGAAACAAAAATTCCACATGGATATTAATGGATTACGGTGATGTTGTCATCCATGTATTTTCAAAAGAAGATCGTGCTTTTTATGATCTGGAACGCATCTGGCGGGACGGAGTTACCATGACCCGGGATGACTTTTAATTGATACAGGTCTTTTGTACCAACAAAAAAGATCCATCTGTAAGAGACTGCATACAGCAAACTTACAAAATGGATCTTTTATTATTTTAAGTTTTTACATACGACGGAAGAGTCCTACCACCTTGCCAAGAATAACAACTTCATCTACATAAATCGGATCCATAGTATCATTTTCCGGCTGAAGACGATATCTGCCTTCTTCTTTGTAATATGTCTTTACCGTAGCAGAATCCTCAACTAATGCAACTACAATATCTCCGTTTCTAGCCACCGGGGTCTGCTGTACAAATATCTGATCTCCGTCATAAATTCCTACATTGATCATGCTTTCACCCCGAACCTTCAGTACAAACAGTTCGCCGGATGGGAGATCATCCGATGAAACCGGAAAGTATCCTGCAATATTCTGTTCTGCCAGAATCGGCTGGCCGGCAGCCACCTCGCCAATGATAGGAATGTTCCGCAGTTCTCTACGGGTAAGATTAAATTCATCATCCACAATTTCAATGGCTCTTGGCTTTGTAGGATCCCGTCGGATATATCCATTCTTCTCCAAAGTTGCCAGGTGAGAATGTACTGACGAGGTAGACTTCAGATTTACCGCTGCGCAGATCTCCCGGACAGCCGGCGGATACCCATGATCCAAAATCTGATTTTTAATATATTCCAATATTTCCTGCTGCTTTGCAGATATTTTACCTTTTTCCATAGATTCTCCCTTCTGCCTTGCCTGTGATATCCGGTCTGTACTGACAACGGCCACACAAACAAAGGTTCGTTTTTAATAATATATCATATCTATGTTCTAAAGTCAAACGGATGTTCTGATTTTCTGTCTTTTTTTGTTATATTTAGGTAGACAAATACTTGTTTTATGGTTATAATGTATTTTGATATTAATAAAGGAGTGTATATTAAGATGTTAAATAAGATAAAAGAGTTCTTTTCAAAAATGAAAAATGACGAACATAGTTTGTTTGAGATAATCATGTTTTCCATCAGCGGCGTTGTGTCAGTTGTCGTTCTGGTGTGTGCCATTATGCTTGGAAATTTTATGTTTTCCAAGCAGGATACAGTCACCGACCAGGAAGCAGATGCCGGAAGCGTGACCGGAAGTGCTGTGACAGAGACGGAAGAGCCGTCTGCTACTGCCACACCGGATGCAAATTCTGTGGTTCATGAAGATGACAACACAAATGATGATATTGATGCATCCCTTGCAAACAGTGATTATGCTTATACTACTACCAGTGTAAATATGCGAAGTGACGCTTCCCTGACTTCTAGCGTCCTTACGAAAGTACCGTCCGGTACAAAACTGAAACTGACAAAACTTTCTGATGATAAGCAGTGGTGTGAGGTTGAGTACAACGGACAGACAGGTTATATCAAATCCCTGTATCTGTCAACTACCAAACCAAAACCGATCGAGACAGTAGCTCCGACAACACAGCCTACTCAGAGCAGTGCTTCCGCTACTCGTACACCTGTGCCTAAGGCAACCAAGACACCTAAGCCTAAGGCAACCAAAACACCAAAACCAAAAGCCACGAAGAAACCGGCGGCTACGAAGACGCCATCCGCTAATGTTACTACGGAACCTACGGCAGAGCCTACCGCTGAAGTAACTAAAGAGCCTACTAAGGAACCTACTAAGGAGCCTACCAAAGAGCCTACTAAGGAGCCTACCAAAGAGCCTACTAAGGAGCCTACTAAGGAACCAGTTGTAACACCTGTACCAGAGAGTGAAGGAAATTAAGATCGTGGAAATTCAAACCGAAAAACTTACTCCCATGATGCAGCAGTACATGGAAACTAAAAATCAATATAAAGACTGTATTCTTTTCTACCGTCTGGGTGATTTCTATGAAATGTTCTTTGATGATGCCCTGTGTGTCACCAAAGAACTGGAATTGACCCTGACCGGTAAAAGCTGCGGTTTAGACGAAAGGGCACCCATGTGTGGTGTCCCCTTTCATTCTGCTGAAAGTTATATTAACCGCCTGGTTGAACGGGGCTATAAAGTAGCCATCTGTGAGCAGGTAGAAGATCCCAAAAGTGCAAAAGGCTTAGTGAAGAGAGAAGTAATCCGTGTTGTCACTCCGGGAACCAACAGTTTTACTTCTTCTTTGGATGAAACAAGAAACAATTATCTTATGGGAATTGTTTCCATTGAGGGGAAATTCGGCATTTCCGTAGTGGATGTTACAACCGGAGAATACCTTATGACAGAAGTGGATTCTGTTTCCAAATTGTTAGATGAGATCAACAAATTTACACCTTCTGAGATTATCTGTAATGATACGTTTTATATCAGTGGTGTAGATATGAATGATCTAAGCAGCCGGCTGGGGATTGTAATTTCTCCTTTAGATCCTTCTTACTTTGACAAGGACAGTTGTCAGCGAGCGTTGTGCCGCCATTTTAAAGTAAGCACATTAGAAGGACTTGGATTTAAAGAATATGCCATTGGCACGATTGCTGCCGGATCAATCATGCAGTATCTGGAAGAAACCCAGAAATGTTCTCTGGCTCATATTTCCCACCTGCTTCCTTATCATACCGGAAAATACATGCTGTTGGACCGAAATACCAGGCGAAATCTGGAATTAGTAGAAACACTGCGGGAAAAGCAGAAGCGTGGCTCTCTTTTATGGGTACTGGACAAAACAAAAACTGCCATGGGGGCCAGAAAACTCCGTTCCAGTCTGGAGCAGCCTCTCATCGACAAAGAAACTATTTTACAACGCTATGATGCCATTGATGAATTAAATCAGGATGTGATCACAAGAGAGGAACTGCGAGAGTATTTGAATCCTGTTTACGACTTGGAGCGTCTTTTAAGCAAGATCAGCTATAAAACCGTAAATCCACGGGATATGATAGCACTGGAATCCTCTCTTTCTATGCTGCCTCATATCCGGCTTTTATGTTCCAACTTCAAATCTGATCTCTTTCAAGACTTTACACAGAATCTGGATCCTCTGGAAGATGTATACCAGCTGATCCACAGTGCAATTGTAGAAGAGCCACCTATCTCCGTAAGAGAGGGTGGGATTTTCAAAAATGGCTTCAATGAAGAAATTGATCACTTACGGAACGCCAAAACAGAAGGGAAGAACTGGCTGGCAGATCTTGAGACAACAGAAAAAGAACAGACCGGCATAAAAAATCTGCGTATCAAATACAACAAAGTCTTTGGTTATTACCTGGAAGTTACCAAATCTTTTGTTAACCAGGTACCGGACACATGGATCCGCAAGCAGACTTTGACCAATGCTGAGCGTTATACAACACCAGAATTAAAAGAAATGGAAGATACTATTTTAGGTGCAGAAGACCGTTTGTATAATCTGGAATATGCCGTCTTTTGCCAGTTGCGGGAAGAGATTTTCCAGCAGATGGATCGTATCCAGCAGACAGCCTCTGTCATCGCATCCATCGATATGATTGCTTCTCTGGCCTATGTGGCAGAGCACAATCATTATGTACGGCCTAAACTGAACAACAAAGGGATCCTTCGTATCAAAGACGGCCGTCATCCGGTTATTGAACAAATGATTGCCCATGATATGTTTATACCAAATGATACCTTTCTGGATGAAGATTCCCACCGGCTTGTAATCATTACAGGTCCTAATATGGCCGGTAAATCTACCTATATGCGTCAGACGGCACTGATCGTGTTAATGGCCCAGTTAGGTTCTTTTGTTCCGGCCAGCCAGGCAGATATATCACTGGTGGACCGTATTTTTACCCGGGTTGGTGCATCCGATGACTTGGCAAGCGGCCAAAGTACTTTTATGGTAGAAATGACAGAAGTTGCAAATATTTTACATAATGCCACTAAAAACAGCCTTATTATCCTGGACGAAATAGGCCGTGGAACCAGCACCTTTGACGGATTAAGCATTGCCTGGTCAGTGGTAGAACATATTGTAGACAAAAAACTCATCGGTGCCAAAACCCTGTTTGCCACCCATTATCATGAACTGACCGAACTGGAAGGCAAACTGGAAGGGGTACAAAATTACTGCATCGCCGTAAAAGAAGATGGCGAAGATATTGTTTTTCTACGCAAGATCGTAAAGGGCGGAGCCGATAAGAGTTACGGAATCCAGGTTGCCAAATTAGCAGGTGTACCGGAGCAGGTTTTGATCCGCGCCCGGGAAATTGCCGATCAGCTGGAAAACAAAGATTCTCTGTCTCTGGACGGAGTAGTAAACCAGATGGCAGTTTCCTCCCCTGGGGAAAAGACCATGAACCAGTTATCTATTTTTGATACAATGGGCAATGACCAGACAGACGATATTCTCTTCGAATTACGGGATATCGATCTTTCCAGAGTCACCCCGATGGACGCAATGAATTTAGTATATAAATGGCAGAAGAGCCTTCAGGAGCGATGGTAAAATGATACAGGTACTTGATCAGGAAACAATTAATCATATCGCAGCCGGCGAGGTAGTAGAACGCCCGGCTGCCGTTGTCAAAGAACTTATCGAAAACTCTATGGATGCCGGTGCCACCGCCATTACGGTGGAAATAAAAGAAGGTGGCATTTCTTTTATCCGTGTAACCGATAACGGAAGCGGCATCCGCCGTGACGAGATCAAAACTGCTTTTCTCCGTCACGCAACCAGTAAAATCCAATCACTGGAAGATTTGTTAACGATCCACAGCCTGGGATTTCGCGGCGAGGCTTTATCCAGCATCGCCGCTGTTTCCCAGGTTGAATTAATTTCAAAGGAAACCGATGAGATCACGGGCGTGCGTTACGAGATTCATGGTGGAAGAGAAGTGGCATTTGAGGAAGTAGGATGTCCATCCGGTACCACTTTTATTGTCCGCAATCTCTTCTACAATACTCCTGCCAGAAAAAAGTTTTTGAAATCAAAAATAACCGAAGGAAATTATATCCAGGATCTGATCCTCCGTTACTCCCTCTGTAAAACAAAAATACGTTTTACTTTTATTGCAGACGGAAAAACTAAGATTCAGACCAATGGAGATGACCAGTTGAAAACCAATATTTTTTACAATTATGGTTCCGATCTCACAAAACACATTGTAGAATTATCTTCCCAGTCAGCCCACGCTGTTCTAAGCGGATATATCGGTACCCCCGATCTTTCCCGAGGCAACCGTGGTTTTATGAATTATTATGTAAACGGCCGTTATATAAAAAGCCCTGTTATTACCAAGGCAATCGAAGATGCCTATAAGGAATTTCTGATGAATCACAGGTATCCCTTTGTTGTACTGTCTCTCACAATTGACAGCCGTCTTATTGATGTAAATGTCCATCCAACTAAAATGGAGATCCGTTTTTCCGACCAGGAGGAGATTTATAATCTTTTTTATAACAGCATTTATAACCGCTTAAAGAAAATGACGCTGATCCCGGAAGCGACGCTGGACACCGTTCCATCTGCCAAAGAACAAAAAAAAGAGAAAATCTTATACCAGAAAACGATTCAAAAAACACCGGAACCTTTTGAACAGATCCGCCAAAAAACAGAGTACCATCCACCGGCTGCACCGCAAAAAGAACCGGAACCAAAACCTGAGTCTGCACCAGTCTTTACCCAGACCAATCTGTTTAAAGAAGAAATCATAAAGGATGAGGTTCCTGTTTTCCGTATTATCGGACAGGTCTTTGACACTTACTGGCTGCTGGAATATCAGAACGAACTTTTGATCATCGACCAGCACGCCGCTCATGAAAAGGTATTATTTGAAAAACTGATGAAGCGGATGAAAGAAAAAACTCCGCTGACCCAGACACTGATCACTCCGATGGTCATTACTCTGTCAGGCAGAGAACTATCTGTTCTGGAAGAAAATCTTTCGGTTTTTGAACAGATTGGCTTTACACTGGAACCTTTTGGAGACAGGGAATACCTGATCACCGGGATCCCGGCTGACTTTCTTAACATTCCATCCAAGGAACTGTTTCTTGAAATGCTGGACTCAATGTTAGAACAGGGATCCAACGCAACGGACACAGAATTGGTGCTGGATCACTGTGCCACCATGGCATGTAAAGCTGCTGTAAAAGGTAACAACCGCCTTTCTTTCTCTGAGGCCAAAAAGTTATTTGAAGAGATGCTTCAAATGGAGCAGCCTTATCACTGTCCTCACGGCCGTCCTACTACCATTGCCATGAGCAAATATGAATTTGAAAAGAAATTTAAGCGGATTCTATAAAGACAGGAGAGTATTTATGGAACAAAACGAAAAAAAACCTTTGATCATACTAACCGGCCCTACCGCCGTAGGTAAGACCGAACTCTCTATTGAACTGGCAAAAGCGGTTAATGGAGAGATCCTCTCTGCCGATTCTATGCAAGTATACCGTGGCATGGACATCGGCACAGCCAAAATTACAAAAGAAGAGATGCAGGGGATTCCACACTATATGATCGACGAACTGGATCCGGACGAAGAATTTAATGTATATATTTTTCAGGAAAAAATACGCCGTTACATGACAGACATTTACGACCGTGGAAAAATTCCTATTCTTACCGGAGGAACCGGATTCTATATTCAGGCCATCCTGTACGATATTGCTTTTACGCAAACCCCTTCTGATCCGTCCTATCGTTTATCTTTACAAAGACAGGCAGATGAACAGGGAGTGCAGGCTTTGTATGAGAGATTAAAAGAAGTTGACCCGGTGTATGCCGCCACACTTCACGCCAATAATGTAAAGCGGGTGATCCGCGCATTAGAATACTATCATTTTACCGGAGAAAAATTTTCCGTGCACAATGAGCGTGAATCCCAACGGGTTTCACCTTACAACTTTGCATATTTTGTACTGACTATGAACCGCCAGACTCTCTATAAGCGTATTGATACAAGAATCGACCAGATGATGGATGCCGGTCTTTATGATGAGGTAGCCTCATTGCTAAACAAAGGACTGGATCCTTCCCTTGTTTCTATGCAGGGACTTGGCTATAAGGAACTGGTACCCGCCATCCGGGGGAATATTTCTCTGGATGAAGCTGTCTGTACACTGAAGAGGGACACAAGACATTTTGCCAAACGGCAGCTCACCTGGTTTCGCCGGGAAAAAGATGTCTGCTACCTTGACAAAGACATTTACAAAGACACTCAGCAGTTATTGACTGTGATCAAAAAAGAACTGAAAAATAAGGACATACTATAAAAATAAGCGAGGATTATAAAAATGAACCGAGAAGAAATGTATCAACAATTTGGAATATCTGCCGATGTACTTGCTCTGGGCAAAGAAGTATTACATGACATAGAAGACCGTTTTGCGTCCATTGACGAGCGGGCCGAGATCAATCAGTTGAAGGTGATCCATGCCATGCAGAAAAACCGTGTCAGTGAAAGCCACCTGTGGGGTTCTACCGGATACGGTTATAATGACAGCGGTCGGGACACACTGGAAAAAGTATATGCGGATATTTTCCATTGTGAAGATGCCTTGGTCCGCTCTCAGATTACTTGTGGAACTCATGCACTGACCATCGCCTTAAGTTCCATTCTCCGCCCAGGAGATGAGCTTCTTTCTCCTGTAGGCAAGCCATATGATACACTGGAAGGCATTATCGGAATGGAGGGAACTCATACCAAAGGATCTCTGAAAGAATTTGGCATTTCCTACCGCCAGGTGGACCTTGTAGGTGACAGCGAATTTGATTACGAGGGAATCCGTCAGGCTATTAACGAAAAGACAAAATTAGTTACCATCCAGCGTTCCAAAGGGTATGCCCTGCGAAAAACTTTTTCCGTTGATCAGATCGGAAAACTGATCCGGTTTATCAAATCTGTAAAAAGCGATGTGATCTGCATGGTAGATAACTGCTACGGTGAATTTGTAGAAACCATTGAACCTACCGATGTAGGTGCTGACCTTTGTGTTGGTTCCCTTATTAAAAATCCAGGTGGCGGTCTGGCTCCTTTAGGCGGATATATTGCAGGCCGCAAAGATCTGGTAGAACTGGCTGCCTACCGGCTGACTGCACCGGGGCTTGGCAAAGAAGTAGGAGCTTCCCTGCAGGTTAACAGCAGTTTTTACCAGGGACTTTTCCTTGCCCCAACCGTTGTTGCCAGTGCTTTAAAATCCGCCATTTTTGCTGCCAATCTGTATGAGCGGCTTGGCTTTACAGCCAGTCCTTCCGGATCCGAAGAGAGACACGATATTATACAGGCCATTGCCTTTAAAAGTCCGGAACGGGTTATTTCTTTCTGCCAGGGTATCCAGCAGGCTGCTCCGGTAGATTCCTATGTCCTGCCAGAGCCATATGCTATGCCCGGATACCACAGTGATGTGATTATGGCAGCCGGCGCGTTTGTACAAGGTTCCTCCATTGAACTAAGTGCCGATGCACCGATTGAACCGCCTTACAGCGTTTTCTTCCAGGGCGGCATTACCTGGCCTCATGGTAAATTAGGTATTTTAAAAACACTGCAGAACATGCTGGACGGTGGATTTGTCACATTACCTTAACTCGTGACGAAAAAAACCGAAAACCAAAAAGAAAATATCTGTGAAACAGTGTACAATTTTGGAATATTATGCTAAAATATCTGTGTTTGATTATTTTAGGATTGGCTTTCTGTACAAAGTATGAAAAAAATGAAAGAATTACCTGTATCTGAAATGCCATATGAGAAATGCATAGAAAAAGGACCATCTTTTTTATCTGATGCGGAACTTTTAGCCGTTATCCTGCGGACAGGTTCCCAAGGTAAAAACAGCCTGGCCCTGGCTACCGAACTTCTTACCCTGCATCCATCTTACAAGGGACTTATGGGATTATACCACCTGACTCTGCCGGATCTGGTAAAAGTAAGCGGGATTGGCCGGATCAAAGGAGTCCAGATCTTATGTGCCCTGGAATTAGCCAAGCGGTTAGTCCACGCCACAAAAGAAGATCATTCTCCCTTGCAGACACCGGAAGATGCAGCCAGGTATTTTATGCAGGAAATGAGAATGCTGGATAAAGAACATCTGTATGCAGCCTATTTGGATGCCAGCGGGCGCCTGCTGCACTGGGATGTGGTGTTTATCGGTACGATACGCAGTGCGGTAGCAAACCCAAGAGAGATCCTGCGGCTTGCTCTGCAGTATGATGCAGCTCATTACATTATATTACATAATCACCCCAGCGGTGATCCAAAGCCCAGTCCTGAAGACATTCAGATAACAAAGAAGCTGGTACAAGCCTCTGAACTGATAAATATTCCCTTAGTGGATCATATTATTATCGGTGATAATAGATATGTAAGTTTCAGAGAACAGGGGCTTATGAAATAGAACAATCGAAGAGAGGAAGTTAAAGTATGTCAGGAAAAGCAATTGGAATTGATTTTGGTACAAGTTCTATTAAATTTTATAAGAATGGAGAGGGCGTTATCTTACACGAAAAAAATGTAATCGCCGTTTACAACAAAATCCACACCTTTGCCGTGGGAAATGAAGCCTTTGAAATGTATGAAAAGGCTCCTGCTAACATTGAAGTATCATATCCTGTAAAAAACGGTGTAATAGCAGATATCGGAAATATGCAGGCTATGATTGATTATTTCTTTGAAGAATTAGACGGAAAGCGCAAATTAAAAGGAGCCGATTATTATATTGCAGTTCCTACTGATATTACAGAAGTTGAAAAAAGAGCTTATTTTGATCTGATCTCCAATACAAATTTAAAACCACGAAAAATTCATGTAGTAGAAAAACCTATTGCAGATGCCTTGGGTATGAATCTGGATATTACCAAATCCACAGGAACTCTGGTAGTGGATATTGGTGCCAACACAACCGAGATCTCTGTATTATCTCTTGGCGGCATTGTATTAAGCCGTCTCATTGCAGTAGGTGGCAACAAATTTGATGAAGCCATTATCGGCAAGATCAAGAAAGATAAAAACTTTGTCATCGGCGAAAAAACTGCAGAACAGATCAAGATCACCATTGGTTCTGCCTATGCTACCGATGAGACTATGGATATCTGCGGCCGCAATCTGGTAACCGGACTTCCAAGCGAAGTAACGGTAAATGGATCCGAGATCCATGATGCCTTAAGTGAGCACTTTCAGAGCATCGTAGACAACATCAAGATCATTCTGGAGCGCACACCACCGGAAATTTCCGCGGATATTTACAAGTCCGGCGTATATATTACCGGTGGTTCCAGCCGTATCAAGGACCTTGGCAAATTTATTTATGACCAGATCGGACTCCGCGTCAATCTTTGTGAAGAGCCGGAGAGTACGGTTATCATCGGCCTTGGTTCCATTATTGAAGACCCTCAGCTGGCCAAATTAACTTTGTAATCCGGAGGGAAGAACATGAAAAGAAGACGGAATAAAAAAACGATCCATCCAAAGATCATATATATATGCCTGTCTGTATTTTGTGTGTTGCTGGTACTGTTTTCATTCAAATTTTCAGATCAGTTTTCTTCTGTTAAAACTATGTTTGGAGACTTTGTAACACCAATGCAGAAGGGAATTAACTCAGTGGGCAGTTCTATTTCCGGTGCTTTTGATCTCTTTCATTCAAAAGAATCTTTGCTGGCGGAAAATAAAGAGTTAAAAGATAAGCTGGATTCTCTCAGTTATAACAACAAAATTCTCGTCAGCGAAAACAACGAATTGGAAAACTACCGCCAGCTGGTTAATCTGAACAAAAAATATCCGGATTACCCCAAAGTTGCCGCGACTGTTATCAGCCGCGACGGAAACAACTGGTTCAATGTTTTTTACATCGATAAAGGAACCGAAGACGGCATTGATGTAGATATGAATGTAATTTCCGGAAACGGACTGGTAGGAATTGTCTCCGAAGCAGGAAAACATTATGCCAAAGTCCGCTCGATCATTGATGACAAGAGCAATGTAAGTGCCATGTTTGAAAAAACAGGTGAAACCTGCATTGTAAAAGGAAATATGGAAAGTATTTATAATGGATATATTGATGTGGAAATGATCAGTAATTCTGCCAAGATCAAGCAGGGAGACGAAGTCGTTACTTCCCATGTCAGTGATAAATACTTACAGGGACTTTCCGTTGGTTATGTGAAAGATATTAAAACCGACGCGGCCACCCTGACTAAAACTGCTCATTTAACCCCTTCTGTTAATTTTGACCAGCTGCAGTATGTACTGGTTATCACACAGAAGAAAGATACATCAGAACTTAAGGATATTTCAGGAAAATGATTCGAAAAAAAATAACTGCTGCTATTATTATCTTAATAGGTTTTCTTCTTCAGACCAGTGTATTCCGCAGTTTTGAACTGGCCAATGTAGTACCCAATATGTTATTGATCGTAACGGTGTCCTATGCTTATTTACGAGGCCGTACGTCGGGGTTACTGATTGGTTTTGTGTGTGGACTGCTGTTGGATATGTACTGTGGAAGTGTGATGGGGCTGTATGCCTTTATCTTTATGTCCATCGGATTTTTAATCGGCTTTTGCAGAAAATTTTATTTTACAGATACATTAGCCCTGCCGTTTATTCTTATATCCGTCAGTGACTTAGTATATGGTTTTTATTACTTCATAACAGAGTTTCTCATGCGGGGCAAACTGGCCTTTGGTTATTATTTTCTGCATGTGATTCTACCGGAAATGCTGTACACAGCCATTGTGGGTATTGTGATCTACCGGCTGATCAAAGTTCTGGAGCAAATTATCAATAAAGCTTATATCAGAGAGGAGGATTAGGCTTGTTAGAAAATATAAGTGACTTTTTTAAATCCATTGTGAAAAGCAGATTATTTTCATTTATAATAACCTACATTGTCCTTTTTAGTATTCTGGTAGGCCGCATGTTCTACCTTCAGATCATTAAAGGCGAAACATATGACAAACAGGCCTCTCTGCAGATGCAGAGAGAGCGCACCATTAAAAGCATGCGCGGAAAGATTTACGACTGTAACGGTAAACTCCTTGCAACAAACGAACAGACCTATGGTATCACTCTGGAAGACTCTGTGGAACTGACAGACAATCCATCCAAAAATAAAATGATCCTAAAGTGCATCCGCCTCATCGAAAAAAACGGAGGTTCTCTGGATCTTGAGTTTCCTATCACTTACAAAAATGGCAAATTCCGTTTCAATGTAAACTCATCTGCTGAGATGCGTTTTAAACGGGATATTTATTACAAAAAATCTGTGGATGAACTCACTGCTGAGCAAAAAAACATGACAGCCAAGGATTGCTACGATTATATCCGTACCTCCCAGGGGGCCAATGTCATCAACTTCTTTACAGCCGCCAAAGACACAAATAAAAACGGCAAAATTGATGCAGAAGAACAGGCTCAGGCAGACGAAGATTACAGTATTGAAGATGCATTAAAGATTATGACGGTGCGTTACGCCCAGTTAATGAACACTTATTCCAAATATGAACCGATTACTTTAAGTTCTAATGTAAGCCAGCGGACAGTGGCTGCCATTAAGGAAAACAGTGCCGACATGCCGGGTGTGGAGGTCAGCACAGAATTGAAGCGTGTTTACAAAGACAGCAAATATTTTTCTCATATCATCGGTTACACAGGTATGATTTCTTCGGAAACTCTGGAGAATCTCAAGGCAGAAGATCCTAATACCCCTTATACCTCTACCGATCAGATTGGTAAAACAGGGATTGAACAGGAATACGAAGAACAACTGCGGGGATCCAAAGGTTCCCAGAAACTTATCATCGACAGTTCTTCACGCGTCGTGGAAACGACCAAAGAAAAAGACGCTGTAGCCGGGACAGATATCTATCTGTCTATCGACAGTGACCTGCAGAAAGCTATTTATAAATTAGCTGAAAAGGAAATTGCCGGTATTTTAACATCCAAACTGGTAAACGGAAAAAGTCATGGTACTAAGGGACACAAGGCTTCCGGCATTTTGGTTCCTATCTATGATGTTTATGACGCTATTTTGCAAAACAGCATCGTAGATGTGACTCATTTTAAAGATGATAAAGCTACCACACTGGAAAAAAATGTTTACAATAAATTTTTATCCAGCAAAAAAAGCGCTGTTAACGCTGTTAAATCTCATCTGACTTACAATGATAAAACAGCCGGAAAGGATTTATCCAAATCTGTAAACAGTTACATGACATACATTATGTCCATGCTGCGCACCAACGGAATTTTTAATTCCAATTTCAAAACAACAGACGCGATGTACAGCAAGTTTATCAACGATAAGATCAGCCTCAGCGAATTTTTGGTATACGCAATTGAAAATAACTATATAAACCTGAATGAAATTGATATCGGCAGCGATTATTACAGTTCTGAGGAAGTATTCCAGAAGATTTGCCAGTATATTTATACCGAATTAAACGATGATGCCAAGTTTGACAAGAAAGTTTACCATGTCATGGTAGATAAGGGCACTATCAGCGGCCGTGAAATTTGTTTATTGCTGTTTGACCAGGGTGTATTAAAGAAAAATCAGACTACCTATACCAAGATACAGACAGGCATGATCTCACCTTATTCATTTTTGAAAAGTAAGATCCGTTCCCTGGCTATCTCTCCCGGTGAATTGGGTCTGACACCATGTGCAGCATCGGTTGTTGTTACATCCGTAAAAACAGGGAAAGTACTTGCCATGGTTTCTTATCCAAGTTATGATAACAATAAGTTTTCCAATACCGTAGATGCCGATTATTATGCTAAAGTCAGCACCAGCAGTGCATCTATGCTTTTAAACAGGGCCACCATGCAGAAAACAGCACCAGGTTCTACCTTTAAGATGGTAACTGCTACCACCGCTTTGGAAGAGGGAGTGATCACTCCCGGTTCTACAGTTCATGACAATGTACAGTTTACAAAGATCAATAAGCCATGGCCAAAATGCTGGAGTACTTATTCCCACGGTACTATCAATGTATCACAGGCGATCCAGCATTCCTGTAACTATTTCTTCTATGAAATGGGTTATCGCCTGGGAGGCGGTCATAATCTTATAGTGGACAACGAAAAAGGCCTGAACAAATTAAAGAAATATGCAGGAAAATATGGTCTTACCAGCAAGTCAGGAATTGAACTGCCGGAAGCAGATCCAACTTTTTCCAGTATAGATGTTGTCCGTTCCTCTATCGGACAGGGAACCAACAACTATACACCGGTTCAGCTTTCCCGCTATGTAACAACGGTAGCCAACGGAAAGACATGCTATGATCTGACACTGGTTGACAAAACCGTAAACACGGTTTCTAAAAAAACAACAACCAATTCTGCTAAAAAGAAGAATACATTGGATGTTTCTTCTTCTACTTTGAGTGCCATTAAAACAGGTATGAAAAATGTAGTTAATAGTGGAAGTCTTACTACTTTATTTTCCAAAGTTCCTGTTATCGTTGCCGGCAAAACCGGTACGGCGCAGATTAATGCCAACGAGCCAAACCATGCATTGTTCGTTAGTTTTGCCCCATACAGTAATCCGGAAATATCTGTTACGGTACAGATACCTAATGGATATACTTCATCCAATGCGGCAGAGTTAGCAAGTAATGTTTACAAATATTATTATGACAAAAATTCAAGGAAAAAACTTTTGAACAAAAAGGTTTCTTCCCCGACCATAGGAACCGTACATGACTGATGTACAGGTTTGTCTTATGGGATTTTGATAAGGAGGATATTATGGACAAGTCACCCGTTATATTAAAAGGGTCAAAGTCAGGGATTGAATTAACACTGGATCCGGAAATGGATTTCCCGGATCTGCTGGAGGCTGTAAAAGAGAAATTTTCTTCTGGTTCCCACTTTTTAGGAACCGCACAGGTGGCCTTATCTTTTAAAGGCCGGGATCTTTCAGAAGACGAAGAGGCCTGCATCCTTCAGACCATTCATGCCAACTCAGATCTGGATGTTGTGTGCCTTGTTGATCCGGATAAAATGAAAGAGGAGATGTACTCCAAGGCATTGAACGACCGGCTCGCCGAATTAAATAACAATATGGGCCAGTTTTTCAAAGGAAATCTTCGTTCCGGACAAGTTCTGGAATTTGATACAAGCGTTGTTATATTAGGCGATATCAACGCCGGGGCACAGGTTGTATCCACCGGTAATGTAGTGATTTTAGGTGCGCTGAACGGAAATGTATATGCCGGGGCTTCCGGCCGGACAAATTCCTTTATCTTTGCCTTGAAAATGAATCCGCTGCAGATCCGGATTGCCGATGTAATTGCCCGTTCATCGGATGAAAAAACAGATCCACCAAAGGATCCACAGATTGCCTATCTGGAAAATAATACAATCTATGTTGATTCTCTGTCCAAGAGTTCTTTGGCAGATATTCATATATAATTTTGGAGGAAAAGAAAAATGAGTGAAGTAATTGTTATAACATCAGGAAAAGGTGGCGTTGGTAAAACAACCACAACTGCAAATGTTGGTACCGGTCTTGCTATGGAAGGTAAAAAGGTCGTTCTTATCGATACAGATATAGGACTGCGTAACCTGGATGTGGTCATGGGATTGGAAAACCGCATTGTATATAATCTGGTAGATGTGATTGAGGGAAACTGCCGCATCAAACAGGCTCTCATTAAAGATAAACGAAATCCTACTTTATATCTGCTTCCTTCTGCGCAGACACGGGATAAAACCGCTGTCAGTCCGGAAGAAATGGCCAAATTAACAGAGGAATTAAAAGACGAGTTTGATTACATATTGTTAGACTGTCCGGCAGGTATTGAACAAGGATTTAAAAATGCCATTGCCGGTGCAGACCGCGCCATTGTCGTAACCACACCGGAAGTATCTGCTGTCCGTGATGCAGACCGCATCATTGGCCTTTTGGATGCCAATGAAATCAAGAAAACAGAATTAGTCGTAAACCGTCTTCGTGCCGACATGGTAAAACGAGGTGATATGATGTCCAGCCAGGATGTGGTAGAGATTTTGTCTGTAGATCTTTTGGGTGTTGTACCGGATGATGAAAATATTGTTGTATCTACGAACCAGGGTGAACCATTGGTTGGCAGCAAATGTCTGGCAGGACAGGCATACAAAAATATTTGTGACCGCATTATGGGAGAAGAGGTTCCTTTTTTGGATCTGACACAGAAGAATGGCTTTTTCTCAAAATTAAAAAACAAATTTAAAAACTAAGGAGATATCTAAAATGGGATTTGCAGATTTTTTTAGGAAAAAATCCTCCAGCAATGTGGCAAAAGACCGATTAAAAATGGTATTGGTGTCGGATCGTGCCAATTGCTCACCGGATGTAATGGAACAAATAAAAAATGATATTATTCATGTTCTTTCCAAATATGTAGAGATTGATCTGGAAGGATTGGATATCAAGATTGAGCAGACAGAATCAGAAGGTACCAATGGTATGGTACCGGCTTTGTTTGCCAATATTCCAATTAAAGACATGAAACATTCATCAGGAAATAAAAACAAGTAGCTAGGCGGGATGGAATATGCGCGAAAAAATAAATCGCTGGTTAGAACTAAAACGATATAACTGGAAAAATCTGGATATTTCCCTTTTGGTTGTTGTGTCTATTTTACTCCTGATCAGTACCTACGTTTTATCCATTGTCCAGGGAGATTCTTTTTCCCTCAAAAGACAGTTGTTTGGTATTATTGCAGGCTTTGTCATTGTTTTCATTTTTGTTCTTATTGACTACCATGATCTGTGTCTGTATATACCTGTGATCTACATTGTAACCACACTGATGGCCGCAGCCACTAAGTTTTCGCCGTTAGGAGATGACCAGGGAACTGATTCTTACCGCTGGCTGGACTTTAAGATTATTGAATTTCAGCCTTCGGAGGTGTGCAAAATAGCTATCATATTGGCACTTGCTGCCTTTTTTGCCAAACGAAAAGACAACTTAAAGAATTTTAAAACATTTTTCCTTGCCTGTGCCATTGCCCTGGTGCCTACAATGTTTATTCTGGTTCAATCAGATCTTTCGTCCAGTATTGTTATGATGGTAATCCTGATCATGATGTTAGCAAACTCCGGCATCGGACACAAAGTGCTGGGACCGGTTGCTGCCGTTATGATCCCTGTTGCCGGCTTTTTATTCTGGTATATCCAGCAGCCTGGGCAAAAACTTCTTCACGGCTATCAGTTAAAACGAATTATGGGCTGGCTTCATCCGGAAGAGCAGGCACTGGACACGATGTTTCAGCAGAATAATTCCATTTTATCCATTGCTTCCGGCAAATTATATGGTAAAATGTTAGATGGAACTACTACAACAAGGAACTATTCTAAAGTAGATGTAACAGAAAGTGATTTTATCTGGACACCGATTGGGGAAGAATTCGGTTTTATCGGGTGCATGGTAATTTTGCTTTTATTGTCCATTATCATCATTAAATGTTTTATTGCAGCAAAAAATGCAAAAGATTACACAGGCATGATGATTGCCGTAGGTATTGGGTCCATGTTTTGTTTTCAGGTATTTATTAATATCGGAGTAGCCACCAGACTTCTCCCTAATACCGGTCTGCCACTGCCGTTTTTAAGTAATGGCCTGACTTCACTTTTAAGTTATATGATCATGATTGGAATCTTATTAAATATAGGGATTCAACCAAATCGTGGCAGTGGTGACAGTTTTGAAATACATTAGATAACAAATCATTTTGAAAGGTTGGAGATACATGAATATAGGATTGATCGCACATGATGCAAAGAAAATCTTAATGCAGAATTTTTGTATTGCTTATCGGGGAATATTAAGCAAACACACAATTTTTGCTACAGGAACCACCGGCCGTCTGGTAGAAGAGGTAACAAATCTTACTATCCACAAGTATCTGGCCGGACACTTAGGCGGCGAAAAACAGTTAGGTGCTCAGATTGAAAATAACGAACTGGATCTGGTTATCTTTCTTCGTGATCCTTTGACACCAAAAATTCATGAACCGGATGTAAATAATGTATTTAAATTGTGTGATATTCACAACATTCCACTTGCTACCAATTTAGCTACCGCTGAACTTCTGATCAAAGCACTGGAGCGGGGTGATCTGGACTGGCGTGAATTAGTTCGTATGTAAGGGCACACCACTTTGTCGTAAGGTGGGTACCCCCTTACCTAATTTTTCAGACGGCCACAGAAACTAATGGCATATAAACCACAAATACCAATCACAGCATAAATAATGCGAGACAGGATGGACATGGAACCACAGATTACAGCAACCAGATCTACACCAAAGAATCCAACCAGTCCCCAATTAATGGCACCAATAATGATCAGTGTCAGAACAGTATAATCTAATCCTTTCATGGTATACCTCCTTTTTGCATTATTTTGCTCATTTTTTTAAAAAATATACAAAGATGGAGGAGTATAAAGATGGCAGTTTCACAAACCCGTAAAAAAAAGAAAAAATTTCATCCTAATCTTTCTTTCTTCATCTTTTTTCTTATATTAATGTATATTGTTATTCTGGCCTGGGGATATCTTTCTCAGGATCATGTTTCTATTTACGAAGTAAATGCAGCTAAACTCGATGATGACACACCTTTGTATGGCTATATTATGCGTTCAGAAGAAGTAGTCAATTCTGAAGCAGATGGCTATATCAATTACTATAATGCAGAAGGCAACCGTGTCGGAGTGGGCGATGTAATCTATACTCTGGACACCAGTGGTGATGTAAATTCGATTCTGAAAGAATTGCAGAACAATAAAACTTCCACTCAGAATATATCCGCAATGCGGGAAACCATTGCCTCATTCCAAAATTCGTTTAAACTTTCAAATTATTCTGCTGTGAAAGACCTTTCTTTTAATATTAATAATGTGATTTTTCAGGAAAATAATAAAGCACTTTACAGTGATCTCAACAAAGCTGTTCAAAAGGCCGGCAAAAGCAAAAAATTCAAAGGATATACCGCTGCTCATTCCGGAGTGATTTCTTATTCCGTAGATGGTCGTGAAGCAATTAAGGAAAAAGATCTGACCATCGATTTGCTGGACCACTATGGAAATAATGAACGCAAACAGATTCAGAGCAACGAAAAAATCAAGGCCGGATCCCCGGTGTACAAGCTTGTAACAAGTAATGAATGGTACTTATATGTAAAAATACCAGATTCTTATTATGACTCCCTTAAATCCTTAAAATATGTACGGGTAACCATTGAAAAAGATAACACAAGTTTTAATGCAGCGGTGGAACTGCTTGAAAAAGACGGATGCCATGTCGCGAAATTACGGACAAACCGTTTTATGGAGCGCTACCTGAACGACCGCTATCTGAAGTTAGAATTTTCCCTTAATTCAGCCAATGGCCTTAAAATCCCCGTCAGTTCCATGCTGGAAAAGGAATATTATGTTTTACCATCAGAACTGATCACTACCGATAAAGATAAAAAATCCACCATTACAAAGCAGGTACTGGATCAGGACACCATATCAGAAAAAAAAGTAAGCATTGGCACCTATTACATTGTCGATAGTAAATATTATGTAGATTCCTCCATTGTAAAAGGAGGAGATATTTTAAAAAATCCTTCAACCGGTCAGGATTATATCGTTAGTTCCAAAGAAAACCTGTATGGCGTGTACTGCACAAATCAGGGATATTGTCAATTCAAACCGGTTGATGTACTTTACAAAAATAAAGAATACGCCATTGTATCTACCGATACTCAGGGCGGTCTATCTGCCTATGACCATATTATTGTGGACCCATCCACAATACACGAAAATGACTTTATTAACTAGAGGAGATGAGAATGTTGGTTACTGAAAATTTAAAAAATGTTGAAGAAAAAATTGCACAGGCCTGTCTGCGAAGCGGACGCTCTCAAGATGAGGTTACTCTCATTGCTGTAAGCAAGACCAAACCGGTGGAAATGATGCAAGAGGCTATTGCCTATGGTATTACCACTTTTGGTGAAAACAAAGTACAGGAAATCACCGAAAAACAAAAAGTTTTAACACAGCCGCTGAACTGGCACATGATCGGCCATCTTCAGCGTAACAAAGTAAAACAATTAGTCGGAAAAGTATGCAGGATCCATTCTGTGGATTCCGTCCGTCTTGCCAAACAGATTCAGCATGACTTTGCTGCCAAAGATGAAACAGCCCATATTTTGATCGAGGTTAATGTGGCAAAAGAAGAGTCAAAATTTGGATTTTTACCAGAAGAAACTGAGGATGCCATACGTGAAATTGCTGCCATGCCAAACATTGTCATTCACGGATTGATGACCATTGCACCTTTTGTAGATAACCCTGAAGAAAACCGGATTCATTTTAGAAATTTGAAGAAATTACTAGTTGACATAAATGCCAAAAACATCGATAATGTTAGTATGCATGAGCTTTCCATGGGCATGACCGGAGATTACGAAGTTGCCATTGAGGAAGGCGCCACCTATGTCCGGGTCGGAACCGGCATTTTTGGAAACAGAAACTATAACTAGAAAGGAACGAAGGATATTATGGCTTTTGATTCTATTAGAAGTTTTTTTAATATTGATGATGACGACGATTACATGGAAGATTCTTATGAGGATTTGAATGACTATGAAGAAGAACCGGTTCGTCACAAAACTACATCCAGACAAAGGGTTCGCGAAGAATATGATGACGAGCCAAAGCAGAAGAGTGGATTTTTAGGCAGTAAGCCTAAAGTTGTTTCAATGAATAGGAGTTCTATGGAAGTTAAAGTGATTAAACCACATACATTTGAGGACTCACAAGAGATATGTAATATGCTGTTAAACGGCCGTCCGGTCATTGTAAACCTGGAGGGCTTTGACCCGGATGATGCCCAGCGCATCATGGACTTTATATCCGGATGCATTTATGCTATTAATGGCAAGTATCATCAGATTTCCAAATATATCTTTATTTTCTCACCGGAAAATGTAGATATCAGTGGTGATTCTTTATCCTTTGATGGCGCACAGAGTTCTATGCCAGTGATCAACCGGGAATTCTAAATGGCAGATAAACAAGAACATTTTTTTATAAGCCGTATCGAAGATCTGATCAGACAGGCACTTTTTACAGGTACTTCTGTTTATACAGATTTTCTTACAACCAAAGAATATATGCTGACAGAAAAAACAGCTGCTTCATTTCCGGACATTTCTGTTTATTTCTGGGGCGGAAGCAAGGACTGTGACCACTTTATGGCTGCTTTTGTTCCTGACGAATATAAAGAATTTTTTACTGTGGATTCTTTTCCTATCTGCTGTATTAAGGTTGAGCCAAGACATATAAAGTTTACAGAGCAGCCATTACAGCACCGGGACTATCTGGGGGCTGTTTTAAATCTTGGAATGGATCGTTCCAAGATTGGTGACATCCGCATCAGCCGGAACGCTGCCTATGTCTTCTGTCATGAAGATTTTTCATCTCTTATTGTGCAGGAACTTATTTCTGTAAAGCATACTACGGTAGAAACTACTGTAGTTTCTCAGGCAGAAGATATTCCGGCCCAGGAATTTGAGATACTAAACCGTAGTGTTGCTTCTCCAAGGCTGGATGCCATTGTTGCTGCTTCTTCTGGGTGTTCTCGCACCAGGGCGGCAGATATGATCCGTCATGGAAATGTGATCGTAAATCATGAAGAGAAAACAAATGTTAGTTTTACATGTCCTTCTGGAACAGTAATGACCATCTATCGCCATGGAAAATACCGTATTGTATATTCAGAAGAGGAACTCACTAAAAAGGGAAAACAAAAAATACAGATTTTTAAATACAAGTAAAGGGAGGAACTGCTATGTTATCGCCATTAGATTTGCAGGGAAAACGCATTACAGCCAAAAGAAAAAAATATGACAAAGCAGATATGGATGAGTATCTGGACTTTGTCTTTGAAAATTACAAAGCGTTGTATGACGAACATTTGGAAACGCAAAAAAGATTGAAAGAGGCGGATGAAAAAATAGCTTATTACCGTTCCATAGAATCCACTATGCAGAAAGCGCTGGTGTTAGCTGAGAAAACATCCACAGAGACAAAAGAGGCTGCTATTTTAAAGGCTGAAGCCATTGAAAAAGACGCTAATGCCAAAGCCTCTAAAATCGTGTCTGTCGCAGAGGCTGAGTATGACAAGATCCGTGATAAGTGTCTGACACTGATGAACCAGTTTAACCAGTACAAAATGCAGTTAAAACAGGTTACTACAGCGCAACTTGAATATATTTCCGGCGACTCCTTCGATATTCATGAACCAGAGATTCCGGAAACACCTGAAATCGAAAAAGTGGTTGCGGCCTCTGTTTCTGATTCTAAAGCAGAACCGAAATCCCCGGATCCGGAACCATTGGAACCAGAGACCTTAAATACGGAAACTGCAGAGCCGGAAGTATCTGAACCAGAAACAACAAAAGAAACGGTTATTTCGCCGGTAGAAAAAAAGGCAGACGTACAATCGGATTTTTCTGACACAACGGCTGAGGTTTCGGATGAGGCTCCCGTTGAAGATATCCAGCCGGAAGAGGAGAGTGCTACACTAGAGCAGGTAAAAGATTCTTATGAAGTTATTTCTGATGATGATCAGCCCGTATCCGAATTCAAACTGGATAAAACTGCTTCCAGTGAAACGATTGTATTACCAAATATTAAAGATCAGATAAAAGAAACAGCTGCCGCCAAGAGTGATGATGAAACCGTGGATATTCTTACTGCAGATACCATTGATCTGAGCACCCCAATCACGAAGGTAAAGCAGGCAACAGAACAATTAGAACCAGCGGCTGATAATACAGAAGAAGAGCAGCTGGAACCTGTTACAGAAAAGAAAGATGTACCTACACTGGATTCTCTTCTTAACAGTATGAATATGACTAAAAAGAAAAAGGGAAAGAAAGGCCAGGACGAGGATCCTTTTGAGTTTCTTGGTTCTGTAGATGATTTTTAATGAAAAAGACAATGCTTAAAACCCATTTCGTATATTCACTGCTTTTTGTTCTTTTAATCGCATTAGACAGGGTTACGAAAAACTGGGCTTCCCATACTCTGATCAAACAAGACATAGATGTGATTCCGGATGTGCTGTGCTTTCATTATCTGGAGAATGCCGGCGCTGCCTGGGGAATTTTACAGAATGCAATCTGGCTGTTTGCCATTATCACGATTGTTGTATTGGGTGTTATGATATATTTTTACAGCCGCATTCCCTTTGAACCAAAATACCACTATTTCCGGTTTACCATTATTTTGTTATCAGCCGGTGCCATCGGTAATTTTATAGACCGGATTCTGTGGCATTACGTCGTTGATTTTATCTATATAAAAGCAATCCGCTTTCCTGTTTTTAATGTAGCAGACTGCTTTGTATGTATCGGTGCGTTATGCCTGATTCATTGTCTACTTTTTGTATACAAAGATGACAAACTTTGCTAATGAGGTTTATATAATATGGAATTAATTGAATTAACGGTGACAGAAGAGTTTGAAATGGCCAGGCTGGATCAGTTTTTAGCCGGGCATTTAACTCAGTCCAGAACCTATATCCAAAAGTTAATAAAAGCAGGTCAGATCACAATCAACGGGAACTTAATTACGCGAGTAAAAGTTCCCGTTCATTATGGTGATTTTATCCTTATAAATATTCCTGATCCAGAAAAACTGAAGATTCTTCCAGAAGATCTGAATCTGGATATTTTATACGAGGATGAGGATGTGTTAGTAGTTAATAAGCCCAAGGGAATGGTTGTACATCCCGCTCCCGGACATACAAGCGGCACCCTGGTAAATGGTCTTATGTACCACTGTAAAGATCATTTATCCGGCATTAACGGCGTTTTGCGGCCAGGTATTGTTCACCGCATTGACAAAGACACTACCGGGGCTCTAATTGTATGTAAAAACGACATAGCCCACCAGTCCCTTGCCTTACAGTTAAAAGAACATACGATAACAAGACGATACAATGCGATTGTCTGGCACAATTTTACAGGAGAAGAAGGCACTATTGATAAACCTATTGCAAGACACCCTGTAAACCGGAAAAAGATGTCGGTCATGCCAGAGGGTCAGGGTAAACGGGCTGTGACACATTATAACGTATTAGATCATTTAAACAAGCAATATAACTTCATTGAGTGTCACCTTGAAACAGGCCGCACCCATCAGATCCGTGTACATATGTCATACATAAATCATCCCCTTTTGGGAGATGAAATCTATGGTCCGGCTACCCCCGCCCAGTTTAAAAATCTTCGTGGGCAGACTCTTCATGCACGGATTTTGGGATTTAAACACCCTAGAACAAATCAATATATTGAAGTGGAAGCACCCTTGCCACCATATTTTGTGGATTTACTGGAAACCCTTAAAAAATAACGAAATTTCGTACATTTTCACTCTTGACACAAGGGCTACTATGGGTGTAGTATAGAGATACTTTCCGATTACGAATTGTGTAGAAAGCCGTTCTACACAAGTAGACAAAGTTTATTTTCTTAGGTTGGGTAAACACATCCAGGAGGTATATGGTATTAAATGAGGAACAGCAAAGCAAAGGAAAAAGAATTGCGTTTACATGAGGGTGAATTAAATGTAATGGAACTTCTTTGGTCCAATAAAGTATTGGCAGCTAAAGATATTTCCAAAATCATTAAGGAATACATTGGCTGGGAAAAAAACACAACATACACTGTGATCAAACGCTTGATCGACAAAGGCGTTGTTTCCCGTGAAGATCCAGGATTCCAGTGTCGCGCTGAAATTTCAAAAAAGGAAGTTCAAAAGATTGAAACCAATGCATTATTATCTAAGATGTTTAATGGTTCACTTGCTAATTTCATAACAGAATATTTGGCTGATCGTAAACTTACCACAGAAGAGGTACTGGAACTTCAAAGAGTCTTAAATAAACAGATATAGAAGGAATCGCATATGAGAAATGTATGCGGTTCTTTTTTATCGCCGCCGCTCTCTTGGACAAACTCCAGTTTTTCAAAAAGAGTTGAAAGTAAATTTTAATTCTGCTATAATATAGGTTGTAAATTAGCATTTATCCAGTTAAAACCAGGAGGATTTATTTATATATGGAAAAGAAAACAACCTATCACGAACAGACATCCATCAATAATACCATTAAATTAAGAGAAGTCCTTGCCACCTTGCCAGACTTTTGCCGTAATTATTTCCGTGCTATGGAACCAACCACAACGGCCAAGACAAGAATTTCCTATGTATATGACATACGGCTTTTTCTTCATTTTTTATGTACACAAAATCCTTATTTCAATAAATACGATTCCATCACTCAGATTACCTTATCTGATCTTGAAAATCTGACACCTATGGACATAGAGGAATATCTTGAATATTTAAAATATTATACGGATGAACAAGGCAGATCCCATACCAACAGCGAACGGGGAATCAAACGCAAATTAGCTGCACTACGAAGTTTTTATGCCTATTATTACAAACGGGAGTTGATCCACAGCAATCCAACCGTTGTTGTAGATATGCCCAAACTCCACAAACGGGAAATCATCCGGCTGGATCCTGATGAAGTTGCCAATCTTTTAGATTATGTAGAACATGGCGGCGATGAAATGACTGGCATGAAAAAAACTTATTTTGAGAAGAATAAAACAAGAAATCTGGCCATTTTTACATTACTTCTTGGCACAGGTCTCCGTGTATCCGAATGTGTGGGACTGGATCTGGAAGATCTGGATTTCAGAAATAACAGACTTCGTATTATACGCAAAGGAGGTAAAGAAGATTTCGTGTACTTTGGTGATGAAGTAGCAGAAAGTTTATATGACTATTATGCTGAACGAAAAAATATTGTAACCAAAGAAGGCCATGAACACGCCTTGTTTTTATCTATTCAAAAGAGGCGGATCAGTGTACAGGGAATTGAAAATCTGGTATCTGACTGCGCCAAACATGTAACAACCATCAAACATATTACACCTCATAAACTACGGAGCACCTACGGTACCTCCCTCTACCGTGAAACAGGAGATATTTATCTGGTAGCCGAAGTGTTGGGGCATAACGATGTCAATACAACCAGAAAACATTATGCCGCATTAGAAGAAGACCGCAAACGCCGGGCAGCTTCTGCGGTCTCCTTACGAAAAGAATAAATAATCAGATTTTTCTTATTGTATCTCTAACTTTTAATACCATAGACGGCGTCACAGACAATTCGTCAATACCCATATGGATAAAAGTTTCTGTCAGTGAGAGATCTGCGCCTAATTCTCCGCAGATTCCTACCCAGCACTGATGTTTATGTCCGTTTTCTACCGTCATTTCTATCATGCGGAGAATTGCCTCATGATGAGGATCATAAAAAGATTCTAATTTGGGATTCTGCCTGTCCATGGCCAGCGTATACTGTGTCAGATCATTGGTTCCGATGCTGAAAAATTCAACCTCTTCTGCCAGTTTGTCGCTGATCATAACAGCAGCCGGCGTTTCTATCATAATGCCAAGTTCCACATCTCCATACAAAATACCATGATCTTTTAATTCCGCTTTTACTTCTGCTACAATCTCCTTGATCTTCTTTATTTCCTCCAAAGATATGATCATAGGAAACATGATACCGATATTGCCATAATAACTGGCACGGTATATGGCTCGAAGCTGCGTTTTAAACAGTTCCGGCTGATCCAGGCAGATCCGGATCGCACGATAACCCATAGCCGGATTTTCTTCTGCTTCCAGGTTCAGATAATCTACCTTTTTATCAGCACCGATATCTAATGTCCGGATAATCACTTTTTTACCTGCCATGGTTTCTGCCACTGCCTTATAGACCTTAAATTGTTCTTCTTCCGTAGGCAGTTTATCTGATTCCAAGTATAGAAATTCGCTTCGGAACAATCCAATTCCTGCGGCATCATTGGCCAGAACAGAAGCCAGATCTGCCATTCCTCCTATGTTTGCATACAGATGAATCTTCTTTCCCTTGGTTGTTACCGTTTCTTTTCCTTTCAGATTCAGAAGAAGTTTTTTCTCCTCTTCTTCTTCTTCTTTCTTCTTTTCGTAATAACAAAGAGTCTCTTCATCTGCATTCAGAATCAGTTTTCCTTCATATCCATCTACAATAGCCATCTTTCCTTCCAGCTTTTCAGTAAGTTCCACTCCGATCAAGGCCGGAATGTTCATGGTTCTTGCCAAGATAGCAGTATGGGAATTAGTCGATCCCTTATGAGTAACAAAGCTCAACACTTTGCTCTTATCCAGCTGTACTGTTTCACTGGGTGCCAGGTCTTCTGCCACCAGGATCACAGGCTCTTCAGAGTCCACTGTCCCCTTTTCCTTTCCCTGCAAAATCCGGATCACACGGTTTGATACATCTTTTACATCTGCCGCCCGTTCTCTCATATAGTCGTCATCCATTGCCTGGAACATCTGGGCAAAGTTATCACCTACCGTGGCAACTGCAAACTCTGCATTGATCTTCTGGGATTGAATCACATTGGCGATGGATTCCACATAATCCAGATCATCTAACATCATCTGATGCACCTCAAAAATCTGGGCATTGGCCTCCCCCACTTCGCTGCGGGCCTTCTCATACAGCCTCTGCAGCTGCTCTTTTGCCTTGGTCCGCGCCTGTTCAAAGCGTGCAAGTTCCTCTTCCGTCTCCTGAACAGGATGTCTTTTAACCAGCTGGTCACCTTTTTCCAAAACTGAGATCCGGCCAATCGCTATGCCGGAAAAAACACTTTTTCCTTGTAATTCCACCATAAGACATACCTCCTTCCCACAGATTTCTTTTTAGAGATTTTCCTGCAGAAACTTTGACAATTTTTCGATTGCCTGATCCTCGTCACTGCCCTCGGCTTTTAATACAATTTCCTGGTCCTTTTTCACGCCCAGTCCCATAACTCCTAAAATTCTTTTTGCATCCACTTCTTTTCCATCTTTGCTGATAGTGATCTTACTTTCGCAGGATGCAGCTTCTTTTACAAATAAACCTGCCGGCCTTGCGTGGATTCCCTGCTCATCTTTGATTATATATCTAAATTCTCTCATACCAATCATCCTCCAATCTAATTTGTTTTTTCTTTTTTTAAGATGCCTAATAAAATTGCTGTTACAAATGTTCCTGCCACCCAAGCCACAATATACATAAATGGATTTCCTACCGTTGCGAATACAAACAAACCTCCATGTGGGGCCATCAGGGTACATCCAAACAGTGCCGACAACAATCCAGCTACCCCTGCACCTGCCATGGTACATGGAATAACATGAAGCGGATCGGCTGCCGCAAATGGAATGGCACCTTCTGTAATAAAGGAAGCACCCATGATCAGGTTGGACACTTTAGATCCTCTTTCCGCCTTTGTAAACTTTTTCGGAAACAGCCATACTGCCACTGCTATCCCTGTAGGTGGAACCATTCCTCCTACCATAATAGCCGCCATAGCTATATAACAAGCCTGTACAGCCGGATCTGATGAGCTCATTCCGTTTTGCATAAATTCATTGGCCGATGCCAGCATACCTGTTCCGAACACATAAGCTGCCTTGTTGATAGGTCCTCCCATATCTATGGCCATCATAGCACCCAGCAGGAGTCCCAGTACCGTTATAAAACCGGCATTAGATATACTTGTAAGCATATTACTTAATCCTGTGTTGATCAAACCGATAAGTGGATTTAATATAAAGCACATTAAAATGGACATAATAAAAATTCCCACAACCGGATAGATCAGGGTCGGTTTGATTCCCTCCAGGGACTCTGGCAGATTAGCGCAGATTTTTTTCAAAGCTAATACAATTACACCAGCTAAAAACCCTGCAGCAATTCCACCTAAAAATCCTGAAACGGTATTACCACCATTCTCAGCCTGAAAACCAAAATCTGTAACAAATCTGTTAAAAATTCCCATCTGGTCAATTTTATCTGCAAATGGCATCTGGCTTATAAGTGCATTACCTGAAGATGCGATCAATCCTCCTGTAAATCCTACTGCCAATCCGGGCCTGTCAGCTATGGAATATGCTATATATCCAGAAAGTACCGGAACCATCAGTCCCATAGACAGACCGCCAATGTATTTGAAGAAGGCCGACAGTGGTGTCATCTGTCCAAAATTTCCGCCTCCCAGAGATCCATACCCACAAATGGTATCAATCAGAAACGCTATGGCTGTCAGTATTCCGCCTCCTATAACAAATGGAAGCATATGAGACACACCGCTCATAAGGTGTTTATACAGCAAATGGCCTATTCCTTCTTTCGCAGTTTCTTTTTCTGTCTCTTTTTCTTCTGTTCCTCCATCAAAAACAGATGCTTTTCCATCCAATATCTGACAGATGAGTTTTTCACTCTGATTGATTCCATCTGCAACTTTTGTTATTACAACCGCCTTTCCCCTAAATCTCTCCAAAGGTACCTTTGTATCCGCTGCTACAATAATGCCTGTTGCATTCTCAATATCTTCCTCTGTCAAAACATTTTTAGCCCCGCCGGATCCTCGTGTTTCTACTTTGATGCGGCATCCTAGTTCCCTGGCTTTTTTCTCCAGGGCTTCAGCCGCCATGTAAGTATGGGCAATTCCCGTTGGGCACCCGGTTACAGCCAGTACATAAGGAATTGATCCCGCCACTTTTTCATCCTGAGTTGTTTCTTTTGTATCACCTTTTTCGGTTTCTGCCTCATCAATCACTTTCAAAAATTCTTCTACGGAAGCAGCTTTCATTAAGTCAGAAGTGAAGCTTTCGTCCATCAGCAGAACCGACAATTTGCTTAAAACATCTAAGTGTACATTCTCCTTTGTATCCGGCGCTGCAATCAAAAACAATAATTTTACCGGTTCTCCATCCAGTGAATCAAATTCCACACCATCCGGAATTACCATGGCGGCCAGTCCCGGTTTTATTACTGCATCTGACTTGCAATGAGGAATAGCAATTCCTTCACCAATACCGGTTGTACTTTCCTCTTCTCTTTTGTATACTCCCCTGCGGTACTTTTCAATATCCTGGATCTTACCACTTTGTCCCATCAGCGTAACCGCCTGATCCAACACATCTTTTTTGCCTGAAGCCACTGCATTCAACTGGATACTTTTTTTATCTAGTAAATCAATAATTCGCATATCGATTTCTCCTTTCCCATAAGTTAAAAATCAAATGAATGTGCATCCATAACTTGTCTTACCTGCTCCTTTGTAGCCAAATCCTCAGAAAAAGCACTGGCACTGCCTGTACATACCCCCATTTTAAATGCCTTTGCAAAATCCTTCGTCTCACAAAATCCTGCCAAAAAACCTGCCACCATGGAATCACCTGCTCCAACGGAATTTTTTACAACTCCTTTAGGGGCTTCGCTCTTGTATATTTCTCCGTTTTCACATATAAATACAGCCCCATCCCCCGCCATGGATACGATTACATTCTGAGCTCCCATATCCTGCAGTTTCAATCCATATTGAACCACCTCTTCTTTTGTTTTGATCTCGGTTGAGAACAATTCGCTCAATTCATGAATATTGGGTTTGATCAAAAACGGATGGTACTTAAGAACATTTAATAGTAAGTCCCCGGTAGTATCCACTACTGCCTTGATTCCTTTTTTATCCAGTGTCTTTAAAATATCATAATAAATTGTATCATTTATCTTCATCGGGACACTGCCAGCCAAAATAAGATAATCTCCTGGAGACAAAACCGAAAGTTTTTTTAGCAACTGTTGTATATGTTCCTTTTCAATATCCGGTCCCATTCCGTTTATTTCTGTCTCCTGCTGTCCACGAAGTTTAATATTGATCCTGGACTGTCCATTTAAAACAGTGATAAAATTCTCTGTGATTCCCCTTTCCTGAATCTGCTTTTTTATCTCTTCACCAGTAAAACCAGCGCTAAACCCAAATGCTGTACTTTCAAATCCGAGATTCTTTAATACAAAAGATACATTGATTCCCTTACCTCCTGCATATAATCTTTCTGATACAGCCCGGTTCGTTCTGCCCAACTCAAAATCATCTACATCTACTACATAATCCAAAGATGGATTCAGCGTTACCGTATAGATCATACAGCGACTCACCTCCTAGAATATAAGTAGTATACCCAGCTTCTGATAATTTTTTCAAATCTTTTTTTTGTGTCATAGTTGCTTCCTGTGAATTGTAACAATCCGAGCGGATCATGGCACCACGCTCCTTTCTTTATCTTGATCAAATTATACTTTCATTTTCCGTCATCATCAATCATTTTCATTCATTTATTCTTGTTTTTTGTCATGCAACGCCAAAAGCCGTCAAGATAATTCAAATTACCTCTTGACGGCTTTCGCAAACATTAATTATTAACTTTTCAATTATCTTCCAGTCTGATATAAACTAAACATCTTTACAATTCCGGTATACAAAGACTTAGCTGCTTTCTTCTGAAAATTCTCACTGGTAAGACGGCTAAAGTCTGAACTTCCCGATATAAAACCCAATTCAATCAAAATAGCCGGAACACTGTTATTTTTAATTACATAATAACCTGCAGTCTTTGTTCCCCTATTTTTCGTTCCCAGATCTTCCAGCAACTGGCTCCGGAATAAATTGGCCATTGTTTTACTTGTAATTCCACTAAAACTGCTACTATTATTAGATACAGAGTAATAAACCTCTGTGCCATTCGCCGATGAATTGCTTGCCGAATTCATATGAAGGCTGATGAACGCATCTGCCCCAACTGTTTTTGCAAATTTAGCTCGATCAGATAATGTAATATAACTATCGTTTGTTCTTGTCCAATACACTTTAATATCCGGTGCATTACTTGAAAAATAATCTTTCATATAAGTGTATAAGATTTTAAATGTAATATCCTTTTCGTTCTTTCCTTTGCTCTGAGCTCCCGGATCATGACCTCCATGGCCGGCGTCCAGTACAAGAATATTTTTATAGATGGATCGTGGATTTCCTACTTTCACCACAAAATTATCTCCTTGTTCATAAATTTTATACCCTTGCAAACTGGAAGTCGTTACCGTAATCTCTGTATTTATTCCATTTTTGGCTACCGTAACATCTCTTATTCCGTTATTATTTAAGATAACCGGATTTGATTTGTAAAAGGCTACATGATCTCCCCGGATCTTAATCTTAAATTTCTTGGACATGTACATATCTTCATTGCTGACATCTGCAATAGTAGTTCCTGACGGTTTCTTAATTGTGAGAGAATAACCGCTTAACTGAGTGTTAGAAGTGTAGGCACTCATTATATTTAACGTGAGAACATTTCCCTGTACAATATAAGAAAAATCTGCCTTTTCCTTACAATTTATTGTTACAACGACTTTGTTATCCTTCTCTGTAACTGAGATCTTTTGAATCATTTCTCCAAAATTTGAAAACTGATCTTTAGCCAGATTGTATTTAGCCTTGTCCAAAGTAATCGTAATATCCTTGTTGTCACGGACAATACCAGCATCTTTCATCGCATCACTTAAACTGCCCGTCAATACAAAGGAAATTACACCAACACCTGACTGCTCACTATAAGAGGATTTCATCCCATAAATATAATTTGTCTCCGTATCCCCCTTCATGGCTGCTGTAAGTTCCTCCTGCCAGTCAAAAAACACCTTTGACTGAATAGCATAATACCTTGCTGTTTTATTCCAGGATCTTGTATACCCCAGATACTTCAATATTGCCGCAGCCGGTACACAGACAGCCTCTGTTTTCTTTGTAAGGTTTTTAATCTTTTTCACCGGCTGTCCCATCGTAACCCTTGTTCCATTTACAACCACATCTCTGGAACCAACGGTACACTGTAGGGACATATTCGTATCTTCATTGGTAATTTCAATTTTACCGGTTGTTCCATCTTCTTTATAAGTTAATTTCATTACATCCGAAAGAACTTCCTTAGCCGGCATGTACATATTGGACCGGATTTTGATCACCGGCATAGTTTTCAGATTATATTTTGTATGGTTATAATAAACAGCTCCCTGAACACCACTATAATATACAGTAGCGTTATCATAGGAAAGTTTAACCGGTGCTTTCAATTCAATGCGTCTTCCTATCTTTTTGTAGGATAAATGCAGATTCTTGGCTACAAAAGAAACCGGTACGACAATCTTGGTTTTCTTCTTTGACACATAGCGAAGCGAAATCGGTGCTGTTTTAAGTTTCTTCTTCTTGCCATTTACATAAGCGGTCTTACTTCCCACCTTCATGGTGATCGTAACACCATTCTTTTTAATTTTGATTTTTTTTGTCTTTTTTGAGTAACTGGCTGATGCCTTTACCCCTGATTTAAAAACATCATAATAAGGCACCATATAACTCTTCTTAATAACCATAGCCCGGTATCCCGACTTACTTACAGTCTTGCCGTTATACCTTACCGTCATTTTCTTACTCTTGTTCTTATATGTCTTCCCATTATACTTGACTTTTGTATATGAAGCTGCCTGAAGAGGCTCTGCCTCCTGACAGATAATCCCTGCCATAGCAGTCATCAATATTAAAGAGACCAGTACAACTATTCTTCTTCCCGTATTCATAGTTACCTCCTATACTTTTTTCTGCATGCATCATTATATATACATGAATTGACAGAATTTTGTCATCCAATGGATTGTAAAAACTACGAATACCAGTATAGATTACTTTGAAAATAAAATCAACTATCTCTTAATGATATACCGGAACCACTATATACTCACCTGAATATAACTCTGTAGTCTGAAGATCATTCAAATATATGATCTGATCCATATACTGTGAACTGGACATGCCGGAAAACCGGGCAGCATATTCAGCAGAAATCTGAGACAGGGAATCTCCTTCATGTACCATAACCTGCTTATATGTCACGTGGGACTCCTGATCTGAAATTTCCACGCCTGCAGATGCTTTAGAACAAAACAGCATCACAAACAAAAACATACATCCTACAGTAACCAAAGTATAAATAATATTTTTGTACATCACATTTTTTCTCATAAGTCTCTCCTTTTCGAACGCTTGTTTACCGAACATCTGTTTGAAGTATATCATTCGAACAAGCGTTTGTCAAGAAGAATAAAAAAAAGCCAGCCAATTCCGGCTGGCAATCTTTGTATACTGTTATTCTTCGTCGTCTTCCTTTTCTTCTGCATCAATTTTGATAGCACTGGATGCCAGTTCTTCAATTGCAATCGACAAAGGTTTGGGACAGGATGGATTTTTTGCCAGAGGTGCAGATCCGGCAATAATCTGTCTCGCCCTTTTAGCCGTAGCCAAAACAATAGAGTAACGGCTGTTTACAACCGGCTGTTCTCCCTGCTCAACCTCACTGTTTGCAATGTTCATTAAATCACTGTAAGATGGATGTAACATAATCTATTCTCCTTTCATTGTTAAAATCTTTTTATGATCATGGCTTTCCAAATTTACTTAATGGCCAGATTCTTACAAATACTTTTCCTGCAATATTTTCCCTTTTAACAGGACCCGGTCCCTTCGGATCATCTTCTTCTGAAAATCGACTGTCAAGACTTACAGATCTGTGGTCACCCAGAACAAAATACTCATCATCCCCCAGTTTGATAGGTTCCTGTGCATCTCCGGCACTAACCATCTCGTCCTTGGCATATGGATCATCGATCTTGTTTCCGTTAATGTATATATCATTATCCTTGATCTGTACCGTTTCTCCCGGCAGACCATAGATACGTTTTACATAATACTCTTCTACATCTCTTCCTTTTGGATAAAACACGATAATATCATACCTTTTTGGATCTGTAAAATGATAAGACACCTTGTCTACTAAAAGGCTCTCTCCGTTCTGCAGCGTATCCTGCATAGACTCACCACTAACAACGGTTCTCTGTACCACATACTTAGGTACCAGCCATACACACACTATAATCAAAAGTACATAAATCAACGCTTCCACTAACGTTTTTTTCTTGCTTTTCATTCTATTTCCCTCCACCAATATTCAACCTTGCATCATCCATTTAACCTGGTAACAATTGTTTCCGGAAGTAAGGAAGATAATACAACGGTTTTATTTTCCATGATTATGACGGCTTTTGTCTTTCGACCGCATGTTGCATCCACAGCATCTCCGTTATCTCTGGCATTCTGTACCAGCCTCTTAACAGGTGCCGCCACTGGGCTGACAATACTTATGATCTTATCTGCATTGACAACATTGCCAAAACCTATATTAATAAAATTCATAATTCAACCTCATTATTCTATGTTCTGGATCTGTTCGCGAATCTTCTCAATCTCCGTCTTCAATTCAATCCCATACTCTGACATGATACTGTCATTGGCTTTTGACAAGATCGTGTTAGCTTCCCGGTTCATTTCCTGTGTAAGAAAATCTAACTTACGACCAACGGCGTCTCCCGCCTGTGTAAGGGTTTCAGTCATATGAGCCACATGGGTCTGCAGACGGACAATCTCTTCATCTACACAGATCTTGTCTGCATACAGGATCAGTTCTGTAGCAAGTACACGCTCATCTATCTGACTGTCTCCAAGCAGTTCCTGAATCCGTTCTGTAATCTTTTGACGATACTCTTCTACAATTTCCGGTGAACGATCTTTTATCTGCTCCACCAGTGCACTGACTTTCTTAAGTTTGCCAAGAAGATCCTCACACAATCCGCCGCCCTCGATGCGACGACTCTCCTGAAAGACCTTTCCTGCATTTTCCATGGCTTCTGTTACCAGGGCTGTGAGCTTCTCTTCATCCAGGCTTTCCTCTTCCTGCATGATCACTTCCGGATACTTCGAAAGACGGTAAGCCGACAGATCCTCTGCCAACTGAAAATCCTGTGATATCTGCTTAACACACTCTCTATAAGCTGCGGCAACTGCTTCGTTATATTTAATCCCAGCTGTATCCCCCTGGATATATTCCATGTTAACAAACACATCTACTTTGCCACGACTTCCGTATTTTTTTACATTTTTACGGATGAGTTGCTCACAGAAACTTAATTTTCTTGGTACCCGCACATTCACATCCAGATACCGGTGATTCACAGACTTCATTTCGATCGTGATCTTGAACTGCTCATCCTGCACCTCTCCACGACCAAATCCTGTCATACTGTTTATCATATCAACCTCGCATAACTTTCTTATTGACTATCTTATAAATTATAATTCATAACCCCTGTTTAGTCAAGTTTTCCTTTTAATATGTTTCTTCATGATGTATAATATTGTCATATTTTATTTTTAGGAGGTTTTTTATGGCTTTCGATGGTATAACAGTCGCAGCTTTAACTAAGGAATTTAACGACAAACTGACCGGTGGCTATATTCAAAAAATTGCCCAGCCGGAAACTGATGAGTTGCAGCTTACTATAAAAAATAATCGTCACAATTATAAACTGCTGATTTCTGCCAGCGCAACACTTCCGCTGATTCATCTGACAGACCAGCCCAAGCTTTCCCCACTGACAGCCCCTAATTTCTGCATGCTTCTCAGAAAACATTTAGGCAGTGCCCGCATTCTTTCCATCACTCAGCCTTCGTTAGAACGAATAGTAGAATTTCATCTTGAAAACCTGAATGAACTGGGTGATGTGGTACAGAAAAAACTGATCGTGGAACTTATGGGAAAACACAGTAATATTATCCTGGTAGATGAAAATACCGGCCTGATCATCGACAGCATCAAACATATCAATGGTCTGTTAAGTTCTGTCCGTGAGGTTCTTCCCGGGAAAGAATATTTTATTCCCAACACAAAACATAAAGAAGATCCCCACAGTGCTTCGCCGGATTTTTGGAATAACTCTGTTTTTACCAGTCCTGTATCCATAAGTAAAAGCATTTACTCAAATCTGACAGGGTTCAGTGCATCCATGTCTCAAGAATTGTGCTTTGAAGCAGGAATCGACGGTGATCTTCCCTGCGCAGCCTTAAACGGCAACCAGCGGTCTGCTTTACTGGATTGCTTCCGCAATCTGATGAAAAAGATTTCTGACGGAGATTATTGTCCCTGCATTGCTTTTGTCAATAATATTCCCCAAGATTTTGCTCCTGTGTCACTAAGCCGCTATGAACAAGCCGGCTGCCTGACCGGATACGATTCTATATCCGAAGTTGTAGAATCCTTCTACCGGGAAAAAGCGGTCGTCAGCCGTATACACCAAAAATCGACTGATCTGCGTAAACATGTAACGACCCTGTTGGAGCGTACTGCCAAAAAAACAGCGATTCAGACAAAGCAGCTGCAGGATACACAAAAAAAGGATATCTATAAAGTCTATGGTGAACTTTTAAACACTTATGGATATCAGCTTACGCCAGATGATTCTTATCTGGAATGTGTCAATTATTACAACAATGAAACCGTCCGGATTCCGGTAGATAAGACGATGACTTCCGCTGAAAATGCCAACCGGTATTTCAACAAATACAATAAAATGAAACGAACCTTTGAGGCAGTTTCTGAACAGCTGGCTGAAAGTAACGAAATGCTGGAACATCTGGACTCTATTTTGAACGAACTGGACATTGCCAGAAAGGAAGAAGATCTGCAGGCCATCCGAAAGGAATTGGAAGAATGTGGTTATATAAAAAAACAGACTGGGAAAAAAGGCAAAAACCGAATTTCAAAAAGTAAGCCTCTTCATTTTATTTCTTCCGACGGCTATGACATATATGTAGGGAAAAATAATTTTCAAAATGAAGAAATTACGTTCAAACTGGCTACCGGAAACGACTGGTGGTTTCATGCAAAAAAAACACCGGGTTCCCATGTTATCATAAAATGCAATAATGAAGAACCACCTATCCGGACTTTTGAAGAAGCCGCCAGTCTGGCCGCTTTCTTTTCCAAAGGTCACAGTGCAGAAAAACTGGAAATTGATTACACACAGAAGAAAAACATTAAAAAGCCTCATGGCAGCAAACCTGGTTTTGTTGTTTATTATACAAATTATTCCATGCTTGCTTCATCGGATATTTCCAGTATTCAATGCTGCAATCCAGAGGATTCTGTTTTTCTTGAAAGGAGTCATGCCATATGATCCTATACGATATGCATCTTCATTCAGACTTTTCTTCTGACAGCACTACACCTGTGGGCAAGCAGATTGAAAGTGCCCGCCAGACCGGATTACACGGTATCTGTCTGACAGATCACATGGACTATGATTTTCCGGAAGAAGAGATTGATTTTACTCTTTCTCCCGGCGAAATCCCATTTGAATTCAATCTTCCAGATTATTTTTCCCAGTTAAAAAAAATCCGGCAGGAAAATCCGGATTTTACTGTCCTGACCGGTGTTGAATGTGGTCTTCAGACCACTACATCTGTATTAAAAAAGAACACAGTCCTCTCTCAGATGGAAGAGTTTGATTTTATCATCGGATCTTTGCACCTGGTAAACAAAAAAGATCCCTATTATCCATCATTCTGGAATAACAGGGATCCCAAAGAAGCCATCCGCCAGTATCTAGATCAGTTGTATGAAAATATAACTGCTTTTCATCATTTTGACTCACTGGGACACCTAGACTATATTGTCCGCTATGCACCAGTTTCTTTTTCCTATGAACCTGCCGTTTTTCAGGAACAGATCGATGCCATTCTTGCCTTTTTGATCCGTCATGACATTGCTCTGGAGTTTAATACATCCGGTTATAAAAAAACAGCTCACGGAAATCCCCATGAGGATATTCTCCGCCGCTACAAAGATCTGGGAGGTACTGCCATTACCATCGGAAGCGATGCACATTCTCCCGAATATGTGGCCTACCACTTCCATCAGGCAGAATCTCTTCTGACTGCCTGCGGTTTTAAAGAATATTATACCTTTAGCAAGCATATACCAGTATCTCATCCATTGGACCAGTGATGGAGATTATACTCAGAAAAACGACTGTACAGTGGATTGTTCTCACGCAGCTGCTGTACAGCTTTTTTTATGCAGTATACTGTGTAATCCATTTCTTCTTTTGTATTATCCTCTCCCAGCGTGATCCGCAGTCCTCCTTGTGCTATTTTTTTAGGAATTCCCAATGCCATCAAAACAGGAGAAGGCTCTGATTTATTCGCAGAACATGCGGCTCCACCTGAACAGCAGATTCCGTTCATATCAAGCATTGCCACCAGATTTTTTCCCTGAACATATGAAAAACTGATGTTAACATTGTTATATAACCGGTTTATTCTGGATCCGTTTAGCCGGACAAACGGTATTTCATTTTCTATTCTTTCTATCAGATAATCTCTTAACGACTGTACATATGCACTTCTCATATCCAGATTTTCATAAGCCTGCCGGGATGCAGCCGCCATTCCTACAATGCCAGCCACATTCTCTGTCCCGGCCCTCATCCCTCGTTCCTGTCCGCCCCCCTTTAAAAGAGAACGCTGTTTCACACTTTTTTCAATATAGAGAAATCCCGTTCCTTTCGGACCGCCAAACTTGTGAGCACTGGCACTCAGCAAGTGAACATAACTCCTGTGTGGATCCAGCTGCATGTGTCCATATGCCTGCACGGCATCTGTATGAAAAAGAGTCTGTGGACTTTTTTGATGTAACAGTGTTCCAATCTGTTGTATCGGCTGAATAGTACCAATTTCGTTATTCACTGTCATAACTGAAACTAACCGTGTATCCGGTCCTACCATTTTTTCCAGTGCTGAAAGTATTATAATCCCATTTTCATCTACCGGAATCCTCTCTACCCTTAAACCTGCTTTTTCATATGTTTCAGCTTTTTTTCTCACCGCCGGATGTTCAATCTGTGATACCAGAATCTGTCCGGTCCGTTCATCTGAAACAGCAAGTTCAAAGGCCCAGTTATCTGCTTCTGTTCCACCAGAAGTAAAATAAATTTCCTCCGGACTGCACCACAGGGCAGCTGCTATCTGTTCTCTGGCTTTTGTAACAGCCTTTCTGGCTCTCTCTCCTATAGAATACTGACTGGACGGATTCCCATATTCATTCAACAAATAAGGAAGCATTGCGCCCAATGCTTCCTTCGATAACTTTGTTGTTGCTGCGTGATCCAAATATACTTCTGTCATATTGTATCACTTCCATCCATATAGTTTTATATTGTAATTATATGAAACAGATCACCTTATTGTTACTCGGTAATACACTCGTTTTTCATCACAGATTGTCCGGACAACTTCCTGCGTATCACTGACCTGCTCTTCACAAGCAGATTCATAACCTGCCCCTTTTACCTGCTTATCAAGATTGATCACTGGCTGCTCCTCTTCAAAGAGGTCATCCTCAACTGCAGAAAATACATCTTCCTGGGCAGCTTCAACCGTAATCGCAGTTTCCAACTCCGGCTCTGATATCTCTTCCACCGCCGGTTCTTCAAAGGTCAGCTCCTCTTCCGGCTCTGATACTTCTTCCACCGCCGGTTCTTCACTTGCTTCATCCTCTTCAAAGGAAAGGAAATCTTCCTCTGGAATCAGATCCGAATCA